>Ga0209581_1000164_pt1 | contig 205902 bp, 166 predicted proteins | sample Coa_R2_FD_187160 | JGI IMG/M metagenome (GOLD analysis project Ga0209581, IMG submission 187160) | Surface soil microbial communities from Centralia Pennsylvania, which are recovering from an underground coalmine fire - Coalmine... | ecosystem: Environmental > Terrestrial > Soil > Unclassified...
AGATCCATCGTAAACGGGCTTTTTCTCGGCATCAGAGACGCGGTTCCTCTGATGCAAGAGTATCAGATTACGTCACCGTTTGGGTCTTCACAATACGTCACTGTATTTACGAATGGATGTACTAAGCTATTGCAATTGCGGGATCTCAGCCCCGCTCCGGCGTGCGCTTCCGGAATCGAATGTCCGGACATGAACAGTTTCGGGGGCACGTGCAAACGTCAATGCGCGGATGTCGGCGCCAAGCCTTTCGGCGGCGAGACATTCCAAACAAACCTGGTCATGCCGGAGCCCTGCCGGGTGCTCGGTGATCCGTTCATCGCTGACGCAGGATGAGGGCACGGTACCGGCACCCATGGGGTCTATCGCGGGCCAATTGTTCCTGGGGCGGCAGGGCGTTCTTCAAGACAGTGCTGCGGATGTGGCCCCAGCCGCCGCACGGGGGCAGTAGCGGCTCAGGAGAGCGTCCTGTACGCCCGGACTTTCGCGGCTAGCCGGTTGGCGTCGTCCACGCTCATTTCGCCCTGCACCTTGTAGAAGACGCCGCCGGTCAGGGTATTCCGGCGGATGCCTTCCAGAAAGGCATCTAGGGGAACCTGAAGCACGAAGGGGAGGTCGGGCGCGCGCTTGCGAAATTCGGGCAGGATTTCGAAGGCGGGTGGATAGCCCCGGTCGTCACCGAGGAAGAGGGCCTTCAGACCACGCAGGGAAGCAACGGCCTCGAGCAGGTGGCGGCCATTACCGTGGAGGTGCAGCACGCCGCCGTCAAACTCGTCGAAGATGCGCTGGACGGGAGCGCGCCCCCATTGTTCGAAGTAATCGACCGAGGTCATATGAAACGGATCGACGCTCTCGGAGATCACGCGTCCGGGGACCCACTGCGTCATATTGCTGCAAGTGCCGCCGGCGGTGAGTGGGACGGCTTCGAAAAACGTGTGCTGAACCTTACGGTTGACTTCGAAGGCAAGATCGATGGCGGCGCGAACGGATTCGGGCGCTTCGAACAGACTGGTGTAGGTGCGGGTGGCACCGACCAACTCAAAGACAAAGTTCAGACCGTCGATCAGGATGAAATGACTGACGCCGAACTTGCCGCGGGCGCCTTCGACGAAGATTTCCAACTGGCGCCGGTAGCGGTCAAACCACAGGGTGTGGTCATAGCCGCGCAGTTCGGGAAACTCGGACCATGCCGCGAGAAGCGGGGGAACCATGGAGGAGATCCAGCCGTTTTCCGGATGCGGCATGAAGCGGACGTCGCCGCCCACCAATCCTCCGTACAAGCCCTGGTCGAACTCGCTCAGGTAGGCGACCGGGACGGAATCGTCTTCGAGCGCGGCACGGGCCGAGAGCAGGTCGTCCCAGAAACGAATGCGCTGGTGCGGGTCGGGGTACTCGCAGAAGGGTTCGGAGTATTGCGCGGCGAAGCGTTGAAGCGCCGGGCTGGGGACCTCGAAGGAGGCGAAGATGCGATCCAGCGCGCGGCGCGAGTAGAGCGCGCACAGACCTTCGAGGACTGCATCGAGTTCCGGCTTATAGCGCATTTCAGCCATTGGAGAACCGATTTTAGCAGGCGGCCGGTCGGCATCGGACGTGCGAACAAATCAGATACACTGGTCGTGAATATGCGGACGATGGTGGTTTGCTTCAGTTTGCTGGCGCTCGCGGGTGCGCGGGCCGCGACACTGGACGTGATTCCTCAGCCGGCATCGTACGAGATGCGGCCGGGGTCGTTCCGGCTGCAGGGCGGCGTGAGCATCGTGGTGCCGCCGGGTGTCCCGGAGGCGCTTCAGGTGGGTACGTACCTGGCGAACGCGGTGGCGCCGCCTACCGGCTTCCGGTGGAGGGTGGTGGAGGGCACGCGGCCATCGCTGCGGCGCGGCGAGATTGTGCTGGCCTTGTCCGGGCGGGCATCCGCCAATCCGGAAGGTTATCAACTCGAGGTGAGCGAGCGCGGCGTGCGCATTCAGGCTGCCTCGGCGGCGGGGCTGTTCTACGGAGTGCAGACCTTGATTCAGTTGCTTCCTCCGGAAATCGAAGCCAAGAGACGACAGGAGGCGGGGTGGAGCATCCCGTGCGTCCGGATTACGGATTCGCCCCGGTTCGCCTGGCGCGGGCTGATGCTGGACGTGAGCCGGCATTTCTTCCCCAAGGAGTTCATCAAGCGGTACATCGACGAGATGGCGCGCTACAAGATGAACGTCTTCCATTGGCACCTGACCGACGATAACGGCTGGCGGATCGAGATCAAAGGCCTTCCGCAACTGACGCAAACCGGCGCGTGGCGTGTTCCGCGCCTGGGGAAGTGGGGCCGCAGGGAACCGGCGCGGGATGGCGAAGCAGCGAGCGAGGGCGGCTTCTATACGCAGGAGGACATCCGCGAGGTGATCGCGTATGCGAAGGAGCGGTTCATTACCGTGCTGCCCGAAGTCGAGATGCCCGGACACGCCCTGGCGGCGCTGGCATCCTATCCCGAGTTGTCCTGCACGGGAGGCCCGTTTCACGTTGACCCGGGAACGGACTTCTACCAGAAGGTGGACAATTCCTTCTGTGCGGGGAACGAGCGCACGTTCGAGTTTATCGACAAAGTGTTTACCGCGGTCGCAGCGCTGTTCCCTTCGCAGTATGTGCATATCGGCGGTGACGAGTGTTTCAAGGGATTTTGGAAGAACTGCCCGAAATGCCAGCGGCGGATGGCCGACGAACACCTGAACAACGCGGAAGAGTTGCAGAGCTACTTCGTGCGGCGCGCCGAGAAGATCCTGGAGTCGAAGGGCAAGCGGCTGATCGGATGGGACGAGATTCTGGAAGGCGGGCTGGCGCCGAATGCGACGGTGATGTCGTGGCGCGGAATGGAAGGCGGCATCGCGGCAGCCAAGATGAAGCACCAAGTGATCATGAGTCCCACGAATTTCGTTTACCTGGATTACTATCAGGGGGATCCGACGCTCGAACCCTCCACGTTCGGGCGGCTGCTGTTGAGCACGTGCTATCAGTTCGAGCCGGTGCCCGAGGGCGTGGAGCCGCAGTACATTCTGGGCGGGCAGGGGAACCTGTGGACCGAATCGGTGCCCAATCCGAGGCATGCCGAATACATGACGTGGCCGCGAAGCATGGCTTTGGCGGAGGTTCTCTGGTCTCCGAAAACGACGCGGAACTGGGACGATTTTGTGCGGCGGGTGGGGGCGCATTTCAAGCGAATGGATGCCGCCGAGGTGAATTACGCGCGCACGGTGTACGACGTGGCGATGGCGCCGGTGCTGGATGCCGCGGGACGCCTGGCGGTGAAAATGAGCACGGAACTGAGCGGCTCGGACATCTACTACACCCTCGACGGCACGAATCCGGACCGGTTCCTGCAAAAGTATGTGGGTGAGCCGGTGGCGATTTCCGGGGATGCTTACGTAGTCAAGGCGGTGGCGTATCGGGACGGGCGGCTATCCGGGCGGGTGTTGACCCTGACGGTCGAGGAATTGAGGGCGCGCCTGAAAAACAAATAGCACCGCTGAGACAATGCTTACGGCAACGCCCGAGTGATCAGCAGCTTCCTGAATTCCGAAGACCGCGGGAAGTGCGCGTAATCAGCCCGGCGCGCCTTCCAAGAGCCCGGAGGGCTTTCCGCCGCGCGCGATCATACGGTCGAGCGCCAGCAGGTTGAGCATGAGATGGCGGGGATGGTGATAGTTCTCGAGCACGGCGAGAACCCGCGTGCTGCGGGAATTTAACGCCGAAGCGGATTCTCCCTTGGAGGCATCTTTCAGCCCCTCATTTAGATCCGTGTTGCACACGCGCCACGCCGGGATGAGCCCAGAGAACAGTGTCGTGACGATGGCCAGAACGGCGCTGAACAGCAGCACACGCGCATTGAGCGTCACCGGATTCCCTGGCGGCAATGCCACCGGGTTCAGGTTCACGAACACGCGAACGGCGGCTGCAGCAAGCCCCACGCCCAGTGCCGCGCCGAGCCCGGATAACACCAGCGCCTCGGTGACTTGCTGCCTGACCAGGCCCGCCCGGCCAGCGCCAAGAGCAGCACGAATTGCAAACTCCTTGCGCCTCTCCGCGCCGCGAACCAGCAGCAGGTTGCTGGCATTGAAGCAGGTGATCAGGAGCAGCATCCCGACCGCGCCCATCAGCAGGATCAGCGAGCGGGAGAGATTTCGCCCGGTGAGCCAGATGAAATCCTCCTGCATTCCGTGAACTATAGGAACGTACTGCGGAACGCCGTCCGGGGCAGTCTGGTTGAGGTTCGCCCGAATGGCGCTTAGCTCCTCCTGCGCGGCGGCAATGCGGGTTCCGGGCTGGAGCCGCCCGACCACGACCACCGAGTGTTCATCGGAATCCCGGATGTAGGAGTCGGCAGGGTCCATCGGGCGCCATAGCTCCATCTGTTTGGGATAGAGCTGGAACGCGGCGGGCATGACGCCAATGATGGTGTAGGCCCGATGATCCAGCACCACAGATTTGCCAAGAACTCCAGGCGCGCCGCCGAACTCCGTTTGCCAGAAAGCGTAGCTCAACACAGCCAGCCCGGCGCCCATTTTGTCCTGCGGCTCCAAGGTGCGTCCGAGCGCCGCCCGGCTGCCCAGCAGCGTGAAGAAATTGGGGGTCACGGGCACCGCGAATACGCTGCGCGTCCGCCCGCGGCCGGACATAACGGGATGCGCACTCGCCCAACAATACGCGGCAAACCCCTCGACCGTGCGGCTTTCCCGCCGCCAGGACTGGAAATCCCGCCAGGAGTTCCAGATGCCAGTGGATTCCAGCTTCTTTGGATCGCTTTCCCAGACCGCGATGAACCTTCGCGCGTCTCTGAACGGGAGAGGGCGGATCAGCACCGCATCCAGAATACTGAACACCGCGGCATTAGCGCCGATCCCCAGCGCCAGGATGACGACTACCATCGCGGCGAAGCCGCGCTTCCTCGCCACCGTGCGAAACGCGTAAGCCAGATCGCGGCTCAGTTGCTCTCGCATAGGAGTTGCTCCAGATTATCCCGCACAAAGCGACTATCCTGAATAGCGTATGCGCCGATTCCTGCTGTTACTGCTCTCGGGCATGTCGCTCGCCGCCGCCGAACCGGATCTCCACCAGATGCTGATCTCCTGGCTGCGAGAAGTCGCTTTCCGCCAGTTGGCGGCGCGCAGGCAGGAGGTGGCGGCCATCCGTACCCGCGGGCAGTTCGAACAGCGGCGCGCGCAGGTGCGTACCCGGCTGCTGCAAATGATCGGCGGGCTGCCGGCGGAGCGCACCCCATTGAACGCACGGCGCACCGGGAGTCTGGACCGTGGCGACTACCGCGTGGAGAAGATCGTTTTCGAAAGGCCAGCCCCGGTTCTACGTCACCGCCAACCTCTATGTGCCCCAAACCGGGAAGCCGCCGTACCCCGCCGTCCTTCAGCCTGTAGGACACAGCCTGGCGGCCAAGAACCGGGCCTTTTATCAGAACCTTTCGCTGGGTCTCGTGAAGAGCGGATTCGTGGTGCTTACTTACGATCCGTTGGGCCAGGGAGAGCGGCGGATCTTCTACGATCCGGCGCTCGAAGATTCGAAAGTAGGCTCCACCACGATGGAACACCAGATGGTTGGCATCCAGAGCCTGTTGGCCGGTGAGAGCATTGCGCGTTACATGATATGGGACGGTATGCGCGGCATCGATCTGCTGCAATCGCGGCCCGAAGTGGACGCGCGGCGAATCGGCGTATCGGGCTGTTCGGGAGGCGGTACGCTCACCACTTACCTGGCGGCGCTGGACGAGCGGGTCCGAGTGGCCGCGCCTTCCTGCTACATCACGGACTGGGAAGACCAGTTGCAGGGCACCGGCCCTCAGGACGCCGAGCAGCAGTTCCCGAACCAGTTGGCCGAGGGCGTGACGCATGCTGACCTGGTGGAAGCCTTCGCGCCCAAGCCTTACCTGATTTGCTCGACGACCGAGGATTTCTTTCCCCTGGCGGGGGCGCGCAGGACTTTCGAAGAAGCCCGGCGCATCTATGCGCTCTTCGGCACGCAGGACAGCATCGCCTGGTTCCACACCGGAGGCGGCCACGGTACGCCGCAACCAACGCGCGAAGCCATTTACGGATGGATGAAGCGCTGGCTCCAGGACGCTCCGCCCGGACCCTCTCCCGAGCCGGCGTTCCAGACCGAGTACGAGCAGGATCTTTCCGTCACTCCAACCGGGCAGGTCTCCACGTGGCTGGGCGGGGAGACAGCCAGTTCCCTGAACATCCGGCGTTTCTCAGCCATCGCGGAGGCGCGCCAGCCGCTACCTCCGGCCCGCGTGGTGGACGCGGTGCGGCGGCTGACTCATTACGAGGCGTCGCACAATCCACTACGCATCCGCGAGCGGGAGGAGATTCGCCGCGAGGGCTATCGCCTGGAGCCGCTCACTTACGAAACCGGACCCGGACGGCTGGTGCCGGCGCTGCTGGCCCTTCCCGACGCGGGGCGTTCGCGGCAACAGTGCATCGTGTATGTCGATGCGTTGGGAAAAGACGCCGCGGCCAGGCGCGGCGGCGACCTAGATCAGCTTGGCCAGCTCGGATACACGGTGCTGGCGCTGGATCCTTCGGGTATCGGCGAGACCGCGGCGAACTGGTCCAGCTATTCCACTCCGTGGTTTGGGCAGGACAAGGCAGCCTGGCTGGCTCTGATGGTAGGCCGTCCGCTCGTGGGCATCCGCATGGACGATATTCTGCGCGGCCTGGACCTGCTGCGGGAAAAGAACCTGCTCTACGGCGGATCCTGTGCGGCATTCGGCAAAGGCTCCGCCGCCGTGGACCTGTTGCACGCGGCTATCCTCGAAGCCCGGATCAGCCGCCTGTACCTCGAAGACGGCCTGGTCTCCTATGAATCGATCGCCCGTACACCGATCCACCGGCGCATCTTCGATTCGGTAGTTCCCGGCGTGCTGGGCGAATACGACCTCACGGACCTGGTGGCCGCGCTGGCCCCGCGCCCCGTCACCCTGCTCAATCTACGCTCCCCACTCGGGAACACGGTGCTTCTCCAGGATGCACGTAAGGCCTATCGTCGAGCGGAGGAAGTCTACTTGGGTGCCCAGGCCGCCGGGAAATTGACGATCGGCTTGCGCCGCGAAGAAGAGCCGCTGGCCGCTGCTTATCTGGCGCTGCGGTAGTTTAGGTACATGCATTATCGAATCCTGCTTGTCTTCCTCGCCGCAGGTGTTCTTTCCGCCCAGAGATCTTCCCCGGACAATCTCGACTTTCTGCATGGCCTTTCGGAGTACGAGCACGTGCAAGACATGCTGCCGGCGTACATGCAGGCGCGGGCTCAAAAGCTTGTGGAGGTGCGCAAAGGTTCGCTGGATGTGTCCAACGCGGAGGCTGTCGCGCGGCGCCGCGCGTATGTGCGTGAGCACATGCTGCGCGCGCTCGGCGGACTGCCGGAGCGCACGCCGCTCAATGCCCGCGTGACCGGCACGCTCGATCGCGACGGCTATCGCATCGAGAAGATTATCTTTGAAAGCCAGCCCCATTTCTACGTGACGGCCAACCTGTATCTGCCCAAGAACGGCCAACCGCCTTACCCGGCGATCCTCTACCCGCTGGGACACGAACCGGGCGCCAAGGCCTATCCGATCTGGCAGCAGAACCTGGCCACGCTGGCGCGAAAAGGCTATGTGGCGCTCACCTGGGATCCGCTCGGCCAAGGGGAACGAATCCAGATCTACGATGAGGACCTGCGAGACTCGAAGCTGCGCGCTTCGACCACCGAGCACACCGAACTGGGAATCCAGTGCCTGCTCACCGGGCAGCACGTCGCACGGTACACCATCTGGGACGGCATTCGGGCCCTGGATTACCTGCTCTCCCGCAAAGAAGTGGATCCCACCCGGGTGGCGGCTACCGGCAACTCGGGCGGCGGCACGCACACGACCTACCTCTCCGCCCTGGACGACCGCATCCGCGTGGCCGCCCCGTCCTGCTACATCACCTCCTGGCACAGAATGCTGGAGACTATTGGACCGCAGGATGCCGAACAGGTTTTTCCCAACTGGCTGAGGGACGGGCTGGACTATCCGGACTTCCTGTACGCCTTCGCGCCCAAGCCGTTCCTCATGTTGACCGCGATCCGCGACTTTTTCCCGATTGACGGCGCGCGCGAGACGTTCCGCGAAGCCCGGCGGGTATGGAATGTCCTGGGCGCCGCGGAGAAGCTGGACATGGTGGAGGCCGACGACGGGCACGGATATTCGCAGCCCCGCCGTCTGGCTGGCTACAACTGGTTCGGCCGCTGGCTGAAAGGCGCGGAGGACCACGCGCCGGAACAGGAGATCACCCCGGAAACGGCGCAAACCCTCGATTGCACGCCCACCGGACAGGTGGCTACTTCTCTGGGTGGCGAGACCGTTTTCACGATGAATCAGAAGCGCGCCTTGCAGCTTCGCGAAGCGCGGCCGAAACCGGCAAGCGGCGCGGAGCTCGCCGCCTATCAGCAGCGCATCCGGCGGGCGGCCGAGCAGCGCAGCGGCCTGGAGCGCCCCTCCGGGCCGGCACAAGTGACTCCATACGGCACCATTCACAAGAGCGGCTATCGCATCGAGAAGCTGACTTATGAGAGCGAGCCCGGAATCCTGATCCCGGCTTTGCTCTACCTCCCCGAGGGCGGCGCCGCGCGCAAGCCGGCCGTGCTGGTGGCCGACGGGCGCGGCAAATCGGCCTCTGCCGCCGACCAGGAGCAACTGGCCCGCGGCGGCTTCGTGGTGCTATCGGTGGATCTGCGCGGGATGGGGGAAACGCGCAGCCGCCTGGAGGTAAATGCCAGCGATTTCGTGCGCTATTTCGGCGACTACGAAGACGGTATGACCGCCATCCTCATGGGCCGCACGCTGGCGGGCATGCGCGCGCGTGACATTTTGCGCGGCCTGGATGTGCTGGCAGGCCGGCCGGAAGTCGATCCGCAGAGAATCGGCGGGCTGGGACGGCAGGCTGCCGCGGTTCCTCTGCTCTACGCTGCCGCCCTCGACCGGCGCCTGCGCTCCATAGGGCTCGAAAACATGCTGCTCTCCTACGACGCCGTCGTGAACAACCGCATTCACCGGCAAGTCTTCGAGAACATCGTGCCCGGAGCGCTGGAAGACTATGACCTGCCGGACCTGGTTGCGGCCATGGCTCCACGCGCCGTCTGGCTCAACGACCTGACCGCGCCGGCGGGAACCCCAGCCTCAGCAGGGGAAATTCAAAGCGGCTATGCCGAGGCGGTCAAGGCTTTTGGGTTCGCGGGTGCGCCGGATCATCTCCGCATGGAGGTGCGGCGCGGGAGGGACGAGGATGCCGCCAGCTACTACCGGTCCCTGTATCGCTGAGGTGGCGCGTCCCAATCCTGGCAGCTAATTCCGTTCAAGTCCCAGGCCACCCGCCCGTCGCGGATGGTGAGTTCCGCGACCATCTTCAGCGTCCCGCGCATGCGACGGTTCGCCGAGTCGATGAAGCCGAACTGGCCGCGTTCGACGCGCAGCACGGCCACGTCCGCCGGGGCGCCGACCGAAAGATTTCCCAATTCCTCGCGGTGAATTTCACGCGCCGGATTCCAGGTGGTGCGCAGAACCGCGTCGTCCACGGACATGCCCATGTTCAGAAACTTGGAAACCAGGTTCATCATGTCTTTCATTCCCGCATTCATGCTCGTCACGTGCAGATCCGTGGAAATCGAGTCCGGGGGAAATCCCTGCTTCATCGCCGGCACCGCCTGGCGGAAGAGAAAACTGCCGCCGCCGTGCCCCACGTCGAAGATCACGCCCCGTTTGCGGGCCTCGAACAGATACGGGAGTAAGTGTCCCTGCGCATCCAGCATGGGTACAGCCCCCAGGTAAGTGTGCGTGTAGATGTCGCCCGGACGCAGCTTTTTCAGAACCAGGTCCTGAAAGGGGCGCTCGGGCCGGAAGGTCGCGAAGTCCACCATCACCGGCAGGTTAGCCAGTTTGCCTGCCTCCACCGCACGCTCCACGGCGATCCACTCCGGTCCCGCGTAATGCGCGATCTTGATGCCCACGATCACGTCTTTGTGTTTCTTGGCCATTTCCGCGGTGCGCACAGGATCCATATCGCTGGTGTTCTGCTCGACATCCTGACGCCCTCCCATGCCGCTGCCCACGATATTGAGCATGGCCAGGATGCGCGTCCTGGAACGTTTGAACATCTGGTCCTGAAAGTCCTCGAAATTCCGCCATCCGGAACTGCCCGCATCCACCACCGTGGTGACGCCGGAGCGAAATGTGAACCCATCGGGGCGTACGCAGAACTCGCCGGTGTACTCGCGGCCCATGGTGCCGGCGAAGACGTGCTCGTGAATGTCCACCAGGCCGGGAGTAACGTAGAGATTGGTAACGTCCACTATCCTGCGCGCATCCGTAGCCGGGATGTCCGCTGCGACCGCGGCGATGCGCCGGTTAGCGATGGCCACGTCGCGCACGGCACTAATGCCGTTCTTGGGGTCGATGACGTGGCCACCTTTTAGTAGGAGGTCGTATTTTGGCTGCGCCAGGGCCGTGCCTGCGCACCCTACCAGAAGGATTGCCTCTGCCAGATAAGTGTTACGCATAGTCCCTCAGCATACTGCTTTTGCGCGCCCGGGCGAAGGACCAGCCAGGCCTGTGCCAGCCCCGCCGGCGCATTCACGCCCATGTCCGCGGGGAAGGCCGCGGCCACGAGGCTGCGGCCCGCAGCATTCGAAAATGCTTTCTTTTAAAATAAGTATCGAACCGTGCGGGGAATATAATTTGCTTGGGGGACGCTGCGTCTCCAGATTCAAGCGGTTTGCGGTTCTCTCTCCACGGCCGCTTGCGGCGCCATTCGGTCTCACTGTGAGCGTATCTTTATTGAGGAAGAATCCCCGTGACTGTTCGAGGAAAAAAAATCGTTCTAGCTGCGAGCAATTCGGAGTCCAGCGAATACATGCGCTGTACCTGGCGGCAGATGCTGCTCGCCACACTGCCCGCCCGCTACGCCCGTTACATGGGGGCGGATTGGAGCAGCACCAACCAAATAGCCGCCGACGGACAGGCGATGTACGTCCCGAATGGGCTGCGTGTCGCCGAGTCTCTGCTGCTCCGCCAGTTTTCGGCGGAAGACATTGCTGTCTGCTATCCCGATCAACTGGACCTGTTCGTCGGGGAAGATACCCGCGCGGTGGGAATCCACGCGCATAACCCGCTGGGCATCACCTTCGCCACGGATGTCTAAGCAGGCCTGGCCCGGGGCCCTGGCAGATTGAGCACAAGCACCTGCAGGACGAGTGGTCGATCGACTGTATCGTGGACGGCGAGGCCGAAGATCTGGTGCTGCCGCTGTTCAGCGCCGCGGTAGCGGGGCAGGACCTGCCGCGCAAGATGGAGGGGCACAGCCCCCCACTGGAGAGCATACCGCCCATTCGGCACCGCTCCACGCTCGGCGTCGTCGAAATCACGCGCGGTTGTGGGCGCGGATGTCAGTTCTGCTCCGTGGCGCTCCGCCGTGGAAAGAGCCTGCCTCTCTCGCATATTTTGGAGAACGTCCGCACGCAGGTCGCCGAGGGCGCCGATACGATCCTACTCACTACCGAAGATCTCTTTCTCTACCAGCAGGGGCCGCACTTCCAGACCAACGTTCCCGCGATCGAGCGCCTGTTCGATTCGGTGGCGGCGGTCAACGGTGTGCGGTATGTGGGCTTGACGCACGGCACGATTGCCCCGGCGGTCCTGGATCCCGGCATGATCGAAGAACTGTCCCCCGTCGCTGTGGGCATAAGCGTCAACCAGCATGAAGCCTCCACGCATCCGGAGCACCGCTACGCCGTGATGTTCGTGGGCCTGGAGACCGGCTCGGTGCGCCTGTTCAAGCAGTTCATGAAGGGAAAGGCCTATCCGTTTCGCCCGGAACAATGGCCGGACGTGGTTCTCAAGGGCATGGAAATCCTGAACCGGCGTAACTGGTTCCCGATGTGCACGTTCATCCTGGGACTGCCCGGCGAGACGCCGCAGGACACCCGCGAGTCGCTGGATCTGCTGTTCGCGCTCAAGGACGCCAAGTCGTGCGTGATCCCAACCCTGTTCGTGCCGCTGGAGGACACGCGTTTGGAGAGCAGGAAAAGCGCGCGTGTCGCTGAGTTAACCGACTTGCAGTGGGAATTTTTCTTTACCTGCTGGCGCTACAACCTGGACTTTTTCCGCAACAGCAGATCGGTGCAGTGGCGATTCAATCTCCGCGTGCCGATTTATTACTATCTGCTGGGCCGCCGGCTGTTCGGCAGCGTTATGAAATACCCGCTCCTCCGCCTGGCTCACTTCCCGGAGTGGTTCCTGCGCCGCAAGTTGTATCTGGACTTCAGCGGGCGCACGGCGCCCCGCTGCGTGGCGCCGGAACAGGTGGCCGTCCCCGAGCACCGGCAGCGCCCCGAACTCCCCATTCTGGGGGCCTGACGCCATCCGAGGCATTCGCTATACTTTGGGAGGACAGGCGGTTGTTCCTGGCCCGACGGGGAACTTTTCCACGAACCCTTTCGTATCCCCAAGGAGTGACTCATCACCATGACTGAACTTGTCGCCCCCCATCTGGATCAGATCAGTGCCCTTCTCGCCGAAAAAGGCTACGCAGTCACCGAGCCGGCGCCCAACACCCTGACCGTCCGTGAAGTTGCCAGCGGGATCGCGGTACAGACCGTGCTGGAAGGTAACATCCTCTTCCTCTCCCTGACCTGCGTTACCGTACCTCCATCCGCGATCACCGCGGAGGTGATGCGCAAGATGCTGGCCGCGGATAACGGGATCTCCACCTCCTACTTCCAGTTGTATTCGGCGGCGGACGGCAAAGTGGCTGTCACGCTGAACAATTTCTGCAAGTTGCAGGACATGGGCCCGGAGGACGAGGACGATGTTCTGTCCTGTGTACACTTCCTTCTGGTGGATGTGTTCGAAGCCCGCAGGCTGCTCGGCGGAGCGCTGGCATAGCACGGGATCGTCTGAGAACGGAGATAGAGCATATGGGATTCTTAGCAGACCTTTTCAATCGCGCCGGACGTGTGGCGCGCGGCCAGGCCAACGAAGGGATGGGAGCCATCGAAGACGCGACCTTCGAAGCCACCGTCCGCCAAACGGTCGAAGATATGAAGGCCGAGTTGAACAAGGCGGTGAAGGCCTCCGCAATGGCTATGAGCAACCATAACCGGCTGGAGGCGGAATACCAGAAGTACGTGCGGCAGTCCGAACAGTGGAAGGAGCGTGCGCGCAAAGCCCTGGATGCCGGCAGCGAGGATCTGGCTCGCAAGGCCCTGGCCAAGAAGCAGGAGTGCGATCAGCAGGTCGCCGCGATGCAGGCCTCCGTGGACGCTGCCCGTCAGGCCAGCGAAACCCTCAAACAGCAGGTGGTGGAGTTGAAGCGCAAAATCGACGAAGGGGAACGCACAGCCACTACGCTGGTGGCTCGCAAGAATGCGGCGGCGGCGCAGCGCAAAGTGTCTGAAGCGCTCGCCGGGGTGGGCAAGGCGGACAATGCGTTCGCGCAGCTTTCCCGCTTTGAGGAGTCGGTCTCCCGGGAGGAGGCTACCGCCAAAGCTTTCAACACCCTGGCCGCCGCTGGTAAGGACGAAGGTCTCGAGTCCGAATTCGCCGCCCTGGAAGGCAAGAGCGTGGACGCTGAGTTGGAGGCGCTCAAGCGCGAGCGCTTGCAGCCGCCCAGCATCCCCAAGGCCCTGCCCCCCTCGGGGGGAGAGCCGGCTGGGACCTAGTTCCCCGGGTGCTGCATGATCACGTTTACGCTGGTCGCCATTCTTGGTGTATTGCTGGTCATCGTGCTGAGAGAATTGTTCAAGAAGCAGGCTTCGGAACCGCCGCGCGCCCTGCCGAAGGAGGATCTGGCCAACCTGCGCGTCACCGACGCACGCGTGGGTGACACCCTTTCCGTCACGGGAGCCGGCGACGAATTCTCCGACCTGGACTTCACCGTGGACCGTCGCGACCGCTGGCAGGCGGGCGAACGGCAGTGGGTCGAACTAAGCGGCACCTACAAGGAGCGCCGGGTCTGGCTGCGCGTGCGGCAGGACGACGAGTTGGAAGTAAGCGCCGTCGTGCAGCCGAAGAAACTGACGCTCGGCGACCTCGGCCTGACCGAAGAAGACCTCGCCGAGATCGATGACCGGCAGAATACCGAGGATTCCTTCGAATACGACGGCAAGGTCTGGTACTACCGGCTGAGCCGCGAGAGCACCCTGTATCGCGACGGGCATGCGCCGCCGCAAGGCTCATACTACTGGGAGTTTCAGGAGGAGGGGGGCGGACGGCTGCTTTTCATCCGGAAAGCGGAGGGTGAGCCTTTCACCGCCACGGTGGCCGTCCGGCTGAACCCGGCCGACGTCACAGTCTACCGGGCCGGCTGAGAAAGGCAGGTGCGCCATGCGTAGACGAGGGCTCGAGTTCCTGGCCATCCTTCTCACGTCTCTGATCGTCGTCGTCCTGTTCGCGGGGCTCGACGACCTCCCTCGCAATTTGCGGCACGAAATCGGCGCCGAGCACCAGACTCTGGCCGCGGCCGCGCGCGAGTTCCAGCAGACACAGTCGGAGGTTGCGCGTGATCTGGCGGCAGAGCCCGAACTGTTCCGCGCGCGCTCCATGGAGACCGCCTTCCCCGAGCGGTTCCGCAAGGCTCAGACCGGGCTCCAAAAGGCGCAGCAGGAGATGGCGGTCCTGGACCGCCTCAATCAGGCCAACCGGCGCCGGGACCGCGACCAGGCGCAAAAGTTGCTCACCGAGGAGCGTGGCTTGCGAGCCGCGGCCTCCGCGGAAGCCTCCGACATGCTCCGGGAGGCGAATCGCTGGCTGGACTTCAAGCGCACCCTGCCGGAACAGATGCGCCGCATGGAGCAGGATTACCAATCGCTGCACGCGGCGGATTTGGGAGCCATCACCGCTCAGGTGCAGCGCGTGGAGGCCGATTGGCCCGAAAAAAAGACCGACCTGGAAACACGTCTGGCCACGCTGCAGTCCTATCCTGCCGAATCCGAGAAAACCTGGCAATCGGTGGAGCCGGAGCGCCGCAAGGCCGCCGCCGTTGATCCCAAAGGGCTAAATTACGGGGCACTTTACGACGCCGGGCAGTCATTGCATGCTGCCGCGGCGGCGCTGCCGGCCAAAACCGAGGAGTTGAAGAACCTCACCGGCCAGTTGTATGACTCGTGGGACAAAATTCTGGTGGATCTGGAGGTTAGGCGGGCTGGCGAATCGCGCGATTATAACGAGAAAATCCGCACGATTCGCACGCATCTGACCGACGTCGTAGCCAAAAAGGGTGAGACCACGACGGACGAAAAATGGATCCAGGTCGACCGCGCCACCTACCAGGCCAACGAGAAGAATCTCGGCATGGCCATTGCGCACAAGTCCGCGGGCAAGTACGATTCGGAGGCCGACCAGGTGGCGCAGCCGGCCGGCTTTGCCTACATCGCGCCGCCTTCCCAGCAGTCCAATCAATACGGCTATTGGGAGCGCCGCGACGGCGGCAGCTTTTGGGTGTGGTACGGGCAGTATGCGCTGCTGCGCGACCTGCTTTTCCGCAACGACTACCGGCCGCTCTCCACCGGCGAGTATCAGGATTACCGTTCGACGCAAAGCCGCGGCCAGACCTATTACGGGCGGGACAGCCGTGATGGCCAGCCCAAGTACGGCACTTCCGGCACCGTCACACAATCTCGATACAAAGACAGCACCTACGCGCGCAGCGGCGGCTTCCGCGATTCCGCGTATGCTACCACGCCGGGCACCTACCGCGGTTCCCGCTACTCGAGTCCGTCCGCCCGGAGGCGGGAGGATCAATCCTCACCGCGGCGCTTCGGCTCCGGGCAGGCGCCTTCCTCGTCCGGCCGTTCCTGGAGCCCGCCCCGTTCCCCGGCGCCTCACAGAGCTCCCTCAGGCGGAGGTAGACGCTTCGGCGGAAGGCGCCGCTAGCTCCGCAAACGGAGCCCGCAGCTCCGAAATGTTATCAATTTCTCATCGATTATTGTCTGTCTTCAAATAAAATCGTCTGGGATAGTATAATCATCGATGGTGTTTGGCGGCTAAACGTGGTGCCATCCGTGTTGCTTTTTTCGCTATATCTGCTGGCGGAGCGCAGCGGCTCCAAATTTCATGGGACACTCTTCCTGTCCGGGAATGATGGCAGTCTGCTGGCGATACTGGGGGTGCTTCTGGCGGCCCTGGTTGTGGCCGTTGCCGCCCTGGTTGCCTGGAACCTCGTTCGGGCGGTGCGCCATAGTTCGCTGGGCAGGCAGTGCCCCGGCTGCCACGGCACCGATATCCGGCCTTCCTGGCCGAAGGGCTGGATGGACAAGCTGATGGAGTTCTGTTCCTGCGTTCCGTACCGCTGCCGGGCGTGCCGCCTCCGGCACTATCGCTTCCGGCAGTCCGGAGATCCGGCGGTGGCTGAACGCGAGGATCCTGCGCGGGCTTCCGTTTTGCCCGTGTCGCCGCCACCACCGCCTCCTCTTTCGAATGACCGCCTTGGAGCGGCGCCGCTTTTCGCCATCGACAGCAACGCGCTGCCCTGGGAGGAGCGCTTTAATGAAAAACTCGGACGAGCCCTGTTCCGCAAGAATCTCATCATCGATCCAGACACCGGGATGGAGGTGCGCCTGGTTCGTTATCCCTCCGGCGTGGTAAATCCCCGGCACACGCACCCTTGCGCACATGGAATGTATGTACTCGAGGGGCAGCTCTTCACACATGCCGGTGTTTACGGCCCGGGAAGCTTTGTCTGGTTTCCGGAGGGTTCCGTGATGGAACATGGCTCGGCCAATGGCCAAGACGTCACGGTTCTCTTCATCACGAACAAGCCCTTTCACATCCACTACCGCTGATTCCGTCAACTCCTGCGGCCCTCTGCCCGTGGCGGGCCATCGGCGCGTTTTTGTTTGACTCTCTCCGCGGTTCGTGATAACAAAGCAGTCATCACTTTTTCGGAGGTTGTAGCCTTGTATGTGCGCGCGACTTAGGCTTTTCCTCACTTTCTTCGTCGCTGCTCTATCGCTGTTCTCCCAGAACGAGCGGGGTAACATCACGGGCGTGGTGATGGACTCGACGGGAGCCGCGGTGCCAGGCGCGAGCGTCACCATCATCAACCGGGCTACGAATCTGGCCGAACACGTAGTCACCACCTCAGTGGGGGGGTACAACGCTCCTAACCTCAGCCCAGGTATTTACCGGATGGAGATTACCGCTCAGGGATTCAAGCGCTTTGTGCAGGACAACGTAACTCTGGCTGCCGCGAGCACCGTGCGCATCGATGCCGTGCTCCAGGTCGGCCAGGTGAATGAGACGATCGAGGTGAGCGCCGCGGCAGTCCAGATACAGACCGAGAACGCCAAAGTCTCTACCTCCGTCGAAAACCGGCTGGTGGATGACCTTCCGCTGGTGGTCGGAGGCGCGATGCGCAGCCCCTACAACCTGGTGGCCATCACGCCGGAGGCAAAGGGCAGCGGCAGCGCCATCTCTCTGGGGGGCGGGCAGGCGGCCGCCTGGAACGCCACGCTCGACGGCATCTCGGCCACCACGAATCGCTCCGCCGACGCCGGCGAAATCGCCTACCTCAGCCCGTCGGTCGAGGCGATCACCGAGTTTACGGTAGATACCAATGGCTTCAAGGCTGAGTATGGGCAGGCCGGAGGCGGGGTGATGACCTTCGTCTCCAAGTCGGGCACCAACGACTTTCATGGTGTGGCATACGACTTTCTGCGCAACGACGACCTGGACGCGCGCGGGTTCTTTGCCCGCACCCGCTCGGTATATAAGCAGAACGATTTCGGAGCCACCGCGGGCGGACCGGTGATTCTCCCCAAGATTTACAACGGCCGCAACAAGACCTTCTTTTTCGCCTCGTACGAAGGTTTCCGCAACCGCGTCGGGTCCAATGGGGTGATTAGTTCGGTGCCTACACCGGAAATGTACCAGGGTAATTTCTCCGACTGGGTGGATCAGTCGGGCAAACTGCTCACCATTTACGACCCTTCCACGACGCGGCCCAATCCTTCGGGCGGCGGATATGTTCGCGATCCGTTCCCTGGAAACCAGATCCCGCAGGCGCGAGTCAGCACCGTCAGTCAGCAGATGATGCAGTACGGACAGGTGGTTAAGCCGAACATCCCCGGCCTGGTGCCCGGCACCAGCGCATACGTGCGCAACAACTACGTCACCACCAACGGAACCACGCTCACCCCCACCGATAAGGGCAGCATCAAGATCGATCAGCAGATCGGATCGAACCAGCGGCTGGGTTTCTTTTACAACCGCACGGCCTTCCGGCTGGAAGTCGGCCCCGACGGCCCGCCCGGATTGCCCGTGCCGTTGTGGACCGGGCAGGTCCAGGCCTTCGACACGTCGGCCTACCGCATGAGTCATGACTGGACGATCTCCGCGCACCTGCTGAACCATTTCTCGGCGGGCGGCAACAAATTCTTCAAGGATAGCTATTCTCCCAATGTGGGGCAGAACTGGAAGAGCAAGGTGTGCATCAAGAACGTCGTGGATTGCAATGTCAATCTGCCGAACGTGTCCTTCACGGAGTTCAGCGCCTGGGGTGGATCCGCCGATAACGGCACCGAGCAGCCGCAGTGGTCTATTCAGGATGACCTGAGCTATGTGCACGGCTCCCACACCTTCAAGTTCGGCTACGCTTTCGAAAGCCAACGGGCCAACGGCTTCGGCCAGCAAAACATCTCCGGCCACGCCGGATTCAGTTTCCTGGAAACGGCCGTGCCGGGCGCCACGGCATTCACCAGCGGGAGTTCCTTCGCCTCATTCCTGCTCGGCCTGGCCGACAGCGGAAACACCGAAACCATCCGCTATGTCGGGCAGAGCTTCGATTACCACGGCTTTTACGCCCAGGATGACTGGCACGTGTCGCGCCGCCTGACCCTTAACCTGGGCCTGCGCTACGAATTCACCTTGCCGCCCTTCGAGACGAATGACCAGTATTCCGACTTCACGCCCACCAAGCCAAACCCGGCGGTGAACAATTATCCGGGCGCGCTGCGCTTCGCCGGCTATGGGCAAGGCCGCGAGAACACGCGCAGCCTGGTCCCCGGCTGGTACGGCGCCTGGGGGCCGCGCTTTGGCCTGGCCTACGCCCTGCCGGACAATAAGACTACCATTCGCGCGGGATTCGCCCGCTCTTTCAGCAAGGTGAGCGTAGTCAGCGGCAGCAATCACTATGCTGGGTTTATCGGGCAGTACAGCTTTTCCTCTGTCGATCAGGGCATCACGCCCGCCTTCAACTGGGACGCCGGCCTGCCTCCTTATCCGCTCCCACCGCAGATCAATCCGGCCTTCCAGAACAATCAGAACGTGGACTTCTGGAACTACCACGACGCCACCCGGGCACCGGAGTCTCTCAACTGGACTCTCTCCATCCAGCGGCAGGTGACGACGAATACGGTGGTGGAAGTCGCCTACAACGCGGTCGTCGGCACCCACTTGCAAGCCGGACTGCTGAACCTCAACCAGGTGCCGACCTCTATCTACAACCAGTTGCTGGCACAGTATGGCCCCACACAGACGCTCAACCTTCTGCGGGCGGACATTAATTCCCCGCAGGCGCGCGCGGCCAACATTCCCATTCCGTACCCGAATTTCACCGATCCGACCGTGCAGCGCTTCCGTACGGTGAACCAGGCGCTGCGCCCGTATCCTCAGTACCTGACCGTGCAGACTGCCGACCAGGGCGGCGATAAGAGCGGCCACTCTACGTATCACGCCCTGATGCTGCAGGCACAGCGCCGCCTCTCTGCGGGACTGACGTTCCAATGGAACTATGTTTTTTCCAAGCTGCTGACCGACTCGGATACGTACTACGCCAACATGGGCCTGGCCGAGGACCAGTACAACCGGCATCTGGAGAAATCCATCGGGGCTTTCGACCAGACGCACGTCGCCAAATTCAGCACACTGTATGAGCTGCCTTTCGGCAAGGGCAAGCGTTGGCTCAGCCGGGGATTCGCCAGCCAGTTCCTGGGCGGATGGCGCGCCGGCGCGATCCAGATTTATTCCAGCGGATTCCCGATCGGCCTCACGCGCAACAATCCGCTGCCGATTTTCAATGGCCAGGACCGCCCCGTGATCACCAGTTACGACGGCTGGCGCGCAGCGACCAAGAGCGGGAGCTTCGATCCGGGGGCGGACCTGTTCTTCAACCGGGCGGCATTCCCCACGCAGCCCAATTCCGTGTTCGGCAATGCCACGCGCCGCAACCCGAAGGTGCGTGCGTTTCCCAACTTCAACGAAGACGTGAGCCTGGCCAAATCTTTCTACATCGGCGAGACGCGGCATTTGGACTTCCGCGCCGAAGCCTTCAACCTGTTCAATCGCGTGGTGTTCGGCAGCCCCGACTCGAACCTCGACAGCAAGACTTTCGGTGTGGTCAGCAGCCAGCTCAACAACCCGCGCCAGATGCAGCTTGCGCTGAAGTTCTACTGGTAAGCCGGCACACCGCCTGGGACCGCCGCGCCTCGGGAGCGAGGTGCTCCACTACTTGCCGCGGCCCCGGGCCTGCGCCGCCGCTGCCGCCGGAAGCTGCACGGCGGCCTCCGCCGCCAGGATCTCGGGCGGCAACTCCACCGAGCTGTCGGTGAGCTGCGCCAGAGCCGCCTGCGGCAGGCACTCCGCTTCTTTGACGAAAGTCATCCGGCCGGCCGCCGCATCGAAATCAACGCGCACCCAGTCCCCGCCGCGGATCTGGCCGGACGCGATCAGGTTGGCCAGAGGGTGCACCAGTTCGCGCTCGATCGTGCGTTTGAGGTGGCGCGCGCCGTATTTCAGGTCCGTGCCATCCCGTAGCAGGAGGTCTTTCACTCCGGGGCTGATGGAGCAGACGAATGGCGTGGGCGAATCCAGGATGCGCCGCTTCACTGCGGTCAGTTCCAGGTTCAGGATTTGCCGCAGTTCCCCCTCGCCCAGCGGGCGGAACACCACGACCTTGTCGATGCGGTTCATGAACTCGGGCGTAAACTTGCGCCGTGCGGCTTCGGTGCCCGCCCGGGCGATTTTGCCGTTCAGCGCCTCTGCGCCGCCGCCCGCCCGCTGTTGCCGCTCCACCTCTGAGGCAGCGAACCCCAGGTTTGGCCGCATGATGGCAGCCATCTCCGCGGCTCCCAAGTTGCTGGTCAGAAAAATCATGGCCCGGGAGAAATCCACCCGCGTGTTGTCGCCCAGCGTGAGCGTGGCCTTGTCCAGAATGCCTAGCAACAGATTCCAGAGCGCGTCGCTGGCCTTTTCGATTTCATCGAACAGGACAATGCTCAGCTTGACCTTTTCGGTGTGGAAGCGGTTCAACGCTTCCTGACTGAGATAGGGCTTGGTCTCTTTGTGTCCCAGGTAACCGGGAGGCGATCCGATCAGCTTGGCGATCTCGTGGCTGTGTTGAAATTCCGCACAATCCACCTTGATGACTGCCCGGGCGTCGCCCACGAGGCTCTCCGCGAGAGACTCTACCAGGCGCGTCTTCCCCGTTCCGGTCGGCCCCAGAAACAAAAAATTCCCGATCGGTCTTCCCGGGGGGTTCATTCCCGCCAGAAATTCCTGGTAGGCTTCTACCACTTGTTGGATGGCTTCCGACTGCCCGACGATTCGCGCGTGCAAACCGGCTTCCAGCGTTGCGGCTTCCTGCCCGGTTCGCGTCGGATCCAACGGCTGATTGAGGCGCAGCATAAAAACCTCCCGGCGTTTCCGCCTTGGAGCCCCTTCCCCTCTCCGCTCCGACATGAGGTACGTGGACCGTAATACAGCGTGTACAACAGTTACAAAATTTTAACGAAATCTTCGACTTTGCCTGGCAGTGCAGATACAATCGACAGGGACCAGCGTGATGCGCCACCGTGCGGAACTACCCCGAAAACTCGGCCTTGCGGATTGCATTGCGATCGTGGTGGGCACGATTATCGGCTCGGCCATTTTCATTGTTCCTGGCGCCATCGCCCGCAGCCTGCCATCCGCCCCGCTGATGCTGGCGGTCTGGCTGACCGCCGGACTGCTCTCTCTGTTCGGCGCGCTGGCTTTCGCGGAACTCGGCGCGATGCTTCCGGACACCGGAGGGCAGTATGTGTACCTGCGCGAGTCGTTCGGCCCGCTGTGGGCGTTCCTGTGCGGCTGGTCGTTTTTTCTCATCATCCGTTCGGGCGGCATCGCCACAGTCGCCGTGGGCTTCTCGATTTACTTGGCGGCGCTTTTCCCGATCCCACCCGCCTTGGTCCCGTACACCGCGCCTGCTTTGATCCTGCTGCTGACCTGGGTTAACTACCGGGGCGTGGAAGGCGGTGCGCTGGTGCAGAAGATCTTCACGCTGCTGAAGGTCATCGGCCTTGCCGTGCTGATTGCCGGCGCCTTCCTGCACCCGCAAACCCAACCGGTCTCCTGGTCTGTTTCCGCCGCGGAGTTCTCCTGGGCGCGCTTTGGCGTGGCTATGATCGCGGGCCTGTGGGCGTACAACGGGTGGATGGCCATCGGCTTCGTGGCTGGCGAGGTGAAGAACCCCGGCAGAAACGTGCCCCTCTCACTGGGCATCGGCATGGCAGTGGTGTTGGCCGTCTATCTGCTGACGAATCTCGGATACTTGCGCATCCTGCCGATCTCCGAGATCGCCGCCACGGATAAAGTGGCGGCCGTGCTCGCTTCGCGCACCATGGGGGCGATGGGCGTGATGCTGGTGTCCGCCACCATCGTGCTCTCCACCATCGGCACGGACAACGGCAACATCCTTACAGCCTCGCGCATCTACTTTGCGCAGGCCCGCGACGGCCTCTTTTTCCGCTCGATCGGCAAGGTGCACCCCCGCTTTCAGACCCCGTATGTTTCCATCCTGGTCCAGGGCGCGTGGGCGGCGCTGCTCTCCCTGAGCGGCTCCTACCAGAAGCTGTTCTCCTTCGCGATGTTCGCCGCCTGGATCTTCTATGGGCTGTGTGTGGTCGCGGTCATCGTCCTGCGCAGGAAAGCCCCGGCTCTGCCGCGTCCCTACTGGATGTGGGGTTACCCGGTGACACCCGTACTCTTCGCGTTGATGACGGTCTGGTTTATTGTCAACACCCTGGTCGAGGAACCCGTGCCCTCGCTCTGCGGCCTGCTTCTGATCGCCTCCGGCATCCCGGTGTACGTCATCTGGAGCAAACGAACTGCTCCCGTGCAAGAGGCGTTCGCGCCTATCGTAGACTAGAACTCTATGCGCGACTATGGCAGCTTGGAGAGGCAGTTCATGGATGTGCTGGGGGCGTCCCGCGCTCCGGTGGCAGTGGCGTTTCGGGATGCACCGCCCGAGGGCGTCTCACCGTTCGCGGGAATGGTTCCCTCGGGATGCACTTTCTGGCGCCTGGCCGCCGGGGGACGCTCCTTCTACACTGTCCAAAAGGACCATTACAACTGCCCCATCGGCAGCTACACGCACAACGTCGCGCTCCCGCCGGAACGCGCCGGCGAGTTGATGCGGACGCTCACGTTGATGAGCGACGTCGGCTACATTCGGATGGAGGAAATCCCCGGCGTGTTCAAGCTGGCGGCTCCGCCGTCGGTGGTCGTCTACGCCCCTCTCCGCGACACTCCGGTGGACCCCGACGTGGTGCTGTTTGCCGGACGTCCGGGACGCATCATGGTACTGATGGAGGCCGCCGGGCGCGCCGGTATCGCCGCCAACCTGCCCATGCTCACCCGCCCGACCTGCATGGCCATCCCTGCGGCGATGAACCAGGGGAGCGTCGCCAGCGCCGGCTGCATCGGCAATCGCGTATACACCGGACTGGGCGAGGACGAGTTTTATATGGCTGTTCCGGGCAGCCGACTGGAAGCTCTGGCGCTGAACCTCCAGACCGTCTCCGGCGCCAACGCGACCCTGGCGCAGTACCACGAGGCGCGCCTACCATTGCTTGAACTGAAGTGATCGCGACCGTCTTCTCGCTGCCACCAGCGGCGCATTCAGAAACTCCAGGAACGGCGCCATCGCGCGGAACCGCTTCATCACTTCGCGATAAAGCTGGGGCGTGGTGACGATGGCGGGATCCAGCACTGTGTATAGCAGGTATTGCCTGAAGCGCAGCAGGTCCGCGGCCGGGTGGTCCGGCAGGAAGCCCTTGGGGACGCGGGTGAGTTGCTCGCCCTGCACATTGCCCAGCAGGCGGAGCACGGCGGGGTTCTTCGCCACCTCCCGAAACTCCTCGTGATGCTGCGCCAGGTGCTGCCGCACGGCCAGCAGCACTTCTGGGTTGGGCATGTAGATGCCTCCGCCGACCTCCACCTCCTGGTGCGACACGCTGAAGTAATATCCTGCCGCGCCGTGCTTCTCGAACCCCCGCCGCCCGAACGAAGCCGCGATGTGCGTTTTGTACGGTGTTTTGTCCTTGCTGAATCGCGTGTCCCGGTAGATCCGGTAAATTGCCGTCTCCGGTTCGGTCACGTAATCCGGCGCGAACTCCATCATTTCGCGTGTCATGGTGCGGATCATCTCCACCATCGGCGCTTTCACTTTTTCGTCGAAGATGTGTTTCCGCGGCTGAAACCACTCGCGCTTGTTGTTCCGGGCCAGACCCCGGAAGAAAGTCACGGCTTCGACCGGGAACCCGGAGAATCCGGCTTGCATTGGCACCCTCCTCTATAATTGAAACAATGCCCAGGACGGAAGAGACGGCTGCGCGTCTCGCCGAAATTCCCAATGTAACCGTTTTGCGCGGCGCGCCGCTCTCCCGGTACACCCGTTTCGGCATCGGCGGACCCGCCGATATCTACGCCGAGACCGCGGAAGTGGAATCCTTCCTCCGCGCGCTGGCGCTGGCCCGCGCGAGCGGCTGCGAGGTGATGGTGATTGGCCTCGGCACCAACCTCATCGTTTCCGACGAAGGCTTCCGCGGCATCGTGCTGCGGTTCACCTCGGACCGCCTGCTGGCCGCGGGCGGGCGCGTGATGGCGGACGCAGGGGCCGATCTCCAGGCATTGGTGAATTTCACGATCGATCGCGGCCTCCGGGGCCTGGAGACCCTCTCGGGAATTCCCGGCTCGGTGGGAGCCGCTATCTACGGCAATGCCGGAGCCTACGGCCACTCCATCTCCGAACGGATCCGCCTGGTGCGCTTCTTCGATGGCAGCTCAGTGCGCGTTTTCGACAACGCCGCCTGTGAGTTCCACTATCGCGAAAGCGTCTTCAAGCGTCACAAAGACTGGATCATTTTCTCCGCGGAGTTGGCGCTCGAGGCGGCCGACGCCGTTGAATTGCGTCGGACCGCCGACGGCATCTTCAGCGTGCGCAACGAAAAGTTCCCCGTCAGCATGAAGTGCGCCGGCAGCATCTTCAAGAACCTGCTCGTGGCCGAACTCCCAGCGAAGGTGGCGGAGCAGGTTCCTCCCCACGTAGTCCGGGAAGGGAAGGTGCCCGCTGCGTGGTTCCTGGAACAGGTAGGCGCCAAGGGCCGATCCATCGGCGAAATCCACGTGGCGAGTTACCACGCCAACTTGATCTACAACGCGGGTGGGGGGACCGCCAGAGACCTGACGGCCCTGATCGCCGATCTGAAATCGCGGGTGCGCGAGCGATTCGGGTTCTCGCTGGAAGAAGAAGTGCAATACGTCGGTTTTGCGTCGGCCCCGGTTCCCGCCCGCTAGAATGAAAACATGTGCCTCCTGCTCCTCCTGGCCTTGCTGGCAGGGGGAGACCTCCACGATGCGGTGAAGGCGGGCGATCTAGCCCGGGTTCAAGCCCTGGTGGCTGGCGGCGCGGATGTGAACGAGCGGGATGCGCTCGGCTCGACGCCGCTGCATGATGCTGCCTGGGCCGGCCAGAAGGAAATCGCCGCGTTTCTGGTCGAGCACGGCGCCGATGTCAACGCCCGGCACCTGGAGGGCGGTTCCACGCCGCTGCACTACGCCGTCATCAAGAACCAGAAGGACCTGGTGCAGTTTCTACTCGACAAGGGCGCGGACGTGCGCGCCACCTATCGCTCGGGAGAAACCCCGCTGCACCTGGCCTGCGAGCGCGGTTACAAAGACATGGTGGAACTGCTGCTCGGGCGCGGCGCCGACCTGAACGCCCGCGACGCGTCCGGAGCTTCGGCCCTCGACGAAGCCTCGTGGCGCGGCTATCGGGACATCGTCCTCCTGCTGCTGGACAAAGGGGCAAAGCAGGACTCCCAGAACCCCGAAACCGGCGCCACGCCGCTGAACGAGGCCGCGGCCAAAGGGCAGCGGGACGTGGTGGAACTGTTGCTGGCGCGAGGCGCCGACCCCGCCATCGCCGACAAAACCGGTGCCACGCCGCTCGACAACGCCACGCGCTTCCGTCATGCCGAGGTCGTACAGTTGCTCGTGGCCAGGTTCGGCTCCGCCGGGAAAGAACGGCCCGCGGCCCGCTTGTTGCAGGAGGCCGTCCTCAAGGGCCAGACCGACGTGGTGGAGCTACTGGTCTCGCGGGGTGCCGACGTCAACGCCCGCACCAGCGAAGGCTCCACACCCCTGGGCGATGCCGCCTTGAAGGGCTATCAGGAGATTGTACGGCTGCTCCTCGAGCATGGCGCGGACGTCAATGCCCGGAACTCGTATGGCGCTACACCGCTGCATGACGCGGCGCTGGCCGGGCACCGCGAAGTGGCCGCCCTGCTGCTCGATCACGGTGCGGACATCAACGCGCGTGACGCGGATTCCGGCGCCACCCCACTCTACAACGCCGCCTCGTGGGGCCGCCGCCAGGTAGTTGAACTTCTGCTCGAGCGCGGCGCCGACCTGAACCTCCGCAACAAGGCCGGCTTCACGGCTCTCCACGGCGCGCAAACCAACGGATACGACGACATCGCCGCTCTGCTGCGCGCCCACGGAGCACACTAGCGGCTTGTGGCGCAAGTCCTAAAACCGGTCAACTTGACCGGTCGCTTTCTCCCAAGCGACTGATTCTAAAGGCTCGCTCTTGCCGTTTCCGGTCAACTTGTCCGGCGAACCATTTCCACCTGCGGCTGGGGCGTCGGGTCTGGATGACTGCCTTCAACCGCGAGGTTGTAGGAAACTGGAAGCAGTGGAACCTCTTTACGTTCGGGTCAACCCACAAGACAACGTTGCGATCATCGTCAATCCGGAGGGGCTGCCGGCGGGCGCCAGCTTTCCCTCGGGACTGGTGCTGGCGGAAGGTATTCCGCAGGCGCACAAGGTGGCGCTGCGGGACCTCGAGGCGGGCGAGGCGGTGGTGCGGTACGGTCAGGTCATCGGCCACGCGGCGCGGCCGGTCCGGGCGGGAGCCTGGGTACGGGAGGATCTCCTGGACCTGCCGGCGGCGCCGGCGCTCGATGAACTGCCGCTGGCTACCGCCGTTCCGCCTTCGCCGGAGCCGCTAGAAGGATGTACTTTCGAGGGCTACCGCAATCCGGACGGCACGGTAGGGACCAAGAACATCCTGGGCATCACAACCACCGTACAATGCGTAGCCCCGACAGTGGAGTACGCGGTGAGGCGAATTCAGGCGGAGATTCTGCCACGCTATTCGAATGTGGACGGGGTGGCGGCGATCACGCACACCTACGGCTGCGGCGTGGCCATCGACGCGCCCGGTGCGGCAGTGCCGATTCGCACGCTGCGGCATATCAGCCTGCATCCGAACCTGGGTGGCGCGCCGCTGGTGGTGAGCCTGGGGTGCGAGAAGTTGCAGCCCGCGCGGCTCTTCCCGGAAGACGCCACGGCGGCGTTTCCCATCTTGCAGAGCGAGCCCTACGTGATCCGGATGCAGGACGAACAACTGCGCGGCTTCGGCGAAGTCGTCGCCGCTATCCTGCGGGCGGCGGAGAGGCGCCTGGAACAGCTCAATCAACGTCGGCGCGAGACCTGCGCCGCATCCGAACTGGTGGTGGGGCTGCAATGCGGCGGCAGCGATGCTTTCTCCGGCGTCACCTGCAATCCCGCGGTGGGATATGCGGCGGACCTGCTGGTGCGGGCGGGTGCGACGGTGATGTTCTCCGAGGTCACCGAAATCCGCGATGCGGTGCATCTGCTGACGCCCCGCGCGGTCAACCCGGAGGTAGCGCGCGCCCTCGTCCGCGAGATGCGGTGGTACGACGACTACCTGGCGCGGGGAGCGGCGGACCGCAGCGCCAACCCGACGCCGGGCAACAAGCGCGGAGGCTTGGCAAACGTCGTCGAGAAGGCCCTGGGGTCGGTGGCCAAGGCGGGGTCCACGGCGCTCATGGCGGTGGCCGGCCATGGCGAGCGGGTCACCTCGAAAGGCCTGGTGTTCGCCGCCACGCCGGCGAGCGACTTCATCTGCGGCACGCAACAACTGGCGTCCATGAATCTGCATGTATTTACAACGGGGGAGGGGAGCCCTTACGGCCTGGCGCTGGTGCCGGTGGTGAAGGTCTCGTCGCGAACCGCTCTGGCGGAGCGCTGGCCGGATCTGATCGATGTGGACGCCGGGCGCATCGCGACTGGGGCGGCGACTATCGAGCAGGTGGGCTGGGAGATTTTCCGGTTTTTGCTGGAAGTGGCCAGCGGCCGGCGCAAGACCTGGGCGGAGCACTGGGGCCTGCACAACGCACTGGCTCCCTTTAATCCGGGCCCGGTGACGTAGGCTCTGGCATGTTGAAGATCATCCCGGTATTGCTGCTTCTGGCCCAATACCAGATCCGTTTCGGGGCTGACTTGCGTCTCCCGGGCGATCTGCGGATCGCGGAGCCGAGGGGCACGCGGACGGTGCGATTTTTGTGCGCTTCGGGACGCAAGCCGGCGGCGGGCAGCGCGCTGCACCTGTTTCTGGAGCACTCGCCGGGGCTGGACGGCAACCGCTCCTTTCTCTCGGTGAGCCTGAACTACGGGGTGCTGCGCAGCATCGGGCTGGAGGACAGCAACCGCAGGCTGAGCGAGATCGTGATCCCGGTGCCGGCCAACCTGCTGAAGCCGGAAAACGACCTGGCATTCACCCTGGAGCAATGGCCGGCGGAAGGGGCCTGGACCACGATCAGCGCACGGTCCTACCTTTCGATTGCCTGGGAGCCTGGCGAGCCCGTGAGAGACCTGGGGCGGCTGCCCGCGCCCCTGGTGGATCCGTACAGCTACGAGCCCAAAGTCTTCGATGTGCTGCTGCCGGCGGAAGCCTCCTCGCCGACCCTGGAAGCCGCGGCGCTGGTGGTGGCGGGCGTGGCCGCCCGTGTGCCGGCAGAGGCGGTTTCCGTGAACGTGGCGTTTTCGCCCGGCGAGGCAAAGCATCCGCTGCTGGTGGTGGGGACGCCGCTGGAGCAGCCCGACTTGCGGAAACTGCGGCGCCCCTGGGGGCAGCGCCTGGCGGTGGGGGAGGGGGCGGCCGGAATTGTGAATTCACGGGAGGGAGAGTCGCCGCCCCTGGTGTACGTAACCGGGGGATCGCCGCAGGGCGTTTGGCGGGCGGCGCGCGGCCTCGTGGCAGGGGGTCCACATCCCGGCGGCCCGTTGATGCGCATAGCGAACGATCCATCCTGGAAGCCGGCAGGTGTGCGGGAGTGGCAAGGATACGTGCCGCCGCGAAGCCGCTTCAGCCTGGCGGACCTGGGGTATCGCGACTGGCTGCCGGTGGGTGCCCAGGATGGGACCGCTGCCACGGTGCCGCTCGATGCCCCGCCGGATGTGCGCTTGTTGCCCTACGGCGCCCAAATGACGTTGTGGTTCCGTTTCGGCGCTGGGGCGGGGACCTCGGGCGGCCAGATCTTCGTGGAGTTCAATGGGGTCCGGCTGCGGCGAATCGCGGAGAGCGATCTGGGGCGCAAATCCGCGGACTCGGTGACCATTCCCATTCCGGGCAGACTGCTGGAGACCCACAACCTGTTGCGCGTGTTCTTCGAAGACAAGCAGGGCGCGCCCGCCTACCTGCTGCCGAACAGCCAGTTCTACCTGCCGCGGGACTACCGGGCGGACCTTCCGGATCTGAGTTTGTTGCGAATCCACTTGTATCCCTTCAGCGTGCAACCGGACCTGGCGGACACCATCGTTGTGCTGCCGGATGCGCTGGATGCAGGCGTCTTTGGCGCCCTCGTGAAGCTGGCGGCGGGCGTAGGAAGGCTGGCGCCGTACAGCTGGCCGGCGTTCCACGTGCGGCGCGCGGCCGAACTGCGGGATTGGGAGAAGAGACAGTACCACTTCATCTTTTTGCGGGTGGCAGCAGTGCGGGAGGCGTCCGTAGAGGAGTCGGTCTCGCCCTGGAACGGGAGGAAATTCGTGCTGTCCATTCAGGCGAAGGACAGCGCCGACCTGGAGCAGGCGGTCGAGAGATTATTCGCGCCGGGCGGACTCGATTCGCTTCGCGGTGACACGGCTTACCTGGGGCCGGAGGGTATTCTGTGCGTCTCTCTTCGGCCGAAGGTGCGGATAGAAGAGACGTATTACCTGACCCGCCTGGAAGCCTGGCTGCGTGCCAACTGGCTGGCGCTGCCGGTGATTCTGGCCCTGGCCAGCGGGATTCTGTTTGTCGGGCTGCGGCTGGTGCTGGAGCGGTACAAAAGCACCGGCAGCCTTGCCCGTCTCAACGGGTCGCGTAGCGGGTGAGCGGTCCTAGGTAGTGCTGGTAGAGGGCCGTGCCGAACCAGGCCCAGTTCTGGAGATAGTAAGCGTCGTCTTCGCCCCAAAGGCCCTTGAGATAGATGGAGTCGAGTTTGCCCGCCATGGCGGCGGCGACCCCGGGGTTGGATAGGCTGACGGCCGGAAGCAGGGCGGCAAGCATCTCGTAAGACTGATACTCGGCACGGGGTGCGCCGCTGGCGCCAATGACCGCGGGAATACTGCCATTCGCCGTCCACCGGCGGATGATCCAGCTCAGATTCTTCTGAAGGTACGCCGCGGCATCGGGGCCATGATTCAGTTCGTAATCCAGGGCCACCCTCCAGAAGGTGCGAAAGGCGTCGTACGAAAAGGCACTGCTTTTGTCGTCGCCCAGGCTTAAGGCGCCGGAGCCCGCATCGAGCTGAACCCAATCGGGCGGGAGGTGTGTGGCAGTGAGGCGCGAAACCTCGGCGAGAAAAGGGTAGGAGGCCGCCGCCATCTGATCCCAGGAGTGGTTTTTGTCGTGACGCGCAAAAATGCGGTAGGCGTACGGGGCATAGTAGGAGGGATTCACGCGGCAGTCCGAGCCTTTGCAGAGACTGTCGCCGGCCAGCAGGTAGCACCGGGAGGCGACCCGGATGACCGCCTGCTTCCAGAGGTCGGCCAACACTGCGCGGGCTTCGGAGAGGTAGCCAGGTTCCCGCCAAACGTCGGAGGCGAGAATGAGCGCCAGAGCCGCATCCTGATCGGCATCGGTGGCGAAGGCCGGGTCCAGAGCGTGCCATCTTCCGTCCGCATCTTTCCCCCACTTCCAGGCCCACAGGTGATCCTTGCGAACGCCACGGTTGAGGTTGTTCAAAGCCCAGGTGTGTGCTTTATCGAACGCGGCGCGATCGTCGAGCCAGACAGCGCGCAGCATGGCGTAGGCCTGGCCTTCCGAGGTGGAGATATCCTGGGCGCGGCGATCGATCACACGCCCGTCGCTTTGCAGGAAGCGGTGTTGGTAGGCCAGCCAGCTTTCCTCCAGACGGGGCGGCGCAGTCTGGCGGCGTCCGGCGCCGGCGGCGCAGGCGGCCAAGAGCAGGGTGAACATGGCGAACACGACAGCGCCTATTTGAGGACCTCGATCCATTTCCAAAAGTATAGTTTTCGCGCGTGACACGGGCGGGAGGCCCGGGCTGCGTACAGCGTCTCCCAGAAAGCCTTCTCCGACGTGTAATCCGGCCAGGAGAAGCGAAGGGCGAGCCTGCCTGGCCCGGCTTGGACGGCCCTGGCATCCACCTCCAGCCAGACGCCGGAGGGGGATGCGATTCGTACCGGGCCGGTCTTGGGCACGGCGCGCAGGGAGGCCGGCCACCTCAGTGTGGCTCCGGCGCCGCTGATGGCGGTACACGTAAACTCCCGCCCTCTGTACCAAACGCGGCGGCGGCCCTTGAGGACGGGTGCCTGGGACGAACTGCCTCGGCGTTCGCGCGTCACTCTCCAGAAGGTAGTGAGCAGGTACCAGAATGAGCGCAGGACGCGGTCGGTGGAATAATGCTGGCCAAGCCAGCCTCGGTCCCCGCTGAAGATGAGTTCCACCAGGCGGCGGTGGTCTGCGGGGCTCAAGCCGGAGAAAGAAAAAGCGGCTTCCGGCAGGCCCGCGGGATTCCACTCGTAGCGTACGCGCCGGGCGGGAAGATCAGCCTCCACACCGAAATCACTGCAAATGTGGATGCGGCATGCTTCGGGTAGCGCACAAGGACCGTCGAGCAGGACGCGCACGCCGGACTCGCTCAGGTCTAGTGTCCGGCAGGGCACCACGCCCTGTTCGAAGCGCAGGTCGCAGGAAAACCTGCGCATCACGCGCGGAGCGCGTCGCTGCTGGGGCTGCTCCAGGCCTACGCACACCGCCGCCACCAGGATGAACAGATTGCCCACAACCCAGATGCTGTTGAGCAGGATGGAGTCCAGTTCGGCGGGGTTCGTGCCGTTCTGCCAGAAGGCCAGCAGGCGCAGCGGAAAAGCCACCACCAGGCCGCCCAGGGAGAGTGCCAGCAGCAGAAGCGTAAACCAACTGTTGCGCAGATCAAAGCGTGCCCTCTCGACGTTAGCGCCTTTCTCGGTCACGTTGAACTTGCCCAGGCGTGGATTGAGTATGGCGAGGAGCGTGACACCGGCAATGTAGGGCGCGATGGAAACCTCGTACACGGCGGCCCAGAAGGAATGGCGGTAACGCCGGCTGATCATGGAATTGGCGATGGTGGAGAGTCCGATGTGCGGCAGGATATAGGCGATCACGGCCAGGGCGTCGGCACGAATGGGATGGGCCCCGAAGTAAAGGTAGGTGAGTGGGGCCAGCATGAGGACCAGACGAGGGATCCCGAAGAAGAAATGCAGCATGGCGTTGAAGTAGTTCAGGCGCTGCGGAAGGCTGAGACCACGCTTGAATAGAGGGCAGTCCAGGCGCAGGATCTGGGCCATACCGCGGGCCCAGCGCATGCGCTGGCGAACGTGGGCGGCAAAAGTTTCCGTGGCCAGCCCGGCCGCGAGCGGCATGCGCAGATAGACCGAACGGTATCCCTGAGAGTGCAGTTCCAGTGCGGTGTGGGCGTCTTCGGTGACGGTTTGGGTCTTGATGCCGCCGATGGCGGCCAGCGCGGCGCGGCGCAGCACCGCGCAGGAGCCGCAGAAGAAAGCTGAGTTCCAGAAATCGTTGCCTGGCTGCACGACGTGGTAGAAGAAGTGCTGCTCCGGCGCGATGCGGCCGGTGAGGCTCAGGTTGCGCTCGTATGGGTCAGGATTGAAGAAGTGCTGCGCCGACTGAACAAGCGCGACTTTTGGATCCTCGAAGAATCCCACGGTTTTGCGCAGAAAGCCGCGCACCGGGACATGATCGGCATCGAAGATGGCGATCAGTTCGCCCGAGGTGTGTATGAAAGCATGATTCAGGTTGCCGGCTTTGGCATGCCGGTTATCGGGGCGCGTGACGTAGTTCGCGCCCAGGGATTCGACCATTTCGCGAACTTCGCGCCGGCGCCCGTCATCGAGCACGTAAACCGTTTTGCCGGGGTAGTCGATAGCCAGGGCGCCGAGGAGCGTGCGGCGCACGATTTCGACCGGCTCGTTGTAGGTGGGAATGAAGACGTCCACGGAGGGGAAATTCGCCGGCTCCGGCGGAGTGCGCTCCGTCAGTTCGATGGTCTGGAAATAGCCCAGGAAGAGGATCAGCAGGCCATAGCTTTCGGCCCCGAGCAGGAGCAGGGAAACCGCGGAATCGAGCGTGTTGTCGAGATTGGCGGTGTAGGAGACGCGCCAATAGAAGTAACGCACCGACGCGAAGCAACTCAGGAACACGATGAGCGGCCGCATGGGTGTGCTGAAGCTGGCGAGGATCGCGAGTGCGATCATCGCCAGCGCCGCTTCAGCCTGCTCGCGCGGAGCCAGTGGCACGACAATGGCCGAATAAACCAGCGGCAGCACCAGAATGAGCAGGAGCGCGATGGCGAGCAGCCACCCTTCAAAGCGGCGCTCCTGAGGCAGCGAAAAACGTCCGCCGGACCTCTGGTGCGGGAGAGGCGGGGCGATCACAGGCGGGCCACCAGGCGCAGGAACAGAGACTGTTGCACGAAGGGGCCGAAGTTGTCCCGCAAGTAAGTCACCGGCAGCGAGAAGCGGTCGCTTAGCCGGAGCGTGACCGAGGCGAAGAAGCCATCGGCCCGGCGGCGCTCGGAGCCAGTGTAGTCCTGCGTGCCGATGAAGCCGGAGACCTGGTACTCGAACGCGGGATTTGGACGCCCGCGAAGTTCCACGCGAGCCACACTGGAAACAAACTGTGCGGGGCTGAAGTAGCCGCCGACGCCGGGGTTCGTACTGAGAGCGAGGGGGGAGATGTTGTCCCCGCCGACCTGCGCCGGCAGCAGGGGCAGGCCACGGGCGTCCATCAGGGACACGCCGCCATAGCCCAGCAGGTTTTTGTCGAAACCGAAGTAGTCGAGTCCGTAGCTGGCGCGGAGCAAGGTGACCGGAGAGTCGTCCGGCTCGGCGACGAGGTTAAAACCCGCGCCGGCGCTGGCCGTCTTGAACAGGTTGGACTCGACGTTCTCCCCGGTGCGAACGCCGCCACCGCCTTCCGCGGACACGTCGAAGCGGCTGGTAATCTTGAATACTCCGCCGGCAAGGCCGCGATTATCCATCACCAGGCCGACGAGCTGGCCGGCGAACGGGCCACGCGTCGGGCGAATCCCGGAAGCGGACAGCAGGGATTCCTCGACATTCGTGCGGCTGCCGCGGAGGTACAGACTCGAGCCGTTGTCCGTTTTGAATTCCAGGCTGCCCAGGGCATTCACGGTGGTGGCGCTGGTTGTGAAACGGGAAGCACCGGCTTCGAACTGCACAGAGGTGGATTCGCTGACGGACTTGTGAATGCCGGCCGTGAGGTTGATGGCCTGCTCATCGAAAACCCGGCCGGTGGTCATGTACGACGTGCCCAGGGCACGAAAGTACAGCGTGCTGTCGGGGGACCACTTGTAGTTGACGCGGGCGCCGTAACGCAGGAAATCCAGGCGGTTATTCAGGTCGCCGGTCTCGGTGTGATAGTCGAAGATACCTTCGACGCTGGAGCTGGTGTAGTCGGAGATCTCCTGTTTCAACTGCTGCACTTCCTGGGAAGTGACTGGACGGTCGATGCCCGAATCGTCGGACTTGGCATCGGCCGCCGAAAGCCGCTGCAGAGATCCCGCAGTCAGGATGGCAAGGGCAGAGACAAAGCATAGGTTCGTTCGCATAGACGTTCTCACAAATCAAAACGCTGCCGCGGGAGCTTCACGGCTGCGGCCCCTGGACCTCCCGGTTGGAGGCCTCGACTTGGCGAAGGAGAGTTCGGGCTTCGCTGGCGCGGCCCAATTTCCAATAGAGCTGGGCGAGTTCGTAGGTCACGCGCGGCGTGGGCCGGCGCTGATAGAGTTCCTCGAGATAAGGGAGCGCAGCTTTGTAACGGCCGGCCCCGGTGAGCGCGCCGGACAAGGCCATCAGCAAGCGGTCGTCCCGCAAGCCGAGGTTGTAGGCGGACTCATAGCTCGCGGCAGCTTGGCGGTATGCATGTTTTTCCAGGAGCGCGTCGGCGTATTCGCGAACGACCGCCGCATCCGTGGAATAGCCGGGCAAAACACGCTCGTATTCCTTGATAGATTGCTTCAGGTTGCCGGCGCCCTTCAGAGCGCGGGCGTAAGACAAGCCGGCCTCGGAGTCGGAGGGCGCGGCGCTGCACACGCGGGAGAGCGGCGTAAGGGCGGCCTGATAATCCCGCACGGCGAGGAGCCCCTGGCCGTAGGCCAGATTGAGGTGCAGATCGCCGGGGTCGTGGGCCAGGAGCGCACGGTAAAGCGGAAGGGCGGCGTTCCAGTCATGCCGGGCGGCGTAGAGGCCGGCCAGTTGCAGGCGCACTTGGTCGTCGCCGGGTTGGGCGGCCAGAAGGCGCGTGAGCAGGGGCTCGGCTTGACGGCTGCGGCCCTGCTTGATCAGCCCGAAGGCGAAGTCGCGCTGGTCGGCAAACGACATCCGCCGGGCAACTTCCGGCCTGGCAAAGAATTCCGCGGCCTCCCCGTTCCTGTGCTGCCAGGTGAGCAGACGCGCCAGGTGGAGTTGGACTTCGGCATCGCCCGGCCGTAAGCGCAGATAGCGGCGGTAGTGCGATTCGGCGGCGGACCACGTGCGCGCCTGGTGAGACTCGATGCGGGCCAGTCCCAGCAGTGCCGGGGCATTGCCGCCGTCCAGTTCCAGGACCCGCTCGAACTCGCGCGCGGCCACCGCCTCGCGCCCCGCCTGGAGCTCGCCGCGGGCCAGCCCGAGTTGCGCCGGCACCGAGCGCGGGTCGCGCGAGAGAGCTTCGCGAAATTCCAACAGAGCCTGCTCCACGTTTTGATTCTTCAGGTCGGCATCCGCCGCGGCGACGAGTCCGGCCAGCGTCGGCCGGGATGGCACGGCCGCCGGTATCACGACGGCAGGTGTGCGCCGCTTCCACAGCAGAAATCCCGCGAAGGCGTACGATGCGGCGATCACGAGGGCAGACAGCACCAGCACCAGGCCGAAGCTGCGACGAAAGAGGCGCACTTCCATATTTCAGGTGTTCCGGACGCAGCCGGAGAAAGCGAAAGCAATTTCCGTGCCGCCCGCAAGCGGTTGAATCTTCAAGGCCGGATGTATGCAGGAGAGCGGGAGTGCGCCGATGCGTTTCTACACACTGCGTAAGAAGCGCGTGGGCCGGCGGCTAAAACAGGAAATAGCGCTGGGCCAGCGGCAGGCGTTCCGCGGGTTCGCAGGTGATGGCCTCGCCATCCACGCGGACTTCGTATGTTTCCGGATCCACCTCGATTTTCGGCGTGGCGTGGTTGTGCACCATGTCGGCCTTGCCGATGCGGCGGCAGTTCCTGACGGCGGTAGTCCTCTTGCGCAGGCCAAGGCGCTCCGCAAGGGAAGCCTCCACCGCGGCCTGCGAGAGGAATGTCAGGCCGGTGGCGGCGGTGGCGCCTCCGAAAGAGCCGAACATGGGCCGGTAGCAGACTGGCTGGGGCGTCGGGATGGAGGCGTTGGCGTCCCCCATGACGCTCCAGGCGATGAACCCGCCCTTGATGACCATCTCGGGCTTGGCGCCGAAGAAGGCCGGGCGCCAGAGGACCAGGTCGGCCAGTTTGCCCGGCTCGATGGACCCGATGACATGCGCCATACCGTGCGTGACGGCCGGATTGATCGTGTACTTGGCAATGTAGCGTTTCACACGAAAATTGTCGTTGCGCGTGGAATCTTCAGGCAGCGGGCCGCGCTGCTGCTTCATTTTGTGCGCGGTCTGCCAGGTGCGGGTCACGACTTCGCCCACGCGTCCCATGGCCTGGGAATCGCTGGAGATCATGCTGAACACGCCCAAGTCGTGGAGGATATCCTCTGCGGCGATGGTTTCCGGGCGAATGCGGCTCTCGGCGAAGGCCACATCCTCGGGCACCTGGGGGTTCAGGTGATGGCAGACCATCAGCATGTCCAGGTGCTCGGCGATGGTGTTCACGGTGAACGGCCGGGTCGGGTTGGTGGAGGAGGGCAGCACGTTGGGCTGAGCGGCGATGCGAATGATATCGGGCGCATGGCCGCCCCCCGCTCCTTCGGTGTGATAGGTGTGAATGGCGCGCCCGCCGATGGCGGCGATGGTGTCCTCGACGAAGCCGGACTCATTGATGGTGTCGGTGTGGATGGCGACCTGCACGTCGTACGTGTCGGCGATCCGCAAGCAGGCGTCGATGGCGGCGGGAGTGGTGCCCCAGTCCTCATGCAGCTTGAGGCCGCAGGCGCCGGCCACCACCTGCTCGGCCAGCGGCGGTCCTTGCGCGGCGTTGCCCTTGCCCAGAAAGCCGAAGTTCAACGGCCAGGCGTCGGCGGCCTCGAGCATACGCGCCAGATTCCAGGCGCCGGGCGTGCAGGTGGTGGCGTTGGTGCCAGTAGCGGGTCCGGTGCCGCCACCAATCATCGTGGTGACGCCGTTGGAGAGAGCTTCGTAGACCTGCTGCGGCGAGATGAAGTGAATGTGGCTGTCGATAGCCCCAGCGGTCACGATCAGGTTTTCGCCGGCGATGACCTCGGTGCCGGCTCCGACCACCAGTTCCGGATCGACGCCCGCCATGGTATCTGGATTGCCTGCCTTCCCGACTTTGACGATACGGCCGTCCCGGATGCCGATGTCGCCCTTGACGATGCCCCAGTGGTCGATGATGAGGGCGTTCGTGATGACCAGATCAAGTGTGCCGATGGAGGCTTCGCGCAGCTCTCCGCTGGACTGACCCATCCCGTCGCGGATCACCTTGCCGCCGCCGAAGGTGATCTCGTCGCCGTAGTGGGTGAAGTCCCTTTCCACTTCGATGATCAACTCGCTGTCGGCCAGGCGCACACGGTCGCCGGTGGTGGGGCCGTAGAGGTCGGCATAGGTGCGGCGGGGAATCTGGAGACTCACGAGCGGCCTCCTCGGGCGAATTGTTCGCCGCGTTCCAAGGCAGCCGGGCGGATTGCCGGGTCGTCCAACGCACCGGAAACCAAGCCGTTCAGCCCGTGAATCGCACGAGAACCGGCAAACTCGACCAATTCGACTTCCTTCTCTTCTCCCGGCTCGAAGCGCACTGCGGTCCCGGCGGGGATGTTCAAACGCATCCCGTACGCCGTCTCGCGGGAAAACTGGAGAGCGCGGTTGACCTCGAAGAAGTGGAAGTGACTGCCGACCTGAACCGGGCGGTCCCCGGTGTGCCGTACCAGCAGACGTGCGGTGCGGCGCGCGGCGTTGGCCCCGATGGGCGTTTCGGCAAGGAGGTACTCCCCGGGCCGGATTCCGTGGGCGCGGATGGGATCGTGCACGGTAACGAGCTTGGTTCCATCCGGGAAGGTGGCCTCCACCTGCACTTCGTGGAGCATTTCAGCGACGCCCTCCATCACATCCTCCGCGCCCAGGATGGAGGCGCCGAAGGTCATGATCTCGGCCACGGTTTTGCCATCGCGAGCCGCCTCCAGGATCTCGGCCGTGAGGATGGCTACGGCCTCGGGGTAGTTCAGTTTCAAGCCGCGGGCGCGGCGCTTGCGCGCCAGTTCCGCCGCCGTGAAGATGAGCAGCTTTTCTTGTTCGTGCGGTGTGAGGTACATACTTTCGTCTTCCTTGGGAGGGCAGACATGCCCGTCTACAAAACCTTTCGCGGAGGAATCGCCTCCCTGCCGTAAAGTTCGTATTTTGCCGCATTCCAGAGCGCCGTGAGGCCGGGGAGAATCAGGCGGCCGCGGCGTGCCAGCGCCCGGACGGCGAGGCCGTGCTCGGGGAGCACGCTGACGGCCCAGAGGACATCGGGAAGGCGGGTCAGGGCCGCGGCGTGCTCCGAAAGTTGCTCCTCGAGGGTCCCCCAACGCGCTTGGGGAAGACCCACCCGGCAGATGTAGAAGCTGGCGAAATACTGGTAGGGCCCCAGGCGCGCCCAGGATGCCGGCGGGTCAAGCGCGGGCGTGAGACGGACGCGTTCGAGGGCCAGCGGCCGGCTTTCGGCCCACAGATCGAAGCAGAGGTGTAGCCATTCGTAAGAGAAGCACTCGCCGCGCGCCTCGCGGCCCGGGGCCACGATTTCCCACCAGAACAGGCCGGCGCCGCGCGCCAGGTCGATGCGGGTTTGCTGGCGGTAACGGGAACCGGCGAAAGGAATCAGCGGGTCCGGAAGGTATTCCAGTAGTCCGTCTTCGGCTACTGCGACGGCGGCCGTCTGGTTGGCCTCCCCGTCACCAGGGCGGCTGCGGTAGAGCCGGGTGGCTCCGGTGGAGGTCACCTGGGCCTGTGCGCCGCAGCCGACTTCGATCCGCAGGTGGAGGGAATCCCCGCCGAGGATGCCGCCGGAGAGGTTGTGGAGGTGGACGAGCGCCGCCCCATCCGCTAGCGGGAAGGCCCGCACGACTTTGAGCGGTGGCTGCTGCGCGCGCACGGCCACGGTGGTGCGGTTCTCGAGCGGCAGATGATCGAAAGCCAGATGTAGCCTGCCCTCCAGGTGCCGCGGCAAGATTCGCTCCGATTAGCTGATGAACAGGCGCGTGCCGAGCCCGGGATGGCGCATGGCTCCCCACTCCGCCAGGGGCACAAAGCAGGTGATGTCAGCGACCTCCCCGAAACGGTTACACGCCGCGAGCAGAGCAGGTTTCAGATTCCAGAGAATGCGCCCCGCCTGAGTCTGGCCGAGCGGAAGGAGACGCTGGCAGGCGGAAACCAGGCTGGCGAAGGACTGGTGCAGAAATGCCTCGGCGGCGGCTTCCTCGGGTAGTTCCAGCACGCGCGCGGCGAGGCCGAAGGCGGTGGCGTGGTGGATCTCGGCACGCCCCGCGCGCGCGGCTGCGAGGGCTTCCCCCAGAAGAGGCGCATCGTGTAGGGCACAGAGGAATTCGAGAAAACGGCGCCCCAGCGTGGCGCTTCCCGCGCGGCTCTCGCGCGCGGGCTTCAGAGCGCTCAGCCGCAGGTTTAAATCAATCCAGGCCTCACCGGCCGCGGGCAGCCGATGCGCCGCGCGGCTGAAGACGGCTTCCAGGGCTCCGGCTTCCGAGAGCCATCCAGCGAAGAAGTCTTCCAGCCGGTCCACGGTCAGCAAGCCTTCGGCGGCCAGCGTCTCCAGGCCGAAGGAATGGGCCAAGGCGCCTATGGGCAGGGCGCTGTCGGCAAGTTGCAGCAGGCGCAGTTGGGCCAGAGGTGTGAGCACGGTCATGGCAGGTGTGTAAGATGATCCTTATGCATCAACGCGCATTCCGGGTAGGCGTCGCCGGACCGGTGGGTTCCGGCAAGACGGCGCTGGTGGACCGGCTGAGCCGGCGGATGTGGCCGCGGCTCAACCTGGCTGTGGTCACGAACGATATATACACGAAGGAGGACGCGGAGTTTCTGATCCGGCAGGGGACGCTGCCGGCCGAGCACGTGCGCGCCGTGGAGACCGGGGGCTGTCCGCACGCGGCGATTCGCGAGGATGCTTCGATGAACCTGGAGGCCATCGCAGACCTGGAAGACCACATCCCGGGGGTGGAACTGATTTTTGTGGAGAGCGGCGGCGACAACTTAGCGGCGGCCTTCAGCCCGGAGTTAGTGGATGCATTCATTTACGTGATTGACGTCGCCGGCGGCGATAAGATACCGCGCAAGGGCGGACCGGGCATCACGCGCTCGGATCTTCTGATTATCAACAAGATTGACCTGGCCGGACAGGTGGGGGCTTCGCTCGCGGTCATGGAGCGGGATGCGCGGAAGATGCGGGGGGAGCGGCCGTTTGTGTTCACGAATCTGAAGACCGACGCCGGGCTGGACCGGGTGATCGCGTGGCTCGAAACGCAGATGGAGGCCGGAAGGCGCGAACTGATCGACGCGCATCGGCCCTATGCGGGCCATCCGCATTCGCACGAGCATGGTCATACCCACAGCGGATAATACCGCTCCTCACGGTCGCGGCTCGGTAACAATCTGCACCCGCGACCGCCTGGGAGCAGTACCTTCAACGCACGCGTTCCTATGATCAGACAGCCAGGTGCTTTTGCGCAACCTCCTGGCTCAGTTCGTCGGTGGTTCCCTGCGCAACGATGGCGCCCTTGTCCATGATGTAGTAGCGGTCCGCGAGACGCCAAGCGAATTCCAGGTACTGCTCCACCAGGAGCACGGACATGGTGCGCTGCTCCTTGATCCGGGCGATCACGTCTTCGATCTCGTCGATGATGGAAGGTTGGATGCCTTCTGTAGGCTCGTCCAGGATCAGCAGCTTGGGCTCGGCCAGGAGGGCGCGGGCAATGGCCAACTGTTGCTGCTGGCCGCCACTGAGATCGCCTCCGCGCCGCTTCAACATGGTTTTGAGCACCGGGAAAAGCTGGAAGACGCGGTCCGGTATCTCACGGGTCCTGGCGGAACGGGTGGCCAGGCCCAGAATCAGGTTCTCCTGCACGGTCAGTTGCGCGATGATCTCGCGGCCTTGCGGCACATACGCCATGCCGCGGCGGGCGCGCTCGTACGGAGCCCAGCGCGTAATATCCTGGCCCGAAAGCGTAACTCTTCCTGCTCGGGCGGGCAGCAGACCCATCAGGCTCTTGAGCAGGGTGGTCTTGCCTGCCCCGTTGCGGCCCATCAGGCAGACCACGGTACGCTCCGGGACGTTGATGCTGACATTCCGCAGAATGTGGCTCTCGCCGTAATAGACGTTCAACCGCTCAGTGGTTAGCATGGCTCTTATGTTCGCGGCCAAGGTAGATCTCGACCACCCGAGGATCGCTTTGTACCTTTTCCAGCGCCCCTTCACAGAGCACCGTGCCTTCGTGCAGCACAGTGATGGTCTGAGCGATCTGGCGGACAAAGTTCATGTCGTGCTCGATCACCAGCACCGAATGCTTGCCGGCCAGCGAGGTGAGCAGTTCGCCGGTTTTCTCGGTCTCCTTGCCGGTCATGCCGGCCACCGGTTCGTCAATCAGCATGAGCCTGGGGTCCTGAATGACCACCATGCCGATCTCCAGCCACTGTTTCTCGCCGTGGGAGAGCGCGCCGGCCTTGTGCCAGGCTTTCTCCGCGAGCCCGATGTATTCCAGGACGGAAAAGATCTTGTCGCGCTCGCCTCGCTTCGAAAAAAGCGTGGCGAAAACTCCTTTGCTCTTCTGGTGGCAGGCAAGCTCGAGATTCTCGTAGACCGAGAGGTGCTTGAAGACGGAAGGGGTCTGGAATTTGCGCCCGATGCCGAGCTTGGCCATTTCGTGCTCGGCCAGGGAACTCAGTTCAGTGAGCTCGCCGAAGATCACCCGCCCCTCGCTAGGCCGCACCTTGCCGCTGATGACGTCCAGCAGAGTGGTCTTGCCCGCGCCGTTAGGGCCGATGACCACGCGCAGTTCGCCCGGATACATGATGAAGTTCAGGTTGTTGAGCGCCTTGAAGCCGTCGAAGCTGACCGTGACGCCTTCCAGGTAGATGATGGATGTGGGCATGGCGGGGTCCGTGTCAGCGCAGCGTTTCCTGCTCGGCCTCCCGGAGTTCCGGCTCAGGCGCGGCCGGCGCGCGCAGGCGCGCGGCGAGCTTGCGCGCCGCACGCAGAAGACCCACGGCGCCATCGGGAAACAGTAATACGACGCCCACGAACAGGGACCCCAGGAAGTAGAGCCAGAAGGCGGGGAACTCCTCGCTGAAGGCGCTCTTGGCGCCATTGACCAGAAGGGTGCCCAGCACCGCTCCGGAGAGCGTGCCGCGGCCGCCCACGGCCACCCAGATCACCATCTCGATGGAGGGGACGATGCCGACATTGGAAGGCGAGATGATCCCGACCTGGGGCACAAACAGCGCTCCAGCCAGGCCTGCCAGAGCGGCCGAAACGGCAAAGACGAAGACCTTGAAGCCTACCGGGTCATAGCCCAGGAAGCGCAGACGGTTCTCGGCGTCGCGAATCGCGCCCAGGACCTTGCCCAGCCGCGACCGCACGATCCAGCGGCAGAACAGGTAGCATAAAGCCAGCACCACCACGGTAGCCACGTAGATGCCCTTCTGGACGGCGTTATCCGCAAGATCAAAACCCAGCAGGGTCCGGTAATCGGTGATACCGTTGGTGCCACCCGTATAGGGCTGCTGGCCGATCAGCAGGAGGCTGGCCACCAGGGCGAGCGCCTGGGTGATGATCGCGAAATAGACGCCCTGCACCCGGCTGCGGAAGGTGAGGAAACCCAGCAGCGTGGCGCACAACGCCGGCACCAGGATGGCGCAGAGCATGGCGGCCCAAAAATGGTACATGGGCTTCCAGAACCAGGGGAGCTGGGTCAGGCCGTTCCAGGTCATGAAATCCGGCAGGTCCGTCTGGTAGGTGCCGGCGGTGCCCACCTGCAGCTTGAGATACATGGCCATGCAGTACCCGCCCAGGCCGAAGAAGACTCCGTGCCCCAGGCTGAGCATGCCGGTGTACCCCCAAATGAGATCGATTCCCAGGGCCAGGATCGCCAGAGCCAGGAATTTGCCGAGCAGATTCAGGCGGAACTCGGATAGCGTGGCGGGAGCTGCGAACAACAGCAACAGCAGGATGGCGCCGAGCAGCAGCCATTCTTTCCAGGATTTCTGGCCGGGCATCAGTCGAGACTCCGGCTCTTGGACGGGAACAGCCCCGAAGGCTTCCATTGCAGGAAGAGAATCACCAGGGTAAAGACAATTACCTTGCCCATCGTCGCGGTGCTGAACGATTCGAACAGTGTATTACACTCGCCGATGCCGAAGCTGCCGGCGATCGCTCCGGCCAGTTTGCCGACGCCGCCCAGCACCACCACCATGAAGGCGTCCACGATGTAATTCTGCCCGGTGGTGGGCCCCACCGAACCCATCAGGCTGAGGATGCAGCCCGCCACGCCGGCAAGGCCGGAGCCGAGGGAGAACGTGTAGGCATCCACCTTGGCGGTCGGCACACCCAAACAGGCGCTCATGTCCCGATTCTGCGTGACAGCGCGGATCTTCAGGCCGATGTTGGTCCGGAACAGCAGGGCGTACATCCCGGCGATCGCAAGCGCGGTGAAGACGATGATGAACAGCCGCAAATGTGGGAATTCCAGCCCGGCGGAGGGCTGCCAGCGGCCGGTGAGCCAGTTGGGGCTGCGCACGTCTACGTTGTTCGCCCCAAACACCTGGCGCATCGCTTGTTGTAGGATCAGGCTCACTCCCCAGGTGGCCAGCAGCGTCTCGAGCGGGCGGCCGTAGAGATGCCGGATCAGGGCGCGCTCGAGCAGCAGGCCCATGAGTCCGGCGACGACAAACGACATCGGCAGGGCCACCAGGAAATAGCCGCCGAAGTTCTGCTCGCCGAATTGCCGGACGAACAGGTTTTGCAGCACATAGGCCGTGTAAGAGCCGAGCATCATCAGTTCGCCGTGGGCCATGTTGATGACGCCCATGAGGCCGAAAGTGATGGCCAGCCCCAGGGCCATTAGGAGCAGGATGGAACTGACGCTAAGACCGTTGAAGAGCTGGCCGACAAGGAACGTGGTCGGGGTCATAAGAATTCGAGGACAGGCGAAGCCGCCTGTCCCGTAGGATCACGCCTTCTTCCTGGTGACTGTGCCGCCGAGGTCCCAGTTGCAGTCGCGGTCCGGATAGAGCAGAGTGTTCCACGGCTGCGGGCGAACGGGGGAATCGGTGGCATAGACGACGTTGAATTGCCCGTCGGACCGGATTTGGCCGATGCGCACGGTCTTCCAGGTGTGCTGGTTCTTGGGGTCGATCCGCACCAGACCTTCGGGGGCTTGGAACTCCTGGCCCAGGGCACCCTTGCGGATGGCGTCCACGGTGGTCGCGCCCGCCTTCTGCACGGCTTGGGCCCAGAGGTGAACCTGGAAGTAGGCGGCTTCGATGGGATCGTCGGTGACCCGGTTCTTGCCGAAGCGGCTCTTGAACTTATCGACGAACAGTTTATTTTGCGGGGTATTGACGGTCTCGAAGTAGTTCCAGGCGGCGTAGTGTCCCTCCGCCACGCCTCCGCCGATTCCGCGGAGTTCGTCTTCGGCGACGCTGACCGCCATCACCGCCATATCGTGCGCGGTGATGCCGGCGTTGCGCAGTTGTTTGTAGAAGGCCACGTTGCTGTCGCCGTTGATGGTGCTGAAGACCACGTCGGGCCGGGCGGCGCGGATTTTGTTCACCACCGTGCTGTATTCCATGTGTCCGAGCGGCGTATATTCCTCGCCGACAAGCTGGCCGCCCTCGGCCTTAAGCTGCGCCTTGATGATCAGGTTGGCCGTGCGGGGGAAGACGTAGTCCGAACCCAGCAGATAGAACTTCTTGCCGCGATTCTTGAGCAGCCACGTGACAGCGGGGCCGATCTGCTGGTTGGGGGCGGCGCCGGTATAGAACACGTTGTGGGAACACTCGTTGCCTTCGTACTGCACGGGGTACCAGAGCAGGCCGTTGAGCCGCTCGAAAACCGGCAGCACGGCCTTCCGGCTGGCCGAGGTCCAGCAGCCGAAGACCGAGCAGACCCGGTCGCGTTGCAGCAGTTTGCGGCTCTTCTCTGCGAAGGTCGGCCAGTCGGAAGCACCGTCTTCCACCACCGCTTCGACCTTGCGGCCCAGCACGCCGCCTTTGGCGTTGATCTCCTCAATGGCCATCAGTTCGACATCGCGCAGCGAGGTTTCGCTGATGGCCATGGTGCCCGAGAGGGAGTGCAAGATACCGACCTTGACCGGCTCTGCGCCCAAGGCCCGGGGCATCAGGTTGTAGCCCAGTTCGGGCAGGAAATTCGCGGCTGCCGCGCCCGCGCCAAGCTTGACTGTTTTCCGAAAGAAATCTCTGCGGCCGGGGTTGGCCGGCCGGTCGTGACGATGAGACACTACTTTTCCTCCTGTCCGAATGAATAGAAAATGCTTGCCATGACCTGATTGCCGGTGAACAGGTCGCCGTTGGTCCAGTTTGTGCGGAGATAGTTGTATTCGAAGCCGAGTTTGACGTGCGCGAAGGCGTCATACACGGTGTTGGCGAAGACCCGCTGGTTGTGCTTGTAGTTCAGGTTGTTGTTGGAGATGCCGTGCAGGTCCTTGTTGTTCGGGTCGTCGTCGCCCCAGCCGGAAGCGAAGGCCCAGCGCGCGTGGGAATAACTCAGCTCGCTATACCCCACCGTGGTGCGGATGGGACTGACGCCGTTGAGCGCCTGCCCGAACCGAAAAAATTCGTCCCCGAGGGCCTGGCCGTGTCCCAACTTTCCGGACCAGTGGAATCCCTTGGTGAGCGGCAGGACCCACTCGATGTTCACCAGGTCGGACCGGCTCCGGACCGTCGTCGAAGGCACCGTGAATTGCCGGTAAGCCCCCGAAACCGCCAACAGACCCTGACCGCCGGCTCCCCAGTTCTGATAGGCTATGCGGGTTCCCAGATAGGGCATCTTGACCGGATCATTGAACGGATCGGAGACGTACGGACGAGGTTGCAACGTGAATCCGCGTTCGAAGCGCATCACCGTGCCAAGCACTTCCCAGTGCTTCCCGAGTGCCTGCCGCACAGTGACCTGCGGGATGCGCTGCCACAGGTTGCCGCCGTACCCCATGATCGAAAAGTCCAGGATGTCGGGAAGCAGTGAGGCCACCGGCACCCAATCCATTCCGGCGGTCACCTTCGTGCGGTCCTTGCTGTACTGGATGTATGCCAGACGCAGGCGCGGCGTAAAGAGGTTCGCCTGGTCGGTGCTGTAAAAGTCGAACTCGATGCGCGCCTGGACACTCTGATCGTCCTTCGTGTAGTTGCTGACGAGCCCCAGCACCGTGAAGCGAGGGTTGAATGTCGATGAAGAATTCGGCTCAGGTCCGGCAGCCGTGGAGTAACCATTGAACTGCCGCGGGTCCAGCGGATTGGTGCCGCGGCTGCTGTAGATCCCATCCAGTTCAACGCGGCCGTAGGGAGTGACTTTAACACGTCCCTCGTTGTTTTGCGGTGCTTGAGCCGGCGCTGGGGCGGCGGTGGCGCTTGAGGGAGCAGGCGACGGCGCGGGCGGCGCCGGGGCGCTGCTGGCAGTATCGCTGTCGGTGCCGCCGTCGCCCCGCATATGCGGTGCGGCAGCCAACAGCAATGCGGCGGCCAAACAGTTTCGAATCCGGCTGTTCTTCATGCGCAAACTACTCCTCACGTGGAAAAAAATTGGCAGACTAGTGATCCGTTCACCTATCGGATTGAATCAATTGAAGAGAGTTGACAACTTCGGCGCACGACATGGGCGCCAGAAAAGCGCAGTTGCCGCCGGTGCGGTTCGCAGACGGGGAGTACCTTTCCGGCTACTGCAATGTTGTAGTCGAGTCTAGCTTTCAGGCAGGCTGAAGTCCAATCGTAAATTTCAATGGACTGCAAAAAAGTTTTTGTTGCAGAGTGGTTACTTGATCAGCAGGTGACCGGCTCGGAGGAGAGATGTTGGGCATCCACCATGGGCTTGGGGCCCTCCGCGAGACGATGCAGGGCGGTGCGCAGCCAGAGTTCAAAGGGCAGTTCGTAGCGCTCGTGATCCAGGCGCCAGCGTGCCGCGGCGCCGATGACCTCTCGCATCATGTGGGTGGCGCTGCCTCGCCGCTCAGCGGCGATGGGCACGCGCTTGAAGGCCAGGCGCAGGTATTCGCGCATGGTCTGAAGACGCTGGTGGGTGCGGCCTTTGAGCCAGGGCAGTTCCGTGTAGCGCGGGAAGAACTCCGCCCACCCTTCCAGCGAGGCGGGTACTTCGACGCCCAGTTGAGACATCTGTTGCATGATCGGCGCGCCGGGATAGGGGGTGAAGATGTTCGTCCAGAACTCGGCCCCGGGATAGCGGCGGCACACATCCATAATCAGGCGGACGGTTTCCCGCCGTTCGGGCTCGCCTTCACCAGGAAAGCCGAAAATGATGTTGAAGGATGGCCGGATGCCAGCTTGGGTGCAAAGATCCGCCGCGCGGTAGATGCTCTCGTTGGTCTGGAACTCCTTGTGCATGAGCTTCAGGACCTTTGGAGAAGCGGATTCGGCTCCGTGGCAGATCTGCGTCAGACCGGAACAGCGCAACAGCTTCAGTTCGTCGAGCGCGAGCCGGTTCACCAGGTTGGTGGAAGCCTGAATGCTCCACTCAAATCGCACGGCTCGCGACAGCAATCCCTCGGCGATGGCGAGCGCGCGCTTGCGATCGACCAGGAAATTGTCGTCCACCACCCACACCAGTTCCAGGCCGTAGCGAGCAACCAGGTCCGCGAGTTCCTCGGCCGTACGCTCTGCCGGCAGCGCATTCCACTGGCGTCCGTAAACTGCTTCATCGGTGCAGTAGGCGCAGTTGTATGGACAGGCGAGGCTGGAGATATACATCGCCCATCGGCGGCCGCAAACACGTTCGTAGGCGTCGAAATCGGCCAGATGATAGGCCTTGGGCGGAAGTTCCCGGATCGGCTTGAGTGCCCGCGGCGGATTGAACACCAGCCGTCCGTCCTCTTTGTAGCCGACACCGGCGATGCCCTTCAATCCGGCGCCCTCCTCCAGGCGCTGGACCACTTCCAGGAACGCCTCTTCGCCCTGCCCGCGCACCACCACGTCCACGCAGTCGGCTGCCAGGGTTTGGTCCGGCAGCAGGGAAGGATGCCACCCGCCGAGCACCACGGGCAGGTTCGGGTAGAGTTTCTTGGCCATGCGCGCGATCTGCACGGTCTCGCGGATCATCGGGCCGGTGACCAGAGAGACGGCGAGGCAAACCGCTCCGTCGAGTTCCGCCAGCACGCGCTTCTGAAACTGCGGTGTGATGGTGGAGTCAATGATCCGGACCTCGTAGCCCGCGGCGAGCAATGGCGTCGCCAGGGCCAGCACTCCGAGCGGAGCGGTGGCTTCCATGCTGGAAAAGGCGGGGAAAAAGAAGACGACTTTCTTTCGCGCCATGAAGCGCCCTCGCGCTGCTATCCACCATTGTACCGGCGCTATCCGGCACCGCCGCGCGTGCGAGAGCAAATTTACAGGTGTGACCCCATCGCGGCCTCGCGGCGCCCCTTGTACCGCGGTGCCGCCGCACTTGTTACAATGCAGGCCGTCGCCCCATGAGATGCACTTACTTGCTCCTCTGCGCCTGCCTGCTGGCATCCTGCTCCGGAATTCGCAGCACGCGCCCGCGCCTGGACGGGCAACTGGCTCTCGAAGTCAGCCGCATCCAGGCAATCGACAATCACGCGCACCCGATGCGCGTGACGGTGCCAGGGGAGAAGGACACCGAATACGATGCGTTGCCGGTGGAAGCCATGGAGCCGTTCTCGATGCCGCTGCGCCTGCGGCCCGACAATCCGGAGTTTGCCAACGCGTGGCAGAGGCTCTACGGCGGCAAGGAAGCGAAAAGCCGGGTCATCCAGGAGAAGGGCGACGCCTACCCGGCGTGGGTGCTGGATCAGCTCAAGATTCAGACCATGTTGGCCAACCGGGTGGCCATGGGCCGCGGTCTGGCCAAACCCAGGTTTCTGTGGGTGCCTTTCGCCGACGCCTTGCTGTTTCCCCTGAACAATGAGAGTCTGGCGCGCCGGAATCCGGAGTATCGCTCGTTTTTCGGAGGCGAGGAGAAACTGCTGAAGCAGTACCTGGCGGATGCCGGCCTGCAGGCGGCGCCGCACGCGCTGGGGGATTATCTCAGCAAAGTGGTGACCGCCACCCTGGAACGGCAGAGGCACGATGGCGCCGTAGCCGTGAAGTTCGAAGCGGCTTATCTGCGCCCGTTGGATTTCGCGGACGCCGCACAGGCGGAGGCGGAGCGGGTATATGCCGCCGGCCAGGCCGGCAAGTCCCCCGCTGACACGCAGTACAAGATCCTGCAGGACTTTCTGTTCCGCTACATCGCCGCGGAGTGCGGCCGCCTGGGCCTGGCGGTGCACCTGCACGTCGCCGCCGGCGCGGGAAGCTATTTCCAGGTTGGAGGAGCTAACCCCCTGCTGCTCGAGCCGGTGCTCAACGATCCGCGGCTGCGCCGGACCAATTTCGTGTTTGTACACGGGGGCTGGCCATTCACGCGGGAAATGGAGGCGCTGCTCACCAAGCCCAACGCCTACTGCGACTTTTCGCTGCAAACCTATCTGACCTACCCGGAGGAACTGTCGCAAGTGCTCCGCGAGTGGCTGGAGTTCGTGCCGGAAAAGGTGCTGTTCGGCACAGACGCCTCTCCGTTCAGCCCGGACGTGAACTGGGAAGAGACGGCGTTGATTGCGGCGAATTCGGGACGCGAAGCTCTGAGCGGCGCGCTCACGGGCATGCTGCGCGACGGCGAGGTTACCCGCGAGCACGCCGTCCAACTGGCCCACATGGTGTTGCATGACAACGCGCGGAAGCTGTACGGACTGCCGTAGATCCGGAACAGGACACACGTGCAAATCCGCCCGGTCTTTCGAGGAAGATCGTGTTGGCCGCCCGGGCGCCTGATAAAATCGAAGCAGAAGCGGCACACAACAGGATTCTGGGACCCCGCAACGAATGCTCACCGCCACAGACCGGCTTGACTTGGCCTTTGATTTTGCGTTTGAAGATCTTTACCAGCAGGAAGGGCTGGTCCGCCTGGACCAAACCTTTTTGGAATACCTGAGAGCGGCTGAACCAGCGCTCGCCGGCCGCCTTATAGCGGCGCGCATCGCGCCCGCGGCGCTCTCGCGCAAGGAACATTCCCTGCTCCTCATCGACTTGGCTCCGCACCTCGAAGATTTTCTGGCGGAGTTGTTCGGCATCACGGCGGAGTTGCGAAGTCTTCAGCGAAAGCATCACGAACTGGCGCCGCTGTTGTGGGCGAAGCGCCGGTTTGTGCAACGGCGGGCGCTCGCGGGCGTCACGGCTGCCGATGCTGCGGCCATCGACGGGCCGGGAATCGCGGAGCAACTCGAACGCCTGTTCGCAGCGCCACTGACCGAACAAGCATTCGCGGAGCACGTGGTGCGCTGGCTCGAGCAGGAAGCCGACCATGACGAGGCATTGCGGCTGGCGGCTCGTTACGCCGCGTGGGCCACACTCTCCCCCGAAGGCATGCGGAAGCACCGCGGCGGCGTGCTCTTTAAGGTCCCTCACAAGCTGGATATGCAGCGTCTGGTGCCGGTGGAGCCGCTGCAACTCGACGGCGTGACGCAGTTGCGGCTGCCGCCGGAACATTACTACCGGCGGGACGGCTTTGGCCTCACCGACCCGGGCACGGACCTCACTGGCGCGTTGGACCAGGCTGATTACTGCATCAAGTGCCACAACCAGGGCAAAGACAGTTGCTCGACCGGACTCCGGGAGAAGAATGGCGACTTCCGAATCAATGCCTTGGGAGTGACTTTGGCGGGTTGCCCCCTCGAAGAAAAGATCTCTGAGATGCACCTGGTCAAGGAGCGCGGCAACCCGGTCGGCGCGCTGGCCATCATCGCCACCGACAATCCCATGGCCGCGGGAACCGGGCACAGGATCTGCAACGACTGCATGAAGTCCTGCATTTATCAGAAGCAGGATCCCGTGGACATCCCGCAGGCGGAGACGCGCACGTTGAAAGACGTGCTGGATCTGCCCTGGGGCTTCGAGATCTACAGCCTGCTCACGCGCTGGAACCCGTTGAACCTGAGCCGGCCCGTACCCAGGCCGGAAACCGGCAGGAAGGTGCTGGTCGTGGGCCTGGGGCCGGCGGGATTCACCCTGGCGCATCACCTGATGCAGGACGGCCACGCGGTAGTGGCTGTGGACGGCCTTAAGATCGAGCCTTTGCCGGAGAGGCTCTCGGGCGTGGACGCATCCGGACGGCGCGTGCCCTTTCTCCCGATTCGCGACATCAGCGAACTCCGCGAGCCGCTGGGGGACCGTTTGATGGCTGGCTTCGGCGGGGTGGCGGAGTACGGTATCACGGTACGCTGGGACAAGAATTTTCTCAAGATTCTCCGCCTTCTGCTCGAGCGCCGGGATCGCTTCAGCATGTTCGGTGGTGTGCGCTTCGGCGGCACCCTGACCATCGAACAGTCCTTCAGCATGGGCTTCGACCACATCGCGCTGTGCGCCGGCGCTGGACGCCCGACCGTGATTCCCATGAAGAACGGCCTCGCGCGCGGCGTGCGGCAGGCGTCCGATTTCCTGATGGCCCTGCAATTGACCGGGGCAGCCCGGGCCGACTCGGTGGCGAACCTGCAAGTGCGCATGCCCATCGTGGTGATCGGAGGCGGGCTTACGGCCATCGATACGGCCACTGAAGCTCTGGCTTACTACCCGGTGCAGGTGGAGAAATTTCTAACACGCTACGAAACGCTGGTGGCGGAAAAGGGCGAGCACGCGGTGCGCGCCGCCTGGACGGCGGAGGATGCGGCCGCTGCGGATGAATTTCTGACGCATGCCCGCGCTCTGCGGGCCGAGCGCGAGGCGGCACGGCGGGAAGGCCGCCCTGCGCGGATCCTGGAACTGCTGAATTCCTGGGGCGGTTCGACCATCGCTTACCGGCGGCGCCTGACCGAATCGCCCAGCTACACGCTGAACCACGAAGAGGTGGCGCGGGCCATGGAACAGGGGATCCGCTTCGTGGAGGGCGTCTCACCGGAGGCGGTGGAGATCGACCGCTTCGGCCACGCGGCGGCTTTGCGGCTCCAGCACCAGCCCTCCGGTGCGCCGGTGACTCTGCCGGCTAAAACGATTCTGGTGGCGGCCGGCACGCAGCCGAATACGGTTCTTGGCCGCGAAGACCCGCAGCACGTCTTTCTGGACGGCCGCTATTACCGCGCCCTGGATGAAGAAGGGCAGCCGGTGAAGCCGGAAAACCACCCGAAGCCACATGCCGCTCGAGTCCTGATGTCTATAGAACCCGACGGGCGGGGCATCAGTTTCTTCGGCGACCTGCATCCCTCGTACAGCGGCAATGTGGTGAAGGCCATGGCCAGCGCGCGGCAGGGGGCGCCGGTGATTTCAGGCCTTCTCGCCCGGCGGGAGAGCGCCGGGCCGGCGCCGGCGGAACTGGTGGCGCGGCTGAACCGGGACCTGCGCCCCACCGTTCATGAGGTGATCCGGCTGACCCCGAATATTGTGGAAGTAATCGTGCGCGCGCCCGCGGCCGCGCGCGCCTTTCACCCCGGCCAGTTCTACCGGCTCCAGAACTTCGAGACCCTCAGCACGCGCGTGAACGGCACTACGCTGGCGATGGAAGGCCTGGCGCTCACCGGCGCTTCGGTAGATGCCGCGCGCGGCCTGGTCTCTCTCGTCGTGCTGGAGATGGGCGGTTCCTCGGATCTCTGCGCGCTCTTGGAGGAGGACGAGCCGGTGGTGCTCATGGGACCGACCGGCAAGCCGACGCTGACGCCCGCGGGCGAGACCGTGCTGCTGGCCGGCGGCGGGCTGGGCAATGCTGTGCTGTTCTCGATCGGCCAGGCGCTGCGGGCCAACGGTTCGCGCGTGATCTACTTCGCCGGCTACAAGAAGCAGGTTGACCGCTACAAAATCGAGGAAATCGAGAAGGCTGCGGACCTGGTCGTGTGGTGCTGTGACGAAGCCCCCGGATTCGCGCCGAGCCGCCCGCAGGACCTTTCGTTCGTGGGGAACATCGTGGCGGGCATGGCGGCGTACGGCCGCGGCGAGTTGGGACCGGTGCCCATTCCACTTCTGGAGGTGGACCGCGTGCTGGCGATCGGTTCGGACCGCATGATGGGCGCCGTGGCGCAGGCGCGGCACGGCGTGCTCGCGCCGCTGCTGAAACCGCAGCATCACGCCATTGCCAGCGTCAATTCGCCGATGCAGTGCATGATGAAGGAAATTTGCGCGCAGTGCCTCCAACTGCACCGCGATCCCGCAACCGGAAAAGAGAGCGTGGTCTTCTCCTGCTTCAACCAGGACCAGCCCCTCGACTGCGTTGACTTCGAAAGCCTGCATAACCGTCTCCTGCAAAATGGTGTGCAGGAGAAACTCACGCAGCAGTGGATCGACCGCAGCCTGCGACAAATCGGTGCGCGCACGTAGCCGCGGCGCCGTTACGGCGTATCGACTTTCACCACGAAGTAGGTGATCTGTCTGCCGGGTTCGAGAAAGAACTGGTGCGGCGTCTTTGCCGGAATGTGCACCACATCCCCGGCGGATACTGCCTTGCGAACGCCGCCGTGAATCGTGCCGCCGCGAACCTCGTTCGGCTCCGTGGTCTTGCCGCCAGAGATTTCGCCGCCCACAAGCAGGGTCGCCGCGCCGCTCTGGATCACAAAAATATCCGTTTGCGTCTGGTGTAGCTCCGGGATGCCGCTCTTGTCCCGGTGCGAAACCGAGAGACCGTGGTTGCCGAACTTGATACCCTTCCCTCCCGGGGGAACGCCTTTCGGCCAGATCAGAAATCCCGCCGGATCGGCCGCGAAAACCGGCACGAATGTGAGGCCCAGCAGTACAACCAGCGTTTGTCGGATGCGAGAGTTTTGCGTCACGCGGGCATTATACTTAGCGCCGGTGCCGCTCGTCGAGAACGCGGATCATGCTGCGCAGATCGCCCGCTCCACGGACCAGCACGACGGCGGCGATCACCGCGAAGCTGCAGCCGGCTGCGGCGAACCAGACCAGCCAGAAGTACCACCAGAAGTCGGCCGAAGTCATAGGGTTTTCTCCATCATCAGGCGCCGCACCACTCCAGGGCGGCGGCGGCCAGGACTTCCGCGGTCTCCGTCACGGAGCGGACCTCCACGTATTCATCTTGGTTGTGCGCGCCGGCGCCCCGCGGGCCGAAGACCGCGGTGGGAATCCCGAATTCCCGCTGCATCAGGAACGCATCGCAAGGATACGGCGCCGCGGTGACCACAGGTTCTCGGCCAAGCACCCCGTTCGCAGCCAGCGCCAGGCACTGGCTCCAGGGATGCTCAGGCGCGAGTTCGTGACCCAGCAGCGGTGGATCGTACATCGGCCGCCACTCCGGCGGATGCACGCAAAAGAACGGGTCGTTCCGGCAAAACGTCTCGAAGGATTCCCGGATACGGCCCAACACGTTCGGGACCTCCTCGTGCGGCAGGAACTGAAAGTAGACCCGGAGCCTCGCCGTCAATGGGACGGTCAGCGGCGCCTCCAGATCCATGCGGTTGGCTTCCAGGGCCAGAATCTGCACCGGGACAGGATCCGGAAAGGCCGCATACGCCCGCCCTCGGGGGACGCCTCGGCGCTCGGCGGCGCAGGCGCCGACCCAGGCGAGCAGGCGGCCCAGGTGCGTGGCGGGGCTCACCACCTCGGCGGCGGAAAAGAAGTGCGCGGGATCGCCGGCCGAGCAGATCAGGTCCACCAGGTAGCCTCCGCGCGAGGCCAGCGCGATCTCGAGTTGGGTACCTTCCCCGATCACACAGGCGTCGGCCAGGTCGCCCCGGAGCCGGGCCGCCAGCGATCCCCCGCCGCCGCCCCACTCCTCGTCCACCACCGATTCGCAGATCAGGTCGCCGCCGCACCGAATCCCGGCGCGGTGGAGCGCGCACACCACGGCGAATTGGGCTGCCAAACCACCCTTCATGTCGAAGCTGCCGCGCCCGTAGAGACGCCCGCCGCGGATCGCCCCGGACCAGGGGCCCTCGGTCCAGGCGGCGCGGCCGGCGGGCACCGTGTCCATGTGGCCGTTGAGCAGGAGGCTGCGGCCCCGCCCGGAACCGGAGACACGCAGGACCAGGTTTTGGCGGCCGGCGTAGGCCCGGTCGCGGCGGGCGCACGGATGTCCCGACTCGCCAACGGAGCTGACATCGTAAAGTTCGGGGGCCAGACCCTGAGCGTGTAGAAAATCCCGCAGCACGAGCTGCCCCGCGGTTTCGTTGCCAGCCGGCGGCACGGCTACCGTGTCGGTGCGCACCAGTTCCTGGAGCAGCCGGATGACATCGGCTTCCAGCGGGGCCATCAGCCGCCGGGCATGGTGGCTAGGGGTCACCGGCAGCCTCCGTGGCAACCGCGGAAAGTTCGGGACTGGGTTTGCCTGCCAGCGAGCCCAGGAACATACCCGCGAACGCCAGCAGGAAAGCGCCCAGCCCGGAGTAACTGGCCGGCCAGTGCAGAAAGAAAAAGCCGGTGGTGGCTACCGCTCCGGCCAGCATGGCCGAGTAGGCCCCGGCCGTATTGGCCCGCTTCCAGTACAGGCCTCCCATGATGGCGGCGAGCGAACCACCGAGAAAGATCGTTCCGGTGAGATTCAGGTAGAAGTACGCCGGTCCGGGGAGCGTATACCAAAGGCCCCAGAACAGCACGAAAAGGCTGACGAACAGGTTGGCGGCACGGTTCAGCAGCACCTGGCTGCGCGAGGAGAGCGGAGTGCGGCGCAGCGGCAGAACGATGTCCTGCGCGATGATCGAGCTCCAGCCCAGCAGGTAGGAACTGTTCACGGACATGGTGGCGGCGAGCATCCCGGCTACGACCACGCCGCGCACGCCCTCGGGTAGAATCCGCGCCAGCAGGGTAGGCATGGCCTCCAGCGAATCCTGGCGCGCGCCCAGCACGGTCAGGGCGGCGATGCCCCACAGCATGGGCATCATGCCGCGGCCCAGGAAAACCACGCCTGTCCACGTGAACACCTTGCGGCTGGTTTCGGAATCGCGCGCCGAAAAAGTGCGCATGGCGGTAGTCTGCCAGCAAGTGTCCACGGCCAGCCAAATGAAAACCTGAAACAGGATGTAGGCCCAGCCGTATTCGGGGTTCGCCAGGGGGCTGAACCCGCCCTCGCCCATCGTTTTCCACACCGCATCGTGCATGTTGGCCCACCCGGCGGAGTGAATGCAGGCGATGGTCACGACGATCGTACCCAGGCTCAGGGCCACGAACTGAATGAAATCTGTGATGACAATCGAAACCATGCCTCCCAGGACCGTGTAGATCAGTTCAAGCAGCAGGATGCCCGTCATCACGGCCTTCAGGTACTCCAGCGGGATACCGCTAATGGTGGCCAGGAACATGCCTTCGATCTTCAGGAAGACTCCCATGTTCAGGATGCCGCCGATGGCCACCAGCACCCCGGTGAGGACGCGCAGATTGCGGCTGTAGCGGACCTGGAAATACTCCGGCACGGTCATCAGCCGAAGTTCGCGTAACCGCTTGATGATGAAGCCTGTGCGGCCGATCACGATCATCACGCAGCCCGCCACCAGGCCGTTGATGAAGGAAGCAAAACCTGTTTTATAGCCGAGTTCGGCGTAATACATGAAGGTAATCGTGCCGATTTCGGTCGCTGCCAGCGTGGAGATCCCCAGGTACAACCCGACCTCCCGGCCGGCCACCAGAAAATCAGAGAGGCCTGCAATGTAGCGCTTGCCGTACAGGCCCGCGCCCATGGAAAGCAGCAGGTAGATCAGGATGATGGTCCAGTCCAGCGCGCTAAAAATCACGGGTTCCCCTACGAGATGTAGATGTTGAGCCTACCAACTGAGGGAGAGCCGCCGCAAGTCAATTCACAAAAAGAGAAATATACCTGAAAGCCTTTGACTTTCGCGCAAGGTTGTGATAGCGTTCTCCACAAGCGGTGGTGAGAGCGACAACAGACCGGCCTTCTCTGTGCGGCCAGCTTGCCACGGGCGCGACCCAAAGGGATTCGTGGCGCCGGTGCTGAGCTCGCCAACCGGAGTGAGTAGCGCCCGGCGAAGAACGACACAGACGGCTGCTGCCCGCCTGCGGCAGCAATCGAACGCCAGAACGGGGATTCTATGCTGACAGCGAAGAAGTTTGCAGTTGCTCTGGGAATTGGGCTGGTCCTGATGGCCGCCCGCCCAGCCAGCGCACAGGACTATCGCGCGCGCGTCCAGGGCCTGGTGACCGACCCGAGCCAGGCGGCCATCGTGGGCGCCAGAGTTACTTTGCTCAACACCCAAACCGGCGAGGACTTGGCCAAGTCCACCAATGAGGCTGGTCAATACCGGTTCGATTTTGTCGCTCCAGGAATATACAAGGTCACGGTGGAGGCCTCGGGATTCAGCCCCTTCGTTCAGGAGAACATCACTGTACTGACCCGCGGCGACGTCACGGTCAACGCCACCATGGCGGTCGGGCAGGTGACCCAGGCCATCAACGTCGCGGAGACCGCCATGGAGGTGGAGTTCAATACCACCACCATGTCGCAGACGGTCGTCGGGAAGATGCTTTCCGACCTGCCCGTCGTAGCCCGCAACCCCTACACCCTGGTTCTGCTCGACCCCGCCGTGGTCAATCAGTACTGGGACATCTCGCACCGCAACCCCTTCTACATGCAGTCCTCCAACGGCATGGACGTGGGCGGCAGCACGGGGGGCAAGAACGACATTTTGCTCGATGGCATCCCTATGGGCGTGCTCTCGCGCGGTTCCTACGCGCCGCCCATGGATGCGGTGCAGGAAGTCGCCATCCAGCAGAACAGCGTGGATGCCGAGTTCGGTGAGAGTGCCGGCGGTGTAATGAACGTCTCCATGAAAGCGGGTACGAACGAATTCCACGGCACCGCCTACTATTTCGGCCGCAACCCATACCTCAACGCCCGGAGCAACTCGGTCATCAACTCCAAGAACACGGTGCGAAACCACATCTGGGGCGGCACGGTGGGCGGACCCGTCTTGAAGAACAAGCTGTTCTTCTTCTTCACCTACGAGCAGTGGCGAAATACGCAGCCCAGCAGCACCATCCGCACGCTGCCAACGGACCTGGAGCGCACCGGCGACTTCTCCCAGTCGCTGAACATCAACGGCGGCCTGCGCGCGATCTACGATCCACTGACTACGGTTTTCGATCCGGCCAGCAACACGTCCACCCGCCAGCCGTTCCCCGGAAACAAGATTCCGCAAAACCGCATCGACCCGACCTCAGCCATCTTCATGAAGGACATTTGGCAGCCCAACGGGCCGGGGGACAACATCACGCACGTGAACAACTACCGCCTGAACTATCCGTGGTGGCTGCACTACCACAACATTTCCGAACGCACCGACTGGAATGCCAGCGACAAATTGAAAGTCTTCGCCCGCTACAGCATCTTCCGCACCCGGCTGGACAACCCCAATTACGCGAACTCGCCGGCGGTGCCTTCGGACAACGGCGGCTTGATGGATGCGCTGAACGCCGGCGCCGACGCTGTTTGGACTGTCAATCCCACCACCGTCGTCCATCTCAATTTCGGCACCAGCTATGTGGAGGACGATTACAATTCCGACTGGTCCAAGATCGGCATGAGCGGCTGGGCGAAATTCTGGCCCAGCAATGCCTGGTACACACCCTATCTGCAGAAACTGGACGCGGTGTACTATCCGTCGTACAACGTGGCCAATTCCGGCGGTAGCGCCGGCTTCGGGCACGCCAGCGGCTGGTGGTATCGCCCGCGCAAGTACAGCTACCAGGGTTCGCTGAGCAAGGACAAGGGCCGCCACTATATGAAAATCGGCGCCTCTTTCCGCCACTCCTACGACAACAGCATGGCCCCCAACTCGGGCACTTTCTATTTCAATCCCGAGAACACTGCCGACACGTTCATCAGCCCGAACACGAAGCTGAGCGGCGATGGTTACGCGTCCATGCTGCTCGGGTATATGACCAACAGTTCCGTGGCCATGGTGCAGGACTGGACCTACGTCCACGACAACGAGTACGCCGTGTTCTTCCAGGATGATTTCAAGTTGAACCGGAATATCACTCTGAATATGGGGCTGCGGTACGAGTACACCTCCGCGCCCACTGATACGCAAGACCGCATTTCGCGCTACCTGGACCTGACCAATCCGATTCCGGAGATGCAGGCCACCCCGCCGGTGATGCCGAGCCAGGTCACCTCCATTGCCCAAGTCCCCTACAAATGGAACGGCGCCTGGGTGTACGCGGGGGATGGTGGCGTTCGCACCCTCTATCCCGCGCCCAAGCTCAATCTCCTGCCGCGCCTCGGGATCGCCATCCGGCTGTCCGACAAGTCCGCGCTGCGCGTCGGTTATGCCCGCTACGCAGTGCCCATGGTGGCCTCCATTGGACCGGCCTACGATCTGCCGGAATACGGCTTCAGCGCGTCCACGTATACGCTGCAACCCTTGCAGGGCGTCCCCCAGTCGGTCTGGAACAATCCCTTCCCGTCCTCGACCAACCCGCTGCTGCTACCGGTTGGCAAGGGCTATGGACGCTACACCAACCTGGGCAACACCGGAACGACGTTATGGTTCAACCAGGACCTGAAGACGGCCATGAATGAGCGCATCAACGTGACGTATCAGCGCAGCATGCCCCTCGGCTTCCGCTCCGACACCACGTTCTTCATGAACTACGGATATAACGAGCCGGCGCCGGACATTTGGGGTGACGGTTCCGGCAGCAGCATACAAATGAACCTGGCCGATCCGAATCTGCGGTACACGTACAAGAGCCAGGTGGACCAGGCAGTGCCAAACCCGTTCTATCAGTACCTGACTCCGGACAAGTTTCCCGGCGCCCTGCGAAACCAGAAAACCGTCACCGTCTGGAATTTGCTGTCGCCCTACCCGCAATATGGGCCTCTCCAGCAGAGCTATCGCTCGGGAGTGCAGAACCGCTACTATGCCCTCCAGATCAAGGAGGAGCGCCCCTTCGCGCACGGCTTCACCCTCGTCATGGCGTACAACTACAACCACGAAGCCAACAGCAACTACTTCAACGCCATCGATCAGTACAACGATCGCTTCACCATGCTGGACAGCAACAACCCCCGTCATCGCCTCAACATTGCCGGCACGTGGGAACTTCCCTTCGGCAAAGGGCGGGCGTACTGGAATCACCTGCACCCGGTACTGAACGCGATTGTGGGCGGCTGGACCACGGCCCACATCTTCATGTGGAACCACGGCCCCTTCGTCCGCTTCGGCCAGTACAATGTGAGCGGCGACCCGGCTAACAACATCCCGGCGGGCATGTATTTCAACCCGGGGGTGTTCTCGATCGCGACTCCCTACACAGTGCGCACGAACCCCTACCAGTATCCGGGCGTGACCGGGCCCAACTACTGGAACATGGACAGCACGCTTTCGAAGAGCTTCAATATTACTGAGCGTATCCGGCTGGAGTTCCGGTTCGAGGCGTACAACATGCCGAACGGCTTCGTGCCAACCAATCCTGACACCAGTGTGACCAGTTCCACGTTCGGCCGTTCCACCAGCCAGCAAAACTACGGAAGGGAGTTCCAGTACACGGCGCGAATTCATTTCTGAGTCGCGGGAACTCCCCGCCGCTCAGATCATTTCCGTGAGCAGTTCGGGGCGCGGGTGGGCGATGACGACCTTGTTCACCAGCAGGCCTTTCTCGCCCACCACCCGGGCCCCGGCTTCTACCGCGCTTTGCACCGCGGCTACGTCTCCGGTGAGGCTGAAGAAGGCCTTTCCACCGAGCGCCATGGCCAGCCGCACCTCGATCAGCTCCACATTTGCCGCCTTCACGGCGGCGTCTGCCGCTTCGATCAGCGAGGCCACCGAGAAGGACTCCACAATCCCCAGCGCTTCCAACGCCTCCACCTTGGTGGTGCCGGCGATGGCCGCGAAGATCGATTCGTGAATGTTGGGGATCACGAAGGAGTCAATCACCGAGAAGTTGCCGGAGCTGACGCCGGAAGAGACGCTGGCGCGCACGGCCCCCACCTCTCCACGCACTAATACCATATATTTGCCGGAGCAAATAGTGCGCGCCAGGACCAGTTGAACGTCTGCCGTTTTGAGCATGGCGTCACACACCTGAAAGCCCGCGGCGATGCTGCTGAGTTCGATCAATCCGACGGAGTTGAATGCCATATCATGCCACGATTTCGATCGAGTCTTCCGCGATGCGGCGCACGCGTCCATCCATGCTGGCGTGAATGGCAGCGCCTAACTCGGATGCTGCCACCCGGCCGATGACTTGGCCGCGGCGCACCTTGGCGCCTTCCTTGACCACCGGCTGCGCTGGTTTACCCGCGTGTTGGCGGAGCTTGACGCGCACGCACGCGGGGTGAAACTCGGACGGCGCAAACGGCGCTTCGACATCGTACTCTTCCACGCGCAGCCGCTTCCGCAACTGGCTCTGCGGCACGCGGCGGTACTCCTTCATGGGATGCACCAGGACCGGCTTTTGCTGGACGAACTTCAGCCCCGCGGCGCGCCGGTCGGCCGTACCCTGATCACAGGCCTCCCGCGGATACAGATCCTCGGGGCAGGCGTAAAGGGAACACAGACCGCAGGAGCAGCACAGCTCCGCCCACTGGTTCCAGTTCTCCGATCCCGTCAGGGTGAAGCCCAGGCTGCGCATCACCTTGTGCGGCATCACCTCGTAGCCCAGCAGATAGCGCGGGCAAAACTCCGTGCAATAGCTGCATTGGTCGCAGGCGGATTTGCCGATGCGGTTCATGGAATCGAGCGGCCGCTCCCGCCGCGCGATGAGATAGTGATCCCGCGGCAGCACGATCAGGCCGGCGGTGGTCTTGGTGACCACGTCGCCTGGGTCGAACGAGAGCGCACCCATCATGATGCCGCTTACGAACATGCCGTAGTCGGAGACCGTGGTCCCTCCGGCGAACTCGATTAATTCGCGAAAGGAAACACCGACGGGGGCCCAGAAGGACTTGGGCTCGCGAACGGCGCCCGCCACCGAGACGAACTTGTCTACCACCGGCCGGTCTTGGGTGGCGAGGTGCACATTGTATAGGGTTTCCACGTTGTTGACCACGCAGCCCACCTGGAGAGGAATGCCCGCGGGCGGAATCAGGCGGCCAGTGGAGGAGTAAACCAGTTCGTACTCGTCGCCGGAGGGATAGAAGTCGCCGAGCACAACCAGGCCGATTCCCGGCGGCAGGTGCGCCTGGATGGCCTGGAGCGCGGCGGCGTTCTTCGCCTTGATGCCAAACTTGCCCTGGACCGCGCGCGTAGCTTCCATCATAGCGGTCATCCCGGCGAGAATCGCGGCGGGGAAATGCCGCATCAGCTCGGCGTCTTTATGGATGAGCGGCTCGCACTCGGCGCCGTTGGCGATCATGAATTCCACCGCGGCCTGGGCCTTGACCGAGGTGGGGAAGCCCGCTCCGCCGGCGCCCACTACCCCGCATTCCCGCAGACGGTCACTGAGGTTCGTTGCCACGCAAGACCAAGATAATACGACGTGGCACGGCTCCGCTGGACCGGCTGCGCCGGCTCCGCAAATCCAGACCGCTCAGGCAGAGCGGCTCAGCTCTTCCCAGGTAACCTCGCGCCGGGTTTCGTAGGCCATGCGCCCCAACAGCGCCGTGAGCGTGGCATCGGCCGCGTTCTGCGCCATGCTATAGGGCTTGCCCTCCACGATGCTCGTGAAAAATGACTCCACCGCGTCGATCGTGATCTCGCGCTTGGACTCGGCCTGGGCGATCAGGCTGCGGTCGGCGAGATCGTCGGCGTTCTTCAGCGGCGATGTCTGCGTCGGCCCGTGCCACTTGTAATAAGTGCGGGCGGTCTCGATCACGCCTTGCGACCCGTAGAACTGCTCCTTCACATCGCGGAAACCGGCCGTGTGTTTGATGCTGAGCAGCCAGCCTTCAATGCCGTTGGGGTAGGTGTAGACGATGTTGTGGTGGTCCGAATTCCAGTCGCCGTAGACCAGTTTGTAACGCAGCCCACCGGTTCCCACGGCCTTGAGCGGATGCGCGCCCGCGAACCAGTTGAGCACGTCCAGGCCATGGCAATCCTGCTCCACGATGGCGCCGCCGGAGGTCTCCATCCAGGCGCCCCAATGGCGGATCTTTTGCTCCTCCGGCGGGTACGGCGATTGAAAACTGCTCGGCGGCACGCCGCCCAGCACCCAGTAGCTTTCCATCAACGTGAGTTGGCCCAGTTTCCCGGAGCGTAGAACCTGTTCCGCCGCCAGATACTCAGGGCTGAATCGCTGCTGGAACCCGAACTGAATGGTCTTGGATTTGTCCGCACGCCCAGCAGCTTCGAGCAAGCGCCGGACGCCGGCCACATCCGCCCCCGCCGGCTTCTCGCAGTAGATGTGCTTGCGGGCCGCCACGGCGGCCTCGAAATGCGGTGGGTGCAGGAACACCGGCGTAGCGATCAAAACCGCGTCGAGGTCCGGCAGCGCCAGTAGCTCGTGCAGGTCCCGATAGACGCGCGCCTGCGCCGCTCCGGGGATCACGGTTTTCGCGCGGTCGATCCGGTCCGGGTAAATGTCGCACAGCGCGGTGAGCCGCGCCCGGGAGTCCCTGGCCATGTGGCCGCCCACATAGCTGCCCCTTCCGCCGGTTCCGATGATGCCGAAGGACACCGCCGAATTAGCCGGGGAGCCAAATACTGTCTCCGGCCGCAGGATCATGAGGTTCGCCGCCGCGCCTGCCACGGCCTCGCGTCTGGTGAGTCTGCTCACAACACCTCCTCCTGCCACTTTACATCGATTCAGATCTGAAACTGAACGTTGCCGGGAGGGCCGCTATACTCCCCAAGTGTTCGGGTCGCTGGTGGAAAAGGTCACCCAGCCTTGTTGGGGAATGGCGTCCATGGGCAGGCCGCCTTGCCAGAGGGAGAACTGCAGGCGCAGCGGCGTGCCACGCTGGACCCCCAGGGCGGATAGGGCGATGCGCACTTCCAGGATTCTGCGGTACGCACACTCGGCTGAAGCAGGGCTCGCGGCCGCTGTGCCGGCAAAATCGGCTTGCCGGATTCGTGCCCCGCCATGATCCAAATCCAGCACCAGAAAAGACGCCCGCGCGGCGCCATCCACCCGCAGGGTGAAGCGGGCCTGCATTTCCGGCACAACTTCCTCCGAACCCACATGGAAGTCCACGCGCAGATAAAGGTTCTCTGCGTCGGTGCCGTACTGCAGTTCCTGCACGAGCAACTTTCTGCCGTGCATGGAGCCGGAACGCTCGTCCACGCGGTACAGGCCGGCGCCGAGCCATTCGAAGTAAGAAGTCACCAGGCCATCGATAATGGGGTGGATCGTGCCGGTCGGCTCGAGGCGGATCTCGCGCACGGAAACGCGCAGGATGGGCTGCGACAGTTCCTCCGGCGTGGCCAGGCCCAGGAAGCGGTAAACGTTCGCCAGATGACTGCGGTAGAGCTGATCGAATTCCACGCGGTTGGCGGAATCGTGCTCGGGGCCGTACCACCAGCACCAGTCGCTGCCCTCGGCGATCAGCAGTTCTTCGTGAGCCAGACGGCGCCGGTCTTCCGGCACGTTGCGGGTGCGGTCATAGGCCTCCCGCGCGCGCAGGAGCTGCACCCATGCCTGGTTATCTTCCTCGGCGCCGATCCAGACGTCGAAGTTGGCATTGATCCAGGAGCCGGGAAAGATGTGGTCCAGCCGCTCGGGCTCCAGCCGGCTCAGCGCATCCGTGACGGTCGTGGCCACGAGGCCGTCGTCCTCGGAGATGCGGCGGTACAGTTCCCTTAGGAATGGCCGGCCGTTCCGCTCGTAGTATTCCCAGGCGTTCTCACCGTCCAGAATGATCGGCACCAGGGCGTCGCGCCCGGCGGCCAGGATCCCGCGGCAGTTTTCCCGGATGCGGCGTAGAAAATCGTCGGCGGATTCCTCCGCGCCCATGCGGGAATAGACAAAGCCGATCAGGTCGCTCAGGAAGTGATCGCGAAACAGCATCCGTAACTGGTGGCCGTTTTGTTCCCAGCGGTACGGCCGGTAGAGCCCATCCACGCCCAAGGGCCGGTCGAGCGTGCGGCTCAGCACACCGCTATCGGTGGCGGCCCACTGGAAGCCGGTCTCCGCGGCCAGCGAAAGCGCTTCGTCGGAGACCGAGCCTTCCGAAGGCCACAGCCCGGCCGGGAAGATACCAAACTCCCGTCCCACATACTGCCGCGCCATTTCGAGCTGGGCACGGGCATCCTGCGGGTAGCGGAACCGGGGTGGCAGCGGCACGTTCGGATGCGACGTGCCGGCGATGCTGGTGTCGCAGAGCAGAGGCAGAATGGGGTGGTAATACGGCGTGGTCGAGATCTCGATTTGTCCGGAGGCCGCCATCCGCTGGTAGGCCGGCAGCACCAGCGCCAGGATTTCCCGCTGCTTGCGGCCCATCAGTTCCTGGTCGGCCAGGTCGTAATTGCGTCCCTTGGCGATCAGCTCCCGCACCTCGGTGTCGTAAGTCTGAAATTCTTCGTCGAACCAGGCGATCTGTGAGAGCACCTGGAGGTCCCGGAAGTCCCGCGCGGTGAAAAGGCGGCGCGCGCGCCCCCCGCTCTGCCGCTGCGCTTCGTAGAGTTCCCCGTAGCGCGGGTAGCGGCGGATCAGGCGCTCCGGATCGGCGTGAAAGAAGTGCTGCAGGACGAAGTCCTGCTCGCTTTCCGTCAGGCTTTCAGCGGGCTTGAGGGCCAGTTGCAGAAAGGGATCCGCGGCCTTGCCGGAGGCATACTCCTGCAACTGGATCATCATGGAAGGCACCAGGTTGAAGGTCTGCCGCACGCACGGGAACTCGTCCAGGAGTTGCACCATCCCGTAGTAGTCTTTGAGCGCGTGCATCCGCGTCCAGGGCAGCTTGTACTCGCCGGAAACCAGGTCCTTATAGAACGGCTGATGCATGTGCCAGAGAAAGCACAAATAGATGTGGGGCATGGCGTCAGCGGGCGAAGAAGCTGCGCACCGGGGGCGGCGCCTGGTCGCCCTTGATAGCCTGCCAGAGCACGGCGTTCAGCTCGTCTTCGTCGATGCGATCCTCCGCGCTGAAATCCATCTCCGCGGATCGCGCGGCCGTCGCGGAGGAGGCGGGATTGCGCTCCTCGAGGGAAATCCGCGGCTTTTCCGCGGTGTACGGCGTGGGATCCGCCTCTTTCTGGAATGCCGCGGACATGGGGCGTGCCGCGGCGTCGAACTGCGTCATGGGGTGCAGATTGAGGATCAGCTCGATGGTCCGCAACATCGAGGTGGTGTTATACATGCTGCTGTCCACCCGGTGCCGGGCCACAAATGGCGAGATCACGAAAGCCGGCGACCGGTGGGAATCCACGTGATCGGCGCCGTTCTGCGCATCGTCTTCCAGCACGAAAATAGCCGTTTTTTCCCAGAAGCGGCTGTGGGAGATGCCTTCGACGATCATGCCCAGGGCATAGTCGTTGTCCGCCACCAGCGAGAGCGGGGTGTGTTTGCCGGCGGCCGTGCCGGCGGTATGATCGTTCCCCAGACGCAGGAAGATCAGCCGGGGCATCTGTCCCGACTTCTCGTATTCCGCCAGTTCGCGCAAAAATACCTTGGCTCGCTCCACATCCGGGTATTCCAGGTCGAAGCCGCGGTAGCGCGGGTTGGTGATCTTGCCCAGCACGAAGTCGCGCACGCCGTCGATCTGCACCCCGTCCGCCCCTGGCTTGGCCCGGTTGTTCACGAAGTAGCCGAAATTGCGCATCGGAATGCCCGCGGCGGCGGCGTTGGTCCAGAGGTAACCGGCGGGCGGGACGGCGGTGGGCTCCTGGCCTTCGTAATCGTAGAGCTTGCGGCGCCCGGCGTAGCTGTTGGGCCACATTTTCTGCACATAGTCCGGCGCGATGGCGGCGGTGGACCAGTCGTGCCCGTCGGCGCTCACGTCGGAGTTCACGTAGAAGTTGTCCAGCAGCACGAACTCCCGCGCCAGCTTGTGCTGGTTGGGAGTGATCTTTTCGCCGAACAGCACCAGCGAGGGATCGCCGTTGCCTTCCTTCATGTCTCCGAGCACCTGGTCGTAAGTCCGATTCTCCTTAACGATGTAGAGGACGTGCTCGATGGGCGGCAGCGGGCTGGCCATATCGAGTTGCTTGTCGCGATATGGAGAATTGGCCAGCGCGGTCCTGGTGTAAGCCGCCAGTTCGCGGTCTCCGAAAGGGGGAATCAACGAAACCGTGCCGGTCTGGATGCGGCCCACATACTCCGGGTTGAGCAGACCCTGGTGCAGCGGCTCGGGTTTCCGCAGCGGGTTCGGCCCCTGGAGATTCGGATAGGAGCGCGAACCGCGCCCGTTCAGCACCGCCAGGGTTCCGTCGGGCAGCATGCGCGCGGCGGTGGGATACCAGCCGGTGGGCACGAACCCCATCACGTGGCTGCGCTCCTGGGAAACATCCACCACGGCGACGGCGTTCGCGTCCGAACAGACAGCGAACAGCCGGTTTGCCTGAAGGCTGAGCGCCAGTGCGCTGGGCGTCATGCCCAGCGGCTGCCGCGGCGTCATCGCCAGGTTGATAGACTCCACCACCTGCAAGCTCTTTGATTCCGAGACGCCCACGGTGTACACGTTATTGGTATTGGCGGCCGCCACAAAGATCCGCGCCACCCAGCCGGTTTCGCCTTCCGCAGGCTCACTCTTACCCGCCCGCCACACCATATCGGTGGGATGTGGACCCAGCCGTACCGTCGCCAGAAGGCTGCCGCTCGCGGCGTCGTAATGGCCCAGCGAGCCGTCCGTCCAGCTCGTTACGAACAAGGATTTGCCGTCGGGGTGAAACAAGATTCGGTAGGGGCGCCGGCCGGTTTTGATGCGGTCAATGAGCATGCCCGACTGCGGATTCAGAACCACCAGCGAATCGTGATACAGGTCAGCCGCGTAAATCAGGCGGCCGTCCGGAGAAAGGGCGACGTCGCCAATGAAATCCCGGTTGGTGCGCTTTTCCTCCGCAACCACCGGAAACGTGCGCGCCGGCGCCAGGACACCCTGGGAAAACGTGAACTCATAAACTGCGGCGCGTGAGCCCCCGCCTACGTACAGGCGGTCTCCTTTCGGCGTAAAAGCCAGGCCCAGCCAGGCGTCTGCCACGGGGACGCGCGAGATCTCCTTGCGCCCCGCCGCGTCCAGCACGCTGATCGAGGGCGGCTTGTATCCTCCGTTGAGAACCAACAGGTAACGGCCGTCCGGCGAAAGCACGGCGGACATGGGAAAGGTGTCCACGGGCACCTGCTCTCCCGCCGGCTCCAGCCGCCAGCCGCTGTTCAACAGGAAACCGCCACCCGGCAGGGGGCCTACCTGTTCGCGCGGCGCGGGCTGGGAACACACGAGCGCCGCCATCAGAATCACGAGAAAGATGGCCGAGAGTTTCATTCCGTGTACTTTTGCGCGATGGGAAATCGCCGCCCCATGCCGAACGCCTTGGTGGTGACCTTCAGCCCGGGGGCCGCTTGCTGGCGCTTGTACTCGTTGCGGTCCACCTTGCGGATGATGTCCGCCACCACTTCAATCGGCAGCCCGAGATCGTCCGCGATCTGCTGCGAGCTCCGGTAGTCTTCCACGTAGGCGCGCAGGACCTGATCCAGGACCTCATACGGCGGCAGTGAATCGGTGTCCTTCTGGTTGGGACGCAGTTCAGCCGAAGGGGGCTTCTCGAAGACGCTTGCCGGGATGGCGCCGGGATGGCGCCGGTTGGCCACGCGCGAAAGAGCATACACCAGCGTCTTGGGTACGTCGCTGATGACCGCCAGCCCCCCGCACATGTCCCCATAAAGCGTGCAGTAGCCCACGGCCAGTTCGCTCTTGTTGCCCGTCGTTAGTACCAGTGCGGACCATTTGTTGGAGAGCGCCATGAGGGTGACGCCGCGCAGGCGGGCCTGCAGGTTCTCTTCTGTCACGTCGGCCGCGGCGCCGGCGAATAGCGGGGCCAGCACCTCCAGAACGCGGTCGTAGGCCGGCGTGATGGAAGCCACTTCGAAGCGGATGCCCAGACGTTCGGCCAGCGCCCGCGCATCCCGCATGCTGCCTTCCGACGAGAAAGGTCCCGGCATGGCCACCCCGGTCACGTTTTCCGCGCCCAGAGCATCCACCGCAATCACCGCCGTGAGCGAGGAGTCGATGCCGCCGCTCAAACCGATCAGCACCCGCCGAAAACCGCATTTTTGGATGTAGTCCCGCGTGCCGAGCACCAGAGCTTCATACGCGGCCTCACACTCATCGGTCAAGTTGGCGTGATCGTCGCCTACGCCGGCCGCCGTATCGAACAGCACCAGGTCTTCGGCAAAGGAAGCCGCGTGTGCCGCCACCCGCCCGCCGGCGTCGATGGCGAAACTCGTCCCGTCAAAAACCAGTTGATCGTTGCCGCCCACCTGGTTGACATACACGACAGGCAGGCGGTGGCGCCGCGCGGTGGCCTCGAAGACCTCGCGCCGCAGGGCCCGCTTTCCCATGTGGTACGGCGACGCGTTGATGCTGATCAGAACTTCGCCGCCGCCGCTGACCAGTTCCTGCACCGGGTCCCGGCGGTACAGCGGCCGTTCCCAGAACTGCTTGTCGTTCCACGCGTCTTCGCAGATCGTGAGAGCGATGCGGCAACCGTCCATCTGGAAAAGGCTTTCCGCCTCCGCAGGCGTGAAGTAGCGTGCTTCGTCGAAGACGTCGTAGGTGGGCAGCAGCATCTTGGTCTGCCGGAACAGGATCCGGCCGCCGTGCAACACCGCCGCGCTGTTGGTGGCATGTTTGCCCAACTCGGAGCGCGAACGCCCGACGTAACCCGCGATCACCGCCAGCGGCAGCCCGGCGGTCTCGGCCGCCAGCAGTTCCAGATGCTGTTCGGAGCGTTCCACGAAGGTGGGCTTCTCCACCAGGTCGCGGGGAGGGTATCCGGTAACGGAAAGTTCCGGAAAGACAACCATCTCCGCGCCGCACCCGGCTGCCAGGCGGGCGAACCGCACCATGCGATCCACGTTTCCCGTCAGATCGCCGACCGTGGTGTTGATCTGCGCGAGCCCTATCTTCATGGAAAACTCCATTGTACAGGCACACGTTTGCGCAGGGCTCGAACGCGCACGATCGTCGCGCTCCTCACCACACGCGGCAGGCGTCGGGCCGGACCATGGGTTGACCCTCGCCGCAGCCGAACGCCCGGCGGAACTCCGGCATGTTGGAAACCACGCCGTTGACCCGGTAGCGGCCCGGCGAATGCGGGTCGGTAACGGCCCGCAGGCGCGCCTGCGCCTCAGCGGTGTTCTGGCACCAGATCTGCGCGTACCCCAGGAAGAAGCGCTGTTCGGGTGTAAATCCGGCGATCTTGTCCTCGGCCCGGCCCGCCAGGTAGGCCAGCAGGGCCATGTAGGCCACACGCACGCCGCCATTATCGGCGGTGTTCTCTCCCAGTGTGAGTTTGCCGTTGAGCTTTACGTCGCCCACCGCCGTGAAACCCGAGTACTCCTCCACCAGGCACTGCGCACGCTTTTCGAACTCCCGTGTGTCATCCGGGGTCCACCAGTCCTGGACGTTGCCGCGGGCGTCGTATTTGCGGCCCTGATCATCGAAGCCGTGGGTCATCTCATGGCCGATCACCGCGCCGATGCCGCCGAAATTCACCGCATCGTCGGCGTTTCGGTCAAAAAACGGGGGCTGCAGGATGCCGGCCGGGAAGTTGATGTTGTTCTCCAGGGGCGAATAGTACGCGTTCACCGTGGGTGGCGTCATGTGCCACTCGGCCGGGTCCGTATCCTTGCCGATTTTGCGCAAGCTCCGAGCCTTCTGGAATTCATTGGCGGCGAAGGAGTTGGCCAGTGCCTTGCCCCGCACTACCGGCAGCGCGCCGTAGTCTCGCCACTTGTCCGGGTAGCCGATCTTCTCCGTCATGGCGCTCAGCTTTGCGAGCGCCCGCTCCTTGGTCGCGGGGGTCATCCAGGGAAGTTGCCGGATGTCCTTCGCCAGGGCCTGCCGGAGGGCCGCGACCATGGTCAGCATGCGCTGTTTTCCTTCCGCCCCGAAGGTGCGCTCCACGAACTTTTGCCCCAGAGCTTCCCCCAGGTCCCCGTCCACAGCGGCCACGCACTGCTTCCACCGTGGCCGCATTTCCCGGAGGCCGCGCAGTTCGCGGTCGAAAAACTCGAAGGCCGCCTCACGGAAAGCTGCGGGTAGTAAGTCGGACTGCGCATGCACCAGGTGCCAGGTCAGGTACGCCTTCCATTCCTCGACCGGCCGGAAATGCAGCAAAGTATCCAGTTCCCGCAGGAACGGCGGCACCGACACGTTGAGGTTCTCGAACCGCGGTGCGCCCACGGCGTCGAAGTACTTGTCCCAGTTCAGCTCCGGCGCCAGGGATTCCAGTTCATGCCGGGTGTACTTGTGATAGCGCTTGGTTGGGTCGCGCAACGAGACGCGATCGAGCGACGCCCTCGCCAGGGCCGTTTCCAGATCCACCACGACCTTGGCTTTCGCGGCAGCCTCGGCAGGCTGGTACCCCAGCAGGCCAAACACCTTTTCCACGTGCGCTTGATAGTGCTCCCGTAGCTTGACGGATTTCGCATCCGTTTTCAGGTAATAATCCCGGTCCGGCAGCGTCAGACCGCCCTGGTAGATGGCCGCGATCATCTGGCTGGAGTTCTTCTGGTCGGCGGACGACGTGAAGCTGAACAATCCGCCGCCGCCCAGGCGATGCAGGCGGGCCAGTTCCTCCGTAAAGGTGTTCCGGTCCCGTATTCCGGCAATGCGGTCGAGTTCCGGCTGGAGCGGTGCCAGCCCTTGTGCATCGATCGCCTTCTCGTCCAGGCAAGTGGCGTAATAGTCGCCGATCTTTTGCTCGAGCGGCGTGCGGCCCGCGCCTCCGGCCGCGGCTTTCTCCAGAATGCCCTTGAGCACCAGTTGGTTACGCTCGCTCAAGGCGTCAAAACGGCTCCACCGCGCCTGGTCCGGCGGAATCGGGTTCTGGGCCATCCACGTGCCGCAGGCGTATTGGTAAAAGTCTACGCAGGGATTGGCGCTGCGGTCGATCGTGCTGACGTCGAAGGGCGGCGGCTCCGTTTGCGCCAGTAACAGCGAAGTCGTCAGCCCATACAAAAGTAGCTTGCCCAATCGCATAAAATCCCGATTATAGCTGGCGGCGTTTGGCCCGCGGATGCTTTACTCTTTTTGGAAGCCAGTCTCGAGGATCTGGGAGTATTCCTGCGACGTGTACAGGGAGAACCGGAAACTCCCGGAGTCGATGCGCGTAAACGTGACGCGTTCCTGGTAGCAGGCAAAAAGGCTCTCGGCGTAGGAATAGTAATCGGCCAGGAAACCGGGCGAGAGCACAGAGTGTTCCGGGGGATGCGGAAACACTGCGTTCAGCCCGATGGCGCGAACCAGCAGGCGTTCGTACTGCATGACGCCCCAACTATGGAATCGCTCCGCCACGGGCGCGGGCGCACGGTGGACGACCAGGTCCGAGAAGCTCTGCTCGCAAATCCCCGATCCGGCCAGGCTTTCCTCGCGCCGGGCGAAGTCGGCGCACTGCTTCATCCACCGCAGGACGTCTTTGCCGACGCAGCAGACCATGCGGAACTCCACGTAGCGGCCTGCGAGCAGAGAGGCTTCCAGGCTCTCCCGATCGCCCTGCAATTCCAGCAAGCCGGATACGTACAGACTGAACCGGGAACTCTCAACCAGCTTCTCCAGATCCGCGTCGTGATGAAACGGGTGCAGGATCAGCGGTGGCAGTTCCCACACCCGGTCGCGCCAGGCTTCCGTCACATCGTCGTCCTACTGGTTCTTATCGGCCGAACGGTGCTACGGGACACTCACCGGAGGTTGAATTTCTTCATCTTGTACCGCAGCGTGTCACGCGTGATGCGGAGCAGGCGAGCAGCCTGGGTCTGGTTGCCGTTGGTCTTCTCCAGGGCGCGGGCGAGCAACTGCCTCTCGTTCTCCTCGAGCGAGATGCCCTCGGCGGGGATCTCCGCCGCCGGCAGGGGCTCTCCATCCCGCCCGGCATCTGGCCGGGTAATGGCGATCGGCAGGCTGGGCGGCGTGATCAGCGAGGATTCCTCCAGAATCATGGCCCGCTCGATGGCGTTGCGCAGTTCCCGGACGTTGCCCGGCCAGTCATGGGAGAGCAGCAGCTTCCTGGCGGCGTCGCTGACCCCCTCGATGTTGCGGCGGAACTTGCGGTTGTAGTGTTCGATGAAGAAGCCTGCCAGGGGGACGACGTCCTCCGGACGCTCCCGCAGCGGCGGGATCGAGATCTGAATCACATTGAGCCGGAAGTACAGATCCTGGCGGAAGGCGCCCTCTTTCACCGCCTCGCGCAGGTTCTTGTTGGTGGCTGCAATGACGCGCAGGTCCAGGTGGATGTCCCGCAGTCCGCCCAAACGCCGGAAACTCTGCTCTTCCAGCACGCGGAGGAGCTTGGCTTGCAGCATGAGGGGGATTTCCCCGATCTCGTCCAGAAACAGGGTGCCCTTATCCGCCAGTTCGAAAATCCCCCGCTTCTGCGCGCGGGCGTCCGTGAACGCTCCTTTTTCGTAGCCGAATAACTCGCTCTCCAGCAGGGTCTCCGGGATGGCGGCGCAGTTGATGGCGATAAAGGGCTCGGCCTGACGCGTGCTTTGGTAGTGCAGCGTCTTGGCGATCAGGTCCTTTCCGGTGCCGTTTTCACCCTCCAGCAGGATCGTGGTGGCTTCGCTCGAGGCCACCCGGCGCACAAAGTTCATGACCTCCCGCATGCCCGGGGATTCGGCGATCACTTCCCGCTTCTGCGGGGCCGCCTCCTCGGTGATGTCCTTGATGGTGGCCACCACGCCTTCCAGCCGGCCTTCGCTGTCGAACATCTGCGTGGTGCGCATCACCACCAGGCGCTCCAGGCCGCTGTCGGTGCGCAACCGGACCGTGCAGTTGGGCGCCGCCGGAGCCTGGTTCAAGCCCACCAGGACGCCGCAACCCGGCTCGCAGACTTCGCAACGGAAGATCTCCTGGCAATGCTTGCCGACCATATCCTCGGCGCCCATGCTGAAGAGCTTTTCGGCAGCCCGGTTGACGCCGGTGATGCGAAAGTCGGGGTCGTACAGGACCAGAGCGTCCGAGAGTTGGTCGAAGACTGCCTCTAGCACGCTGGTGCGCTGCCACTCCGGACTCAGTTTCGACATGACACTACCAACATCGTGATTATAGCAACAGACATGGGGCAATTAGCCCAATCCGGCCCCGAGAACCGGGGGGAAAATCCCCCGCCCGGCGGGGGCCCAGCCGCTAACACACTGGGAATGTTACGAGTGCCGGCTTTAGCGAGTCGCGCGGCCGCTTGGCGACGCAATTGCTCGACCGGGAGTGGAGGCAACATGTCGAAACTGAAGTTTATACTCCCCGCAGTCATCCTGATGGGCGGCTTTTTGGCAGCCACCACGGCATCGTATGGCAAGGCGGAGTACGTGAAGAGCACCAAAAAGGGCTGCACCTACTGCCATGTGGACGCCAAGGCAAAGCCCAAGGAACTGACCGAGGCCGGCAAATACTTCAAAGAGCACAACAACTCCCTGGACGGTTACAAGGCTGCGAAGTAGCCCGGCGGGGGAGCGGAGTCTGCACTATGCAAACGGTTCAGCTCGTCCTCGCTGATGCCGTGTACGCCGCGGCATTGCGAGAGGCCCTGACGCGCACTGGTCCGTGGCAGGTGGTTTCCCTGCCCGTGCCGGACTTCAGCCAGCGTTGCGTCCTGGTGATGGACGAAGAGGCCTTCAGCCGGTTGCCGTTGCCGCTGCCCTGCCCGGAACGTGTGGTGCTCATCACCCGCAAGGACCCGTTGCACTTGTCCCAGGCTTGGGATGCCGGCATTGTGTCGGTGCTGTCGGTGGACGACGCTCCCAATACGGTCTTATTAGCGATCATGGCGGCGGCTCTGCGCGTTCCCAAAGCGCAGGCCGCCATGATCTTGAGTGGTATTTCCCCCAGTGGCCCTACGGCGCCTGCGCCAATTTCCCCAGAGGGCGTTCATTCCAGCCTAAAACGGTCTAAAACACAATAATTCTCCGGTGGTCCCCGGCGTGCAGGAGTGTCCACTCCGGGAAAGGAGTTCAGCATGGACCGATCCTTAGTGGAATTGGAGGAAATCATCCGAAAGAAGATCTGCGGAGTTTGTTCGGACCGCAGAATCGACGGTCAATGCGGCCTGGAGGAGCCTGCTGACTGCGCCCTGTTCGCGCTATTCCCGCAGGTGGCCCGGGCCATCCAAGCCACCCACAGCAAAGACATTCAGGACTATATCCGGGCGATTCGCGAGGGCGTGTGTTCGGTCTGCGCCAAGCAGGCTGCCGACGGCACCTGCGAGACCCGGCGCCAGGTGCAGTGCGCTCTGGACGCGTACCTGGTGCTGGTGGTGGACGCCATTGAGGAAGCCACCGGAAACAGGTTTGACCGGAGCAACTTGAACTCGCAGGGGCCGGCGCTCCGTGTCCAGCCGGGCCCTGCATCTCACTGATGGACGCAGTAGCACAGGAGGTTGACGATGAACATCGAAACGATGAATCTGCTGCCCTTTGCGGTGATCTGGGCAGTTCTGGCGGTGATTGTGATCTTCCTCATCCTGTACCGCCGCAGCATCGCGCACCAGGAAGACGATACGCTGCGGGTGCTGGAAGGAAGCGAGGCCATCTCCCAACAGGTCCAGGTGGCCAAGAGGCTCGAAGTGATCGACCGCTGGGGGAAAATGCTCACCGTTGTGGCGCTGGTATACGGAGTCGCCGTCGGCGTCGCGTACGTGTACCAGAATTGGGTGCGCGCCTCGAACCTGGGGATGTGACGGAGATGAGCCGGGCTGGCCGCGCCTTTCTGAAAAAGCTCGGTTCCGTGCTGTTCTGCTTCTCGTTGTGGGCGGCCGGCGCCACCCCGCGAGCGCAGGCAGCCGCGGACCCGAATTGCTCCTCCTGCCATGATCAGGGGCAGAAACTGGCGAAGAGCGCCCATGCAGCGCTGGACTGCGCGACCTGCCACGAAAATCACGAGAAGTACCCCCACCCGGCCGGTGTGGCCAAGCCGGCCTGTACCAACTGCCACGAGAGCCAGGCGGGCGACTATGCCCGGGGAGTGCACGGACAGGCGGCCAGTAAAGGCAACGCGGGCGCGCCGGACTGCGCCGTCTGCCACGGCAGCGCCCACGAATTGCTGCCCCCCAAGTCCGCGGCCTTCCGGAGCAAGGTGCCGGAAACCTGCGGAATGTGCCATTCCGAGGTTGTTGAACAATTCAACGACAGCGTGCATGGACAGGCGCTGGCGCGCGGCGTGACACAGGCACCTCTGTGCACGGACTGCCACGGGGAGCACTCCATCCTGCCGCACACCAACGCTGCGTCGCCCGTGAGCGCCGGCAACATTCGCGAAACCTGTGGAAGCTGTCACGGGGACGTGCGCTTGAGCCGGAAGTTCGGGTTGCCGTCAGACCGCCTGGTGAGTTTCGACGCCTCGTACCACGGCCTCGCTGCCAAGTCCGGTTCGCAGACGGTCGCCAACTGCGCCAGTTGCCACGGCGTACACAATATCCTGCCGTCCTCGGACCCGCGCTCGACCATCAACGCGAAAAACCTTCCGGCTACGTGCGGCCATTGCCACCCGGGCGCCGGGCAGCGCTTCCGCATCGGCCCTGTGCATGTGACCGAAGCCAGGGGCGAGCCTACACCCGTCCGTTGGGCGCGGCAGTTCTACCTGTTGATGATTCCCCTGGTGATCGGGCTCATGCTGCTGCATAATGGCGGCGACTGGGTCCGCAAAGCCATTCGTCTGCGCCGCCGCCCTGTCTCGTACCCGGGCGGTGAAGAAATTGACGGAGTTCCCAACGTCCGGATGCTGCCCTTTGAGCGCGTGCAGCATGCCGTACTGGTGCTGTCGTTCGGCACGCTGGTATGGACTGGCTTTGCGCTCAAGTATCCGGACCAGTGGTGGGCCCGGCCGCTGCTGCTGTGGGAAGGCTCGCAGCCGCTGCGCGGCATTATCCACCGGGTGGCTGCGGGTGTATTTATCGCCGTCACCGTGACGCACCTGGTTTCGCTGTTTGTGAGCCGGCCGCTGCGGCGGCACTGGCGGGAAATGTGGCCGAACCGGCGGGACCCCGCAGAAGCACTGGCGAACTTCTCTTACAACCTCGGCTTCCGTACGCGGGACCCAGGCCGGTCCGTGCACAGCTATATCGAAAAGGCCGAATACTGGGCCGTGGTCTGGGGCGCGGTGGTCATGATCCTCACTGGCATCGTGCTCTGGGCCAACAACCTCATGCTGGCACTGTTTCCCAAGGTCTGGCTGGACGTGGCCACATCCGTCCACTTCTATGAGGCTGTCCTCGCCACACTCGCCATCGTGGTGTGGCACTTCTACACCGTCATTTTTGATCCTGACGTCTATCCCATGGATACTGCCTGGCTGACCGGCGTGAGTGTGCGGAAGCACCCGTCCCTTGCCCATGAGCCGCAGCTTGAGGCGCCTGCGGCCGCCGTAGCGGGCAAGCCGAAGGAAGAGCCGGACCCCAAGAGCGTTCCCACGACAACCCCATCGCTATGAACACCGAAACCGCAACAAGGGAGAAATTAGGAGGCTGGCTCTCCCCGGTAATTTATCTATCGAATAATTGGATCAGCATGGCTGGCGTGGTCATTGTGACCACGGCCGCCATTTTTTGGCTTTTCTTACTGCCGACGACCTTGCGCGGCGAAGTGCGAAATCCCTATATCGGCATTCTGGCCTTTCTGGGGCTCCCCGCGGTTTTTTTCTTTGGCCTCATCCTGATTCCCGCGGGGATGCTCCTGCGGAAAAAGCGAGAACTGAGGACCGGGCGGTACCCGGGTAAGTTCCCGGCCCTGACCCTACGCAGCACCGAACTGCGCCGCTTGGCGGTCTTCGTGGGCGTCACCACTTTTGCCAACGTGGTGATCGCCAGCCAACTGACCTACGGCGCGGTCACCTACATGGAGACTGTGAGCTTCTGCGGGCAGACCTGCCATACGGTGATGACGCCGGAATTCACGGCCTACCAAAACTCACCGCACTCGCGCGTGGAGTGCGTGCAGTGTCACATCGGACCAGGCGCCTCGTGGTTCGTCAAAAGCAAGCTCTCCGGCGTCGGACAGGTGTTCGCCGTCACTTTCAACACCTATCCGCGGCCCATTCCCACGCCAGTGCACAACCTGCGCCCGGCCCGGGAGACCTGCGAGACGTGCCACTGGCCCCAGAAATACGGGGAAGACCGGGTGCGGGTGATTTCGAAATACGCGGACGACGAGACGAACTCGCTGACCAAGACTGTGCTGCTGGTCAAAATCGGCGGAGGCAACCACGGGGTGGGGATCCACGGCACGCACCTGGGTCCCGGCATCCGGATTCGTTATGCGGCTTCTGACGAGGGCCGGCAGACGATCCCCTGGATCGAATACGGCAACGGTTCCAAGAAGACCCTGTATCTGGCGCCCGGCGCCAAGCCCGAACCGGGGAACATGACGGTCCGCGAAATGGACTGCATGGATTGCCACAACCGGCCCTCGCATTCCTACGAATTGCCGGAGCGGGCAGTGGACAACGCCATGGCGGCGGGCGAAATTTCCGCCGCGCTGCCCTTCGTCAAAAAGAAAGGCGTGGAAATCATCAAACAGGCCTTCCCCAGCCGGGCCGAGGCTGCGGCGCGCATTCCGGCGGCGCTGGAGGCGTTCTACCGCGAGACCTACCCGGCGGTCTACGCTGCGCAGACCTCCGAAGTCCGGCATGCCGCGCGGGCCCTGCTGATGATCTATACCCGGAACGTATTTCCGGAAATGAAAGTGAATTGGGGGACCTACCCGAACAATATCGGACACACCGATTTTCCCGGCTGCTTCCGTTGTCACGACGATGCGCACGCCGCCACCGGCGGGCAAAAGGTGACGCAGGACTGCAACGCCTGCCATAACCTGCTAGCCATGGAAGAGGCGAATCCGAAGATCCTCACCGATCTGGGCATCGTCGAAAACAAGCCGCCGGAACAGAAGTAAGACGGCCGGACTTGTCGCCGGCCGGCGGTCGCAAGACCGCGCAAGAAGAGGAGGGTGCCATGCGATCATTGGCCAAAATCCTGCTGCCGGTGGACTTCTCCGAGCGCTCCGCGGGGGCGGCGCGCTACGCGAAAACGCTGGCTTGTCATTTCAACTCCGAACTCACTTTGCTGCACGTTCTGACGCCGCCGCACTACGAGTTCGGCGCCCTGGAGATCGGCGGCTCCATGCTGAGTGAGTTGTACGTCAACCGCTCGGCTCAGGTGGAACAGGAACTGGCTGCGTTCCTGGCGGAGGACCTCGCCGGCGTGAACGTCAAGCGCGTGGTGCTGGAAGGCGACCCGGCGCGCCGCATCGTGGAATACGCCCACACCCAGGAAGCGGGTCTGATCGTGATGCCGACGCACGGCTATGGACCGTTCCGGCGCTTCATCCTGGGGTCCATCACAGCCAAGGTTTTGCACGATGCCGATTGCCCCGTGTGGACCGGCGTTCACCTCGAGGAAGCGCCGCCGGTGGCGGAAGTGCCGTTCCGCCGGATCCTGTGCGCCCTGGACCTGGGACCCCAGAGTTGCCAGGCCCTGGAGTGGGCCGCCTTCCTGCAGGCGAGCTTCGGGGCGCGCCTGGCCGTCGTGCATGTGACCACGTGCCTCCAGCATCCCGAGGAGGTCCCCGCCCCGGAGTGGCGCGTGGACATGATGGCCGCCGCTCGCGAAGAACTCGAGCGGCTGAAGGCGCAACGGGGCGCCGATGCGGAGTTGGTGATCGAAATGGGCGACCCCGCCAAGGTTGTCTGCCAGGTGGCGGCTGATCAAAAAGCGGACTTGCTGGTGATCGGCCGGGGCTCGGCCGGCGGTGTCTTTGGGCGCCTGCGCACCAACGCCTACGCCATCATCCGGCAGAGCCCCTGCCCGGTAGTGAGCGTGTAAAGGCAGCGGTCAGCGAGCAACTTCACCCGAACAGTTCCAATGGCGCGTTGCGATGGCTGCCGAGCCTCCAGCCGGGCCGACCAGTCGCGCATCATGAAGAAGATCACACGGGCCGGGCACTCCAGTCTGGGAAACACGCCGGTCGATGAAGGCGCGCTCGCGGAACTCTGCCGGCGCTACCGCGTCGGAGAACTGTTCTTGCTACTCAACAGGCACCCATTCTAGGCGCCGGGGAGGCTTGACATAGAGCACCAAATGGTCCGCCTCGCCACCTAACAACATTATGTATTGGTCGCGCGCCAGCCCGACTCGCTCCATCTCAAGTGGTATCAGGCGGTCGGACACTTTGTCCAATTGATATAGCCCACTGCTGACCGACGCGGGCGCGTTTGAATGCACGTCTCCGCTTAAAATAATGTTTCCCGAATTACTGATCGCCGCTCCCGTAACCATTATTTCAGACGCCCCAGCCAGTTTCCACTGTCCGGCAATTCTCCCATCTGTGGAAAGCTGCAGAACAATCTGGTCTTCTTCGAAATAAATGAGGACCTGTTGGTCGCGTATCTGAATCCGTCCACTCCCCGGTGCCGGTGTTCCGAGCAGTGAACTCTTTGGCAGGAATGTCCTTAGCAGCACGCCATCCGCGCTATATTGACGCAGGATATTGTAGTCGGGAAGGTCTCGATACGTACGATCCCTAACCCTTCCGAGCACCCAGAGTGTTCCATCAGATGAGAAGGCCAATGCTCCTGCCGCAAAAGGATATGTGCGGACCACGCGCATAATCTTGCCGGTGCTGTCGATCCAGACGAGCACGGACGCGTACCCGAGTTGCGGGTCGCTGAGAACAACGGACGCTGCGAGCACTCCTCCGGGCGAACATGATACGTGACGAATACGAACAGAATTGACGCCGGGGATGGCAACGATCGTGTGTGTTTTCAGCGAGCCATTCCGATACGACCATATCTGAGACGAGGCGGGGTCATATGCCAGGAGGAAGCCATGAGCGTACTGCGGGACAGGTTGATTCGTGTAGTCGTGGCTTATGACCTCGGCCTGGACAGGAACGCCAAGCCGTTGCGCGGGAGAAGGAGAGGCCATGATGACCGAACAGATCAGCACTAAAAATTGGGATCGCATACAGAGATCCAACTCAATTGTTGTTCGCGCACGAAGCTATCTGGCAAATACTGCTGCAAGCCGGGCAAGCAGAGTCTCCCGTGTATCTCCATCCGGCGGAATAATCTCTCATGTCCGGATCTGTGTATGGCTGGCGCCAGTTGCCCCCACAAGAACAGTCATAGAAGTAAAAGTCTATCCAGTGGCGTGTGCAGCCACCGCTGCAGCTTTGTGCCGCGATCGATCGTACACCCAGAAGGCTCCAGCCGCCTTTCGCGGAACTCTGAGATCCGCACGGCTGCGGGCGAGCGAGCGAATCTCCATTTCCGACAGTTAACAGGACATCGGCGGGTGCGGGCTCCTCAGCAAATAGACCTGTGATGCGAGAGCCAGCCTCATCGACAACCGTCATAGAGGCTGCACGAGGACGCAGAGAGTGACACAAAAGGAAAAACGCACTGGATGTCAGCAATGCGTAGAGCCCGACTCGGCGGCGATTCGGAAGGTTCATGATCCGCTACGTCCCTTGAGGCCAGGATTCTGGCACTCTTGTAATCGCAGATGCAATAGGGAATTCTCCTGGGATTGTGTAAAATTTGCAGAGATTTACGAATTATCCCGCGAACTTAGCCGAGGAAGAAGGGGAATGGAGGCAGACGGCTGTCTTAAGCGCTGACCGTTTTAATGCCTCCTTACTTCCGCGTCCACTTGATCCACGAACAGGTAAAGCGCCAGGCAAATCAGAAAAAGCAGCGCCGAGATGATCACGGCGGGAAGGGCTGCCTCGCGGTGTCCAGCCAGGAAAGATTCGAGCGTTGCCGACAGCAGCCAGACCTGCACGATCAGCAGGATGACCATCAGCGCCATGGCGCCGTCGATGGCCGTGAGGCCGCGGTTCTGCGGGAGGCGCGGCGGCGTCATGCTTCCTTGTCTCCCAGATCCATGCCCACGGCCACCAGCGCTTCGCCTCTGCGCTCCAGGAGGACGCGCGGCAGGGGCCTCCGCGGCGGGCCTTGCAAAACGTGCCCGTCAGTCAACGAAAAGTAGCCTTCATGGCAAGGGCATTCCAGACGATTCGCCTGGCGGGCGTAGTACACCGCGCAGGAAAGGTGCGTACACTTCTGGCTGTAGGCCACCCAGGATTCCGCGGAGGTGCGCACCAGAATACAAGCCTCCCGCGGGCCGGGATAGGAAAAGATTTTGATGCTTCCCACCGGAACTTCGTCCAGGCGCGCGACTGGCGTGGCCGGATAAACCGGCGCGCGATACAGCCAGGAGCGCACCAGGATCCACAGGTTGCCTACCAGCATGCCGAGGCTGGTGAGGGTCAGAAACTTGGTGAGTTGCCGCCGGTTGACGTAGCGCTCGTCGGCGGTCAGAATCGAAAACTCGTCCTTCCAGAGCGGCTGGCTACTCGGTCTGCGAAACCAGGGCATCTTCGGCCTCCCAGATGTAGTCCGCCACATCGACGTGGACCTCGGACTTCTCCGCCGGAACCATCATAAAAACCTTGGTGGTGATCTTCTGCTCTCCGAACCAGAACGTGTTCATGGCTTTCTCGCGGCGCTCCCGGGCGATGACCTCGGGCGGCACGTAGGCCAGCGCCTGGCTGGGGCAGACGGTGGCACACATGGGCCGCTTGCCGGCGGAGGTCCGGTCGTAGCACATGTCGCATTTCATCATCTGCTGCTGGGGCGCCATCAGCTTGGGAATGCCGAACGGACAAGCCAGCACACAGTTGGAGCAGGCGATGCAGCGCGGCTTGAGCGAGGAGCCCACCACGCCGTCGTCGTACTTTTTGATGGCATCGGCGGGGCACACCTGCGCACAGGTGGGGTCCTCGCAATGCCAGCAGACGAAGGCGGCCGTCGCGATCGTCTCGCGGCGGTCGATGAAATCGAACTGGATCATGGAGTGGCCGCGGTGGGTGTCGCATTCGGCGCAGGCCTGCACGCAGGACTGGCACCCGATGCAGCGCGAGGGGTCCACATAAAACTCGTAGCCGAACATCAGGCCTTTCCTCCAGGGCGCGCCGCCTTTTGCACGCGGCACGCCGAGACCTTGAATTCGGGGATCTTGCTGCGCGGATCGAGCGTGCGGTGTGTGAGACGGTTGGCGCTGCGGTCGTGCGGCCAGTGATACGGGATGAACACCGTATCGGGCCGGATGGTGCGTACGACCGAGGCGCGCAGCGTGATCTCGGTGCGCCGCGTCGCGACCGTGACCCAGTCGTCCTGCGCGATACCCAGCCGGCTGGCCAGTCGCGGATGCATCTCCACGCGCGGCTCCGGATATTGATCCACCAGCGCCCCGATGCGGCGGGTCTGCGTGCCCGAGAGATACTGGCTGACCACGCGGCCGGTGGTCAGGTAGACCGGGTAGTCCCGGTCCACCGGGTCGCCGCTTTCGCGCCATTCGGTGACCAGGAAGCGCGCCTTGCCGTCGGGTTGATGGAAGTGCAGGTCCTCGTAGAGCCGCGGGGTGCCGGGATGGTCCAGGCTGGGGCAGGGCCAAAAGACGCCCATCTGGCGGTCGATTTTCTCGTACGTGATGCCGTAATAATCGGCCACCCCTCCGCGGGAGGCCTCCCGCAGCTCATCGAAAATCTCGCGCGGCGAAGTGAAGGAGAAGTAGCGGCCCTTGCCCAGGCGGCGGGCCAGTTCGCAGTAAATCCAGGAATCTTCGCGGGCGTTGCCGGGGGGATCCACGGCCTTCTGAATGTGGATCACGCGGCCTTCGGTGCTGCACGTGACGCCCTCTTCCTCCTCCTGGAGGCTGCCGGCCAGCACCACGTCGGCCAATTGGGCGGTTTCGGAAAGGAAGAAATCCACCACGCCGAAGAACTCCAGGCCTTCCAGGGCCTCGCGCGTATAATTGGCGTCCGGCAGCGAAACCAGGGGATTAAAGCACATGCTCAGCAGGGCCTTGATTTCCCCGCGGTGGATGGCTTCCATGATCTCTTCGGCGGTCAGCCCGGCCTGGGGAAGTTCCTCGGGCTGGATGCCCCAGACGCGCGCAACGTGCGCCCTGGCCTCCGGATCGAGGAGCGATCGGGCCCCCGGCAACTGGTCGCACTTCTGGCCGTGTTCGCGTCCCCCCTGGCCGTTGCCCTGCCCCGTGATCATCGCGCAGCCTGCGCCCGCCCGGCCGATGTTTCCGGTGGCCAGGCAGAGGTTGATGATCGCCAGGCAATTCTCGACGCCTTTGGACTGGTGCTCCGTGCCTCGCGCATGCAAGGCGATCGCGCGGCCGGCCTCGGCGAACCAGCGCGCCGCGCGCTCGATGGCCTCGGGCGGAACACCGGAATATTCGGCCGCGGTGCGCGGGTCCCACCCCTGGACCGATGCGGCCACCTCCGCAAACCCGGTGGTGTGGGCCTGAATGAACTCGCGATCTTCCAAGCCCTCGCGCAGGATCACGTGCAGCATCCCCAGCAGCAGCGCCAGATCCGTGCCAGGGCGCACGGGAAGATAAAGATCGGCGTTGCGCGTGATGGGTGTCATCCGCGGATCGGCGACGATGAGCTTGCCTCCGTTTTCGCGGCAGCGCCAGACGTAGTCCGTGGTGATGGGCGCGCACTCCCCGATATTCGCGCCCACGATCAGGAGTACCTGCGCCTTGGGGATGTCGCTCCAGGGCAGTGGGCTGCGGTCGATACCCAGCGCCAGCTTGTAGGCCACCCCCGCCGAAACCATGCACAGGCGGCCGTTGTAATCGATGTGACGCGTGCCCAGCGCCACGCGGGCGAACTTGCCCAGCAGGTAGGCCTTCTCGGTGGTGAGGGAAGCGCCACCGTAAATAGCCACGGCGTCCTTACCGTAACGCTCCTGGATCTCGCGCAGGCGGCGCGCGGTGAAATCCAGGGCTTCGTCCCAGGTGGCCTTCCGAAAGCCGTGATCACTCCGCAGCAGGGGGTCGAGCAGGCGGTCCGGATGCGAGCCCTGGAGATACCGCTTGACTCCCTTGGGACAGAGCATGCCCCGGTTGAAAGGGAAGTCCTCCCAGGGCTCGAAGCCCACCACCCGGCTGCCCCGCACGCGGAGTTGAATGCCGCACTGCTGGCCGCAGAAGCAGCAATGCGTCTTGACCAGCTTCTCGGGGCCTTCGTGCGCGGCGTCCTGCCAGCCGCCGGGCGGCGTGTAGTTCAGGTGCGGCCCGTACTCTTCCGTCAGGGATTCGAGAGAAGCGGGAACCTTAGCCACGGGAATTCTCTTTCAGGCGCATTTGTGTCACTGCCAGGCTCTTGCGTTTGCAGGCGGGGCAGAGTTCCTGCCAGTAGCCCGTGGGGCCGGGCATCTGGTAGCGGAAGCCCACCTGCGGCAGGACCTCCTTCAGATCGTCGATGTGCATCCGCGAGGCGAAGCCCTCGCCGCAGCGCGCGCAGCGGGCGCTCTCGCCCTCCTGGCCCGCCCTCTCATAAAGCTTGACGCCCAGTTGCGCCGGACGCTGGAAAATGTGGAAGAACTTGCCGAAGGGCAGGTAGACCAGCGCGGCGATCACCGTGACGGCATGCAGGATGGCCAGGAAGGAGTAAAACTCCCCGCGCAGCCACTCCTGCGATACGGTGAGCGCCAGGCCCGTAATGCAGATGGCAAACAGCAGGATGACGGGCAGGAAATCCATGCCGAAGGCCTGCAGCGCCCGCGCCCCCGGATCGCGCATGCGCCGCCACAGGGAAAGGCCGATGCCTCCCAGCACCAGGCAAGCCGAAATGTCCAGACCGTGGAAGAGCAGCCAGGAAACCAGGGTGCGAATACGGAACGAAGCTGCCGGGAAGCCGAACAGGTAGGTCACGTACGTCATCTGGTCGTCCGGGCGGCTGCCGAAGCTGATCCAGCCGAAGACCAACGGAAAGGTGATCAGCACGGCCAGAAGGCAGCCCCAAAAAATCAGTTGATGCATCCACCAGCGCAACGTCGAGCGCCGGCGGATGAAGGTCTGGGCAGCCAGGTGAGTGCCGGCTACGCCGAGTACGCGCCACGTGCCCCGCATCAATCCCGCGCGCCGGTACAATTCCCACCCGCGCTGCCAGTAGACGCGGGTGGGTGGTTTCAGGATCCAGACGTTGTAGTGATAGACCACTCCCCAGGCGGCAAAAACCACTGCGAAGGTGTAGACCACCAGAGCCGGATCGAAATTCTCCAGGTTGCGCGAGCCGACCACGATGGCGGCCACCAGCAGGCCCGTCCACAGCGTCGCCCAGGCGCCGGCACGAAAACGGTCGGCGGTGCGTGCGAGTTCCGCCGGAAGGCTGAGTTCGAGCGCTTCCTGGCGTGGCAGCAGCACCTGGTGATTCACGCGCCAGAGCGCCAGAGAAGCGAGTGCCAGGAGGACAAAGCCGGGCCAGATGACGCCCGTATGATCGCGAAAGAAACCCAGCACCAGGGGCGGGAAAAATCCGCCCAGGCCGCCCATGGCGCCTACCAGGCCGGTAACGGTGGCCGTCTCCTCGGCGAAGTACTGGGGCACCAGTTTGAACACGGCGCCGTTGCCCAGTCCGAGTAGAGCGGCGCATCCCAGGGCGCCTACGCTGAACGGCAGCATCGACGGCCAACCCAGCAGCACCGCGAAGGGAGTCACTCCCAGGAAGACGGCGGACAGCACCCGCGCGCCGCCGATCCGGTCGGAGAGCCAGCCGCCCAGGGGCCGCACGAGGGTAGCCAGAACCACAAAACCCGCCGTGCGGAAGCCGGCGTCGGCGGGCTGCAATCCGAACTCGTCGCGCAGCAAGCTGGGCAGATAGATCGAGAATGCCACGAAGCCGCCAAAGGTCAGGAAGTAGAAAGAAGCCAGGATCCAGGAGAGGCGCGTGCGAGTGAAGACTGCGAACATCCCCGCAAGGCTCTGCGGCCGGCCCCTGGTCGGAGCGTCGCGGGCGCACAGCACGAACACTACCGCCCACGCCACCAGCAGCGCCGCAGCTCCGCGAAACACCGCGGATACACCCAGAGTGGCCGCCAGCACTGGCCCCAGGAAGACGGCCGCGGACTGGCCGATATTGCCCAGACCGTAAATGCCCAAGGCAGTCCCCTGGGAGGCCGCCGGGGTCCAGCGGGAGACGTAACCTACGCCTACGGCAAAGGAAGAACCGGCGACTCCCAGGAAAAAGGCCGCCACCAGCAGAGCGCGGTAGCCGCCCACACCCGGCGCCATCCAAACCGGCACCGCCGCCGCGAGCAGCAGCGCGGTGAAGACGGCCCGGCCGCCGAAGCGGTCGGTCAGCATCCCCATGGGGATCCGCGCCAGGGCTCCCAGCAGCACCGGGACGGCCACCAGAAAAGCCGTCTGCGAGGCGGACAGGTGCAACAGTTCGCGAAAGTGCGGCGCAAACGCCGCAATGAGTCCCCAGGCCGCGAAACAGACGCTGAAAGAGACGGTTCCCAGCGCCAGGTGGCGGTGGCTCAACTCCCCCCTCCGAGTTCCTATCTTCTCTCCGGAAACCGGTTTCGTCCAGTGGCATGGGAGCGGGTGTTATAGTGGGAAAACCGGCTGTTGTGCTGGAAGACGACGCCAGCAGGCGACCATGAGGCGTTTTGCACAACCTTCTGGCTGGCGAACCCCGCGCCGCTGGAGCGTTTGGCGGGCGGTTGCCGTGGTGATCTGGTTCGGACTGGCCGCCTGGCCCGGACAGTCGGCACAGGAATCGCCGGTCCCGTCCGGGCCTGCCGGCGCCCCCGCCACCATCGAGTCTCCCCCCGTCCTTAAACCGCAGACCCCGCCGGAACAAATGCCCCTGCCCCTTTCGCTCGAGCCGCCTCCCCCCCCGGAACCGGCGTTTGACCACCGGCCCCTGGAATCGGCCGCGGAGGTCATCAAGGCGGTCCTGGGGCTGACCGCCCTGTTCGCGCTGGCCTATTTGGGCGGGCACCCGCGCGTCCGCAAACTGGAACGGCGGGCGGGTATCTCTCACGTGGTGACGGCGGGGCTGCCATTCGTGATTCTGGGGGCAGTGGCGCACCTGCCCAGTGTGGGAATCCTCTCAGATTCCGTGCTGTGGCAGATCCGGCCCCTGCTGCCCCTGGGCTTGGGGTGGATCGGCTTCACAGTCGGATTTCGGTTCGATGCACGCCTGGTGGAAAGTCTGGCGCCGGGCATGGCGGCAGCCGGACTGCTGAGCGCGGCGCTGCCGGCGGCCACCATCATGGCGAGTTGCGGGCTGGCCTTGCTGGCCACCGAAGGTCCCTGGCAAAACGCCGCGTTTCTGCGGGATGCCCTGATTCTAGGCACCGCGGGCGCCATGACGGCGCACTCGGCCCCGCGCCTGCTGGAAGCCCGCGGAGCCGGCGAAATCGCCGTGGACCGGGTCTGGAGCATCGTGCAGGTGGAGCAGCTTGCGGGCGTGGTGGGGCTCATGCTCACGGCCGCTTATTTCCGGCCTCAGGGAGCGTCGGTCGCCTGGCAGCTTCCGGGCACCGCGTGGCTGTTCATTACTCTGGGAATGGGCACCACCATGGGCGGCGTGCTGTACCTGACACTGGGCAAGCTGAAAGCCGGTCCTGAGTTCAGCCTGCTGACCCTTGGATCGGTGGCATTCATCGCCGGGATGGCCAGCTTCTTGCGCCTTTCGCCGCTGGTGGTCTGTTTCATTGCCGCCGTCATCCTGGCGAATTTGCCCGGACACTCGCAGGCCCAGATCCGCGCGGCCATGATGACCCTGGAACGCCCCATTTACCTCCTGTTTCTGTTGATCGCCGGCTCCATTTGGAAGTTGGGAGCCTGGCAGGGGTGGATGCTGATGGGACTGTTTCTGCTGGCACGGCTGGCGGGCAAGCGGCTGGCGGTTTCGGTGCGGCGCCGCGGCCGGGAATGGAATCTGCGACTGGAGGAGCGACGCATCCTGGTGTTCTCGCCAATGGGCGCATTGTCTATCGCCATCGTAATCAGCGCACAGGACTTATACTTCGGGCCGACAGTTTCCTGGATGCTCGGCGCGGTGATCGGGGGGGCCATCCTCACCGAGGTGATCGTGCAACTGACCCTGCGGCGGCAGACGGGACCGGCGACAGGCGGGCAAGAAGGCGGTCCAGACGAAGAAACGGCGGAAGCGGTGATCTAGCACATGCGACTGCTGCTGTTGCTGATTCTGGGTGGTTTGATGCACGCCGCGGGCACCTTCGCTCCCCAACCGGGAGTTGGCAGCGGGGCGGCGGGTACGGCCCTGGCCTGCGGATACCTCTTGCTTTCCGGGTTCTTCCTGGGTAGCCTGTTCCGGCAGGTAGGTTTGCCGAAGCTCACCGGGTACATCGTCCTGGGGATTGTGGCGGGGCCCCAGGTACTCGGTCTGCTGTCTCCTCCGATGGTCGCTAACTTACAGATTTTCAATGGTGCAGCCACCGCCCTCATTGCCCTCACGGCAGGTGTGGAGCTGGATTTGCGATCGATTCGCCCGCTCATGCGCAGCATCCTGGCACTGATCGGCGGGGCCATGCTGGGTACGGCCGGCCTACTGACCGCAGCCGTTTATTTCTGGCGAGATCTGCTGCCCTTTCTGCACGAGCTGACGCCTGAGCAGGCCTTGGCCATGGCGTTGGTGCTGGGGGTCACCATGTCAGCCGGGTCGCCCGCGGTGGTGGTCGCCCTACGCTCTGAAATGGAGGCCGATGGGCCGCTGACCCGCACGGTTTTGGGCGTGGTGGTAATGGCGGACCTGGTGGTGATCCTGCTGTTCGCGGTGGTGTCCTCTGCGGCCAAAGCGACCCTTGGGGGCAATGCCGACGCCTTGGGGACGGCGGCCACGCTGGCGTGGGAGTTGCTCGGGTCAATCGGCTCGGGGCTGCTCGTGGGAGGGGTGCTGGCCATCTTCTTGCGATTCGTGCGGCAAGGCACCGGGCTCTTTGTAGTCACCGTGGCGTTTGTAGTGGCCGAAGTGGGGATGCGCATCGACTTTGATCCCCTGATCGTCGCTCTGGCCGCCGGTATGCTGGTCCGGAATACTACCGCCCTGGGCGACCGGCTGCAGGAGGCCATCGAGGGCGCCTCGCTACCGGTTTACGTGGCTTTCTTTGCCGTCACGGGAGCCAATATCCACTTGCGGGAACTGCTGATCATCGGAATCCCGGCGGCCCTGTTCGTGACCGTGCGGGCCGGGGGATTCCTGGGACTGGGCTGGTTGGCGGCCCGGGTAGCCGGCGCACCCGAAGTCGTGCGCCGGTATGCCGGCTTTGGATTGTTGCCGCAGGCGGGGCTGGCACTGGCCTTGGCCCTGCTGTTTGTGCGAACTTTCCCGCACTTTGGCGGAGAGGCATCCGCACTGGTGCTGGGAGCGGTGGCCATCAATGAGATGCTGGCTCCGGTGCTATACCGCTTCGCGCTCGTCCGCAGCGGAGAAGCCGGCCGGGGGCAAGGCGCTGCCGCCCGCATTCCAGTTGGGGCAAATGCCCCAGCAGCGGTGCCGGAGAATCTTGTAAGTAGTTGATTTAAAGGAATATCTGCAATGTGTGAGTTTGGAAGGAAGGGTGCAGGTTTCTCGCCCGAAAGGTCACGCGCATGTTTCGATTCGATCAATTAATCCGCCGCGACATGATCATCCGCGATGTCAAACAGCGGTTTCCCCAGACGGTGCCGGTTTTCGAAGAGTTGGGATTCCGTCAGGTTTGTGATGATTGCGATATCGAGACAGTGGCGCGCAAGAACGGTCTCTCCAGTGTGGATGTAGTCGACGCCCTCAACCGGGCGGCGTTCGGACCGACGACCGAGGAAAAGGACAATGCAGGTAACCAAACCCTCCCGTAAGATTCATCATCAGCGAAGCCAGCCGCTGGATGTGTTTTTTTCGCCCAAGACGGTGGCGGTGATCGGGGCCACCGAAACCGCCGGTTCGGTGGGCCGAACCGTTCTGTGGAATCTGATCTCCAGCCCGTTCGGTGGCACGGTGTATCCGGTGAACCCGAAGCGGCCGAGTATTCTGGGCGTCAAGGCGTACAAGAGCATCGAAGAAGTTCCGGAGCAGGTAGACCTGGCGGTGGTCGTGACTCCGGCAACCACGGTACCCGGCATCATCCACGACTGCGCCGACAACGGAGTGCGGGGCGCTGTGGTGATTTCCGCGGGCTTCAAGGAAATCGGCCCGGCGGGGTTGGAACTGGAGCGGCAGGTTCTGGCCGAGGCGCGGGCCGGGAAGATGCGCGTGATCGGTCCGAACTGCCTCGGGGTGATGAGCCCGCTCTCCGGACTGAACGCCACCTTTGCCTCGACTATTGCCCGCTCCGGCAGCGTGGGATTCATCAGCCAAAGCGGCGCATTGTGCACGGCGGTGCTGGACTGGAGCCTGCGTGAAATGGTGGGCTTCAGCGCCTTCCTCTCCATCGGCTCGATGGTGGACGTGGGTTGGGGCGACCTGATCTACTACCTCGGCAATGATCCGCGGACCCGCAGCATCGTACTCTACATGGAGACCATCGGCGACGCGCGGGCCTTCCTCTCGGCCGCCCGCGAAGTAGCGCTCAACAAGCCCATCATCGTGATCAAGGCGGGGCGCACGGAAGCCGCGGCAAAGGCGGCGGCCTCGCACACCGGGTCGCTGGCGGGCAGCGATGAGGTCCTCCAGGCAGCATTCCGGCGCAGCGGGGTGCTGCGGGTGGAAAGCATCGCCGACCTGTTCTACATGGCGGAAGTGCTTTCCAAACAGCCCAGCCCCAAGGGGCCCAGGCTGACGATTTTGACCAATGCGGGCGGGCCAGGCGTATTGGCCACGGACTCGCTGATCACCGGAGGCGGCGAACTCGCGGAAATCTCTCCCGAGGCAATGGAAATCTACAACGGTTTCCTGCCGCCGACCTGGAGCCACAACAATCCCATCGACGTCATCGGCGACGCCAGCCCCGAGCGCTATGCCAAGGCGGTGGAGGTCGCCGCCAAGGATCCCAACAGCGACGGGTTGCTGGTGGTGCTGACGCCGCAGTCCATGACCGATCCAACCCAGACCGCCGAACACCTGAAGCCGTATGCCAAGCTGGAGGGCAAGCCGATCCTGGCCAGCTGGATGGGCGGCGCGGATGTGGCGGCCGGCGAGGCTATCCTCAACCACGCCGGGATTCCGACGTTCTCCTATCCGGATACCGCCGCGCGGGCGTTCAACTACATGTGGCGGTACAGCTACAACCTGAAGGGGCTGTACGAGACGCCGGCCTTGCCGCCGGATTCGGCGGAGTGCACGCCGAACCGGGCCCTGGCGGAAGAGATCATTCACAAAGCACGCCAGTCCGGCCGGTCTATCCTGACGGAGTCCGAATCGAAGGAGGTCCTCAACGCCTACTGCGTACCCACCGTGCAAACGCTGGTGGCCGGTAACGAGGCTGAGGCCGTGGCCCACGCGGAAAAGTTGGGATACCCGGTGGTGCTGAAGCTGTTTTCCGAGACCATTTCTCACAAAACGGATGTTGGCGGCGTGCAGTTGAACCTGGGCGATGCCGAGGCGGTGATGCGGGCGTACCGGCGAATCCAGGAATCGGTGACGCAGAAGGCGGGAGCCGAGCACTTCCTGGGTGTCACGGTGCAGCCCATGATCAAGCTGGGCGACGGATACGAGTTGATCGTCGGCAGCAGCCTGGACGCCCAATTCGGTCCGGTGCTGCTGTTCGGCACGGGCGGGCAACTGGTGGAGGTGTTCAAGGACCGGTCCTTGGGGTTGCCTCCGCTGAACACCACCCTGGCGCGGCGCATGATGGAGCAGACCAAAATCTACAAGGCGCTCAAGGGTGTGCGTGGCCGCAAGTCGGTGGACCTGGCGGGGCTGGAGCAGTTGTTGGCGCGCTTCAGCCGGCTGGTGGTGGAGCAGCGGTGGATCAAGGAGATCGACATCAATCCGCTGTTTGCCTCGGCGGACCGCCTGGTGGCGCTGGACGCCCGCGTCGTAGTGCACGGGCCGGAAGTCCAGGAGAGCCAGATCCCCAAGACTGCCATTCGCCCCTACCCGTCGCACTATGTGGCGGACTGGACCATGAAGGACGGCGCACCGGTGACCATCCGGCCCATCCGGCCGGAGGACGAGCCGTTGATGGTCAAGTTCCACGAGACGCTCTCAGAGCGCAGCGTGTATCTGCGCTACTTTCACCTGATGAACTTGGGCCAGCGGGTCGCGCACGAGCGGCTCACGCGCATTTGCTTCATCGACTACGACCGCGAAATGGCCCTGGTGGCCGAGCGCCGCAACCCCCAGCACGGCGAAAGCGAAATCCTGGGAGTGGGCCGGCTGACCAAGGTGCACGGCACCAACGACGCCGAAGTGGCCGTGCTGGTAAGCGACCAATATCAAGGGCGTGGCCTGGGGAAGGAACTGCTGGCGCGGCTGCTGATCGTGGGCGCGGACGAAAAGCTCAGTCGCCTGACGGCGGACATCCTGCCCGACAACCGCTCCATCATGCGCATTTGCGAGAAGCTGGGCTTCTCGCTGAAGCATTCGCTGGAAGACGAGGTGGTGAAGGCGGTGTTCGTCCTATAGCCGGACGACTCCGCCGCGCCGCGGAAGAGCGGGCAGGTTGACAGGCAGTTTGCCCATGTGATTGGCTTGGCGCATGGGCAAGCTGCCATTTTTCTTTCTTGCGGCTGTTTGTTTCGGCCAATCCTCCGGACGGTTCGTCATGGACGGGCATGTCCACATGATCAACCGGCAGTTCTATCTGGGCGGAGACATCAGCGACTCCTATTCCAACGGACAGGTAGACCTGCCGCGCATCCGGAAGGGCGGGCTGAGCGCGATTTTCTTCAGCCTGTTTTCGTCCGAGGAATACTATCCGCAGCGGTTCGAGGTGAAGCACACGCTGCGGCTGATGGACCTGGCGCTGCGGCAGATTCAGAAAAACCACGGCCAGATCGAGATCGCCTATACGGCCTCGGACCTGGAGCGCATTCACCGGGAGGGAAAGATCGGGGCGTTCCTGGACCTGGAAGGCGGATTCGACCTGGATGGCGACCTGGGGGTGCTGCGCGACCTCTACCGGCTGGGGCTGCGGTCCGCCATGCTGGTCGCGCACAACTATACCAACGCCTTTGCGGACTCCTGTTGCGCCCCGCCCAAGTGGCAGGGCATCAACGCGCACGGACGTGAAGTGATCCGCGAGATGAACCGGCTGGGCATGGTCATCAATGTGGCGCATGGCTCGGATGAGACCATCCGGCAGGCAGCGGAGGCCAGCAGCGATCCGGTGCTCTATTCGCACGGCGGCTCGCGGGCCGTGGTGAATACGAATCGCAACATCAGCGACGAGGCAGCGCGCCTGGTGGCCTCCAAAGGCGGGGTCGTCGGGGTGCAGTTCGGCAATACCTTCAACAATCCGAAATACTACGAGTGGCGGCAGCACGGCCGGCCGTACGGCAACTTTTCGGCCACCCCGCGGCCGGTCACCGAACATACCATCGCGGAGATCGACCAGGCGGTGGCCAGGAAGTATCCCGGCGACCCGGTGGACATACCCGACGAATACCGGATGTCCATCGACCAGTTGATCGTCACGCTGGATCACTGGATCAGCGTGGTGGGCGAGGATCACGTGTCCCTGGGGTCGGACTTCGACGGCGGGCCGCCGCTGGCCAAGGGCATGCACGATATCGGCGACTACCAGCAGGTCATCGCAGCCATGCAGCGCCATGGCTACTCCGAGGAGCGCATCCGTAAGATTGCCGGCCTCAATCTCCTCCGGCTAATCCGGCAGGTGACGGAGAAACACCGCTAGGATTCGATCTTCCCCGCGAAGCTGCGATAGGTGTACGTAAAGTAAGCGGCAGCCAGAATCACGCCGGGAATGAACCATGCCAGCCCCACCTGCAACCCGTATTCTCCGGCGGCGGCATTGTAAACGGTGAGGCCGAGTTGCGCGTCGGAATTCGAGGGCAGCACGTAGGGGTACACGCCGAAGGCCGCGCTGGTGAGCATGCCGGCGATGAAAAGGCAGGAGCAGAGAAACACCTCCACGGCCTTTCCACTTTTGTTCAAAACTTGCATGCCCACTAGGCCGATCAACGCGAGCAGAGGAAAGACATAGCCCCACGGGTGGGCGTCGAAGCTCTCCCGCAGATGCGGTTGGATGCGGAAGCTGGCGAGCGTGAGGAGGATGACAACGAGCAACAGGGCCCACCACGTGCCGCGGGCCATGCGGCGCGCACGCTGCTCCAGGGCGCCCGCGGTCTTGAGGGCTACCCACAGCGCGCCATGCACGGTGAGCGTCAGAAATGCCGCGATTCCCACGATGACCGTGTACCAGTCCAGAATCCCGACTTCCCGGCCCAGCCGGAAGTTGGTCCACAAGGGCAGGAAAAAGAAGCCTTCCCGGTCCAGCGGGACACCGCGTACCACGTTGCCGAGCGCGGCTCCGAAAAAGACAGCCAGCAGGGCGCTCGCCCCGCCGAATACGGCGTCCCAGAAGGGCTGCCAGACCAGGCTTTCGATATGGTTCCGGAATTCGATGGAGATTCCGCGCAGGATGAGCAGCCACAGGACGATCATGAGCGGAAGATAAAAGCCGCTGAAGCTGGCGGCATAGAGGGCGGGAAACGCGAAGTAAAGCGTGCCGCCGCCGGCCAGCAGCCAGACCTCGTTGCCGTCCCAGACCGGGCCGATAGAGGCCAGCACCTGGCGGCGCTCCGCGTCCGAGCGCGCGGCCACGAGGTGCACGATTCCGGCTCCCAGGTCGAACCCGTCCAGGATCACATAGGTCGCGATCATGCCGGCCACCAGGCAGAACCAAAGTGTTTGCACGATGAGTTTCCCTCCCTCTCAGACGGCGGCCGGAGCCTCGGGTCCGTGCTCGATTTCGCGATACACCAAAAACAGGAAGAGCACGGCCAGAATTGTGTACATGCCCATAAAGCCGATCAGCGTAAACAAGGCATTACCTGCTGAGACGTGCTGCGAGGTGCCCTCCTGCGTGCGCAGCAGGCCGTAGATGAGCCAGGGCTGCCGGCCGGTTTCGGCAGTGATCCAGCCGGCGGTGTTGGCGATGTACGGGAAGGGGACCAGCAGCATGAGGAGCCACAGCAGCGGGCGCGACCGGAACAGCCAGCCTCGCCACAAGGCCCAGGCGGCTAGCAGCATTACCCCCACAAAGATGGTTCCCAGGCCGACCATGATGTGATAACTGAAATACAGCAGCGGGATGTTGTCCGGCCACTGATCACGCGGGAAGGCTTCCAGACCCCGCACTTCGGCTTTCCATCGCTGGTAGGTCAGGAAACTCAAGGCGCTGGGCACCACCAACGGGTTATCGAGTCTTTGGCGCTCGACATCCGGCTGGCCGAGGATCGCCAGGGGCGCACCCTGCTCGGTGTGAAACAGTCCTTCCATGGCGGCCAGGGTGGCGGGCTGGTACGTGAGGATGTTCTTACCTTGGCCGTCGCCGCTGGGAAAGACCATGAAACTGGTCGCGATGACCCCGGAAACCACCCCCACCCGCAGAAAGATGCGGCCATATTCCAGGTGCTTGCCGGTGAGCAGATACAAGGCGCCAACGGCGGTCACCACAAACGCGGCCGTGACTACGGCCCCGGTCATGTTATGCAGGTATTGCCAGAGAGTCCAGGGGTTCAGAATCAGGCCCCAAAAACTGGCCAGCAGAATCTCACCCTGGGGCCCCAGCGTGTAGCCGGACGGGTGCTGCATCCACGCGTCGGTGGCGATGATGAAGAAGCCGGAGAGCCAGGAACCCAGAAACACCAGCAGGCAAGAGAACCAGTGTGCTCTGGGGCTGAGACGCTTTTCGCCGAACAGGAACACTCCGAGGAAGCTGGATTCAAGGAAAAAGGAAAACACGCCTTCCATGGCCAGCGTCTGGCCGATCACGCCGCCGGCAGCCTTGGAGAAGCGGGACCAGTTGGTGCCGAATTGAAATTCCATGGGGATGCCCGTGACCACTCCCATGGCAAAGTTGATGGCAAAAATCTTGGCCCAGAAGCGGGCCGCGTCGTGATAGCGCGGGTTGCCGGTGCGCAGCCCCATGGTCTTGAGCACCAATAGAAGCAATGCCAGGCCCATGGTGAGCTGGGGGAAAATGTAGTGAAAGGTGACGGTGAAGGCAAAGTGAAGCCGGTGGATCGTGAGCGCATCCATAAAATCGGTACGACCGTGTCCTATTTTCGCATTGGACTCCACGTGTTTGGACGCGCTGAGGGGCCGAAAGCTTCGCAAAACGCAGGGAAGAAATTCCGGCGCGGGTTCGTCTAACCAGGGAACGTACTCAGGGATGGTGGCGGCGGAAAGCGAGCGGGAAGTTGTCGAAGCGTGCCGGCGGGGCGACCGTGACGCCTTTCGTGCGCTGTTTGTCGCACATAAAGACCGCGTCTATTCCATCGCGCTGCGATTTTCAGGCGATGAGGCCACGGCCATGGACATCACGCAGGACACGTTCGTCAAGCTGTTCGCCTGCATGGCGGAATTCCGCGGAGAGGCGAAGTTCGAATCCTGGCTCTACCGCCTGGTCGTGAATTGCTGCCTGGACCACCGCCGGAAGGCGCGCCGCCTGGTGCCGCTGGCGGAGAGCGAGATCCGCCGGCCGTTCCTCTCGGCGGAAAACCCGGCCGCGCAAGCCGAGCGCTCCGAAACCAGCCGCCGAGTGCAGGCTGCCGTCGCCCGGCTTTCGCCGGACCTGCGCCTGGCCATCGTGCTGCGGTACACCGAGGGGCTCTCCTACGAAGAGATGGCGGAAGTCTTCGGGGTGTCCAAAGGCACAGTGGCTTCACGATTAAGCCGGGCGCACAAGAACCTGGCCCGCCGGCTGTCGCACCTGGCAAAAGATTGGGAGATGAAGGATGCATGAGCCACTTACCGGCGAATGGAGATCGCGCCTGGAGCAAAACTTAGCGGCGCACTTGGGGATGGTCCGCGCCCCCGATTCTCTCTGGGAGCGGGTGGAGGCGGCTTTGGAGCCGCGGGAGACGACGTCTGTCAGGGGATCTGCGTGGCGGCTGGCCGCCTGCCTGGCGGTAGCGGCGGCGGCCGCCGCGATTTGGTTCGCGCACCGGCGCCCGGAATCGCCCTCGACCCTGGAGGCCGCCGCCATGCGGGTACACCAGGAGTTCCTGGGCCATCCGGAACGTCTGGATCTGCGCACGCAAAGCGCCGCGGAGTTGCGCAACTGGCTCGGGGAGAACAGTTCCCTCACGGCTGCCGTGGCGCTGGCGCGGCCGCAGCCGGATCCGGATGCCCTGGAACTGGTTGGCGCTAGGTGGATCTCGTTCCAGGGCCAGCGGGTTGCCGCCATCGCATACCGGGTGGGTGTCTTTCCCGCCACGCTGCTGATCGCCCGGGCGCGGGACCTGGAGCCCCGGCAGCGGGAGAGCCTGACGCGCAAGCACATCGTCGTCCGGAACGTCGAGGGCACCGCCTGGAAGCTGTTTTCCTGGGAGACCCACGGGCAGGTCTACGCCCTGGTGTCCTCGCTGCCGGATCAGAGCCAGCGGGCCTGTGTGCTGTGCCACGTCGAGCCGGAGCGGCGCCAGATGATTCTGCGTATGAAGTTTTCGGGTTGAAGCGCGCTCCTCAGGGCAGGGGCGAGTCCAAGACCTCGCGCACTTTGCTCAAAAGCACGGCCGGTGTGAAAGGCTTTTGCAGGAAGGCCCGGGTGGGGACGCCGGCGGAGACGCCGATGGGATTGTCGCGGTAGCCGGACATGAACAGAATTCTCACGCCGTTCTTTTTCTCCGCCAGGCAGCGTGCCAGCTCGAAACCGTCCATCTGCGGCATGACCACGTCGGTGAGCACCAGGTCGATCTTGTGGGCGTTCTTTTCGTACGCGGCCAGGGCAGCCGCTCCGTTGTTGGCCTCGATGACACCGTACCCGTTGGATCGCAGAACGGCGGCGAGTAGCTTGCGCACCCCCTCTTCGTTATCCACCAGCAGCAGCGTTTCGGAGCCTTTGGAGATGGCCGACACGCGGGCCGCCGGGACCACGGCGGGCTCGGTCGCCTTTGGCAGGTAAATTTCGAAAATCGTTCCGCAGTTGATCTGGCTGTAGACGGTGATGTCGCCGCCGCTCTGCTTCACGATGCCGTAGACCAGGGAAAGACCCAGGCCGCTGCCTTTGCCCTGTTCTTTGGTGGTGAAGAACGGCTCGAAGAGGCGGGAGCGCGTGGCGGGATCCATCCCCACGCCGGTATCGCTGACCGCCAGCATCACGTAGGAGCCCGCCGGCACATCCGCTTTTCGCCCGGCATCTTCCAGGTCCACATTTGCTGTCTCCAGCACCAGCTTGCCGCCGTCCGGCATGGCATCGCGGGCGTTGGTGGCCAGATTGAGAATGACCTGCTCCATCTGCGAAGGGTCGGCGAAGACTTTGCCCAGCCGGATTCCGGGAAGTAAAATCAGTTCGATCGTTTCCCCCAGCAGACGGCGCAGCATGGGCGCCATCGAGTCCAGCAGGGCGTTCAGATCCAGCAATTTCGGCTCGGCGGCCTGGCCGCGGCTGAAGGCCAGCAGACGGTTGGTGAGGGTGGCGGCGCGCTCGGCGGCGTACATGATCTCGTCGGCAAAGCGGCGCAGAGGATTCGATTCGCCGAGTTCGGCGCGCAGCAGGTCGCTGTAGCCGGCGATCACTGTCAGCACGTTGTTGAAGTCGCCGGCCATTCCCGCCGCCAGGCGGCCTACCGCTTCCATCTTTTCCGAGTGGCTGAGCTGTTCGTCGTGCTGGCGCCTTCCGGTGACGTCGCGCATCAGCAGGATCACGCCGCGAATGCGGCCGCGGGCGTCGCGGATCGGTCCGGCGTTGCCCTCCACCGGAATCTCCGTGCCGTCCTTGGAGACCAACAAGGTGTGTGGCGGGAGCGCCACCGCGGTCTCCTCCCGCAAGACCTGTTCGGCGGGATCCCCGGAGGTTTCCCGGGTGTGTTCGTCGATGAGTTGGAGCACCCCGGCCAGCGGTCGGCGCTGCGCGTCGGCCTGCCGCCAGCCGGTGACCAGCTCGGCGACCGGACTGAAGAAGGTGATCCGGCCGCGGGCATCGGTCGTGACCACAGCATCGCCGATGCCGGAGAGCACTTCGGAGGTCGACTGCCCGCTGCGGCGCCAGGCCGCGTACCACGCGCCAAACAACAGGACACCTACCAGCAGGGCGAACAGCCCGGGCCCAATCAGAGGACGGAGCAACACGGAAAGCAACAAGGCTACCAGTGCGGCGGTGATGGCGAACAGGCTGACGAAAAGAGCGGAACGCGCGCGCGCGATCATGACCCGGCTCCAGAATACTATAGGGCCTCGCAATCTACCTTGCCGTATCGTACAGCACCAAGCCCCCGGGGCCGGTCAGTCATACAGCGATGGCTCCCCGGGCGGCCGAGTCTTCCAGCGGCGATGAATCCACAACCACTGATCCGGATATTCGCGGATGACCTTCTCCAGGTGCGCATGCAAAGCGCGTGTGTCGGCCTCCGCGTCGCCGGTGATGGGAACCGGTGGATCGAAGCGTAGAATATATCGGCGCTCCGTCTCCGACCAGAGCGCAAAGCCGGGCAGGACCGTTGCGCCGCTGCGTGCCGCCAGCTTCGCGAAGCCGGTGCTGGCACAAGCGGGTACACCGAAAAAGTCCACGAAAATTCCCTCTTCCAGGGAGGCGTTCTGATCGATGAGAATTCCAACGGCTTCGTTCGCATGCAAGGCCTTCAAGATGCCGCGAGCGAATTCCTTTTTCTGAATCAGGTGATTCCCTGACAGCGTGCGGAGACGCTCCACCAGGGCGTCCATCGCGGGGTTGTCCAGTGGCCGCACCACGATGTGCATCGGCTGGGAGAGCAGCGCGTGCGCGTAGGCGCTGAGCTCCCAGTTGCCCAGGTGCGCGGTGGCGAACAGCACGCCCTTGCCCTTCTCAAGAGCCGCGGCGAAGTGTTCGTAGCCCTCGTAGCGGATCCACTGGCCCACGTTCTCCCGGTTGATCCGCGGGAATCGGGCCAGTGAGACCAGCAGGCGCGCGATGGATCGGAAAACGCCGTCTACGATGCGGCGCTGCTCCGCACCCTCCAGTTGCGGCAGAGCCAGGACGAGATTCCGAAGGGCAACCCGGCGCAGTCGTGGCACCGCCGCCTCCAGCAGCCTTGCGTAGCCGTACGCCAAGCGGTACGCCAACGCCGGCGGCGTCATCGCCAGGGAAAAAAGCACGGCGCGCGCGACGCCGTATTCCACCCGGTTGCGGAGCGCGGAGCGTTGGCGCATGAAGGGCCATTGTAGAAGATGCCGCGGCCCGGCTGCGCCTCACCCGCTACGCGTGCTTCTCGTGGTGCGTCTTGAACATCAGCATGCCGCCGATGCCCCAGACCAGCAGAAAGACGAATAGCGACCCGAGCGACAGATCGTAAGTCGGTCCCTGCCAGTTCGCGGGCGGCGGCATCAGTCCCAGTCCCAGGGCACACATCACACTGAGCATGTGCCAGTACCAGGATCGGGCGTGGAAGACATACAGGAGAAGCACCGCGAGGCCTAAGGAGATGCCGTAGCTCAAGACGACCCATATCGTAGACATAGGCCACCTCCTGCCCCGTATTCTACGCTGAATAATCAGAGAATGGAATCCGATTCAATCCAGCCTCCGCCCAGTAGCAGGTCGCTGTCGTAGAACACTGCTGCCTGCCCGGGCGTGACGGCGCGCTGCGGCTCGTCAAAGCGCACCTCGACGCGCGTCTCCCCTCCCGCCGGATAGAGCGTGGCCGCGGCGGCCGAGTGCTTATTGCGAATCTTCACCTCCGCGCGAGTAGGCGCCGAAATCCCGGCTAGGGAGACCCAGTTAACGTCCCGGGCGGTGAGCCGGGAACGCAGCAGTTCCTCGTTGCGCCCCACCGTAACGCGCTGCGAGCGCGGGTCGGTGGCGATTACATAGAGCGGCTCGCCGGCGGCGATGCCCAGGCCGCGCCGCTGGCCGACGGTGAAGTGATGCACGCCCCCGTGCTCCCCCACGGCCTCGCCTGAGGTGGTCACGATTTGGCCGCGGGTTTCGGCGCGCGTGAGGCCCTTGTCCTGGAGGTAGGCGTCCAGGAAAGCGGCATAGTCCCCGTTGGGCACGAAACAGATCTCGAAGCTTTCGCCTTTTTCGGCGACGGCCAATCCCATCTCCCGGGCCAGGCGGCGGACCTCGGACTTACTCATCTCGCCCAGCGGGAACAGGCTGCGCGCAAGCTGTGGCTGGGTGAGACCGAACAGAAAGTAGGTCTGGTCCTTGCTTTCATCCAGCGCGCGGCGCAACTGGTAGCGGCCGGTGGCCGGGTCGCGGGTGATGCGGGCATAGTGGCCGGTGGCGATGTGCCGGGCGCCCACGGCGTCCGCCATCTCCAGAAACTTGTCGAACTTGATGAAGTTGTTGCACAGCGTGCAGGGGATGGGGGTGCGCCCCGCCAGGTACTCCGCCACGAACGGCTCCACCACGTGCTGTTCGAACTGGCGCTCGAAATTCACCACGTAGTAGGGGATGCCGATCTGCTCGGCCACCCGGCGGGCGTCGTACACATCGTCCAGCGAACAGCAGCGGCCCGTGGCTCCCTCCGCGGAAAGCTCCGGCAGGCGGCGCTGGTTCCAAAGCTGCATGGTGAGGCCGACTACCCGCAGGCCCCGGCGTGCCAGCAGACCCGCCACGGTGGAACTGTCCACCCCGCCGCTCATGGCGACGGCGATCGGAAGATCAGACATAGACTTTGGAGACCGGCGAGAGTCTGCGCAAGTGCAGGACCGATGCCGCCACAGCCTCGGCCAAGGCATCCACCTGCTCCTCCGTGTTGGAGCGCCCCAGGGAAAAGCGGATACTGGCGCGGGCCTGCTCCGGAGAAAGACCGATAGCCAGCAGCACGTGCGATGGTTCGACGGCGCCACTGGAGCAGGCGGAGCCGCTGGATACGGCGAAGCCGCGCAGGTCCAGGGCGATCACCAGGGCCTCGCCTTCCAGGCCGTCGAAATACAGGTTCGTGGTATTGGGCGTGCGCGGCGCCCGGCCGGCATTGACCCCGGCGCCGGGTACGCGGTCCAGAATGGCTGCCTCCAGGCGGTCCCGGAGCACGGCCAGCCGTTCCGCCTCCGAAACCAGATCGCGGCCCGCCAGTTCCGCGGCACGGCCCAGAGCCACCGCGGCAGGCACGTTCTCCGTACCCGGGCGGCGGTCGCGCTCGTGGTGCCCGCCGAAAAGCACCGGAGAAAGCCGCGTTCCCTTGCGCACATAAAGCGCGCCAATGCCCTTGGGAGCGTAAATCTTGTGGCCGCTCAGGCTGTACAGGTCCACGCCCAACGCCTCGACATCCAGCGGCAGCTTGCCCGCGGACTGCACACCGTCCGCATGCAGATACACGCCGGCTTCGCGGGTGATAGCGCTGATGTCGGCGATAGGCTGCGCCGTCCCCAATTCGTTGTTGGCGTGCATGACGGAGACCAGCACGGTCTCAGGACGCAGCGCGCGCCGCACGGCGTCCGGGTCCACCACCCCGTCCGAGCCCACGGGCAGGTAAGTGACCGCGACTCCCTCGCGCTCCAGTTGTGCGCAGGTGTTCAGCACGGCGGGATGCTCGATGGCGCTTGTGATCACGTGGCGCGTGGCGCGGGAGGCGTGCCGCACGGTTCCCAGGATGGCCAGGTTGTCCGATTCGGTGCCGCCGCTGGTGAATACCACCTCCTGCGGGCGGCAGTGGATCAATCCGGCCACCTGCCGGCGGGCCATTTCCAGCCGCTGCTTGGCTATCTGCCCGAAATGATGGATGCTGGAAGCGTTACCATACACTTGATCGAGACACGACACCAGGGCCTCCCGAACCTCCGGAGACACAGGCGTTGTGGCATTGTGATCGAAGTAGAAACGCTGCACTTAGCTTTATTTTAACAATGCCTGGCAGGATCGTTACCTTAACTACGGACTTTGGTCTTTCCGACCACTTCGTCGGCACGATGAAGGGGGTCATCCTGAAAATCTGTCCTACGGCGCGGATCGTGGATATCAGCCACGAGATCGGAGCCTTCGAGATCACCGAAGCGGCCTTCGTGCTGGCGCAGGCGTATCGATATTTCCCGCCCAAGACCGTACACGTGGTAGTGGTGGATCCGGGGGTGGGAACCTCGCGCCGGCCCATCCTCGCGGAAGCTAGAGGGCAATCCTTCATCGCGCCGGATAACGGCGTGCTTTCGATGATCTACGCGCAAGAAGAGCACCGCGTGCGGGTTATCACGACAACGAAGTATTTCCTTCCCACGGTCAGTCAGACGTTTCACGGGAGGGACGTGTTCTCGCCCGCGGCGGCGCACATCGCCAAAGGAGTGCCGCCGGCGCGCATGGGCAAGCGGATCGAAGATTACCTGCGGCTGAACTTCGGAAAGCCGGTGCGCACCGGGCGGCGGGCGTGGGCCGGAACGGTGCTGAAAATCGACCGCTTCGGCAACCTGATCACTAATTTTCAAGCCAGCGACTTTCCGGCTGTGGGGCAGCGGCCGTTCGAGTTCGCAGTCGGCTTCCAGAAGGTCTCCATCCTGGCCGGCAACTATGCGGACCAGGGCCCGGGAACGCTGTTCGCCATCCAGGGCAGTTCGGGCTATATCGAGATCTCGTCCTGCCAGGCCTCGGCGGCGAAGATGCTGGGATGCGGTGTGGGCGCACCGGTGGAACTGACAGTGTACTGATCAGACGTAGGTGACGTGGCCCAGGATGACGGCATGCCGGGCCCCGGTCGCCGAAGGCAGGTTGGACCCCCGGCGGCGCCAGGTTTCGTAGGCCAGGACCGCGAAGGCGATGGCTTCTTTGCCGTCAATGTCTACGCCGTAATCGGCGGAGGTGGCCAGGGCGGTCTCCGGCAGGAAGGCGGCCAGGTGCGCCAGGATTTGCGGATTGTGCGCGCCGCCGCCGGATACGATGAGTTCCTGCGCGCGGTAGGGGCGGGCTGAAATCGCCACCGTGGCGGCCGTCAGTACCGTGGCCGTGGCAATCAGGTCCGGCAAGGGCGATCCGGATCGCTTCATGCGGGCGATGAACTCCGCGCCGTATTGTTCCCGGCCCGCGGTCTTGGGTGGCTTGCGGCGATAGTACGCATCCGACAACAGTTCGTCCAACAGCTTGCGGTTGACCCTGCCTTGCCGGGCGATACGGCCGCCGCGATCGAACTTCTGCCGCCCGCCGGTGTACTCCTGCACCAGTTGGTCGATCACCATGTTCCCCGGCCCTGTGTCGAAGGCGATCACCTGCTCGGGGCGGGCCGCGGCGGGGATGACGGTGATGTTCCCGATGCCGCCCAGATTCAGGCTGATGCAGCTGCGCCGCGGATGTCGATACACCAGGTAGTCCAGAAAAGGCACCAGCGGCGCGCCTTCTCCGCCGGCGGCGATGTCGCGCGTGCGAAAGCCGGAAACCACGGGCACGCCCGTGCGCTCGGCGATGACGGCCGCCTCGCCAATCTGCAGCGTGTGGCAGCGGCCCTCGTGGTAGATGGTCTGGCCGTGGCAGCCGATCAGTTCCACCCGTCCGAAACGGCCGCAGGCCCGCTCGACGGCGCGGGCGTACAGCTCGCCCAGGAGAAAGTTCAGCCGCGAGATTTCACGCGTATGGGTGGCGGCGTTGGAGACGCCCAACAGACGGCGGCGCACCCCCTCCGGGTAGGGGCGAGACTCCACCCCGATGGTGGCGATCCGCCGGCCGGCAATTTCCACAATGGCGACGTCGATGCCATCCAGCGAGGTGCCGCTCATCACCCCGGCTACACGCACGATCGTTTCAGCTCCTCCTGGAGCTCGCTGAGCAGTTGCAGCGCTTCGATAGGCCGCAATTCATCGATTTTGAGGCCGCGGATGCGCTCGGCGATGTGGTGGCCCACCGGCTCGAACAACTGGATCTGCACCGGCGCCGCGGGCCGCGCGGCCTGCGCGCCGGAGAGTTCCTCGGTGACCTCGTGCTCGGTGGTCTCGTGCAGCGTCAATACCTCTCGGGCGCGCTCGATCACGGGCAGGGGCAGACCCGCCAGGCGGGCCACTTCGATGCCGTAGCTGCGGTCCGCGCGGCCCGGCTCGACCTTGCGCAGAAAAATGATCCGGTCGCCGGCTTCCTTCACCGAGACCCGCAGGTTGCGCACGCCTTCGAGTTGGTCGGCGAGCTCAGTGAGCTCGTGATAGTGGGTGGCGAACAGGGTTTTGGCGCGTGCGCGGGCGTGAATGTACTCCACGACGGCCCAGGCCAGCGCCAGGCCGTCGTAGGTGGCGGTACCGCGGCCGATTTCGTCCAGCACGATGAAACTGCGCGGCGTGGCCGTGTTCAGAATCACCGCCGTTTCCGTCATCTCCACCATGAACGTGGAACGGCCGCGGGCCAGGTTGTCGGAGGCTCCGATGCGCGTGAAGATGCGGTCCACCAGGGGCAGACTGGCCGATTCAGCCGGGACGAAGCTGCCCATTTGAGCCAGGATGACGATGAGCGCCGCCTGCCGCAGGTAGGTGGACTTGCCGCCCATGTTAGGGCCCGTAATGATGGCGATCAGGTCTTCCCGGTCGTTCAGGTAGAGGTCATTGGGAATGAACCGCCCGGCCTCCTGCTCGGATAGCCTCTCGATGACCGGATGACGTCCCGCCAGGATGCGCATCTCGCCGTTCTCCGAGAAGGACGGGCGGTTGAAGCGGTTCTCCGCCGCCACTTGCGCCAGCGCCGCCGTCACGTCCAGTTCGGCCACCGCGCCAGCCGTGGTCTTGATCCGCTGGGCCTGGGCAACGGCGAACTGCCGCACTTCCTGGAACAGCATTTTTTCCAGGTCCAGGATTTTCTCCTCGGCGTCCAGCACCTTGCGCTCGTAGTCTTTCAGTTCGGGGGTGGTGAAGCGCTCGGCGTTGACCAGCGTCTGCTTGCGCTCGTAGTCCGCGGGCGCCAGGTGCAGGTTGGCCTTCGAGATCTCGATGTAATAGCCGAAAACATTGTTAAAACGCACCTTGAGAGAGCCGATTCCCGTGCGCGCGCGTTCCCGGGCTTCGATCTGGGCAATGTACTGCTGGCCGTGGACTCTGAGGTCGCGCAGTTCGTCGAGCTCCGGGTGGTAGCCGGCGCGGATGGCGCCGCCATCGGCCAGGTTGACGGGCGGCTCGTCGGCGATGGCCTGCAAGATGCGGTCGCGCACCTCGGGCACTGCGTCCAGCCGGGCGTGCAGATCCCGCAGGCGGCAGGCCTGCGCCGCCTCGATCAGGCCGCGCAGGGGGCCGATCTTTTCCAGCGAGCGGCCGAGCGCCAGCACCTCCCGCGGCCCGGCCGAGCCGATGGTCAGTTTGGCCAGCAGCCGCTCCAGGTCCAGGATGCCGCCAAGGTGTTTGCGCACCTCCGCCCGCAGAATGGTCTGTTGCACGAGTTCCCCGGCTGCGTCCAGGCGGGCTTCGATCTCCGGGCGGTTCATGGAAGGCGCCAGCAGGCGCTGGCGAAGCAGCCGGCCGCCCATTCCTGTCAGGGTCTGATCGAGCACACCCACCAGCGTGGCGCCTTCGCCGGCGAAGATCGGCTCCACCAGTTCCAGGTTGCGCACGGTCACGGCGTCCAGCACCATGCTGTTCGCGCGGTCGTAATACGTGGGGCGCTCCAAGTGCTCGAGCGCGGCGCGCTGCGTCTCGCGCACGTAGTGCAGGATGGCGCCGGCTGCGCACACGGCAGCCGGGCGGTTGGCCAGTCCGCACCCATCCAGCGTCAAAAGGCGGAAATGCTCGCGCAGCGTCCGCTCCGCGTAGTCCGGACTGAAAATCCAGTCCTCCAGCTCCGTGCGCAGAAAGCGGGGGCCTTTTTCGTCCGCGGCCAGCAGAGGCCGGTCTGCGGGAAACAGCACTTCCCGCGAGCCAAGCTGCTCGATGGCGCCGGGGATCTCGCCGGGCTCCATCTCGGTCACGCGGAACTCGCCGGTCGAGACATCCACGTGCGCCAGGCCCGCCCGGTTGCCCGTTCGCGCCACCGCCGCCAGGAAGTTGTTCTCGTGGGAGCGCAGCAGGTTGGCCTCGGTGGCGGTGCCCGGAGTGATGATACGCGTGACCTCGCGCTTGACCAGCTTCTTGGCGAAGCGCGGGTCCTCCATCTGGTCGCACACGGCCACCCGGTAACCTTTTTGGATCAACCGCGCGATGTAACCTTCGGCGGCGTGATACGGCACGCCGCACATGGGAATGGCGGCGCCCTTCTCCTTGTTGCGCGAGGTGAGGGTGATCTCCAGTTCGCGCGCCGCGGTCACGGCGTCCTCGAAGAAGAGTTCGTAGAAGTCGCCCAGCCGGAACAGCAGCAGGGTGTTGGGCACCTGCTGTTTGACGGCGTTGTACTGCCGCATCAGCGGCGTAGAGGCGTCCGAAGCCATCTAGCGCAACCGCTCCCTCACGGTCGCGGCTCGGTAGCTGAGTGCGCGCGGTTGCCGCATGTTACCGGGCCGCGACCGTGAGGGAGCGGTACCTGTTACGCGTAAATCCCCCTGAGTTTGATCGCTTCCGCCACACGGTCGAGTGCCAGCATGTAAGCGGCCGTGCGGTTGTTCACATTGTGTTTCTCGGCGTACTCGACCACCGCGTGGAAGCTGTCCACCATGATCTCCGCCAGCCGCGTGTTCACCAGTCTCTCGTTCCAGAAAAATCCCTGCCGGTCCTGCACCCACTCAAAGTAGGAGACCGTCACCCCTCCGGCGTTGGCCAGAATGTCCGGGATGACAAAAATCTTTTTGTCCATCAGGATCTCGTCCGCCACGGACGTGGTGGGGCCGTTAGCGCCCTCGCAGAGGATCCGGCATCGCAGATCGGCGGCGTTTTGTGAGGTGATGACGTTCTCGGTGGCCGCCGGCAGCAGGATTTCGCATTCCAGGAACATGGCCTTTCCGGGATCCATATCCTCGCCGCCCGAAAATCCCAGGATTGAACCCGTCTCCTTGCGGTGCTCGAACAGCGCGTCGACGTCCAGGCCATTGGGATTGTGGACGGCGCCGTCGTATTCGATGATGCAGATGATCTTGAACCCCTGGCGGCTCATCAGGCGGGCGGCCATGCCGCCCACGTTGCCGAAACCCTGGATCACTACCCGGCTGGAGGCCGGATCGAGACCCAGGCGGTGCAGAGCCTCCTGCGCGACGATCAGGCATCCGCGGCCGGTGGCCTCCTTGCGCCCGCGCGAACCACCCAGCGACATGGGCTTTCCGGTGACGACGGCCGTCACGGTGTGACGCACGTGCATCGAGTAAGTGTCCATGACCCAGGCCATGACTTTCTCGTTCGTATTGACGTCGGGCGCCGGGACGTCGCGCTCCGGCCCGAGGAAGTCGATGATCTCCGCCGTGTAGCGCCGCGTGAGACGCTCCAGTTCCACGTCGGAGAGCAGGTTGGGATCGCAGATCACGCCCCCTTTGGCCCCGCCGAAGGGGATATTGACCACGGCGCATTTCCAAGTCATCCAGGAGGCCAGTGCGCGGACTTCATCGAGCGTCACGTTGGGGGCGAAGCGGATGCCGCCTTTCCCCGGGCCGCGGGCGATGGAGTGCTGCACGCGATAGCCGGTGAAGACCTCCAGCCTGCCGTCGTCCAGTTGGACGGGGATATGCACGGTGATTTCCTTGGCCGGGCTCTTCAGCACTTTGCGCATGCCGTCATCCAGCTTCAGCAGCGCCGCGGCTTCGTCAAAGCGCGCTTCCGCCGCCAGCCAGGGGTTCTTTTCCTGCTCGAGCGACAACGTCGTGGTAGCCACCAGGAACCTCCGGTTTCATTATCCCATCGCGTGCCGGACGGGCGATCCCGCCGCTACGCCGCGGTGCGGCGGGCTCTCACGCGCTTTCCTAGTTCGCCGATCTGCCGCATGGCCTCCTGGCGCGCCTCCGAGTACTGCCGCACGTCCTGGGACCCGGTTTTGAGGAAATTCAGGATGATGCCTTCCGCAGCCACGTAGTCGGCGCAGGCGGCGGCCACATCGGCGGCGATGTCATGCGGGATGTTCGTGACCCCGTTGGCGTCGGCGTGTAGCAGGTCGCCCGGCGAGACTGCCAGCCCGCCCACCCGCACCGGCACGTGCGTGGAGGGAATATGGCTGTAGCCGTGAGAGCAGATGGCGCCGTTGCTGAACGCCGGGAAGCCCAGGCGCCGGACCTGGTCCAGGTCGCGGGCGGCGCCGCTGGTGATCAGACCCGCCGCGCCAAATGCCTGGTACGTGGCGCACATGATTTCCCCAAAGGTCGCGGCCACGGGCGGATCGTCCAGGTCCTGAAAGACCACGATGGGCGGGCCTGGGATCTCGGAAAAGGCGCGCAACTGATCGTCGAGCGAGGAGTAGACCACGCCCTGTGCGCGCGCCGACGTGCGCATGGTGGCCGTCGAGGCGTAACCCACGATGGGCGGCATCTCCGGAAAGCAGGCACGGATGCGGTCGTCCATGTAGCCGGTATTGCGCGGGCGCACTTCGAACAACTCGATCACGTTGCAGATGGTGGGGGTATCGTATTGCCCCAGCAATTTCAGAACATCTGGAGCCAGTTGGGGAATGGACATGGACCCCTATTTTAGTATTTCCAGGGCCTTCTGGATCTGCGGGTCGCGCTCTGCTTCCACTTCGTCGCCCTTGGCCACTCCCAATGCCTGGTTGAAAATCTCGGTCTTCAGCCGGTTGCGGATGAACTCGCGCTCGCCGGACCATTCGCTCACCCCGGGCTGGATTCCATGCTGCGCCAGGAAGACCTGAAAATCGTCCAGCAGCGCCGGGGTGACTTCGAAATCGTCGGTTACCTTATGGTCCCGGAGGTAGTTGGTGGCGTACGTGGTGAACGATCCGCTGGCGTCCAGCACCGCGCGCAGGCGCGTGACAGGTGCCGGGAACACCACCTCGTCCGGGACGATCCCGCCGCCGCCCGTCACCTGGCGGCCGGTATCGGTCTTGAAAACGCTCTGGGAATTCAGGTGCGAAGCCTTCTCGGCCAGGGCGAACTGAGCGGTATCCAGGGGCCTCTGGATGGAGCGCCCGCTGGGTGTGTAATAAAGCGCCGTGGTCAGAGCCAGGCCTGTGCCGTTGGAAAGCGGATACACGCTTTCCACCAGGCCTTTGCCGAAACTGGGCTCTCCCACGACGGTGGCCCGGTCGTGATCCTGGAGCGCGCCGGCGACAATTTCCGAAGCGCTGGCGCTCTTACCGTTGATCAGCACGGCCAGCGGGAACCCGTAGGGAGTGACCTTGTCCGGCACGACCTCGGTCTTCTCCGCCACCGAGCGGCCGCGCACCGTGACGATTTTCTGGCCCGGCTTCAAAAACAGGCCGGCCGTTTCGATGGCGGCTGTCAGCACCCCGCCCGGGTTGTTGCGCAAGTCCAGGACTAGGCCTTTCAGGTTGCGGCCGCCCAGCTTTTCAATGCCTTCCCGGATCTGCGCGCCGGTCTTCTCGTCAAAGCTGGTTACCTTCAAATAGCCCACGCCGGGCTTCAGCAGGAAAGCTCGCTCCACGCTGGGCGATTGCATCTCTTCCGGGGTCAGCACGAAACGGAGAATTCCAGCGCGGCTCGGCCGCTTGACGTCCAATCGCGCCTGCTGCTGCCGCGACTGCCCGAGCAGCGCGACGAGTTGTTCCATATCCAGGCGGCTGAGCTGATAGCCGTTGATGGCTAGAATTTCATCGCCGGGCGCGATGCCGGACTTCGCCGACGGAGTCCCGGGCAGGGTTTGCAGCACGATCACCCGGCCGGGCAGCACCGACACGACACTGCCGAAACCTTTCTGCGTGGAAGTCTCCAGTTTCCGGAGTTGCTCGAACTGGTCCGGATCGAAGAACACGGAGTGCGGATCCAGGCGGCGAAGCATGCCTGGAATGGCGCCCTGGTAGAAGGCCTGCTCGGACGAAACCGGATCGGCGGCGTTCTGCTCTACGATCGCATACGCCTCGGTGAACCGCCGGACCAGCGGCTCGAGATCATCCTCTGCGAATGCGGAGGGAACCAGCAGAAACAGAACCAGAAGGTAGGAGCGCATGAATCCGGCTAGGCGGTACGTCCTATTTTATCGCGTGAAACGCGTCGCCTGCCGCGCGCGGTGCCGCTCCAGGGCCAGCTCGATCAGCCGGTCGACCAGCCCTGCAAAGGGCAACCCGCTGTGCTCCCACATCTTGGGGTACATGCTGATGGACGTGAAGCCCGGAATCGTGTTGATTTCGTTGATATACAACTTGCCGGTGGCCTTCTCGAGCAGAAAATCCACGCGCGCCATGCCCGCGCACTCCACCGCCCGATAGCACTCCACGGCGAGCCGGCGCACTTCTTCCGTCTGCTCCGGAGTGAGATCCGCAGGTACCCTGGTCTCGGCCTTATCCAGCAGGTATTTGTCTTCGTAATCGTAAAACTCGCGGGAGGGGAGGATCTCGCAGGGAACCGCGGCCACGGGTTGCTGGTTGCCGAGCACGGCGCACTCCAGTTCGCGCCCCTCGATGCCGCGCTCGGCGATGATCTTGCTGTCGTACTCCGCGGCCAGCCGCAGCGCGCTCTCCAACTCGCCCGCGTGATGCACCTTGGAGATGCCCACCGAGGAACCCAGGTTCGCCGGCTTGACGAACATCGGAAACGGCAACCGGCCGGAAACACGTGCGGCGTCCAGATGGTCTCGCTGGAGGACGACGTAGTCCACCACCGGCAACAGGCGTTCCTGACAGACACGCTTCATCATCTCCTTGTCCATGGAGATCGCGGACGCGAGTACGCCCGCGCCCACGTAAGGCAGGTCCGCCAGTTCCAGCAGGCCCTGCACCGTGCCGTCCTCGCCGAATGTGCCGTGCAGGACCGGAAAAACCACGTCGATCCCAGGATGCGCCCCGGGTTCCGGCAGGATCGGCCGCGGGCTCCATTTGCCGTCCTGCCCGATAAAGTATTCGATCACCTCGTACCTGGCCGGATCCATCCCGGCCATGATGGCCTTGGCCGAGCGAATCGAGATCTCGTGCTCGCCGCTCCGGCCGCCATACACCACTGCTACGCGTAACTTCATAGAATCCGTTTTCCCAGTGCCGACATGATCAACTCCACCCCCAGGTCGGCGGTGCGGTTGACCTCATCGATCACCGGGTTGACCTCTACCACCTCCATGGAAAGCATGGCCCCCGAATCGCAGATCATTTCCATTGCCAGGTGCGCTTCGCGATACGTGGCGCCGCCGCGGACCGGTGTGCCCACGCCCGGGGCGTGCTGCGGATCCACGAAATCCATATCCAGCGAAAGATGAAACCCGGCCGTGCCGTCCGAGGCGATGCGGATGGCGTCCAGCATCACCGCCCGCATGCCGCGCTCATCGATGTCCCGCATGGTGAAGGCCTTCACTCCGGAATCGCGCACGTGGGGCTTCTCCAGCGCATCCACGTCCCGCAACCCCACCAGCGCCGTTTTGCGCGGATTCACCATGGGGGCGTAGCCTGCCAGGTGCGTGAGTTCTCGCGGTCCCAGGCCCACGCAGCAGGCGGCCGGCATCCCGTGCACGTTGCCGGAGGGCGATGTCTCCGGGGTATTCATATCGGCGTGTGCATCCACCCACAGCAGGCCGATGGCCTGCTTTTTGCGCCTCCAGGCCCGCGAAACGCCCGCCACGGTGCCGATCGCCACGGAGTGATCGCCTCCCAGCACCAAAGGCACGCGCCCTGTGGCCAGCGCCAGCTCCACCATGCGCGCCAGACGCCGGCAGGTGGCCGCGATCTGTGGCAGATACTTGGCGCGCTCCGGACCCGCCGGCAGACTCTCGGCTTGTTCCACGGGCGCGTTCCCCAGGTCCTCGACTTCGTAACCCAGCGACGCGATGCGCCGGTTCAGGTTGGCGACCCGCAGCGCCGAGGGGCCCATGTCCACGCCGCGGCGGTCCTGCCCCAGGTCCAGCGGGGCGCCGATGACGGCGATGTGAGACTGTCGCATCGCAGCTCAGGGCCGCAACCGGTAGAGCATGCGCGGAAAGGCGATGGTCTCCCGCACGTGCTCCAGCCCGCATAGCCAGGCCACGCAGCGCTCGATGCCCATGCCGAAACCGCCGTGCGGCACGGTGCCGTACTTGCGCAGGTCCAGGTACCAGTCGAAGGCTTCCTTGGGCAACTGGTGCTCCTCGAGGCGCCGCAGCAGCAGTTCCGGATCGTGGATGCGCTGCCCGCCGCCGATGATTTCGCCATAGCCTTCCGGTGCCAGCACATCCACGCCCATGGCCACCTCCGGACGCCCGGGATCCGGCTGCATGTAGAACGCCTTGATCTCGGTGGGGTACCGGTCCACCATCAGCGGCCGGTCGAAATCCTCGCTGAGCAGGGTCTCATCCGTGCCGCCGAAGTCGCCGCCCCATTCGATCTCACTGCCCTTGGATTGCAGGATCTTCACCGCGTCGTCATAGGTCATGCGGGGGAAGGGCGCCTGCACCGCTTCCAATTTCGAAACGTCCCGCTCCAGCACCCTGAGTTCCTCCCGCCGGTTTTCGAGGACCCGCCCCACGATGAACACCACCATCTCCTCCGCCACGCGCTTGACCTCTTCGAGGTCGGCGTAAGCCATTTCCGGCTCTACCATCCAGAACTCCGTGAGATGCCGCCGGGTCTTGGATTTCTCCGCCCGAAACGTCGGCCCGAAGCAGTAGACCTTGCCGAACGCCATGGCCGTGGCTTCGTTGTAGAGTTGCCCGGACTGCGTGAGGTACGCCTTGGCATCCTCGAAGTAGTTCACCTCGAACAGCGTGGTGGTGCCCTCGCAGGCTGCCGGAGTGAAGATGGGCGTATCCACGAGCGTGAAGCCGTGCGAGTCGAAGTAGTCGCGCACCGCGCGGATCGCCTCGTGCCGCACCCGCAGGATAGCATGCTGCCGCTGGCTGCGCAGCCACAGGTGGCGGTGGTCCATGAGGAACTCGATGCCGTGTTCCTTGGGCGTGATGGGGTAAGGGTCGGATTCCGGCACGCGCTGGATCACCTGGATGTCTTCCACGTCCAGTTCGTAGCCGCCGGCGGCGCGCTGGTCTGCGCGCACCTTGCCGGTCACCACGATCGAGGACTCCTGCGTCAGGTCCTTGATGGTTTCAAACAGCGCTTCCGGGAGCGCCGACTTCACCGCCACGCATTGCATCAGGCCGGTGCCGTCCCGCAGAATCGGAAAGACGATCTTTCCGGATTTGCGCAGATTGTACAGCCAGCCGGCGATTTGAACGGTTTCACCGGCATGCCGGCCGGCTTCCGCGATGGTCGTTCGGGGATGCATAGAAATTCCAGGACTGCGGGTGTTTTCGCCTACTCCCGCGGCCGCAACTGCTCCAGCCGGTCGAAGACCTGGTTCACCACATCCAGCGGATGCGCCATGTCGGGCACCTCGCGCAGCTCCAGCAGCAGCGGATACTGGTCGGCGCGGGAGCGCAGCAGGTCCATGGTCCGGCTCCAGTCGATCGTGCCGCCCTGGCCCACCAGCGGAAACAGGTGCTTGTCCTGTTTGCCGTCATTGTCGTGCAGGTGCGTGGAGCGGATCCGCTCCTGCATCACTCCAAATGCCGCCGCCACCCCTTCGGAGAGGTTGGCATGGCCCGCATCGAAAACGAAATGCAGCGGCAGGTGCGTCTGCTCCAGAAAGTACATCAGCCGCTCGGGAGTGGAGAGTGCGTTGGAGATGTTCTCCAGCAGGATCTCCACGCCTCGCTGGCGGGCGAACAGGATCAGCTCTTCCAGGGCGGTGAACGCCGCCTCGATCTTGCGGTCCTCGTACTCTTCCCCCGACACGCCCACGTGCTGGATCAGGTAGCGGTACGGGATCACCTCGGCGATTTCCAGCGCCCGCTTAATTTCATCCACCATCTGCACGCGCTTGGCCTTCACCGGCTCGGTGATGGTGATCACCGAATGCGGCCCGGAGCGGCCCCAAATCTCGTCCGTATACATGGGCGAATGCAGGGAGTGCAGCTTCAGCTCCGAGTCCCGGAACCAGTGCCCCAGTTCCGCGATCTGCGCCTTGTTGCGATAGTCCAGATGTTGCCGCGCGCAGAAGATCTCCACCAGCGGGATACCGGCCTGCTGAATGCGATTCAGCATGGCCACCGTCAGGCGATGATTCACGAACAGGTGCGTGGACAAGGCGCGTTGCATGATCTCAGTATCCTCTCGCAGTGCCCTCGGAGCGCGGGTCCGCCGCTCCCGCCAGCCACCCCTCGCCCGCGGAAATGGCCGCCACCTCTCCCATCTGGCCGGCCACCTTCACGCGGTAGCCCCGGGATTCGAGCAGCGCGATGGTGTCTGGAGAAAAGCCGCGTTCCAGACGCAGTTCGTCCGGCAGCCACTGGTGGTGGATGCGCGGCCAGTTCACCGCGTCCTGTACATTCATGCCGAAGTCGATCACGTTCACCAGCACCTGCAACACGCTGTTGATGATGGTCGGCCCGCCGGGCGTGCCCAATACCAGGTAGAGCTTGCCGCCGCGCAGCACGATGGTGGGCGTCATCGAGGAAAGCGGATGCTTGCGCGGCTGGATGGCGTTGGCTTCTCCCTGCACCAGGCCGTAGGAGTTGGGAGTGCCGGGCTTGGCGGAAAAATCGTCCATTTCGTTGTTCAGCAGAAAGCCCAGGCCGGTAGCGGTCACGCCGCACCCATATCCCCCATTGAGCGTATAGGTAACTGCCACGGCGTTTCCTTCGGCGTCCACGATCGAGTAGTGCGTGGTTTCGTCGCTCTCGTAAGCCGTCAGGTTGCCCGCGCGCACTTGCGTGCTGGGCGTGGCCCGCTCGGGGTCGATGGAATGGCGCAGGGCGGCCAGGTAGTGCGGGTTCAGCAGCGCCGCCACCGGCACCTTCACGAACTCGGGATCGCCCAGATACTCGGCCCGGTCCGCGAAGTAGCGCCGCATGACTTCCGCCAGGTAATGCAGTTCTGCGGCGGATCCCGCTCCCGCCTTCTCGTAGCCCGTTCCAGCCAGAACGCCCAGCATCTGAAGAATCCCGATCCCGCCCGAACTGGGCGGCGGCGCGGTGATGATCTCGTACCCGCGATAGCTGCCTGTGAGCGGCTGCCGTTCGGCTACGGTGTAGTTCTTCAGGTCTTCGCGCGTGATCAGACCGCCGTGGGCCGCCATGTCCGCTGCCAGCAAACGCGCCGTCTCGCCTTCGTAGAAATCCTTCGCGCCTTCCCTGCGGATGCGCTCCAGCGTGCGCGCGAGTTCCGGCTGCAACAGCATCTCGCCGGCCTCATAGTAGCGGCCGCCGCGCTGAAAGATCCTGCGGGACTCCGGGAAGCGGCCCAGCTTGGAATCGCGCAGGGACCGCGCCATGCCGTAGGACACCGGAAAGCCCTTGGCCGCCAGTTCCACCGCGGGCGACACCAGTTCGGCCCAGCCCTTGCGGCCGTATTTGCGATGCGCGTACTCGAAGCCGCGCACCGAACCGGGCACCGCCGCCGCGCGATATCCCGTCACGCTATCCCCGGTGGGATTCCCCGAAGCGTCCAGGTACATGTCCCGCGAAGCCCTGCCGGGAGCCCGCTCGCGGAAATCCAGAAAGGTGGCGTGGCCATCCGCGAAGCGGATCAGCATGAAGCCGCCGCCACCCAGATTTCCGGCCGCTGGATGCGTTACCGCCAGCGCGAACCCCACCGCCACCGCGGCGTCCACGGCGTTGCCGCCGGACTCGAGCACCCGCACCCCGATATCGGTAGCGTGCGTCTCCCGCGTCACCACCATCGCGTGGCGCGCATGCACGGGCTCCGCGGCCCACACTGGCAGCACGCTCGCTAGGCAGAGGAGCCACAGGGATCGGCGCATGAAATTTGATTCTACTATGAGGCCTGCGCCCGGCGTCGTTTCCACTCGAAGAGCACTACGCCGGTGGCCACCGACACGTTAAGGGAAGAGATTTTTCCCGCCATGCCGATGCGCACCAGCACGTCGCAGCGCTGGCGTACCATCTCGTGCAGCCCTCTGCCTTCGCCGCCGAACACCAGCGCCGCGGGTGTCGCGTAGTCCACCCGGTCATACTCCTGATCGCCGCGCTCGTCCAGGCCGTAGATCCAGAATCCCCGCTCTTTGAGTTCATCCAGCGCGCGATTGAGATTGCCTGCCCGGATCACCGGCAGGTATTCCAGGGCGCCGGCGGCCGCCTTGGCCACCACGTCGGTCAGCCCTGCGGAGCGCCGCTCCGGGATGACCACCCCGTCAGCGCCCGCCGCGTGTGCGGTGCGGATGATGGCGCCCAGGTTGTGCGGGTCCTCCACGCCGTCCAGCACCACCAGCATGCTGGCGCCCGGCGCGACGTCCGCCAGGTCGGCGTACTTCTTCGAGGCTCCCAGGGCCACTACACCTTGATGCGCCGCTGTGCCCGCCAGCCGGTCCAGGGCCGGCCTGGACTCGAATCGCACGGGGATGGAAGCCTGCCGGGCCAGATCGATGATCTGTTGCAGGCGCGGTCCGCCCGCGCCTTTCGCAACCAGGATGCGCTCCAGCGGATGCCCCGCGCGCAGGGCCTCCGTGATGGGGTGAATGCCGGAAAGTACCGCCATGGCGCAAACCGCGCCTTACTGCTCAGGTTGGAGCGCCAGGCCGTTGTTGAAGCGATTGGTGAAGTTGGCCATAGCGGCCACCAGCGTCAGTTCGGCGATCTGCTCGTCGTTGAAGTGGGCCCGCAAAGCGTCGCGGCTGGTCGCGGCATTGGCTGTCTTCGTCAGTTCCAGGGAGTACCGGATGGCGCCCTGCTCGGCGGCGCTGAAGCCCTCCAGCCGTTCCTCGCGCAGCGCCTGCATCTCCTCGGCGGTGATGCCCGCCCGCGAGCCCGATGCCGTGTGCGACGCCGTGCAATAGGCGCACCGGTTGGTGTAAGACGCCGCCAGGTAGACCAGTTCCTTGATGCGGCGGTCCACGGCCCCGTGTCCCATCACCGCCCCATAGAGCGGCACGAAGTTCTTCAATACCTCCGGCCGGTTGGCCATCACGCGAAAGAAGTGATTGGGCCGCTTAGCCTTCTTCTCCAAATCCGCGAGGAATTCGTTCTCCGAGGGATCGACCAGCCGGATCGCAGCAGACATAGTGACCAGTGTAGGACAGGCGCGCGGGTGTGTCGAATTACGTGCCGGCTTTCGCAACTGCAGGCCGTTGCAGCGCGACTTCTTCTCCGGCCTCGATCCCCTCGATAACGGCCACCTGCGTGTGATTCTCGACGCCGGTTTTCACTTCCCGCCGTGTGAATCCGTCGCCGCTCTTCACGTAGACCACCGTCTTGCCGCCTTCCTCGTGGAGGGCCTCCAGAGGCACGATCAGCCCTTTCGTCTGGGAAAGCAGCACGTCCGCGCTGGCGGAAAGATCGGGGATAACCCGTGCGTCGGTCTGGAGCAGCGCCACCCTCACCGGCACGTTACGGATGTAATAATTCTGCCGCCAACCGCCCACCGCGAGCGCGGCCACGGCTTCCACCTTGCCGTGCACGTGCAAATCCGGGAAGGCGTCGAAGTTGACCTCTGCGGGCCGTCCCAGGCGGATGCCCTCGCTCTCGGCTTGGTTAATGGTGGCTTCAAGCTGCATGTTGGAGGTGTCCACGATCTTCATGAACGGCTGCCCTGGAGAAACCTGGTCGCCTAGCTGCACCTGGCCCATATCGCCGCCGCGCCACACTGTCGTCATCACCACCAGTCCCTGGATGGGCGCGTGGATCGTAAAGCGCGTGACGTCCACCTTGTGGCGGTCCCGATGCCGCTTGTGCCGCTCCAGCGTGAGTTCCAAGACGCGCAACTGCGCCTTCTGCGACGCTTCCGTGTTCTTCAGGTCTTCGAGGGAAGCCTTGTACTGCGCTTCTGCCTCCTCCACGGAGAGCTTCAGCTCTTCCTGGTCGATGTTGGAGCGGATCTCGGCGGCGCTGGCATCCAGTCTGGCCTTCTCCAGGTCCGCCTTGTCCTGACGCGCGGTTTGCCGCAGGGTCTCCAGTTGGATGGCCATTTCCGCCTTGGACTTGCGCACGTCCGCCTCGGCCTGCTGCACCAGGGCGTCGATGTCATCCACGTGATCCTTGATCGACTGGGGATCGATCTCCGCCACTACTTCGCCCTTCTTGACTAAGGAGCCCGCCTTGGCAAGCTTGATCAGCACCAGGGCGCGGCCGGCATCCGGACCGCGCATCATGGGCGCGGAGATGTTGGCGAAGTTTTTGGCCGCTGTCGTTCCGGCGATGCGTACGGTGCCTCGCAGCGTGCCCTCCACGACCTTCCAGGTGCGCACGGCAGGAGCGCTCGCCGCGGTCTTCGGCTGCGGCTTCGGGCGCAGCAGGTAGGCTGCCGACACCAGGCCCACGACCGCGGCGGCCACCGCGAGCCACCACTTCCCATGAGACGGCGTCTGCGGAGCTGCGGGAGCCGGCTGCGGCGAGATGTGCTCCGGCGCTTCCTGCGGCGCCGCCGGCGGATTCACAAAAGCAGACATAAGAAGCCTTCTTAGGTAGGCGGTAGCGGGGTCCGATTTGTTACGTCAGTATTTTACACCCGTTGCACGGCCCTGGCCCTCACCCCGCAGCCACACGTACACCGGCGCATGGGGAGCCGGCGCCGGCCAGGGCAGCGCCACCTTCAACTCCTGCTTGCCCGGCTCGCCCGCCACCGGGGCCGGAATCGATTGCACCGCGACCCCGGTCCGGGTGTCCCAGCCGGCCCGCTCAATCGTGTCCAGATCCTGCCCGGTCAGGGTGCCCGCATACAGGTTGGGGCCCACCTTTTCGTCGCTCAGTGCGAACCGCTCGATGCGCGGCAGGCGCACCACACGGCCCAGCGGAAAAGCATCCGAAGTGCCCAGGGATGACACGGTTACCGATGCCGTGAGTTCGCAGCCCGTGTACCCCACCGCACCCGGGTCGAGCGACAGGAACAGCATCCCTTCCCCTGCCAGATTGAGCTTGGAGCCGCCCGCCGTTTCCCCGGGAGCCAGCACCAGCTTGTTGCGCAGAGCGGCCTCCTGCTTGCAGGAAACCTCCACCGACAAAGCCGGGGCGGCAGTCCCGCTGGTCCACGAACCGCCGTCGGCATTCAGGTTGTCCACCGACAGGGCGAAGCTCACCGTCGAGCCTACCGGAACCTCGTCCGGGCGGATCGCCACCATGAATTCCTGCGCCACTGATTTCCGCACGCTGGTGATCCGCGGACGCGGCCCGGCCACCTCCAGCCCCTGGCCCACCTCGATGGGATGCTGAAGGCCCTGCACTTTCATCTCGAACGCGGCAATATCGCCTTTCTTGGCCGCCGGCGCGAGCTTCACAACCGCCCCTCGGCGCGTGCCGCCCGCCTCCACGGGCTTGAGTTCCACCGTGGCGGCGGGGCTGCTGAGCGCCACGATGCGGTCGAGGCCCGTGCCCTTCAACCACACCAATTGCTTGGTGTCTCCCAGGTTGGTCCGCAGCGGCAGGTTGTCGATTTTCGGGTTAGGCGGCAGAATCGTGATCGGCACTTCGTGGGTCACGCCGTCGGATTGAGTAAGCAGCAGGCGGTACTCGCCCCGGCCCAGCGCGCTCGTATCGACCTCCATCTCGATCGAGGTCTGTTCGCCCGCGCGTTTTCCGGTGGGCAGCGTGAAAGTGAGCTCCTGGGGATTCTTCGGCTGCTCGCCTGCCTTCTCGATGGCCACCTTGTCGATAAACTCAAAATCCGTGCCCGTGAGCTGGATCGCGACCCGGCCGGAGCCCTCTACCAGCTTGTCCCGGGATTCCGGCGTCAACTTCGCGGCAGAGAGGTTGCCGTAGGGATGCAGGAACACGGCGCCCTCTACCTGGAACGGATCCCAATCCCAATTGGCCGCCAGGTGGTATTTCCCCGGGGGCGCCTTGGTTTTCGTCAGATCGACTTCCAGCGCCTTGCCGTCCGGCGCCAGGCTGACCGCGGCCGGGTAGGAAGCGCTCCCGGGGCCGGCGGTCAGCCTCCATTCGCGCAGGTGGGTCACGTTCCTCAGCGGAGTATTGGAATCTGCTCTCACAAACAGCAGAGACTTGGAGCCGAGCGGCACGTGCGCGGTTCCGGTGAGCGCCACGGCCGGTTTTGCCAGCTCGGGAACCCTGTGGGCCCACAGGTAGGCAAACCGCGTTCGCGACTTGGCCGGCTGCGGTTTGGCGCACAATGCCAGCCCGTCCGCCGTGGAAAGCTGCGCGAACGCGGAGCGAAACTCCGTGTCCGGGAACATGAGCGTGTGCAAATTCTGGAACAGCGATGCCCCACCCGCGGCCAGCCCCACCGGACTGCCGAAGAACAAAGAAGCCACCGCCGCCGCCAGCCCTGCTGATTGCTGCATCACCTGCGTCCGGCTGCTCAAGGGGTCGTAGTTGGAGACGCTGGGCATCAGCGTTCGCAGCAGCAGGCTGGCCTGCTGGTCGGTGGGCGCGTGCGGATCCAGCTTGGGAACGGCCACGTTGTACTGCGCGGAAAAACCGTTCAATGCCGCCTGCAAGCTGTTACCGGAGGCTTCGGAGGTTTGCAGAGCCTGGATCAAACCCTCCACCTGGGCCGTCTGGTCGGCGTAATCCGCCAACTGCGAGAGGATCTCCTGGTTCTTGTCCACCAGGGACTTCAGTTTCTTGACGCTCAGTCCCTGCGGGCCGTATACCAGCGCCACCAGGTTCACCGGCTTGGGGATCTCCCAACTCGCCGGCGCATCGGCCTTCGCCGGGCCCAGCACGATCAGGTCCTTGGAGGAAGAATCGCTTTGCGGCGCCAGCACCACCGCGATCTGCGCCTTTTCCTGATTTTCCGGGGTGCGGACCGGCTCATAGTGCAGCTTCTCCCCTGCCTTGAGCGCGTTCACCGCCCGCACCGGCAATCTCTCGCCCCCGCCGGCCGGCTCCACCGACAGGCGAATGCTGCCGATGTTCTGGCTGCCGGCACAGGTTCGCGGCGGGGCAGCCGCCGGCCAGGCCGCCCGGGGCAGCATCGCCAGACACACAACCATCCACAAACGCGCCACTCGATGAGGACGCTCCGCGTGGGGAAAAAGACGGATCACCTTTCATCATAATCGTTTGGGCAGGCCTGCTACACTCGTTGGCATGGGAACCGGGTATGCGCTGCCCATTCTGGGAGAGGGTCTGGGGGCCACCCCGCGCATCACCTCGCTGCTCATCAAGCCGGCCTCTGCCGTGTGCAACCTGGATTGCGCCTACTGCTTCTATCTGGACCGCGAAGCCGATCCTTACAAAGCGCTGCCCGGCCGCCGCATGACGCTCGAGACGCTCGAACGCCTGGTGGATACGTACCTGTTCTACTCCTATCCCGACAGTGTCTTCGCATTCCAGGGCGGCGAGCCCACTCTCGCCGGCCCGGCGTTCTTCGAAACCCTGGTGGAATATCAGCAGCGCTTCGGCCGCGGCGGCCAGAACGTCTCCAATGCCCTCCAGACCAACGGCATCCTGCTGGACGAGCGCTGGTGCCGGCTGTTCCGCGAGTTTCAGTGGCTGATCGGCATCTCCATCGATGGGCCCGAAGAGGTGCACGACCGCTACCGCTTCAACAAAGAGGGCCGCGGCACCTGGAAGCGGGTCATGCAGGGCATCGAGACCCTCAAAAAGCACGGCGTGGAGTTCAACGTGCTCTGCGTGCTGAGCCAGGCGAACGTGGACAGGCCCAAGGAAATCTACCGGTTTTTCCGCTCCCTGGGTATCGCCCACATCCAGTACATACCCCTTTCCGAGTTCGACGCTCTGGGCCAGGCCTTGCCGTTCACCATCCGCCCGGAACAATACGGGCGCTTCCTGTGCGAGACTTTCGACCTTTGGTGGCCCGAACGGCGCAAGGTGCGCATTCGCTATTTCGACAACATAGCCGAGGCCCTGGCCGGGCAGAAACCTGGCAACTGCACCATGCACGAAACCTGCGACAGCTACGTGGTGGTGGAGTATAACGGCGACGTCTATCCCTGCGATTTCTTCGTCGAGCAGGAGTGGCGGCTCGGCAATATCAACGTCGATTCCTGGCCCGAGATCGCCCGGCGGCAGAGACGCTACCAATTCGCCGCCAACAAGGCCATCCCTCATCCGGAATGCCAGGTCTGCGAATACCAGGCCATCTGTCACGGAGGTTGTCCCAAGCACCGGCACGATCCGCGGCGCCAGTTCCAGGACCTGGATTATTTCTGCTCCGCGTACAAGATGATCTTTTCCAAGGCTGCTGGCCCGCTCAGGAAAGAAGTAGAGCGGATACTCGGCCGCCATGCTCCGGCGGAAGCGGTGAGCCCCTACTGAGGGAGGCGGGCGCGCGTGCGGCTGAGGGTGTCGGTCTGCTGCGTGGCTCTGCTATCCCTGGCGTCCTGGGGCGTGCTGGCGCCGCCCCCCACCTCGGCCCGGCTCTCGCGCGTCTTCTTCCAAAAGGGCGTCAACTTCACCGCGGAGTGGCCCGCCGGCTATGCGCCCGCCGCGGCCGCGGCCATGCTCGACAAACTGCGGCCTTACGGTGTGAATGCCATCGCGCTGGTTCCGTACGGCGCTGCCCGCCGCGGTGAACCCGTGCTGCGCTACAGCCTGGGCATGGAGCGCGCGGATCTGATCGAGGCCGTGGCCAGGGTGGCCCACCAGCGCGGCATCCGGGTCTTGCTCAAGCCCCAGGTGTGGGTCCGGGGTGGTTTCCCCGGCGACCTCGATTTTCCCAACCCTTCGGAGCGCGCCCGCTGGTTTTCCGCGTATCGCGGCTTCCTGGAGTTTTATGCGCGCCTGGCCTCACGCTGCCAGGCCGACGTGTTTTGCGTGGGCGTGGAATTCGGCAAACTCACGCGCTACGAAACCGAGTGGCGCTCCCTGATCGAGCGTGCCCGCGAACTCTATTCCGGGCCGCTCACTTACGCCGCCAATCCCGGGCCCGAATTCGAAACCCTGCGTTTCTGGGATGCGCTCGATTACATCGGCCTCAACGACTACTACCCGCTTCCGGACGATCTCTCCCCCGCGGAGGTAGTCCGCAAGGTGGCCGCCGTGCAGCAGAGATTCCGCCGGCCGGTGCTCTTCACGGAAGTAGGCTTTTCCACTTTCGAAGCCCCTCAGCGGGCGCCCTGGGACGAAACGCCGCGCAAACTCGCTCCCCAGGACCAGGCGCGCTGCTACGAGGCCGTCTTCCGCGCGTTCTATGCGCAACCCTGGTTCGCGGGCATGTACTGGTGGAAAGTCGGCACCGATGGAGGCGGCGGTCCGGACGACGGAGGCCACACCCCCTGGGGCAAGCCCGCCATGGAAATCGTCGCCAAATGGTACCGCTCCGGCAGACGATAACTCAGCGAGACTGAACCGGCAAAGTCACCCCGCTCTGGCTGCACGCGCTGCCGTGCTCTGCTCGCTTAGGGCTTGACGCCGATTGAGACAACGCAGAAAATTAAGACTTCAGGGGTGGATTATTTCGGACGTGCAGGCAGCATCGCTTGTGGCGGGCAAGATTGTCAGGGAAGGCCGCAGAAGTGAGTTGCGCCTTCAGCCTGGGCAAACAGTACGAGCGCACAAACTGATATTGGAAAACCTTGAATGGCTCGGTCGAGGAGGAAATGGCAGCGTCTACCGAATGATCATCACATCCGGCCATCTGAGGGGCCTGATAGTGGCGGTCAAATTCCTGGAGATACTTGAAGCAGAGGATCGTATCCAACGCTTTGAAAAGGAAATTGAGTTACTTCAGGGAGCAGATCACCCACACATAATTGAGGTGTTGGATACTGGGGGATATAGTGCTTACGGCCGTCAGTTTCCGTTCTTTGTGATGGAATATCAACCACGGAACCTGGCCCGTGAACTTGAGGCCCATCCTCGCGGGTTGCACCCTGACGTCGTGCTTCCCCTGTGCTTACAGATCACGTCGGCCCTCGTTTATCTTCACTCAAGGAATATTATTCATCGTGACTTGAAGCCAGCTAACGTCTTGTTTGATGGGGCTAACCTGAAGGTAGCGGACTTTGGCATCGCTGACCTTGCGGACAGAAGCGGCCTTCGCGTGATCCAAACGCCTGAAGGCGAGAAGGTAGGTCCACACTTTTACATGAGCCCAGAACAGTGGCACTGGTGGAAAAATCCAAATAAGGCCGCCCGGCCAGGGCCGCCGTCGGACATCTTCCAGGTTGGGCTGATCATGTATGGAATGCTGACCGGTTTTAATCCCAATACTGTTTACGAATGGAAGGACGACTGCCAGCCCCCACCCTCAAAGAAGTTGAGAGACATGGATGGGTCTTTGGTTAACGACCTGGTTGGGATCGTAAGGGAGATGGTAGAAGTGACCCCGGGTAGCCGACCCACGGCGGAGAAACTCCAAGACCGCCTGCTCGTCGTGTTCCGTGCCTATTCCTCTCATTTTTCAGCACTTTACGGCGTCCGGCCAGGGCGGGAGTTTTGAGAGAGCTTTGGGGGTTGACAAGACTGGCGATCTGAGATAGCATGGCGGTGGACTACTTTAGATAAAAAGAACTAACGTTCAAGGAAAAAGAAGCCCTCCGCGAAGCGGAGGGCTTTTTCGTTTTGGCCCCTCCGTTACAGACGCGCCGTTCGTTGAGCGTGTCGGGGGGAAACGCAATACGGGTGCACGAACGATCCCGATTGGGCGGGTCGGGAGGAAGCAGTCCGCTCACCTCGCACCAATGCCGAGAGCGAGAGCGTCCCCGGGCCCCCGTGATCTGGGTTGCATCCGGATAAGCTGCGCTAGACCCGCGACCGCATCGAGAAAGCCCCGTAAACCGTTCAAAGTTCGAGCTCAAGTCAGTAGTCCGTGTTGGAAAAGTCTTGGTGAAGGTGGTACCGCTTAGACCAGATCGGGATCACCCGGTTGTTCCGGTGTCATTCCGACCGCCCGCCGCGAACACCCCTCTCTTCACCCGTTATGATAGGAAGGCCAAGGAATTTCTGAAAAATCCCGCGAATTGTGTCTTTAGTGAGACAAAACCAGGATACCCCGCCCGGCGCGGCCCGCCGGGCCACTACCGGCAACCAATTACTTTTGGCCATCATCCTGTGCGCTGTGCTCGCCTCTCTTCTGGTCGCCTATTTCGGCTCGGCTCACACGACGCCGGTGGCTGCGCTGTGCCACCTGTTCGCCAGCCTCGGTTCGAATCCCCTGCTGGCCATGGCACTGGCCGGCACGGTGCTCGTGCACTTCATCGGCGGAGCGGACCGGAAAGAGATCCTGGCAACCGTCGTGCTGGGCCTGGCAATGTTCGCCGGTTTCGTGGGACTCGGCGGCACGTTCGCCCCGTATTTCGGTGCCCGCATCCTGGCGGCTGCTGCTTACCTGGGCATCGCCAGCGCCCTGGTTCAGGTTCTGCGGATCCCCATTGCGCCGCCGGCCGCCCGTCCCGCACGCCTTCTCAATCTGCTTGCCGGCGCAAGCCTCCCGGCTTTCATCGTCCTGTCCGCTCCGTTCCTGCATCTCACCGTTCGGGTCCACCCGAAGACGCTGGATCCGTGGCTGTACGTTTTCGATGGCAGCCTCGGTTTTCAGGCCAGTTTCGCTATGGGCAGGCTGCTTTCTTCCATCACCCTGGTGCGCAACGTCAGCTTCCTGGCCTATAACGGTCTGCCGCTGGCCGCCGCCCTGTTCTATGCGGTCGAGCGGAGGCAGCGCCAGGATTCCTGGCCCAACATCATTCTGTTGTTTATCGCCATCGGTGCTGGCGGAAGCTGTTTGTATCATCTGTATCCCGCCTCCGGGCCCATTTACCTGTTTCCCTCGACCTTTCCGTTCCACCCGCCCAGTGCTGCGTCGGTGGCCCTTCAAAGCGTGTTGCTGCCGGTGGCCCCGCGCAACGCCATCCCTTCGCTGCACCTGTCCTGGGCTTTGGTGCTGTGGTGGCGTTCGGCCGGCCTGCGCGTCTGGACTCGCGCCGTCTTTGCGTTCTTCCTGGTCTGCACCGCGGTGGCCACTCTGGGGTTGGGGGAGCACTACCTGATCGACTTGGTGGTTGCCGTGCCCTATACCATGGCCATCGAAGCCGCGTTTTGCCGGAAGTGGATCGCGGCCGCGGCGGCCGCGGCGATGGTCTTCCTCTGGCTGGCTCTGTTGCGATTCGCAATCCCGCAGTTTCAGAACCTGCCGGCGCTCTCCTGGGGCCTGGTTCTCGCGACGCTGGCGCTCGCGCTGCTCTTCCGCTATCGCGGGGTTTCGAGCGGCAGGATTCGCGTCTCGTGAGGCGCACTCCAGATCACCTGCCCCTGTTCGTCATACAGCCGCAGCACCAGCCGGTCCTTTGCACTGAACCCGAACTCCGCCCGCTTTCTGCCCGCCTCATCCACCACTACAAAGCTCTGAGCGGTCACCGCGCGAGGCCGGAACCTCTCCTGCGCCGCCGCCCCTCCCATCCAGCCGGCGACGACTGCCGCCAGCACGATCCAACCGGAACGTAGCCGTTGCATCTTTCCAGGCACCTCACTCGCCGAAATGCCGCGCCGCCAGCGTTCCTTTCAGGCCCCGCACCGCAGTGGCAAAATGGTAGGGCGACGTGCCAACCACTCCTGAGGCTGCCTCCAAAATCGCCCGCGTGGCGCACATGCGCCACCTGGTGGATCAGGTCAAACGCCTGGAGGAGCGGCTGCGCGCCGGCGGCGGCCCCTCGAAAATCGAAAAACAACACCGCGCCGGCAAGATGACCGCGCGCGAACGCATTGCCGCCCTGCTCGACGCCGGCGCGCGCTTCCTGGAGATCGGCCTGCTCGTGGCCTGGGATCAATATGACGGCCAGGCGCCCGCCGCCGGCGTTGTCACCGGGGTGGGCAAGATCGAAGGCCGTCCGGCGGTCATCGTCGCCAACGACGCCACGGTCAAGGCTGGCGCATGGTGGCCGGAAACCATCCGCAAGATCCTGCGGGCGCAGGAAATCGCCATGCGCAACCGCATCCCCATCGTCTACCTGGTGGATTCCGCGGGTGTGAATCTGCCCTACCAGGACGGCATTTTCCCCGGGCAGTACGGCGCGGCCCGCATTTTCTACTATAATTCCCTTATGCGGCGCAAGCTCCGTGTGCCGCAGATTGCCGCCGTCATGGGCCCCTGCATCGCCGGCGGCGCCTATCTTCCCGCGCTCAGCGACCTCATCATCATGGTCGAAAACACCAGCTTCATGGGCCTTGGGGGGCCGAACCTCGTCAAGGGCGCCACCGGCCAGGTGATCGACTCGGAGCCCCTCGGGGGCGCCCGCCTGCACACTGCCTCCAGTGGTGTGGCGCATTACCTTGCGGAGAACGACGCAGACTGCCTGGCGCGCATCCGGACCCATTTCCGGGGTCTGCCGCCGCCTCCTCCAACCGGCACGGGAGTCCCGCCCCAGGCCCCTGCCCAAGACCTTTACGGAATCCTCCCGCCGGACCACCGCCTGCCCTACGACGTCGAAGAGGTGATCCTGCGCATTTTCGACGGCGAGGAATACCTCGAGTTTCAGCCCGAGTACGCGCCCGAGATGCTCTGCGCCCACGCGCGCCTCTCCGGACAACCGGTAGCCCTGATCGCCAACCGCCGCGGCTTCCTCAAAGCCGAAGGCCGCCCGCGCATCGGCGGCATCGTTTACACGGAATCGGCCCGCAAGGTTTCCTACTTCGTCGAAACCGCCGAACGCCTGGCACACCCGCTCATTTATCTACAGGACGTTTCGGGTTTCATGGTGGGCCCCGAAGCCGAACGCAACGGTATCATTCGCGCCGGCGCGGAAATGGTCGAATCCATGGCCTGCGCCAGCGTGCCCAAAATCGTGCTCACCCTCAACCACGCCAGCGGCGCGGGCTACTACGCCATGGCGGGGCAGGGCTTCGACCCCAACTTCACCTTTAGCTGGCCCAGCGCCCGCATAGGGGTGATGGAAGGCGACTCCGCCGTGCAGGCCCTCTTCTCGGCCGAAATCGAGAAGTACAAGTCCGCCGGCCGGCCGCTGCCCGCCGAACTCGAAGAGTCCATCGGGAAAACCCGGGCCGATTACGAGCGCTGGCTGGATGCCCGCTACGCCGCGGCGCGCGGCCACGTGGATGCCCTTATCGATCCCCAGGAAACCCGGGAGGTGCTCGCGCTGGCTCTGGAAATCGTCCTGCACCGCCCGCGCGCTCCCCACCTCGTCCTCGAAACCCTATGATCCGCATCGCCAACGGCCAAGGCTTCTGGGGGGACTGGCTGGAAGCGCCGGTTCGGCTCATCGATCAGGGCCCCATCGACTACCTGGTCCTGGATTACCTGGCCGAAGTCACCATGTCGATCCTGCAAAAGCAGCGGCAGGCCGATCCCAACCTCGGCTACGCCCGGGACTTCCCCTCCCTCATCGGCCGCATCTCGAAAAAACTGTTGGACCGCGACGTGAGGGTCATCGCTAATGCTGGCGGGGTGAATCCGGTCGCCTGCGCCCGGGCCGTGCGCCAGCTTGCCCCCGGCCTGAAAGTCGCCGTGGTCCTGGGCGACGATGTCTTCCCGCGGCTGGACGAGTTTTTGGGCAAGGGCTACGAAATGCCGGACCTGGACACCGGCCGCCCGCTCTCCACCATCCGCGATCGTATCCTCAGCGCCAATGCGTACATCGGCGCATTCCCCCTGGCCGAAGCCCTGGCCTCGGGCGCACATGTGGTGATCGCCGGGCGCTCCACCGATACTGCTCTTACTCTGGCCCCCATGGTCCATCACTACGGCTGGGCGGCGGACGACTGGGACCGCCTGGCCGCGGGTACCATTGCCGGCCACATCATCGAGTGCGGCGCCCAGACCACCGGGGGCAATTGCCAGGTGGACTGGCAGAATATCGCTGACTTGGACGAAATCGGCTACCCCATCATCGAAGCCGAGCCGGACGGCTCCTTCTGTGTCACTAAGCACGCCGCCGCCGGAGGCCGCGTCTCTACCGACGTCGTCAAAGAACAATTGCTCTACGAGCTCGGGGACCCGCAGCGCTACATCACCCCGGATTGCATCGCCGATTTCACGTCCATCCGCTTAGCCGATGCTGGTCCCGATCGCGTGCGCGTCTCCGGCATCCGCGGCAGTCCACGCCCGCCTACCTTGAAGCTCTCCATCAGCTATTCGGATGGCTGGAAGGCCATCGGCACGCTGGTCTACAGCCACCCTCAGGCGCTCGAGAAGGCTCAGGCGGCCGACCGTGTCGTCCGCCGCCGCCTGGCCCGGCTGGGTCTTTCGTTCGACGAGATCTACACCGAGTTTTTCGGGGTGAACGCCTGCCACGGCCCAGCCGCTCCTCCGGCGGCCGATCCCCCCGAAGTGCAGCTCCGTATCGGCGTCCGTGGTTTTGACCGTAAGGCGGTGGACCGCTTCACGCGGGAACTGATCCCCCTGGTGCTGAGCGGTCCGCCGGGAGCTACCGGCTATGGCGAAGGTCGTCCCCCGGTGCGCGAAATCGTGGCCTATTGGTCGGCGCTGATCCCCCGCGAAGAGATCCAGACCCGCGTGGAGGTGGTGGAATGAAGGTACCCCTTTCGCGCATCGCTCACACCCGCTCCGGGGACAAGGGCGATACTGCCAACATCGGAGTCATCGCCTGGCAGGAGCGCCACTATCCCATCCTGTTGCGCGAGCTGACCCCCGCCCGCGTCAAGGCCTGGTTCGGCAACCTCGTCTCGGGCGACGTAGTCCGCTATGAGTTGCCGAATCTGTCGGCGCTGAATTTCCTGCTGCACGGTGCCTTGGGCGGCGGCGGCACGGTTTCCCTGCGCACGGACGCGCAGGGCAAGACCTTCGGCGCCGCCCTGCTTTCCCTGGAGATCGAGGTCCATGAGCACGAGCTTGCTGAGTGAACGCGAAGGCCGCCTGCTGCGCCTGACGTTGAACCGGCCCGAGAAGCGCAACGCGCTGAACCTGGAACTGTGCCAGGCCTTGGCGGATGCCTGTGACGCCGCTGACGCGGACCCCGGCGTGGGCGCTATCCTGCTCGAAGCAAACGGAAAATCGTTCTGCTCAGGCATGGACCTGAAGGAAGTACTCGGAGTGGACTCCGCGGCCATCAATACCGCCCACGAGCGCTTGTTCAGTGTGGGAGTCCGTCTCAACAAGCCGCTGGTCGCCGCCGTTCAAGGGGCCGCCCTGGCGGGCGGCACGGGTCTGGTGGCCGCCTGTCACGTCGTCGTGGCAGCCGAAGACGCCCAGTTCGGTCTGACCGAGGTTCGCATCGGCCTCTGGCCGTTTGTGGTGCTGCGCGGCGTCATCCAGGCTGTCGGCGAGCGCAGGGCCCTCGAATGGAGCCTTACCGGCCGCATTTGCGGCGCCCGGGAGGCCGCCGAATGCGGCTTGGTGCATCAGGTGGTTCCTCGCGGCGAGTTGCAGGCGCACGCGCGCCAGGTCGCCGCAGCCCTCGCCGCCTCCAGCCCCGCTGTGCTCCGCAGCGGGTTGACCTCCTTTCGCCTGATCCGCGGGCTTTCCTGGGAGCAAGCCGGCCGCGTCTGCCGGTCGCTGCGCGACGAGAACTTCGAAACCCCGGATTGCCAGGAGGGGATCCGGGCCTTTCTGGAGAAGCGGCCACCTAGGTGGCCCTCCCTTGAGCCGTAACCCGACCACGAGATGTTGGGGTTAAGATCAATTGAGACCTGTCTGATGTGGTGATAGTGCTTTACTTTTGACGGGTGCGAGTTTAATATAGTGACAACTCCCCCGAGCAGACGAGGTAACGGTTTGCTAAAACTCAAACGTGTCGAACTACAGGGCTTCAAGTCCTTTTGCGACCGCTCGGAGCTGAAATTCAACGGCGGGGGTATTGCGGCCATTGTCGGCCCGAACGGCTGTGGCAAGTCCAACCTGAGCGATGCCATCAGTTGGGTGCTCGGTGAGCAGTCCGCGAAGAGTCTGCGGGGATCCCGGATGGAGGACGTTATCTTCGCCGGAACCCGCGACCGCAAGCCCTTGGGTATGGCCTACGTCACCATGACGTTGGTGGATCCCGAGGTCTACCACGATAGCCACGAGCACGCCCCGGCCCTCAGCCCGCTACATCCTGCCGGTGCCAACGGAAACGGCGTGGTTCATACCAACGGCAAGCATGCTCTCCCGGCCGCCAACCAGCCGCAGAAACCAGGCGAGATCACCATTACCCGGCGGCTGTACCGCTCCGGGGAAAGCGAGTACCTCATCAACGGCCACCCCGCCCGTCTGCGCGACATTCAGGATCTGTTCATGGGCACGGGTCTGGGGCCGGAGAGCTACGCCATCATCGAGCAGGGGCGTATCGGCCAGATCCTGAGCTCCAAGCCGCAGGACCGCCGGAGCGTCATCGAGGAAGCCGCTGGAATCACCAAGTACAAGAGCCGCAAGCGGTTAGCGGAAGCCAAGCTGGAGAGTGCCAAGCAGAACCTGGCGCGCGTGTACGACATCCTGGAGGAGGTCACCCGCCAGGTGAACTCGCTCAAACGCCAGGCGGCTAAGGCCAGGCGTTACGCCGAGCTGAAAACCGAAATGGATGGCCGGCTGCGGGTGGCCCTCTCCGGCCGCTTCCGCCTGCTCGAACGCGAGGCCGCCAAGGCCGCCCTGGACCTGAACGTGGCATCCGGCGACCTCCGCGCCCTCACCGAGCAGGTGGCCTCCCGGGATCAGGAGCACGCCCGCCTGCAGACCGTCTGCTACGAAACCGAGCAGCGCCTCACGGAAACACGCGCCCAATTGGCTTCGCTCAATGTGGAGGTGGAGCGCACGCGCGGACGCCTGGAGTCCCAGGTGAAGGAAAGCGGCGCCATCGAGCAGCGCATCGGCCAGGCGGAACGCGAGTCGCAGGAGCTGGATCTGCGGCTGCAAACCCTGGAAGGCGAGATCGCGGCCCACCGGCAGACGCTGGCGGAGCTGGAACGTCAGATCGCCCTCGCCCGCGAGCGGATGATGCAGAAGAACCAGCAGCGCGAGGCGCTCCAGGCCCGCCTGCGGGAGCGCGAATCCGCCATCGAGAGCGGCCGCCAGATGGTCCTGCGGCTGCTCGGGGAGGCCTCCAAGCTGCGCAACCAGTTGGCCCAGATGGACGAGTACCTGGCCAGCGTGGAGCGCGAGACGGCCCGCTCCCGGAAAGAGGCCGAAATCGCCGCGGCGGAGTTGGAGCGGCTGGCGGCGTCCCGCCAGGCGCTGGCCGAAACCATGTCCCAGCGCCAGCTCGAACTGGAATCGGTCGTGGGCGAGCGCTGCCGCACCGAAGAGGAGCTCGGCGCCCGCAAGCGCGCGGCCATCGAGGTGCGGGCGCAAATCGACGCTGCGCGCAACGAGTGCTCGCAGCTCAAGGCCCGCAAAGAATCCATCGAAGGGGTCTTGGCGCACCGCTCCTACACCACGGATTCGGTGAAGCGCCTGTTCGCCGCATTGGAAAAGGGGAAGGCCCAGGATCTGCGCCCCCTGGGTGTGCTGGCGGACTTCGTCGAGGTGGATCCGGCCTACGAAAAACCCGCCGAGGAGTTCCTGCACGACGAGTTGGAATACGTGGTGGTGAACGATTGGCAGCAGGCCGATCGCGGCCTGGATTTCCTCCGTGCCGAACTGGACGGCCGCGCCACCTTCCTGGTGCATCCCGAGAAAAACGGAAACGGGAAGGCGTCCCTGCCGGAGCCGCCCATCGGGCCGGAAACCGGCATCGTGGGCCGCTTGAGCCAGTCCCTGCATCTGACCAACGGACTCAGTGAGCGGGTGGCGGACCTGCTGCCGCGTGTCTCGCTCTGCTTTCTGGCGGAGGATCGCGGAGCGGCCCAGCGCCTCGGTGTGGCCTATCCCCACCTGTACTTCCTGGCTCCGGATGGCTCCTGCTATCACGGCCATACCGTCGCCGGAGGCAAAAAATCGGCCAGCGGCCCGCTCGCTCTGAAGCGCGAGGCGCGGGAGTTGACCGGCGCTCTGACCGCCCGGCAGAAGGTCCTGGAGCAGCACGTGGCCCGGCTCGACGAGCTCAACCATGAGACCGCCCAACTGGAGAGCGAACTGGAAAGGCTCCGCGGCTTGCAGCAGTCTCGCGAGAAGGACCGCGTGGCCCTGGAGCACGAGATGCGCAAGCTGACCGACGACACCGCGCGTGCCAACTCGCGTCTCTCGGTCGCTCGCCTGGAGCTGGAGCGCTTGCGCCGCGATAGCGAGGCCTGCCTCGAGCAGCGGGAAAAGAACCTCGCGGCGGCTGAGGAAAAAGAGGCGCTGCGCGCCCGGCACGAGGAGGCCCTCGAGGCCGGCCGCCAGGACCTCGAGAAACTGGAGGTGGAGGCCGCCACCATCGCGGAGGAGTACTCCGCCTTGCGCGTGGAACTGGCCGGCCTGGAGGAGCGGCATCGGGGAGAACGCGCCGCCATGGGCAGGCTCGAAACCCAGTTCCGCGAAACTACCCAGCGGCGCGGCCAGATCGCCCCGGAAATCGAGCGGCTCGGAACCGCGCGCGCCCGCCTGCTGGCCGACAACGTGGAACTCGACCGCAAGGGCGCCCTCTTGAGCGACCAGATCCTGGAAGTGGAAGCCTCCGTCAACCGCCTGGCCGCGGAGGAAGAGGGGTTGCGCGAGTCCCTGCGCCTCGGCGAGGAGGAACTCAAGGTCCTGCGCCAGCAGGTCGAGGAATTGCACCAGAGCCGTTCCCAGATCGAAGTCGAACTCGTGAGACGGCAGGCGGAGCTCAAATTCCTGGATGAGACCAGCCGCAAAGAGCTGAACTGCCCGGTGGAGAGTCTGGCCGCCGGCGAAGAGACGGTGCCGGACGCGGACGCCATCGCGGAGGCGGAGCGCCTCTACCAGGAGGTGCGCAACCGGATCGAAGCCTTAGGGCCGGTTAATCCCCAGGCCATGGAGGAATTTCAGGAGGCGCAGCAGCGCCAGGACTTCCTGTCCGCCCAGCGCCAGGATCTGCTCGACTCCATTCGCGATACCGAAAAGGCCATCCAGGAGATCGACCTGGTTTCCCGCCAGAAATTTGCGGAGGCCTTCGAGGCCATCAATGCCAACTTCCGCACGGCCTTCCAAACCCTGTTCGGCGGGGGCACGGGCGAGATGCGCCTCACCGACGAGACCAACCTGGCCGACTCCGGCATCGATATCGTGGCGTCGCCTCCCGGAAAGCGCCTGCAAAATGTCCTGCTGCTGTCTGGGGGAGAGAAGGCTCTGGCGGCCATCGCCTTGCTGATGGCCATCTTCCGCTATCAGCCCAGCCCGTTCTGCGTGTTGGACGAAGTGGATGCGCCGCTCGATGAGTCCAACATCGAACGTCTTACTCGCCTGTTGCGTGAGATGTCCGTCGAAACCCAGTTCATCGTGATCACGCATTCCAAGAAAACCATGGAATCAGCGCAAGCCATGTATGGGGTCACGATGCAGGAGCCGGGGGTCTCCAAGCTGGTGTCAGTCAGGTTCCAGCCCCTGGCCGCCTCAGCCGCCTAAGAAGGGAGAAACAAGCCAGCCGTCAGCCGCCGCATGGGAAAAGGCTGACGGCCGAAACCTACACGTTAAACGAACTGCCGCAGCCGCAGGTAGACTTGACGTTCGGATTGCTGAACTTGAACCCGGACCCCTCCAGGGTTTCCACATAGTCCACTTCCGCGCCGTCCAAGTAGAGCAGGCTGGCTTGATCGACGAACACCTTGAGCCCGTCGTAATTGTAAGTCTTGTCCAGCATGTTCGGCTGGTTTTCGAAGGCCATCGAATAGCTGAAGCCGGAACAGCCGCCGCCCACCACGGCAATCCGCAACCCGGCCGGTTTGGGATCCTGCGTATCCAGAATCTCCTTGACCTTACCCACAGCTTTTTCGGTTAATTGGACCATACAGTTGTCGCTTCACTCCTCTAGGATCAGGGTGGTGCTCCTGCAGAATCCTGAGCCGTGCGGAGCCCAACCACTTCAGTTAGATGATAGCGCATCCACCTGGTCGCAGGAATCTGCTATCTTCGCAGTGGGGAACGAATTTCGGCAGGAGTGAAACCGTCACCCAGTGGGCCGCGTCGGACACAGTGTATGGGAACGCTGACCGGTGCCCTGCCACTCCCCATCTTCGGAACCAAAACTGCGGCTAAGACTCGAGTGGACTACGAGAACACCCAGGAAGGTTTGTTGGTGCGTCGCGCCCAGGCGGGGGAGGAAGCTGCCTTCCGCGAAATCATGGAACGCTACCAATCCAAGGTGTTTTCCATCATTCACGGCATCGTCAGACAGCGCAATGATGTGGAAGATATTGCGCAGCAGGTATTTGCGAAGGTTTATGTCTCCATCCGCAGCTTCGACTTCCGCAGCTCCCTGATCACCTGGATCTACAAAATCACGGTCAACGAGTGCTTCGACTATTTGCGCAAGAAGAAAGTGCGCAAGCTGGTGTACGAGAGCGATTTGAGCGAGGATGAGGTGCGCCGTGTGGAGAACACGGAGCCGTCCGTGGATCGTCAGCCGCCGGCGGATGCCACCCTGGCCCGCCGCGATTACGTCCTCAAGCTTCTTTCGCGGGTTTCCGAGGAAGAGCGTATGTTGTTGATGATGAAGGAGGTTGAGGGCTATTCGGTAGAGGAGCTGGCGCAGACCACGGGGATGAACGAGAACACCATTAAGGTGAAGCTGTTTCGGGCCCGCCAAAAACTGGTGAGAGCGGCCCAGCGGTTGGAGCGCGCTCCCGGTTTGGTGACCGGTTGAGCGCCGAAAGGGTTAGGAAAAAGTAGGGTGGATGATGATTCTTTCGAAGCGGGCAGGAAAAAGGTAGCTCAGACCCGCGGAGAGAATCGGAATGGCATGGTAAGGTAAGCTTTGTATACGCTTTACAGGGGAAGAAAGCTATGCACCCGGTAATTCTGGAAAGCCTCGAGGAGTATCTCGCGGGCGCTCTCGCGCCGGCGGAACAGCGGCGACTCGAAGCTCACCTCGAAACCTGCGAACACTGCCGGCAGGAGGTGGGGAGAATGCGGGAAATCTCGGCTCTCTTCACTTCCCTGCAGCCCGCGGAAGTGGTGGAACCGTCTCCGGGTTTTACGGCGCGGGTCATGCAGCAGGTTGGCGAGCGTCCCGCTCCTTCGGTTTGGAGCCTGTTCTCTCTGGATTTCGCCTTCGGCCGGCGCGTCGTGTTTGCGTCATTGCTGACCTTGGCCGTCCTGGGCAGTTATCTGGTGACTCGGGAAACGGAATATGCCTCTGGACCGCCCAGTCCGGAAGCCGTGATGGCCCAGGATCAATCCGCGCCTAATCCCGGACCGGATCGGGACCACATGCTCGTGACGCTGGCCTCCTATGAGCCCTAATGTGCTGATCCGGTCGCCCTTGCACGCGACGTGGAAGAACCAGACGGCCTGCATCACGGTTCTCACACTGGTCTTCCTGTGCGGTGCGGTGGTCGGCGCGGTGGCCATGAGTCTGGGGCACAGCCGGCTGCACCGCTCCGCTTTCTGGACCGACAGCGGCAAGGCCGCCTACCTGGCGAAGGTCAAAAAAGAACTCGACCTCACGCCCACTCAGGCGGCCCAGATGGAAAGCATCCTGGACGACTTCTCGCTGTACTACCGCACCGTGCTCTCCGACGGTAAAACGCGCATCATGCAGATCCTGAATGATGAGCAGAAGCAGAAGTTCGAGCGCCTGCTCCAGGAAAGCCACGCGCACCCCTGAGGCCCCGAACCCGCTGAGTTGACAGGCTGTTCCGCGCACAGGCAAGATGCCTGTATGCGGTCTGTCAGGGTATCCCCCACACTGATTTTCCTGCTTGCGGCCGGCCTCCTGGCCGCGGGATGCCAATCCGCTGGTAGTTTTCCGGTACGCACCTATCCCATGGGAGACCGCGTGACGCTCGGTCACTACGTGTACACCATTTTCGATGTCCAATGGATGACCCAATTGGGGGTCGGGCCGTCCGCGCGCATCCCCAGCAGCCGCTTCCTGCTGGTTCGGTTCCGGACTTTGAACAGCGGAGCGGTCGAAACCATGGTCCCGGCCATGACCCTCGAAGACGATAGCGGTCATGTGTACGAAGAGTTGTCCGACGGCGACCAGGTGCCGCAATGGGTCGGCTTCATTCGCCCGGTAGCGCCCGCGGCCTCGGTCCAGGGCAACATCGTGTTTGACGTGCCCCCGGCGCACTACAAACTGCGCATCAAGGACGAAACCGAGCAGCGTGCCGCGCTCATCGATCTGCCCCTGACCTTCAGCCGGGAAGCCCCGCCGGATCTGCCTGCCACCCTGCCGAAGCAGTGAGATTATAAAAAGAGGAGCAATCCTGTGCTTCCTCTTGTGGTCCTGCTGCTGGCTGCGGCGTCCGGAGCCTGCGCCGCCGGGAACCTGACGATCGTACAGGCCACCATTCAGCAAGGTGAAGGCGGCTCGCCGGTCCCCCCCGGTTTCGCGCATGCGCCCGGCGAGGTCATCTATTTCAGCTTCCAGGTGGAGAATTATCGCGTCTCCCCCGCGCAGAAAGTGCAGCTCTCCACCCGTGTGGAGGCCTTGGATCCCCACGGCGTGCCCCTGACGGAGCCCATCGAGTCCAAGGTGGATACGGATCTCGCGCCAGAGGACAAGGGATGGAAGCCCAAGGTGGGCCACGAGATTGCCATCCCGCCCGAAGCAGGCTCGGGGACTTACCGGATCAAAGTCCAGGTCAAGGATGAACTTGCCTCCGCTACCGCCGAGAAAGAGGTCGCCTTCGAGGTGCGCGGCCACCCGGTGGAACCCAGCGATACCTTGGTGATCCGGAATTTCCGCTTTTACCGCAGCGAGAACGACACCGAACCCCTGGCGCGCCCGGCATACCGGCCCGGGGACACCGTCTGGGCCCGCTTCGATCTCACCGGCTACAAGTTCGGACCCGGCAACCAGATTGACGTAAGCTACCGGGTTTCGGTGTTAAGTCCAAGTGGCAAGGTGCTTTGGAGCCAGCCGGAGGCCGAGGCCGTGGTGGAAAAAACCCGCTCCTTCTACCCCAAGCGGTACGTTCCGGGATTCGGCAGCCTCAGCCTCCAGCCCACCATCCGTCCGGGCGACTACGCCATCGTGGTCAGCGCCCGGGACGCGATCGGCGGCCAGACCTTTGAAACCAGGCAGACGTTCTCGATCGAGTAACCCGCCTACGCCGGCGTCTCGACCATGCGGATGGTCCAGAAGTCGTCCGCCAGGTTATTGGTGCTCAGGTAAGCGTACGGCATGGTGAAGTAGCCTTTCATGCCCCAGGCGTCCCCCCAGGAGTTGCGCACGATGAAGCGCTGGGAGGCATCCTCGTACCCGACCGCCATCACGGCGTGGCCGCCCACCACCTGCTCGCTGCTCCCCGGCATCTGTACAACGCCGGTCTTGGCCACTTCCTCGCTCTCGAAACTCTCGTACACCGTGAAGCCGAAAACGAACGGATAGCCCGCGGCCAGGCACCCTTTCATCTGGTTCACGATGTGGGCCAGGCGTTGATAACGCACCAACTGGTTCTCCAATCCCTCGGTGTAGGCGGCCTGCGGCGGCTTGTCCCGAAACTTATTGATGTCGTACGGCCAGGTGGGATCCTCGCGGCAGGCGCCCTGCTTGGCCACGCTCTTGATGCCGTCGCGAATCTGCGCGCCGCTGTCGCTGTCCACGGTGTGCTCCATGACGCGCTCGTTGTAGTAAATGAACAGGCGGGAGGGCACGAAGTTCTTGCCGCCCTGCTTGATCTGCTCAAACTGGATCGCGCCCCCGATGGCGTTGGCAGTGCAGCTTCCCAATTGCCCCTGGTCGTAGACCGGCGGGCACTGGGGGCGCAAGTCGACGCTGGGCGGCAGTGCGGCCAGGGCGGCTGGAGGCGCCGCATACATGTGGTCACGTTGGTCCGGAAGGTCGGGGACCCATCCGTAACGGCTTACTTTTGGCATGATCTAAGCTCCTTCGGAGATTACTTCGTTGGGTAGTGCGGTGCGATCCCTTACCGTTTCAGCGGAAGTGTGGGCCGGATGCGGCTTCCCGGGAGCTCAGTACCAGGGGGCTCCGCGCCGGCCCTCCCAGTTCGATACACTCAGCTTGTTCTCCGGGAGGTGCAGCCGGTTGGTTTCGACCCGTGTTTTCCAGGTTGCAGTGGCTATCGCGGCCGCGGCATTCGCAGCCTTTGCCGCCGATCCGGTGTTTCCGTATGGCGCCGTCTATTTTCGCAAGTCCAACCCGCCCGAACAGGATTGGGAGCGCGACCATCAAACCGCGGCGCGTCTGGGCATGAACACCTTCCGGCACTGGTTCATGTGGTCCGCCATCGAAGTGGCGCCCGGCAAATACGACTGGCGCGACTACGACCGCATGCTCGACCTGGAGGAGCAAAACGGCATCCGGACCGTGATCGCACCCCTCGATAACACGGCGCCCGAATGGGCCTTTGACCGCTACCCGCATGCCCGCTACCGAGCCTCCGACGGCGCCGTCTCCGGCAGCGGCATCTCCGCCTCCAGTGCCACCGGGGGCTTCCCCGGCCTGTGCCTGGATAACGAGGACGTGCGGGAACTGGACGGGAGATTTCTGGCCGCGCTGGTGGAGCACTACCGCGGCCGCCGGGCGCTGCTGGGCTATGACATCTGGAACGAGAATACTTACGACGGCGGCGCCCCGCAGCACATGCACTGCTTCTGCGAGGCCACCCAGCGCAAGTTCCGCGAATGGCTCCAGCACAAATACGGCACGCTCGACCTGCTCGGCCGCGCCTGGTATCGCTACAGCTTTGCCGGCTGGGAGAACGTGCACCCTCCGGCCAACTTCCAGGGATATCCGGAAAGCCTGGACTGGCTGGAGTTCCGGATCGACGATGCCTTCCGCCTGTTCCGCTGGCGCACAGAACTGGTCCGCCGCCTGGACCCGCAGCATAAGGTAGTGGCCCATGGCGTGGCCGGCACGCTGGACACCCTGCCCTCGAACACCCACAACGAGTGGCGCTCGGCCAGGGAGGTAGACGTCTGGGGCCTCACCTGGATCGCGGCGCGCAAAGGTAGCGAACTCTGGAAGCAGTTCCACGCCCTGGACCTGGTGCGGGCCGGCTCCCGCGGCAAGCCCTTCTGGCACGCCGAAGCCCAGGCTGGACCGCTGTGGATGCAGCCGCAGGTCATCCACCGCCCGCGGGAGGACGGGCGCATCGCCGACGAGAAAGACGTCCGGCTGTGGAACCTGGTCTCTTGCGCGGGTGGCGCCACCGGCATCCTATATCCTCGCTGGCGGCCGCTGCTGGACGGCCCCCTGTTCGGCGCCTTCGGACCCTTCGGCATGGACGGGTCGGTCACCCCCAGAGCGGAGATGGCCGGCCGCGTGGCGCGCTGGGCCAATACGCACCCGGAACTCTGGAAGTCCCGCCCCGTCCACGGGGATGTGGGCATCGTTTTTGTGCCGGAATCCGAGCTGTTCAACTACGTGCAGCAGGGTGCCACTACTTTCTACGCACAGGACGTCCGCGGCGCCTACCAGGCTTTCTTCGACTCCAACATCCAGCCGGACTTTGTACACATCGACGACCTCGGGGGCTACAAAGCCATCTACCTGCCTTACCCGGTGATGCTGAAGGAAGCCAGCGCGCGCAAGCTGGTCGAGTTCGTGGAGCGGGGCGGTTACCTGATCAGTGAAGGTCTGCCGGCATATTTCGGCGACCGCGGAAAAGTGGGAACCGTGCAGCCGAATTACGGCCTCGACCGGCTGTTCGGCGCCCGCGAGAGCTACGTGGAGTTCACCCCCGACCTGAACGACGACTTAACTCTGAATGTGCGCGGCTATGAAATCAATGGTCGCTACTTCCGGCAGGAATATGCGCTTGCCGGCGGCACAGCCGCGGGCACCTACCGCAACGGGCGCCTGGCTGCCGTCGCGAACAAATACGGCCAAGGCCGCACGCTGCTCATCGGCACGTTTCCGGGCGGCGGCTACTACCTGCACCACCTGCCTTCCCAGAAGGCGTTTTTCCGCACGCTGGTGGGCGCGCAGCAGTTGACCTCCTCGGACCCGCAGGTCCAGGCACGCCTGCACACGGGAGCCGGCGGCACCTACCTTTGGGTGGTCAACCCGCTCCGCGCCACCCGGACGGTTACCGTGGCGCTCGCCGCGAACTACGGCCCTTTCTCCAGCGCCGAAGATCTCTGGGACCAACAAAAGGTCAGCGTCAGCGGCCGCCGCGTGACGATTACCCTCAACGACCGCGATGTCGCCGTGGTGCAATTGAAATAGGCTGCAACCATGACCAAAGAAGAAATCCTCCTGGCCAACCAGGAATTCCTGTTCCCTGCCGTCTTTCACTACTACCAGCAGCCGCTGGTGGTCACGCGCGCGAAGAATCAGTACGTGTACGATGCCGACGGCAACCAGTACCTGGACTTCTTCGGCGGCATCCTGACCATCAGCGTGGGCCACTGCAACGAGGAGGTCAACCGCCGGGTGCACCAGCAGGTGGATACTTTGCAGCACGTCTCCACCGTGTTTGCCACCGGGCCGCAGGCGGCGCTGGCCCAAAAGATCGCTGCTCTGACCCCCGGGCGCCGCCTGACGAAATCATTTTTCACCAACAGCGGCACGGAAGCCAATGAGACCGCCATCCTGGCCGCGCGCTGTTACACCGGCTCGAGCGAAATCATCGCCTTGCGGCATTCCTATCACGGCCGGTCGGCGCTGGGCATGGCCTTGACCGGCCACGCCTCGTGGCGCTTGGGAGGCGCGCTGGATGCCGGGATCGTGCACGCGCACAACGCCTACTGCTATCGCTGCCCGTTCGGCCTCAGCTACCCCTCCTGCGACGTGCGCTGCGCCGGCGACCTCCAAGAGTTGATCCGCAGCAGCACTTCCGGGCGGATCGCCGGCTTCATCGCCGAACCCCTCCAGGGTGTGGGCGGCTTCATCACGCCACCCCCGGAATACTTCGCCATCGTGGCCAAGATCATTCGCGACCACGGCGGCATCTTCATCAGCGACGAGGTGCAGACCGCCTGGGGCCGCACTGGCAACAAGTGGTTTGGCATCGAGCACTATGGCGTCACGCCGGACGTGATCACCAGCGCCAAGGGCCTGGGAAACGGTCTGCCCATCGGCCTGACCGTGGCCACGCCGGAAGTGGCGGATTCGGTCCGCGGCCTGACCATCTCGACCTTCGGCGGCAACCCCGTCGCCGCCACGGCGGCCAAAGCCGTGCTCGACCTGGTGGAGGAGCAGAACCTGCTGGCCAACGCCGCGGAGACAGGAGCCCATCTGCGCGCCCGGCTGGAGGAACTCCGCGAGCGCCACCCCATCATCGGTGATGTGCGTGGCATGGGCCTGATGCAGGCGCTGGAACTGGTGGAGGACCGCCGCGCCAAAACGCCGGCTGCCGCCGCCACGGCGCGGCTGATGGAAGAGGCCCGCCAGCGCGGTCTCCTCATCGGCAAGGGCGGCATGTACGGAAACGTGATCCGCATCTCGCCGCCGCTGAACATCCAAAAGCCGGACGTAGACGCGTTCGCCCGCCTCCTGGACGCCAGCCTCGCCGCCTGCACCGTGTAACCGACCCGCGACCAAAGGGAGTGGACTTATCCCAGCGTGTTGATCGATCCCACCCGTCGCGCTTCGAACGCCGCGATCGCGCCTTCCTGCTTCTGGATGTAACCCAGTTCGTCCACCCCCTCGAGCAGGCAGTGCTTGGCGAAGCCGTCCACCGGAAATTCCACTGCCCGGCCGTTCGGCAGCGTCAGTTTCTGCGCCGCCAGGTCGATCGCCACCTTGGCCTCGGGATCCTGTTCCACCAGGGTGAACAGTTCCGCGTGCACGTCCGCCGGCACGACGATCGGCAGCAGGGAATTCTTCAGCGAGTTTTGCTTGAAGATGTCCGCGAACGAGGTGCTGATCACCGCCCGGAAGCCGAACTGCGTGAGCGCCCACGGGGCGTGTTCGCGCGAGCTGCCACAGCCGAAATTGTCGCCCGCCAGCAGCACTTGAGCGCCCTGCGCCCTCGGCTGATTCAGAATGAAATCCGGCCGCGGGTTGCCCTGCTCGTCGTAGCGCCAATCGTTGAATAGCTGCTTGTCGAGCCCCTGCTTGGAGGTGGTCTTCAGAAAGCGGGCCGGAATGATCTGGTCCGTATCGATATTGTTGATCGCGAGCGGGGCGACGCGGCTCTCGAAATTGGTAAAGGGCTTCATAGCATGGTCCTCACGTCGGTGATCTGGCCGTTGACGGCCGTAGCCGCGGCGGTCAGCGGGCTGGCCAGGAACGTGCGCCCGCCCTTGCCCTGCCGCCCCTCGAAATTCCGGTTGCTCGTGGAAACGCTGTACTGGCCTGGCTGCAACTGGTCGCCGTTCATGGCAATGCACATCGAGCAGCCCGGCTCGCGCCACTCGCACCCGGCTTCGCGGAAGATCTGCGGCAGCCCTTCGGCTTCCGCCGCGCGCTTCACCTCCTGCGAGCCCGGCACCACCATCACCCGCACCTTGGGGCTCACCTTGCGGCCCTTCAGCAGCGACGCCGCGGCGCGCAGATCCGAGATGCGCGAATTCGTACAGCTTCCGATGAACACCACGTCCACCGGATGCCCCAGCAGCGGCTTGCCGCCTTCCAGTCCCATGTAGCGCAGCGCCTTGCTGATGGAGTCGCGCTCGCGGACATCGGCCACCCGCGAGGGGTCCGGCAGCGGCGCCGTGATCGGCACGCCCATGCCGGGGTTGGTGCCGTACGTGATCATGGGCTCCAGTTGGTCCGCGTCGATCACGATCGAGCGGTCGTACGCGCCGCCTTCGTCCGTCGGCAGTTGCCTCCACCGCTCCACGGCGGCTTCCCACGCGGCGCCCTTTGGCGCGTGGGGCCTTCCGGCCAGGTATTGGAACGTGGTGTCGTCCGGCGCCACCATGCCCGCCCGTGCCCCGCCTTCGATGGACATATTGCACACCGTCATGCGCTCTTCCATGGAAAGCGCCCGGATCGCCGGGCCGCAATACTCGAATACGCAGCCCGTGCCGCCCCCCACGCCGATGCGCGAAATCAGCCCCAGGATGATGTCTTTGGCCGTGACGCCCGGTTTCAGCGCGCCGTCCACCCGCACCTGGAAGGTCTTCGACGGGCGCTGCAACAGGCACTGCGTGGCCAGCACGTGCTCCACCTCGCTGGTGCCGATGCCGAAGGCCAGCGCGCCAAATGCGCCGTGCGTGGCCGTGTGGCTGTCTCCGCACACCACCGTCATGCCGGGCTGCGTCAGGCCCAGTTCCGGGCCGATGACGTGCACGATCCCCTGGCGCTGGCTGTGGATGCCGAAACACGGAATGCCGAATTCCCGGCAGTTGGCTTCCAACTGCTCGAGTTGGTGGGCGGCCACCTGGTCCAGGATGGGCAGCGAGCGGTCGGTGGTCGGAATGCTGTGGTCCGCGGTCGCCACCGTCAGGTCCGGCCGCCGCACCCGCAGGCCGCGGTCGCGCAGGCCCTGGAAAGCTTGCGGCGAAGTCACTTCATGCACCAGGTGCAGGTCGATGTACAACAGCGTGGGCGCGCCCGCCTGTTCGTGGACCACGTGCGCATCCCAAACTTTTTCGATAATCGTGCGAGGTGTGCTCATAAGGTAACCCAGATGTCCGGCAGGCCGGGAAGCCTGCCGGGAAACCAGGATAGGCCCGGCTGCCGGTAAGCGTCCGGGCCTATCCGATCGCGGCGCAGACCGCTTCACCAACCTGTTCGGTGGTGGCGGGAGCGCCCGAAGGCCTGAGGTCGGCGGTGACTTTGCCGCTTTGGAGGACAGCCTCCATGGCGGCGTTCACCGCCCCGGCCTCTTCCTTCAAACCGAAACTGTATTCCAGCATGGCCGCCACCGAGCCGATGGCGCCCAGCGGATTGGCTTTGTTCTGACCCGCGATGTCCGGCGCCGAACCGTGTACCGGCTCGTACAGCCCGACCCACGCCCCCGAAGGCTTCCGGTCCCCGATGGAGGCCGAAGGCAGCATCCCGATCGACCCGGCCAGCACCGCACCCTCGTCGCTCAAAATGTCGCCGAACATGTTCTCCGTCAGCACCACGTCGAAGCGGCGCGGATTCAACACCAGTTGCATGGCGCAGTTGTCCACTAGCAGGTGATCCAGCGCGACGTCCGGGAACTCGGCGGCCACCTCGGTCACCACCCGCCGCCAGAGCTGCGAATTTTCCAGCACGTTCGACTTGTCCACCGAGGTGACTTTCTTGCGCCGCCCGCGCGCCAGGTGGAACGCCATGCGCGACACCCGCTCGATCTCCGCCCGCGTGTAAGTCATGGTGTTGACCGCGCGCGTCTCGCCGCCGTCTTCCAGGATGCCCCGCGGCGTGCCGTAGTAGATGCCGCCGGTCAGTTCGCGCACGATGATCATGTCCGTGCCGTCCACCAGGTGGTTCTTCAGCGGCGAGGCGTCCAGCAGCGCCGAGTAAGTTCGCACGGGGCGCAGGTTCGCGTACACTCCCAGGGCCTTCCGGATTCCCAGCAGGCCCTTTTCGGGCCGCTTCTCCGGAGGCACGTTGTCGAATTCCGGCAGCCCTACCGCGCCCATCAGAGTGGCGTCGGCGGCCAGCGCCAGCCGCTCCGTCTGCTCCGGAAACGGGGTCCCCGTGCGGTGAATCGCGATCCCCCCCAGCAAGCCCTCGCTCAGATGCAGGGTGTGATTCCACTTCCGCGCCACGTGGCGCAAAACGCGCACCGCCTCGCGCGTAACCTCGGTCCCAATCCCGTCTCCGGGCAATACCAGAATATTCAGGTTCATCGACTATCGGGGTCCCTGGCGGCTAATCCGCGGCCACCTGCTGGACCTTCTGTCCCTCGTGAATCAGCGCAATGATCTCTTCGTCCATGAGACCCTTCTTGCGGTCCGCCAGCGTGGTGAAGCGGTGGTAAAGATCGTCCAGTTCCTCGCGCGTCAGCTCGTAGCCCAAGTCCTGGCAGCGTTGCTTCAGCGCGTGCCGGCCGCTGTGCTTGCCCAGCACCAGGCGCCCTTCGGGCACGCCCACCGACCGCGGGTCGATAATCTCGTAGGTGCTCTTCTCCTTCAGATAGCCGTCCTGGTGGATGCCGGCCTCGTGCGCGAACGCATTCCGCCCCACGATGGCTTTGTTGGGCTGCGGTCCGAAAGTGATGATGGAGCTCAATAGCTGGCTGGCCGAGTATAGATGTTCGGTGTGAATGCTGGTGTGATACGGCAACTGGTCGTGCCGGGTCTTGAAAATCATGACCACTTCTTCGAGCGAACAGTTGCCCGCCCGCTCCCCGATGCCGTTGATGGTGCATTCAATCTGCCGCGCGCCGGCGCGCACCGCCGCCACCGAGTTGGCTACCGCCAGGCCCAGGTCGTCGTGGCAGTGCACGCTGACAATCGCGCAATCCCCCAGCGCCCGTGCGATGCGCCCGATCAACGCTCCGTATTCCTCGGGCACCGAGTATCCCACGGTATCGGGAATGTTCACGGTGCGCGCCCCGGCGGCGACCACCGCCTTGGAGATCTGCTCCAGATAATCCGGATCCGTGCGCGCGCCGTCCTCGGCGGAAAATTCCACGTCGTCCACGTGCTGCCGCGCCAGTTCCACGGCGGCTACGGCTTCGTCCAGCACCTGCTGCCGCGACTTTTTGAGCTTGTACTTCAGGTGGATATCGCTGGTGGCGATGAACGTGTGAATGCGCGGCCGTTTGGCGTGCCGCAACGCCTGTGCCGCCCGCTCCACGTCGCCCGTGCAGGACCGCGCCAGGGCCGCTACCTGCGCCCACGGATACTCCCGGCTGACGGCGTCCACGGCCTCGAAATCCCCGTCGGAGGCGATCGGAAAGCCCGCCTCCAGGATATCCACGCCCAGTTCGACCAGCTTGCGCGCCATTCCCAGCTTCTCGTGCACGGTCATGCTGCAGCCCGGCGATTGCTCGCCATCCCGCAGCGTGGTGTCGAAAATGTATACTCGGTCGCTCATGGTTGACGCCAGTAGCACCCATTATGCCCGGCGCCCTACAATTTGGCAAATTTATAATTTTAGCGGTTAATATAAAGTATTGTTATCATTAGAGGGCGCCCCATGGAACTCTACCCTTTGCAGGTGTTTCTCACCGTGGCCACCGAGCGCAGTTTCTCCCGCGCCGCCGAACGCCTTTTGCGCACGCAGCCCGCGGTCTCCCTGGCCCTCCAGCGCCTGGAGCAGGAGTTGGGCGAGAAGCTCATCGACCGCTCCGGCAAGGATCTCATGCTTACCGACGCCGGGCGCACCGTCCTGGAGTACGCGCGGCGCTTCGAGAACCTCCAGCAGGAACTGGCTAACGCCCTGGCTGAGCTGCGCGACAAGTCCGCCGGCCGCCTCACCATCGGGGCCAACGAATCCACTACGCTCTACCTGCTCCAGCACATCGAGCACTACCGCGCGCTCTATCCCAAGATCAAGGTGCAGGTGCGGCGCAGCCTTTCCAGCAAGATCCCCGCGGAGTTGATCGACGGCAACCTGGAACTCGGGGTCATCAGTTACGACCCCGCCGACGAGCGCCTGGTTTCGACCGTGATCTACACCGACTCGCTGGCCTTCGTGGTCTCCCCCAGACACCGTCTGGCGAGCCGCCGTTCCGTCTCCCTCACCGAGTTGGGGAGCGAGACCTTCATCGCCCACAACGTGCTCTCGCCTTATCGCGATGTCGTGCTCCGCGAGTTCCAGCGCCACCGCGTGCCGCTAAATATGGAGGTGGAGATGCCCACCATCGAAACCATCCGCAAGCTGGTGCAGAACAATCAGGGCGTGGCCTTTCTGCCCCGTATGTGCGTAGGGCAGGAAATTGAACAGAAACTCCTGCGCGAGGTGAAAGTGCGGGAACTCAACGTCGAGCGCAAAATCCGCCTGGTCTACCCCATGCGCCGGGCCCTCAGCCACGCGGCGAGGGCCTTTCTGGAGATCGTCCAGGAAAGAGCCACATAGCCCGGCCGCGGCCCGGCGCCACACTCGGCTGCCGAGCCGCGACCGTCAGGGAGCGGTCTTTCTCGCGCCTTACTGTACTGCCACCGTCACGTTGGCCTGGCTGCTGGCCGTCCCCACCGTCACCACCACCGGCTGCGCGCCGGAAGGCAGGTTCGCGGGGAGTTGCACGTTCACCTGGAAGGCTCCGGCCACCAGACCCGGCGCCGAGCCGGCGTAGAGCACCGTGGCCTGCTGGCCGCCCACCGTGACCGCGACCGGCTGCGTGACCGGCTTGGTCAGGCCGGTGCCATCGCTCGGCGTGATCGCTCCATCGGTATTCGGCGGTGTGTTCACCCCCTGGCCAGTGGCGTAAATCACGATCACGGAACCCTTGGCGGCGGGAGTCCCCGCGGCGTTCACCGAGCCGTTCTGGTTCAGGATCGCCCCCGGGCCTGAGCCGGACTGGTTCAGCGTGAAAATGCCCGGCATGCTGGCGGCGACGTTGTACGGAATGTTGCCGGAACTCGCGCCGTTATAGGTCACCTGCACGTTGGTGGTCACCCGGCCGGCGATTCCATACGGCACGATGGCGTTGATCTGGGTGTTGGAAACGTACAGCAAGGGCGCCTTGATCCCGTCGAAGGTCACCGTCACGTTGCCCAGGGTGGTGGGCAGCGCGTTGTTGGTCACCTGCGCGGGGACTCCGGTCGCCGGCCCCATGTTGGTCCCGCCGATATAGATGATCTCCCCGGGCGCGAGCGGACCGGGCGAGCCGCTGGCGCCGTTGACGATCTGCACCGAAGAAGGCAGTGGCGCGGCCTGTACGGTCAGGGAAACGTTCACCGTCAGCGGGCTGTTCCCCGCCCCCGGCGACGTAATTGTGATGGCGCCGGCGTAGGTTCCCGCCGCCAGGCTGGCCGGATTGACCGTGACGCTGACCGAGGCCGTCGTGGTCCCGCTGGTCGGAGTGACGCTGAGCCATGTGCCGCCGCTGGTGGTGGTGGCGGCCGCCGTGAATGCCAGGCCGCCGCTGCTCGAGCTCACCTGCAAAGCCTGCGCCGCCGGCGCCGCCCCCCCAACCTGGTAGGTAAACGCCAGGCTGGTGGGCGACGCGGACAGCGTCTGCGCCGCCGTCACCGTCAATGTCACGGGAATGCTGATCGGGCTGCCCGCCGCGCCCGGCGCCGTGATCGTGATCGACCCGTTGTAGGTTCCAGGGCTGAGCGAGGCAGCGCTGACCGAAACGGCCAGGTTCTGTGGCGTCGTACCCGCCTGTGGGCTGACGGAGAGCCACGAGCCCCCCGCCGTGGTGGCTGCCGCCGCGGAGAAGGTCACCGCCCCGCCGGAACTGCTCACCGCGATGGTCTGGTTCGCCGGCGCCGCTCCGCCGGCCGCCTGCGTGAACGAGAGGGAAGCCGGGGTGGCCGTGATCGTTGCCGTGGTTACCGTCAATGTAACGTTGACGGTCTGCGGGCTGTTGTCCGTCGGGTTCCCCGTCCCGGCGTCTTTCGCGGTGATCGTGATCGTCCCGTTGTACGTGCCGGCGCTGAGGAGGTTCGGCGTAGCATTCACCTGCAAATTGCTGGGTGTCTGGCCGGAGCCCGGCACGATCAGCCACGAGCCGCCGTTCGAGGTGGCCGTCGTCACCGTGTAGTTCAGCGGACCCACCGGATTCGTGCTGGTCAGCCCCACCACCTGCGCCGCAGGCAGAGCTTGATTCACCGAGGTGAAGTTCAGGTAATACGAGCTCACATTCAGCAGCCCGTTGTTGCTCACGTAGAGCTTTACGCCTACCGTTTGCGGGCTGTTCGGCGCCGCCAGGCCGGTTACCGAATTCGTGGCGGCGATCGAAATCGTTCCGTCGTAGGCTCCCGCCGGCAGCCCGGCCGTGTTCACCGTGACCGGGACCAACCCGCCGCCCCCCGTCGAGCCGCTCACAGTCGTCGTCCCCGAAATCGCCAGCCAGTTACCCCCGGTCGAGGTGCTGGCCGTGGCCGTGTAATTCAAGGGCACCCCGGTCGTGCTGCCGATCGTGAGGACCTGCCCGCTTGGAAGCGCCTGACCGGTCTGGTAGTTGAACACCATGCTGGCCGGAGTGGCGCTGATCAGCGCGTCGTTGCTCACCGTGAGCGTCACCGTCACCTGCTGCGACGGATTCCCGGCTCCGGTCGCTGCCACCGTGATCGTCCCGCTGTACGTGCCTACCGCCAGTTGGGCGGGCGTCACCGTGACGCTGATCGGATTGGGAGTGGTGCCGCTGGGGGTAGCGGTCAGCCAGTTGCCGCCGCTGGCCGTCGCCACCGTAGTGGTGTAGCTCAAAGCCGCGCCCGTACTCCCCGTAGCAATATTCTGGGCCGCCGGCGCCGCGCCGCCGATCTGGTAGGAGAAGTTGAGCGTGACGGGACTCAGCGTCAGCAAAGGACTGCTGCTGACCGTAAGGTTCACGGGAATCGTGGTGGTTGCCGTCGAAGCCCCCGGCGTGGAGATCGTGACGCTGCCGGTGTACGAGCCGGCCGGCAGATTCGCCGGAGTTACGCCTACAGTCAGGGTTCCGGGAGTAAGCCCGCCTAAAGGCGTCACCGTCAGCCAGGGGACTCCCGCCGGATTCGGGTTCACTCCATAGGTCAGCGAATAGTTGATGGCACTCCCGTTGCTGGTCAGAGAGACCGTCTGCTGCAACTGGTTGTTGGTGCCGCCGATCTGGTAGTAGAACGAGAGCGATGTCGGGCTGACCGTCAGTTGCGGCAGAGCGGTCACCGTCAGGCTTACCGCTACCGTGGTCGGCGTCGTATTTCCGCTCGTGGGCGTCACCGTAATTGTGCCGTTGTAGGTGCCGGGCGCCAGGCTGGACAGAACCGCCGAATTCAGGCTGGCGCTGAGAGCCGCGGGCGCCGATCCGCTGGTGGGCGCCACTTGCAGCCAGTTCCCTCCAGTGGACGTGACGGCGGCAACCGTGAATCCTACTCCCGAACTGCCGGAAACCGTGAGAGCCTGCGCCGCCGGCACCGACCCGCCGCCCTGGTAACTGAACGTCAGGCTGGCGGGGGCCACGCTCAACTGCCCCACTGTGAAGTTGACCTGAACCGATACGTTCCCGGTGCTCGAATTGTTCGCTACCAGGATGGACCCGGTATAAGTCCCCGCCGCTAGACCGCTGGGATTCGCGAACACGGTCACCGTGACCTGCCCGGTGGAACTGACGGTGCCGCTCGTCGGATTGGGTTGAGGATTCAGCCAGTTCCCTCCGCTCGCCGTGCTTCCGGAGATGATGAAGCTCACGGGACTCCCGGACGAAGCGTTGCTCGAAATCGTAAACGTGCCGGAGACCGCCGTGGTGCCGCCTACCTGCGCCGACAGGTTCACCACGGTCGGGCTCACTGTAATCGTAGTCTGCGCCCGCAGGGCGCTGACACCGCCGAGCAGCAGCAGCGCTGCCACTGGCCACACACGAAACCGCGGGAAGGTATTCAAGCTGTCCTCCAAAGTTTTGCGGAACATCCGGTTATGCGTCTGGACGCGGACCTGCCTGCCTGGGGTGAGCACGCGCACCTCCAAAAGAACATAATGGACCTATTATGTTTTATTGACAAGGGGTCTGCGGTTTGGCGGCTACCGGCCAGGGGCCCGTGCGGCGCCCGGTGCGCCACCCGGACACAGCCCTGTAGCATGTGGCCACGAGCGGCGGGAAGTGTGCGGAATTATACGCTGCGGTACAGCCCGTGCTCCCGGATGTAGCGCAGCACCGCCTCGGGCACCTCGGCGGGAGCCTCGCCGAGGGCCAGTTTCCGGCGAATTTCAGAGGATGAGACCGGCAATTCGAGCGTCTCCAGGCGCCTCGTCCGGGCGCCTGCCGGCGCCTCGTATTCGTGCCCCGGCCGGCTTACCACGATGAATTCCACCGCCCGAATCACGTCCTCCCAGCGGCGCCAGGTGCGGATCTCGGCGAACGCGTCCGCGCCGATGAGAAAAAATAGTTCGTCCTCCGGGGACAGGCCCGCGCGAACCTTCTCAATGGTGTAAATCGAGTAACTGCGCTCGGTGCCGGCCTCCAGCCGGGACGCCTCCAGGCCGGACTCCCCGGTGCAGGCCAGTTCCACCATGCGATAGCGGTCCTCATAACTCGCGTGGGTCGCGCCCGCTTTGTGCGGCGGCCTGGCCGCGGGCACGAATAGCACCCGTTCCAGTCCGAACCGCCGGGCCGCTTCTCGGGCCACGGCCAGGTGCGCCAGGTGGATCGGATCGAAGGTGCCGCCGAAAAGGGCGAGTCTCAATGTCTACTTCAGTACTTTGATCTCGATGTTGCGGAAGTACACCTGCATCGGCGGCCCGGCGTGCAGTTGCAGCGCGATCACCCCCTCGGGCCACTTGGAATCGTGCAGATCCGCCGTCACCGTTCCGTTCAGCGTCAGGCGGATGTGATCTCCGTCACACAGGATCTCGTAGTCGTTCCAGTCTTTGAGATGCACCACCTTCTCGCCCTTGTCCTTCCAACTGTTCACCAGGATGCCGCGCGTGCCTTTCTCCTCGTACAGGCAGCCCCAGTAGTTGTTCTCGGCGGCGTCCGCCTGGTAGCCGCGGCACACCCATTCGGGCAGCGCCTCGCTCCGGAACTGGATGCCGCTGTTGTGATTCCGCAGCTTCATCTGCGCCCGCAGGATAAAGTTCCGATACGTCTGTTTCGTAATCAGGAAGGAATTGTGCGTCAGCTTCACGCCCTCGGTCGAGCCCACGATCATGCCGTCGTGGACCGACCAGAGGCGCGGGTCGCCGTCCCATCCGTCCAGGTTCTTGCCGTTGAACAGGGGATGGAAGCCCCCGGCGCCGAAGGCGGCCGCGCACGCGGCCAGCAGCAGCAGGAATCGTTTCATGGCAGTCAAACCCTTTCGATCTTCACGGATTGGATCCGGACCTCCTGGAGTGGCCGGTCCTGGCTGTTGCGGGGAACATTGGCGATCTTCTCCACCACCTCGTAACCCTCCACCACCTCCCCGAAGATGCTGTGGCGGTTGTCCAGCCACGGCGTGGCGGCCACCGTGATGAAGAACTGGCTGCCGTTGGTGTTGGGCCCGGCGTTGGCCATCGAAAGCAGGCCCTTGGTGGAGTGCTTCAGGCTGGCATGGAACTCGTCGTCGAACCGGTACCCCGGGCCCCCACGCCCCGTGCCCGTGGGATCGCCGCCCTGGATCATGAAGCCGGGGATCACGCGGTGAAAAATCGTGCCGTCGTAGAACGGCTGGCCGGTCTTGGTTCCCTCCGCCAGGCCGACAAAATTCTCCACCGTGCGCGGGGCTTTATCGGCGTACAGCTTGATCTTGAAATTTCCCTCGCTGGTGTCGAACAACGCAAACAATTCGTTAGGCATTGCCCTGATTGTATCAGGGTGAAACCGCGGCGCCGGACTCCCGGCTGGCCGGCTACAGTTCCTTCGTCCGCACGTGCGGGCCGAAATCCACCGGTGTGCTGCCCGGCTGCTCGCTGAACACCTTCTGCATATACAGCCGGCTCAGGCTCAGGTCGGTCGGCAGGCTGTGAGCCCGCCGGGTGTCTTTTTCATGGATCAGTTCCACCACCAGGAACCCCCCGTAAAACGTCTGTTGGAGGAAGGTGGCGATCTTGGCCATGTTGATATCGCCGTCCCCGAGCACCTCCTGCGAAACGCCGTTCCGCGTGTTGCGCAGGTGCAGGCTGGCGAGCCTGCCGCCGGCCTCGTCCATGAGCGCCAGCGGATCCATGCCCGCGCGGCTCGCCCAGTCCACGTCCAGGCAGAACCGCACCAGCCCGGTCTCCGTGCGCCGCAGGCAGTAGCGCCACTCCCGGGCGTTGTCCCGCATCTCCGGCAGATGATGGTGCAGGAGCAGTTGGATCCCGCCCTTCTGCAACTCGTCACCCATGCGGTTGAGCTGGTAGGCCTGGGTCTCCAGCTCCTCGTCCGCCTTGCGCTGCTCGCCCGGTTTCGCCGCCGGACTGAAGTTGACAAATCCCGTGCCCGCTGCCTTCATGGCTGCCGCGGTTTCCAGCACCTGGGCCCTGGTCTTCTCGCCCGCGTCCCGCTCGTGCACCGGCCCGCTCGCATACACGATCGTGGGTTCCAGGCGGTTCGCCGCCAGCAGGGCGATCGTTTTCTCCCGCAGCTTGGACTCCACCAGGGCGGGCATCAGTTCCAGGCGCCGGTAGCCCGCCCGGCGGGTTCCGGTGAAAATGTCTTCCAGCCCCTCCTCCAGGGCGCGATTCCGAAATTGCATCTCCAGAAGCCAGACGTAGGTTTGCGCCACCAGCTTCGGGTTATAGGCGTTGGTCCGCGCTTCGATCGGCGCGAGCGCGGCACAGGCCAGTCCCGCCAGAATTTCCCGTCGGGTCCGCGGGCCGAGTTCGGACGGCATAAGAACCCCCTTTGAAACAACCCAATCCTATGTTGAGATCCGAAACCACGAAAATCAAGCCCGGGCGTTGAAGTGCGCGCGACCCGCTCCGCCTGGATCACGTCCGGACGAAAAATTTATTCGCCCGCTTTTTCGGGCGCTTGCCGCGAAAGGCGCGGCTTCGCCGCACGGTCCTGGCAGCCGCCCGGGCAGCGCGGTAAGATGCTGCTTGAGCGGAGCCGCTGCCGTGCCCGCCAACCTCACCCCCGATTACCTTGCCGCCGAGCAGGCCTACAAACACGCGGAGACCCCCCAGGAAAAGATCGCCGCTCTGGAGGACATGTACGCCGCTCTTCCCAAGCACAAGGGCACCGAGAAGATGCAGGCGGACATCAAGCGGCGCCTCGCGGAGGCCCGCCGCGAGTCGCAGAAAACCCACAAGGCCGGCGCGCACGCCGCGCCCGCATATCTGGTCCGCCGCGAAGGCGCCGGGCAGGTCGCGCTGCTGGGCCCTCCGAATGCGGGCAAGTCTCGCCTCGTGAGCCTCCTGACCCACGCGCATCCGGAGGTCGCCGACTATCCGTTCACCACCAGAATGCCGGTGGCCGGCATGATGCCCTTCGAGGACGTGCAGATCCAACTGGTCGATCTGCCGGCCATTTCCGGCGAGTTCATGGAACCCTGGCTCCCCCAGGTGGTCCGGCCGGCGCAATCGTGCGCCCTGGTGATCGATCCGAACAATCCCGAGGTGCTCGGTCAGGTCGAGTTCATTCTCACCACGTTGGACGGCTGGCGCGTGCCGCCTCCTCGTCTGCTGGTGGCCAACAAGCTGGACCTCCCCGGCGCCGGGGAAAACTTCCGCATCGTCCTGGAACTGTACGGCGAGCGCTTCCACTGCCTGGGCGTTTCGGCGGCCGCCGGGCTCGGTCTGGGCGCCTTCGCGCGCGCCGCCTTCGACGCCCTGGGCATCGTCCGGTTCTACTCCAAGCCTCCCGGAAAGAAGCCGGATCTCGCCGCTCCCTACGTGCTGCACCGCGGCGCCACCGTGCAGGATGCGGCCGCCCAGGTACATCGCGATTTTGCCGAGCACTTGCGCTACGCGCGCCTCTACCGCAAGTCGCACGAGCAGGACGGCATGCTCGTGGAGCGCATGCACCTGGTGGAGGACGGGGACATTCTGGAATTTCACACGTAATCCGGCCGCCCGTTCGCACGGCCGAAGGAGGTGGGTCATGCTCTCTCGAATTGTGGTTGTCCTTGGTTTTCTGCCTTGCTGGCTGGCAGGCTCGCCGCCGCCCACGTCCGCCCGCTCTTTCTCGGAACTCATGGATACCATGGGCAGTTTCGAGGAAAGCCGGGTGCTTCTGACCGCGGTGGAACTCGATATTTTCACCGCCGTGGCCTCCGGCGCCACGGCGGCACAGGTGGCGGCCAGGGTGAGCGCCAATCCCCGCGCCACTGAAACGCTGCTGAACGCCCTTGCCGCCCTGGGCGCGTTGAGCAAAAGCGGCCAGACGTTTCGCAACACTCCGGACACGGCCCGCTATCTGGTGGCCGGATCTCCCGACTACCGGCGGCCCGCGCTGATGCACACCGTGCACATGTTCAGGGCGTGGGCCACCCTGACGGACTGTGTCCGCGCCGGTACGGCGGTGCTGCGCCCCGGTGTAGATCAGCAAGACCAGCAATGGACGGAAAGCTTCATCGCCGCCATGCACAGCGGAGCGCAGCGCACCGCGCAGCATCTGGTTCAGGTGGTAGGCGTGGCGGGCGTGCGCCGCCTTCTGGATATCGGCGGAGGCTCGGGCGCCTATTCCATCGCGTTCGCCAAGGCCAGTCCCGCATTGCACGCCGAAGTCCTGGACCTGGCCTCGGTGGTCCCGATTGCGCGCAAACATATCCTGGAGGCCGGTCTGGCAGACCGCATCAGCACCCGGGTCGGCGACCTGACGGTGGATGACTTCGGGCGGGACCACGACCTGATTTTGCTTTCCGCGATCTGCCACATGCTGGATCCCGAACAGAACCGCGATCTGTTCCGGCGCTGCTACCGGGCGCTGGCTCCGGGCGGGCGCATCGTCATCCGCGATTTCATCCTGGAGCCCGGCAAGACCGCGCCCAAGTGGGTCGCGCTGTTCGCCATCAACATGCTGGTCAGCACCAAAAGCGGCTCCACCCACACGGAAGCCGAATACCAATCCTGGCTCTCCGGCGCGGGATTCCAGCACTTCTCCCGCGTGGAGCCGGCCGGCGATATCCTGGTGGCGGCGCGGCGATAAGGACGGCCTGGCCCTTCAGCTCGCGCACAGCGCCGTGAGCGTGTGGATGTCGGGCAGATCCTCCAGCTTCCGCACCTGGCCCACGATCGCCGTCGCCTTGCGGTTCGGCCAGCGGGCGTAGCCCGCCGCGTCCAGAAATTTCTCGGCGACTTCTTCATAGGTCATCGGGTCCGCGGGGCTGCCCTTCCCAAAATCGGCCCGTCCGGAGATCGTGCGCCCATCCTTGAGATGGATCTCGAGGATCGTGGTCATCTTGTTGTAGCCGGCCTGTTCCGCCTCCGCGTTGACTCCAAAATGCACCCGCCGGATCATGGCTTGTACCTCGGGCCGGTTGACCACGTCGTCGGTGAACTCGGCCAATCCGGCCTTCCTGTACAGCAGCAGCGCGGCCATGCAAAATTCCATGCTGAACTTCGCCTGCAAGGCGTTTTTGGGCTGGTGGTGGATGAGCGCGTTGGGCATATTGCGGTTCGTTCCCACCTCCACGCTTTCCACCTGGCCGGCGCGCAGGTGGTTTTCCCGGATCAGTCGGCGCATCAGCGTCATGCCCGGATGCGTGAGCGAGCCGGAGGGAAACGGCTTGATGGAGATGCCGGGAAACGCGAACGTCCAGGGATTGCCGAGCTTGCGCAGAATGGCCTCGGGATTGTATCCCCCGCCGGCTGCCTGAAAGAAACCGCGCGGCGCTTCCAGAATGTTGTCCGCGGCCGTCCATCCCATCGCGCCGAAGTCGGTCGATACCACGCCGCATTCGGCCGCGTGCCCGGCCTGGAACGGCTTGGTCATGGTGCCGAAGTTTTCGCGCAGGCCTGAAGACTGGCTGGCCGCGATGCCCAGCACCTGGGCGATCCTCTCAACCGGCAATCCTCTCAACTTGGCCGTGGCCGCCGCGGCGCCGAACGGACCGCACGTCCCCGTGGAGTGAAAGCCCGCCTCGTAATGCCGCGGCGCGATGGCCTCGGCGATCTTGCACTCCACCTCCACTCCCAGGTGATAAGCGAGCATCAGCTCTCGTCCCGAGACCCTTTCGCCCTCCGCCACCGCCAGTGCCGCCGGCAAACAGGGCGTCGTCGGATGCGTGAGCAGGCCGTAGACGCGGTCCTTGGCCACCGCAAGCTGCGTGTCGTCATAGTCGTCGGCGTGCATCCCGACGGCATTGGCAAACGCCGCGAAGCGCGCCGGGCACTTGAGGCCCGAACCGATGACGGTCGCTGCGCCGGACAATGAGCCCAGCGACTTCAGGTACCGCCGAACCAGGCTGCCGGTCTCGGCGACAGACCCGGAAAGCGCCAGCCCCAGTCCGTCGAGGATGGATTTCTTGCCCAGTTCCACCACTTCCGGAGGGATGTCGGAATACCGCGCGCCGGCCACCCAGTCCGCGACGTAGCGCGTAAGTCCCTCGACGCGCCCCGGCGGCGCCTGCGTGAAGCCCTCCGAGGCGAACAGAGCGGCGGCGCTATGCAGTGCCGTCCGGGCCAGCGTTCTTCGTGTGAATCGCATATCCGCACCTGGACCTATCATCGTAGTATCTTGAACCGGAGGAGGTGCGGGTCATGTTACACCGGATGCGGGTATGTGTCTCGGCAGTAGTCCTCGGGTGTGCGCTCGTGCTCATAGCCGTGGCGGCCGACGTCAGCGGCAAGTGGCGGGCGGAATTTACGACTCCGGACGGCACGCCGCGGGTCAACACCTTCACGTTCCAAGTGAATGGCGATAAGGTGACGGGCACGGTCGCCGGCTCCCAGGATGATACGCCCATCAAGGACGGTAAATTGAGCGGAGACACGATCTCGTTTACCGCGGACCGGCCGTTTGGCACGTTCACCTACAAGGGCAAGATCAGCGGCGACGAGATCAAGTTTGCGGTGCAGTTCAACGACAACAATTTCGACATCACAGCGAAACGGATGAAGTAGGCGCCCGCGAACGCCGCGGGCTATTCGAGCAGCAGTGCCCCGTAGACCCCCAGCCGGGGGATGGCGATCTCCGTGCGGCGGGACCCGCGCTTCAGCGGAAGGTCCGCGGGCGGCCCTTCCGGAGTGTACAGCCGGGCGCTCCGGCACTGCCGCGCGACCCAGATGGAGAGCGCGGATGCCGGGGTATCGCTGTAGTTGACCATTTGGATCAGCATGGCGGCGCCAGAAGGGCTCGTGCTCACCGCGGGAAGCACCGACGGCGCGTTGAACAGACTGACGCCGAAATCCGGTGTGTTCAGCAGATCGTTCAGGTCCCGGGCCACGGACTGCGGGTCCGGGAAGTCTTCTTTGTAGATCGCGACTTCGCCTTCCCCCGTGGAGGCCACCGCGTAGGGCTGGTCCCGGGGCGGGGTGCCCCAGGCTGGCCCGCCCAGGACCAGGCCGCCCTGCGCGGCAAAGCCGCTGAGCAGACGCCGCTCGGCCTCCGTGGGCGGCGCCAGGTCAAAAGCCAGGAGGGCCCGCAGGTCCGCCGGCAGTGGAGCGCTCAGTTGCGCACGGCGGATCACGCGGTAGGGAATCTGCCGGCGCGCCACCAGGTTCAGGTATTCCTGCGTCATGGCCGGGTTGGCGCCCGCCGGATCCAGCACGATACCCACGCGCCCGTACGGTGCGAAGCCGCGCCATTCCGTGTGCTCCCCGAAGAAGGCCGGCGCCCGGGCAATCGTCCGCCACAGTTCCAGGGCCGCGGCGTCCCCGTTCCGCAGCGCTGGCCGCAGATCGTCGTGCAAGGTGACGATCCATTGGGCGCCCTCGGCGGCTGCGTCTGCGATGCTCCTGGCATAGTCCCTGGCCGTCCCGGCGCCGGGCGCATGGCTGAGCCACACGGGCCCGGGGGCCGCCGCCCGCAACGACCGCGCCAGCCACAGGTTGGAATCCACCCAGATTCCCGCGGTGGCCGAGGCCGTGGCGCTCTCTGCCATCTTGCCCACCCCCGGCGATACGCCCGCGACAGCTACTACCGGCTGGTCCTCCTCGCGGAGGGCCTCCTCCGGCGAGACGACCGGTATTACGAGTGCGCCGTGGTTCCTCGCTCGCAGGCTCTTGCGCACCTGCTCGGCAAAGTAGGACGCGGCGGGAAACTCTCCCTCGAGCGCCACGCCGTCCAATTGCGCCTGCACGGCCGCCGCCGCCGTGACAGCCGGGTCCGATCCGGCCGAAACCAGGCCCAGCACCGCCAGCCCGCGCTCCCGGGCCTTCCGCGCATAGGCCTGGACGAGCGCAAGCTGGCGCTTTTCCAGTTCCCGGTCGCTTCCGCCACTGAGCGTGAGCAGCAGGCAATTGATGGGTGTGCCCTGGACCAGCGCCAGCGTGGCAGGCTCGTACCATCGCGCGATGGCCTCCAGCGCCTCGCGGCTGGGCGATGTGCGTCCCCCGGCACGGAGCGCGGCTGCGAGCGGCCCCCCATCCCAGCGCACCGGGACCCATGCCTCGGGTCCGCCCGCGCCCCAGGCGGCCGCGCAGCAAAGCCCCGCGAGCAGCCCGGCCTTCACGCCTGGAGCCCGCCCACCAGTTCGATTCCTTCGCGCTTGCCGAGGTTCCGCGAGTACTTCCGGTCCGTCGCGTTGTTCCAGTGCTCGTGCACGCCCAGGCTCTCTGCCGGCGCGCCGTCCCGGTCGGGATCGTACACCGTGCCCGACGGAGCCTTGCCGGCCAGCGCGGCTTCGTGCAGATAGTTCTCCGGATTCCCGCGGCACTCCAGCGCCCGCGGCTCGCTGCGGATAAAGTCCAGCCCCACCGAATCGATGGCCACCGGATCCTGCGAAACAAACAGGCTGGAGCACCAGTGGTCCTGAAAGGATGCGTACTTGATGACGCGCTCATTCTGGCTCTCGGCCACGTACAGGAAGTCGATCAGGTAGAGCATCGTCTTGCCACCCAGGTGCTTGTGCGCGATCAGGTCCACCAGGCAGTTGTAGGAACCCATGGGCAGGTCTCTGGAAGCGAAGTCATGCAGAGGCCGGGGGGTGAAGCCGACGCCTTCGAAGTACACGGAGCCGAACTGGTTCTTCGCCGTCTGGGTGACTCCCATGAGGCCGTGCGCGCGCGACAGGGCCACGTTGATCACGTAGCTCGCCTCCGTCACGCAGTCCGGCAGAAGGGCCGTGGGCACGCCGGACCGGGAGAAGCGCACAGGAGCGGCCTTGTCCGGCGCCGCCGCCACGCGCCCACCGCCCGCCATACGCTGGCTCACCACGAAGCGCACCGCCTGGAAGTTGGGGTCGGGGTTGGCCCGGATGCGGTTGTAGATGGGGTCGCCAATGTAGCGCGAGGCGTCATACAGCGTGATGTCCTGGCCGCGCACGCCGCCGGCGGTGATGAGCTGGTGCACCAGGGAATAGACCACTTGCGGGCTGGGCATGCCGGCGCCGAAGCGCCACGCGCCGGGCCGGTCCTGGTTGGCATTCAGCTTGATGGCGATCTTCTCTCCGGGCCGGTATCCGGCGCCGGGCAGCTCGCGGCTGTGATGAAAGAACTGGAACAGGGCCTTCCAGGCCGCTTCGTCGTTCCGCTCACCGGCGAGCGACCGCAGGCCCGCGGATACCATACCATCCACCAGGCGGGGGTCCGTGTTGCCGTCGTCCCACCAGTTGCCCGTCTTGCCGTCCCAGGTGGCCGCCTTTGGCTCATGCACCCAGGCGACCCGCCCCGGATGGATCCCCTGTCCGACGCCGATGGGTGAGTTGGCGGGTTCCGACGGCGTGCGGAAGGGTGGATCGTCGGTAGTCTCGCGGTCCGGCGCCGCGGCCCAAAGGGCGGCGCGGGTCAGCAGCGGGGAGGCTCCCGCCGCCGCCAGGGCGCCCGCTCCGGCGTGCAATACCCTTCGGCGCGTGCATCTGCGGTCGGTTCTTTCATCAGCCTGCATGGTGACCCCCTTGAAGTAGTTCAAAACCTGATTATCTTCTGTTTCACGGAGAGGCGCCACCGGGCCCGGCGCTGTATGATGGAAAACCGATATGAGACGAGCTGGTGCTCTGGCGACATTGTCGATTCTCGCCGCGGCCGTGTGCGCCTTGACGGCCGTACGCCGCGCGGGGGCGCAAAGCCATCCGCGCCCGGCGGCCAGGAAGAGCGTCTGGACGCTCGGCATTTACGCCGGACCGTCCCCGCTGGAGCTGCGGCCCGCGCCGGGCGCCTCCAACCCCGTTCTGACGGCGGCGGATGTCACGGACATGCAGGTGGATGCTCTCGCCCACCCCTTCATGGTCATCCGGGACAAGCATTATTACGTGTTCTTCACGGCCAAAGACCTGAAATCCGACAAGGGCGGCATCGCGCTGGCGGAAAGCGGCGACGGCGTGAAGTGGAAATTCCGGCGCACAGTCATCCGCGAACCGTTCGTACAGTCGCACCCCTACGTCTTCGAGTGGCGGAACCAGTACTATCTGATTCCGGAGGCCCACACGGAGACATCGGTGCGCCTGTACCAGGCGACGGCCTTTCCGGACCAGTGGAAGTACGTGGGAAACCTTCTGGAGGGGGACCATTTTATCAGCCCCACGCTGGCCCACTATAAGGGCTTGTGGTGGCTGTTCACCTCGCCCAGCGGGAACGAAACGCTGCGCCTGTTCTACGCTTCCGACCTCCATGGACCCTGGAAAGAGCACCCCCTCAGTCCCATCGTGAAAAAAGATTTGCGGACCGCCCGGCCCGCCGGCAGGCCGTTTGTCCTGGATGGAGCGCTGTACCGGTTGGGGCAGGACTGCTATCCCACCTACGGGCGAGCGGTACACGCCTTCCGGATCACGGAGCTCAGCCCCACAACGTACGCCGAAAAAATGGTGGAAACGCCCGTGGTGGAAGCCTCCGGCCAGGGATGGAACTCCGACGGGATGCACCACGTGGATGCGCACCAGACGGGTCCGGGGCACTGGATCGCCGTGGTGGACGCATACGGCGCCCCCGCAAGCCGCTAAGAAATTTCCTCAAAGCGTTGTGTTGCGCCATATGGGGGATTCCCCGACACGGCGCAACGTGCTAGCCTGAATGAGATAAGCAGCTCTCCTTATCCTGTAGGAGGTTCATGTTTTTGATGAGGAAACGCCTCGCACTCGCCGCGATGGTGTCGCTAATACCTGCTGTGGTATTTGTCAACACTGCGCTGGCCGCTGACCGTCCGGTCAAAAAATCTGTGGATTTCACCGCTACTCGATTCAGCCCGCAACTCAACGGGCCAACAAACGCCCTGGGCAAAACCGGTGTGGTGGTGAAAATCAAAGGCGCCGCGATAGCCAGCGACGGCACCATCACCGTTCGTGCCACCATCGTGGATTCCGATGGGCACCCCCTGGACAGATTGGGTGTGACCACCGCGGGTCCGGTCTCGATGAGATTCATTGCGGCCTACATTCCCGCCGGCCAGAGCCAGTACGTGGCTTACACGACCTCGGTCTTGAAGGCCACGATCAACGACAACCCATCCCAGACCCAGGCGGCCAACGATGCCGGCGGGACCTTCGTCACCAACGCCGTGGGCGATTACACGTACACGTTCGCGACCAAGGCGCCCGCCAATTTCGACGCCACCGTGACCCACGCCATCGGAGTTTCCGCGCAACGCGATCTTTCGGAATTCGGCACCTTCGACGAATGGAGCGAGACCTCCAACGATGTATTTAATTTTGTGCCGAACGGCTCGCCTGTCACCGTGACGCGCTCGGTGGTCACCACGGATGCCTGCAACCAGTGCCATAATCCGTTGATCGGCCACGGCGGGTCCCGCCTGAAAGTGGAGCTCTGCATTCTGTGCCACACGCCGCAGACGATTAATCCGGACACGCAGCTCACGCAGGACATGAAGGTCCTCATCCACAAGATCCACATGGGATCCAGCCTCCCCAGCGTAAAGGCCGGCACGCCCTACCGCATCTGGCATCGCGGCCAGTGGTCGGACTTCTCCACCGTGGTGTTCCCGCAGGACGTCCGGAATTGCACCACCTGCCATGCCCAGGGAGCCACGCAAGCCGATAACTGGAAAACGAATCCCACCGCTGCGGCGTGCGGCTCCTGCCACGACAACGTGAATTTCGCCACCGGCGCCAACCACGTGAATCTGCCGCAGCCGAATGACAACCAGTGCAAGAACTGCCACGGCTCGCAGGCAACCCTCGACTTCGACGCTTCCATCCCGGGCGCGCATGTCATCCCCTCGAACTCCACGTCGCTGCCCGGACTGGTCACCAAGATCCTGAAAGTGGACGGCACCGCCCCGGGCACCACTCCCACGGTGACGTTCAGCGTGACGGACAAGTCCGGGGTCCCGATGGATATCAGCAAGCTCGCCTCCATTCGCGTGATCCTGGCCGGGCCGAACACGGACTACGGGACCGGGCCGGGCGGGATCCGGGTTTCCGAGGATCCCAGCAAGACGGCAGGCAGCAACGGCACGTACGCCTACACCATGACGAACAAGATCCCGGCCGCGGCGGCGGGTTCCTACACGGTCTCGGTGGAAGCGCGCAACACCGTAACGCTGCTGCCCGGCACCACCAAGGCGACTCAGGCGACCGACGCCGCCAAGCCTATGCGGTCCTACTTCAGCGTGGACCAGGGCCCGGTCACTCCGCGGCGGCAAGTGGTAGCCACCGAGAAGTGCGCCGCCTGCCACCAGAATCTGGGCTTCGTGCATGGCGGCACCCGCAACGACAGCCAGGAGTGCGGCATGTGCCACAACCCCATGCTGACCGACGGCACTTCCAAGCAGAGCGTCAACATGGCCTGGCAGATCCACAGCATCCATCGTGGGGAGAACCTGGCGAACCCCTACGTGCTGGGGACCACCAACTACCAGGAAGTCCGGTTCCCGGGCGACCTGCGTGACTGCACCAAGTGCCACCTGAGCGGCACCTACCGGGTGGAGAACGTCGGCGCCGCGGCGCTGGTGGCCAGCCCGGGCGGCTTCACGCCGACGACGCCGCCGATTTCGGCTGCCTGCCAGGGCTGCCACGACGACAAGGCCACGGCATCCCACACCCTGGCAAACACCACGTCCCTCGGCGAGAGCTGCGCCACCTGCCACAGCGCTGACGCGGAATTCTCGGTGGACCGGGTCCACCAGCGAATCTTCTAGCGCCCGCACCGTGCGGGAGCCGGGGCACGCCCGGCTCCCGGACGGCCCGGTCACCAGCTCTCCTTGGTCTTCGGCTGTAAGGACCACAAATAGGTGACGATCCGGTTGATGTCCTCGTCCGTCAGTACGCTTTTCCAGGCGGGCATATACAGCGGCGGCGCGGGTTTGGCCGGGTTCTGCACGGGCGGCATCTTGCCGTTGCGGATGATGCCGGCCACTTCATCTTTGGTGTAGTCGTCCGGCACGTGCATCAGCGAAGGCACTTCGCCGCCCTGGCTGTTGGGGTTGGGCACGCCGCCTTGAAGCTGCATGCCGTGGCAGCCCACGCATCCGAAGCGGGCGAAACTCTGCTTGCCGGCTTCGATAGCCTCGGCGTCAGCGCTCAACCCTTTTGGCCTCCCGGAGAGGATCGCCTTGGCATCTTCGGCGGTGGCCGATGCCAGAAACCCGATGATGGCCTTGCGAGCGTTCGGTTCCAGATCATAAATCGGCATGGTGCTCCCCGGGTAGACCAGGTCGGGGTTCAGCAACTGCTCATCCAGCCAGCCGATGGAATGCTTCTGCGTGACGCCGGCGAGCTCCGGGCCGCCTTTGCCCCCCACGCCTCCGATGGTATGGCAGGCGATACAATTCTTTTCGACAAACAATTGCCGGCCATAGCCGGGGCTGGGGATCAGCCGGACGCTGGAGTAGTAGGCGCCCATCTGCTCGTTGGTCAGCGAGAGCATGTAGAAGGTCAGGGCGTGCGCCTGTTCGCGCGTGAAGTGAAAATTCGGCATCGGCGAATTCGGCGATACCGAATTCGGCTGCAGGAAATGGCGTTCCAGCCACGCGGGATCGCGGCGGTTGGCGCCTTCTTCCGTCAAGTCCGGGCCAATGCTTCCGCCGACGCCGTTCAGCTTGTGGCAGCCACGGCAACCGTGGGTTTCCAGCAGGCGCCGGCCCTCGGTCAACTCCGGTACCCCGGGGACCTCGCCCTCCTTGTGGCAGCGGCCGCAGGATGCACGAATGTATGCGTTGGGCAGCAGCGGCTGCGACCAGAACTCTACCCTCCCATGGGCGTTCTGTTTGTCGGTAGCCAGGCCTTGCCCGCCGTGGCAGATCGTGCAGCCGAACCGGGCGATAGAGTGCGGCGCCAGGTTGGGGTGAAACGCGAACGGCTGCGCGGCGGTCTTCATGGTGGGATCTTCCACCCCCAGGTGGCAGGTGGTGCAGCGGTCCACGCGCTGCAATCCCGGCAGCAGAATCTGCCGGATGGCCAGGGGCTCGGCCAGCACGGCGCTCTTGGCCGCCGCATTCGGTTCGCCGACCGCTTCCAGGCGGTGATACTGCGTCTGATAGGTCTTCCAGTTGGGTGTGCCGGCCTGCCAGATGGCTACCAGCATGAGCACCAGCACGACGACGCTCAACCCGAAGAAGAACTGCGCCGGCTTCTGTTCCATTACTCGGCCCCCTGTATGTGCACCCATGGCGGCACCAGGGCCCAGCCCGGGCCGCGGAAGAGCGTGCCCACGATGATCAGGACCACGTTGGCGAGGGCGAATACCGTAAAGGCCCACACCGCCCACTTCCGCTCGGATAGCCGCCGGCTGGGGTTGGAGTCCAGATAGGGAATGGCGACCAGGGCCAGCACCATCAGGGCCGGCGCCACCACGCCGCCGATCAGGGCCGAATGGCTGACCATCTCCTGCAGACCCAGGAAATACCACGGCGCCTTAGCCGGATTGGGTGTCTTTGCCGGGTTGGCCATCTCTTCCAGCGGCGCATTCCAGAACAGCGACAGCGCCATCACGGAAGCCACGGTCACCAGCAAAGCGATGCCTTCACGGAAGAAAGCGTACGGGTAGGAGAACACCACGTCTTTCTCCTCCTCTTCTTCCTCCGCGGAGGCAACCACTTCAAACAACGGCTTGCCGCGGACCACCTCCATGAGTCCGTAGGTCTTCTCCCTGGCCGCCGGAAGGACCACGGCCCGCAGCTCCGGTTCCGCGGGCTCCCCGATCCGCACCAGGGGAGGGGAGCCTTCCGCACGCAGTTTCCAGAGCGGGCGGGAGAGACCTCCGTCCTTGCGGATCCGCCAGAAGTGCACCATGGTCAGCAGCACCACGGCCGAAGGCAGCACCGCCACGTGCAGCACGTAAAACCGCAGCAGCGCGGACTCGCCCACGGTGTGCCCGCCAAGCAGCAGTTGCCGCAGCCCGGGACCGATCACGGGCGCATAGCTGCCGATGTTGGTGCCGACGGTGATGGCCCAGAACGCCAGTTGGTCCCAGGGCAGCAGGTACCCGGTGAAGGACAGACCCAGGGTCAGCAGCAGCAGCGCCACGCCGATCACCCAGTTGAATTGCCGCGGCCGCTTGTAGGAGCCCGTGTAGAACACCCGGCACATGTGCAGAAACACGCAGATCACCATGCCGTGCGCCGACCAGCGGTGCATGTTGCGGAGAAACGGCCCCAGAAAGACCACGAAGCGCAAGTCCTTCATATCCTGGTAGGCCTCCGGCGGATGCGGCCGGTAATAGAACATCAGCGCCACGCCGGTGGTCACCAGCACCAGAAACAGATAAAAGGTGAGGAAGCCCAGGTAGCCGGTGTGCTTCACGCGGAAATGCTCTTTGTGCACCTTGGCGGGATGGATGTGCAGCCAGAGGTTCAGAAAGACGAGCTCCGACTTGCCCTTGTCCGTGGACAGCGGGTCCCGGCGAAAGATCGATTGCCAGACGTCTCGAAAGGGGTTCATAGTCACACCATAAGGCGGTAGGACGCGGAGACGACCTTGTTTTTGTCCACGCGGAGCTGGCCGTCGCGGGCCAGGGTGACCTCCACCCACTCCAGCGGCCGCGGCGCCGGGCCGTGCAGCACGGCGCCATCGCTCGCGAAGACGCTGCCGTGACAGGGGCAGTGAAACCGCCGGTCACTGGTGAAATACTGGACCGTGCAGCCCAGGTGCGTGCATACGGCGCTGGCCACTGCGAAGCCTTTTTCCTTGTCGCGGAACACGAAGATCTTTTCGTCGGCAAGAAAAGTCGGCGGGCCGAACGGAAAATCCGCGGGAGTGCCGATCTTGAAGTTGCGCGGCGGCTCGTAATAGACGCTGGGCGTCAGGAACCGCACCACGGCCCCCAGGCTCACGCCGATGGCCGCCCACAGGGTTCCCAGCCCGGCCGTGCCCCAGTTTAAGAAGGTTCGTCGCTTCATGTGCTTGTCCTCTGGTCCTTCAGTCGAATACTTCCCGTTCCCGCTGTTCCAGCGCCTCCATGGTGATGGCCTGCGTGGGACAACGTTGCGCGCAGAGCGCGCAGCGAATGCACTTTTCCTCGTCCTTGATGATGGCGCTGGCCTGTCCCGGCCGTAATTGGCTGGAAGGCTGGCCAAGGAGCTTCTCGAGCAGCGTTTCGTAGCGTTCGTCTCCCTGGAGATGGGTCAGGTCCACCAGCCGCAGGCAGCGCTCCGGACAGATGTCCACGCAACCGTTGCACAGGATGCACTTGGAGCCATCGAAGATGGTGTTGACCTGGCACTTCAGGCAGCGCAGTCCTTCGGCGCGTCCCTGGGCTTCCTCGAAACCCAGTTCCACCTCCGCAATGCCGATGCGTCGGTTGGCCGGCAGCACCGGCATCGCCTGGCGGGGGATGCCCAGGTAGCCGCGGGGCATCTCCCAGTTCCGGAAAAGGCGGAAGCGGCTCAACACTGTCCGGTCGTTCTTTCCGTTGAGGTAGACATGAATGGAGCGGGCGGCGCGGTGCCCGTTGGCGACGGCTTCCACCAGGACGCGCGGCCCGAAAGCCACGTCCCCGCCGGCGAACACCCCCGGGGCCGTGGTCATGAGGTTTTCGTCGATCTTCAAGGTGCCGCGGGGCGTGACTTCGACCGACGGCTCGGCTCCGAGGAACGACAAGTCGGCCTGTTGGCCGATGGCCAGGATCACGGTATCGCAAGCGAGGACCTTTTCCTCCTGGCTGAACGCCGGGTTGAAGCGGCCGTTTTCGTCGAAGACCGAGACACAGCGGCGCACCTTGAGGCCCTGGACGGCGCGGTTCTCGCCCAGGATCTCCTTGGGGCCCCAGCCGTTTTCCAGCGTGATGCCTTCGTGTTCGGCTTCGCGCACTTCGCTCTGCCAGGCGGGCATCTGCTCGCGGGATTCCAGGCTCACCAGGCAGACCTGCTCGGCGCCCGTGCGCAAGGCCATGCGGGCGGCATCCAAGGCCGGCTGGAGGCTCTCAGCCGCGGGTTCCGGGTTCCAGGAAGGCTCCTGCACCAGCCGCAGCGCGGAGCGCGCCACATCCACCGCCACGTTGCCGCCGCCCACCACCGCCACCCGGCGCCCCAGCTTGAGCTCGTATCCCAGATTGACGTTGATCAGGAAGTCGATCCCATTGAGAACGCCATCCAGGTGCGCGCCCGGAACGTTGAGCTCGCGGCCCTTGTTGAGGCCGGTGGCCAGCAGCACCGAGTCGAATTTCTGGCGGAGGCCGGAAAGCGTGATGTCGCGGCCCAGGGTGACGCGGGTGTGCAGCGTGACTCCCAGCGCCAGGATGTTGTCGACCTCCATCTTGATGATTTCCCGAGGCAGCCGGAAGTGCGGAATACCGAGGTAGAGCATGCCTCCGGGGACGGGGGCGGACTCGAACACTTCAACGGTGTAGCCCAGCAGCGCCAGGTCATGGGCGCAGGTCAGCCCGCACACGCCGGCGCCCACGATCGCGATCCGTTTGCCGCGTTTCGCCGCGGGGGGCAGGTTCCTGCGGCCGGGATCGTGCCCCGTGCCGAGGTTGTGGCGCTCCGTGGCGTACCGCTTAAGAGCGCAAATCGCGATGGGTTCGTCGATTTTGCCCCGCCGGCACGCGTCTTCGCACGGATGCGCGCAAATCCTGCCCAGCACATAGACGAAGGGGTTGGGAGCGCGCGCCAACAGGTACGCTTCCTCGTCCTTCGAAAGCCCCACGGCCTGCACATACCGGCCGCACTCGGTGTGGATGGGACACGCCGTGCGGCAAGGAATGTTGCGGTCGAAATAGTCCGCGTCCGGAACCGTCACCCGGTAACTCATCTGGCAGCCCCCCGCTATTGCTGGGTCTTCAGCTTCTGGATCTCTTCGTCGCTGAGAGCCCGGAAGAAGGCCTTGGGATTTTTGTCCTTGCGGTTGGTCTGGTCGTAGATCAGGAAGTCGAAAATCTCCTTGCCCTGCTTGTCGCTGATGCCGGAGTTGGGCTTGTGCATCATGCGCTTGACGTAGCGCTCCCACTCCGGCCGCGTCATGAGGGTGTTGATGGGCCGCGCGATGGTGTGACACTTGGAGCACTTGGCCGAGAACAGCTTGTAGGCCTTCTGCATCTCTGGCGGATACGCGCCCACGTCGATGGTATTCGGCCCCTTGTCCTGCGGAAGCACGATATTGCTGCTTTGCGCCACCAGCAGGGGAATCCCGGCCAGCGACAGAATCAATGCGGGAAATGCCGTTTTCATGTGTTCGTCTCCTTTACCACATCAGTCGCAGATCGATTTTGAAGAGTTTGTCGGTGATGGCGGAGCCTGAGACAGGGTCCACGTCGCGCTCGTGGTTGTAGGTGGCGCGAATGACGACGTTGCCGAGTTCTGTCAAGGCCTTCAGGCCGCCGACGCCCCAGGCCTGGGAACGGGCCTGGGGCCCTCCGCCGATGTTCTGATACAACCAGTCGTACCGGCCCATGACGGCGAATCCGCGTTGCAGGTAGTAGTCCACCTCCGCGCGGTAACCGTTGGCGATGTACTTCGAGATGGCGCCGTCGGCGGTGTCCTTCCAGTCATCGTCGCTTCGCAGATATCCTCCCAGAACATCCAGCTTGTCGAAAAACAGGTAGTTGCCGAACACGCCGTAGCGGCGTATGGTGGGCCGGTACGTGAACTCGTCCTCGGTTCCCTGGTTCTGCACTTGGTCCTTGGTGCCGTAATAGGTCATGAAGGTGACACCTCCGTCCGGCCCGAACCAATAATCCACGTCGAACCAGGCGTCTTTGGAGTTCTTCGTGGAGGCGGCCAGGATCTCGCTGCCGTCCGCGTTCAGCCCGTTGGTGACTTTGGCGGAGATGCCGAGCACCTGTTTGAAATACGGAGAGGCCCAGGTGTAGCCGGCGTTGATGCCCACCGGGTGTTGATCCAGGCTGAAGTTCAGGGCGTTGGAGTTGGTCAGAATCAGGGACGGGTCGGGGAACAGGTTGTAGAACATGGCCGCGCGGGTGCCTTCGCCCTCCTGCATGTGCATTTCGCCGGCCTTGGCGAAAAAGCTGCTGTTGGCGCGTCCCACGGTGTAGCCCACTTGCGCCTGCTCCAGATTACTCTGGCCGTCCTGGTATAGCTCGAACTGCGCAAAATAGGAGAAGCCGGTTTGCGGCAGGGAGCCGGCCCCGAACAGCGCCGCTTCATCCAGGTTGAAGCTGGAACTGGAGGGCGGACTTGCGCCGGTGTTCTTCTCCACGCTGAAGCTGCCTTGGGTGACCAGCGCCAGTGAGTTCGTCCAGGCGAACTTGATATCTTTGTCCAATTCCGAGATCTTCGGCGCCGGCTTGGTCCCGTCCATCTCGTCGGGCGGCATGCGGTAGCCCAGCCGCTTGAACATGTACCCGTTCTTGTTCAGGACCGGCGGGATCAGGTGACAGGCATAACACTTGACGTTGTACTTCCGAGCGAATGCGGGAATGGCTCCCGACGGCTGCGGGCACACGAGGAGGATAGCCAAAGCCGCCAGGGCCGAGGCGGCAGCCGGCAGCCAGCGTGGTGTTCTCATAAGCGTAATCAGCAAGTGCTCCTTTCCCATGCGCCACAGGGGAAGCACGGACGGTTCCGAAACGCGGGCCCGTGTCGAATGAATAATTTGGGAAAAAGAGTGCTTAAGGTTTGAGGAGTAGATTCCCCGAAATCGCCGGACGCCTGGGGAGTTTATTCCTCACTCTGCGAGTCCCGCTCGCGGCGCAGCAGCGCATAGAACGTCTTGCGATCCACGCCGGCTTCCCGCGCGGCGGCACTGAGGTTGCCGTCGCAGCGGGAGAGCACGGAGTTGGCGTAGGAAACCTCGAAGCTGGCCAGATATCTCTCGCGCGCCTCTTTCCAGGGAAGCCGCGCGAGCACCGAACCCGCCTGCGCGCACGGGAAATCTTCGGCGAGATCCTCCGGTTCCAGGGTGCCGTCCGGGTGCAGGGCGGTCAGCTTTTCCATCACGTTCTTGAGCTGGCGGACGTTGCCCGGCCAGGGCTGCCCCAGCAGCGCCTCGTAGAAGCGCGGCGACGCGGTAAGGTTCTTGCCGTTGCGCCGCGAGAACCGCTCCAGGAAGAACTTGCCCAGGTGCGCGACGTCTTCGGGCCTCTCCCGCAGCGGCGGGAGTTTCACGGTGACCACGCCCAACCGGTAATAGAGCTCTTCGCGAAACGTCCCGGCCTTGATTTTGGCGGCAAGGTCCTGGTTGGTGGCGCACACGATCCGGCAATCCACCCGGACCGGCTCCAAGCCACCCAGCCGGCGCAGTTGCCGTTCTTCGACGAAACGAAAGAGGCGGGTTTGCAGTTCCACCCCCAGGTCGCCGATTTCATCCAGGAACAGCGTGCCGCCGTCCGCGGATTCGATCAGGCCCCTCTTCGCTCGTTCAGCTCCCGTGAAGGCGCCGCGTTCGTAACCGAACAACTCGCTCTCGATGAGCGTGCCCGGCATGGAACTGCAATCCACCGGAACGAAGGGACCACTCTTGCGCCGGCTCTGGGCGTGAACGTAGCGCGCCATCACTTCCTTGCCGGTGCCGCTCTCCCCGAGCAGTAGGATGGTGGCGTCGGTGGCTGCCGCCCGCCGGCACCTCTCGACCTGCTCCAACATGGCCGGGCTGCGGCTCTGGAGATGATCGGTTTCTCCCAACTGCTCCAGCCTGCCGCGCAGCGTCTGCACTTCCCGCTCCAGGGTGGCGTGAGAGAGCGCCCGTTTCACCGCCAGCACCAGGTCTTCCCGCTTGAACGGTTTGGGCAGGTAATCGAACGCTCCGTTCCGCATGGCCAGAACGGCTCCTTCGACCGAGCCGAAGGCGGTGAGGAAAATTACGCGCAAGCCGGGGTGCGCCTGGTGAATTCGGGCGAACACTTCTTCTCCGGACATTTCCGGCATGCGCATATCCAGCAACACCAGGTCCGGCGGGTTGGCCAGGACCGCCTCCAACCCCGCGCGAGGGCTGGTGAAAGCCAGGACATTCATCTCCGGGGACCGCAGCATGCGCTGGATGTTCTCCCCCATGGCAGGTTCGTCGTCAATCACGAAAACGCGGCTCACGCGGAATCCCCTTTCGCAAACCAGTGATAGGGCTGCTCGCGAGTGAAACGAACCGGAGGCATCTCCACGATGAAACTCGCGCCGCCGGAACTCCTGGGTTCATAGCGGAGGTCCCCTTCATACGTGTCCAACAGACTGGCAGCCAGGAAGAGTCCAAGTCCCAGGCGTTCGCGGCCGGGACTCTGGGAGGTGAATGGCTCGAAGAGGTGGTCCCGGATACTTTCCGGAACGCCCGGCCCGTTGTCTTCCACGCGCAAGACCACCTTGGAGCCCGCGGTACGATAAGGTTCCAGCCGCAGCCAGATGATCCCGTCCGGGCGGCCTTTCAGGGCTTCGAGGGAGTTGGCCAGCAGCCCGCGAACCACTTCGATCAGCACGTGCGAAGGCAGGTTCACAGAGGCCACTTCGGGCGTTTCCAGTACGATGCGGACGCCCTGTCTCTCGGCCGAGGGGCTGAGCGCGGCGAGCGATTCGCGCAAGGCTTCCACTACCACGGTGGGCGCAAACACCTCCCCGCCGCGCTCGCGGCGCAAGGCCTGCAGCAGGGTCCGCGCGATGTTCCCCATATAGCGCGTCTCTTTCAGCATCTGCTCGAGGTCCACGCACAAACCGGCGTCCTCCACGCGCTCCTCCAGAAGGACCTCGATACGGTTGGTGACGATGGCCAGCGGGTTGTTGAACTCGTGCATGAAGCCGGCGGTGAACTGCCCCAGGAGCGTGAGTTGATGCGCCAGGCGGGCCTGCCGATCCGCGGCCGAGAGTTCCTCGCGCAGGCGCGCTGTGCGATATCGCACGGTTGCGAGCTGCCCACGGAGCGCTTCCGCCTCTTCTCTGGCCTCCTCAGCCGTCCGCAGCAGGCTGTTCTGGCGGCGGCGGGAAACCAGGATCACCGGGAGAGGGGCGAGGCCCAGGGCCGCGGCAGAGACCAGGGCGGTTCTGAATAATGAGGCCGAAAACACCGAATACAGAGCAACCCAAGCCGGCAAGACCCACAGGCCGCTGATCCACAACACGTGGCGGCTCCATTGTTGTCGATGACGAAGTGCGGCGTTCCCCCCGGGCTCCGAGCGCATACTCCCCTGCGGTTTGAAACCAGTCGTATTCTAACACGCGCGGCCGCGCGCGATCGGGTAAATTCCCTAGAAGGTTGCCAGAATGACCCACCCCCTTTCGCCACAGCGCGGAAAGTGGTAGGCTCCAGTCCAGCAGGCCGGGCTCTCCGCCGCCCGTGGCGCGGAGCCGCAGGCTACAGACAACTGGGCGCTTTCAACAGGAGGGGCAATGAGTACGGTCCTCGGTGGCGCACCCTTAGAGACGCATCCGGCTCCGGCGGAGCCGGAATCCAGACCCCCATATCCAGGCATTCCCACCACTTCCGACGGTGCGGGGATGGTTGTATGGGTGGAGACCCATATCACACAAGGAGCGTGCGCCTACCCGATTACATCGTCGACTACGATGGGCGGCGGCTACCAGGTCGAGGTAGCTAATGGTAAGCGGAACCTTTGGGGCGAGGAATTGGCGTTCATCGAGCCCGAGTCGGAACACAGCGCGGCCAGCACGTGCGAAGGCTTCGCGGTGGCCGGCGGCCGGGTGACCAACTTCACCTCGGGGCAGGGGCTCATTCTGATGAAGGAGGTGTTGTACACCATCTCCGGCAAGCGGCTGCCGATTGTTTTCCATATCGGCGCGCGCGCGCTGACCTCGCATTCCCTGAATGTGCACGCGGGGCATGATGACGTCGTCGGCGTGGCGGATTGCGGCTGGGGCGTGCTGTACGCGCGCAACGCGCAGGAGGCCGGCGATTTCGCGCTGATCGCGCGGCGCGTGGCGGAGGCGACCGGGACCCCCTTCCTCAATGTGCAGGACGGGTTTCTCACCACGCACACCATCGAGAATGTGCGCCTGCCCGAACCCGAAATGATGAAGCAGTTCGTGGGCGCGCCGCGGGAGCACATTCAAAACCTGATGGATCCGCAAATTCCGCTGATGTCCGGCGTGGTGCAGAACCAGGACGCCTACATGAAGGGCAAGGTGGCGCAGCGCCGCTATTACGACCGGGTGCTGCCCGCATTGAAGGATGTGATGCGCGAGTTCGGCGACCTGACGGGGCGGCGGTACGGCGTGGTCATGCCTTACCGGCTGGAGGACGCCGACTACGCTTTGGTGGGCTCGGGCTGCATGATGGAGACCGCGGAAGCAGCGGTGGACTACATGCGCGAGCGCCTGGGCATGAAGGTCGGGGTGCTGCACATCACCTGTTTCCGGCCATTCCCCTCGGCCGACATCGTGCACGCGCTCCAGCACGTCAAAGCCGTATCCGTGCTGGAGCGGCTGGACATTCCCATGATGCAGTCCAATCCGCAGCTCTGCGAGATCAAGGCGGCGTTCGCGGACGCGCTAACCGGGATGCCGGGATACCCGCCGGTCGCGCGGATGCCGAAGTTCACCGGGGGCTCGGCGGGGCTGGGCAGCCGGGACGTGCGCGCCGGCGACTTCATCGCCGTGGTAGAGAACATGCGCAGCCCGCGGCCGCGGCACTATTACTCGGTCGGCATCAAGCACGAGACGGCGCTGGAGGTGACGGTGGATCCGGACGTCCGTGATCCGGGGAGCTTTTCCATGCGCGGCCACTCGGTGGGCGGGTACGGCTCGGTGACCACAAACAAGGTGATCGCCACCATCGCCGGCGAGGTTTTCGGCATGGACGTGCAGGCGTACCCCAAGTACGGCTCGGAGAAGAAGGGGCTGCCGACCACCTACTACCTGACGATCGCGCGGCAGCACATTCGCGTGCATTCCGAACTGGAGCACGTCGAGTTCGTGGCCCTGAACGACGTCAACGCGTTCAACCTGGAGAATCCGCTGGCCGGTTTGTCGAACGGGGGCATGGTGTTCATGCAGAGCCAGCAAACCGATCCGGCGGCGATCTGGAAGTCGATTCCGGCGTGGGCGCGCAAGGCGCTGCGCGAGAAGGGGGCGCGAGTGTTCGCGCTGGATACCGTGGCCATCGCCCGGGAGGTCTCTTCGCGGGCGGACCTGCAGCAGCGCATGCAGGGGATCGTGCTGCTGGGGGTGTTTCTGCGGATCACGCCGTTCCAGAACGAGCTGGCGCTGAGCGACGAGGAGGTTTTCCGCGGCGTGGAGAAATCGCTGCGCAAGTATTTCGGCAAGCGCGGCGAGCGGGTGGTGCAGGACAACCTGCGGGCGGTGCGGCGCGGGTATCTGGAGGTCATCGAGGTGCCGCGCGCCATAATGCTGGAGTCGGCGCATTCCGACAACGGCAACGCGGCGCTGCGGGTGATACATGGAGGGGCGGCATGACACAGGCAATGCCACTGGAGGCAAGGCTGGCGGAGATCACCGCGAACGTGGTGGACATCGCCGACTTCAACGAGCGCGTGGTGGGCGCGTACAACAGCGGCCTGGCGGAGCGCGGATTGCCGGCCGACGAGATGACGGCGCGCAGCGTGGTGCCGGCGGGAACCGGTGCGCTGCGCGATTTCAGCTACATCGCGCCGGATATTCCCGAATTCCTGGCAGCCAACTGCGTGGGGTGCATGGAGTGCGTCACGGAGTGTCCGGACACGGCCATTCTGGGCAAGGTGGCCGAGCCGGGCGTGCTGGAGGAGAGGCTGGCCGCCATCCCGGACGAATCCCTGCGGCAGAAGATGGCGGAGCAGTGGAGCGTCACCAACAAGTACTTCACGGTGCTGGAGAGGAAGGGCCTCGGGGGAGGAAAGTTCGGCATCTTCATCGACCCCACCAAGTGCAAGGGCTGCGCCGAATGCGTGGATGCCTGTGGAGATCACAACGCGCTGCGCATGATGCGGAAGAACGACGACAACATGGGCTGGTTCCGCGAGGCGTTCCGCTTTTACAAAGCCATGCCGGAGACGCCGGGGCGCTTCATCAACGAGAAGGCGCTGGCGGATATGATGCTGGCGGAGCGATCGCTGCTCTACGTGGGCGGTGCCGGCTCGTGCATGGGCTGCGGCGAAGCCACGGCACTGCGCATGATGCTGGCGGCCACGGGGTTCCTTTACGGCGCCGAGAACATAGGCATCGTGGCAGCCACGGGCTGCAACACGGTGTACACCTCCACGTATCCTTACAACCCCTACCTGGTTTCCTGGACGAACTCGCTGTTCGAGAACGCCCCGGCGGATGCCATGGGGGTGCGGGCGCGCTGGGACCAGCAGGGATGGCAGAACAAGCGGCTGTGGATTGTGGGCGGCGACGGCGCGATGCTGGACATCGGGTTCCAGTCCCTTTCCCGCATGCTGGCGTCGGGGATGGACATCAAGGTACTGGTGCTGGATACGCAGGTGTATTCGAATACCGGCGGCCAGAGTTCGACCGGCTCTTTCAAGGGCCAGGACGCCAAGATGAGCTATCACGGCTCCGCCATTCAGGGAAAGAAGGAAAACCGCAAAGAGATTGGCAACATCTGCATGATGCACAAGGACGTGTACGTGGCGCAGACGACCTGCGCGCACATGAACCATTTCTACAAGGCGGTGATGGAAGCCAACCAGTATCCCGGCCCGGCGCTGGTGAACGTGTTCACCACGTGCCAGCCCGAGCACGGCGTGGGCGACAACATGGCCGAGCACCAGGCGAAACTGGCCGCCGATTCGCGCAGCTTTCCATTGTTTATCTATGACCCGCGTAAAGGGCCGCGCATCAAGGACCGGCTGAGCCTGGTGGGGAATCCGAACGTGAAGGAAGACTGGTACACCAATCCCAAGACCGGGGAACCGGTGGATTTCATCACCTTTGCCCGCTCCGAGGGGCGCTTCGCAAAGCATTTCGACAAGGACGGGAATCCTTCCGCGACGCTCCTTTCTACCAGGGAGGAGCGTCTGGAAAACTGGCGCCTGTTACAGGAGCTCGCGGGCGTGCGGTAGCCGGGTTGCCAGGAAGCAACCCAGAAGTCACGAGGCAGCGAATGATTCGTCTGGATGACCTCGGCCAGGTCGCCGAGGATCTGCGGAAGCGGGGCGTGGTTGCGGAGTACTCCTTCCTGTACGGCCCTCACGGCTGCGTGGAGGGGCTGGACGTGGGGGATGATTTCTTCCCCCAGTGGGAGTTGAGCCTGGCGGAGAACGCCGAATTGCTCGAGCGGGCGGATTTCGAGGGCATCAAGCAGCGGCGCGCGCCGGACTGGAGCGTGGAGCCGCCGGCGCGACGCAAGGCCGCGGGAAGTTCGCGGTGAATTGCCGGGAACTTCCGCGCGCCCTGGGCGATTACCTGGACGGCGCGCAGGAGCCTGGCGGCGCGGAGGTGGAGCGCCACCTGAAGGCCTGCCGCAAATGCCGGATCGTCTGCGAAACGACCCGGCAGACCGTGAGGCTCTACCGGAGCGCCTGGAAGGTGTGTACCCTGCCGGCGGACATCGAGGCCCGGCTGATGGCCGCGATCCAGCGGCGCATGAGCGGGCCGGTGTGAGCGGTCCGGAGCATGCGCCGGTAAATCGCGCCGCCAGCATCGTCATTGTCGGGGTTCTCTTGTGCCACCTGGCGCAAGCGGGGCCACAGGAAGCGGCTAGGCCGGCCAGGGCTTCGTGGGAGTCCTTCGATCGGGTTCTCCAGTCAATCCTGGAGGCCAGCCGCGACCGCTTCCGCCGCGTGGAGGGCGTGCGGATCGAGAATCGCCGCCGCGAGTTCTACTTCGAGGCCAAAACCTATCTGCCCCAGGCGAGCTATTGCCGCATCCTGGAAGGACCGGTGTATTGTTGCGAGTGGGACGCGAAGGGCCCATCTGCCGCCCTCTCTGTCTACGAGAAGTTGGTGGGCAGGATCAAAGGCGCGGTGGGCGAGCAGTGGGCGCAGACCGCCAGGATGGGGAAAGCTCGCAAAGACACGCTGTTCCGTGCGGAAGGCCGGGCAATCGTGCAGGCGATCTGGCAGTCCGATCCACCAAAGGTGTATGTCCTGGTGCTGCCTCCGGGAAGCTCAAACGAGGGTTATACGGGCAACATTCCTTCCATCGAGAATTTCCTGCATCCCTGAGGAGCGGTTCAGGCGCGGGCCAGGCGGGCGTAATACGCGCGGGCCCGCCGATAGATGGCCAGCACCTGGCTTTTTTCGTCGCTGTTGCGGAAGCGCCGGGGATCGCTCTCGCTTTCGGCGATCAGGTCGTCGATCCACTCAAGGAACCAGGCGGCGTCTGCGCTCGCATCCCAACGCTGGGCGCCACCGCGGAGATAGATGGGGCTGGAATGGGCCAGGCGCACGGTCAAGCCAGGCCGCAGGTAGCAGCGCGCCGCCAGCCAGGTGTAATTCCCCGGGTCGATAGCGGCCTCCAGGCGGGCGCCGGCCTTTTCGGCGACCACGCGACCGTTGGCCAGAATCTGAATCCGGTCAATGGGCTCGCGGGACTGCGCGCTGGCCGCCACGCGCAGGGGACGCGGCGCGGCAATCGTGAGCGTGTCGCCGGGGACTTTCCCCTCCACCGCGAAGGAGAGCATGGGACCGTTGGTGACGAAGCCGCGCCCGGCGCGCAACTGCCTATAGAAGTCATCCACTGAGAGCCCGCCGGGAAGGGGTACGTAAATGCGGTTGTAGCCCGGCGGCGCGGGCAGCACGCCGGAGGCCGACCCGGCGGAGGCCGGCAGGCGCTGGCCGAGGTTCAGATAGCGGTAGTAGAGGCTCAGCGAATAGTTCGAGAAGCCCTCGTTGCCGGGATAGCGCTTCTGATCGCGCGGCCGGCCCCAGGCTTCGTTGGCGTTCATGCCGTACTGGTTGTAGTGATTGTGCAGCACACCGAGGGAATCGATGCGAGTGATGGCGGCCATGACGGGCGTCTCCCACCAGATAGGCTTTTCGCAGTCGAACCAGGCGCCCTGGGCTTTGGCCTGCTCGACGAAGACGCCGCCTTGGGGATACCAGCGGCCGTCCACCGCCAGGGCCAGCGGATGCTTCAGGTTGTGCATCATCCAGGCGCCGCCGCCGCGCTCGTCTTCGGCGTTCATGACGGTGGCGAGGTGCGAGGCATCGGCGCGCACGACGGGGTCCGCCGGGAGGGGCTTGCCCTCCCAGAGATTGCGCTTGTTCCACATGGTGAAGAACACGCCCAGGTTGAGATCTTCGGCGCGGAGCAGCAGGGGCGCGTCTTCCAGGGGGCGGTGCAGGTGAAAATCGGCCGACCACCAGTTCCGGCCGGCCATGTGGGTCCAGCGTTTGGGCAGCAGACGCAGGGTGCGGGCGGCCTCCAGGTCCACGGTGGTTTCGAGGCGCTCGAACTCCAGGCCTTTCTCCACGATCACGGTGTAGCGGCCGGCAGGCAGTTCCAGAGCCGCGGATCCGGAGGAAACGAAATGGCCAAGGTAATCAGGCGGCTGGCCCGGGCGGTTACGGGCGGTGCGGTCCATGAGTGCACCTTCGGGCTGGTGCAGTTGGTGGTCCGGGCCATGCACCTCGATGCGCGCCGGACCGCCGGTCTCGATGGCGAGCCGCATAGCCGAGAGTATACGCTCGTTCCGGTGAGGCCGCGAACCCGGCCGCCTGCGGCTCTTTCGAATCCCGCAACGCTCAGCTTTCCACGCCCGTAATCCCGGCGCTGGATAGCGTGTTCATAATGATGAACGTGGGATCCAGAGCGTCGCTCTGATTCGAACTTGTCTGGAAGGCCGCGAGGAGTTGGCTGAGCGTCTGGTTCGCGCTGCTGGCCGAACTGCTGCCGGAGGTGGAATCGTTATACGGATCCGTCGAAGCGGCGAGGGCATGATGATGATGGCCGTGGTGATGGCCGCCGACGGCCTGGGCCAGATCCTGGACGTTAGGCAGTTGGCCGCTCTTGGAGGCGCTCGTAAAGTCACCCGCGAGCTGGTTGAGCTGGTTGACCGCCGTGGTATTGCCCTGCGCCTGCGCGGTTTGGGCGGCGTTTTGCAGATTCGTGGCGATTTGCTGGGTGACCTGCTGGTACTTGGCCGGGGCCGACTGCTGGAGCTGCTGGAGTTCGCTCATCATTTGGGCGAAAGGGGATAGGTGGCGTTTGTCTGAGGGGGCGACCGACGCCGGGTCGATGCTGCCGAGACTATTGTTGGTGGAAAGACCGGCGCCTCCGAGCGCGCCGGTGACGATGGACTGCAGATAGCTACTGGACAGATTGCTGACAGGTCCGGTACTCATGCTGGTTCATGGGCACATTGACCGCCATTTTCGAGACATCCTAAGTGTTGAAAATGCGGCTCAGGGGCGCCAGCCGCACTGTCAGGTTCTTGGCGGAGCGACCTACTGTTGGCGCCCTCGCGCCACAGCCCCGGGTTTGGACAGGCTCAGCCGCCGCCGGACGGCGCGTTCCGCCCGATCCATGGCGAAGGCGACCGCCGCCTGCATGCTGGCCTGGCGTTCGCGGACGATCACGGCCGGGCGGAGGCCGAAGTGGATGCGGATGTCACAGGACTTGTCCACGCCGCCGCGCGGCCCGTTCTCATCGGACAGCCGCACGGCGACGGACTGGATTTTTGCCGCAAACCGCCCCAGGCTGAAATGGGCCCGCCGATGGACGTACTCCCGCAACTCGCCGGAGTACTCGACTCCGCGAGCGGTTACCCGCAGTTTCATGCCGCCTCGTCCTTTCCGCCAAGCGCATCCATAGCCCCACTATACGCCGCGGCCGGATGCATCGACAAATAGGTAGTTTCTTCCAATGCCATCGGTTCTTCCGATGTATACTGGGCGCATGGAATGGCTGAACTACCACCACCTGTTGTATTTCTGGTGCGTCGCCAAGGAGGGCAGCATCGCGCGGGCCTGCGAGAAGCTGCGTTTGGCACAGCCGACCATCAGCGGGCAATTGCGCCTGCTGGAAGAGACCCTGGGTGAAAAATTGTTTGTCAAGCAGGGGCGCGGCCTGGCTCTGACCGAGGTGGGCCAGGTGGTCTACCGGTACGCCGACGAGATCTTCAGCCTGGGGCGCGAGCTGCAGGATGTGCTCAAGGGCCGGCCGCGGGGGCGTCCACTGCGCCTGTTCGTGGGGATCTCGGACCTGGTGCCTAAACTGATCGCTTACCGCGTGCTGCGCCCGGCCCTGGAGATGGCCGAGCCCGTGCAGATGGTGTGCGACGAAGATACTCCGGACCGGTTACTGGCGGAACTTGCCGAACACCGGATGGACGTGGTCCTCTCGGAGTCTCCCATCCCGCCTACCATCCCCGTGAAGGCCTTCAATCACCTGCTGGGAACCAGCACCGTCACGGTGTTCGGCGCCCCGCGGCTGGCGGCGCGCTTCCGCAAGAACTTCCCCGCCTGCCTGGATGGGGCGCCATTTCTGCTACCCATGGAAGGATCGAGTTTGCGGCGGGCGTTGGAACAATGGTTCGATTCCGAGAACATCCGGCCCAAGCTGGTGGGCGAGTTCAGGGACGGCGCCCTCATGAAGACATTCGGGCAGGCCGGCGCGGGCGTCTTCACGGCGCCAAGCGCGATTGAGAAGGAGATTCACCAACACTACGGGGTGTCCCCGATCGGACGGATCGATTCGGTTGTGGAACGCTACTACGCCATTTCCGTGGAACGGAAGCTGAAGCATCCGGCCGTGGTGACCATCTCCGAGGCGGCGCGGGCGCAGCTCTTCGGCCAGGCTTCCTGACCTGGCCGATACATCGGATTTAACGATTGATCATTTCCAAAACATCTATTAGACAAATCTTTCGACTACCCTTAACGTGGTACTTGAGCAGGCAAGCAGGACGCAGCCTGATCCATACACCACAGCGAGGAAACGTTGAACCATGACGAAACGATTGCGAACTGGAATGCTCCTGGGAGCCGCCCTGCTGGCGGCGCAACTGGGATTTGCGGACAACCACATGAGCGAGCGGGGCGTGAGCCGGATCGAACGGGAAGTGCGGCGCGAACTGGTGACTTTGCCGTACTACAGCCTGTTCGACCACTTCACGTTCCGGGTGGACGGCGAAACGGTCACCCTGATGGGCAAAGTGAGCCGGCCCACGTTGAAGAGCGCCGCCGAGAACGTGGTCAAGAAGATCGAGGGGGTGGAGAAGGTCTCCAACCAGATCGAAATGCTGCCCCTCTCGTCCCACGACGACGGGCTGCGGCTGGCCCTGTACCATTCGATCTACGGACACAGCGTGCTCCAGACCCTCTCAGTCCGCGCGGTCCCGCCGATCCACATCATCGTGGAGAACGGAAACGTGACGCTGGAGGGCGTGGTGGCGAACGAGATGCAGAAGCAGATCGCCGCTGCGCAGGCCAACTCGGTGTCCGGGGTGTTCTCGGTCAAGAACAACCTGCGGGTGGAGGGCAAGAGCTAAGCACGCCGGCGGAGGGGGTGGCGGCGAAGAGTCCGGCGGACGGCCGGCGGGCGCCACCCTGATCTGCCCGCTCCGGTGTGCTCGCGCCGCTGGGCGCCCCTCCAACTGAGTATCTCTCGGGCGCGTGCCCTTCGCGGCGTAAGAGGGAGATCCGCGGCCGCGACACCCGGCGGCATGCGGGCGCTGACGGGCGATGAGCTATTTTCCATTTGCCGACTACTGGTGGTTCTACCTGGGATTCACGGGCTTTGTGCTGCTGCTGCTGGCTCTGGATCTGGGCGTGTTCCATCGCAAGGCGCACGCCGTTTCCTTTCGCGAGGCGGGCATCTGGAGCGTGGTATGGATCGCCCTGGCGCTGGTGTTCAACCTGGTCTTCCACCAGTACGCGGCCTGGAAGTTCGCGCGCGACCCGCGCCTGCTGTCGCTGCCAGGCTTTGACCCGGACGCGGCGGCGCGCCAGGCCGGCCTGGAGTTTCTCACCGGATACCTGGTCGAAAAGACACTGTCTCTGGACAACATCTTCGTTTTTGTGATCGTGTTCGCCGCATTCGGGATCCCGGCGGCCTACCAGCACCGGGTACTGTTTTTCGGAGTCCTCGGAGCGCTGGTGTTTCGCGCCGCGTTTATCGCGCTGGGGGCGGCGCTGCTCGAGTATCACTGGGTGATCCTGCTGTTCGGCGCCCTGTTGATCGTGACCGGGCTGAAGATGATGCTGGCTCCGGGAAAGAAGATCGCGCCGGAGCGGAACCCCGTGGTCCGGCTGTTCCGGCGCCTCCTGCCGGTGACGGAAGAACTGCACGGGCAGCGCTTCTTCGTCCGCCTGAAGGGCATGCTCTACGCGACGCCGCTGTTCCTGGCGGTGCTGGTGGTGGAGATCAGCGACATTATTTTCGCGGTGGATTCGATCCCGGCGATTTTCGCCCTGACGCGCGAGCCGATGATCGTGTTCACCTCGAACGTCTTCGACCTGTTGGGCCTGCGGGCATTGTACTTCCTGCTAGCTGGCGCGGTGGAGCGTTTCGCCCTGCTAAAGTACGGCCTGGCTGGCGTGCTGATGTTCGTGGGCCTGAAGATGGTATGGCTCAACGACTCCTTCGGCGGCAAGTTCCCGATCGGCTGGTCTCTGGGAATCATCGGAGGCGTGATCGCGCTTTCGATTGGCGGTTCCCTGCTATGCGCGCAGAGGGGCGCGAGGAAAAGCCAGGTTGCGCCGGCCCACTGCTCTCGCGACCGCCTGTGAATCAGGCTAGAATCCTGGTTGAGGCTGCCATGATTACCCGACGCGAGGTCCTCAAAAGCGCCGCGGCGCCCATGATTGTCCCCAGCCTGGTGCTCGGCCAGCGAGCAGGGGCAGTTCCGCCCAGCGACCAGATTGTCTTCGGCGGCATCGGCATCGGCGCCCGCGGCGCGCACGTCCTCAGTAAATTGCTCACGTTCCGCCAGGCGAGATTCATCGCCGTCTGCGACGTGCGCAATGAGCGGCGCGAAGAAGTCAAGTCGATGGTGGACCAGAAATACGGCAACCACGACTGCCAGATGTACGACGATCAGTTTGCCCTGCTGGCGCGCCAGGACATCGATGCGGTGCTGATTGCGACCGGCGACCGCTGGCACACGCCGCTGGCGATCCTCGCGGCGCAGCACGGCAAAGATGTGTATTGCGAGAAGCCCTGCTCCATGTCCATGGAGGAGAGTTGGGCGCTGGCCGACGCGTTCCGCCGCTACAACCGCATCTACCAGGCCGGCTGCCAGCGCCGCAACGGCGCCAACTTCGAGCTGTGCAAGGAACTGCTCAAGTCCGGCGCCCTGGGCAAGCTACAGACTCTTTACGCCAACGTCGGTCCCTCGGTGAACTGGCCGCCGCTTCCCAGCCGCGACTGGCTGGCGGCCGAGGAACCGCCGCCGAGGCAGGTGCTCGACTGGGAGCGCTGGCTGGGACCGGCGCCCTGGCGGCCTTACAACTCCGCCTATGTCCGCGGAGGCTGGCGCAACTTTTACGACTTTCACGGAGGCGGCATTCTGGAGTGGGGCTCGCACACCGTGGACCTGTGCCAATGGGCGGCGGAGTTCGACGACACGCAACCGGTGGAGTACGAGCCCGTGGGCGCCAACACCGGGCCGTACAAGGTGCTCTGCAAGTATGCGAATGGAGTGAACCTGGTAATGCGCGATGACGGCTGGGACGGCAGCTTGAAAACCGGCTCGTGCAGCTTCCGCATCGAAGGCGATAAGGGCTGGGTGGAGACCGGCGACGCCACGCGCATCGAGAGCTCCGACAATATCAAGCCGCTGCTGCGGCCGACCGAGCCCGCCAGCCTCGCGCTGGTGAACCACGTGGCAGACCTGCTGCGATGCATCAAGACGCGCCAGGCGCCGAGCGCCAGTGCGGCCGCGGCGGCAAACTCGCACATCACCTGCCACGCGGCCTTCATTGCTTACCAGCGCGGCAAGAAACTGGCCTGGGACCCCGGGAAGCGGGAGTTCACCAACGACGACATCGCCAACCGGATGCGGTCGCGGGCGTTGCGCGAACCGTGGCGAGTCTGAGCGAAGGAGGAGACACACCATGCAGCAAACCACACAGCCCGCACCCGCGGCGCAGGCCGCGAAGCCGAAGCCGCCGTCGCCTCCCCCCGCATTTCAGGAGGGCGACATCGCCAGGATGGATGCGCCTGCGCTGGCCGGCGTCCTCACGGACGCTCGTTCGACGGAGTTCCAGAAAGCGAAGGCTTGCCAGCGGATCGGCGAGCTAGGGGCGAAGGAAGCAGTACCCGCGCTGGCGGCCCTGTTGGGCGATGAGCACTTGAGCACGTACGCGCGTTATGGTCTCGAACCGATCGCCGACCCGTCGGCGGATGAGGCTCTGCGCGCCGGGTTATCGAAGCTCAAGGGCAATCTCCTCATCGGCGTCATCAACTCGATCGGGAAACGCAGGGACGCCAAGGCGGGTCCTGCTCTGGCGAAGATGATGTACCGCGCCGACGCCGATGTGGCCGCTGCCGCGGCGGCGGCGCTGGGCAGCATTGGGGGTGAGTCCTCGAGGAAGGAACTGCAAGCCGCCCTGGGGAAAACGAAGGGGACGACCAGAAGCGCCGTCGCCTGCGCCGCCCTGCTGTGCGCGGAGCGCCTGCTGGGGGAGGGCAAGCGCGAGCAAGCCCTGGCGCTGTATGCTTCGCTGAGCGCTCCGGGCATGCCGCAACCCGCACGTTTGGCGGCGATGCACGGGATCATTCGCGAGGAAACGTCCATCAACCGGCCGCGCTAGGACGGGTGCGTTCCCGGACGCCCGTTCCAGCGACCACTACTGCCCCAGGTCCGCTGCGTCGAGCTTCTCGCCGTTTGGTTTCCATGCCTCGATGTGAGCCTTTGCGCCATTCACTTGGACGACGACGAAGTTCTCCGTCTTTTCTACTTTGCGGGTAATTCCCGCGGGCGGGGCATCCACGTCGTAGAGGGGCGCGCCCCCGCCGCCGGTGATGAAGTAGTGGATCCCGTCCTTCAGATAGTGCTGGTAGTTGTGATCGTGCCCGAAGAAGCCGGCCGAGAGACGGTACTTTTCGAACATCGGCTCGAGCGCGGCCATGTGCGGGTTGCCTCCCTGGCGGCGCTTCACCGCGGACATGGGGGGATGATGCGCGAACACGAAGCGGAAGCCGGCTTTCTGGCTGTCGCGAAGATCTTCCTCGAGCCAGCGTGTCTGGGCTTCCCAGAACGCATCCTTCTCGGCTCGCGTGGCGCCGGCATTTCCGATGTCGCTGTTGATGACGATGCAATGGGCGCTGCCCCAGTCGAACGAGTAGTATGGCCTGGCATCCAGGAACTGGTAATAGTTCTTCGCGTTGCGCTCGTGGTTTCCCAGGGAGGGGTAGAAGGCGGCTTTGCGGAGCAGTTCCCGCTCGACGTCGAAAAAGATAGGCCACAGGGAGGTGTCGTTGCCGTCGGCCACGAGGTCCCCTGTATGCATTACGAAATCCGGGTGGGCGTACTTGAGGATCGCGGCGATGACCGAGCGATGGACGTCATGCCGCGTGCGCGTATCGCCATAGACCACAAACTCAAACTGCGCCGGTCCGGCTGGGGGCGTCTTGAAGCTGCCCTTTCCCGCGTCGCCGCCGAAGGAATCGTAGTAGTAGGTGGCCCCCGGGCGCAGGCCGGAGAAATTGACTCTTTCGGCGTGCAGGGCGGGAGCAGTTTTTTCGATCACGTTCGGCGCCGTGCCGAGTCCTGCCTGGCCGCTCTCGACCAGCCACATGACGGTGGCCGACTGCGCCCTCACGTTGACGACATACGGCCCACCCACCACCTTGGCGCCGGCGGGCGCCTGTCCGCCGGCGAACGGCGTTGCCGCCCCCAGGATCGCCGCAACGGCGACAAGCGTCCACATCCGGCGCGCCGGTTCGATTTTTGAGTTCCTCACGTTTCTCCGCTTGATGATAACTCAGGGTCCGGCAGAGTTGGCCGTGGCGGCGGCATATACTGTGGCCATGTTCACGCCTACGGAGCCTGAACCCGGCTCGCCGCCCGAGCCCCGACCGAGAATCAGTCTTTTCCGCCGCGGCCGCGATCTTGCGGTGCGGTGCTGGCGCGCGGTCGCCGCGTTCTGGCGCACCATCCGCCCAGGCCCCGAGACACGCCGCGGAGTGGCGATCGGGGCGGTCGCCGGAGCCGCGGTATGGGCGATCCCATATAGCCTTGCCGTGCGCACCGGTCTCGGGACGATCCTCGACGTTCTCGTCGTGATGGTTCTGGCCGCGGCCATCATCGGCCTTTCCGCTCTGCTGGTATGGCTTCTCCTGGCTGCCTTCCGCAGGCTGTCGCCCTGGGCGACCGGGTTTTTTGTGGGATCGGTGGCCGTCTACGTGGCGAGTATCGGGCCGGAGTTCGGCATCATGCTCGGCTTCACGGTCGTGTCAGTAGCGGCCATACTCGGCGCTTCCATCGCGGCGTTGCTTTATGGCCTACGGGAAGCCGCCCTGGCGAAGAAGATCGTGACCATCGTCCTGCTGGTGTCGTCGGCGGCGGCCGCCGGCTGGTTTCTCTTTTTTGCCGCGAGCGATGGCACCACCGAGGCGCTCATCAAGGCGCGGGCGGCGCAGGGTTCCCCGCCCGCCGTGATCCGGGCAGACAATCCCGGGCGGCCCGGACCGTACCGGGTGCGAAGCCTGACCTACGGAAGCGGCGGCGACAAATGGCGCGCGGAGTATCGCAACGTCGCGATCCGGACGCCGGCGATCGACGCCAGCGCGTTCTTCAAGGATTTCAAGAACTGGCGAGCCAAAGCACGCCGCCTCTATTGGGGCTTCGGCTTCGACAAACTGCCGCTCAACGCGCGCGTCTGGTATCCCGACGGCCCCGGACCGTTTCCGCTGGTTTTGATCGTGCACGGCAACCATCAAATGGAGCAATGGTCCGACCCCGGTTACCAGTATCTTGGGGAACTCCTGGCGAGCCGCGGATTCATCCTGGCGTCCGTCGATGAGAACTTCCTCAACTTCTCCTGGTCGGGCGACCCGCCGAAAGAAAAAGCTCCACGCGGCTGGATGCTGCTCGAGCATCTGCGCCTCTGGCGCGACTGGAACGCGAAAGCCGGGAACCCGTTCTTCGGGAAAGTGGACCTGGACAGGATCGCGCTGATGGGGCATTCGCGCGGCGGAGAGGCGGCGGCGACGGCGGCGCTCTTCAATAAGCTTTCCTACTATCCCGATGACGCGACGATCCGGTTCGAGCCATACGATTTCCACATCCGGTCCATCGTCGCGATCGCGCCGGCCGATGGACAATACAGGCCCGCCGGAGCGTGGCGGACGATCGAGAACGTGAACTACTTTGTGTTGCAGGGAGGGCATGATGCCGACGTCTCTTCCTTCATCGGATCGAGACAGTTTGAGCGGGTAAAATTCACCGCACCCGGGCCGTGGTTCAAGTCCGAGCTGTATATCTATCGCGCAAATCACGGCCAGTTCAATACCGTCTGGGGCCGCTACGACTCCGGGGATGGGCCGATCCACTGGTTCCTCAACACGAAGCCGCTGCTTTCTCCGGACGACCAGCGCCGGATCGCGTCGGTGTACATCAGCGCTTTTCTGGAAACCACCCTGCACAACCACCGCGAATACCTGCCGCTGTTTCGCGACGCCCGGGCGGGCCGGGACTGGCTGCCGGACGCGCTCTGCCTCAACCGCTACGAGGATGCCACGTGGAAGCAGCTAGCCGGCTTCGGTGAGGACGTGGACGTCACAACCGGCAGCCTGCCGGGCGTACGGATTGCCGCCGAGAACTTCAGCACGTGGAAGGAAGGCCGGATCCCGTTCCGAAACGGCGACCGCGAGCGGAACGGGGTATTTCTGGGTTGGAACCGCAAGACGGAGAAGCCGGTCCCGGCGCCTGCCTACACGATCTCATTGCCGGACGGAATCGCCGGGGGCGCCCGGGCGGTCCTCGCGATCGAGCTTTCGACGACGGACGACGAGCCGCCGGTTCCGAAGGGCGCGAAAGAGCGCAAGGAGAAGAGCAAGAAAGAAGCGTCAAAGGATGTGGAACCGGTAGACTTCACGGTGGAACTGACCGACGCGGGGGGCAAGACCGCCGCCCTGCCGCTGAGCCGTTTCGGAGCGCTGCAGCCCCCGCTCAAGGCGCGGCTGCTCAAGTCCGCCTTCCTCAACGAGAAGGCTTATAAGAAGGCGTCCGAACCGGTGCTGGAGACCATCGAGTTGCCTCTGCGCGACTTCACCGCGTCGGCGCCGGGCTTTGACCCGGCGAAGCTCAAGACGATCCGGCTGCGATTCGATCGCGGAGAGAAGGGGTCGATCGTAATCGGCGGCATCGGGTACCGCGAGGAAGAAGAATATCATTGACAGATGGAACTGGAACTGAGCGGCCACGTTGCCGTGATCACGGGCGGGGCGCAGGGGATCGGTCTGGCTTGCGCCCGCGGGCTGGCGAAGGAAGGCTGTCACGTCGCGATCTGGGATGTCGCTCGCGACACGAAGCCGGCCGCCGCGAAGATCGCGGAAGAGTTTGGACGCCCTTCGACGGGTCTGGTGGTGGATGTAGCTGACGCCGCGGCGGTCGCCGATGCGGTCACCGAGACGGAAGCCGCGCTGGGACCAATCTCACACCTGGTGCATGCGGCCGCGGCCGGGTCAGGCAAGTTTGGCTTTCCGTTCACGAACCTGGAGCCCGGTGACTGGCCGCGCGTGTTGCAGGTCAACGTGATGGGTATGGTTCACGTGGCCCACGCGATGGCGCCCGGCATGATCTCGCGGCGCAGCGGCACGATGGTCTTCCTGGCATCGGTGGCCGGCCAGATCGGCTCGCAGACGGATCCGCCCTACAGCGCCAGCAAAGCCGCCAATATCAACTTCGCGCAGTGCCTGGCGAAGGACCTGGCGCCCCACAACATACGAGTGAACACAGTAAGCCCCGGGATGGTCCAGACTAAGTTAAACCGCCAGGTGTGGCAGGCGTGGCGCGATCTACAGCCACCGGACAAACGCCGCTCTTATGAAGATTGGGCCGCGGACAAGATCCGCGCGGTCGCGCCGCTGGGCCGCTGGCAGCGCCCCGAAGACATCGCGGACATGGTGGTGTTTCTCTCCTCCGCACGAGCCGCGCAAGTCACCGGTCAGACCATCAATGTGGATGGAGGACAGGTAATGCACGCATAGGCCGCGCGCCGCGCCATGGCCGTAAAAGAGGGACTGTTACGGTAACATGGTCAGATAAATCACGATGCAAGCGGCCGGTATTCCCGTATTTTCCGGGGACGATGTGCGCCACGAACTGGAACGGATTCTCGCCACGAATTCGTTCCGCAATGCGCCGGCGCTGGCGGGCATGCTGCGCTTCGTGGTGGAGCAGACGCTGGAGGGGGGCGCTGCGCAGCTTAAGGAATATACCCTAGGGACCGAAATCTTCGGGCGCGGCAACCGGTTCGACCCGCGGGTGGACCCTATTGTGCGCGTGCAGGCGCGGCGGCTGCGGGCGAAACTGGACCAGTTTTATGCGGAATCCGGGACCAGACCGCCGGTACGGATCAGCTTTCCCCGGGGAGGTTACATCCCGACGTTCGAGGGGATTGGACCGAGCACGCTTTCCGAGGAGGAATCGCCGGAGATTGAGTCGGTGGCCGTGCTTCCATTCCTAAACTCCACGGCCGACCCCAGAAACGAAGTGCTGTGCGACGGCCTGACGGAGGGCCTTATCCACGCGCTGACACGTTTCGCGCACCTGCGCGTTGTCGCGCGCACCTCGGCCTTCGCCTATAAGGCCCGTCCCGCGGACGCGCGCCAGTTGGGCAGCGAACTGGGCGTGAGCCACGTGCTGGAAGGCAGCCTGCGCAGCGCGGGGGAATCCTTGCGGGTTACGGTGCAGCTTTGCGAGAGCCGGACCGGCTATTCGCTTTGGTCGGAGACGTGCGACGGTTTGCCCAAGAGATTTGTGGATCAGCAGGACGAAGTCGTGCGGCTGGTGACCCGCAGGATTGCCAAAGACGAAGCACCGGCGGCGCCCACGGTGGCGAAGCTGGACGCCTATCAGCTTTATTTCCAGGGGCGCTACCACTGGCGGCAGCGGAATTCGGCGGCCATCCGCACGGCGCTGGATTTCTTCGAGCGGGCCAAGAAGGCGGACCGGCATTGCGCGCTGGCATACGCGGGCATCTCGGACTGCTACATGATCGCCGGGCTGCACGGGGTGTACCCGCCCAAGTGGGTATTTCCGAAGGCGAAGAACATGGCCCAGCGCGCGGTGGAGCTGGATCCGTCGCTGGGCGAGGCGTACGCTTCGCTGGGCCTGGTGGCGGCAGCCTTCGACTGGGACTACGAGGCGGCGGACGCCGCGTTTCGGAGGTCGCTGGATCTGAATCCCGGTTACTCCACGGCCTATCATTGGCGGGCGGTGATGTACCTGATCCCGCACGGCTGTTTCGAGGAGGCAGTGGCGCATTTGCGGCTGGCGGCACAAGCGGACCCACTGTCTTCGGTGGTGCGCGCGGACCTGGCCTGCGCGCTCCAACTCGCCGGGCAACGTGCGGAATCCCTGGCTACCTGTGAAGAAAGCCTGGAAATCGACCCAAGGTGTCTTCGGTCCCATTGGGTGAAGGCCTACATCCTGGAGCGGCAGGGCCGCTACGCGGGCGCGCTGGAAATGCTGGAACGGCTGGGGGGACTGGCGACCGACCGTCACGAGGACCCACTGGTGGCCAGTTCGGTGGCCATGGTCAAATCCCTGGCGGGGGACAAAGCCGGCGCCGAGAAGCAGTTGCGCACGCTGCTCGAAGTAGCCAGGCGGCGATACGTCTCGGAGTATTCCATGGCGGTGGCGTACCTGGCCGCGGGCGACCCGGACGCGGCGCTTTACTGGCTCAAGACCGGCTGCAATCAACGCTGCGGCGGGATGAACTGGCTCTCGATGGATCCCCGCTGGCAGCCGATCGCCGGGCGCCGGGAGTTCTCCGAGCTGATCTCGAAGCTGAATCTCCTCTCGTTCCAGCCGGCGTGAGCCGGCGCGGCAACGTTCGTTAACCGTAAACGCTCCGCGGTTACTTCTCCACTATCAAGATCCGGCGCACACTCGCATCGAGGGGCGAAGATGCTCCCACTTACTCAGGAAAGGAGCACACACATATGAAGGTGGTGCACGTGGTTCTCATGGCGGGCTGCTGTCTGTGGCCGGCGCAGGGCGCCGGCATCCGCATTTACGACAGCGCCCGGGACGACGCGGCGCAGAAAGCGGCTGCCGCGGCGGCCAAGGTGGCGAGCGGGTCTTTGTTCGATGCAGAGATGAAGAACCTGGACGCATTTGCCAAACAGGAGTTCGACAGCGTCTTCGCGGGGGAAGCCCGAAACAGGGATGGCGTTTTGAATACGGTCGCTACGGGCACCTGGAGCAATGTGAGGACCTCGATCCAAGGGCTCGAAGGCCAACTGAAACTGGATCTGTCGACGATAGAAAACAGAATCAAGGAACTGCAAGCCGAGGTTCAGGCGCTTCAAGCGCAAAAGGGGCAAATCGAGTCGCAAAAACCGCCGCCGGGCCCCGCAGTGCCGGGCAATCCCGCGGAGGCTGTGGCCGCGCTCGCGGGACAGGGCATCGATGCCGATAAGGCCGCGGCGGCACTGGCCGGCGCTTTCAAGAAATCCGACAGCACCGGCGGCCAGGCCATCAGCCTGTTGGGAAAAGCTCTCGCCGAGGCCAAGACGGCCGCCGATACAACTTCCGCGAACCAGAAGGCGGTGAGCGACCAAGTCAAGCAGCTTGATCAACTGCGCGCCAGCCTGAACAGCCTGGCCGCGGACCGGATCAAGCTGGAACTCGATCACGCGCAGACGCTATTGAAAATCTGGGAGAAAGCGCGGGCCGAAACTCAAGACACTCAGAAGAAGGTGGAGACATACCTGAAGGGGGCGGACGGGATGAATCAGGGCGAGATGATCCTGGAAACGCTGCGGTCCAGAGCGGCGGCGGTTCGCAACGCTCCTCCCGAAGAACTGAAGACGAAGGAAAACGATCTGGACAGGGCCGTGCAACTTCCTTTTCTGGCGGTCGCGATTGGCGCGCGCTGGAATTCGGCCCCCCTGGTCGCGCGTTTGCGGGAAGCGCACGAATACCATCGTTATTCCATTCAACGCAGCCGCCTGGAGGCCCACGCCTACGAGGTCGCAGTAGGCGCCGGCGCGCAGCGCCTGGCCATGTTCTACAAAGGCGGCGTGCGGCCGGAGACGATCGCCCAGATCCTCTACACGGCGGCGACCGCGTCCATTTCCGGCACCATCGCGGCCACGAAATAGGAGGAGAGAAATGATGCGCTCACGAAGAAATCTTTTGCCGGTCACGATGTTGGGCCTTCTGGCGGCCGGATGCGGAGGCGAAAAGGAAGCTCGGCAATACGCGGCCGAACTGGCCGCCATCCTCCAGAACTACCAGGCCAGCGTGCAGAAGCACATGCAGGAACAACAGACAGCCTATGAAAAACTGGCGCATGAACTGGACAAGGCGGAGCAGAAGGATTCGCGGGGGAACTCAGACCTGGAGCGGGAGCAACGGGTTGTGGCACTAGCCGACCAGCTTCTTTCGGACAGCCCCGCGCAAGCGGCGGCGTTCACACGAACTCGTTTGCGAGAGGCGCTGGAGCCCTACGCGGCCACGGAATCTGCCAAGAACCGCGAGATGGTGACCCGCGACCTGGATGCGTACCGCCGGTTCCTGACCGGCATCCAGGATCTGGAGAAAGAGGCGGCGGACATCAGCCAGCTTCAGAAGCAGTTCGTGAACCTGTCGAAGAAGTCCGGATCTCTGGACCAGATCAAGCAGCTCGCGGCATTCGGACAGGACGTCCACGGCAAATACGAGCAGATGCTTTGCGACGGATCGAAATCCGAGCAAACCGATTTGCAGAGCAATCTCACCGCTCTCGACACGAAAATCGCGGCGGCGAGCGACACCGACAAGCCGGCGCTCGAGGCGGCAAAGGCCAAGGTAAATGCCGATTTGAGCAAGGTGAATGCAAGGATCTCGCAACTCTCGGGTTGCAGCACAAACGCCACGAAATAGGAGGAACCAATGCCAACCACTATCGACGAATTGATTCAAGCCAATCAGAAAAGCATCGAGGCCCTGGAGTCGGCCGAAGAGCTGATCGAATCCAACAAGGACAGTTTGCCCACCGCAGAGCAGTTTGTCGCTCTGACGATCATCTCCGATATCGACACGCGGCTGCGCGTTCTGAAATTCACGCAGGTTCACCTGGGGGCCAGCCAGGTGGTGGTGGACTTCAACGCGGACGAACAGAACAAGCTCGCAGAAATGGAGAGCCAACTGGACGGGTTCATCGCGGCGGACAGCCAGATCGAGAGCGTGCTCAACTCGGTTCCGGCGATCCTGAACGCGGTGGTGCGGATCGACGGCATGATCAACGGACATATCGCGCACGCGTAGGTCCGATGGTCCTCAAGACGCCACGCGCTGGTCTGGCTCAGCGCGTGGCGCCGCGGCCCGATACAATACTCCAACAGGGATCGGGAAAGGAGCACTCCGGTGGAAGCCAGTTTGACCCGCAGAGGATTTCTGAGCGCGGCCTCCAGCGCCGCCATGCTGCCCGCGGCAGCCGGCCTGGGCGCCGGCGCGGCGACGGGCGCCATGAAGGCCGGCACGGCCAAGGTGGACGTCACCCCGGACCGCGGCCGTTATGACGTGGAGAAGCAGCTCATCGACCCTCCCAAGGTCTACCATCCCGTGCACGCGCGCTGCCTGACGCTCCACGACGGCTCCCGGCGGATGGTTTTCGTGACCTACGATTTCAATTGCCTGGACTATGCCACGCCCATCCTGCGCGAGCGCGTGGAAGCCGAACTGGGCATTCCTCCGGCGTACCTGGTGCTGCTGGCCACGCACAATCACCAGGTGCCGATGCAGACCATCGCCAGCAACTACGACTACGGAGAATTTCTGGCGGAGAAGATCTTCGGGTGCATCAAAGAGGCCATTTCGAAAGAGGATGGCCCGGTGGATCTGGAGTTCGCCTTCGGGCACGGCTACGGCATCCGGGCCAGCGGGGCGGCGCCGACCGATTACGAGGTGCAGGTGTTGGCGGTGCGCCGGGCCGGCAAAATGGCGGCCCTGCTGTTCAACCATCCAACGCACCCGGTGCGCGGTCCGGATCCGTACTATGGAGCCTCGCATCCCGGTTACGCCATGGACGAGGTGGAGGAGGCGTTTCCAGGCGCGCTGGCGCTCTACGCGGACGCCTGCGGCGGGAACCAGTACTGGATTCCGCTGGGCATGGGCGACAAGCTGGCTGAATGCAAGCGCCGCGGGCACGACCTGGCCCAGGTGGTGATCGGTATCGCGAAGGGTCCCATGCAGGAAGTGGGAGGCGCAATCGAAAGCCGGCTGAAGCTGGTGGACCTGCCGCTGGCCCCGCCGCTGCCTTACGAGAAGGCGCTGGAGCTGGCGCGAGGCGTTCCCATGGACATCGGGCTGGTGGCGCCGCCGCACCCGGACCGGCCCACCAACTGGATCCGCGCGCTGGTGCGGCACTACAAGGAGGGCATCCCGTTCCCCAAGCGCAGCTCGGATATGCCATGCTCCGACGGCGGCTTCTTCGTCACCAAGCTGGATAAGCCGCGCAAATACGAGTGCCGGTTTGTCGAGACGCTGGCGGGGCACATCGGCAACCTGCAACTGTGCGCGATCCAGGGCGAGCCTTGCGCGCCCATCGGAAGCCGCATCAAGGACGTGCTGCGCCAGAAGGGGCCGGTGATGATGTTCGGCTATTTCGCCGAGAGGAACCTGTACGTTCCCACGCGCGAGATCGTGCGCCAGGACGCCTACCAGGCGCAGGTCATCCGGATCCAGTTCGGCTCGCCGGTGGGCTGGGCTCCGGAGGTCGAGGACGAGATGGTGAAGGCCGCGCTGGCGATGTTCGGCGAGAAGTATTTCGAAAGATCCTGAGCGGGGACTGCCGCCGATGGATGTCAAGATGCTGGCGAGAATCGCTCCACTGCTCGTGATGCTGCCGCTTGCGCCGGATTTGCTGGCGGCCGCGCCCGACTTCCGCGCCGCCGGCGAGGAGGCTGTCCGCCTTCTTTCCGGCTACCTCAAGATCGACACGGTCAATCCCCCGGGCCACGAGACCAGAGGCGCGGAATATTTGAAACAGATTCTCGGGAGGGAGGGAATCTCCGCCGAGATCTTCGAATCGGCGCCCGGCCGGGGGAATCTCGTGGCCCGAATCAAAGGCAACGGCGCGAAGAAGCCCGTGCTGATTATGGGCCACATCGATACGGTAGGCGTGGAGAGGGAGAAGTGGACTCTCGATCCATTCGGCGGCCTGGTGCGCGACGGCTTTGTTTATGGACGGGGGGCGGTCGACGACAAAACCATGGGTACCGCCTGCCTGGAGGTGATGCTGTTGCTACATCGCCTGAAGATTCCGCTGGATCGCGATGTGATCTTTTTGGCCGAGGCGGGCGAGGAAAGCAGCACGGAATTCGGCATCGACTTCATGGTGGAGAAGCACTGGGACCGCATCGCCGCGGAGTTTTCGCTGGCGGAAGGCGGCGGCATGTCGGAACAGGACGGTGTGGTTAGGCGCGTGGTCGTCACGGCAACCGAGAAGCTTTCCCGGAACATGAAGGTGGTAGCCCACGGTGTGAGCGCGCATGGTTCCGTGCCGCGCGCGGACAATCCGCTGCTGCATCTTTCCACGGCGCTGCTCAAGCTGGCGGCGTGGCGCCCGCCGATGCGCTTGAACGAAGTGACGCGGGCCTACTTTTCGCGGCTTGCCACCATCAGCCCTCCCGAGGAAGCATTCCTTTACACGCACCTCGAAGATCCGGCAGTACAGGAGAAGATCCGGGCGCGGAATCCGAGCCTGGACGCGTTGCTCCGAGTGACCATCACGCCCACCATCACGCGGGGCGGTTTTCGCGATAACACCATACCCGCCACGGCCGAAGCGACACTCATGGTGCGGCCTTTGCCCGACGAGGACGTTCCGGCCCTCATGCAACGCATGCGGGAGGTCATCGACGACCCCGCGGTCGAGGTGATACCGGCGTGGGGTCGAAGGCCGGTGGCGCCGCCATCCGGGCTCGGCACCGAGATGTTCACGGCCCTCGAGCGCGTGCAGAAGCGCTTATTCCCGCAAGCCATTACATTGCCCGCCATGGCGACCGGCACCACCGACTCGGCCCAGCTTCGGGCGAAAGGCGTGCAGGCTTACGGCATCGGAACGTTCGGCGCCATCGGCGCGCATGGCAACGACGAGCGCGTCTCGGTCCGGGGGCTCGGCGCGCTGGTGGAGTTCCTTTACAATGCGGTCGTCGAAGTTGCCGCTACCAAATAAGTAAGGGCGCCATCCTACCTGCCGGGAGATGGACTTCCGTCCGCGACGAACCGCATGGAGAAGAGATCCGCATCACGCAGTTCGAAGCGCAGACGCACCGGCTTGCCGGAAAGGGAGCGCAGACCGGCCTGGTTCTTCCACACCACGGCCTGCTCCAGCGAGTCGCCATAAAGCTCGGCGCAATCGGCCAGAGTGAAGCCCGGCAGCGGTTGGCCGGTGGCGTCCTGGATTTCCACGCGAATGCTGCCAGCGCCCGAGGTCGAATAGTTCAGCATCAGATGGTCGCCCTGAAACCGCAACGGCCTGGTCAGCACCTCTCCGCCCGAGAGCGGGGCGGTCAGGGAGACGAAGCCGTCCACGCGCAGAGTATAACGGCGAAGGTACGCGGTACGATCCTGCATGGTGCTTTCGGTAATGTACACGGAGATCTCGGGCGGCGCGTCGGGCAGCGCCGACCTGGTCTCCACCAGCCCCCAATTCTGGTAGGCGTCGCCGTAAAACCAGCTATCCGTGGCGCGGAGGCCAGGCCGATGGAAGGACTCGGGCCAGACCGTAAAGTGGAGTCCGTCGCGGCTGAGCATGAACATACCGTCCGTGACGGCGGTTCCCTCACGCCGCGATTTGGCGGCGCGCAGACGGCGATACTCGATGCGGGGCAGGGCCTCGGCCGCCGGGGTCCAGCCGCGATCGATGTAGCGCGTCGGAAAACCCAGAAGAATGTGCGGCGCCCGATAATACGGGATCACCCCGTTGGTGTATAGTTCGCTGACCCGGCCCGGCGAATACTCGAGGAAAACCGGGTCGGACCAGTTCAGGAAGTCCTTCGAAACGCCGGTCCGGATGTCGCGGCCGTTGCGGAAGTCGCGATGGTATTCGCGGTATTCGCCGCGCAGGGTATCCCAGAAGGCCAGGTTCTGGGAATCGAAGGCGCCTTTGGTGATCGCCGGCTTGTCAGACCACATGGACCAGTGAATCCCATCGGGGGACTTGAAGGCGAACAAACCCCGGCCGCCTGTTGTTTCGCCCGAGCCGACCGCCTTGTACCGCGCGTCCGGCGCGGCCGCCGGATTCCGGTCGCGAAACGGGGTGAAATTATGGCCGCCCACGCCCTCCCACACGATGTTGTTTTCTTTGGATCCGTTGAACTCCCAGATTCGCAGCGTCGGCTTGGTCCAGTGGATACCGTCTTTGCTTTCCGCGTAGCAAGTGAGATCGGGGTGGGTCTCGTGTGATCCCTCGCGCGTGTAGACGACGTTCGCGCCGCGATAATACATGCGGTACAACGCGCCGTCCTGGAACACGGTGACGTAGTTGACGGCGTTCCCTTCCCAAGGCTTGTCCATCACGATGGACACTTCCCGGGGCTCGGGGTGGTGCAGTTGCTGACGCGCCCCGCCACTCAGCCGGCCGATCAGATAGGAATCGGCGAACAACTCCCGGCGTGAGCCGATTTCGATGGGTTCCTGGGCGGCCGCGATTCCGGCGAGGCTGAGCCCTAGCATGGCGGCGAGCAGCGTGGACGAGTGCGGCATTCTAGCGATCCTTTCCGGCCTGCGGAGACTGGCCAGGCTTCCTAGGTAATGTATAACGCCCTGGGGCCGGGTGACGCGGCCGGGCGGCGCGATGGCGCCTGTGACATAAGTCATCGACGGGCGCTTCCGGCCGCGCCATGCTGAAGGCATGAAAGAGCTCAGCGCCAGTGACCTGGCCGGCATGCCTGAAATTACCATCACGCGCGACATGGAACTGCCGGAGATTCTGGCGCGCTATCCGGCCTGCCGGCAGGTTTTCGACCGCTACGGATTGGTGGGGTGCGGCGGCCCACTGGGTCCCCGGGAATCGCTCGCATTCTTCGCCCGCGCGCACCGGGTGGACGAGGGCCGTCTGCTGGCGGAATTGCAGGCAGCCGCCCGAAACAGCGTGCTGGAATCCGGCTCCCCAGAGTACGCGCCGGGGCCGGGAGACGTGATCTACCGGCGCTTTTTCCGCGCCGGCATCCTCACCATGTTCACCTTCGGATGCGTGCTCGGGGCGATCAACCTGGCGATCATGGCGGCCAGCCATCAACTCGCCTCGCTCGACATGCGCGCGGTCACCTGGGCGCATGCGCACGCCCAAGTGGCAGGCTGGGTCACCTTCTTCGTGATGGGATTCGCCTACCAGGCGATACCGCGTTTCAAGTTCACCACCTTATGGCGGCCGCTGCTGGCTTCGCGCAGCCTGTTCGTCATGGCCGCGGCGCTCACGGTGCGGACCCTCGCCGACCTTTGGGTGTCCCATCCCGCCTGGGCGCTCGCCGGCAGGATCGCGGGCGCCGGCGAACTGGCGGTGGTGCTGACGTTCGCGGTCGTCGTGACCCAGACTATTCGCAAATCAAAGAATCCCGTCGAGCCTTATGAGCGATTCCTGTTTGCGGCGCTGGGGTGGATGATTGCGGCATTCGCATTCGACTGGTGGATCTTCTCGGCCTCAGCCACGGTGAGCGGGTACCAGGGGTGGGTGCGCTTCATCAGCCGGTACGACGCGCCCTGGAGGGATCTTCAATTGGCCGGCTTCGCCGGCGGCATGATTCTGGGAGTCAGCCAGCGCTTTCTGCCCTTCATTTACGGCTTCCGCGAAGTTCCGGCGCGCACGGCGCGCGTAGTCCTGTACCTTTGGAATTTTGCGGTGGCCGGGAATGTGATCGCCTATTCGATGCTGATCCGCACCGGGAATCCGGTTTGGGGCATCGCGCTCGAACTCTGCATCCTGGGGATGTTCGCGTCGGTGGTCCTGCTGGTGCGGGGCTTCGGGCTGTTTTCGGTCAAAGTCGAGCGCGATCGCTCCCTGCCTTTTATTCGAGCCGCTTACTTCTGGGCGCTGGTGGCGATCGCGCTGCTGGCCCTGCTGCCGGTGTATGACAGCCTGCGCGGCGTAGCCTTTTCGCACGCCTATTTCGGCGGATACCGGCATGCCTTCACCGTCGGGTTCATCAGCATGATGATCCTGGGAGTATCCAGTAAGGTGGTGCCGATTCTGGGCGGCCTCGACCTGCGGCGGCTGAGTTCTCTACGGGCGACCTTCTGGCTGGTAAACGTGGGAAATGCCATGCGCGTGATTTTCCAGATCCTCACCGACAGCCGCTCGTGGGCTTACCCCCTGATGGGTCTGAGCGCATGGGTGGAAGTCACTGGCCTGACGCTTTGGGCCGTCGATCTCTGGCGGGCGATGGGCAGGCGGCCCGAAGCGGCGGGAACCGCAGAGGGCGTGTCCATCGGACCGCACACCAAGGTGTTCGACGTCATCCAGCGTTATCCCGAGACCACCGCGCTGTTCCGGGAGTTCGGCTTCAGCATGATCGACAATCCGATGGCACAGCGGATCTTTGCGCGTTCCATCAGCCTGGAGCAGGCCTGCCGCCTGAAGCGCGTGGATTTCCAGATGTTTGAATCAGCACTGCATCGGGCCGTGCAAAAGAGTTGCAGCGATTCCGACGGGTTGATCCAGATTGCCGGGGGGCAAGTTTGAGAGTACGGGTGGCAAGATGATCAATATGTGGTGAGCTAGATTTGACCTCGCAGCCTATGCCGTCATGATCGTCAGATCCGCCCAAGTTCCGACTTGACGCGCTCGGAACTGCGGCGAACGCAAAGTCAGATGGGCGACATGGCGACTACGCGCGGCCGAGTGGCCTGCTACCGGATTGTCGATGACCGGTGTCCGGAACCAATCGACTGCATCCCCTCAAAGAGCTCCTGGCCAGCTTTGACGAAGGGTTTGTCGAGCGTTACGATAGACGACTGCAGTGTCAAATCCGAAACACCTACAGAAGCTCGAGGCCGGAATCGAGGCATGGAACACATGGCAGCGTGAACTTCACCTAAAAAATGAACGGACCGAGAGACGGGTAATCAAACCGGACCTCTCAGGTGAGGATCTGAGCGGCAGAAAGATGTCTGGCGTTGATCTCAGCTTTGCCGATCTGACCGGGTGTGATCTCTCGAATTGCGATCTGGCCTACGCTCAGATTCGGGAGGCCAGGATAGCGATGGCCGATTTCCAGTTCGCGAGCCTAAGGGGCGCGAACCTTTATGGTGCTGATCTCCAGCGGGCTAATCTGAGAGACGCGAATCTTCTTCTCACGAATTTTACGGGCGCAGTACTTACAGAAGCTCGACTGAATGGGGCGAACATCTCGCGCACCGTCTTCCACGGTTCGATCCTCGATGGTGCCGATTTTGGTGCTTCGTCAATATCTTATTGCTCATTCGCTGGAGTCGACCTTCGTAATGTTATCGGCCTGGATGTAGCCCGGTACGTCGGGCCGTCATCTGTTGGTGTTGACGTTCTGTACCTGTCAGAAGGCCGGATACCGGGGGCATTCCTAAAGGGAACGGGCATTCCGGACAACCTGATTCTGTACGCTGAATCTCTTACTAAACAGCCAATTCAGTTCTATTCCTGTTTTATCAGCTATTCGAGCGCCGATCAGGATTTCGCGGACCGTTTGTACGCGGATCTTCAGGCGAACGGTGTACGTTGCTGGTTCGCGCCGCATGATGGCCGTTTCGGACTTAAGTTATATGACCAGATCGATCAAGCGATCAGAGTCCACGAAAAGCTGTTGCTCATAATCTCGGCTCACAGTATGTCAAGCGAATGGGTGAAAACTGAAATTTCCAGAGCGCGGCAGCGTGAAGTCCGTGAAAAGATCCAGGTGCTCTTCCCTCTTAGTTTGGTTCCATTTGACGAGCTGCGTGACTGGAGTTGCTTCGACGCCGATACTGGCAAGGATTCTGCCCGCGAAATACGCGAATACCTGATCGCTGATTTCAGCGGCTGGACCGACCATACGGTATACAAGCAGCAGTTCAGGAAGTTGCTGCGGGATCTCCGGTCGGTGCGGACTCTGGCAATTTCAAGAGACTAGATGCTGGACTGACCTCCGGCGCACTTTCGAGCGGACCACGCCAGCCGGGGAGTTGCGCTGTTTCGGCGTCCAGTTGCCGTGTCACGCGCTACGGTTCTTTGTGGCCGCAGATAGCAGTTGCCACCGGATGGACGCGGCCTGGGTGAGGATGCAGGGCAGCGCGCCGGGCGTACAGACACACTTCGGCGGCCTCAGGGGTGTCTTGCGGATCGGGAGGTGATCGTCACCGCCCCAGTCTTCCGCGTTTTCGCGGGGACCGGGGCGGGGTGAAACGTAACGGGGCTTATTGGCGGCAGTCTCCGGGGGGAAACCCCAGACTTACCCGAACCAATTCCCGAAACTCTGGCCGAAAACCGGTTTCTGTTGGTCCCGTCCG
>Ga0209581_1000165_pt1 | contig 204442 bp, 122 predicted proteins | sample Coa_R2_FD_187160 | JGI IMG/M metagenome (GOLD analysis project Ga0209581, IMG submission 187160) | Surface soil microbial communities from Centralia Pennsylvania, which are recovering from an underground coalmine fire - Coalmine... | ecosystem: Environmental > Terrestrial > Soil > Unclassified...
CATCCCGAACACGGCAGTTAAGCCTCTCAGCCCCGATGGTACTGCGCGCGCGAGTGCGTGGGAGAGTAGGAAGTCGCCCGGATCATTCCCCTGAAAGCCCCCGCTTCATCGCGGGGGCTTTTTGTTTACACTACCGTCCCTTTTTAGAGGTGAATCTCCTGCCGTTCCGGCGGCGTCTGACAAAATACAGTGCCCGAGGACAAGCCCAAGCCCAGCGCTTCCGAGCGCCTGCGCGCGCTGCTTCCGGATATCCGCGAGCTGGTTCGGCCGCGGCGTGCGGCGCTGGCGGCCGGTTTTGTGCTCATGGTCGTAAACCGGCTGGCTGGCCTGGTGCTCCCGGCCTCAACCAAGTACCTGATCGACGACGTCATCGCCAAGCGGCACTATAGCCTGCTGAAGCCGCTGGTGCTGGCCGTGATGGCGGCCACCCTGGTGCAAGGGCTGACTTCCTTCACCCTGACCCAACTGCTCTCGAAGGCCGCGCAGCGGCTGATTGCGGAACTGCGCCGCAAGGTGCAGGAGCACGTGGGGCGCCTGCCGGTAGCCTTCTACGACGCCAACAAGACGGGCACCCTGGTGTCCCGCATCATGAGCGACGTGGAGGGGATCCGCAACCTGATCGGCACCGGCCTGGTGGAGTTTGCCGGCGGATTGATGACCGCGCTGATCTCGCTGGCCGTCTTAATTCGCATCAGCGCCAGCATGACCGGCGTGGCCGTGGCTGCCATCCTGGGCTTCGGACTGGCGCTGCGCTATGCCTTCCGCACGATTCGCCCCATCTTCCGCGAGCGCAGCAAGATCTACGCCGAAGTCACCGGCCGGCTTACGGAATCCCTGGGCGGCGTGCGGGTGGTCAAGGGGTATCACGCCGAGGCAGGGGAAGCCGCGGTGTTCTCGGGAGGCGTCCAGCGCCTGCTGGAGAATGTCCTGAAAAGCCTGACCGCCACGTCCCTGATGAGTTTCAGCGCGACCGCTCTGATGGGCATCGTCGGGGCGCTGGTCATGTATGTGGGGGCGCGGCAGATCATGGCGGGGACCCTGACCGTAGGCGGCTTCGTCACGTTCACCGCCTTCCTGGCCTTCCTGGTCGCTCCCGTCTTTCAGATCGTGGGCATCGGCACCCAGCTCAGTGAGGCCCTGGCGGGACTGGAACGTACTCGGGAGGTGCTGCGAGAGCGGCCGGAAGACCGCGATCCGCGCCGCGCGGTAGGGTTGGACGCCATTTGCGGCGAGGTGATCTTCGAGCACGTCACATTTGCGTATGACAGCTGTCGGGACGTGCTCCACGATCTCTCGTTTCGGGCCGAGCCCGGCACGGTCACGGCCCTGGTGGGGCCTTCCGGTTCCGGGAAATCTACTATCATCGGCCTGGTTGCCGCATTCTACCTTCCGGAGCAGGGAAGGATCCTGGTGGACGGTGCGGACTTGGCCACGGTCCGTCTGGATTCGTTCCGCGGGCAACTGGGGGTGGTTTTGCAGGACACGTTTCTCTTCGATGGCACCATCCGCGAGAACGTCGCCTTCTCCCGCCCGGATGCTGCCGAAGAGGAGATCCGGGAGGCTTGCCGCATCGCCCGGGTAGACGAGTTCGCAGAGCGGTTTGAGAACGGGTACGACACCGTGGTGGGCGAGCGCGGCGTAAAGCTCTCCGGAGGACAGAAGCAGCGTGTCTCCATCGCCCGCGCGCTCCTGGCGGATCCCCGCATCCTCATCCTGGATGAAGCCACTTCCAGCCTGGATTCGGAGTCGGAGGCCCTCATCCAGGAAGGCCTGGCACAACTGATGAAGGGCCGCACCACGTTTGTGATCGCGCACCGGCTCTCGACCATTCGCCGCGCCGATCAGATTCTGGTGGTGGAGGACGGCCGAATCGCGGAGCGGGGCGATCACGCCTCACTTTACTCGCTGCGGGGCAGGTATTACGACCTCTACACCAAGCAGCACGGGGTGGAAAGCAATCTGTTCCTCGCCGAGGAAGAGATGGAGCCGGCGGCGGCTACGCCCGCCGAACCGGCTGCCAACGGCAACCCGCTGGCCGATGCAGTGCGGCTCATCCGGGGCTGAGGGGCGGCGGGCTGGCGGCCTATCCCTTTCGCGCGGAGTACTTATTCAGCCCCTTGAGTAATTTTGCCGCGGCCGCCGGCGGGGCCACGCTGCCGCCGAGGATTTCCTTGTTTTCTAGCTTCTTGCCGTAGATCTCCTGGTTGTCGTCCAGGTCCTGGCGCAATGTCGCTCCGTCCAGCGAGATCCCGGCAAATACGCCCCGGGAGCGTGAATAGGAGAGCATCTCGGCGGCCAGCAGAGCGTCGGTCTGAGCGCTGGCGGTCCGGCCCACTGGGCCCGCCGCCACGGAGGCATCGCCCCCCAGCGTGAATTTGCTGGTGAGCAGGCGCTTCATGCCGCGCTGATTCATCACCAGCAGGACCACATCCGTCGAGGAGGCGCCGATCTGCAGGCCGAAACTGCCGCCCTCAATGCGGATAGCCGCGGGCGCGCCCCAGCCTACTCCCGAACTCCTCCGGCAAAGCACGAAGCCCTTTCCGTACTTGGCGCCCACAATAAAGCCCGCTTTCTTCAAGCCCGGCACGAGCACGATGCACTGAGCTTTCTCTAGCAGATCCTGCGGAATTCCTTTGTCCGGGGTGGACATGATTTCGGAAAACAGGTCCGCAGCGTCATCCAATCGCTCCGGGGCTTTCTGTGCGCCGAAGCCGGCAGAGCAGGTGAGCAAACAGAGTGCATAGGCCAGTTTACGCATCCCTCCCATGGTCGCATACCGGCCGGTAGCCGCAAGGCGCAAACGTACGATTTGACCCCGGGGCCTGATGCCTGCCAAGACGGTCTAGGACGTCTTCGCTCCCACCGAGGCGGTCCCCAGCAGGCCGCCCAGGCCCATCGTTTCCACTGCCGAAGAAGGCACAATCACCATCGACCCTTTTTCCTTGATGGCCTCATACAGCATGTTCATGGCACGCAGGTGCAGCGCCACCGGGTTGTCCTGGTAGGTCAGAGCGGCCTGAGAGAACTTCTCGGAAATCTCCGTCTCCGCCGTGCCGAGAATGATGCGCGCCTGACGCTCGCGCTCCGCTTGAGCCTGCCGCGACATGGCGTCTTCGAGGCCCGCCGGGATCTGGACGTCGCGAATCTCCACCGATTGCACCGTGATGCCCCAGGAGTTGGTCTTCGCGTCCAGAATTCGCTGGAGCTCATGGCCGAGCATCTCCCGTTCGGCCACCATCTGCGACAGTTCGTGCCGCCCGATGGATTCCCGCAGCGCGGTCTGCGCCGCCAGGCTGATGGCGTCCTCGAAATTTTGCACTTCCAGGATGCACTTCTCCGGGTCCCACACCATCCAGAAGATGATCGCGTTGACGTTCACCGGCACTGTATCGCGGGTCAAGGTGGACTCGGCGGTCACACTGGCCACGCGCACCCGTTGATCCACGAAGCGGCTGAGCGTGTCTACGACCGGGATGATGTGAAACCACCCCGGCCCCCGCAGACCGATGTAGCGTCCCAGCCGGAGTACCGCAACCTTTTCCCACTGATCCGCCACCCGAATGGCGAACATCAGGTACAGGCCCGCCAAAACACCGGCCACCAGCGGCGCCGGCTTTCCGAGGAGACTACTCCCCGCGATTCCAGCCACAACACAGGCCAGGCACAGGACTACGCCGATGCCGCTCACTCTAGCAGGCAGATTCATTACGTTCATGGGGTCATCTCCTCTTTGTCTGCGAACCAGTTGCTCGATCATGGAGTTGCTCCAATAATTCGTCGACAGTGAAACCCCCGCTGCCGGCGCGGGCGACGAATTCGTCAATCAGTTGATTCAGCCGCTGCCGGCGTTCCACCTCGTCCTGCCGGACCTGCTGGGGCGCGATAAAGGTGCCGGTGCCCTGCTGCGTATCGAGCACGCCCCGGATCTCCAGTTCGCGGTAGGCCCGCATGACGGTGTTGGGGTTGATAGACAGGTCTACAGCCACCTGCCGGACCGTGGGCATCTGATCGCCCGAAGTCAGCGCGCCAGCGGCGATCCCCGCCATCACCTGGTCGATGATCTGGCGGTATACCGGAACGCCGCTGTGGCCATCCAAATGGAACTCGAAACTGCGACGCCGAGTCATCTAGAAATATAGTGTACTAGTTTTCTAATACAATCAAGCGAAAAATGAAACGGGTTTGAGCTGGAGGGTTGGTTTTTCCTTGCGCTGCGGCCTAGCGCTCGTCGTCGTCCAGGTCCACGCTGACGGGGGCGAAGGCCGCCTGGTGGCTTCCCGGATACGGAGTGTTCCACCCGCGGATCTGATGCCACAGGATGCGGTTCAGTTTCTCCGTCGGAGCGGCATCCGGCACCTCGAAGCGCATCCGCATCGACTCCCGGGCCGCCCGCCGCGCCGGCCCCGTGAGCGCCTGCACGGCGGGGTTGGTGTCGAACAGCGACTGCCGCGGATTCTCCGCCGTAAAGCCCGTGAAATCCGGCTCATTCCAGAAGCTGGCGCGCATATCGTTGGCAATCAGGTCGAAGAGCGAAAGCGTGGGTAGTCCGAGAATCAGTTCGATGGTCTTGACCATGCTCGGATGGGAATAGAAGGTGGAATCCAGGCAGGCCCGGCGCGCGTAGGGGCTGATTACCAAGGCGACGGTGCGATGGCCGTCGACGTGGTCCACGCCGTTCTGGGCGTCGTCCTCGACCACGAAAATGGCCATCTTCCGCCAGAATCGCGTGCGCGTGAGCGCCTCCACGATTTGCCCGAGCGCCAGGTCGTTGTCCGCCACCATGGCCTGGGGCGTGGACGCTCCCGGCGCCGTGCCGCGCGTATGGTTCGAGGGCAACTGCACGATCGTCAGGTTGGGCATACTCCCGGCGCGCTCCCACTGCTTCAGGTCCGCCAGGAAAATCCGTGCTCGCGCCACGTCCGGAATGGCCGTGGAGTAGGGGGGATAGTTGCGCGCGAGAATGGCGTTCAACGGGGCGAGCGGAGCCGTGGTGTGCCACTCGTTCGAGAAGGTCTCGCCGTTCCTCCACCGTGCCAGCAGGTCGGCCCGCTGGCTGTTGCGGGACTCGTTCAGGCGCCCGGCGTACTCCCCATAGATCCGCACCGTCTTCCCAGCCCGCAGCGCCGCGTCCCAGAGGAAGCCGTTCCTGGCGTAGGCGATGGGGTCGGTGCCGTCGAACGGATAGCTGCGCCCCACATAGCCGGGCCACAGGCAGTAGTCGGTCTCGTTGGCCTGCGTCAGCCACTGGTGTCCATCGCCGCTGTTGCCGCCGGTGGCGTAGAAGTTATCCAGCAGCACGAACTGCTCCGCCAGGCGATGCTGGTTGGGCGTCACGTCTTCGCCGAACATCACCAGCGAGGGATCGCTGTTACCCTTGCCGATATCGCCGAACACCTGGTCATACGTGCGGTTCTCCTTGATGACGTACACCACATGCTCGATCGTGGAAGGGTCGCCGGCGCGCGCGGGAATGGGCAGTCGCACCGCTTGGGGTACGGCCTGCGGCGCTTGAGGACCGGCGGGCGGCAGGTGGTTGTTTTCCGTCACGGCCGTGGTGTAGCTGGCCAGTTGCGCGGGATCCGGAACCGGCAGCACACTGACCGATCCGCGGTTGGCGTGCACGAATCGTTTGGATGGCTCGTCGCGCCAGCCCGAGCCTACCCCGAGCAGCGTGGCCACCGCCAGATACTTGCCGTCCGGGCTGAGCGCCAGCGAGATCGGGTACCACGCCGTGGGCACCAGTCCCTCCAGTTTTCCGCTCGCCGGGTGGATCACTGCCACGGCGTTGATCCCGCCGCAGGCCACGTACAGCCGCTCCCGGTCCGCCGAAAGGGCCAGCGCGGTGGGTGCGATGCCGGCTGCCGGCCGGCCAAACGGCTCCAGCGCGATGTGGCGCACCACGCGCTGCTCGCGCGTATCGATGACCGAGATCGAATCCTGGTTGCCGTTGGCCACGTAGAGGCGTGCGCCTGCCTCATCCCAAGCCATGGCCGTGGGATGCAATCCCACGGCGATCGTGTGCGTTACGCGGCCGCTCTCCAGATCGACGCGGCTCACGGTGCCCGTGGACGCGATGCCGCGCTGGTCCACAACCACGCGGTCGGCGTCGTTTGCCAGTCCGGTAGGCGCCGTCAGATCGCCGGCGCCAGGGGTGCGGCCGCCCCAATTGGAAACGTACGCCACCCGGCCGGCCGCGTCGATGACTGCCCCGAACGGCGCTTTGCCGGTTTCGATCGTCTGACCCATCCGGCCCTGCTCCAGGCCTACGATCCCGATCTCGTTCCGGGCGATTAAGGGAACCACTGCGGCCCGCCAACCTCGGGAACGCTGGGCGCTGGCCACCGCCGGCCCGCCGGCCAAGGGTCCCTTCCATCCTTGGCCCAGTGGCTCCAGCTTGCCGTCCTTCACGGCGTACAAGGAGGTCTTTCCCTTCGCCGAGGAGCTCACCAGGGCGCGTCCCGAGACTCGATCGAAACGAATGCCCGCGAGTCCCGCCGTGCCCGCCAGGGGAACGCGGTCCAGCACCCGATTCCCCTGCCAGTCCAGGCGGTAGACCTGCCCGGCGTTCAGCACCCAAAGCTCGGCGGCGGAGGCGCCGAAATCCAGGCCGTAGACTCTTCCTTTGAATACGGTTTGCACGCCGGCCGGGGTAATGCTCTGGCGGGTAGAGATCACCCCCGGGTCGGTCACCGAGCGCACCGGGCGCTCCTCGGTTTGCGCGGCGCCGCATAGCGCGCCCATCAGGAAAACGATCAGAGTGCGCATAGAAACGACCAGCCTATCAAAACCTTTAGTACAATCGACGCTGATCCAGGAGGGAGCCTTTTTCGATGGAAGATACCCAGAGCACCCGGCGGCGGTGGCTCGGACTGACGGCCGCGCTGGGCGCCGGAGTCACGGCCTGCAAGCGCTCGGGACCCGAGCAGGCGGAGGAAACCGGCCCCCGCCTGTTAGGCAAGCCTGTCAGCGCTTACGGGGAGCGTTCCCCGTATGAGACCGACACGCGCGCACTGCCCAACACGCGTACCCCGGAGGCGGCCTCGAGCCGCACTCCCTTGCAGGATTCGTGTGGCATCCTCACGCCGTCTTCGCTGCACTACGAGCGCCATCATGCGGGCGTGCCCAACATCGATCCGGCCCGCCACCGCCTGCTGCTTCACGGCCTGGTGGACCGCCCGCTGATCTTCACTGTGGACGAGATCCGGCGCATGCCTTCCGTCTCGCATATCCATTTTCTGGAGTGTTCCGGCAACAGCGGCGGCGAATGGGGACCCAAGACTGGCCGCGACGCCTCGCAGAGCTGCGGCTTAGCGAGTTGCAGCGAGTGGACCGGCGTGCCGCTATCCTCGCTGCTTCATGAGGCCGGGGTTCAGAAGGACGCCAAATGGCTGATCTGCGAAGGCGCGGATGCCTGCAAGATGCAGCGTAGCCTGCCGCTCGACAAGGCCATGCAGGACACTTTGGTTGCCTGGGGCCAGAACGGCGAGGCCCTCCGCCCGGAGCAGGGCTATCCGCTGCGCCTCGTGGTGCCCGGTTGGGAAGGGAACATCAGCGTCAAGTGGCTTCGCCGCATCAAGGTCACCGGCCAGCCCTACATGGTGCGAGATGAAACCTCGCATTACACCGATTTGATGCCGGACGGAACCGCGCGTATCTTCACTTTCGTCATGGACGCCAAGTCGCTGATCACTTTTCCCTCCGGCGGGCAGAGGCTCAACGGTCCGGGATCGTATGAAGTCACCGGCCTGGCGTGGTCCGGCCGCGGCCGCATCGAGCGTGTGGAGGTGTCCACCGACTTGGGCCGAAGCTGGCAGAATGCCAATCTGCAGGAGCCCCGTCTGCCCATGGCGTTCACCCGCTTCCGGTTTCCATGGAAATGGGACGGTTCTGCAGCGGTTCTCCAATCGCGCTGCACCGACGAGAGCGGCTACGTGCAGCCTTCGAAGGAAGAACTGATCGCCGTGCGCGGCCTGAACTCGCAATTCCACTACAACGGCATCAAACCCTGGAAGGTGATGCCCGACGGGAGCGTGACCAATGCTGATGCCTAATCTGGTTGCCATTCTGGCGCTGTTGGCAGTAGGGCGGACGCCCACGCCCGAAGAAATCCGCGCGTGGGACATCTCGGTGGCTCCGGACGGCGCCGGTCTTCCGGAGGGCAGCGGCACGGCCGCCGCCGGGAAAGAAATCTATGCTAACCGCTGTGCCCGATGCCACGGCGCCAAAGGCGAAGGCCGTGACAGCGTGCCTGTGGCCGGCGGGCAAGGCACGCTGAAGAGCCCCAAGCCTCTCCGCACGGTGGGCAGCTATTGGCCCTACGCCACGACAATCTTTGATTACGTAAGCCGGGCCATGCCCTTTGACAAGCCCGGCACGCTGTCCCACGACCAGGTCTACGCCGTCACGGCTTACGTTCTGTACCTCAACGGCATCGTGGCGGAAGATGCCATGATCGACGCCAGGTCCCTGCCCAAGGTTCAGATGCCGAATCGCAACGGCTTTGTCCCCGACCCGCGCCCCGACGTCGGACGCACGCGCGGGTCCGGGTCCGCCCGCAAGGCGCGCTGATGCCATGCCTCGCAAGCTGGCTCTCCTCCTCCTGGTAGCGGCTGCCGGGCTGGCCTGGCTGGTGGCGCAGCAGCCCGGTGGAATCGCCGAAATCAACGCCCGCACGGCTCAGGACCGCGCCTACCAGTCCGCCTACGCCTCGGAGCCAGGCGGCACACCGGAAGCCAATCTCTGGGAGGTCCTGGTTCTCATGGGCGTCGGCGATGCGCAGCCGGCGGATTGGGATGGCAGCGTGCGCATCGCGGGAGGCACGATCTTCTCCATTACCGGCTACCGCTTTGAACTTCCCGACCGTGTGCTCCCCCAAGGCGGCTGGGAGATGCACACCAAGGTAGAGCGCATCCTGCAAGGTTCGCCCATGGAGGGTTCTGGCGGCACGCGTTCCCAGGTTTTGCCGAAAGGGCTGCTCATCCGCGGGGCGGGGAACGAGTCCACGAACCTGTCCCTCGAGACCAGCCACGGCGCTTGCTCCGTTCGGCCGATGCTCCTCGCGTTCGGCGCGGCCCAAGCCTGCGCCGGAGGGCGCATCGAAGCCAAGCGGTTGCCCGCCGCCACCGATCTTTCCGGAACCCTCCTGCGCCAGCACGACTTTCCCTCGATTGCCGCCGGCGGTGACACCCTGTGGGTGACGTGGCTGAGCTATCACGACCGCCGCGAGGAGTTGAACTTCCGGCGCTATCGCGAAGACCGCTGGACGCGCCTTATTCCGGTAGGCCGCGCCACGGAAGACCTCTGGCGCCCGCAGGTGGCTGCCGATGCGCAAAACAGGCCCTGGCTGATCTGGTCGGAGCAGGAAAAAGGCAACTGGGACATCTACGCCATGGCCTGGGAGGACAACGAATGGGGCCCGCGCGTGCGCCTCAGCCAGGATGCTCTCCCCGACATCGAGCCGCATGTCGCGCGCGCTCCGGACGGCGTCATTTACGTCGTCTGGCAGGCAATGCGCGGGCGCTACTCCCACATCTACCTGCGCTACCTCAAGGACGGCCGCTGGTCGGAAGCCATCCCTGTCACGGCGGGCGAGTTCGACGACTGGGAGCCGGCGGTCGCGGCGGGGAATGACGGGCGCGCCTGGGTCGCCTGGGACCGTTACACCAACAATTATGACGTCTACTGCCGCAGCTTTTTGCCCGGCTCAGGGCTGTCCGCGGAGTTGCCCGTGGCGGCCACGCCGCGCTTCGAGGGCCACGTCAGCATCGCCGTAGATCCCCAGAACCGGCCTTGGGTCGCCTGGGAGTACGGAGGCGTGAATTGGGGCAAAGACCTCGGCGCGGCCCTGGGAGAAAAATCACCGGGAACCCCGCTCGGCGGCCCACGCCGCATCGGGATTGCCTGCCTCGAAAATCAGGTCTGGCGCGCCCCGGCGGATCCGGTCTTCCATGATTCGCTGGAAGCGGGAAGCAACAGCGCCAGCGATCCACTGCTTTTCTTCGATCCCGACGGCAATCTCTGGATGTCCTTCAAACGCCGCTACAGCCGCCTCGCCTATCGCCCCAGCACCTATTGGGAGACGGCTCTCACCCGCCTGGACGGCGGCCGCTGGACCGATCCCATCCCGCTGCCCGATAGCTGGTCCCGGAAGAGCACCCGTATGAGCCTGGCCGCGGCGGGCGGCAGGCTGTGGGCTTTCTGGCCCTCGGAAAGCCGCAATTATGCGTTTGCCAGCCGTCCGCTCGCCAACCGGGTGATGGCCGGCTCGCTGGTTCTTCCCGGCAGGGGCCGCGCGCCGCGCCTGGCGGATTTCCACCCGCCCGTACCCGATCGCGTGCCGCCCGTGCATCCTTCTGAGAAGCAGGATGTCGCCGCCATTCGAGCCTACCGCGTCACGCTGGGCGGACAGTCGCTGCGCATCGTCCGCGGGGACCTGCACCGCCACACGGAGCTCTCCCAGGACGTCGGCGGCCTGGATGACGGCTCTCTTCCCGAGTTCTACCGCTACATGATCGACGCCGCGGCCATGGACTTCGGCGCCTCCACGGACCATCAGGGCGGGGGCACCGACTACTGGAACTTCATGACCCAGGAGATGGCCGATATGTACCTGTTCCCGCAGCGCTTCGTCCCTCTCTACGCCTACGAGCGCAACCTGGGAAATCCCTTCGGCCACCGCAATATCCTGCATATCCAGCGCGACTATCCCATCGTGCCCTTCTTCCAGCGCATCGATCCGCGTTTCATGCTGCCGGATAGCCCCGACGGGGAACTGCTGACCTTCAATAGCGCCAGCTTCGGCAGCGGCATTCGGAACGACACCCAATTGCTGTACGAACAGCTTCGCAAAGATGGCGGTCTGGCTATCCCGCACACCAGCGCCAGCGACAGCATGGGCACCGACTGGAACGACCGCAGCGATCCGAAGCTCGAGCCCCTGGTCGAAATCTATCAGGGCGCCCGGTTCAGCTCGGAAGCGCGCGACGTGCCCCGCGGTGTGGCGCGGGGCCAGGAGAAAAAAGCGGGCTACCAGGAGGGCGGCGTGGTGTGGAACGCCTGGAAGAAAGGCTATCGCCTGGGTGTGATAGCCAGCTCGGACCACTACTCCACGCACATTTCCTACGCCATGGTCTACACGCCCGAGGCCAGCCGCCGCGCCATTTTCGACGCCATCGGCCGGCGCCATGCCTACGGCGCCACTGACAATATCATTCTGGAGTTCTGGCTGGGCAGCCATTTCATGGGCGATGATTTCACGGCTTCCGAGCCCCAGCGCATCCGCGTCAAGGCCCGCGGCACCGGCGTAATCAGCGCCATTCATCTGATTCGCGATGCCACGTCCCTCTACAAGTGGTCTCCCAACCAGCGTGACGTGAGCTTTGAGTACCTCGATCCGGCCGCCCCTGCCGGCGAGCACTGGTACTACGTCCGCGTCGAGCAGGCCGACGGCGAACTGGCCTGGTCGAGCCCCATATGGGTTCGCTACCGCTAGCCCAGGGCGGCCTGTACAGCATTTAGTCCGTTGTAAACAATTAGCTTATTTGAGTACTAGAACGCTGCGCCCCAGCTTCGCTCTTGATCCATCCCTGCTGATCCTATAAAATCCATCAAATAACTAGACTATAGGAGCGATCATGCAATTGAGAAATCTGGAGCTCTTGGTATTGGCCCTGGCGGCCGTCCCGCTCTCGGCCCAGGTGGGCACGAGTGTCTTGACCGGAAGGGTTATGGACGCGACCGGAGCGGCGATACCACATGCCACGCTGAAGGTGGTCAACGAAGAGTCGGGCTGGACGCTCACGGTCGTCACCAACCCGGAGGGAATCTATCGTGCTCCGGCACTGCTGCCTGGCGCCTACCGGGTGCAACTGGAGGCCCCCGGTTTCCAGCCGCAGGTGCGGCGGAAGATTGGCATCGCCGTCGCGCAGGTGTCGGCCCTGGATTTCACCCTGCAAGTGGGCCAGCAGAACCTGAGTGTCGAGGTGTCCGCCGACCTGCCACCCGTGGACACCCAGACTTCCAGCATCGCGCAACTGGTGGATCACAAGATGATCGACAATCTTCCGATCCCCAATCGCGCCGCCAGCGCCCTGGTAAATCTTTCGCCGGGCGTGGTGATGATCAACAGCGGCGAAGGCGCCGAGAACTATCCGGTTTTCTCTATGGCCGGCGGCCGGGCTCGCAATCAGGACTTTACGTTGGACGGCGGCAACGTCACGAACGCGGTTGGCGTCACCCGGCCGCAGCAGCAGACCAGCCTGCCGCTCGACGCCATGCAGGAGTTCCGGGTCATCTCCAACAACTACGCCGCCGAACATGGGCACTCCACGGGCGGGATCGTCGCCATGTCCACGCGTTCCGGCACGAACGAGTTTCACGGCAGCATCTTCGAGTTCGGGAGGAACAGCGCCCTGGACGCGCGGAATTTCTTCTCCCGGACCATCCCACCCCTCAACCTGCACCAGTTCGGCGGCTCGCTGGGCGGGCCGGTCGTCAGGGACAAGACCCATTTCTTCACGAGCTGGGAAGAGACTCGCGAGGCCTTCGGCAGCGCCTCGGTTCTCACCGTGCCGACTCTGCCTCGGCGCGCAGGCGATTTTTCCCGGAGCGGCAGCCTGGTCTACGATCCGGCCACGCTGGCCGGAGGCAAGAAGCAGCCTTATCCGGGCAACATCATCCCGCAGAGCCAGCTCGATCCGGTGGCCGTGAAGACCTTGGATTACATGCCCTTGCCCAACCGCACTCCCAGCGCCGGCACTTCCAGTAATTTCGGCGCCAACAGCCATTCCGCCCTGCGACGCGACATTGTGCTGGGTAAACTGGATCACCAACTCACCCGAAAGGATCAGTTGACCGCGCGCTATTACATCAACGATTACCGCCAGGAAGACGATGGCTCCTATGGGATGCCGGTTTCCGATCCCAATGCCGGCACGACCGATGGCCGTGTGCAGAGCATGATGATCAGCCACTTGCACACCTTCGGTCCTACGCTGCTCAACAACCTGCAGGTCAGCTATGACCGGCGCAGCTACCTCCAGCGTCGCTTCGGGATGGGTCAGGGCGTCGCGCAAAGCCTGGGCCTCGCCAATGTGAGCGCGGCGGCGTTCCCCACTTTCAACATCAATGGCTACGCCCTACTCGGCGCGCAGGGCACGGCCAACGCCGCCGTGGCCCGCATCCAGGCTCCGATCACTGACACCCAGATTCTGGAATCGGTCTCCCGCTTTGCGGGCAAACACGCCTTCAAGGCTGGCCTGGAGTATCGCCGTGGCTACAACCGTGAGGTGGATGACATCGCTTCGTCGGGGAACCTGGCGTTCACCCGTCAGATCACAGGCCAACCAGGCGTTTCGGGAACGGGCGATGCATTTGCCAGCTTCCTGATCGGCCAGGCCAACCAGGCATCGTTGCAGAACCTGGACAGCATCCCGTCCCACGCTTCCTACTGGGCTGCCTACCTGCAAGACGACTACCGGGTCGGCAACCGCCTGACCCTGAACCTGGGCCTGCGCTGGGAAGTCGAGATGCCGCGCTACGTGGATCACAACCGCATGAATGCGTTCGACCGGAATTCTATCAACCCGGTCTCCGGCACGCCGGGTATCGTCACCTTCGCGGGCGTCAATGGGGTTCCGCGCACCGCTTTTGACCCCAACTATGCCAATGTGGGGCCGCGCTTCGGCTTCGCCTACAACCCGGTGAAGAACCTCGCCATCCGCGGGGGCGCGGGCATCTTTTACGGCCCCATGGTGAGCAACAGCGTGGGTCCGGCGGCCCCGCTCGGTTTTTCGGACAACCTCAGCCTGGTCGCGCCCAGCCCGGACACTACTGCCGCGCTCACGCTGCGGAACGGGTTTCCGCTTTACGTGCGGCCGCCGCTCACGACGCCCGGCTTCGGCGCCGTGCCGTACGGGGCGAAGCCGAACACGGCCGTCACGTTCTTCGACCGAAATCGCCCTACCCCCACCTCCTATCAGGTGAATCTGGACGTGCAGGATGAAGTCCTCTCCGGCCTGGTGTTGGAGGCAGGCTACATCGGCAACGTGAGTCATCACCTGACGGCCAACGATCTGTCCATCAACCAGGTGCCACCGGGGAGTATGGGGCCGGGCAACAGCCAGTGGCTGCGCCCTTTTCCCCAGTTCAGCAATGTCTCGATCATCAACCCACCGGTGGGGAACTCCAATTACCAGGCCGGATTCGTCAAGGTGGAGCGGCGCTTCCGCCATGACTTCCAGGTGCTGGCCCACTATACCTTCTCGAAGTTCCTGGATGATGTCGCCTCGGGCAACGAATTGGGCGACCCCGGCAGCTACATGGACGCCTACAACCGCCGGCTGGACAAGGGCCGCAGCGGCAGCGATATCCCGCACCGCGCCGTACTGAGCTTCCTGTATGCCGTTCCCGCCTTCGAGCGGCAGCGGTTGGTCAGCGCCGTACTGGGCGGCTGGCAGTTGGGCGTATTCAGCAACCTCCAGTCCGGCCAGACCTTCACCGTGTACGATTCCGCGAACGCGACCAACGCATTTCCCGCCGGAACCGTGAGGCCCAACCTCGTTGGCGACCCGATGGGGGGGACTCAGAGCCTCACCCACTGGTTCAACACGGCGGCCTTTCAGAGCGCGCCGGCCTTTACGTTCGGCGATTCCCCGCGCTCCGTGTTGCGTGGTCCCGCCTGGAAGAGCGCAGACCTCACAGTCTCTAAGAACTTCAAACTCACGGAGCGCTGGACTACTGAGCTGCGCGGCGAGTTCTTCAACGTGATCAACCACGCGAATTTCGACGTCCCCGGCCACACCTTGGGCAATGCCGATTTTGGCGTGATCTCCTCGGCCGAAGCCGCCCGCACTCTGCAGATCGCCCTGCGAGTCGCCTTTTAGCGCCGCGGCCGGCCCTGGCCTAGGATTCGCGGAATTGCAACCATAGCCGCTTCAAATGTCTGCGGCGATCGGGCTCCGGGTAGTCTTCGAACGCTGTCCGGCTGTGCAACACGAAGCGATTGCTCACAAACTGCATGTCGCCCCGTTCCATCTCGAAGCGCACCTGGAGTTCCTCGCGATTCATGACCGTGTCCAGGAAATCCAGCGGCTCGGTGTCGGCGGGTTCGAGCGGAAGATTCTTCAACTCGTGGCCTTTGGGGATGTAAAAGCGGAAGTAGCGCACCGCCAGGGTGTCGCGGTAGGTGAAAATTGGCGCCAGCAGCGTTTCGGGCTCGCCGGGCCGCAGTTCCGCGCGCCGGTCGAAATGATACGAAGCGTACAGGCGTCGCAGGTAGTCCGGCCGCTCGCGCCGGATCACATTGTGCACGGTCTGCGCGCTGACCAGTGCGGACGCGCCGCCAGCTTTCGCCACTTCGAGCGCCAGCAGCCCGACCACGTCCGGCGTGTTGCCCATGAGCGCTGGGGCCGAATCAGTGTGAAAGTGTAGCCCTTCGGTCGTCTTGGAAAAACGAACGCCGACAGCTCCGTAGTCCTTCTCGATTTTGTAACCTTCGTCGCGCACAGAATACAGGCGGTCGCCGCGCACGTTCTGCGGAAGCGGCGATCCGATCAGCGTGCCCAGACCCCAGTAGAGCAGGCTGGCCTCCTCCTCCGAATAGCGTTCCAGCGGAAGGCCCTTCACGACCGCGAAACCGCGTCCTGTTTTGAGTTCCTGACGAAGTTCTGCGATTTCGTGGGACAGGGCAGGGCAGACGAAATCCTCCGCCGCGGCGGAGGCTAGGTCTCTCCCTTTTTCGCGCGCTGCTCGAAGAGCCCGGTCCAGTTCACGCCACGCGGCTGGCGAAACCGGCTCATGCCATGCCGTAGCGTCCGGGAAATCGGACCCCGTCCATGCGCCCGGTCCCAGAATCTCCTCGGTATGCACCGGGGTCGGCGAAATGTGCATGGGGTCATTCTACCCGCACTGCTCAGATTCATTCCGAGCGGGACCGTGCTCCCACTTGTTTCGCCGGCCCGGAAACAGATACGATAGAAACCCTCCGGCTCGGCTATGTGCGGCATCGTGGGATACCTGGATCGAACCAACAACGAGCATGCGCCAGTGGGGTGTGTGATTCTGGGCATGCTGGACGCGCTGGGCTGCCGGGGACCTGACTCCGCGGGCGTGGCCGTCTTCGGTCCGTCGAGCCCGGAGCGCTTCGCGGTTCGTGTCAAGCTCGGCGACCACGGCGACTTCGCCGGCCGCGCAGAACAGGTTTTCGGCGTCGCGCAATCCTGCGGCGCAGCCGGCGCGCTCTCGACCACGGGGCCTTATCTCCGCCTGGAAATCGATACCGCTGCCGACCCCCGGAAGCTGGCCGGGGCCATCGAGAATCTTCACCCGGAGATCGAAGTAGTCAGCATCGGGTGCAAACTGGAAATCGTCAAGCAGGTGGGCTCACCGCGCCATCTCGACGAATCCTACGGAGTTTCGAAATTCCAGGGGACCCACGGATTAGGCCATACCCGGCTTTCCACCGAATCCCGCGTGGATCTGAGCCATTCCCAGCCTTTTTGGGCCCATGGGAGGCCTGACTTGGCCATCGTGCACAACGGCCATATCACCAACTACCACCAATTGCGCCGGCGATACGAGCAGCACGGAGTGCGCTTCTACACGGAAAACGACTCGGAAGTCATCGCCATCTATCTTGCCGGGCAGCTTTCGAAAGGCGCGGGCCTCGCCTGCGCGTTCCAGGCCATGCTGCGTGAGCTCGACGGCTCCTTCAGTTGTCTGGCGGCTACGGCGGAGGAGTTTGGCTTCGTAAAGGATCCTTTCGCCTTCAAGCCGCTGGTCTTTGCGGAGACAGACCGGTTCGTGGCGTTGGCCACCGAGGAAATCGCCCTACGCTCCGCCCTTCCAGGCGACTACGTCGTGCGAGAAGCCCAAGTCAAGGAATGGCGCGTATGGCAGAGATAGACTGTGGCGCGCGTTCCACCCGCGAAATCAATGCGGAGTTGAAACAGTGGATCCAGCGCGGAGAGACGGACATCGTCGTGCGCCATCCGGGCGCGCGGCACAACCTGGCCGTGGCGATCCTCTCTCCGGCCCGTGTCCGGCTGGAGGGCAGCGCCGGGTACTTCTGCGCCGGCCTGATCGACGGGCCGACGATCGAGATCTCCGGCAGCGCGGGCTGGGGGTTGGCGGAATCCATGATGAATGGCCGCGTGGTGGTCGAGGGCAACGCGGGCAACGGCGCGGCGGCCGCGATTCGCGGCGGCACCGTGGTGATCCATGGCGATGCCGCTGCCCGGTTGGGCGCATCCATGAAGGGCGGCCTGGTGATCGTCGGCGGCAACTGTGGATACATGGCGGGCTTCATGGCGCAAAAGGGCACTCTGATCGTTTGCGGAGACGCTGGCGAGGCGTTTGCGGATTCCATGTACGCCACCACCTGCTTTGTCGGGGGCCGCATCGCGGACCTGGGCACGGATGCGGTCCTGGCCGAGCCCACGGCGGAAGATATCGCGTTCGTGGATGACGCCCTGGCCGCATGGCTCCCTCCGGCGATCCGCGGCAAGCGGCCTCCGGCGCGCGAGTTCCGAAAGGTGGTCGCCGGGCGGAAGCTCTGGAACTTCGATCACCGGGAGTGGAAACTCTGGCAGGAGGCTCTTTGAGCATGTCCGTGCTGCAAGCCAGTGGCGTATTTCAGCCCGGCGTCATCGACGATATCCAGACCAAGGCGGCTTCCGGCCTCTACCGCATCCGCGGTTACGGCACGCTGCGCGAGCGCCGGTGGGCCACCTTCGATGATCTGACCTTCCTGCCTTGCTCCCTCACGCGTATTCCCTTGGAAGGCTATCGCGAGAAGTGCTCTACCAAAACTGTGCTGGGCACGCGCTTCGCCGGCAAGCCCGTGGAACTCGACATCCCGGTCATGATCACCGGCATGAGCTGGGGAGCGCTCTCCTACAATGCCAAGGTGGCCCTGGCCAAAGGCGCGGCGGCTGTGGGCTCCTCGAACACCACGGGCGACGGCGGCATGCTGCTGGCCGAGCGCGAAAACAGCCGCACTCTGATCTATGAAGTGCTGCCCTCGCGCTACGGCATCAATATCCACCACATGCGCATGGCCGACGCCATCGAGTTGACGATCGGCCAGGGCGCCAAGCCGGGCACGGGCGGCCTCCTGCTGGGTTCCAAAGTCTCCGATACCATCGCCCGGCAGCGCGACCTGCCCATCGGCGTAGATCAGCGCAGCCCAGCCAGGCACCCGGACTTCCTCGGCCCCGACGACATGATCATCAAGGTCGAGGAGCTTCGCGAAGCTACCGACTGGCAGGTGCCCATCTTCATCAAGATGGGCGCCAGCCGCGTCTTCGACGATGTCAAACTGGCGGCCAAGGCCAAGGCCGACGTGATCGTCGTGGACGGTATGGAAGGCGGCACCGGCGCTTCCCCGGCCATTCTCCAGGAGCACACCGGCATCCCCACCCTGGCGGCGGTCTGCGAAGCGCGCGCCGCCCTGGAAGACTGCGGCTTATACGGCGAGGTGCAACTGGTCATCGCCGGAGGGATCCGCGACGGTGTGGATGCCGCCAAGGCCATCGCCCTCGGCGCCGACGCCGTTTACATCGGTACGGCGGCCCTGATTGGACTCAACTGCAACCGGCCCATCCACGTCGAGGATTATCACCAGCTCGGGACCGAACCGTATCATTGCCACCACTGCCATACGGGACGCTGTCCGGTGGGCATCACCACGCAGGATCCGGAATTGATGCGGCGTCTCGACATCGAGGAGGGCGCGGCGCGTGTCAGCAATCTGCTGCGCGCCATGACGCTCGAAATCCAGATGCTCGCCCGCGCATGCGGCAAGTCGGATGTGCATCATCTGGAGCCCGAGGATATGGCCGCCCTGTCCATGGAGGCTTCCGCCATCTGTGGGATTCCGCTGGCGGGGACCAGGAGGGTTTTCGGGAGATAATGTCGTTTCTTCTGCGCTGCCCGCACTGCGGCGATCGGAGTGTCTACGAATTCCGGTTCGGAGGGGAAGTCAAGCCGCGTCCTGCGCCCGGCGCTTCGGAGGAGGAGTGGGTGAACTACGCCTATAACCGCACGAACTCCGCCGGCGTCCAGACGGAGTGGTGGTATCACCGCTCCGGCTGCCGCCAGTGGATCAAGGCGGTGCGCAATACCCGCACCAACGAAGTGCTGGAAACCTTCTACCCGGAGGAGAATGCGCGGTGAGCCGCTTTTTCTTCGACGGGGAACCCATAGAGGCGCAACCTGGCGACACGGTGGCGTCGGCGCTATATCGCGCCGGAAGGCGGATCTTCACCCGCAGTTTCAAGTACCACCGCCCGCGAGGCCTCTTGTGTCTTTCCGGTCATTGTCCCAACTGCATGATGAATGTGGACGGCGTGCCCAACGTGCGCGCCTGCGTGACTCCCGCGCGCGAGGGCATGCGCGTGCGGCACCAGAATGCCTGGCCGTCCCTGGAGCAGGACTGGCTGTCTGCGGCGCAGCATTTCGATTCCCTGATGCCGGTGGGCTGGTATTACAAGACCTTGACACATCCTTCCGCGTGGCACGTAGCCGAGCCGTGGATTCGGAAGGTGGCGGGCCTGGGCGACCCGCCGCCGCCCGATGCGCCGCCGCGGGAATATGAGCACGCTTTCCTGCAAGCGGAAGTCGCTGTGGTGGGTGGCGGGCCTTCGGGGATCGCCGCCGCGTTCGAAGCGGCCAGTGGCGGCGCCCAGGTGATCCTGATTGACGATCAGCCCGAACCCGGCGGCCATCTGCGCTACACCAGGCCGGGCGAAGCCCCCGCATCCATAGCCCAACTCCGCGGGCAACCGAACGTCGAACTCCTCGCGCGCGCCTACTGCTTCGGGCTGTATGAAGGTGGCTTGCTCGGTGTATTGCAAGCCGATCCGCATCCCGGGGCTCACGAGCGCCTCGTGCACCTGCGGGCGAAGCGGGTGGTGGTGGCCACCGGCGCCTATGAGGTGCCGCTGTTGTTCGAGAACAACGATCTCCCCGGCATTCTGCTCTCGGGCGGCGCGCGGCGCCTGCTTTTCCTTCACCGGATCGTTCCGGGAAGGCGCTGCGTGATCGTGGGCATCGGCGCGCGGGCGGAAGATCTGGCCTCGGACCTGCGCGGCGCAGGCATCGAAATCGTCTCCCTCATCTCGCCTGACGAGGTCCTGGGCGCGGTCGGTTCCACTCGCGTGGAAGGGCTGCGCTTCCGCGGCGGCAGCGTCACGTGCGATCTGATTGTCGTCTGTGGACCGTTGCTTCCCGACGCCGGCCTGCTCAGCCAGGCGGGCGCCAGGCTGGCGTGGAGCGCCGCGCACGGCGCGTTTCTCCCGGCGGACCTTCCCCCGCATGTGACTGCCGTGGGACGCGTCACGGGCTCCGGTCTCGAGCCGGCCGTTCCGCTGCCCCCCGGAGAGGTTCGCGCCGGTAAGCGCCATTTTGTGTGCCTCTGCTCGGATGTCACCTCCCAGGATCTTGTGGATGGAATCTCCGAGGGTTTCGAGCACATCGAGACGTTGAAACGCTACACCACCGCGACCATGGGGCCGTGCCAGGGCCGCATGTGCCAGTTGCCCGCCATCGGCATCTGCGCCCGCGAGACCGGCCGTACAATGGGCGAGACCGGCACCACCACTGCCCGGCCGCCCTCGCCCTCCGTGACGCTGGGCGCGCTGGCGGGGCCGCGGCATCATCCGGTTCGCCGCACGCCCATGCACTACCAGCACGAAGCTCTGGGAGCGGTCTGGCTGGATATGGGGGCATGGAAGCGGCCGCGCTATTACCGCACGGCGGAGTCCTCCGAGGAGCGGCGGTGCGTGCAAGGGGAATACCAGGCCGTCCGCGAGCGCGCCGGAATGATCGATGTCAGCACCCTTGGCAAGCTCGAAGTCAGGGGCCGGGATGCCGGCCGGCTGCTCGACAAGGTCTACACCAACCGCTTCTCCGATCTGCGTCCCGGCCGCGTGCGCTACTGTGTCATCTGCGACGATGCCGGCATCATGCTGGATGACGGCACTATCTCCAGCATCGCTGATGACCACTATTTCCTCACCACGACGACAGGCAACCTGGAGTTCGTCGAACAGTGGCTGGAATGGTGGCTCGCCGGCACCGGCTGGGATGTTCATATCACGAACCTCACCGGCGGCCTGGCCGCGGTGAACCTGGCCGGACCCCAAGCGCGCGACGTGCTGGCCGGCCTCACGGGTCTGGATGTCTCCGCCAAAGCCTTCCCGTACATGGCTTGCCGGCAGGCGCTGGTGGCGGATATTCCGGCTATTCTTCTGCGAATCGGCTTCGTCGGCGAGACCGGGTGGGAGATCCACGTTCCCGCCGAATCAGGGGAGGATCTCTGGAAGGCCCTGCTGGAAGCCGGGAAGGCATTCGGCATCCGGGCCTTCGGTGTGGAGGCGCAGCGGCTCCTGCGCCTGGAAAAACAGCACGTCATCGTGGGCGTGGATACCGACGCTCTCACCAGCCCGTATGAGGCGGACATGGCCTGGGTCGTGAAACTCGAGAAAAACGACTTTATCGGCAAGGCCGCCCTGAGCCGCGCGGCCGGCGACCCCAGGGAACAACTGGTGGGCTTCGTGATGCAGGAAGACGGCGTCCCCGATGACGGCTCGGCCGTGGTGATGGATGGCAGGCCCGCGGGACGCGTGACCAGTTCGCGCTTTTCGCCCCGCGAGGGAAGGGCCATCGGCCTGGCCTGGGTGCCCGCTGGCCTGGCCGGTGAAGGCGCCGAAATCCGCGTGCGTGTGCAGGGCCGGCCGTTGCTAGCCCGGGTGACTCGCCGGCCGTTCTACGATCCGGAGGGTGCGCGACTGCGCATGTAGGAGGACGCCATCAAGCGCACAGCCCTGTATCAAATCCATCAGCACCTGCGCGCCCGCTTCGGTGTATATCACGGATGGGAGGTTCCCGAAGCCTTCGCCGGCACACCGCGGGAGGCCGCTGCGGTGCGCGGCGGTGTCGGCCTTTGTGATGTGAGCTGGCTGGCCAAAATCGACCTGAAAGGGTTCGGATTGAAGGCTGCCCCCTCGCTGGGCCCGTCCGCCGATTGCTGGCACCTGGGTGCTTGTCATTACCTGGCCACCTTCGATCCGGAAGCGCGGGGCGCGGTCCTGCGGAGCATCCAGGCGCTGACGGGCGCCGCGCCGGAATTAGATCTTCCCCCGCCCGTGTATGCCACGGAAGTCACCTCGGTCTACGCCGCTCTGTTGCTGGCTGGCCCGAAAAGCCGCCATACGCTGCGCAAGCTGACTTCGCTGAACGTCTCCGAAAGCGCGCTGCCGGATGGCGCGTGCGGACAGGCGGGACTGGCGCATGTGCACACCTTGGTGCTGCGGCGCGATCTCGGCGGCCTGCCGGCCTTCCTGCTGCTGGTTGGCCGCGAATATGCCGAAAGCGTCTGGGAGGCTATTGCGCACGCCGGCCAGGAATTCCACCTGACGCCCTTCGGTTTGGAGGCCTGGCGCCTGTTGAGCCTATGACCCAACTCTTTGGTAACAACCGGATGTGGCGCTCGCACGAGCTGAAGAAGTCCTACGACGTGGTCATCATCGGCGCCGGTGTCCACGGCTTGGCCACCGCCTACTACCTCGGCAAAGAGCATGGGGTCCGCCGGGTCGCGCTGCTGGACAAGGGATACCTGGGTAGTGGCAGCAGCGGGCGCAACACGGCCATCATCCGGTCCAACTACCGCACTCCGGAGGGCATTCCCTTCTATGACGCCTCCGTCAAGCTCTATGAGGATCTCTCCCGGGAACTCGGCTGGAACGTGTTGTTCAGCCAGTGCGGACACCTAACGCTGGCGCACACCGATTCGGGCGTTGCGGGCTTGCGCGTGCGCGCCGAAAACAACCAGTTGCTGGGCGTAGACAGCCGGCTGATCTATCCCGAGGAAATCCGCCGGCTCGTGCCCTCCATGTATCTCGGTGCCGGGCAGCGTTACCCGATCCTGGCCGCCCTCTATCATCCTCCCGGCGGCATCATTCGTCACGACGCGGTGGTGTGGGGCTATGCCCGCGCCTGCGACCGCATGGGCATCGAAATCCACCCCTTTACCGAGGTGACCGCCATCCGCGTCGAAAACGGCGCGGCGCGCAGCGTCGTCACCACCCGCGGCGAGATCGCCGCCGGCGCGGTCCTGAATGCTACGGCGGGCTGGGCCTCCACCATCTCCGCGATGGCGGGCGTGCCTTTGCAGATCGTCAGCCACCCCCTCCAGGCCTGCGTGACCGAGCCGCTGAAGCCGTTTCTGGACAAGGTTATCGTCTCCGCCACGCTGCACGTCTATGTCAACCAGACGGATAAGGGCGAACTGGTGATTGGGGCTGAAATCGATCCCTACCAGTCGTACAGCACCAAAGGCACTCTCCCGACCCTGGAACAGATGGCCACCTACACCCTGGAACTGTTCCCGCAACTGCACGGCGTGCGTGTGTTGCGCCAGTGGGCCGGCGTGTGCGACATGACGCCCGACTTCGCGCCCATCATCGGCGCGGCGGAGGATGTCTCCAACTTTTACATGGACGTCGGCTGGGGAACCTATGGGTTCAAGGCGGGCCCCGCCGCCGGCAAGTACACAGCGGAAATGATCGCGACCGGCAAGACGCCGAAAATCATCGAGCCGTTTTCTCCCTCGCGCTTCCGGACCGCCCGCCTGGTGGGGGAGAAGGCCGCCGCCGCGGTCTCGCACTGAAAGTTTGTCTGCCAGGAGGTATGCATGAGCCATCGGCCCGACGGAATTGACTATTTCTTTTGCTCCTTCGTGGAATTGAGCGGAGCGCCCAAGGCCAAGCTGGTGCCGGCCACGCACTTTGACGACATGGTGCGCGAAGGCGCGGGATTCGCCGGCTTCGCCTGTGGAAAGATCGGCCAGGGACCTCACGACCCGGACCTGATGGCCATTCCCGATCTCGATGCGCTCACCGTGTTGCCCTGGCGCAAGGAAGTCGCCTGGGTCCCCGGCAATCTCCACGTAAATGGCCAAAGCTGGCCCTACTGCCCGCGCACCATCCTGGCTCGCCAGCTTGAGATCGCCTTACAGAAAGGCTACTTGTTTCAAGTCGGCGTCGAGCCGGAGTTCATGCTGCTCAAGAAGACCGGCGAGAGCGATTACGCCCCCTGGGATCCGCTGGATACCGCCGGCAAGCCCTGCTATGACCTGCGCGCGCTCTATCGCAACCTGGACGTGATGACCACCCTTATCCGCTACATGCAGGAACTGGGTTGGGACCCTTACGCCAACGACCACGAGGACGCCAACTGCCAGTTCGAGATCAACTGGCGCTACTCCACGGCCATGACCACGGCGGACCGCCATACCTTCTTCCGGTGGATGGTGCGCACTGTGGCGGAACAGCACGGCCTGTGGGCCACGTTCATGCCCAAGCCGTTTGCGCACCTCACAGGCAATGGCGCGCATTATCATCTGAGCCTGGCGGATCCTGGCAGCGGTGACAACCTGTTTCTGGATGAGAAAGACGAACTCGGACTGACCCAGGTCGCCCGGTGGTTCATGGGCGGCCTGCTCCATCACGCGCGCGGCATGTCCGCCGTCCTCGCGCCCCTGGTGAACAGCTACAAGCGGCTGATTCGCGGCGCCCCCCGGTCCGGAGCTACCTGGGCTCCCGTCTACGTCACCTATGGGGCGGCCAACCGCACGCAGATGATCCGCATTCCCGGTCCCGGGCGCATCGAAAACCGCATGGTGGATGGCGCCGCCAATCCTTACCTGGCTTGCGCCGCCATGCTCGCCGCGGGTCTGGACGGCATCGAGCGCCGGATCGATCCGGGACCGGCCAATCACGGCAATCTCTACGAACTGGACGAGGCGGAACTGCGGCGGCGCAACATCTCCTTTCTGCCCACCACCCTGCGCGAAGCCCTGGAGTGCCTGGCCTGTGACGAAGTGATCCGCGCCGCCCTGGGCTCTGAATACTGCGACTACTACATCGCCTGCAAACAGGAAGAATGGAGCCAGTATCACCAGAGCATCAGCCGCTGGGAAGTGGATCACTACCTGCTGACGTACTGACCGCCCTGCGGGCCGTCAGCTCTTGAGCTCGACCACCAGGACTTCGAACGGCGTAGCCGCCAGGTTCTCCTCTTTGTGTTTTGCCGGGCCGCCCCAACTCACATCTCCGGCGTGATGCGTTGCGTGCTCCGCTGTGCCGCCGGCGGGAGTGACCCGGAAGTCCTGGTCCGCCAGATAGGTGACTACCCGGTTGAGCGTGTGCTCGTGCATCGGCGTGCTGGCGTGCCCCGGAATCTTCACCCGCAATACGCGCACCTGGCTGTTCTCGAACTCCACCCGGTAGTGCTGGGGATCTACTTTCACAGGGTCGAGGGGGCTGCTGCGGTGCGCCGCCGCGCCGGGTTTTTTCAGCTCGATCTCGACGATGGTCACGGGCTGGTCGCTGGTGATTTCCGCCGTGTGCATGCCGCTTGCCGGGCTCCACTTCGCCTCGCCCCGCTTCCAGGCTAAGTCCACGGCTTTGCCGCCCTGGTAATTCAGCGTCTGCCGCCCCGCCTGCAAATACACCATCACGCGGTTCACCGTGTGCTGGTGCAGACGGGTCTTCTGGTGCGGCTGAACCACCACCTTCAGCACCCGGACCTGATCGTTGTCGATGACGGTTTGGCTGGTCTGGGCGGCGGCCAGCGCCGCGCCTCCCAGAAGCACGAGGGCCAGGCGGCGGGCGCGCGAACTTGCGGTATGCATGAGGCTCATGATACAGGAAAATCCGGGCGACTCAACGCGCGGCGCGAAACCATAACACCTGGTCGGGCCGCGTGCCGGTCAACAGCTCTCCCGCCGGGGTTACCTCAATCGAATGGTGGCCCGTGGATTCCACATAGCCCAGCACCTGCCCGGTCCGCCGGTCGATCTTCATGAGCCACCCCGGCGCGCCGTTGGGCTCATTCCGCGGCTGTGTGCCGATCCAAAGCGCCCCGTCCCACATGGTGATGGAAAAGGTCTTGCCCAGGTTGTCCCACTCGCCCAGATACCGCCCTTGGAGATCGAAACGCTGGATCCGCCCGTTCTCCCGGTCCGCGATATACAGAACCCCGTTCTCGTCCACCGCAATCCCGTGCGGCAGATGGAATTGTCCCGGTCCCGTACCAGGGCTGCCCCACTCGCGGATGCGCTTGCCCGCGGCGGTGTATTCCAAAACGCGCGCGTTGGCGTATCCGTCGGTGATAAACAGGTGGCCGTTCGGCGCGAAGGCGATGTCCGTCGTCCCGCAGAAAGGGCTCTTCGCGTCGGCCGGCTGGCCGCCCACCTGGATCTCGAGCAATTTCCTGCCTTCCGGCGTGAACTTCAGCACCGTCGAGCTCTGGGCGTCGACCGTCCAAACGTTTCCGGCCGGATCGATCCGGATGCTGTGGGGAATCTTGTACAGGCCCTTGCCCCAGGATCTCAGCACGCGTCCCTCCCGGTTCACGGCGATCACCGGATCGGCCTTCAACCCGCGCTGCAGCAGGTAGATCACGCCCTTCTGGTCCATCGTTACCGACGAGACCATGTCCATCGCCCATCCGCCGCCGGGCGCCTGGATTCCCAGCCTGGTGCGCTCCAGCCCCAGCCGCGGCGATTGTGCCACCAGCGCCCGCAGTTGATTCGCTTGCGCCCTCAGGTCTTCGCCGGCCGGTCCCTGCGCCCAGAGCGCCAGGCAAGCGAACCCCACAAGCCCTCTCTTTGGCATGCGACCGAGTGTATCGCGACTGGCCCGCACCGCGCACCGCTCCACCGAAATCATCAGCGATACTGTCTGAAGATGCCTAAGTCACCAGCCATTCCGCGCCGCGCCTTTCTCGAAGGCGTGGGCCTCATTGGTGGGGGAGCGCTGGCCTCGCCGGCGCCCGCTGCTCCCGCCAAGGTGATCGATGTCCACGATCATTTGAAACACCACAGCAACCCCGCCTGGCGTGAAGGCGACCGCAAGCTCATCGACGCTGCCGACAAGCTCGGCATCGACCAGTTGTGCTGCTCGATCCTCGCTCCCGAGCACCCTGCCGCGCCGGAGTCGTTCCGCCAGTGCAATCTCTGGACGGCGGCAGCCATGCAGCGTTTTCCCGGCCGCATCCTGGGTTACTGTTACGTGAATCCCGGCTATACCAGGGAAGCCCTGCAGGAGATTCGCCGCTGCGTCGAGGACCGCGGTTTCATGGGAATCAAGCTCTACAACGATTACCAGGCCTCCGAGCCGGTCCTGTGGCCCGTCGTGGAGTTGGCCATCCAGTTGCGTGTTCCCATCCTGCAGCATGCCGGGCACCCCTCCTGGCTGCCGCATCCGCAGCCCCGCATCAGCGATGGCAGCCACCTCTCCGCGCTTGCCCGGCGCTACCCCGAGGCCATGCTCATCTGCGCGCACATCTGCGGCGGCGGAGACTGGGAGTGGGAGATCAAAGCCCTGCGAAGCGCCCCCACCGTCTACCTGGATACCAGTGGCAGCGTCCTCGATGAAGGCGTTGTGGAAATGGCGGTCCGCATCCTGGGATCAGACCGGCTTCTGTTCGCTTGCGATACCTCGCTCACGGCCAGCGTCGGGCGCATCCGCGGCGCCGATATCAGTGAATCCGACAGGGCCAAAATCCTGGGCGGCAACATGCAAAAGATCCTGAGCCGGCGGGGGACCCGATGATCGACCTCAACGCCTATCTCGGCCATTTTGCCTTCCGCCAGCTTCGCTACAACACCGCGGATGGTCTGCTCCGGCTCATGGACCGGAAGCGCATCGAGCGCGCCGCCGTCTCGAGCGCCGCCGCCATTACCTATCGCAACCCGCAGGCAGGCAACGAGGAAGTCGCCGCCGAGGTGAAAGCTCATCGCGACCGCCTGATTCCCTTCGCGGTTCTGAATCCCGCCTACGCTGGCTGGCGTGACGACCTGAAGATCTGCCAGGAGGAATTCGGGGTCCGCGGGCTGCGCCTCTACCCGCGCTGGCACAACTACCGCCTCACGGATTGCCCCTGCCTCGATCTGGTCCACGCCGCCGCCGAACGCGGTCTGCCGGTTTCGATCCCCATCCGCGTGGAAGACCGCCGCCAGCAGAGCTGGCTCGTGGATATCCCGGACGTGAATCTCGAAGAGATCGCAACTTTGATTAAAGCTGCGCCACGCGCGTCCTTCGTCCTGGTGAGCGGCTCCGGCTTCGTGAATTCCTCCCTCGGGCGCCCGAATAGCGGCCTGCCGGCCAACTATGCTGTCGAAATCTCGCTGCTCACGGCCGAACTCGAAAACGAAATCGGACAGCTTGTGAACACGCTTGGGGAGGACCGTGTGGTCTTTGGCACTGGCATGCCCTTTCACTACCCCGATCCGGCCCTGACCAAACTGGAGATCCTCGATGTGTCCGAGAGCGTCAAGGAGAAGATCCGCAGCGCCAACGCCGCCCGCCTGTTGAAGCTATGAAGCACTCACGGAGCGCCGCGCGCTTCACATCGCCATCCGCCATCCGGATACGTTGGCCCAGTCCTTCAGTTGCTCCGCGGCCCACGCGTTGCTCCGGTCCTTGTGGCACAGCACGCAGGGGTTCGGAATCTTGTACTTCTCCGTCATCGCGGGCGTGATAAAGCGGAAGGTGTGGCTCCGCACGTTCACGTCCCCGATGGTCTGCTCGATTTGCGGCATGTGGCAGGCGATGCACTCGCTCCCGGCGCTCCCCGCCGCGTGGTGCGTGTGCGCGCTGAGTGATCCCCGCGGTCCGTTGGGCGACTGCGGCCCGTGGCATTGGAGGCAGAGTTCGTTGCCCGGGCGCACCAGGTCCGCTGCGTACCCGGTGCCGTGCACGTCGTGGCAGGTGAAGCAGACCACCCCCCGGTTGTGCATCAGGCTGGTCACAAAGTCGTTGCCCTGCATCCGGTTTTTGTGCGCCGTCCCGTCCGGATAGTGTGTAAATGTGGTCTCCCCCAGCCGGTGCTCTTCCAGGTCCCAGACCCGGTCCAGCCGCTCACCCGGAAGAAAGCCCACCGGCCAGTCGAAATACCGCCCTGCGATCGGATTCGTCTTCGGCCGTCCCTGCGAATGACACTGGATGCAAACGTCGTTGGCGCGCACGAAATCCAGCCGCCCGGGATTCACGATGTTGTCCCGCGAGGGCCGCGCGGCGTGCGCTGATCCGGGTCCGTGACATTTTTCACACCCCACGTTCCACTCGGTCACCTGCTTAGTACGTACGTTGTAATTCACCGAGTGGCATCCGTCGCACAGCGGTCCGGTCGGCCGTTGCATCGGATCGGCCGGATAGTGCGGCACCCACCAGTCCGCCCCTGCTTTGACGGCGTAAGGCCGCCACGTCGCGTGGCGCACGTCCCACTGCGCCGGCAGCACGTAGTAATCGTCTCCGGCCTTCACGAAGTACCGCTGTTTCCACTTGCTGCCGTACGTGAAAAGGATATCCTCTTTGCGAAAGGTAACAGCCGGGTCAGGCTTCGAAAAGTCCCCCAGGATGACCTCCGGATGCGCCTTGGCGTCCTGCAGGATGTTGGCCATGCGCGTCTTCTTCCAGCGCTCATAGACCCCCGCATGGCACTTGGCGCACTCCCGCGAACCGATGAAGCGCTTGGCCACAGGCTGCGCCCATGCTTGTGCGAACAGGGAGATCCACAGAAAACCCACCGCGCAGCACGATCTCATACAGGTCTCAGTATATGCGCCGGATGGGGCGGCACGGCCTGGAAAGAAGGTGAAAAAGGAAAGTTCGGGAACAGGAGGCCGGATCGGAACCTGTCACGAACCCTGACGACTCAACGCCGGGAAGGTCACAGGCCAGGATCCGGCCACCTGCTCCGTTAGATCGATGTTACAGCAACGTGATTCGAAAATTCTATCGGGATGTTCCCGCTATTTCCCCTAGGTGCAGCCCTAGTCAGAACTCGAAGCGCAGCCCTGACTGCATAACCCGCCCTGAGCCGGCGCTCGTCACCTGACCAAAAGTCCCCGTTCCGATAGTCGCCCCCGGCGGATTGAAAGGCGGCGTGTTTGTCGAGTTGTACATTTCCCAACGGAATTGAAACCGTTTCCCTTCCGTGACCCGGAAGTTCTTGAACATGGAGAAATCCAGGTTCCGCAATCCCGGAGCGGTGAGGATATTTCGCCCGGAAGTGCCGTAGTGCCCCACGGCAGTCTTGAAGGCCGACGTGTCGAACCAGCGCTGCAGCGTCCGCTGGCTCCCCGGCAGGTTTCCGTTGGCCAGCCGGTCCGGCCGCGGGTTGCAGCGCGGGCATCCGTCGGCAATCGGCTCCGTGGATTGAATAGGATAGAACGGCATGCCGGTCTCGAGCGTCAACACGCCGTTGGCCTGCCAACCGCCCAGCAGGTGCCCGGTCACGCCCCGCTGCGCCCGAAAGAAAGGCAGTTCCCAGAGAAAAGATGCCGTTGCCCGGTGGCGCTGATCCGTCTCCGCCAGCCCTTTCTCCGCGCGGGCATCGAAGGGGTTACTCAAACGGTTGGCGCCGTTCCCGGCGAAGGAATCGAACAGCGTCTTAGAAAAGGTGTAAGTGAACAGCGCCGTCACCCCTTGCGACATGCGTTTCTCCACCTTGGTGATCAGGGCTTCGTAGGTCCCCGAGGCGTCCGTGTCGATGAATTCGATGTCGCCCCACTGCGGCAGCGGCCGCGTGGTTTGCCCTGCCAACACATTGATCAGGTTATACTCGGCCGGCCGGTCGAAATGCGTGGATTTCGACCCCACGTAGCCCACTTCCCACACCATGTCGTGCGGTAGCGCCCGCTGGATGTTTAGAGTCCACTGCTGTGCGTTTCCCAACCCGTAATCCGCCGGCACTCCCAGCACTTCCGGCGTGGTTCGCCCGGTCACGTTGGTCGCCTGGTCAGCATTCGCCATGGTGATACTTACCTTCCCGGGAGGATTCAACTGATTGATGCTGATGTTGAACGGTGGGTTGATGGTCATCACCGTGAGGTTGTTCCACATGTTCACGTTATAGAACACTCCGTAGGACGCCCGGACCACGGTCTTGTCGCCCCCGAACGGCCGCCAGGCCAGCCCGAACCGCGGCGCAAAGTCGTGCCGGTCCCAGTTATAGAGGTTGGCCGAGACGCCCGGCGGCGGATAAATCTGGCCCGTCGAGAAATCGAAGTTCGGCGTCAGCCCGCGAATGTCCCGGATCGGCGAATTGAGCTCCCAGCGCAGGCCGAAGTTGAGCGTCAATTTGGGGGTCACCTTCCAGTCGTCGGTGAAGAAGCTGTGCAGCCGCCAGGCGAACATGCGAGTGAATTGTTCGCCTGGGCGGATCCCCGGAAGCGCGGTGACGGCTTCCCGCACCTGGTTGGGCCAGTCCAGCAGAAAGTCCGCCCACGAGGAGCCGGACTGACTCCCCGTGAAATCAAATGCCCCCGTCACGAAGCTGAAGGTCTGCCGCCGAAGCAGCACGTGCTGGAAATCCACTCCCGCCTTCATCGAGTGAGAGCCGTGCGTGAAGGAAAAGGTGTCCGCCACCCGCCGGTTTTCATCCCAGATCGTGTTCGGCGCGGAATTGCCGAAGCCCGTAACACCGGTGATGCTGATGGCGGGCACCCCGGTAGTGAACGGATCGTTGGTCAGCCCGGGAATCCCCAGGTCGCGCGCGATGTTGAAATTCGACCCGCTGATGGCGTCCAGCGTGCTGAACAGGTCCCGGTTGTACGAGATCGTAAACTGGTTCAGCTTGGTCGGCGACATCAGCCGCGTGTAGGTGATAACCGCGTTCTGCTGGCGTTTGGGCTGATGCTGGCCGAAATACGTGTTCGAATTGACCGGCGCCGCGAACCCCTCCACATTTTCCACGCCGTAGCGCCCGAAAAGCCGGTCGTTCGGCCCGATGTTGTAGTCGATCCGCAGGAACCCCTGGTGGTCGTCCGTGTTCGTGATGGTCTTGCCGGTAAAGTCGTTGGAGCCCGTGAACACGCCCGCGAGGTTCGGCTGCGGGAAGAATTGCATCAGCTTTTGCGATTGCGGCGCAATGCGGCTGGCCGGAATCTGGTTGCCCGGGAAGGGCAAGCCGCTCAGGATGTCCTTGATGGGCGTCAGCGCGCCGGTGGGATCTCTGCCGGCGTGGAAAAACGGATCCGTCAAATCCCCCGACCGCATTTTGTCGGTCGGGTATACCGCAAACGCCTGCGCCGAAATGCGTTCGATATATCCCTCGTAGTTCGCTGTAAAGAAGAGCTTGTCTCGGATGATGCGCCCGCTCACGACGGCGCCGAAGTTGTTCCGGCGCAGCGGCTGCTTCGGGGTCGCCGGGTTTTCGAAGAAATTGCGCGCGTCCAGCACGTCGTTGCGCAGGAACTCGAACAGGGTGCCGTGAAACTGGTTGGTGCCAGGACGGATGGCGGAGATGATCTGCGCCCCGCTCTCGGTGCCGAACTCCGCTGAATAGAAGCCCGATTCCACCCGGAACTCCTCCAGCGCTTCCACCGACGGCCGCATGCGCACCGCTCCGTGGATGGCCGTGCGCAGCGGCGCGCCGTCCAGCATGATCCAGTTGTTGTGCACCTTCTGGCCCATGGCGGCGATTCCAAAACCCGGCCCGAAGCCCGAGGTGGTCACCGAGGAGGCCGGCCCCCGGCTCATGCCCGCGCTCAGCAGGGCCAGGCGGAACATGTTCCGGTTCCCCGGAATGGGCAGTTCGCGGATCTGCTGCTCGTTGATCAGTTGCCCTACCGTGGCATCGTCGGTCTGTACCAGCGGGGCTTCCTCTTTGACCGTCACTTCCTGCGTCACTTCGCCAAGCTGGAGCTTGAAATCGATACGCGCCCGCTGGTTTACCACCAGCGTGATGCCGGACACCACGCCTTTCCGGAATCCGGGCTGCTCGACCGTGACTTCATACGTCCCGATGTTCAGCGCCTGCACCTCGTAGTTGCCGCGCTCGTCGGTGCGGGTGGCCCGCCGCTCGCCGGTGCCGGTATTCCGCACCGTCACCACCGCGCCGGGGACCACCGTGCCCGAGTTGTCCACTACGGTTCCGAGAATCGTCGCACGTTCGTCCTGCGCCGCCACGGGCACCACCGCAACCACCGCCAGCAGTAAGGCGGATATCCATTGGGGGAAATTGCGAGACGCCACCAACCCTCCTTGGAGCAAATTGGATTTCAGATATCATATGTCACTTGTCAAGCACCGGCGGCTTCAGGGTGGCGGCAGCGCTGCCGCCCGTGTAACTTTTACGTTTCTCCTGCCGGAGCAACTGATTGAATTGATTACCTTTCTGATTTGGCGAGGTACGTGCACCTGATGGCCTCAGAGGTGATCTGCTGATGTTGCCAAGACTGCTCTGCCTCGCACTATTGGTTGTCTCTTTGGGCTGCAACCGGCATCCGAACCAGGAACAAGCGGGGAACAGCCTTGTGCAGCAGCCTTCCGCCGCGGGAGCTCAGCCTGCTGCGCCTGGTTCGGAAGCTGGCTCAGTTCCCCAACCCGCGCCAGTCGCCCAGTCGCCGGAACCGGCCCCGCCCGTGAGCCAAGCTGCCCCCGCACCCCGGCAGGCGTCGCGCCGCATCCGCGCCCACCGGCCCTCCCCCATGGGAACCGCGAGCGCCATCTCGGAGGATCAGGATGCGCCGGCTCCGGCCGCCCCCGCGGTTAGCCGGGTGACGATCCCCGCCGGGACCGCCATTCGCGTGCGTCTGGATGAAGCGCTGGATACGCGGCGCAACCGCGTCGGCGACCGCTTCCCTGCCACCCTGGTCGCACCCGTCACAGTCGGCGATCACGTGGTGATCCCACAGGGCACGCGCTTCGAGGGCCACATCGTCGAGGCCAAAGCATCGGGCCGCTTCCGGGGACACGGGCTGCTGGGAGTCACCCTGGACTCCTTTCAGCTCAACGGCGCCAGCTACCGGATTGACACCTCGGCCGTGGACCGCTCCAGCAAGGGACACAAGAAACGCAACCTCGTGCTAATCGGCGGCGGATCCGGTCTCGGAGCAGGCATCGGAGCGCTCGCCGGCGGCGGACTTGGCGCCCTCATTGGTGCAGGCGCAGGGGCCGCAGCCGGCACCACGGGCGCCTTCATCACCGGCAAGCGCAACGTCCGAGTGCCTGCTGAGACCTTGATGAACTTCACCCTGCGCAGCCCGGTGAAGGTTCGCACCTGATTCCGCATGCGAGCCACAGGCCTGCTCCTGTGCGCCGCCGCGCTCGGCATGCATCTGGGATGCTCGGGGCCGGAGAAAGCCGCACCCCCCTCCTCCGGCCCCGCTCCCGCGCCGCAAGCCCGGCCGGCCAGCATTACGCAACTCTACGTTACGGCCCCGCGCATCGCGCGCGGGGAAAAGTCTCTCCTGTGCTACGGCGTGGAAAACGCCTCCTCCGTTAAGCTCACCCCACCGCCGCAGGTGCTTCCCCCCAGCCTCTCGCGCTGCCTGGAAGTCGCTCCAGCGAAAACCACTACCTACACGCTCATGGCCGCGGCCGAGTCAGGCCCGCCGGTCTCGCGCGAAGTGACCGTCTCGGTCGGTCCTCCGCATCCCCGCATTCTGGATGTCACCGTTAACGCACTATCCATCAAGGCTGGTGATGTCCTCAGCATCTGCTACCGCGTCGAAGACACCCGCTCGGTCCGCATCGATCCGATCGGCTATGCGCGGGCCGCGGATTCGAGCGGCTGCACGACCGACCAGCCCAAGCGCACCACCACCTACACCGTCACGGCCTCGGGAGAAAGCGGCGATCAGGACCGTCAAAGCGTCACCGTGAAAGTGCAGTAGGTATCCGCTTCCGAATGTAGTGATCGGTGAAGGTCAGGTAGGGAGCAGGACTGGATCTGGGCATGTGGCAGGGCAGGCAATTGCCGCGGGCATGCGCCCGCGCATGGCAGGAGAGGCACTGGGCCTCATAGAACGCCGCTTCGCGGCGGGCATTTGTGTGCGGATCATGACAATTCACGCACGAAAGCTTGCCGGCCGCATAACAGCGGCTCATCATCAGCCGGTAAGGCTGGAAACGGATGTTAATGGGATCTGCCGGGTTACCGGGCGGCGACGAACGATGGCAATCGGCGCAAAAGCGCACTAACTCCCGGGGCGGCAGCCGGCCGGCATTGAATGGCGCGTGTCCTCCCTGGGCGTGTTCCTGCGCGCCCGGGTGGCACCGCTCGCACTGCACGCCGGGCTCGACGAAGCGCAGATCCTCGGTGACCGCAGTCGCATGGCAGCCGAAACACTTATGTATGGTATCGGACATTTGGGCAAGCCCTAATGCGGTGCGGGCGTTTGCCGAGATGCCCGGTTCGTGTCCCAACGTCAGGTCGAACCTGGCGGGCCGCGCATAATAACTGATCCGGTGCTCGATATAGACGCCCTCCAGCAAGCCCACCGGTGTGACGCCCTGCACGCCTGCTCCGAAAGCCCACACCAGCAGCGCCGACACGCGCTCCGGTCCGCGTTCGGCAGTCACCAGCAGGCCTCGGCCCAGCCGCGCATAGCGGAGCGCGAATCCGCCGTGCGCCTCCAGGATAGGGCCCGCGGGCAGCGCGCGGTAGAACTCCGTGTCGGCTACGGGACGCAGGCTCCTTGCGTGGCTGGACTCCAGGTGGGTCCGTACCTGCGCCTCGTGACAGGGCAGGCAGGCGTGCCCTGCCCAGCCCGCCAGCGGCCATAGCCACAAAACCGCGCGGATTAGGAAACATTTCACTTCAGTTACTATTGCACTCTTTGTGGGCATTTAATAAAATCCCACGGACAGGAGGGACGGGGATGCGTTCTCACCTGGGTGTAGTCACCAGTTTCTTCCTTGCAGCCGCGTTGCTGCATGGACAAGCCAATGTTGGAAGTATCGTAGGAACCGCCAGCGACGCCACCGGCGCGGTGGTGCCAAACGCGAAAATCACAGTTGCGAATGTCCAGACCGGGGTAGCGACGGCCACCATGACCGACAGCCTGGGCAACTATCTGGTGCAATTCCTGCCGCCGGGAAGCTATCAGGTTACGGCGGAGGCGTCCGGCTTCAAGAAATTTGTAAGAACGAACATTGTCCTCGACGCCGTGCGGCAACTGCGCGTGGATATTCCGCTGGAAACCGGAGCCGTCACGGAGACCGTCAATGTGAATGCCGCTCCGCCGCTGGTGGAAACCGAAACCGGATCCATGAGCACCACCGTGGAGAACAGCCAGGTGGTCCGCTTGCCTCTCATCAGCCGCGACCCGCAAACCTTCCGTCTGCTGGTCCCCGGCGTGGTGGACGGCGAAAACGGTCCGGTCACCCAAGGCGGCCTCGTGCGCAAGGATCCCTACTACATCGACGGTGCGCACAGCAGCCGTCAGGTGTGGTCCGGCACGGCCACCAACCCAAACCCGGACGTCATACAGGAATTCAAGGTGCTGACCAACAGCTATTCCGCCGAATACGGCGAGAGCAGCGGCGCCCTGATGGTCTCCACCACCAAGAGCGGCACCAACGACTTTCACGGCGATCTGTTCGAGTTCCTGCGCAACGACAAAATCAACGCGGGCAACTACTACAATCACACCACGCCCATTCTGCGCTACAACCAGTTCGGCGGCACGGTCGGCGGCCCCATCCGGAAAAACAAGACTTTCTTCTTTTTCGACATGCAGTTCACTCGCGTGCGCGGCACCGGCGCCTTCAATAACCTGAGCGTGCCCGATTCCGCGATGCGCTCCGGAGACTTCTCCGAATTGCTCGGCGGCCAGGTCGGTCTGGATGCCATGGGGCGTCCGGTGAACAAAGGCGAAATCTTCGACCCCCTCACCACGACCACTTACACTGACGCCACCGGCAAACAGGCCTATCTGCGGGATCCTTTTCCGGGCAACCGCATCCCGTCCGCGCGCTTCAGCCCTGCGGCGCTCAAGGTGCAAGCCCTGTTCCCGCTCCCCACGGTGAACGCGCCGTTTGCCAACTACAGTTCCTTCGGCTCCAACCAGTCGAACAAGTACGAATACGACATCAAGTTCGACCACAATTTCTCGGATAAAGATAAGCTCATGTTGCGATACGGACGGGTGCAGAGCGAGAGCAATCCGCCGCAGCCCTTCCCCGGCAACGCTGGCGGCGGTCCTCCGGGAACTCTCGGCTATGGTCCGGTCAAGGAGCCGGATCACCAGATCGTCGTGGAAGAGACCCACATCTTCAACCCGACCACGACCAATGACATCCATCTTTCGTGGTGGCAAGTCTTCCCGAAGCGGACCGTGGCAGGATACGGTTCGGTGGGGACCGCCGATTTCGGCATCCACGGCATGCCCAATGCCAACGACAAGCTCGGCACCCCCGACTTCAACTTTCAGAACTTCGCCCGCCTGGGCAGCTCGTACGATACCCTTTTCTTCGAACTGCAGAACAGCAACGCTCTGACGGACAACCTGTCGCTCATGCGCGGCAGACATGCGATCAAAATCGGCGGCGAGGTGCGGCACCTGCGCACGGACAACTTCCAGCCCCTCCCCGGCAATACGCGCTGGTTTTTCCAGAATACCTTTACCGACCAGGTCGGCTTTTCGCAGACCGGCTTCGATTATGCCAGTTTCCTGCTGGGCGTGCCGGTCCAGATGAACTACCATATCTTTCCCAGCTACTTCTCCTCGCGTGGTTCGGTCTACGCCCTGTATGTCCAGGATGACATCCGCGTAAGCCGCAAGCTGACGATCAACGCCGGCCTGCGCTGGGACGCTCCTCTCTGGTACCACGAAAAACTGAACCGCAGCGGCGTCTTCGACCTCAACCAGGGCCAGTACGTGCAATTCGGAACCAACGGCTTCCGGGACACCCCCTGGGACAACAACTATTTCAACTGGGGTCCCCGCTTCGGTTTCGCTTACAGCCCGTTCAGCAACTCCAAGCTGGTCGTCCGCGGTGGCTTCGGCATCTTCTCGGTGGGCACCATGAGCAGCGGCGCCAATGCGTTCATGCCCTTCGATCCGATCTTCGCCGACGCGGACGTCGGACGCTACAACACCACCGACTTCGTGCACTGGAATACCACGCTGGACTCCATCCCCTACGCGCCCGCCGACAAGACCGGCAAGAATGCCAAAAGCATATCGCTCTATCCCGACTACAACGCCATGACCCACATGCAGCAGTGGAACTTCAACGTGGAGAATGAAATCAAAGGGATCATGGTGGAGGTGGGTTACGCCGGCAGTCATGGCCTGCACCTGCCGTACGGCGGCTACAACCTGAACGCTATCCCGGTGAACTTGGCGCCGCAGGCGCGCGGGCAGTACATCGCCCCCTACGTCCTATACCCGCAGTACCCGGCTGGCGTGTCAGTGAACGCCTGGCTTGGCTCCTCGTCTTACAATTCACTGCAGATCAAAGCGGAGAGGCGCTTCTCGAGCGGCCTGGGCTTCATCGCGGCCTACACCTACGAGAAGCTGATCGATGTGGGACAGGTCGGCTATCGCGACCCATTGAATAACCGTAACCTGGACCGCGGCGTCGGCCCCGATAGCGTCCCGCAGCGCCTCACGGTGGCGTTCAACTACGCGCTTCCCTTCGGCGTCGGCCAGCACTGGCTCTCCACCGGGCCCCTCACCTACTTCCTGGGTGGCTGGGAATTGAACGGCATCGTGACGCAGCAGAGCGGCTTCCCGATGACACCCGGCATCAATTTCGATACCTGCGTGTGCGGCTCGATTGCCCGCCCCAACGTGATCGGCGATCCCGTGCTGAGCGGCTCCCAGCGGAGTCTCAACCAGTGGTTTAACGTCAGCGCCTTTGCTCCTCCGCCGCTGTACACCATCGGCAATTCCGGCCGCGGCCTGTTCCTGAGCCCGGGCCTCTCGAATATGGACATGAGCGTGGCCAAGCGTTTCTACTTCGAGAAGTTTCGCGAAGGCAGCAATCTGGAGTTCCGCGCCGAGTTCTTCAACTTCTTCAACACCCCCTACTTCAGCGATCCGAACACCACTATCGGTACTGCCACCGCAGGACGGGTGACTTCGGTGCGCAACAACGCCCGCCAGGCGCAGATGGCGTTGAAATTTTACTTTTGAGCGGGGAGCGTGCGCGCGGCCGGCCCGCGGTGATATTGGAGCGCGAAGACCGGCCGGCGCTCCTCCTCCTTCAACCGGCGAAGTTCGGCAAACGCGTGGGCGCCCGCGCGCTATGGCACCGACCACGTACCCATCCGCTGATAGGCGCTGGCCGAGCCGCTCTGGCTCACGGCGTACAGGTAAGCATTCCTGGAACCGGCAAACGACCCGTTGAAGGTCAGCAGCAAGGACACCTGCACGTAGTTGCCGAAGACCGCCGCCGAGCCTCCATTGACTGTGCACTGGCTGTTCGCCAGGGTCCCGCTTCCCCCCGCGTGAATGCTGGTCCAGGCGGTTCCGGCGTCGTTCGCCAGCGACAGCGTGTTTTTCGCCTGAGCGTAATAGACCCAGCATCCGCCTGCGCCGCTCGGGCTGGAGTTGAACAGCACACCGCCGCCCCCGAGGTTCGCCCCTCCGGTCGAGTTGCTGTAGACCAGCTGGAACCATTGCGTGTATCCGCTGCCCGAGGAGGGGCTCATTTGCACGACACTCGCCGTGCCGCCGGAGGAGCCGCCGCCCGAACCGCCGTTAAGCTGGTCGAGCTTCTGCCCGAGCTGCTGCCGCACCGACGCCAGCGCGTTGCTATCTCGCGTCCAGTTCGTCCAGTCGGGAGCGATTCCCTGCGCCAGGCCCAGCGCCCACGAGCCGTAGCCGGCGTTTTTGAGCAGTTGGATGTAGTCGTAGTCGTCCACACCGTCCCGGATCCACTTCAGCCGGATGGAGGGCGCCACGCTGCTGATGCCGATCTGGCTCCCCGGATAGACCAGCGTTCCGTCACCCGGATAATCGTTGGTACTGAAGTAGCCCACATTGTCCAGGTTGGTCCACGGATTCGCGTTCAACCAGAAATCCACCCGCCAGTACAGCAAGCCGGTCAGGCCCAGTACCTGGTTGATGAATCCGGGTTGGATGCGGAAGTCGATGGGCGCGAAATCGATCTCCCACTTCGGCGAATAGGAATCCTGCACCAGGGTGTTATACGACCACACCTGGTCACCCTTGGATATGACGTAGTTCACGTTGGCGGGCGAATAGTTGTACATCAGAGGCAACACGGCCCAGATATCCACCGCCGAGCGCGAGGTGCAGCCGTCGGTGTAGAGCGCGGGCGTGGGCGCGACCGTCACCAGGTTGTTGACTCCTGCCTGGTGCATGTTGCATGCCCACTGCTGAACACTTGGATACAGGTTCGTGCAATTCCCGATCTCGTCGGCGCTGTAATCGTACAGGAACAGCCCGGGCGCTTGGGCCGCCGCAGCGGTCTGGAACTGGCTGACGGAGGGCGCCGGGGTCATGGAGCAATTGCCTGACTTGGCGCCGCTTGAAAAACCCAGGCTGGTGGCTCCCAACCCGAGAGGCATCAGGGCGGACTGGTCGCTCAGGCTTGCCGTCACGGGCATCACCCGGTTGCGTAGCAGTTCCTTGTCCGTGTTCAGGTTTCCGTCCACCCAGTAAGCGAAACTCGACTTCAAGGCGGGCGTTGCCGGCAGCGCGAAATTCCAGACCGTAAGTGACACCGTGCCGCTCGCTGTGCCCTGATCGCTGGTCACCGTGTAAGTGCCCGCGTACACGCCTGCCGTCGCGGCAGGCGGCACCAGTACATCCACCCAGATCGGCTGGTTGCTGTTGCCGCCCAGGTTGAATGGCGCCGCCCGCAGCGGGGCGGAGGAGTTATACAAGCTGGCGCCCGTGACCGGATCGACGAACGGAATCAGGCCGTCGGCATACCAGCCGGGGCCCAGCGGCTGATTGGTGCCATTCCAGTTCACGCTTCCCGGGCTCACGTACAGATATTGCTCGCGATACAGCGTGGAGTTCGCGGCAGGAATCATGGTGCCGCCCGGACCGCTCAGAGCGGAGACCGTGACATTGACGTTCGTCAATCCGGAAGCCGGTGCCCGAACCACGATCTGGTACGACTCAGATTCGCCCTTCGCCGCCGAAATCTGGGCCTGCGCAGTAGTGCCCGGCGGGTCGGAAGGCCCCACCCTTTGCAGACTGGGGACCGTCCATACCACTGGGCCCTGGGCCCTGGAACTCACTGGGAAAAGGAAAGTTACCGCCGCGAGCAGGGCGCCCGAAAGTGGTGACAGTCTTCGAGACAGGGAGATGATGTTTCGCAAAATCGCTCCAGCTCCTTGTTGAGAAATTTGTGGGACACACTCACGGCTTCCGAAGCAGAAGCCTGTGGAGGTCATCTCTCACGCGCGTCTGGAGATGCCGCAACTGGAGCAGGGGCGTTCGATGGTGCTGTTGAAGGTTGTGAATCGTCTAGTACTTTCGATCTACCCGCACGTGAGAAGTTTTACGATACGACCTTTGGGGAAAACTTGTCAATGGTTTTTTGCTGTTTTTTTCAACGGCGCTGCGCGAAAGACGGTTAGCCGGCATGGTGACGATGCGACTCCAGCGCGCCGGCCTGAGGCCCAGATGGCGTCAAAATTCTACTTTTGAGCCGGAGTGGGCGCCGCAGCCGGTCCTCGATGATATTGGAGTTCGTAGACCGGCCGGCGCTCCTCCTCTTTCAACCGTCGAAGTTCGGCAAACGCGCGCGCGGCCTCCTCCTCGCGGCCCAGTTTGCGGTACGCGTTGCCTAGAGATAGCCAGGCCGGCGAATAGTTCGGACGCAGTTGGATGGCCTGCATCAGCGGATCGATCGCATCCCCGGCGCGCCCGGCCTTCAGCCGGACCTTCCCCAACAGCGCGTAAGAGGCGGCAAACTTGGGATTCCGCTGAATGGCTTTCTCGACCATTAGCTCCGTCCTCGAGAGATCCTGCCCCAAAGCCGTTCGAGTTGCCGCCAGATAATAATAGCCGCGGTAGTCGTCTGGCTTGCGCCGTAGGTAATCCGCGGACAGGCTCAAGAGGTCGTCATACCGGCTGGCGTCGAGATAGACCGTGGCCAGAGCGTCGAAGGCCACGGGGAAATCCGGCTTCCGCCGCAAGCATTCCTGGAGAACCCTGGCGGCTTCGTCGTACCGCTGCAGGTCCTGGAGCGCCAGCCCCATGCCAAGACGGATCAACACTGAATCGGGAAAGAGCGTCAGTGCGTCGCTCAGGATTTCATAGGCGGGCAGGGGCGTGTGTCTGGTCAGAAAGACCTGCGCCAGTTGCAGGTGCGCGCCTTCGTTATGCGGATCGAGCCGGATCGCCTCCTGAGCCTCGTGGACCGCACTGGCCGGATCCCCGGCTCCGTCGTAGGCTTTGGAGGCCAGCAGGTGCCACCGCGCGGTGGAGGAGGCCGGAGCAGGTGTCGCTTTCAGGGCCGCCACCGCGGTTCGAAACTCTCCGGCTGCCAGCAGTCGCTCGACCCCGGCAAGACTGTCCGCCTGGGCTCGGCGGAAAGCCAGCAGCAGACAGACAGAGACAAACACCTTGCGCGTGGCTCAGGATCCTAGTAGTTCTCCGACTGGCTCACCCGTCCGGTCGTCCAGGGAATTCGCAATCTTGACGGGCCGCCCGATCGGGCTCATGTATTCCTTGCGCCAGTCGATGCCCAGGACCTTATAAATGGTGGCGTACAGTTCGCCCATGCTCACCACCCGGCTGGCTGGGTTGTAGCCCTTCTCGTCGCTGGATCCGACCACCTGTCCCACCTTGATCCCGCCGCCGGCCAGCGCCAGCGACCAGCAGTTGGGCCAATGATCCCGACCCAGGTTGGGGTTGATCATGGGAGTGCGTCCGAACTCCCCCATGGCGATCACCAAGGTGGTGGCGAGCAGGCCCCGCTCATCCAAATCGTCGAGAAGCGCGCTCAGCGTACGATCCAGCGGCGGCGCCAGGCGGTCCCGGTGGCCCTTGTCGTTGTCGCTGTGCGTGTCCCAGGAATTGCCGTGATAGCCGGCCGCAGTGACGAAGCGGCTGCCCGCCTCCACCAGGCGCCGCGCCAGCAGGCACGACTGGCCGACGGAGTCCAGACCGTACCGCTCTTTGGTCTTCTGCGATTCCTTGCCGAGATCGAACGCGTCGCGCACCGCCGGCGTCAACAGCATCTTCCATGCCTGGGCTGTAAACGCATCCATATCGGCGTGCTCGGCGGTCTCGTTCAGCGCCCGGTAGCGCCGGTCCACCACCTTCAAGAACTCCGAGCGGCTCTCCACCGCCACTTGCGAGACCGTTTTGGGCAGGCTCAGGTCTGTGACTTCGAAATTCGGCCGGCTGGGGTCCGGAATGCACATGGGGTCGTAGTCCCCGCCCAGAAAGGACGCCCGGAAATAGTCCTCGTACTGCCGGCCGCGGTCCCACTTCGGCACCAGCACGTACGGCGGCACCGCGTTCCGCGGACCCATTTCCTTGGTGATGATGGAGCCCACGCTCGGGAATTGCATCGCCGGGTTGATCTCGTGGCCCGTGATCACGTAGTGGGTCGCCTGCGGATGGTCGGTGCCGCGTGTGTGCATCGAGCGCACCAGCGCCAGCTTATCCATTCTCTTCGCGATCTGCGGCAGCAGCTCCGATACCTGAATCCCGGCTACGTTGGTGGAAATCGGTTTGAAGTTGCTGTTGGCCTTGGGATCCCAAGTGTCGATGTGGCTCGGCCCGCCCTCCAGCCAGAATAGAATGACCGAGTTGGCCCGCGCGGTTTCCGGCAGCCGAGCCGGCGCCGCGGCCAGGTACTCGCGCAGCGTCAGCCCCAGAAATCCCAGGGACCCGGCGCTGACGAAATCCCTGCGAGAAGCCCGATGTCTCATCCCTCCTCCTGACTGCTGCTAATGATTCTCCGCAAATTCCCGGGAACTAATCAAGGCCCACACAAACTCCCGCAGTCCGGCCTCCCGGTCGCCGCGCTTCGCCAGGATCCCCTCCAGTTCCTGGGTCTCGTCCCGCGTCGGGAAGCGGCTCAGCGCGGCCAGGTAAAATTCCTCGAAGATTTTGGCGTCCGGCGCTCCCGCCTCCAGCAGCCGCGCCAGCCGGCTGTTCTTGCCGCTCAGCCGGTTCATGTACGTGGCTCCCGCCAGCATGTGCAGCGCCTGTCCCAGGTTCGGCTTCCCGGTCCGCTCCGGGATCGCCCCCCGGTTGGGCCGCCCGTAGAGTTCCAGGAAACGTGAAAAATACATGTCCGGATCTTTGAGGTTGATCGCCCGCGTGCCTGCCGGCGCCTGCCCCACCGACGACCCATCGGTCACCGCCGTGGAGAACGTCTCCGGCACGCCCGTCACCTGCACCAGCGCATCCAGCAGCACTTCCGCGTCCAGCGGCCGCTCGAGCGCGTGCGAGTAGTTCACCACGTCCTCGCGGTTGGTGGCGTTCGGCTGCCAGGAGAGCTGATAGGTGCGTGACATCACAATGGTTTTCATTAGGCGCCGCAGGTCGCAGCCGTGCTCGCGGAAATCTTTGGCCAGCGCCGCCAGCAGTTCCGGATGCGTCGGCGGGTTGGTCGAGCGGAAGTCGTCCACCGGTTCCACGATCCCTCGCCCGAAAAACAGCCCCCAGATGCGGTTCACCGCCGCTTCCGCGAAATAGGGCTGCGCCGTCATCCAGCGGGCTAGCGCCTGACGCGGATTGGCGTCCGGCGCCAGTTGCGGGCGCGTCCCGTCGAGCAGGGCCGGCGTCACCGGCGCCTTGGTGCGCGGATGCAGCAGTTGGATTTTCCCGTCCACATCCTTGGAACTGAGGTCCATGTTCGTAGGATGGTCGAACACCACCGGGCCCATTTTGAACATGCGTGAGAAGAATGCCGCCATGCCCCAGAACTGGTCCTGGCTCCAGTTCTCATACGGATGGTTGTGGCACTGCGCGCAATCCAGACGCCGCCCGAAAAAGACGCGTACCTCTTCGGCCATCACGTCGCCCGGCGGCCCGATCAGGTTATACGGCAGGAAATGCCGCGAAGCCGCGCCGTAGCCTTCGGCCGAGAGCCGCTCCCGCGCCACTTCGTCATACGGCCGGTTCGTCTCGATGTTGTGGCGAATCCACTCCCAGTATTTCTGGCTCCACTTGGGCGTCAAACCGTTGGCGAAGATAGCCACCCGGAAGATATCGGAAAAGCGGAACGTCCAGTAGTCCACGAATTCCGGCGAGCCGATCAGCGCATCCACCACCTTTTCGCGCTTCTTCGGATCCCGGCTCGCCAGAAACTGCCGCACCCGCTCCGGCGGCGGCAGCGTGCCGGTCAGGTCCAGGCACACGCGGCGCAGAAACTCCCCGTCGTCCGCCACCCGCGAAGGGATGATATGAAACTTCTCCAGCTTGCTGAAGACCGGTTCGTCGATGAAATTCCAGCGTGGCTCCTTGGGGTAGTCGGCGATGGGCGGCCCGATCACGCCTACACCGGCGCTCGCCACTTGTCCCGCCGCCCGGATCAGAATCGAGGTTTCGCCCAGCCGCCGGGCCGTGATCACTCCGTCCGGCGCCACACCGGCCACATCACCGTTGTTGCTGGCATACACCACCTGGTTTGTAAAATCCTCCGTGTGGCCATCGCTGAACCGCGCCGTCACCAGGAGATGCTGCCTGGCCTCCACGGGCATCGCCGTGAGCGGCGGATAAACTTCCAGCCGCGTAAGCTTCGGCTCCTTCGCGCCGCCCTCCGCTCCGTAGGGCGCTCCTTTCCGGATCCACGCCAGGATTGTGCGGTAATCCTCCGAGTCTTTGTCGAACCGCTTGCCGCCTCCGTGCGGCATCGCCATCGTGGGCTTGACCAGCAGCAGGCTCCTCTCCGGGTTCTTCAAATCCACGCGAGGGATGCGTTCGCCTTTCACTTCACTGGTCAGCACCTGGTACGTCCCGCCTTTGGTGATCCACTCGTAGTCATCCCGCGGGTAGAGAGCGTTGGCCGAAAGCTTGAATCCGCCGCGGCCCTTCACGCCGCCGTGGCAGGCTGCTCCGTTGCAGCCCCGCTTGGTCAGGATTGCGCCGATATCCCGCGAGAAACTGAAGGGCCGCTCCACGCGCGAGTTCGTAATACGCACCGATGCTTGGGCCCGCGCGGCGCCCAAGGCCGCGGTCAGCAGCAGGGTGCCGTCCACCTTGGCGGCAAGCCGGGCCGGAGCCGACCGTTCCGCCACGGCCGGGTTGGAAACGTGCCACTCCGCTTCCGCGGTCACGTCGCGCACCGCACCATCCGCGTAGGTCGCCATGGCCAGAAACTCCTGCCCGGCCCGCGCCCCACTCAGCGTCACTTCCGCCGGAACGACTTTCAGGGACACCAGTTTCGGATCGGCCCATGCGGCGCACGCCGCCAGCACAAGAACGAGTAGGGGTCTCATGGTTTGGCAATCACCATTACGGGAATCTCTTTGCTGGCCACCACGGCGCCGGGTTTGCCGTCCGTCACCGGACGCACCACCAACCGCGCCAGGTGCGGCCCGCTGGGGGCTGCGTCGCTCGCCACGGTGAAGATCAGCACCGCGCGCTCCGTGCGTGGCGTATAGCGCTCCCGCTTGCCCGGAAATCGCGGCGGGTCCTTGTCGGGTTCGAAATCGGCGCCGGATAGGGCTTGCACACCGGGAGGCAGAGACTCGGCCGCCACCGCCACCGCGCCGCGATAATCTTCCTCCCGGTCGAACGTAACCCGGATGGTCTTTGCGGCGCCCGGCTCCAGGTTCACATGGTCCGCTTCGATCCGCACCTGCCCCACGTGCGGAATCTGCGGCCGCACCTGCACGCGGTAGCGGAAGCCCGCGTCTGCCAGGTCCGCGGTCACGTCCCGGATCTCGAGCGTATAGTCCCCAGGATCCCTGAGCGGCACCGTGGTCTTCGCTGCCAGCGACTTCGAAAGCTCGCCGTTGCACGCGCCGCGCCCGGCAAACACGTTCGTGGCCACTTCCGCGCCCGCGCCGTCCAACAGCCGCACCACCGGGTTGAACAGCGGCGGCGCCGTCGCCGGCGTCTCTACCTCGATCGCGATGTCCTCGGGCCGGTCCAGGTGAAACCGGGCGCGATGCGTCTCACCGGGCTGGCGCAACCCGCCCTCCAGCGTGCCGGGCAACTTGAAGAACGGCGCTTCTTTCGCCGCCACCGCCGCCGCCCGGTATGTTTCGATGGACAGCCGGTTCTGCGGCAGTCCTCCGCGCGCCGCCAGCTCATTCAGCCGGTTCGTTGAAAGCGCCCGCGGGAACGCGCGTTCCGTCCATCCCTCCTCCGCCGGCAGGGTGCTCTCCGGAACTTTCCCGGGCAGGATCCGCACGCAGTAGCTGTAGTCCGGGCCGCCCTGGCCCGAGAACGCTTCTACGCGCAGCAGGTAGCGGCCGCCTTTCTCGAAGCGGTGCGTCAGGTAGGCATCGGTCTGGCCGCCGATGACCCACAGCGGCTCGTCGTTGAACGCGATACGGTTCACTCGGCTGGGATCGAACCAGCTCCCCGAAGGTTCGTAGATCGAGAGCGCCGGATCGAAGCCCACGGCGTTGCCCCCCGGTGCGCCGGTCGAAGGCAGCCCGGAGAGCGCCTCGAAAGTCAGCGTCTCGCCCGCCGGCGCTTGGAAGGCGTAATAATCCGTTTCGCCCCGGCGCTCGATCCGGCCCGTGATCGCTGCCGGCAGTTTTTCCACCGGCACGGCTGTGTCGGGCGTCTCATGCGAGCCCGCCGGTTCAGCCGATACCGGCAGATCGGAAACGTAGAGCGGCAGGGCGTTCGAAACGCCGCGCGGCGTGACCAGCCGGAACAGGTAGCGCCCGGGCGGCGCATCCGCCGCCGCGGTGACGCGCAGATGCACCAGGTCAAAAGGTGTTTTGCTTTTGGCGCCGGTCTCCTCCGGCGGTTCGGCTTCGCATCCTTCGATGCGGACCTGCAGAGGCGCCTGCTCGAGGAAGACCGCGTCCGCCCCGCGCAGGTTGTGGCCGCGTACCGTAACGGCGAAGGTGCTGCCGCGCGCACCGCTAAAGGGGTGCACCGAAACCGCGCTCGGATCTCCCGGCGTATCGGCGGCTTTGGGCGCTGCCAGTCCTGCCCCGGTTCCTCCGAGAGCCGCAACAGTCACAGACAGCACGACCCAGCTCGCGCGCATAGCGGATAATGAGGATAGTCTATCCCAGATCGTGGTCCAGCAGATACCGGCAGTTCACGATCTTCTCCAGCAGATCGGTGGGCCGGTAGTAATAATGATTCGACGCCTCGTAAGCGATGACCGCGTGCTGCCTGGCCAGCGGGTACAGGCGCCGCGCCAGCTCCATCTCCGCGCGTACCAGGTCCCGCATGCGGGCCTTCGCTTCCGGCGACGGCGGGCCGTCGCGCAGCAGGTAGAACTCGATCTGGTTGGCCGTGCTCTGAAAGTGGATCCAGCAGGTCTCGGCAATTGCCAGGTCTTCCAGGGCGCCGGCTTTGCCCTCGGCTGCCGCCAGGCGCATGGCCTTGCGGAAATCCGGCAACGCCGCCTGCCAGCTCGTGGCCATCCGCGCAAACTCCCGCTGCGCGACCGCAGGCGGATACCGGCCCGCCCAGTTCTTGTAGTCATCCTGCGGGCACAGGATCATCGAGCTCCGCCTGCCGGTTGGCTTGGCGCGCAGCAGGTTGGCGGGCCCGTGCTGCGTGGGAATCGTGTAAATCGCCACGCTGTACGGGTACATCTGGAAAGCTTCGCTGAAAGCCGTCCACGCGCCCAACACCAAATCCCGAGCCTTTTCGCCGTAGCGCCGCTTGGCTACCCGGCGCAGAACCTCTTCCTTCTCTGGCGCCGGCGCCAGGTAGAACTCCTTGGCCACTTCCAGGTTGGGCGAAGGATAACCGCCCAGCGTCCAGGAAGCCTGGATGCCGCTGATGCCGGCCTTGAGCAGCCGCGAGCAATGTTCCGCCACGAGGTTGGCCACCGGGATGTATGGCACGGCCGAAATCTCCCAGGTGTTGTTGAACTGCGTCTTGGCCATCGCCCGGACGCCGGCTTGCCGGGCCCGCCGCCAGTTGGCCGTGGCGCGCGGCCCCGGGCCGATCACGGAAATCGAGTATTCGCCCACCTGGGTCTTCACGCCGCCGCGCTCGATGGGTGTGCTCCATTCGCTCACGCTTTGCAGGCGCGCGTCCGCCGGCAGCTTCGGAATCAGCTCCCGGCACATCTCCTCCGGCCAGCCCCAGTCCCAGACGTTGACTAGCGCGCTCTGCTTCACCCGGCGCACCCCGGTGCGGATGGCCTCCAGGACCTCGCCCACCACCTCCCAGCTTTTGCGCTGCGAACACCGCGGGCAGCTTTCCGGGTGGAAGTGCGAGTAACAGTTGGTCATGTTCTCGGACATGGTGATCGAAAACACGCCGCCCAGGTCCGGAACCTCGCGGAAGATGTGCTCTACGCTGTCGGAAATCCAGTCCCGCACAAGGGGTGGCGTGGTGCACATGGCATACAGCCCGCGCGATTCCGCGCCCCGGATCTCCGGATGCCGCTCGAAAAAAGCCGGCGGCATGGCCCTCGGCTCGTTCAGGTAAAGATAAACCTTCAATCCCACCCGGCCGGCTCGCGCCACCAGTTTGTTCAGATTGGCAAGCCGCTGCGCGGAGCCTTTACCGAACTCCGGAAAGCTGCGTGAGGGCGCCATGGTGTTCAGCACGCACTGCATCCAGACGCCGTTGATGCCCACCCGTCCGAGCTTGTCCAGGTATCCGTCCGGGAAGGGATCGATGTCCGGCTCCATCAGCGGGTCGCCGTACAGAGCGAAATAGGAATAGAGATAGCGCGGATCGAGCGCCACTTTGCGCTCCAGGCGGCCGGAGGGCAAATAGGGTCCGCCCGCCGTCTCGGTCTCGTCCTGGAGCCAGCGGACGGCCTGAAACAGCACCTGCGGGCTGCCCGCTGTCAGCGTGGCGCGTCCTTCTCCGGCCTCGAACACGAAGGCCGCCTCTCCCATTTTTGGATCCAGTCGCAGCACCAGGCGCGCCGCGCCGCCTTCGGCTGCCCCCAAGGACCGGAAGTGGCGGCGCGCCGCGGCTGCCAGTCCCTCGGGCACCGCTCCTTCAGTCTCGATCCGGTAATGTGAAAAATCCACCCGGCCCGGTCCTGGCCCGGCCCCGGACCGGCGCGCGGGCGCGGCTTCAAGCTGCGACAGCCGCCGCACAAAGTCGAATGCCGGTTCGCCCGGGATGGTTAACTCCCGGCCCATGGTAGCCTCGATCAGCCGCCGGATCTCCGCCACACGCCGTTTGTCTTCCGCGGTCAGCTCCGTGTAATACAGCGGCGGGCAGTCCGGCTTCGGGCCCAGCTTCACGTCCAGGAAGTCGTCTTCCTTAAGCGTGAATGCCAGCTTCTCGCTGGTCCAGCCCAGCAGTTCCGTAATCTGCTCCAAGGGCAACACGTGCCAGTTCTGGCGGATCACGGTCACGTAGATGCGCCGGAGCTGATCGGAGGTCAACTGCGGCTTGGGGGGCAGACCCAGGTCCGCGCCCAGCCGGCGCAGAACCTCCGGCCGCGTGCGCAGCACCCCGGCCATGCGATCCAGATTGGCCAGTTCCCAGTTGCGCCAGACAAACAGTACGGTCCGATTGGGAAAGTGCGGCTCGGCCAGAGGCGCGGTAGCCGCCGCAGCCGGCCGGATCGCGGGCGGAGCGATCGCCGTTAAGCCTATGCCTTTCAATAAGGATCGGCGGTTCACGGAGCGCAGTATACCATTTGTATACGTCTCTCCGCCTGCGAATCGAGCCCTACCAGGCGCGGGCTGCGAAGTAGCCGATGGCGAGGAAGACCAGGCTCCACGAGGCGCACACTACCGCGTCCACAAGGACAAAACACAATACCGGCAGCCGGCCGGCGCCCGCCAGCAAAGGCACTGGAAAGCTGGGAGCGGGCCCGAATTTCGATGCCAGAAACGTCAGCCATTCGCGCCGCACCACGAAACTTTGCGCCCGCGCCAGAGGGCCGGCCAGTCGCGGCCTACGTTTGCGCAACAAGCCGATGCCGGCGGCGCCCCAGGAGCGTCCGATGCCGTACCACAGCAGATCCGCCAGCACGGCGCCCAGCACAGCCACCCCCAGCGCCAGCAGGGGAGAATGCGAACCCGCCGCGATCAAGACGCCCATCCCGATGAGAGCCGGCTGGGAAGGGATCGAGATGGATGCCTGATCGCCCAACACGGACAGGAAAAGCACCAGGTAGGCCTGCGACTTCAGAAAGGGCAGCAATTCATGCACGGCCCGCTCCTTAGCCTTCAGGTTACCTGAAACAAGCTGGCTTCGGCTACCCGGTGGGCTAGAAAAGAGAATCGCATCAGATTATCATGGAGACCACACGTGTCGGAAAGGAGTAGCGTGGTATGTCGAGCCCGTTGTGGAGCCTGGTTTTTCTTGTGCCGCTGTCTAGCCTGATCTCTGCCGGAGCGGCGGCTCCGGCGCGCGTCTGGGAAGCGCCACTGGTGATCCCGACCTACGAACTAGGGCCCCCAGACCCCAATCCGGCGCTGCTGAACGCAGCCGGGCGGCGGCCCATTTACCCGTACCCCATGCTGGATTCGCTGACCAACCAGCGGCGGGAGAAGACTTACAAGGCCGTTTACCTGGAAAACGAATATCTGCGGGTGACGGTGCTGCCGGAGATCGGCGGGCACCTCTACGCCATCTTCGATAAGACCGCGAACCGTGACGTTTTGTACACCAATCACGTCCTCAAATATGGACTGGTGGCGATTCGCGGGGCCTGGGTTTCGGGCGGCATCGAATGGAATTTTCCCGACGGCCACACGGTGACGACTGTCTCGCCTGTCGACTACGCTATCGAGACCGGGCCGGACGGATCGGCCTCGGTGACGGTGGGCGACACCGAGCGGGTGCAGCGCATGCAGTGGGCCGTGACCGTCCGGCTGCGGCCGGGGCGCAAGGTAGTCGAAACCGAGGTCACTCTGCATAACCGCCGCGACGTGCCTGGCCGCTATTGGTTCTGGGCCACCGCGGCGGCGCATGCCGCGCAGGATATGCGCTTCGTCTATCCCATGCGGGAAGCCTATCCCCACATGTTCTGGCCGGTCTTCTCGTTCCCGACTGAAAAGGGCGTGGACGTGAGCACCTTCCGCGGCATCACGAACGCTCTCTCGCTGTTTGCGCGCAACTCGAAGCGCGACTTCATGGGCGTGTACTACGAAAACTCGGACTGGGGCGTAGCGCACGTGGCGGACCATCGCGAAGTGCCGGGTAAGAAGACCTGGACCTGGGGCAACGACGACGCGGGCAACATCTGGATCGAGAAGCTGACTGAAAAGGACGGCCAATACGTGGAATTTCAGGCGGGACGCTATGAGACGCAGATGGAGCACGAGTTCCTGGCGCCGCACCGTGTGGAGCGCTTCCTCGAACATTGGTATCCGGTGAGCGGGTTGGGCGGTGGCTTCAGCGAGGCAACGCCGGATGCCGCCTTGCGAGTGACCCGCGAAGGCGGGCAAGTGCGCGTGGCGGCGAATGTGAACGCTGTTTTCGAAGATGCCGAGTTGCAGGTGGAGGCGGAAGGGCAGCGCATCGCGTCCCGCCGCGTCACCCTCAAGCCCACCGGCCCGTTCTCCGCGGCCTTCGATGTGCCTGCCGCGCTGGACGGCAAGCCGATCACCGTGCGCCTGGCCGACAACACGGGGCGCGAAGTCATCCGGTACCGCACGGACACGCCGCTCGACGGCAATCCGGAGTTCCGCCCCGCCACACGCCCGGATCCGGACCCCGCGGCGCCCGCCAGCGCTGAGCAGGCTTACGTGCAGGGCCTGGCGGCGGACAAAAAGAGCAATGAACCCGTGGCGCGCGCGGCATACCTCGAGGCGCTGCGGCGTGATGCCGGCTTCGCCCCGGCGCACATCGCACTGGGACTCTCGTTCTACCGCAGCGGCGAGTATGGACGCGCGGCCGATCACCTGACCGAGGCTCTGCGGCGGAATCGCGACGCAGGCGAAGCGCACTACTATCTGGGCTTGACACGCCGCGCGCAGCATCAGTACCTGGCCGCTGCGGATCAATTGGTGTGGGCCGTGCGTGCCGGGTATCGGGAGGCCGCCGCGCGGCACGTGCTGGGCGAGATGGCGCTCGAGTGCGGCAAGCCTCCGGAGGCCGTCGAGCACCTCAGCCAAGCTGTTCTGTTGGATCCCCGCGATTTGAAGGCCCGCACGCTGCTGGCGCTTGCCGAGCGGGTGGTTGGCAACCTGGAGCGCGCCCAAACCCGCATCGACGCGGTGGTCCGCGAGATGCCCATCGACTACCTGGCGCTGAGCGAGCGCTACCGCATCCATCAGGCACGCGGGCAGGACGTGGAGGCGGGCCGGGCGCGGCAGGAGCTGTGGCGCGTGCTCGATCGCGAGCCGGATTCGATCCTGGAGCTGGCCTTTGATTATGCCGCCGCCGGGCGCGGCGGCGAGGCCGTGGATGTGCTTGAGCAAGCCCTCGCGCGCGGCCGGAAGCATGCCATGCTGCACTATACCCTGGGCCACTTCTACCGTGCCCGGCAGGAAGAGGCGCGCGCGGCCGAGCAGTGCAGCCTGGGCGCCCAGGCCGACCCGGCGTACGTGTTTCCCCACCGCGTGGAAGAGATCGCGGTGCTGCGCGCGGCGGTGGAGCGGAATCCGCAGGATGGGCGGGCGTTCTATTACCTGGGCAACGCTCTGGCCGCCCGGGAGCGGGCCGCCGAGGCTCTGGACGCCTGGCGCTCCGCCGTCCGGCTGGACCCCAAGAACGCCGTGGCGCACCGCAACCTGGGTCGGGCGCTCTGGCGCAGCGGCGAAAAGGAGCAGGCGCTGGCCGAGTATCAACAGGCCATCGCGGCCGGGCCCGGAGACTTCCACCGCTACCTGGAACTCGCGGATCTGCTGCCCGCGGAGCGCGCCATCGCGCTGCTGGACGGCGCGCCCGCCGACGTGCGCTCTAATCCGGCAGTCGTGCTAACGCTGGCCTCCTCGATGGTCGACGCCGGACGCTATAGCGAAGGTGCCGCACTGCTCGAGAAGGGGCAGTTCGTTTCCGGCGAAGGCGAGAGGGGCGCGCTGCAAACCTTCCGCAAGGCGCACCTTGGCCTCGCCCGGCAGCATCGCGCCGCCGGAGAGCACGCGCAGGCAGCCGCCGAGTTCCTGCGCGCCACCGAGTATCCCCGGAACCTGGGCGTGGGACGGCCGGCTATGGAATCGCAGGCGCGGGAGTACGTGGCCGCGGCGCGCGAACTGGAAGCCGCCGGCCAGACGCGCGAGGCGGAGGCCCTCTGGCGGCGGGCCGCCGACGACCCCCTGAACTCGCCCACGCAGCCCATGGAGCCCTGGTCCGAGCACTACTACTTCAAGGCGGTAGCGCTCGATCGCATGAACCGGAAGGACGAGGCGCGCTCCCTGTATACGCGGCTGGCCGCGCTCCACGACGACCAGCGCATGCTGGCCGCGGAACCTGATCCGCCGCAGGGAGCCATTCGCTACCTGCTGGCGGGGCTCGGGTTGAAGGCGCTGGGCCAGACGGCGGAGGCGCGGGCGGCGCTCCAGAGGGCCCTCGAGATGGATACCCATAATGAACTGGCCCAGGCGGCTCTCCATGAGCTGCCCTAGTACCCGCAGCTTCTGCAAGTGGAACCGAGCCGCGACTGTCGGGGAGCGGTTGAGTGCGCGACGTAGGAGCCTGCTGCTTCTGGCCACCTTTTGCCTTGCCGCAAGTACCGCTTCCGCACGCACGGTGCGCCTGGGAAATCCTTTCCTCGAGCGCGCCTTTACCATCGAGGATGGCCGCCTGCGCACGGTCTCCCTCCTCAACAAGCGCGACCATCGCCTCTACCCGGTAAACTCGGACGAATTCCGCCTGCAAATCGTCTGGGAGCGCATAGGCTACCGCCACGGCGACGAAAACCCGGTGGCGCTCACGGCCGCTGACTTCCGTCTCGATGACCTGGACGAGAAGCCCGGCAGGCTGGCCTTCCGCTTGGCGTGCCCCAGGTTCGGGCTGGAAGTCACGCTGGTCTACAGCCTGGCGGACCAGGATTTCTACTTGCGCAAGTGGCTGGAGGTCCGCTCCACGGGCGATGCTCCGGTCTTCGTCGAGCAGGTTGCGGTCGAAAACTTGACGCTACCGGGCACGCGCCCGCACCTGGGTGGGTTCGGGCAGCCTCTGTACGCCGACAACCTGTTTCTGGGGCTCGAGTATCCCGGCGGATACAACGCGGCCGAGCGCGGCCGGATCCGGCTTTGGTATTACGTGGGCCAAACCACCGGCCGCGAGGTGCTGCGTACGGAGGCGGCGGTGATCGGCGCCGCCCCCGACGGTGCGGTCCGGGAGTCGTTCTTCGAATATGTCTCGCGCATCCGCACCGGTCCGGTGCGGCCCACCATCGTCTTCAACACCTGGTACGACATGCAGCGCGACACTCTCACGGAGGCGAACAGCCTGGACCGCCTGGCGCTGCTCAAGAAGAAGCTGCTCGATCCCTACGGCATCCGCCTCTCCTCCTTCGTGCTGGACGACGGCTGGGACGACCGCAACACCGTCTGGGACGTGCACGCACGGAGGTTCCCCAGCGGGCTCGGGCCGCTGAGTGAGGCGCTCGCCCGGAATGGCACGGCCTTGGGTCTGTGGTTCGGACCGATCGGCGGCTACGAGCAGCGCGCGCTCCGCATCGCCGCGGGGCGCAAGCAAGGCTACGAGATCACTGCCAACGGACAATACTTCTGCCTGGCGGGCCCCAAGTACCGCCAGAAGTTCAAGAGCACCGTGCTCGAGATGGTCCGCAAGTACTCCGTGAATCACCTGAAGTTCGATGGCGTGCCCTACGGGTGCAACGCGCCGGACCACGGGCACCTGATGGGTGTTTACTCGCGCGAGGCGCACCTGCGCGCCTTCATCGACCTGCTGCGGGCCGTGCGCGCCGCCGACCCGCGGGTGTTCCTGAACATTACCACCAGCAATTGGCTGAGCCCCTGGTGGCTGCAATATGCCGACGTGGTCTTCATGGGCGGCATGGACTACGGCTTCCTGAATAATGTGCCGGCGGCCGCCGAGCGGGACAAGGCCATCACCTACCGCGACTCGGTGCTCTACGACGATTTCCGCCGGTACGAATATCAGTTCCCGAATTCGTCGCTGATGACCATCGGCATCATCAAGGGTACCCTCGGCGCCGAAGGTGGGCTGGGCGAGAGCGAAGCTAGCTGGTTGCGCAACGCCATCATGAATTTCAGCCGCGGCAGCATGCTGTCGGAGTTGTATGTCTCACCCGCGATTCTGAAGGACGCCGAGTGGCGTTCCCTCGCCGCCACGATCCGCTGGGCGGACCGCAATCGGGATGTGCTGCTCGGCGACACGCGCTCGGTCCTGGGCGATCCCGCGAAGCGCGAGGTCTACGGCTACGCGCATTTTCGCGGCCGGGGCATCGTCACGTTGCGGAATCCTTCGGTCGAAGAGCAGACCGTCTCCCTGCGCCTCGACGGCAGCCTGGGCCTGAAGGATGGGCCGGAAACGTTTCGCATGCGCGTGATCTATCCGTATGCGGAACTGCGTCCCGGTACGCTGGGCTACGGAGACACGGCGCGGCTGACTCTCGCCGGATACGAGGTCCTGGTGCTGGAGTTCGTGCCTCAGGGATCGCTCGCGGACCGCCCGCCGGAAGGCGTGCGGTATGAAGTGCAGCCGGACGGTAAGTATCGCGTCTACCCGGGGCGCGCCGCGGCGCCGCCGGTGGAGTATCGCCTCTCCGGCGAAGGCGGCGCGCTGACCATCGAGATGCCGCGCGGCAGCGCGAACCGCCGCTTGGGACTGCTGTACGAGATGGAGAAGGAAGGCGCCGTGCCTTCCCTGGTGCTCAAGATCAATGGGCAGGACGTGAAGGCGCAGGTGATCAGCCCGGGCTCGAGCGAACAGGGCCTTGGCGCGGGCGGCGGGCAGTGGACCTTCGTCCTGGCGCCGCTCGCCGAGGGAACGAACCGTATCGAATTCCGCGGGCAACCCAAGGCGCGCGGCAAACTCAGCGCCTGGCTGCTGGCGGATTTCCGCCTGGAGGGCCGCACGCTCTCCGAGGCCGCCGCGGCGGCCCCGCGGGAAGACTCGCTTCCGGCGTCTTCCGGAATCGACAGCCGGGTCATTCACCTGTTCACCAGGGAAATTTCGGCTCCATAGGAGGAACCTCGATGAAGTACGGGTTTGCGTGTTGGCTGGTGGGAATGGCAATGGCGCTGGCGGGCGCCACGGTGGACCTGCAGGCCCCCGGCGGCGGGTCGGTCACGGTCGAGCCGGTCGAGGGCAACCGCGTCAAGGTCGCCACGGACCACTGGCGGCTGGAATTCGACCTGCGCAACGGCGGCATCCTGGATACCATCGTCTTCCCGCACGGCTCCGCCAAGAACCTGCTGGTCCGGCCGCTCCACACCTTCGTGGATCAATGGTCGGACGGCGCGGCGCCCAACACGGCTTTCCAGTCTTCGCGAGACGGAAACGTGCAGCGGTTGGAATTCTCCGGCCAGATGGGCACAGCGGGGCGCCAGGCGGGGCCGGTCGCGTTTCGCACTACCTGGACGATCTCGCCCTACACGGTGCGCGCCGACCACACCATCCGCTTTGCGGAAGACGTCATGGTCTCCAGCGTGGGAGTGGGGAACATGGCGCTACGCGCGGACCTGAATGAGTTCGGCCTGCGCGTCGGACCCACCGACGATCCGGACCGCCGCCGGATGGCGCCGGCGGAATTCGGCAAGGTGCAGCGCGCGGGCGACCGGTTCATCGCGGAGCACCACGCTCCGGTCTACCTGCTGTTCTTCCATCGCAGCCTGGAGGGCCTGGACCTGACCACCGCGTCCGGCCTGGAGACCTGGGAGAAAGGCCTGGCGGGAAGAGGCGGCGCGGGCCGCTACGAAGCCGCGCTGGCGGAGGATGGCTCGTCCATCGAACTGCTCCGCGAAGTCTTGCGTGTCCCCCGGCCGGTGCGCGTGCGTAAGGGTGAGTACACGTTCAGCTACTATCTGGGCCTGCCGCGTATCGTGGAGAAGTCCAACCGTAAATGGCGGCACCTGTCCTTCGGCAATCACCCCTGGCCTTCCGACGCCGAAGTCGCGCGCTGGGCGGAGGCCGGTGTGAACATCGTGCGGCTGCACAACGACTATGCGTCAGACGAGAACTTCTGGCACGACGGCGCCTGGCCGCCTTACGACGAAGCCGGCATGGCCGAGATGCGGCGCGTGATCGCCGCCTGCCACCGCCATGGCATCCAGGTGGTGCCTTACTTCTCCATGCACGAGTTTCATCCCAAAGCGCAGGGCTACGCCGAACATGAGGCGGAATGGAAGCGCACCACGGACCAGTTGGGCACCGTATTCCACAATTTCACCGGCAAAGGGGAGTTCGGCGCGCAAATGTGTCTCCAGTCCGGCTGGCTGGCGCGCCGCAAAGCGGATATCGAAAGGGCCTACCGGGAGCTGGGGTTCGACGGGATCTACTACGACTGGGTCATGGAACTGGCCTGCGACAACAAGAACCACGACCCCAAACTGCACTTGGGCACCGACGGCGTCATGGATCTGCTGGCCTGGACCCGGCGGCTCCTTGCGCCCAAAAACGGCACGCTGATCCTGCACCTGTATGGGAAAATGCCTTCCATCGCTTTCGAAAATTACGCCGACCTGGTGGTCAACATGGAGGAAGTCTCGGGCGCTCAGCAGTGGATGAAGATATCCGAGATCCCCGTCGTCACCATGCTGGCGGAGAGCCTGCCGCGGTCGCCCTGCCCGTCCTATCGCCAGGATTTCGCGCGCGAGCGTAACCAGAACAACATCTCCATCCTGAGCGTGCTGGGGATGTTTCCCTGGTCCGGCGGTACGGGCGATGGCGTCTACGAAGAGACCTTGAAGCTGTTCCGCGCCTTCCGCCCCTACCATCTGGAGCAGTACCGCTTCCATGATGCCTACTCCGGCGTGGTCGAGACCGCCTGGGACGACGTCTACGGCGCCGTCTACGGATCGGAGAACGGTGCGCTGGTGGTGGTCTCGAACACCAGCAAGGAGCCACGCAAAAACGTCGTCTGGCGGGTCAAGCCCGAGGCCCTGGGATTCCGCGCGGACCGCGTGTCGGTGAAAGACGCCACCACGGGAACCGCGCAAAGCCTGCCGGCTTCGGCGCTTTCCGACGGCTCGCTGATGACGGCGCTCGCCGGCTACGAGTATCGGATCTTCGAGGTGAATCCGCGGTAGCGCGTCGGGAGGTGCAGCGTGCGCAAATGGATCGTCCTGATTAGCCTGCTGTGCGCCGCCTGTGGCGCCGGGCCGCGGCTCAGCGTTGGGTTCGTGGACCCTCTGATCAAGGTCTTCCCCGATAGCGCCATCGAGCGCGGCGCGGCGGCGTCTGTGGTGCCCCGCAACGGGCACGCCAGCCTGCAAATCGCCGTCCGCTCGATGCGGCGGATCGCGGGTTTGCAGGTCACGGTGAAGAGCCGGTTGCCGGCCCAGGTGCGGCACGTCGGCTATGTCCCGGTCGGATCGAACCCCGCCGGCACACCGGAGGACGAGGTGATCCGCCCGGCTCCCGCCCTCTACCCGGACCCACTGCTGGAGGATTTCCCGTTCGAACTTCCGGCCCGGCAGACCACTTCGATCTGGATCACCGTGCATGCCCCGGCGGACACGGCGCCCGGCCAGTATCCGGGAGAAGTCGAGTTTGCCGACGGTGGGCGCGTTCTGAAACGGGTGTCGTTTCAGGTGCGCGTAATGCCGGCCGTCGTGCCCGCCCGCCAGACCCTGCAAGTCACCAACTGGTTCAACCTGGATGCGGAATACCTGGCCCGCCACTACCCGCTGGTGCAGCATCCGGAACGTTACTGGTCCCTGCTTGAAAAGATCGGCCGGGTTATGGCGGACCACCGGCAGAATGTCATCCTGACCCCCGTGTTTAACCTCGTTCGCCCATCGCTGGAAAACGGCCGCCTGCGGTACGACTTTGCGAACTTCGACCGCTGGGTGGAGGTGTTCGAAAAGGCCGGCCTGATCGGCACCATCGAAGGCGGCCACCTGCTCGGGCGGGCTTCCGGCTACCAGACAGCCATGGTGGTTCCGGCCTATGTGGCGGAGCCGGGCCGGGTCGAGCAGAAACAACTGGACCCGGACGACCCGCGAGCGGAGCAGTTCCTCCACTCCTTCCTCGGAACGTTGTATGCGCACTTGAAAGAGAAGGGCTGGGCGGGGCGATACATCCAGCACATCCATGATGAGCCGCACGGCCGCGAAGCCGCTGTCTATACCCGCTACGCGCAGATCATTCGCCGCAATCTGCCGGGCATCCCGACCATAGATGCGGTCGGCCTCGATCAGGATATCCGCTTCTTCGCGGATGTCTGCGATATCTGGGTGCCCGTGCTGGGCAGCTTCGACCAGCTCTTCCCGGTGATTCGCGCGCACGTGGACAAAGGTGGGCAGGCCTGGTTCTACACCTGCATCGGTCCGCAGGGCCGGCATCTGAATCGCTTCATCGACTATCCCCTCCTCAAGGTGCGCCTGCTGCACTGGTTCAACTTCCGGCACAACCTCACGGGCTTCCTGCATTGGGGAGGAAACCACTGGTCGCCCAAACCGTTTCTGAATGTGCAGCCGGTGATCAACGACAACACCACGCTGCTGCCGGCCGGGGATAGCGCCATCGTGTATCCGGACCCCGCGCGCAACTCGATTCTGAGCTCCATCCGCCTGGAGACCATGCGGGAAGGCATTGAGGACTACGAGTTGCTGGCGGCGCTGGCCCGCCGCAATCCGGCCAAGGCCAGCTCGCTGGCACAGGCGGCCATTCCGCACGTCAGTGACTACGTGCGCGACGTGGCCGTGTTCCGGGACCTCGAAAGGCAGTTGCTGGAGGAATAGTCATGCGCCGCGATGGGCTGTTCGTGCTCTTATGCCTGATAGGCGCCGTCGGCGCGGGCTGCCGCGCCTGGGGGACGCTGGACCACTGGTTTGTGGATTCGCTTACTAAGGTTTTTCCGGACGATGTGCCTGGCTCTGGCGAAGTGTCGCCCCTGTTTTCGGCCGCCCGGCGCTCGCACACCAGCGTGCAGCTCGCCTTGCGCTCCCGGCGCACCCTGGGCGACCTGTATGTGGACGCCTTGCCGCTGACCGGCCCCGGAATCCCCATCGACACGGTTCGTGTGCGCTGGGTCGAATATGTGGTGGTGACCTCGAACACGCCGGATACGCCGGAGGACGAGCTGGTCCGCAAAGCACCCGCGTTGTTTCCCGATGCTCTGCGGGATTCGTTTCCCGTCACTCTGAAAAAGAACCAGACGCGTTCCATCTGGATCACCGTGGCGGTGCCGGCGGGGCAGGCGCCCGGCGAATATCGGGGCGTGCTGCGCATCCGGCAGGACCGGGACGTGCGGGCGGAGATCCCCTACGCGCTGCACGTCTCGGCTGCCGAGGTGCCGGCGCCGATCCCGCTGGCCGTCAGCAATCATTTCAATCTCAGCGACCAACACGTGCGCCAGTTTTGGGGATGCTCGCGCTACTCCGAACAGTGGTGGACCCTGGTCGGCAACATCGCCCGGTTTCTGGCCGGCTATCACCAGACTTCCATCGGTGCGGATCCTGTCAACTTGGCGGCGGCCGAACCCGCCGGCGGCCGTCTGCGCTATGACCTGAGCAATTTCGAGCGCTTCGTCGAGACCTTCGAGTCGGCAGGCGTCGCCGGGTCCATCGAAGGCGGCAACCTGCTGACGCGGGAGCGCCGCCCCGGCGCCCCCATCCTGGTGCGCGCCTGGACGCTGGAAAACGGCCGCGCGGTGCTGCGCGCGCTGCCCTACCGCGACCCCCAGGCGCAGCAGTTTCTGAACTCCTTTCTGCCGGCTCTCTATCAGCGGTTGGAGGCCCGGGGATGGACCGGCCGCTATCTGCAAGGCATCCTGGATGAGCCCCGCCCGGGCGAAACCGAAGCGTTCGTCGAGACCGCCACCCTGGTGCGGCGGCTGATGCCCCGGGTGCGCACCATGGAGCCCGTGGGCGCCAAGCAGGACCTGTCTTTCATGGAGAAAACCACGGACATCTGGGTCCCCTGCCTGGGCTCGTTCGATCATTCCCTGGATGTGCTGGCGCGGCACGCGCACGACGGGGGTGAACTCTGGTATTACACCTGCCTCTCGCCCCGCGGCCGCTATGCCAACCGCTTCATCGACTACTCTCTGGTGAAGGTGCGCCTCCTGCACTGGATCAACTTCCGCTACGGTTTCCGGGGCTTCCTGCACTGGGGTGGCAACTATTGGGGTCCCCAGCCGCTCAAGGACACGCAGCCCGTGATCAACGAAGGGCGCACCTATCTGCCTCCCGGCGACGCGTATATCACCTATCCGGACCGCGCCCGGTTGTCGCTCGCCAGCTCCATCCGGCTGGAACAGATGCGCGAAGGCGTCGAGGACTTCGGCCTGCTGGAAGCCCTCCGGCGGAAAAATCCGGACCGCGCCGAAAGCCTGGCCGGCGAAATGGTGCGCTCCTTTTTGGACTACGCGCGAACCCCGGCGGAATTTCGGAAGGTGCAGGCCGAACTTCTGGCGTCCTTTTAGCCGGATGTATTCAGACAGAAAAAGATTTAAAAATCTTTAAATCCTTGACTCCTTCCCCGGCCAATGATATTCTGTGGCCGATCAATCGGGTGGAGTGTAAGGTGTGGGAGCGGGGAAACTATAGTCCCGCGCCAGGCTTGAGAAGGAACGTGGGAGCCCCCTCTCTGTCCACCCGAAAAGGGGGATTTGATGTCTCGTTCCAGTCGTTGCGCAGCCCTCTGGCTGCTGTGTTTCGTTCTAGTGGCGCCCGTTGTCTGGGCCCAGGGAGATCGTGGAACCATCACCGGCCTGGTGACGGACCCGACGGGCGCCGCCGTCCCGGATGTTGAGATTTTGGCGGTTCACACTGCCACGAACATCCAAACTACCGCCACCACCGGACCGACCGGCGTATACACGTTGTTGCGCCTGCCGATCGGCACCTACACGCTGAGCGCCCGGAAAACCGGCTTTCGGGGCTACCAGCAGTCCGACATTCCGGTGAGTGTGGACCAGACCGTGCGTATCGATATCACGCTTTCGGTGGGTGACGTCAAGGAAACCATCAGCGTCACTGGCGAGGCGCCGCTGATTCAGTCCGAGTCCGCCGAAGTCGGCATGGTGCTGGATGCCAAGAAGTTCTACGAATTGCCTCTCACCCTTGGCGGCGGCATCCGCAACCCTTCCAACTTCATCATGCTGCAACCCGGAGTGATGCCCGGGGCCACCTGGGAGAAACACATCGGCGGCGGCATCGCCTTTACCGACCAGGTCTACTATGACGGTATCGCCCTGAGCCGCGGCGACCTGTCCAACGATATCGAAGTGAACCCGTCGGTGGACGCGGTGGCGGAATTCAAGCTGATTTCCAACAACTACACCGCGGAATTCACGCACGCTCTGGCAGGCATCACCAGTTTCACCATGAAGAGCGGCACCAACGATATCCATGGCGACGCCTTCTTCTTTAACAGCATTGAGAAGTACAATGCGCGGAACTTCTTCCAGACGTCGAAACCGCCTTACAAGCAGAACGAGTACGGCGGTACGATCGGTGGCCCGGTGTTCTTCCCGAAAGTGTACAACGGCAAAAACCGCACCTTCTTCTTCTTTTCCTGGGACCAGTTCTACCTGCGCTCGCCGGGTTCCCCGGGACTGGGGACGGTGCCAACCTCCAGGATGCTGCAAGGCGACTTCAGCGAATGGGTGGCGGCTGGCCGGGGAGCGGTTTACGATCCGGCCACGGGCACGCGCGACGCCGCGGGTAATTACATCCGCACGCCCTTCCCGAATAACATCGTCCCGCAGTCCCGCTGGAGCCGAATCTCCAGCCAAATGGTGGGGATGCATCCGCAGCCTACCTATCCCGGCCTGGTCAACAACTACCAGCTCGTGACCGGCGCACCCAGCACGGATCAGCTCACCAGCGGGTTCAAGATCGACCATCAGATCAAAGCGGCGCATCGGCTCAGCGGCATGTTCAACTGGACCGACCGCCCCGCCGTGAAGTGCCCCAACCACAACAACTCTGGCGCCGCCAGTCTTGCTGGGGACCTGGAATGCCATAACGTGCAGCAGGTGACCACCCGCATCGTGCGCTTGAACTATGACTGGACCATCAGCCCCACCGTGCTGAACCGGTTCTCTTTCGGTCTTTCCCGCTTCCGTAATCCCAACTTCTCGGTGGGCTACGGAAAGGGATGGATCCAGAAGCTCGGGCTCAAGGGGGTGGGTGGCGACTTGTTCCCGTGGGTGGACTTCAATCACGACTACGCCGGGTACGGGGACACCATCGCCTCGGATAACTACTTCACCAATTTCACTTATCTGGACACCTTGAGCGTACTGAAGAGCAACCATACGCTGAAGATGGGTTTTGAGATCCAGAGGCACCGCAACAACTTCCGCGACTACGGGACGAGCGGCGGGAACTTTCAGTTCAATCAGCTTTCCACCGGATTGCCGGGGGTGGCCGCCAGCGGCAACTCTTTCGCCAGCTTTCTGCTGGGTGACGTCTACTCCGGCTCCGCGTTTTTCCCGGCCCTGCAATACGGGAACCGCAACGGTTACTACAGCATGTGGGTCAACGACGACTGGAAAATCACTCCGAAGCTGACGCTGAACCTGGGCGTGCGCTGGGAGATTCAGCCCGCCTTCACCGATCCTAACAACCGGCTTTCCTATATGGATCCGAACAAGGCGAACCCGGCCTTTCCGGGCGTGAAGGGAGCTTATACGTTCGCCGGCTCCGGCACGGGCCGTGATGGCTGGACCAGCACCGGGGACACCCACTGGAAAGACTTCGCCCCGCGCGTCGGGTTTGCCTACCGCTTCGCGAAAGACACCGTGCTGCGCGGCGGCTATGGCATCTTCTTCGCGCAGGTGATCACCCAGGGTACCGGCGTCAACGGCTTGCGCGAAGGTTTCAATGTGAGCGCCAGTTTCGCCAGCGCGGATAACGGCATCACCCCTGCATTCAACTGGGATAGCGGCTTCCCGCAGAACTTTGTGCACCCTCCCGTGATCGATCCGAACCTCAAGAACGCGCAGGGCGCGACTTTGGTCGACCGGAGCCGCAGCACCCTGGTGCCCTACACGCAGCAGTACAACCTGTTGATCGAGCGCCAGATCGGCAACACCCTGTCCATCAGTGGCGGCTACGTGGCCAATCTGGGCCGCCGGTTGCAGCTCAACGGTTACAACTGGGGCCAGGTCTATCCATCGTATCTCTCCCTCGGCTCGCTGCTCGGAGCAAACATCCTGGATCCGCGCGTGCAGGCCGCGGGCTTCAAGGAGCCTTTCGCCGGGTTTGCCAACCTATTGGGTTCTCGCGCCACGCTGGCGCAGGCGCTTCGGCCTTACCCGCAGTTCGTCGGCGTGGGCCAGGCAGGCGTTCCGTTCGGTCTCTCCAACTATCACTCGTTCCAGCTCAAGGCCGACAAACGCATGAGCTTTGGATTGGGTTTCACCGTGGCCTACACCTTTTCGAAGTTCATCGCGAACACACCCGGTTTCGAGACGGGAACCGGCGCCATGGACTACTACAACCGCAACCTCGACCGCTCGCTCGACCCGACCGACCAACCGCATGTGCTGACGTTCAGCTACATTTACGAGTTGCCGTTCGGCCGTGGCAAACCGTTCCTGAGCACCGGGGCGCCGGAAAAAATCTTCGGCGGCTGGAAAGTATCCGCCATCCACAGCTACTACAGCGGTACCCCCATCTCCGTTACCATGAACAACAACCTGCCGATCTTCAACCCGGGCCAGCGGCCCAACGTGATCTCCAGCAACCTGCGCGCCACCCAGGGCGGAGGAAGCTTCGATCCGGGCCGCGACCTGTGGCTGAACCCGGCGGCGTTCCAGACCCCGGCGGCGTACACGTTCGGCAATGCCGCCCGCTACCTGAACGTGCGCAATCCGATGGGTCTGTCGGAGTCGTACGGCTTCCTGAAAGACACCTACATCCGGGAGCGCTTTAACGTGCAGTTCCGCTGCGAGATGTCCAATCCGTTCAACCGGGTAGTCTTCGGCGGTCCGACCAGTAACTTCTCCTCTGCCTCGTTCGGCAAGATCGGCAGCGCTGCCGGCGCGCGCCAGATCCAGTTCGGCACGAAGATTTATTTCTGAAGTCGAGTCGGAAGCGTTGTGCTCGCACCTCCCGGTTCTCCACACGGAGGGCCGGGAGGTTTTTCTTTGAGGGATCTCATGCATCGGATTTTTCCCGTATTTCTGATCTTGGCGGCTGCGGGCGCCATCGAGCCTCCTGCCGCGCCGGACAAGGTGGTTCCGGCCATCAACGAGATGGAACCGTGGCAGCAGGTGGGCCAGCAGCCCTACGAATTCACCTGGACCCAGCGCGGCGAGGATCCGCACACGCTGGTGGATTTCGAAGACCTGAAGGGCTGGACGCTGGAACTCTACGGCGGCGCGCAGGGCGAGTTCCGCCGCAGCCGCCAGCAGCAGATGTGGGGCCAGTACGTCGGCCAGTTCACTTACTCCGGGTCGCGGCCGGAGAGCCGCATAGTGGCCCGGCCTCCCAAGCCCATCCCCATCCCCGAGCGCTTCGATTCCATCGACGTGTGGGGTTACGGCAACCGCTGGGCGTGGGTCAAAGACGAAACCACTCCCCCGGCCGATGTCGCCATCCTGGTGACGGACGCGGCTGGCAAGGAATTCCGTATCCAGATGACGGATATCCGCTGGAAACAGTGGTGGCTGATCCACCGCCGCATTCCCGCCGCCACGCTGCAGCAGATCGTGTTGCCTGCCGCTTTCTCCGGCATCGAGATCTCCAAGATCGCGCACCCCGAGACGCGCTACTTCTATTGCGATTCGCTGGCCTTTTCGGTCGAGGACCTGCAGCCGCTGACCCTCCAGGCCCAGCCCAGGCGCAACCTGCAGCCTTACCGCGGCGAAATCGTGGGCGTGAACACCGGCCCTGGCACGTTGCCGTTCCCCACCCGCGAGGAGACCATCCTGCCGGCGAACCTGGAGAAGGAATTCCAGGCCAACGTGCGGCAGGCGGGCCCCGGAAGATTCGAGTTCCGCTATCAGGCCCGCGATACCACCGTGGTCTACGAATACCGCCCGCGGCGCGGCGGCCTCGGCGAGATCACCGCCAGCGTCAACGGCGGCGCGGCGTTTCAGCCGCTGGAGGGCGGAGGCATCCGGCTCGACACGACGCCCGCCGGCAGCGTGGCGGAAGGCGAGTTGGTCTCCGCCGTGCTGGCCGGCGATGCCGTCAAAGCCCGCTTCCGCGTGGGCTCGCAACTCGTGGATTACGAGCTGCGCCTGTGGCAGAAGTCCCTGGTGCTGGACGTCTGGTGCGATGGCGGAACCGCCGTGGAGCTGAGCCTCGGCAAAGTGGCCGGTGTGGCTAATCCAAAGCTGATCACCGTGCCCTATCTGACCTACGGCAACACCAATCCGCGCGTGCTCCTGTCCGGCACCGAAGCTAGGCCGGTTTTCACCTCGGTGTGGTTCGACTGGTATCGCTCGAACGCCTCTGAGCCCTACTTCAGCCGGGAGCCGAAAGTCGCCGCCACCAGCGCGGAAATCAACGGCGGTATGCGCTACCTGCCTAAGACCGACGGCCTGCGCAACAATCTCTACGAACGGATCTTCGTGACCAGTTCCCCGGTTTACGAGGAGACGCTGCCGACTATTGCCAATCCGCCCTCCCTGCGGCAGCAGGAAGGCAAACAGGTGATCTGGACCGTGACCGCCCCGGAGACTTTCCAGAAAGACCACCAGCGCTGCCTCGCCATCCGATCCTACGGGCTGGATAAGATCATGCAGCACAGCCACGAGGTCACCTGGCGCGACGAAGCCGATAGCTTCACCATGCGCCTGCGGGCCGCGCCGCAGAAGGGCGGCGACGCCATGCTCCAGTGGTACATCCGCGCGCAGAACGCCATGGGCTGGCTGCAAGGCACCTATAGCAACTACACCGATTTCAGCCCTACCAACACCAACTGGAGCCCGGACCACGTGCAGCGCGAGCCGGATGGCGAATGGCGCCGCGCCTGGCCGCGAAATTACGCCCTCAAGCCTGTGAAAGCCGTCGAATTCGACGAGTATTATGCGAAGCGAATCAAGGAAAAGTACGGGATTCGCATGTCCTATACCGACGTTCACACCGCGGTGGCGCCCTGGCGCTACAACGATTTCGACGCCCGAGTGCCCGGCGCGGGAACTATGGCCGCGACCTTCTACGCCTACGGCCAGCTCCTGCTGAACGATCAGCGCGTCTACGGACCGACCCAGTCCGAGGCCACCTACCAGTGGCTCTACGCGGGGCTGGAATCCGGCAGCTATGGCTGGGTGTATACGGACGTGAACCTGCTCACGCACCCCGTGGACGTGGCCTTCCAACTGAACAAAATCCACCCGCTCCAGTGCGATTACGGCATGGGCTACACGCACTATTACCTGGACAAGATCGATCCGGACTGGCGGAAATCGCCCAAGCGGCGCGAGTACGTGGACCTGTTCCTGGCCACCACTATCGCCTACGGCAACATGGGATGGCTGGTGAACGAGTTCCACGACTTTCAGCCTTTTGGTACCGAAGCCCTGGCGCGCTCCTACTACATGATGCAGCAGTTGCAGCAGCAGTACGCCTTCGCGCGTCCCAGCCGCATCGAGTATGCCGACGCGCAGGGCAACTTCCTGACGCCCAGCCAGGCGCACGCGACTGGCGCCATCGCCGCATCCCGCCTGCACGTGGTTTACGAAAACGGCACGGAAGTCTACGTAAATCGCGGCTCGTCCGGCGCCTGGACGGTGAAGGATCACCGCGGCCATCCCGTCGAACTCCCCGTCTCCGGCTGGCTGGTCTTCCATCCCGGCAACGGTTTCTACGAGCTCTCCGCCAACGTGGGCGGCCGGCGCATCGATCACGTCCAGGCGACCGAATTCGAGTTCCTGGACGGCCGCGGCCAGTGGACCGAGCACGGCAGCCTGGGAGCCGCAGGCAGCGTCGCGCTGCGCCAGCGCGGCCCGGGCGGCCTGGAGCTGATCGATATCTACGGCAACGATCGCATTGCCTTCCAGGCCAAAGGGCCCGGCATTCTCATGGCCTACGATCCGGATGGCAACAGCCTGGGCAAGGTGGAACTGCGTTCCCCGGCCAGCGGCTGGGTCGAATTCACCCCGCTCCCCAAGGGCCGCCGCTACGTATTTCAACGGCAGTAAGCACGCTGGCGGCTGAATGCTTCTGTCAGTGATAAGATAACTCGCAGATCGGGAGGGCCCCATGAGCCAGCCACGGCGCGAGTTTCTCGAAGTCCTGTTAAGCACTCTTTCCGCCGGCGTTCTGAATTCGCAGACACGCTCGGGCGACATGATCTACCGCCATCTCGGCAAGACCGGCGAGCGTGTCTCGGCGATAGGCCTGGGTGGGGCGCACATCGGGCGGCCCCGAGAGGAGCAGGAGGGCATCCGCATCGTCCGCTCGGCCATCGACCGCGGCATTACCTTCCTCGACAACTGCTGGGACTACGCGGACGGGAAGTGCGAAGTGTGGATGGGCAAGGCCCTGCGCGACGGCTACCGCAAGAGAATCTTCCTGATGACCAAGTTCGACGGGCGCACCCGGGCATCCACCGCCCGCCAGATCGACGAATCGCTCCAGCGCCTCGAAACGGATGTGATCGACCTGATGCAGTATCACGAAAACATCCGCATGGAGGACCCGGACCGCTTCTTCGCGCCGGACGGGCCACTGGAAGCCCTGCTCGCGGCCAAAAAGGCCGGCAAGATCCGCTACATCGGGTTCACCGGGCACAAAGACCCGGCCGTGCACCTTCGCATGCTCGAGGTGGCGGCGCAGCACCAGTTCCACTTCGATTCCGCGCAGATGCCGCTCAATATCCTGGACGCCAGCTTTCGCAGCTTCGCGCACCAGGTGGTGCCCAAACTGGTGGAGCAGGGAATCGCGGTGCTGGGCATGAAGCCCATGGCCAGCGGGACGATCCCGCAGAACAAAATCGCCTCGGCGATCGAGTGCCTGCACTACGCCTTGAGCCTGCCGACTTCCGTGGTGATCAACGGCTGCGACAGCATGGATCGCCTGGACCAGGCCTTCGAAGCGGCGCGCACCTTCAAACCGCTCACCAGCCAGCAGGTGGCCGCCCTGGCCGCCCGCACTCGCGCCGCGGCGCTGACCGGTAACTACGAACAGTTCAAAACCACCTCGAAATTCGATGGCACCGCGCGCCACCCCGAGTGGATGGGATAGCCATCTTGCCGAGCCGGGCCCGCAGGGAGCGGTTTTTAGCCGCGGGCTGAAACTGATGATGTGACCGGGAGACCCATGTTCCGACGAATCTCGCTGCTCCTCGAAAAATACGGCCTGTTCGCTTTGGCTGTTGCCGTCGTGCTGTTGGCCCTGCCCGCCTATTTGCGCACCGCGCAAACCGCGCCGGCGCCGGTCGGAGACGCCCACCAGGAAAGCGCCGTGGCTCTGCGCATCCTCTTCGGCGTCCAAAGGATCGGCCCCAAAACCTGGGATGGCGAGATGACCGTGGACCGCGGCGCCATCCTGCGGCTCAGCGGCGTCTACTTCGAGCACGCCGACGCCATCATTGGTCCGAACCGCTGGAAGTGCACCAGCCGCGCCACCACGTACGCCGATTCGCGCTCCCCCCGCGGATACGACCCCGTGCACACCCATCCCTGGGAGCTCATCCCCAACGGAATCGTGGCCACCGTCGAAGCCCCCGCCGGCGCACGCGTCCAGGTCTCGACTGTCTCGGGCAATTTCTCCTTCACGCTGGACCAGCTTTCCCTCGGTCAGCCACTGGCCTTCCTGGAAGGCGATGTCACCGTTGAGCGCCTTCCCCCCACCGTCACTCTGACGCTCCAGCCGGGGGAGAACGATTACCCGGCCTTGGCCGTGGATGCGCGCGGGGATCTGTGGGCCTCGTGGATTTCTTACTCAAATCGTGCCGATTCCGTCTGGGTGGCTCACCGTGGGGCCTCCGGCTGGGAGCCCCCCCAGCGCGTCAGCGGCGATCACCTCACCGACAACTTCCGCACCGCGCTCGCCGAGGATGGCCAAAACCGGCTATGGGTGGTGTGGTCGGGCAAGGGGGGCGGCGTCTGGGGCATCTATGGCCGATATTTGTCCGGCGGGCGGTGGTCCGATACGCAGCAGTTGACTGGCGCCGAGGGCCCCAATCTGTACCACACGCTCGTGCGCGACGCGCGCGGCAAATTGCACCTCGTCTGGCAGGGCTTCCGCGGCCGCAACTCGGAGATTCTCATGCGGACTTGGGACGGCGCCGCGTGGTCCCCCGAAACGCTCGTCAGCACTGGCCCGGCCGACAACTGGGTGCCGGCTGCCGCCGCCGATTCAAAGGGCAACCTGTGGATCGGATGGGATGGCTACGAGAACGGCAACTTCGATATCTACTTGCGGCGTCTGACCGCCGGCGGCGCCTTGGAAGAGCGCCGTCAGATCACCCGCTCACCTGGTTACGACGCCAATGTCTCTCTGGCTTGCGACCGCCACGACCGCCTCTGGATCTCCTGGGATGCCGCCGAAGTGAATTGGGGCAAGGATTGGAACAGCCAGCACTTCAGCCCCCGCGGCGGCAACGGCCTCTACCGCACGCGCGCGGTGCGCATCGCCTGCCTGGATGCGGGCCGCCTCATGCAGCCCGCCGCCGATATCATGCAGGCTATTCCGGCCGCCTGGCACGACTACTTCCAGATGGCCCGCCTTCAGGCCGACGCCTCCGGACGAATCTGGGCGGTCGGCCGCTCGCTTACCAGTTTTCGCACGCGCGTGCAGAACAACTGGGGTGCGAACGGCATGTGGGAGGTGCTCGTCACCCGGCTCGACGGGAACCGCTGGATGCCGGCGGTAAAGCTGGATTCTACCGCCGGGCGCAATGACGAACGCATCGCCGGCGCCGTGGATCCCGCCGGCCGGCTCTGGTTCGCCTGGGCCGGTGACGGGCGCGCGTTCGGCCACCCGCAGCCGGCCACCACCGAGGTCGCCTACACGTCTATTCAGGCGCCGGCTGGCGGAACGCCTCCCCAGCTCGTGCCCTTCGCGGAGCCCCCGCTCCAGGCCGCGCCCGTGCACCCCAACGAGCCCGCCAATGTGGCTGCCATTCGCGGCTATCGCTACCGCGCCGGCTCCCAGAGCTACCGCATCCTGCGCGGCGACCTGCACCGCCACACCGATATTTCGCCCGATGGCATCGGCGACGGATCGCTGCTCGACTTCTATCGCTATGCCTTTACCGCCGGCCAGTACGACTACATGGTGGTGACCGATCACCAGTACGGCGGCACCGAGTACAACTGGTGGCGCACGGAAAAATCCGAGGACGCCTTCCTGGTGCCCGGCCGCTTCTGGCCCCTGTTCGGCACCGAGCGCAGCGTGCCCTATCCCAACGGCCACCGCAACACCTTCTTCGCTCAGCGCGGCAACCGCGAGCTTCCCATCTCGCCCGACGAGATGAAGGGCAAGATCAACACCGGGCCCGTGCTGTATCCCTACCTGCGAAAGTTGAACGGGCTGACCTCATCTCACAGCACTGCTTCCGACCAGGGTACCGATTGGCGCGACAACGACCCGCAGCTCGAGCCGCTGGTCGAAATCTACCAGGGCCTCAACTCTTCCTACGAGTACGAAAACGCGCCCCGCGCCGATACTCCCGAGAGGCGCTACTACCATCACGGCGAGCCCTGGCGTCCCGCCGGCTTCATCTGGAACGCCTGGGCCAAGGGCCTGAAACTCGGCGTGCAAGCCAGCTCCGATCACATCGCCACGCACGATTCCTACGCCTGCCTGCTCGTGCCCGAAGACCGGGTCGGCCGCGAAGGCCTGTTGGACGCCATGCGCGCCCGGCACAGCTATGCCGCCACCGATAACATCATCGTGGATGTCCGCATTGGCGAGCACCTAATGGGCGATGTCTTCCCCTCGCGCGAGATTCCCGTGCTGAATGTGAAGGTGGAAGGCACCGGGCCCATCGACCGCATCGAACTCATCAAGAACAACACCTTCGTGCACACCGTGCGGCCCGGAAGTTCCTCGGCCTCCTTTGAATACCGCGACAACGATATCAAGCCCGGCGAAAGCTACTATTATGTGCGCGTCGAACAGACCGCCGGCCAACTCGCCTGGTCCAGTCCCATCTGGGTGGACTACGCCCGCTGAAATGCGAAAGCCGATATAATTCCAACCGGTTCCATTATGGATATTTCCGCCATCCTGAACGGTTCCGTCCCGTGGACCGAAAAGGGCATCCCCTACGGCGCGGAGGTCACTCCCGCCACAGTCGCCGCGAAGCGCTGGAACGTGCTGCGTGGCGACCTGCCGTTTCCCCTCCTGCTGTTGCGCGAATCCGCCCTGGCGCACAACCTCGCCGAAATGGCCGCCTGGTGCGCGCGGAACGGCTTCCAGATCGCGCCGCACGGCAAGACCACCATGTGTCCGCAGCTTTACGCGCGCCAGATCGCGGCCGGCGCCTGGGCCATCACCGTGGCCAACGCCTCGCAAGCCCTGGTTTGCCTCCGCTTCGGAGTCAAGCGCGTGCTCATCGCCAATCAGTTGGTGGGGCCGGCCAACATCCGCTCGCTGGCCGAGGCGCTGAATCAGGATCCGGAAGTGGAATTCTTCTGTCTGGCCGATAGCGCCGCGGGCGTCGATTACCTCGCCCGCGGCTGGGAGCAGTACGGCGCTCAGCGGCCGATCGGCATCCTCCTGGAATTCGGCCACCGCGGCTGGCGCACCGGCGTGCGGTCTGCTGAGGCGGCCAAAGACGTGCACCGCGCCATTCTTTCCCACCGTAAGCATCTCTGCTTCCGGGGCGTCGAGGCGTTTGAAGGTCACGCGCAGATCGATCAGGAAGCCGATGAGTTCCTGGCATTCCTGGCCGGTGCCGCCGCGCCGTTCGCCGGCCAGGGGGAGCGGCTGCTGTTCAGCGCCGGTGGCAGCGCTTTCCTGGGCCCCGTGTCGCGCGTCCTCCGGCGTGCCGGCGATGCCTGGCAGCCCGTGATCCGCAGCGGCTGTTACGTCACCCACGACCACGGCGAGTACGCCGAACGGCAGGAGCACCGGGCCGGCACCCCGGAGGATGCCGAACTGCCCCGCTTCCGTCAGGCCCTGGAGCTCTGGTCCTACGTGCAGTCCATGCCCGACCCCGGCCTGGCCATTCTCACCTTCGGCAAGCGCGATTGCTCTTATGATCTCGGCCTTCCCAAACCTCTGGATATTCCCGCGGCCGAGATCACGCACCTCAACGACCAGCATGCGTTTCTGAAGTACTCCGGTGATGCCGGTTTGGCCATCGGCGATCGGGTCCGCTGCGGCATCTCGCACCCCTGCACCGCTTTCGACAAGTGGCGCGTGATGCCGGTCGTGGATGATGACTACAACGTCATCGACTTGTATCGCACCTACTTCTGACGGGGAAAGAAATGTTGACGCGAAGGACTTTTCTCCCCTCTGCGGCCATCACCGCCGCGCGTGTTCTCAAAGCCGCGCCCCGCGCGCGCATCGAGAACCTTGAGGTCATCAGCCAGCAGCCCGAGTTCTATCACGGCTGGCCGACCCTCGCCATGCGCAGGAGTGGCGAACTCCTGGTCGCCTGTTCCGGGGGCCGCGAACAGCACGTCTGTCCCTTCGGGCGCGTGGAGCTGATCCGCTCCTCCGACAGCGGGCGAAGCTGGAGTTGGCCCGAGGTGCTCCTGGACACCCCCATCGACGATCGCGACTCGGGCGTCTGCGAAACCAGGGCCGGCTCGCTGCTGGTGACTACGTTTACCTCGCTGGCCTATGAGCAGGTGCTCGAGCGTGCTTCCGGCTGGCCTCCCGAGCGCTTCGCCCGCTGGCAGGCGGTCAATCGCCGCGCCACGCCGCGGCAGCGCGAAGCCCTGCTGGGCACCTGGATGCTCCGCTCCACCGATGGCGGGATGACCTGGTCGGCGCCCTATCGCGTGCCCGTGAACAGCCCGCACGGCCCCATCTCGCTCGCGAGCGGCCGCCTGCTCTATGCCGGCAAGCGGCTCTGGGATCCCGATCACAAAGTCGGCGTGTGCGAATCCACCGACGATGGCAAGACCTGGCGCTGGCTCGCCGATATCCCCGCCCGGCCCGGCGATAGCGTCGTCGAGTACCACGAACTCCACGCCGGGGAAGCGGCCAACGGCCGGCTCCTCGTCCACATCCGCAATCATAACCACGCCAATTCCGGGGAAACGCTCCAATCCGAGTCCACCGATGGCGGCAAGACCTGGAGCGTGCCGCATCCCATCGGTGTCTGGGGCTTGCCTTCGCACCTCCTGCGTCTCCGCGACGGCCGCCTGTTGATGACCTACGGCTACCGGCGTGCCCCGTTCGGCAACCAGGCGCGCATCAGCGAGGACCAGGGCCGCGCCTGGTCGGAGCCGCTGATCCTCTCCGACGACGGCGCTGGCTCCGACCTGGGCTACCCCTCCACCGTAGAATTAGCCGGCGGCCGGCTCGTTACGGTGTGGTACGAGCGGATGAAAGATTCCCCGCACGCGGTCTTGCGGAAAGCCGTGTGGTCCATCGCCACTTGAACGGTCGGAGAGTCTGGATGTCATCTGCCTCGCGCAGACCGGCGTGCGTCGCCCTGTCCGGTTTGCTGGCTCTTGCGCTCGCCTATAGCGCGGAAGCGCCGGAGAAAGTCCTGCCGGCCATCAACGAAATCGAACCCTGGCAGCAGGTCGGTCAGCAGCCCTACGAGTTCACGTGGACCCAGCGCCGCGAGGATCCGCACACGCTGGTCGATTTCGAGGATCTGAAAGGTTGGAAGCTCGAACTGTACGGCGGCGCGCGCGGCGAGTTCCACCGCAGCCGGGAGCAGCAGCTTTGGGGCCAATATGTGGGGAAGTTTCTGTACGCCGGAACCCGCCCCGAAAGTCGCATGATCGCCCGCCCGCCGGCCCCTATTCCCATTCCGGCCCGCTTCGATTCGGTCGACATGTGGGGTTACGGGAACCGCTGGGGCCACGGAAGGAAGGACCACACGCCCCCGGTCTACGATGTCTCCGTGCTGATCCGGGACGCCGCTGGCCGCGAGTTCAAAGTGCAACTGGCGGATATCCGGTGGAAACAGTGGTGGCTGATGCACCGCAAGGTCCCGGCGGACGTGCTGGCGCAAATCGCCTGGCCCGCCACTTTCTCGGGAATTGAGCTGGCCATGGGCGAAAGTCCGGAGCTGCGATACTTTTTCTGCGATTCTCTGGCCTTTTACCAGGAGGAGTTGAAGCCGGTCGCCTTGCGCGCGCAGCCGAAACGGAATCTCCAGCCGTTCCACGGCCAGATCGTGGGGATGAACACGGGCCAAGGCACGCTGCCGTTCCCCACGCGCGAAGAAACTATTCTGCCGTCAAATCTGGAAAAGGAATTCCGGGTGACCGTGCGGCAGTCCGGCGCCAACCAGTTCGAACTCCGCTACGCGGGCCGGGATGCCGCCGTGACCTATGTCTACCGTCCCAAAACCGGAGCCATGGCGGAACTGACCGTGAGCGTGAACGGCGGCCCTCCCTTCCGCCCCATGGATGGCGGCGGTGTGCGCTTCACGGATACGCCGCCCGGCCGCGTGGCGGAAGGCGAACTCGTGGCCGCGCAGCTTTCCGGAGACGTGGTGGAAGCGCGTTTCCGGTATGGCTCGCGGCTGGTCAATTACCAGTTCCGCCTCTGGCAGAAATCCCTGCTGTGGGACGTCTGGTGCGACGGCCATGAAGCGAGTGAGCTGAGCTTCGGGCGCGTTTCGGGCCTGGCCAATCCCCGCCTCATCACCGTGCCCTACATCACCTACCGTCCGGAGAATCCGCGCGTGCTGCTCTCGGGCAGTGAGGCGAAGCCCCTCTTCACCTCCATATGGTTCGACTGGTACCGCAGCAACGCATCCGAGCCCTATGCCGCCGAAAAGCCGCAAGTCGGGGCGGATGGCGCGGAAATCAACGGCGGCATGCGGTATCTGCCCCGCACCGATGGCGTCCGCAACAACCTCTGCGAGCGCATCTTCCTCACCAACTCGCCGATCTACGAGGAAACTCTCCCGACCATCCCCAATCCGCCTTCGCAGAACCCGGACGGAGGAAAGCAGGTGGTCTGGACGGTTACCGCGCCGCCCACCTTCCAGTGGGACCACCGGCGCTCCCGCGAAATCCGCTCCTACGGCCTGGACAAAATCATGCAGCATAGCCACGAGGTCACCTGGCGCGACGAAGGCGACAGTTTCACCATGCGCCTGCACGCGGCCCCGCAGAAAGGCGGCGACGCCATGCTGCGCTGGTACATCCAGGCGCAGCTCGGGCTGGGCTGGCGGCAAGGTGTCTACACGAACTACACCGACTTCGCCCCCGTGAACACCAACTGGAACCCGGATTTCGTGCAGCGCCTGCCGGACGGAGAATGGCGGCGCGCGTGGATGCGGAACTACGCCCTCAAGCCTGCCAAGGCGGTCGAAATGGACGCGTACTACGCCCCGCGCATCCAGAGTAAGTTCGGTACGCGCATGTCGTACACCGACGTGCACACGGCCGTGGCCCCCTGGGAATATGTGGACTTCGACGCGCGGGTTCCCGGCTCGGGCACCTTCGCAGCCACCTTCTATGCGTACGGCCAACTGCTCCTCAACGACCAGCGCGTGTACGGCATCGCCAACTCCGAGGGCACCTTTCAATGGCTGTACGCCGGTCTGGAATCCGGCAGCTACGGCTGGGTGTACACCGATGTCAACCTGCTCGCGCACCCCGTGGACGTGGCTTTCCACTTGTTGAAGATCCATCCCTTGCAGTGCGATTACGGCATGGGATCGATTTCCCGCTACCTCGCCGAGCTGGACCCAAAATGGATGACCTCGCCCAGGCGGCGCGAATACGCCGACCTGTTCCTGGCCACCACCATCGCCTACGGCAACATGGGTTGGCTGCTCAAAGAATTCGACCCGTCGCAGCCGCTGGGCGTCGAGATCATGGCGCGCTCGTACTACATGATGCAGCAGTTGCAGCAGCAGTACGCGTTCGTACTGCCGAAAACGATCGAATATGCGGACCGGCTGGGCCGCTTCCTGAGCCCGAGCCAGGCGCATGCCACCGGCGCCATCGCCCTCTCGCGGCTGCACGTCACCTATGAAAACGGAACCGAGGTCTACGTGAACCGTTCGGCGAAAGAGCCCTGGACCGTAAAGGATCCTGGCGGGCAAGCAGTCGAGCTGCCGGTCTCCGGCTGGCTGGCCTTCCGCCCGGAAAATGGCTTTTACGAGCTCTCCGCCAATTCCGAAGGCCGCCGGATCGATTACGTGAAGGCCCCGGAGTTCGAATTCCTGGACGGGCGCGGGCAGTGGACCGAACGGGGCCGTCTGGGTGCGGAGGGCAGCGTGGCCCTGCGAAGCCAGGCCGGCGGGCGTCTGCAACTGATCGATATCTGCGGCAATTCCCGCATCGCGTTCGCCGCCGCCGGCGCCGGCACGCTGCTGGCCTACGATCCCGAAGGCAACAGCCTGGGCGAAGTCAAGCTCCGCTCCCCCCACCCCGGCTGGTGGGAATTCGCGCCCGCCGCGAACGGCCGAACCTACATCTTCGTTCCAAGGGCAAACTGACTTGGGAAACCAAGCGCATAGACTCAGAACTTGCGCGACCATTCCTTGGGCCAGCGCTCGATCACCACCTTCTGCTCCGTGAAGAACGCCACGCCGTCGCGCCCCTGCCCGTGCAACGTGCCGAAGAAGCTTTGGCGCCACCCGCTGAACGGGAAGTATGCCATCGGCGCCGCGATCCCTATGTTCACGCCCACATTGCCCGTGGGAGCTTGGTAACGGAACGTTCTCGCTGCCGCGCCATCGGACGTAAAGATCGAAGAGGCATTGCCGAACGCGCTCCGCGAGATAATGCCGATCGCCTGATCGAGGTCTTGGGCGCGGGTCAAACTGAGGACCGGGCCGAAAATCTCCGTATCGTTGAGATCGCTGGATGCGGGCAGATCCTCCAATACCGTCGGTCCTACGAAGTGGCCGCCCTCGCCGCCCGGCACTCGGATCCCTCGGCCGTCCTGAAGCGGCCGGGCGCCTTCCGTCACGCCCTTTGCGATCAGGCCTTCAATGCGTGTCCGGCTGGCCGCTGTGATCACGGGACCCATCTGCACGCCTTCCTCGAGGCCATTGCCTACCCGGAGCGCCCGCGCGCGCTCGGCGATCGCATCCCGGAACCGGCCATGGGCATCGCCCACTGTGATGGCGGCTGAGACGGCCAGGCAGCGCTGCCCGGCGCAGCCGAACGCGCTGTCTGCAACGATCTGGCTCGCCGTCTCGATGTCCGCGTCCGGCATGATCACCACATGATTCTTTGCGCCGCCTTGTGCCTGGACGCGTTTTCCGTTCGCGGCGGAGCGGGCGTAGATGTATCGGGCTACGGGTGTAGAGCCGACAAAGCTGATGGCGCGAACGTCCGGATGATCCAGCAGCGCGTCGACCGCGGCCTTACCCCCATTTACCAGGTTGACCACCCCGGAAGGCAGGCCGGTGCGGATGATCAGTTCCATGATCATTCGCATGCTCGATGGCACGCGCTCCGATGGCTTGACCACCAGCGTGTTTCCACACGCAATCGCGTAGGGCAGGAACCACAGCGGAATCATCGACGGGAAATTGAACGGCGTGATCACGCTCACTACCCCCAGCGGCTGCCGGATCATCGTTTCATCGATGCCGCGGGCGACGTCCTCGAGATTGCGGCCCTGCATCAGCGCCGGAATGCCGCACGCCGTTTCCACGTTCTCGATGCCGCGCCGGAGTTCACCCTTTGCCTCTGCCAGGGTCTTGCCGTTTTCCCGGGTGATCATCCGGGCGATCTCGTCGAAATGCGCCTCCAGCAGATCCTTCAGCCGGAACAGGAACTGGATGCGATCACCCGGCGGGGTCCGGCGCCATTCGGGAAACGCGGCTGCCGCCGCATCCACCGCAGCGGCTACGTCCTGGGGGCTTCCCAGCGAAACGCGGGCCAGCGGTTCTCCCGTGGCCGGATTCTCGATAGTAGCCTGCTCACCGCCGGCCGGTGTGCGCCATTCCGCGCCGATATAGTTAGGTACGAGTTGATTATGCATCTGGATACCGCAGCACCTTCAAAATCTCTCCGCTGCACGTTTGCCGAGATATGTTTTCCATGATATCGCGCACGGTGGCGCCCCTCTCGTTTTGCGGCAGGTCCGCCATCTGAGCCGTCGTACGAACCTTAAAGCGCGTTTGCCGGATGGGGCGCCCCGACGTTCTTGATCAGGCTCAAGTCCCCGGTGGCGGCGGCGTGCAGCACCGGTCCCATGTATTCATCCACCATTTCCGCGGTGAGGGGAATGGGCATGTTTTCAAGTTTCATCTTGAGTTGCGGATTCTTGGCGGCGGCGAGCGCGCGCTCGATGTGGGCGGCCGTGAAGCCGGGGACCTCGCTCAAAGTGGCCGGAACCCCAATCCGCCGTTCCAGCGCCATGAGCGCCTGGGCTACCGCAATGCCGAGCTCGCGCCCTTGCAGGTTTTCAATCCCCCGCGGCGCGTAGCCGGCGTCCCTGCAAATCTGCGCGACCAGGCGCAGCGGTTCGGGCACGGCCGGCGCGAAGAACACCGTGTAGTAGGGGTTCAGCATGGCGCAGGCGCGTCCGTGGCTCAGGATATCGATGAGCGAGAAGCTGGTGAGGTGCCCGCCGTTGGTGCCGCCCAGCATGATGGCGTAGGCGCCGAGATCGGTAGCCAGGCCCAGGGCCTCGCGGCCCTCGCGATCGTGCGGATCAGAGAGGACGCGCGGCAGGTAATCGAGGACCAGGCGAATTCCTTCGCGGGCCACTTCCTGCATCCGGGCGTAATAGGGCTTGCCCACCGCTCCGTAGAGAACTTCAAGCGAATGCGCGATGCCGTCCAGCGCGCCATCGGCGGTGAGTGCGGCTGGCGCGCCCAGGGTGACCTCAAAATCGAAAATGGCGCGCGCCGGGACGATGGCGTCGTCAACGATCAGCTTCTTCTGTCCGGTCGCCAGGTCCGTGATGTTGGAGTACTTGGTCAGATGAGCGCCGGAGCTGGCAGCGGTCTGGATGGCCAGGTGCGGCGTCAACTTTTTCCCCGTGGCGGCCAGAGCCCGCGTGACCAGCCCGGTGCCGAAGTAGTCGTCCACGGTTCCGCCGAGCGTGCGCAGGACTTCGCCGGCTTTGGCGGCGTCGATGGTGCTGCCCCCGCCGAAGCTGACCAGCACATCGGGACTGAGCTCCCGGACGCGCGCGGTGATGCGCGCCAGGTCTTCGCGCGGTGCATTGGGTGCGGCTCCGTCGATCGTGCTCAGCAACTGCACTCCGGCGGATGCGAGCGAGGCCACGATATCCGCGGTGAACCTGGCTCCGCCGGGAAAGGCATCCCGGATCAGGACGGCCTTGCGGCCCAGTTGCGCGGCAACCGGTCCCACTTGGGACAACAGGTTGAAGCCGCTCAGGTAGGCATCGCCTTTGAAATCGCGAAGCAGTTCTCGGGCTTTTTCAAACCGCTGCATACGTTCACCTCACACGGAACACGAGATACGCTGCTCGGTTACTCCGTAAGGGCACGGTAGCGCATGGCTCGCTGGGTGTAAAGGGAGCAGCCATGCGGCCCCTTCCGCCGCTCGTCCGGTAAAATGAATGCAGCCTGGCCGGGCTGTTTGGAGAACGTGGGGTGAATCCTTTGCGGGCTACTTGCGGATTGCTGTTGATTTTCGTTTGCGCCCGTGCTCCGTTGGCCGCGCAAACGCCGTCCATCGCGAGCGGCGGTATCGTCAACGCCGCTACCTTCGCGCCGCGGCAACCCGTATGCCCGGGCTCTCTCGCGACGATTTTCGGTACGAATCTGGCTCCCGGGACGGCACAGGCGGCTTCCATTCCACTGCCGGTTTCGCTGAACGGGGTAGCGGTCACCTTCAACGGTCTTCCGGCGCCGCTGCTGTTCGTCTCCCCCAACCAGATCAACCTGCAAGTGCCATGGGAGGCGCTCCCGTCCGGAACCTCCGCTGGTACAGCCGCCGTCGTCGTGACGGTGAACGGCGCGTCTTCGGTGCGGCAGTCCGTGCCGCTGGCCGCGGCCGCACCGGCAGTGTTCACCTTCGAGTTCGGTTCCGGGCAGGCGGTCGCGGTGAACCTGGATGCCACGGTCACCGCGGTCGAGTCCGGAGTCGCTGGGCTGGCCAGTCATTCTGCCGCACCCGGTGACATCATCCTGCTTTACGCCACCGGATTAGGGCCGGTAGACCCGCCCGCCGCCACCGGAAACAATTCCGTGGACAGGCTACGGCCCACCGTCGCCGCGCCAGGCGTTCTCATCGGTGGCCAGTCGGCCCAGGTCCTCTTTGCGGGCCTCTCCCCGGATTTCGTGGGAGTTTACCAACTCAATGTGGTCGTTCCACAAAGCGTGCCCACCGGCGATGCGGTCCCGGTGCAGATTCAGGCCGGCGGTGTGACAGCCACCGGCCAGGCGGCCATCGGGATCCGCGGGAACACTCCGTCCACGGCGCCTTCGCTCATCTTCGCGACCGCGGTGACTTCTTCGCAGATTAACCTGACTTGGAATCCGCCGGTGTCGGGATCCAACGTCACGTACCGGCTCTATCGAAACGGCGCTCCCATCGCAGCTCCCAAGATTGCCTTCTATGCCGACACGGGCTTAGCCGCAGCGGCTTCGTACACCTATACGGTCGCGGCCGTGGATGCGTCCGGGACGGAATCATCGCTGTCCCCGGCGGTATCGGCCACCACGGCAAGTGCATTGCCCGCCCCGGCTGCCTATCAGGACCTCTATGACCAGCTCTCCACGAAGCTCACCTCCATCCATCGCCAGCTCGATTCCCTCTGGGACGGCTCGCGGCCAGGTATAAACTTCAGCGCTGAGTTGTACCCGGCGGACGGCGGCCCTGGAATCCTGGCGCAGCCGCAGTATTTTCAGAATGCGGTGGTGCCGTACCTGGACGCGCTTCAGAGCATCGGCGTCAGCTTCGTCAGGGTGGCGATCCTGTTCCCGGTCTTGTACCCGCCTTTTGCGGGATTTCAAAACAATCCCCAGCAATATCAGCAATACCTGAATTTCTACATTCAGGTTGCGAACGAGGTGCGCCGGCGCGGCCTCAAGCTCATCGTGCACTCGGAAGCCGCCCACCCCGGCGATCTGCCGAACATCACCCAGTATTACAGCAGCCTCACCTTTCAGCAGTTCGCCGCCGCGCGCAGCCAGCAACTCCAGACCATCGCCGGCCAGATCAAGCCGGATTACCTGATCCTGCAAGCGGAGCCATCGACGGAAGCCGCGGACACCGGCAAGCTCCAGATCCTCGACCCGGCTACCGATGCGTCCATGGTTTCCACATTCGCCTCGGACGTGAAGGCTGCCAACCCGAACGTCATCGCGGGCGCGGGAGTGGGCACCTGGATGACGAATTACGCGGCCTTCATCAATGCGTTCACGCAAATCCAGGCCCTGGACATGATCGACATGCATGTCTATCCCGTCAACGACGGCTATATAGACCGCGCGCTCCAGATCGCCGACACCGCTCGCTCCAGCGGCAAGCGGGTTTCCATGAGCGAAGCGTGGCTGTATAAGATCAGAGACAGCGAACTGGCGCAGGGCTTCACCTCCACCGCCATCTACAGCCGCGATGTGTACTCATTCTGGGCCCCGCTCGACCAGCAATTCCTGGCCGCGATGGTGAAATTCGCGTACCTGAAACACCTCGAATTCATGAATCCATTCTTCGACAAGTATTACTACACGTATCTCGACTACGGCCAGGTGGCGAGCAACGGGTGTGGTGCGGGGCAATCTTGTTCGGCCGCGCAACTCATCGACCTGTCGAACGCCAGTCTCTGCCCGAAGCTCATCGTGGAGCACCACGTCACCGGCACCGGGCTCGCCTACAGCCGGCAAATCCGGTGAACCGGAATGTTTCCCCGAGGCTGCGGATTCAATGCGCAGTGCCGCCGGAGTCGAACTCCAACTGCTGGCAGGTGCCGGCCCCACAGACCATAAGCTGATTGAGCCAGCCCTGGAGCGTTTGAATATTACCTGCGTTTGCAGGATCTGCTGCGCCATTGTCCATCTGCCATGGATCCAGCGATAAGTCGTAGAATTCCTGCTGGAGCTGCGGATCCTGGTGTTGGACAAAGATCATTTGCGGCACGAGCGGCGCATTCGCAGCCGTTCGGATCGCACTGTAGGTCGGAAAAGCGAAGACGTTCTCGGTGGCATCGACATCCGGCAGCCGAATGCTGGCGTGCGCAGCCGAGGCAGTGTCATCGTAATGCTCCACCAGGAAGCGAAGCCGCCATGGAAGATTAGGGTTCTTCAGAACCGGGAGCAGCGACGTGCCATCTACCGGCGCACCGGGTTGCCCGCCGGCGAGGTCTATGATGGTCGGCGCCAGATCGTTGTTCAGCGCGATGGCCTGTGTGGCCACCCTGCTGCTCAGCGCCGCGGGCATGGAAATGTACAGCGGGACCCTGACCGAGTCTTCATAGGGCACGATCTTTCCGAGTACGCGGTGCTGGCCTTCCAGAAAGCCATTGTCTGCTGTCAAGATGAAGATCGTCCTTTGATACGCCCCAGCGCTCGCCAGCGTGTTGACCAACTGGCCGACGAGCCGGTCGACGGCGATCATCGCCTTGAGGCGGCTGTTGTACTGCTGCGTGGCATTCGTGATATCAACATCGGTCATCAGGGGCCGCTGCTGGATCCAAGTGGGCTTATCGCTCACGTCCGCCTCGTTGAAACTGCCTCCTTGAGGCAGCACCGTGTCCGGTTTGCCGGTATCGGCGGGGGCTGGACGAATGGTCAGCTTCCACAAGTCCTGGAACGTATTCATCTGAGTGACCCCGGGGATATATTCCAGATGGGGGGCTAGCGGCATGACTGCCAGGAAGAACGGTTCCGCCGAATTGGCCAGCGAATCGGTCACAAACGTGTTCGCCCGCACCTGCAACTGCGTCGTCTGATAGGCATTGGCCGCCGTGCCATATGTATGCAAGGTTCCGTTGTCATTAATCGTGTAGTTGTACACCCTGTAGGTGCTGGGATCCACCAAGCCGTGCCAGTCATTCCAGCCCGGTGGGATGTAAGTCTGATCGTTGATATCCTCCACGCCATCATGATTAATGTCGACGCTGCCGTACCCGTTGAGGTACTTGCCGACGTAGCCTGTATGGTAACCGGCCGCTTGCAGCCAGACCGGCAGCGTATTCTGATCGTGGAAGGCCATCGCGCTCCCCTCGGGTGGGCTGTTGCTTTTAACCCCGTGGTTATGCGTGTACAGGCCTGTCAGGAAAGTGGACCGCGACGGACAGCATAGTGAGTTCGAGGTGAATGACTGTTCGAACTGAACGGAGTGATTGATCACGTAGGTTTGAATATTCGGCAGAAATCCCATCTGTAAGGCCGCATCGAGTGTTCCGGCATCGAGGTCATCGAGCATCACGACGATAATGTCCGGGCGTTTCGACGATGGCGCGGGCTGTTTTGCTTCCAGCAAGGTAGCAGTCATCAGCATATAGAGCAGGCACAGAAATATCTGGATCACGGATTCCTCCTTGAGATGTAGCCCAAGCGTAGGTGAGCGGCCTGATTGGGGACCAGGATGGCCACCGGAGTGCGGGTGCAATCTCTTTTGGGTTCACCGGTTCGAGTAGGTGCTCACAATCCGGCGCATGGCCACCGTTAGAGAGCGGCGAGTGCCAAATTACAAAGCTGCGGATGATCGGGTCTGCAATTTAGTAAAAACAGCCGGAATCGGCTCTCAAGGAGATGATGCGGGTTGGGTAATAAGGAGAATATCTTAGTGGTAATACGGCCGCCCGGGATCGCCCGGAGCGGCGTGCAGGCGCGCTATGATGCCCTGCTGCTCTTCAGAATGCCCAGGTGGAGGGATAGCGATCCATGGAGAGGCCGCCCAGTTCGGTGATGGGCAGCACCACCGCCTCGGCGGTCAGCGAGCGCCCCCCATCCGGCATCATGGGCAGGCGCCCGATGGCCTTCAGCAACTCCCACTCTACCGGGTGATTGTGATGCCCGTTCAGATCCCACATCGAAAACCCTTGGGCTCCGGCGGCCAGAAGTTCCGACGCTCTGGCAATGTACTCATCTGGTTTGTATTTGCGGGGCAGCATGTTGACCACCAGCCGGCAGCGCCGGCGCTGGCAGGCTTCCACCAGGTAGCCCAGGTGGGGTTTGACCTGCTGGTGATTGCCGGCCCACACCGAAGGTGAGATTTCGTTGAACCACCCCTGGTCGATCCAGTGCAGCACGTCGAGTCCGTAGTTCAAATTGGACTGTCGATCTGCCAGCACGATGGCTGACAGTTCGATCGGCCGGCCGGCTTTCGATAGAATGCGCCGCCGGGCCTCCTGAAGAAAGCGATTCATGAACTCGCAGCGCAAAGCCGCCACATCCGGATGAAACTCGGGCAGCCGGCGCGGGTCCGAACCGTGTAGCCTGCGAAATTCCTCCAGAAACGGCGCTTCATACAGAAGATAAGGATTGGCGCGAGGAAAAATAAAGTTGATGCCCTCGGGCCGGTAGCTCGCCATCTCTTCCAGGATCGCGAAGATGTGTTCGCGCACCTCGGGATAGGCATAGCTCATGCGCGCGATCTGGCGGCCGTCCCGGTCCTGGCAGAGCAGTTCCGGATGCGCCGCGTAAAACTTCGATCGAAACATGTAGTCGAAGACTGGAGGGGCTGCGAAGGCTTCCATCCGAATGGAAAGGTGGTACTCCAGTCCGATCGAGCGCGTGAATTTCATCGTACTGGCCACCGGGTCCACGCCGCGCTGAAGGAAGTTCTTCACGCACTCGGTGTAATAGCGGTCGCCCACGCGCGGATAGTCATCCAGTCCATCGCCGATCAGCGTGCCCACCTTGGTGGGGTAATTGCAGTGGTCCGCGCCGGTGATGCAGAATTGCAGCGCCTGGTACCCGCTGTCCCGGTACGGCAGGATTTCTTCCCAGAGCCTGTCTTCAGTCGAGACTCCGCGCTCCCACAGATACGAGAATCCGTCGTTCAGGGCCACCATGCGGATTCCTTTGGGCCGCCGGCTGTCCAGGCGGCTTTCGGGAACCGGCGCCAGCCGAACGTAGGCGACCGCGGCGGCCTTGTTGCGAAGCAGGTCTGCTCCGGCAATCTGGATCGTGCGGCCGCTCAAATCCGCCGCTCGAAAGCGGCAGTCCTGAATGCCCCCGCGGCCCGCTACCGGGTCCACCGCCAGCGGAGCGTAGCAGGGATCGTTATCGAGCTTGATGCGGATGGCGTTGGGATTTTCGTACAGGATGGAAGTCGGCAACCCGATGAAGATCTCGTGCGGGCCGCGGACACCCGGATCAATCGTGATCGCCGGCGCGTTGGTTTCCGGGCCAATGCACAGGATCGTGCCGCTCAAGGTCCGTCCCGCGCCGCCCTGAGCCTTCCACCCGATCTTGCGCCAGTGGCCTTTTCGCGGTTCCGTCGAAAGTGCGCTCTGTGGTTTTGCGGCCGAAGGGTCCACAAACGTGCCCTCGAGCGAGGCACCTGCGGCAGCGGCCGCCGCGGCCATCCGGAGAGGCGCCGCCGGTAGGGCCTGCAGGGCCCCCATGCGCGCCAGAAAAGATCGTCTGTTCATCGGATTCGACACTCCGGGCGGACTTGCCGCCAGCCATCAGAAAAGGTACTTGGCCCCAAATTGCACGATTCGCGGCGAACCCGCCGCGGTGATCACCCCAAACTGCGTGGGCGCCGCCAGGCTCGAGCCTGGGTTCGAGAAATTGGGCCGGTTGAGGAAATTGAAGAACTCGAACCGCAGTTGCAGTTTCCCCAGCCGCTCGGAGATGGGAAAGTCCTTGTTGACCGTCAGGTCCACGTTCGCCAGCCCCGGACCAATCATCACGTTGCGTCCGAAATTCCCATAGGATCCGAAGGCGTTCGGAGAAAAAGCGGCGGTGTTGAAATATTGCTGCAACAGTGCGCTGCGCGGCCGGCTCGTAGACAGGTACGGGTCTCCCACCAGGTCCGGGCGGTCGGCATTGTTCGCCGTCAGGGAGTTGTCGCGTCCGGTGACGACGTTGAACGGAAAGCCGGAACCCAGGGTGACGATGGTGCCCAGGTTCCAGTGGTCCAGGAGGCGGGTCAGCACCGGGTTGGAGGCCGCTCCCACGTGCCGTGCCAGAGAGGGCGTAGTGTAGATCAGGCTCGTCACCATCCGCTGGCGCTGGTCGAACGAGGCCAGCCCCCGGCTGCCTTTCAAGTCGTTGGGATTTTGCGGCACGTCCGTCGCCAGGCCGTTGGCCAGGAACACCGAAGCGACGTCAATCGCCCGGGACCAGGTGTAAGAAAGCAGCAAAGTCAGCCCCTGGGAGAAGTTCTTCCGCACCTCCACCTGCATTGAATGGTAGTTGCTGTTCGCGCCCGATCCGCCCTCCGAGATGGCGCCGTAGAGGAATGGGGCGCCGGCTGCGGGCGGATTCGCCATGTTCAGGATGCGGCGATTGTTGGTGTTGGCGATCGTGGAGAGCGCCGCTCCGCTGGCCGTCGTGCCCGGAATGAAGACGGCTGGATTGAGGGCCGTGTACGTGAGCAGGTGCGTGGTCACGTTCCCCACCCAGCCGGCTTGCACGGATATCTTTCCGGGCAATTGTTGCTGCACGGTGAAGTTGAACTGCTGCACCATGGGGTTGACGATCGCGGGTGACATCCCTTGAATTGTCAGCGGCTCGTAAGGCCGGAAGCTCATGTTCGGCCCCGTGGGCACGGGGAAGGCCGAGGCCAGCGACGCAGGGATGGGATTCACGAAGCTTGGGGTCACCGGCACGTTGAAGTTGATGAAGAAGGGCGCGCTGTAGGAGGACGAGCCGATAGTATCCCCATCCGGCGTGGCGTAGAAGATTCCGTACCCGGCGCGCAGGCTGGTCTTGCCGTTGCCGAACACGTCCCACGCCAGGCCCGCGCGCGGCGACCAGTTCGTAGTGTCCGTGTGGATGATGCTGTCGGGGATTCCCGCGTCTCCCGGATAAACCAATCCGGTGGGTGCGTTCACGAAGACACTGGACTTTTGTCCGGGCACGAAGCTGGAAAGCGGCGAAGCGAAACCGCCGCCCACCAGCGGCACGGTCTGCAAGGCGCGCCACGGATTGGAAACCTGGTAGCGCATCCCGAGGTTCAGCACCAGGTTCCGCGTCACTTTGAAATCGTCCTGCGCGTAGCCGGCCACGTAGGTCTGCCGCAGATCTCCGCCCTGCGCGTTCGAAACGTACATGGAGGTCATTCCCAGTTCGAAGTCGGCGAGGGCGTTGCCCGTAATCGAACCGCTCGCCAGCAGGGCGCCGTGCGAGTTGCCGCTCGCCAGGGACCGCAGTTGGGAGTGCGAGACTTCCACGCCCGCCCTCACGTTGTGGCGGCCATGAATCCAGTTCACGCTGTCGCTGAACTGAAAGTCGTTGGACCCGGAGATCACGTCGTTGCCGCCAAACAGGGAAATGCGTCCCGGCACACTGATGGTGGGCACGTCGCTGAAAGGCTGTTTGGGGAACGTGCTCCCCAGGTCCACCAGGCCCGGGCCTCGCCCGATGTTCGAGACGTTCCAGGTCACCTGTACGAAGCCGAAACGGAACTGGTTGATCAGGTTGGGACTGATCGTGAAGGTGTGGCTGGCAATGGCGTCGCGCGAGTCGTTGTAGCTGCTCTTGTACCCGGGCCCGGTGTAGTTCACCAGCGGCGTCGTCAGGCGCCCGAAATCCAGCAGCGAGGTGGAGACCGTGGCGTCCTCGAACCACGAAAACGTGAAGCGGCTGCGCTCGCTCTGGTTATAGTCCGTCTTGAACAGGTACTGGTTGTTGTCTACCGGCTCGGCATACGCGCCGATAAAGCGCCCGCTCGGCGAATTCGGCAGCGGCACCAGGTTGATGAGCCCCAGCGCGACGGGGTCCAGGCGGTTGGCGGGAATGCGGTTGCCCGGGAAGGGCGCGTTGGTGGCCGGGTCGATGATCGTCTTGCTGCCCGAAAAATCGCCCGCGCGTTCGGCGGTGGTGGGCGGCGAGGTGCTGCTGGTCGCCCGGCCCTGCCGGATTTTCATCCACTGCGCGGTGCCGAAGAAAAACAGCTTGTTCTTCTTGATCGGCCCGCCCCCGCTCACGCCATACTGATTCTGGTTCAACTGGGCCACATTCGGAAGAAAGAAGTTCCGTGCCGCCAGCGCGCTGTTCCGGTTGAACTCCCACAGGCTGCCGTGGTACGAGTTCGTCCCCGACTTGGTCACCACGTTCATAATGCCGCCCGGGTTTTTGCCAAACTCGGCGCTGTAGTTGTTGGTGATGAAGCGGAACTCTTCGATGGCGTCGGGATTGGGATAGTTCATCCCCGTGTTCATGCGCTTGCCCGAGTAGTCGCCGCCGTCCAGGTTGTACTGCGTCATGTATAGCCGGTTTCCGTTAACGCTCATGTAGGCGGCATTGCGCTCGTCGGTGCCGGTCATCGCGGTGGGCACCTGGGCGCCGCTGACGCCGTTCACCAGGGTCGCCAGTTGGATCGGATTGCGGCCATTCAGCGGCAGGTCGGTGATTTGCTGCGCGTTGATCAACTGGCCGACCTCGGTCGTTTGCGTGTTGACCAGTGGGGCGCCGGCCACTACCTCCACGGATTCGGAAACCGCCCCGACTTGCAGCACCACGTTGATTCCGGCGACCTGGTTGGTGGTCAGTGTGATGTTCGTGCGCTGGAGCTTCTTAAAGCCGTTGGCTTCCACCTCCAGGGTGTACTGTCCAACCGGAAGCAGCGTCAGCGTGTAGGTGCCGTCGTTAGACGATGTGGCGGTGGCGGCGAAGCCGGTTCCCGTGTTGGTCGCGGTGATGCGAGCCCCGGGAACGGCGGCACCCGAGGGATCCGTCACCGTTCCCCGGATTCCGCTGGTGATCTGGGCGGGCGCCTGCCGGACAAGCAGGAAAGCGGCGGAGACGAAACAAGCAAGGACCAGGCAGCGATTTCGGAACATAAGCCCCCCGATCCTGTCGGCTCGGAATTGCCATCCGGACATTTCTCTCGTCAATCTGCCGACAGAATACGACGGCGATGCTATCACAGGAAAATGGCGACTGTCTACAGGAGGCATATAATGGCCCATCTATGCCTCTGAACACCGCCTTGAGCCGGAGAACCGCGCTGGGCTCGGTGATCTCCCTGGGAGCCTCGGCCGGTTTCGCCATGCGTCCGGCCGCGGCTCTGGCGCCCGCGCAGTTTCGCGACCGCCTGCGCGGCCCGATTCTCTCCGTCCCCACCGTGTTCGATGCGCGGTTTGAAGTCGATTCAAGTGGTATTCGCCGTGTCATCGAGACCGGCTTGAAGGGCGGGTGCGGTGCTGTTGCCCTGACCTCGGGGAACAGCCAGTATGACCGGCTGACGTACGACGAGATCAAGGAGTTAACCCGTACCGTCATCCACGCCGTGGCGGGGCGCGCCTTGACCATCGCGGCAACCGGTCCCTGGTGGACGGGTCAGGCGGCCGACTATGCCAGGTTTGCGGAATCGCTGGGCGCCGACGCCGTGCAGGTGATGCTCCCGCCGTACGGCAACGACGACACCCTCTTCGAACACTTTCGAACCGTGGCAGCCGCCACGCGCTGCGCGATCGTGCTGCACGGGCAGGTGCCGCCGGCTCTGCTGGAGCGGCTGATGCAAATCGAGTCCATCGTCGCCTATAAAGAGGAATACACCATGCTTTATTCCGTGGACGTATTCGCTCACTATGCCAGGCGTCTGAACATTTTTTGCCGGCGGGCAGAATGCGCGCTTTCTGATGTACCGGCCGTACGGCATGCAGGCCTACTACAGCACGTTGTCCACCTTCGCTCCCGCGCTGGAGCGGCGTTTTTGGGAGGCCGTTCGTGCCGGTGATCTGACGTCCGCCCGCGAAGTGATCCTGAAGTACGAGGTGCCCTTCTTCGAACGCTGGTCGCATGCATTTTGGAGGGCCACCATGGAATACTTCGGTATCGCGCAGCGATTTCTGCGCCCGCCCGACCCCAGTTTTACCCCGGCGCAGGTGGCCGCGCTGGGCCCTTTCTACAAAGGGCTAGGTCTCTCCCGAGAGGGGTCCTGAACCCGGTGGGCGGACCGCAGGTGTTGAGGAACCGATGAACCGGCGCGAATTCCTGACGATCGCCTCTATCCCGTTCGCCGCCCGCGAAGCGGATGCGGCGCGCTTCATCCAGGCGGAGGTGAAGCCGCAACGCGGAGCGCCCGCGCTTTTTCTGGATGGCAAGCCGGCGTTCTTGGGAGCTTTTTGGGTGAGCGCGCCGCGGCCGGACAAATGGGAGAGCGCCGAAGCCGCCCGCCGCGCCGCCGAGGCCGGCGTGCACACGTACGCGTTCGACGTGGGCAGTGGAACCGAGTGGTGCGGGCCGGCGCCGGGGCGCGCCGGCCCCTACGATTTCTCCACGCTCGAGGCGCGCTTCGGACGCATTGTGCAAGTGGATCCCGAGGCCCGCTTCCATCTGCGCTGCCAGTTGGAAATCGGGATGGACGACTGGTGGAGCAGGCGCTACCCGGATGAGCTCGAAGCGCACTCGGACGGGAGGCGATACAGCCAATCCTTCGCGTCGCGCGTGGCGGGAGCAGGCCAACGACTTCCTGCGGGCATACATCCAGCGCCTCTCCGAGACCGGGCTGCTGGAACGCGTCACTGCCTTTCAGGTGGGCGCCGGGCATACCGGCGAGTGGGTCAAGGGCGAGACCTCCATGTATAGCGTGTGCGGGGACTACAGCGCGCCCATGCGGCGGCGCTTCCGCGAGTGGCTGCGCGCGCGTTACCACGCCGATCTCGCCGCCTTGCGAGCCGCTTGGAACGACCCCGGGATCACCTTCGAAACCGCCGAAGTGCCGGCCGCTGGGGAGCAACTCCACGCCAGGAACTTTCTGTTCCGCGACCCCCGGCAGGAGGGCCGGGTCATTGATTATTTCCGCTGCCTGGCGGATCTTTCGGCCGAGGCGGTCACCGATTTTTGCCGCACCGTGAAGGAGGCGACGGCGGGTAGGAAGCTGGCCGGGGCGTTCTACGGCTACCTGATCGAACTCGCCTGGAACGGAGGCTTTTTCGCCGAGCGACCGGACAGCGACTATTCCACGTACCAGCGCAGCGGGCATCTCGGGCTGCGCCGGGTGCTCGAGTCGCCCCACGTGGATTTCCTGGTCAGCCCTTACAGTTACGGGTTCCGGGGCATTGGCGGCGACGGGCCGAGCATGCTGCCGGTGGAATCGGCGCGCGTGCACGGCAAACTGGTCCTCATCGAAGACGATACCCGCACCCACATCGACTCAGACCCGAACTACGGCCGGACCGCGACTCTCGCGGAGTCCGTAGCGATCCTGCGCCGCAATTTCGCGGGCGCCGTGGTTCGCGGCCAAGGCATGTGGTGGGCTTCGTGGAAGACCGATCCCGCCAAAGAGCCTGCGTTTCTGCCGCTCCTCAGGGAATTCGAGCGGCTGGGGACCCTGCTGCTCGATACGGACCGCACGCCGTCCGCGGAGGTCGCCGTGCTGGTGGACGACGAGAGCCTGTTCTACGAGAGCTGCCTCAACAACTTCGATATCCCGGGTATTTTTCAGCAGCGCCTCTGGGGATTGCCGCATATGGGCGCGCCTTTCGACACCTGCCTGCTCCAGGACCTGGTGGAGGGGCGGCTGCGGCCGTATAAGCTGTATGTCTTCTTGAATGCCTTCCGGCTCGACCGGACGCGCCGCGATCGCCTGGCCGCGCAGTTGCGCCGGGATCACCGCGCGGCGCTGTGGATCTACGCTCCCGGGTACCTCGAAGACGATCCCTCGCTGAAACATATGACGGAACTGACGGGTTTCCGCTTCGGTGCTGGCGAGCGCCCGTGGGGCCCGCTGGTTCACGTCACAAACTTCGCCCATCCGGTCACGCGGGGCCTGCCGCAGGATCTGTTCTGGGGCACGAACAATAAGCTCGGTCCGATTTTCTACGTGGATGATCCCGCCGCAACGGTGCTGGGCGAGGTGGTTTACTCGCAGGGAAACTGCAAGCCGGGAATGACGGTGAAGACCTTTCCGGACTGGACCTCTATTTACGTAGCCGCGCCGAACATTCCGGCCCCGGTTTTGCGAAATGCCGCCAGGTTCGCGGGCGCGCACATTTACAACGGCGATGGCGACGTGATCTACGCCAACCGCGACGTGTTGGGCGTGCACACGGTCTCCGGCGGGCCTCGCCTCTTCAAATTGCCGCGCGCCGCGGAGGAAGTGCTGGATCTGTTTCAAGACAAGATCGTGGCGCGCCACACCGCCGCGTTTGAGGTCTCGCTGCCGCCGGCTTCCACCGCGCTTTACCGCCTGCGTCACCAGCCGGCCTGAGCTGAGATGGCCTTCAAGCCGTGGTGGAAAGCGCCAGATTCCGGAATTGAGCGGCTCCCTCGTTGACGAACACACCCCAGTCTCCTTCCGGCAGGTTGTACAGGCGCGTATTCATCGCCAGCTTTCCTGCCGCGTAGACCACGCAAACCGTGCCATCCACAAACACCTTCAGATCCACGGGCGTGCCAGGGGTGAGGGGCAACGGCCGCTCCAACTCGACCATGAACGGGACGTCGCCCGCGCGCGGCCAGGAGTCGAAAACCAGCCGGTTTCTCCCGGGCTCCAGGCGGATGTAATACGCCGATTCCAGGTCGCTCGTGGCGCGCAGCATGAGTCCGCAGCCTCGCGTGTGCTCGTCGAATTGCACGCGCGCTTCGATCTTGCACCGCCGCGGCATGCGGCCGGCCGGCGCACAGCCGAAGGAATCCGGCGCCAGAATGCGCACGGAATCCCGGCCGATCCGGCAGTCCCGGAGGCCGGGCCGGAACTGGAAAGGCGCCGGAGTCGAGAAGGCTGCGTCCACTGTGTGGGGCACGCTCACGCACAGCGAGCCGTCCGGCTCCTGCACGACTTCATGCACCACCAGGTTGCCGCCCCAGTTCCAACGGCGGTAGTCCTTGGATTCCTCGCGCGTCGGGTTCCAGCCGAAGACGAACCGGCGGCGGCCGTCGGAGGCTGTCTTGGCGGCGTAGAACGCCCGCCCGTCGAACGTGTCGTTTTCCGGCGCCAGCCAAGGGCCTTTCAGCGAGCGGCTCATGCGATAGTGCGTCACGCTGCGTTCGGTGAACGTGGAGTACACCAGGTACCACCAATCCCCCATACGGAACAGATCGGGACACTCGTGGGTATAGTAGAGGCCGGGCGCCCAGAAGGGCTCGCGCACCTGCCAGGTCCGGAGGTCGCGGGAAGCGCACAGCGCCGTGCATCCCCGCCGCCGGGAAGGACCTGCCTTGAGCCGGGCGGCCGTCAGCATCCAGTATTCCCGCGCTTCTTCATTCCAGAACACGAAGGGGTCGCGCCAGTCGTGCGGCTCGAAGGCCGCCTGAGGGGCGTAGAAGGTATCCGCGGGGATCTTGGTCCAATGCAGGAGATCGTCGCTCACCGCGTGCATGATGCCCTGCTCCGGCCTCCCCTGCGCGCGGAAATACGGATTATGGCCGGTATAGAAGATGTGGTAGCGGCCCAGCGCTTCGATCACGGAGCCCGTAAACACATACAGGTCCTGATCCTGTTTGCCGCCGCGGGGAAGCATTTCGCCGTGCTCGGTGAAGTGCACGAAATCATCCGTGCTGATCTGGTACCAGGGGGTACCCTCGCCGAACTTCTCTTTGTTGCGCCAGTCCAACAGGTAGAACAGCCGGAACCTGCTCTGGCTGTAGAACGGGATGAAGTCGGCGGCCCAGGCGCCGGCAGGGCGGTAGAAGAATTCCCGGTCCCGAGTCTCCTGTCCCGGCGCCTGCGAGCGGGCGGCCTGAACGCCGCCGAGGAGGGCGGCGGCGGTCTGCTGATGGAATCGTCTGCGTGTCATAGGCGTCTTTCCGGCCTGGCTCAGAGACGGGACTGTAACACATTTCTCCTGTCTGTGTTCCATGGCCGCAAGCCCCCGTGCCGGGAGTGAACCTGTTACAATGCTTCTCGATTTCCGGCTTCTCATCATCGCGTCGGAGGGGTGGCATGCTCCGCTCGACCGTCCGGCTGGCCCTCGTGTTGGCGCCGTTGCTGGCCCTAACCCGGTTCTCCCTTGCGCAAGACGTTCAAACCGTTTCCCTCTTTCGCCGACCTTCTGCATACTCCGGGTGTTTTGTATGCGGCCGACTCGGTTCACCAGACTTCGGACGGCGGCTATATCATCGCCGGCGGCGTGACTACGTCGGTGATGGCGATCCTGGTAGTCAAGCTTGACTCTTCCGGTCACGTCGCCTGGCAAAACCAGTACACCTAGCGGGGCAAGCGGCCTCGGGAGTCTTCATCCGCCAGGTTCCCACTGGCTATATCCTGGCCGCGCAAATGGGGCCGGCAGTTGGCAATCAGGTCATTCTGGTGCTCAGTCTCGACCCTTCGGGCCAGCTCCGGTGGGAAAAGACGTATCCCACGGGAGGATTCGCAGGCGCCCTTCTTTGGACGCTCGAGCCGGCCACGGACGGCAATTACCTGCTGGGCGCCAAGAACTACGACGATAACCGGTTTCCCATACCACCCGCTTGGGTCCTGAAACTGGATGCCGCCGGTAATGTGCTCTGGCAAAAGGTATTCGGGATTCAGCCGGAACAAATACATGCGACCCCCGATGCCGGAGCGATTCTGACCGGCTTTCCGGTGTGCGCTCCGGTGTGCAATCAGACCATCCTCAAGCTGGATGCCGCCGGAAATATCGCCTGGCAAAAGCAGTATGTGTTCGGCTCCAACACGGGCTTGGATTCGGCCCGGCCGAGCGCCGATGGGGGGTACCTCGTGACTGGCACCTACGCCGTGGGTACGGGATACAACGCGCTGCTGATGAAACTCGATTCCAGCGGCAATGTGGCATGGCAGCGCGGCTACACCTCGAGTGTGTGCACGAGTATCGGGGCAGGGGATATCCTGCCGGTAGCGGGCGGCGGGGCCCTTATGTCTGTCGGCTGCGGCTACAACACGATCGTAAAGCTGGATCAGAGTGGCGCGATTCAGTGGCAGGAATCGCTCAAGTACCAACAAATCAGCCTGGTTCTTTATCTCGGCGCATTTTCGCCGACCCTGGATGGGGGTTACGTGACCGCGGGATCGGTCGGGAGTTTGTCCGGAACTTCCGCCTTAGTGGCCCTCAAGGTGGGCCCCAACGGGGAATTGCAGCCCTGCCCGGCGATCAAGGCACAGTCGCCGGGCCTGGCGCCCACGATTCCAACCACGGTGCAGGCCAGCACCGCCTCGATCGGCACGGCGGACACGACGATCGTTCCGGGCAGCGTCAACGTGTCGGTCAGCCCCACGCAACTCATGCTCGGCAACGCCTGTCTGTACTAATGATCCGGCGCCTACAGGGGATACCGGCCGTATTCCAGGGCGGCGGCGCGCAGGGCGTTGAAGTTCTCCAGCGGCACGTAGGAGGTGATGGAGTTGCTCGAACTGACGCAGTAACCGCCGCCCGGTCCGACGGTGCGGATCCGCTCCCTGACCTCCTCGGCGACTTCGCCGGGCGTCCCGCGAGTAAGGGTGTAGCCGAGATCGATGTTGCCGATCAGGCAGACGCGATCCCCGATTTTCGCCTTGACCTCGGCGATATCCATAGCCTTTGGCTCGATGGGATGCAGGGCGTTGAAGCCGCAGCCGAGGATGTCCTCGAGCACGGGATCGAGGCGGCCATCGGAGTGATAGATGCTCGGGAGGCCATGTTCGCGCACCATGGTGCACGCCCAGCGATACCAGGGGAAGACGTATTGCCGGAAGTGCGCGGGCGCGATCATCAGAGCGTCCGAGTAAGCCAGATCGTCGGGGTGAGTGATGGCGCCGATCACGTCGCTTTTCAGGAGGCGCAGCAGGATGCGGCTTTGGATGGCCCAGACGCGGTCGTACATGCGGCGGATGAGTTCGGGCTGCTCGAACAGCGAGAAGCAGAAGGTTTCCAGGCCCATGAGGGTCCAGACGGAGGTGAAGATCCACCCCAGAAAGGCGATGACCTTCATGCCCGGGGGCAGATACTGCCGGATCTCGTCGAACATGGAGAGGTCCATCTGGTCGGGATCCGGCCAGGGGAAGCGCTCGAATTCCTCCGTGCTGGTGATGATGCCGCGCTTCTCCTCGGCCCAGGCCATGTTGCGGCTCTCGGATTCGTACACACTATAGGCGGTCTGGGTGTGGCGCATCAGGAGCGCGGGCAGATCGCCGGCGGCGTGCTTTTCGGCGGCCGAATGGCCGGGGCGAATCAGGCTGCGGACGCCCGCCTGGATGGGCACGAAATCGTATCCGGCTCGCACCCAGAACTCGACTTCGTCGCGGAGGTCAACGATGGGACGGCCGAGGAAAGCGGCTTTGACGTCCTGGTCCACGCCGAATTCAACGATCGGCACATACTCGGGCTGGCCCAGCAGGAGCAAAGTCCGGCGCAGGTTCTCGAAGTTCGGCGCGCGCGGCTGCATTACGGCGTTCATGGCTTCAGTTAGCAATATAATCCTTTAGAGGATTTGCGGCTACGATCCTCTCGGAAGGAGATGCGGCGCATGGTGAACCGGCGTGATTTCTTGGGCGCTGTGCTGAGCGCGCAGGCGTTTCGGGGCGGCGCGGAGAGCTTGCCGCTGGTGCGCGCGATCACGCACGGGCCGAAGTTCCACTGGTTCGGGTATTACGACAAGCTGGAGTTCGATCCGGCGAGTCGCTACGTGCTCGGGATGGAGGTAGGGTTCGAGAATCGCACGCCACAGCCGGAGGACGTAATCCGGGTGGGGATGGTGGATCTGGCGCGCGACAACCGCTGGATCGAACTGGGCGAGAGCCGGGCGTGGTGCTGGCAGCAGGGCTGTATGCTGCAATGGCTGCCGGGTTCGGCGAGCGAGGTGATCTGGAACGACCGCGAGGGCGATCACTTCGTCTCGCACATCCTGGACGTGAAGACGGGCAAGCGGCGGACCTTGCCCGCGCCGGTTTACGCGCTGAGCCCGGATGGGAACTGGTCGCTGGCTCCCGATTTCCGGCGGCTCCACGATACGCGCCCGGGCTACGGGTACGCGGGTGTGCCCGATCCGAACGCCGCCGTGCGGATGCCCCGGGACGCGGGCATCTGGCGGATGAATTTAAAGACCGGCGCGCATAGCCTGATTCTGCCCCTGGCGGAGATGGGCAGGTATCCGTACACGCGCGGGGATTGGAAGGACGCCAAGCACTGGTTCAACCACCTGCTGTTTTCTCCGGACGGCGCGCGCTTCAGCTTTCTGCACCGGTGGAGCACGCCGGGAACTTCGTTTACGACGCGCATGTTCACGGGCAAGCCGGACGGGAGCGATTTGTACGTGCTGGATCCGAACGGGCGCACCTCCCACTACATCTGGCGGGACCCGCGGCACATCCTGGCGTGGGCTTACCATCCGTCGCACGGGGAGCGGTTTTACCTGTTTGAGGATCGCACGGAGCGGGTGGAGGTGGTCGCGCCGGAGGTGATGCCCGTGAACGGCCACTGCACCTATTTACCAGGGAACCGGTGGATCTTGAATGACACGTATCCGGACAAGCAGGGGGAGCAGCACCCGTATCTTTATCGCGTGGCGACCGGCAGACGGTATGCGCTGGGTCATTTTCGCGTACCCGTGACGCAGTACCGGGGAGAATGGCGCTGTGATACGCATCCGCGCTTCAGCCCGGACGGGAAGAAAGTAGTGATCGATTCGGTGCATGGGGGCGAGGGGCGGCAGCTTTACCTGATCGATATCAGCGGCATTGTTACCCAGGGCTGACGGCGCTCGCTCCCACAAACCCCCGGTGTGGGCCTAACATAGGAGCATGAAATCCAAACCGAATTCTGACCAAGCTCGGGTTTCCCGCAGGGAACTGCTGGGAGGAACGCTGGCCGGCGCGGGCATCGCCTGGAGCGCCGCCGGGCAGCTTTCCGCCGCGGCTCCGCAGGCCGGAGAACACTCCTCCGTCGTGGGCATGCGCTTTGAGGCGAGAGATACGGTCCGCATGGGGCTGATCGGCTGCGGCGGCCGCGGGTCCGGCGTGCTGCGCGATTTTCTGGGGGTCGAAAACCTGACGGTCACGGCGGTGTGCGACCTGGACCGCGAGAAGGCCCTGAAGGCGCAGGCCTCCGCGGAGCGGGCCGGGCAGAAACCGCCCGCGGTGTACAGCGGCGGCGATCATGAGTTCGAAAAGCTCCTGCGGCGCGACGACCTGGACTTTGCGTATATCGCCACGCCCTGGCACTGGCACGTTCCCATGGCCGTGGCGGCCATGGAGAGCGGCAAGCACGCCTTTGTAGAGGTTCCGGCCGCCACCACCCTCGAAGACTGCTGGAAGCTGGTGAACACCTCCGAAAAGACCCGCCGGCACTGCATCATGCTCGAAAACTGCTGCTACGGGTACACCGAGCTCATGGTGCTGAACATGGTCAAGGACGGGCTGTTCGGGGATCTGCTGTACGGCGAGGGCGCCTACCTGCACGACTTGCGGCGCACCCTTTTCGAAGACCGCAGCGAAGGACTGTGGCGCCGCTTTCCCCACACGCTCCGCAATGGCAACCTGTATCCGACGCACGGACTCGGGCCGGTGGCCAATTACATGGGGATCAACCGCGGCGACCGGTTCGACTACCTCGTCTCCATGAGTACGCCTTCCAAGGGGCTGGACGCCTGGCGTGAGGCCCACGTGCCCAAGGACAGCCCCAAATGGAAGGAAAAGTACATCTGCGGCGACCTCAATAAATCCCTGATCAAGACGGCCAACGGGCTGATGGTCACGCTCCAGCACGACGTGGTCAACCCCATTCCTTACGACCGGATCAACCTGATCGCCGGGGTCAAAGGCATCTTCCGCGACTATCCTCCGCGCATTTATTTCGACGATCCGAAAGAAGAGAAATACACCACCATCGATGCCTACAAGGACAAGTACGAGCATCCGTTGTGGAAACGCCAGGGCGAACTGGCGCGCAAACTCGGCGGGCACGGCGGCATGGATTTCCTGATGGTCTACCGGCTGGTGGACTGCATGCGGAAGGGTTTGGTGCCGGATATGGACGTGTACGATGCCGCCGCCTGGAGCGCGCCGGGTCCGCTGAGCGAAGCCTCCCTGGCGCAGGGCAGCGCGCCGGTGAAATTCCCGGATTTCACCCGCGGCCGGTGGCGGGAAAAGCGCGGCTGGCTGGACTGAGGATGCCCGGAGGCCGGAGCGGCCTTGACTTCGGCGGAGAAGCGAACTAATAATCGGGCAGCATCAGATTTGCGGAGGAACACATGGTTCATCCCAACGTGCAGCCAGGTAGCCCGCCGCCGATTCCGCCCGCTCCTCTCCTGACCCGCAAGCACACCGGACATGAGCTAGGCGCGACCGAGGACCAGGTCAATATGCGAGCGACACTCCCGCAGCGCGTCGATTCGCACGGATCGAAGATCGAAGAAATGGCCGGCACGGGCGAAGTTGACGCCCAGGGCGGCTGAATCCAGAAAGAAAGACGCATTCCGCGGCCAGCGTAGCCGTATACTGTTTCGCATGAAAGCGAGACCCCTGAGCATATGGCTGTGCGCGGGGTTCCTGTCCGCCGCAGCCGCCTGGCAACACGTTCGGAGTATTTCCGCCGCCGATCGCGACACCACCACCTGGGGAGCCAACGACCCCACCTGGTCCCCGGACGGACAGCGGCTGGCCTTTTCCCTGTTCGGCAGCATCTGGCAGGTTTCCGCCGAAGGCGGCGAGGCCCGGCAGGTGACCACTTCGCCCGGATATCATGCGCATCCGGCGTGGTCTCCGAAGGGTAATGCCATCGCCTATGTGAGCGGGCCGCCGCCCGCGGGCAGGCTGCCCAATATTTCCGGCAAGCTCATGGTGGTGGATCTCGCCGGCGGAGAGGAACGCGAGATCCCGCTGCCCTATCCCACGGCGGGGACGCCTGCCTGGTCTCCGGACGGCGAGCGCCTGGTTTGCGGGCTGCTCGTGCCGAATGCCGGCTCCCTGCTGCATGAAATCCGGGTGGCCGGCGGCCAGGTGACGCAACTGCAATACCGCCCGCAGCGCAACCCCGTGGCCACCTGGACCGACGCCGCCTGGAGCCCGCGCAACGGCGAGATTTTCTTCGCCACGCAGCGCGAGAGCGCCCCGCAGGTCTGGTCTTTGCGCGAGGGCCGGCCGCCGGTTTCCATCCAACTTCCGCTGACGCGCTACCGCAGGGAGGACATCGTGCAGTTGCACTCCCTGTCGGCGCTGCCGGACGGCTCCGGGGTGATTTACTCCGGCGATGTGGTCAACGGGAAGGGAGACTACGAGTTGTACCGCGTCGGGCGTCAGGGCGGCACACCGGCTCCCATCACCAACACCGAGCGGGACGAATTCGCTCCGGCGGTCTCGCCGGACGGGAGGCGCATCGCGCACGTCTCCAACCAACTGGGCAATCTGGATCTTTTCGTCATGCCGGTTTCGGGCGGGGCGAAGACGCACGTGCAGTTGAAAGCCCTGAAGTTCCGCGGCCCCTCGGGGCGCGTGCGCGTGCGCATCCTGGACGAGAGCGGCAAGCCGTCCCCGGCGCGTCTGTACGTGCGGGCTTCGGACGGCAAAGGATACGCGCCCGCAGGCTCGCCGATCTTTTATTACGGGCTCGATCCCGGGGCCGCCCGCGAGGCTTTTTTCGTCGCCAGCGGAGACGACGAATTCCCTGCGCCCGCGGGCCGTCTGCGCCTGACGGCTCTCAAAGGAGTGGAGTACCGCATGCAGGATCGCTCGCTGGACGTGGCGCCCGGGGAGACGGCCGAGGTCACGATTCAAATGGAGCGCTGGACCAACTGGAACCAGCGCGGCTGGTACACCGGCGAAAATCACTTTCACGCCAACTATAACGGCTCGTATTATCAGCGCCCGCCGCAGTCGCTGGGATGGCTGGAGGCCGAAGACCTGAACGCGGCCAACATGATCGTGGCCAACTCGGAAGGTGCCTTCATCCACGACAAGGAATTCTTTCGCGGCGCGCCGGACCCGATTTCTCTGCCGCGTTACATCCTGTATTGGAACCAGGAATATCGCAACAGCGACCCGCTGGGCCACATGGCGTTTCTGAATCTGAAGAAGCAGGTGCCGCCGTCGTTCACCAGCGTGATCGGAAGCAACTCGCCCTACGACTTTCCTCTGAACACCATGGCGGCCATGGAGGCGCGCCGGCAGGGCGGTTTTGTCAGCTATGTGCACCCGATCGCCGGCACGCTCAACGACGTGTTCGACACGTCGCTGGGGGCCAAAGAAGCGCCTCTTACGGCCGCGTTGGGCGCCATGGACGCGATTGACATTCTGCCCTTCGGCGAGCAGGCCTACGAAATGTGGTACGCCCTGCTCAACGCGGGCTTCCGCATCCTGCCGGGCGCGGGGACCGACGTCTTCACCAACTGGAGAGGCATCAACAATATTCCCGGCGGCTCCCGGGAGTACGTGGAGGCCGGGCCGGCGTTTAGCTGGGACCGCTGGCTGGCGCGATACCGGGAGGGGCGCGTGTTCGTGACCAACGGGCCGCTCATTTCCTTCCAGGTGAACGGCCAGCCGATGGGCGCGGAGATCCGCGTCCCAGAAGGCCAGACGGTGCAGTCCCGCCTCAGCGCGGAGGTAACGGCGCAGATGCCGCTCGACACGGTGGAGTTCGTGGAGAACGGCAAGGTCATCGCCAGCGCGCAGACGGACGGCAGCACGCGCCCGGTGCGGCTGGAAAAAGAGGTCGTGGTGGACCGCAGTTCGTGGTTCGCCGTGCGCGCTGCTGGAAAGCCCGCGCGCGGCGTGGTGGGGTTCGTGCCGCGGGCGCACTCCGGCGCGATCTGGGTACGCGTGGGAGACCGGCCCGTGCTGGTGCGCGACGATGTGGAGATGATGCTTCGCTGGCTGGAACGCTTCTGGAATAACTTGGAGGAGCGCAATAACTTCGGCCCGGGCGACAACCGCGCCCGCGCGCGCAGGATGCTGGACCAGGCGTTGGCACACTATCGCGCCAAGCTGGCCGAGCTCTGACCGAACCGCGGCCGGAGGGAGCGGTATCTGCAAATCTTGGAGGGGGTATGTTTCGTAGCGCTTTGCTGCTCGTTTGTTTCGGGCTGCCAGCATGTCTCTCAGCCCAGGTGTTGCCGGTCGGCAGCGTGGATGGCACTGTGAAGGATCCTTCCGGCGCTTTGCTTACCGGCATCCAAGTTACGCTGCGCAATGTGGACACCGGCGTCAGCCGGAACACGCTCACCAACGAGAGTGGCTATTACTTCTTTCCGCTGGTGAATCCCGGGACGTATGACGTGTCCGCCGAAAAGACTGGCTTCAAAAAGGGATCCCAGCAGGTGGTGGTGCGGACAGGAATCCGCGCGACGGCGGATTTCAGCCTGGAACTGGGGGAGATCACCGAATCGGTGCAGGTAAGCGGGCAAGCGCCGCTGCTGGAGACCTCAACCGCGGCGGTCAGCCGCAACGTGCAGCAGCGGGTGGTGGCGGACATGCCCCTGCTGGCGCGCAACGTGCTGATGCTGGTCAACCTGGCGCCCGGCATCACCAACAATTCCCCGACCAACACGACCAACGGGCTCATCGACATCGACAACACGTCGTACACGTCGGCCTCGGGCGCCAACAACCGCGAGAACGAGTTCCTGATGGACGGCATTCCGAACAACGTCAGCGACCGCGTGGCGTACATTCCCACCGTGGACGACGTGGAGGAATTCACCGTGCAGACCAACCCGCTGGACGCCGAGTACGGCCACGGCGGCGGGATGTACGTAACCGTGACGACCAAGAGCGGCACCAACGATTTCCATGGGAGCCTCTGGGAGTTTCTGCGCAACGACAAGCTGAATGCGAACTATTTTTTCTCCAACAAGAACGGAAACCCGCGCCCGGTATTTCGCTTCAACCAGTACGGCCTGACGGCCGGAGGGCCGGTGGTGAAGAACAAGGTGTTCTGGTTCTTCAACTGGGAGAGCCTGCGGCAGCGCACGCCGTTTGTATACCGCTTCACGGTGCCTACGGCGCTTCAGCGGCAGGGGGATTTCTCGCAGACCTACAACGCCGCCGGCGCCTTGTTCCAGGTTGCCGATCCTTTGACCACGGCTCCCGACGGAAAGGGCGGCTATGTGCGCACGCTGTTTCCCGGCAACCGCATCCCGGCCAGCCGCATCAATCCCATCTCGGCCAACGTGCTGGCCCGGTATCCCAATCCGAACGCCGCCGGCGACCGGTTTACGGGCACCAATAACTACTACAACGTTGTTCCAGCGCCGTACGACGGCGACAATTATTCGCTGCGCATCGATCCGAACATCCAGCGGCACCGGCTGTTCGCGCGCTGGTCGCACAACCAGGGGTTTCCGGGCACCCCCACGCCCTACGATATCGGCGGCGGGGTCGGGGCGCTGGAAGGCAACAACCGGGCGCAAACCTCCATCGGGGTGAGCGACGCCTTCACCGTCAACCCCTCCATGGTCATCACCGCCCAGGCGGGCTATACGCGCTGGACCCAGGAAGGCATCCACCCCACTTTCGACATGACCACGCTGGGTTTCTCGAAATCGCTGACCAGCCTGCTGCAACAGCAGATCTTCCCGCAGTTTGTGAACTCCGACATGTATTACATCGGGGCTTCCGAGGGGCAGTGGTTCGAGCATACCAACACCTACTCGTTCAACTTCGGGGTGACCAAGATCTCCGGCAGCCACAACATGAAGTGGGGCTTCCAGGGCCAGGTGAAGCAGAACAACTCCGTGCCGGCGAACCGGCCGGGCGGGCAGTACAACTTTGATCGCGGCTTTACGCAGCCGAGCCCGTTCGTTCCGGGATCGAACCTGGGGAACGGCATCGCCAGCTTCCTGCTGGGGTATCCCAGCAACGGCTTCATTGATCTGCGGGCGTTCACGGCAACGCAGGCGCCTTTTTACGGATGGTATTTCCAGGATGATTACAAGGTCACCCCCAAGCTGACCTTGAACCTGGGCCTGCGTTACGACCTGCTGCTGGGCACCACGGAGCGGTACAACCAGAACGTGCTCGGGTTCGATCCGAATGCGTCCAATCCCATCGAAGCGGCCGCCAAGGCGGCCTATGCGGCCAATCCCATCGCGGAGCTATCGCCCGGTAATTTCAACGTGAAGGGCGGGCTGTTCTTCGCCACGCCGGACAACCGCCGCAACGTGCAGGCGGACAAGACGAATTGGGGACCGCGCATCGGGCTGGCCTACCGCATCCTGCCGCGCACGGTGCTGCGTACGGGCTTCGGGATGTTTTATTCGGAGTGGTGGCAGCCGTTCGCGAATGCCACGGGTTTCAGTTCCCAGACCCTGATGACCACGACCCTGGACGGCGGCTTGACGCCGGCCGATACGCTCGTAAACCCGTTCCCCAACGGCCTGGTGCAGCCCACCGGCTCCAGCCAGGGCCTGAAGACATTGCTGGGAACGAGCTTGAGCGTCTACGACTACTGGCGCACGAATAACCGCAACTTTCGCTGGAGTTTCGGCTTCCAGCACGAACTGGCCCGCGACATTCAGGTGGAAGTGAATTATGTAGGCCAGTACGCGGACAACCTGTTCCTCAGCACGTCCTCGGCGGATAGCGGGCGCACGATCGACCAACTCAACCAGAGCTATTACTCGCTAGGTCCGCGGCTGAACGCCCGCATTCCGAATCCCTTCAAGGGACTGATTCCGGCGCCCAGCCCCCTGGCCGGGGACACCATCACGGTTCGGCAGTTGCTGGCGCCGTATCCGGAGTTCACCGATGTCAGCCTGATCCGGAATACGGGCGGGACCAGCTACTACAACTCGCTGCAAGCGGGCGCGGCCAAGCGCATGAGCCACGGGCTGAGCGCGCAAGTGGCGTACACATTCTCGAAGCAGATCGAAACGCTGCGGTATATCGAGCCCAGCGATCCGGCGCCGTCGAAGATGATCGGCCAGTTCGACAACCCGCAGCGGGTTTCCATGGCGATCATTTACGATCTGCCGTTCGGCAAGGGCCAGCCGCTCCAATCCGGGATCCCCGCGGTGAACAAGATCATCGGCGGCTGGGAGTGGAGCACCATGTACATCTATCAGACCGGCCAGGCGGCCTTTCTGCCGGCGGCGCTGGCCACCGGCGTGAGTCCCTCGCTCAGCAACCGGAGCATCGACCACTGGTTCAACGGCGCCGCCATGACGGTGCTGCCGGCCTTCACCCCGCGCCGCATTCCCTGGGAGTGGAGCGGCTTAAGAGTTCCGGCCATCAACAACTGGGACATGGCGTTTCTCAAGAACACCATGCTGTACAAAGAGCGCGTGAAGCTGCAATTCCGGTGCGAGTTCATCAATGCGTTCAACCGGGTGTGGTTCGGCGGCCTGGACACCAACCCTACCAGCGGCACTTACACAAAGCTGACCAGCCAGGCGAACGCGCCGCGCAATATCCAGTTCGGCCTGAAGGTGATTTACTGACCTTGGGGATGCCAAGCAGGCACAAGCTGAGAATGCCGGCGCGAAGCTCACTCCTTGCGCACACCAGGGGTCGGCGGTGGCGAACCAGCGTGGTTCTGAATCGAGTCGCCCCATTTCTCAATGGCGTCCGCGAGCCGCCGTGGGTAGGTGCGCAGTGATCGGATGTCGCCGATGGCAGGATCCACAGGTTCCGGGAAAGCAATCATCGCCTGCTGTTCCGCGGCAAGAGCGCCCTTGCGGGCTGCGGCCAGCAGTCCGGCGGTCCGCGGCGAGGCAGTCCTCCAGCGCGCCGTGTGGTAATCCCGCAAAGCTTCTAGGAGCGGTTGGTACACGCGAAATAACTCTTCCAGAAACCGGAGGTCTTCCACTGTGTCCGGCTTGGGATGCGCGGCGATGGCTGCTTGCACCCGCTCGGCTCCGCGCCGGTTGAGTTGGCAGGCCAGTTGCCAGCGGCGCGCGAGGCGGCGGTGCAATTCTCCCGCCGTGACGTTGAATGCCTTCAGCGAGGCCTCATAGCCCGGCTCGGGCTCGGCCCCCCAGGTCTGTGAATCCAACAGAAGGTGATACCAGTAATCCGGCAGCGCCGTCGCATACTCCCAAATGCGGGGCAGATAGCGAGTTTTCCTGCCGGCATAGTACGGGCGGTCGGGCGGGGGCGGGGGAACGGGTACATCCGGGATATGCGCCGCGAGCCGGTAATATTCGCTCATGCGCGGCCCGGCTCCCGGTCCGTAGAGGTGCGCGCAGATGCGATCGAAAAGCTTTCCGGGCCCGTAGATTTCCGCTGGGCTGGCCGGCGTGTAGATCCATCGCTCCACGCCGCTCATCTCCGCGGCGTTGGCTGGATCGCGGTAAAACCCGGTAGACCGGGCATTCCAGGAGTATTCCGCAGCGAGCACCTCCATTGGCCCGCGGTAGGCATCGCCGGTGGCATTGTAGATCGTCCGGGCGCCCCGGTAATAGGCGTTCATGGCGGGGATACCAGTGGTCGCGTAATCGGTGAGAAAGTTCTCCGCGCCGCCGACAACGAACACGTATGCGCCGAACGGCAGGTGTCCCGCGCGCATCATGGAGTTGAACAATTCCACCCAGCGCCGGCCTCCACCCTGCTGCGGCAGAATTTCCCGGAAGCAGATCTGCACGTTTTCCGCTCTCGGAAGGAGCCGTGTTATGCTCCGCCACAATGCGAGTACCTGGCCCCAGTCCTCCGAGCGCGCGGTGGCCGGCATGTAAACGGGCGAGACGATGGTAATCTGCGTGTCGCGCGCGGCGTCGTATCCGTCATGCCGGACGCGATTCACCGCGTTAATGAGATTGCCGTAGCCGTGCGCCAGCGCTCCTGCTCCACCATCCGGAGCGATCAGCGAATCGTTCGGCCAGCGTCTGCGGCAGCGCTCGCAGCGGCCGAGCCAGGCCTTCTGGAAATCCTCGAAAACGCAGCAGTCTTCGTGATGGATGTACAGAAGACCTGGTTCGACGGCCTCCACGAAGCGGGCCAAATCTTCGGCCTTGAGCCGGTTCAGCTCTTCGTTGGAACGACAACTTCCCATGGTGCGCGGGTCGATGCCGCCCTGCCGTTCCGGAAACGCCAGGCATTGATATACCTTGCCATCCGGATACGACTCTCGGTTGAGGAAGACCGTGCCCTGGTATTCGCCGGGCCGCTGGGCAATATCGTAGGCCGCGCCATAGCCGCCATATTGGAGCAGCATGCCGCGCCGGCGCGCATATCGGTTAAGCTCGCGCATCAGCGCCGCGTATCCGGGCGGACGCTTGTCGAGCGACCAGCCGAAACCGTCGATTACGGCCACGTTGATCTTGAAGAGCGCGGCTCGATCCAACTCTTTGCGCACGAGGCGGCCGTAATCCGCCAGCCCCTGCCCCCGGTCGAGGGACCACCGATTAATCTCTGTGTTCAAAAGCCAGTCGGCGGCCGCGCGGTACGGAAAATCGGGGTAGTCCCGAATGTACGTGCCGGGCGCCTCGATGCGGCCGCCATTCTCACGCAGTAGCTGGGCCGCGGTTGCCGCCCCGTAGAGTACGCCGGCCGATCCTCCGCCCACCACCCAGATCGCATGCCCGTCGGTGCGCAGCACGTAGCTCTGCTTGCGCAACGGCGACTCTTCCAGGAGTTGGCGGTCCAGGAAATTCAACGCAACGCCCACCTCGTGCGACGCGGAATAGTCATGCAGAAAGATGCCGGCATCCATTCCCCCGATCGCGAATCGGGCATCGGGGAACGCTCGGGCGAGGAGTGTTTCGGCAACCTCCAATTCCGGGCCGGAAACGTGTACGCGAATCTCGTGCCCGGGAAAACGGACATCGGCGCCGAGCGCCTCAACGTAGTGAGGGGTTGGCAGGATGTCCATATCGGCGGCGCACAACGCCGGTAGAATCAGACCGGCCGCCAACAGCAGCCCGATTTTATGTGCGCTCATGCGTCCCCCCGCCGTATTGTATTATGATATGGTAATGTATCGCGGAAGGACCTGCCTCTGTCAAGGCGGCCGCACTCAGCCTTGCGATACCGTGCGCGGCCCAGGAGCCATCAGTGCTGCAACGGCGTACCCTTAGTTCCCAGGTCATCGATTATGTTCTCACTCTGATCAAGACCAACCAGGTCAGGCCCGGGGAAAGACTCCCTACGGAACAGCAATTGACCAGCACGCTGGGGATCAGCCGGACATGCGTCCGCGAAGCGATGAAGTCGCTGGAATCTTTGCGGGTCATCCGCGTGCGGCCCAAGGTCGGCTCCATCGTGTTGGAGCCCTCGCCCACGGCGCTGATCAGTGCGGAGCACTTCTCGGTCGCCGTGCAACAGCAACACACCGACGCGCTGCTGGAGTTTCGCAAGATCATCGAGGTCGGCCTGGCTTCCCTGGCCGCGGAAAAGGCGGATGAGAACGACATCCGCGGCATGAAAAAGGTCCTGGACGACTACCGGGACGAACTGGAAGCCGGCCAGGTCCGGACCACGACGGATATGGCCTTCCATGCCGCGCTGGCCGCGGCATCCAAGAACCCTCTCGCGATCATGGTCTGGCAGACGATTGCATCTCCCTTGCAAGAGGCCTTGCACCGCGCCATCGGTGTTCCGCACGTCGGCGAGGAGACCCTTCGCGATCACCTGAAGATCTACCAGGCCATCAAGTCGCGCAACCCCAAGAAGGCGCGTGCCGTGATGCGGGCACATCTGGATACCGCGGAACGGGTGTGGCGGATCGCCAAAGCGGGTGCCCCCGGTCACGACAGCGACAGCAGCGCCAGGGAGGCCGAGCCCAGGAAGACTCCCGGATAGCCGGCTGGCCTGAGCCGCTCGCGAAAGAAAACGGCGCCTACGGACACCGCCGGCAACAACCCTCCGCCGATCGCGACCGGGGAAACCGCGAACCCGGGCAAACCCTCGCTCCAGCGCCAAAATCATGCCGAACTGGCCCGGCAGTCTTGACAAGGGCCGGAGTTTCTGATAGGGAATATCATCATACAATAAGACATCTTCCCGAAGGAAGATGCACAGGAGGGAACCCATGAATCCGTTCCGATCTGGCTGCCCAATCCTGATCACCGCCACGCTGCTGGCGGCTGCCGCCTTCGGCCAGACCACCGCAACCATCGTCGGCGTTGTCACTGATGAAAGTGGCGCCGTCATCCCCAACTGCGCGGTCAAGGTTACCAATCAACTGACCGGTCTCTCGCGCGCGTTAATAACCGGCGCGGATGGCGCCTACATCGCCACCCAACTCCCGCCCGGCACGTACTCGGTGGAAGCCGAGGCGGCGGGCTTCAGGACCACCGTGCATGAGGGCATTGTCCTCTCGGTTCAGGACAACGCCAAAATCGATCTGCGGCTGGCGGTGGGCGCGGTTACCGAGGCTGTCACGGTGGCCGGCGCGGCGCCCCTGGTGGATGTCCGCCAGGCTTCCATCGGCGCGTTGATGGAGTCGAAGCGCATGCTGGAACTGCCGCTGAGCGGGCGCACTCCGGCTTCCCTGCTCGTGCTGATCCCGACGGTGAGCAACGTGAATGCCGGCGCGCTGCCCACCAGCTATTCGGTGGACGTCAACGTGGCTGGCGGGCGCGTCAACAACAATAACTTTCTGCTCGACAACGCGCGCTACAACTCGGTCCAATACGGCCAAGGTAATCCCTTGCCGCCGCCGGATTTCCTGTCCGAGTTCCGCGTGACTACCAACGGCTATGACGCCGAGAAGAGTCTCAGTTCGGCGGCGACCATCCAGGTGATCACGCGCTCGGGGACGAACCAGTTCCATGGCAGCCTGTTCGAGTTTCATCGCGATAACGACCTGACGGCCAGAAATTTCTTCGCTCCCTCGACGCCCTTCCTGGTGCAGAACCAGTTCGGCGGCGTGATCGGCGGCCCGGTGCGCAAGAACAAAACGTTTTTCTTCTTCGGCTACCAGGGAACCCGCATCCGCCAGTCGCAGTTTAATAACGATGCGTTTCCCCCAACCCAGGCCGAGCTGAATGGCGATTTCTCCCATTCGCGGGGAGGCCTGCCGATCGACCCCTTGACCAACCAGCCGTTCCCGGGAGGGGTGATTCCTAAAGATCGCTGGGATCCCGCCGCGGCGAAATACCTGGCCACACTGCCGCAACCGAATACGGCCGACGGCCGGTATCAGATCCTGCGCCCGACCGCCAATGACGGCACCATGATTCTGGCCCGCATCGATCACAGCCTCTTCCGCAACAACCAGATCTCCGGCCGATACTGGCGTAGCTACGGCCAGCTTGCGTCCCCCAATGGCAATGTGCCGTTTGGCACCGGCCTATATAGTCTGCAGTTCCAGAATTTCAACGTCACCGATACGCACACGTTCAGCCCGAACCTGATCAACGTGGCCACCATGGCCTGGAACCGCAAGTTCGAGACCAGCACGAACGTGAATATGCCTTTCAGCAGCCCCCAAGACGCGGGAGTGAATCTTCCGAATCCGCAAGTAACGCCCTATCCTCCCGGCGTCAGCGTTACGGGCCGGCTCTCGCTTTCGCCGCGCATCGCGGGTGTGCCACTGCGCCTGGATAACACTTACGATTTCGGGAACACGATGACCTGGATCAAGGGCCGCAGCACGTGGAAATTCGGGGGCAGCTACCATCCCATCCGCTTCGGCCCCGACCTGGCGGCCTTCGACGACGGCCGGTTCACCTTCAACGGCCAGTTCTCCAAGAACGCGCTGGCGGATTTCCTGCTCGGCAGGCCGAGTTTCCTGCAGATGCTCCGCGAACGGGAAAACCACCGCACGTATTTCCTGGATTTCTTCGTTCAGAACGACTATCGCCTCTCCAGCCGGGTGACCCTGAATCTCGGCCTGGCCTATCACTATGAAGAGCCGACCTACCAGATCGACAATCTGTCCTCCAACTTCATCCCGGGCATGCAATCGAAGAAGTTTCCGAACGCGCCCCCGGGCCTGGTCTATGCCGGGGACCCAGGCATTCCCCGGGGCATCTTCAATCCCGATAAGAACAACTTCGCGCCCCGCCTCGGCATCGCGTGGGATATGTTCGGGGACGGCAAAACCAGTTTGCGCGCCGGCTATGGCATTTTCTACCAGCCGGACATGAACGGTCTCTCGCAGTTTGTCAGCCTGAACCAGCCTTTCCTGCCCGTATTCAACCTGGACAACGTGCCGTCGTTTTCCAATCCGTTCCAAGGCCGCACGCTTGGCTTCGGGATTGTGCCGGGCGACCCGATCGAAATGTATAATCCCAAAACCGGGCAGGCAGCGTTTCTCCCCCCGGTCACCGGCTGGTCTATCGATCCTAATTTTCCGAACGCGTACACGGAGCAATACAGCGTTTCGCTGCAGCGCCAGTTGCCACAGGATATGAGCCTGGAGGCCAGTTACATCGGCAATGTCGGGCGCAAGCTCAGCCAGGGCTACCAGTTCAACCCGGCCGTGTACGGTGCGGGGGCGACGCTGGCCAATACGGAAGCGCGCCGCCGCTACTATCCTGGCCAGGTCGGCTCCATGAACCGCAACACGGCCGGGGGCAACAGTTCGTTCAACAGCTTCGCGGTCGTGTTGCGGAAGCGTTTCTCAAAATCGTACGTGGTGAACGCGAATTACACCTGGATGCGGTCGATTGACGACGCTTATGGCGTCTCGGGCTATAACGTGTACCAGAATCCGGACAACCTTGCCTCCGACCGCAGCCTCTCGGACTGGCAGCGCGAGCACGTCTTTTCCGCGTCCTGGGTTTGGGACTTGCCGAAGCTGGATAGCCTGCCATCGTTTGCCCGCCACACCATTGGGGGTTGGGAGTTCACCGGCCTGCTGCGGCTTGCCACCGGCAGTCCCTTCAACATTCTCGCGGGGCGCGACAACTCGCTCACCGCGGTGGGCGGCGACCGGCCGAACGTGACCGGCAACCCGGTGTTGCCGGCGAGCCGGCCCCGTAGTCAGTTGCTGGCGGAGTACTTCAACCCCGCCATGTTTCAGGCCAACGCTCCCGGCACGTACGGCAACCTGGGGCGGAACGCCTTGATCGGGCCGGGGGCCGCCAACGTGGACGTGGGACTTTCCAAGATCATCCACGTCTACGAGAGCCACCAGTTCGAACTGCGAGGCGAGTTCTTCGACCTGCTGAACCGGCCGAATTTCGGCAATCCGGTGGCCACCTTCGTTTCCCCGGCATTTGGGCAGATTTTGAGCGCGACCACCACACGGCAAATCCAGCTTGCTTTGAAGTACTCGTTTTGAGGGGCGGAGCAGGGGCGCGGGGATGAATGCCGGCGCGGTGGCGGTTAGCCTTCCGAATATCTGAATGAAAGGGATTCACATGACCGGGGAAGCTTTCCAGCGGAATTCGGTAAGAATGTCCAAACCGGGGTGGAACATGCGTGCCCTATTGCTGGCCGGGCTGGCTCTGGCCGCCTGGCCGCTCTGGGCTGCGGCGCGAATCGTCCCGGCGCCGCAGTACCTGGAGCCGCTTCCACAAACGATCTCGATTCCCGGCGGCGGCGCTCTGCGGATCGTTACCGGACCGGCGGCCGGCGCCCCGGCAGGGAAACTGAAGATCGCCGCAGATTTTCTTCGGCGGGAGGTGGAGCAGGCCGATCCTTCCGTCAAGATCACGGTCGCAGGCGCGAAAGAGGCGAGTGTGGCGGAGCCGGGCATCGTTCTCTGGAATTATGCGGCCGGCCGGAATCCGAAAGTGGAACTAAATTTTCTGGACCGCGAGTTGCTCGCGAGCTCCTCTCATTTCGGCCAGAGCTACGTGATCAAGGCGCCGGACGCGAAGTCGCTGTGGGTGATCGGTGCCAGCGATGAAGGAGCCTTGCTGGGCGCCATGAGCGTGCTTCAGTTAATGCATAAGTCGGCCGGCGGAGTGCAGATTGCCGGTGTTTACGTTCGGGACTATCCCGACTTCCAGTTCCGCGCCGCCGCCGATTGGCTGCTGAATGTCGAGATCAATCGCTGGGCCCTGGACCGAGGCCAGGGCGTCGAGGCCTATGCCCGTCTGTGCGAGCGCAAACTCGACGAGGCGCTGCGCTTCAAGATCAACATGGTGCTCATCGACGGATTTGGCTGGGGGCTGAAGCAGCGCTTCCCGGCGTACGGCGAGTTGATGCGCGGTTTGAACCGCTATGCGCGCGCGCGCGGTATTCGCCTGATCTACGGGGGCTACGGCGCCAGTTACGGCATCGCTTACCAGACCGGCCCGTTGTACGAGGAGGGCGACTATCTCGGCGAAGTCTTCAAGAACCGTACATCGTATCCGGACGGTCGCGTCTACCGCTGCATGGGCTTTCCGCATGCCCGCAAGGGCGTGGACCCCAGCACGCTGGGAAGCTGCCGGGGCAACGAGGATCTGAACCAGCTTAAGGCGGAGGAGTTGCGCCAGTTCGTGGCCGCGGTCGAGCCCGGGGCGCTGTACATCCATCACGAGGATTTCGGCGGCTTCAATGGCACCGAAAAGGTATGGCGGCAGCGCTGCCCATTGTGCCGGCGCCGGTGGCCGAACGATTCGCTGGCGGCCTCCGACGGAGGCGCGGGCGGGCTCGCCAACGGCTACGCGGCGCTGATCCGGGCGGTCAACAGCGTCAAGAACGCGGCCACGGGATACGACGCCGCGCGCGATTGCCAGATCATCCTGGTCTCGCCCGTCTACGTGCCGGACTCTCCTTCCTCGCAGGACTGGTCGAACGCGCTGGAGTTATGGCAGAACATCGGGCGGCACCTTCCTAAAGCCGGCAACATACAGGTTTGCTTCCGTGAGGTCTTTCCCCAGGAGTACGGAAACGAAACCTGGACCCAGGCGTTCAACCGCGCCATGCGGGCGTCCGGGCTGAATCTGGGGATTTATCTGTTCTTCGCGGGAGGGGCGGACAATTTTTTGAGCGATTATCCGCTCGCGGGCTCGCCCGCGCTCAATGCGCTGTTTCGCGGCGCGCGTTCGATGTATAACGCCAGCGGCGACTTCTACCAGGAGCCTATGGAGGTCTTCAACGCGGAATATAGCTGGAACACCCGCTCGGCGGGGTTCTACCGCTCTCCGCTCCGCAACACCGAGGCTGTGGATCTCTGGCGCCGCTACATCTACGAGGAGAATCAGCCCGCCGAACTCTTCGCACCCGGAGGCTTGTATGACGCCGCTTGCGAGCTTCTGTACGGGCCCACGGCCGGCCCCATCATGAAGGCGTATTACCGGGAATCGGCTTGGCTACCGGACCGCCAGGGGCCCGCGCCGTCAGGCGGCCGCTATTACTACGCCCGGGTGCGCAATTATCTGCCCATGACCTGGAACCGCGCCTATGCCATTCCGTCCCACTGGCGGCATCTGGCGTTGGACTCGAAGACTTGGGGACCGGAGATCAGCAATGAAGCCTACGGGGCCGCTGTCGCGGCGCTGAAGATCGACCGGCGCGAGCTGCACCGCCGGCTTGCCCGCCGCTGGCGGATGGTGAGCGAACTCAATGCCAAGGGCGCGCAATACATCGGTCAGGCGCTGGGAGCGAATCCGCTGCCGCGGTCGGTTGAGGACCTCCGCTTTCTACAGACCAGCTTCCGCGTTTACCAGCCGTTCACAGAGGCCTTGGCGCAGTTCCACATGGGAATGGAGATCTATTTTTCGCCCCAGAAGGACGTGGCCGCGATGAAACAAAATTTCGAGGAGGCTCTGGGCGAGGCGAAACAGGCCCGGCAACTGGCTGGCGCCGCCTTTCCACATCCGATCGACCCGGTGGGAGGCGAAGCCGGCGCCATCCGCACTTACTCCGGCCGGTTGACGGAAGCGATTGAAAAGATGCTGAGCGGGCTGTAGCGCGACGGGCGTAGCCAAAGCCGGCGGCGGTGCGCGAATCCTCCGAATCCGGCGCGGCGCCGGTGATCACCTCGTCTAACGCGAGGATGACCGCCTGCGACCGCCGAATATGGCGCAGGCACTCAGATCCTGCTCTCTAACAATTAGGATTGACAAAAGTCCGCCAACAACTGCAAAATTCTGAGATATCACACCAGGCGGAGGTGGAAATCTCTTGAGATCCGATCTGCATTTCCTCCCGACGGCGTGCGCGCTGCTGGTTCTGCTACCCGGCGGGCTGTTTGCCCAGGCGGTTAGCGGCACAATTCTCGGCTCCGTGCAGGATGCGAGCGGCGCCGCCATTCCCGGGGCGTCGGTCACGCTGGTCAACGCCGATACGGGCCTGACCCGCACGGTTGCGACCAATGCCTCCGGCGATTACGATGCCCCTTCGCTTCCTCCGGGCATTTACAACGTGTCGGCGGAGATGAAGGGCTTCAAGAAGGTCTCACTGGCGGGCATCCGGCTGAACGTGGATCAGAAGGCCCGGGTGGATCTGAAGCTGGAGGTGGGCGACCTGACCGAGTCGATTCAGGTCCAGGCGGCCGTCCCGCTGGTCCAGTCCGACAGCTCGGAACTGGGCGCGACGGTGAACGAATCGCAGATCAAGGAACTGCCGCTCAACGGCCGGGACTTCGTGCAGTTGACCCGCCTGATTCCGGGCGTCACCCGGGGCGTGCCGGGCTCCAACAACGACGGCGCCAGCAACGAGGGCTGGCGCATGTCTTCCACCATCGCCGCCAACGGGATGCGCACCCGGGACAACAACTTTCTGCTGGACGGCATCGACAACAACGAGTTGAACCTGAACACGGTCATCATCTTTCCGAGCGTGGATGCCATCGAGGAATTCAAGGTCCAGACCAGCACCTACTCCGCCGAGTTCGGACGCGCCAATGGCGGGGTGGTGAACATCCAGATCAAGTCCGGCACCAACCAGTTCCACGGCAGCGGATTCGAGTTCCTGCGCAACGACAAGCTGGATGCGAACGACCTGTTCAACAACAAGTTCGGGCGGGTGAAGCCATCTTTTCGGCAGAACCAGTTCGGGGGAACGCTGGGCGGCCCCATCCGCCACGACCGGACGTTTTTCTTCATGGACTACCAGGGCTGGCGGGTCCGCAACGCGCAGACTTACCTTTCGAGCGTGCCGAGCAACCTGATGCGGTCGGGAGATTTTTCGGAGCTGAATCGCGCGATCTACGATCCGCTGTCGCAGACGCCGTTTGCGGGCAACCGCATTCCGGCGTCTCGCCTCGACCCGGTGGCGCAGAATATCATCGGTCAGCTCTATCCCACGTCTAACGTACCGGGCCAGCGGACCGCGACCGGCCAGACGATCAACAATTTTCTCTACAACCCGGTTTTGCGGCGGCAGGACGATCAGTTCGACGTGAAAGTAAACCAGCGCATCTCGGACAACAACCAGTTTTTCGCGCGCTACAGCTTCGAGCGATCCGAGCAGTTCCTGCCGGCTTCGCTGCCGCACGGCGATGCCGGGGCGACCACGGGCAACGGCAACGGCCTGATCCGCACGCAAAGCCTGGCGCTCAACGATACGCACACCTTCAATGCCCGCTGGCTGAACGAATTCCGCTTCGGCCTGAACCGCTGGGGCCTGGTGTTTTCGCCGATCGACTTCGGGACGAATCTCGCCGACAAGGTCGGGCTGCCCGGCGTGAACATCAGCGATACGACTTCGGCGATGGCGCAGGTCGTCTTCAGCCCCGCCGACGTGCGCGGCCTGGGCTCGGGCGGGAATGCGCCGGAGCTGAACTACTTCACCACCTTCCAATGGCTGGACAACGTAACCTACACGCGGGGCCGGAACAGCCTGAAGTTCGGGGCGAACGTCATCCGGCGCCGTAAGAACAAGATCAACCCGGACAATTCGGTGGGCAATTTCAGTTTCGGTTCGCCGCTGACCTCGAACTGCGGCGGGATCCCCTCCGGCTGCACGATCAACCCGAATACCGGCTTTTCGGTGGCGAGCTTTATGCTGGGTTACCCGAGCAGTGTCAGCCGGGCCCTGCTGCTGGGCATCGCCGGCGAGCGGAAGTGGGAATACGGGGCCTACGTGCAGGATGACTATCGGGTGACGAAGCGACTGACCTTGAACCTCGGGCTGCGGTACGAATTCTTCTCTCCGCCGGTGGAGGTGGCCGACCGGCAGTCGAATTTCGATCCGGTGAGCGGGAGGTTCGTGGGAGCTTCGCCGAGCGCCGTGATCGCGGGGAACAAGGTGGGGCGCCCGCTGATGTATCCGTACACGCGGGATTGGGCGCCGCGCGTGGGCCTGGCCTACGACATGTTCGGCACCGGGCGCACGGTTCTGCGGGCGGGCTACGGCATCTCCTGGGATAATCCCTTCACGGGCGGCTCGGGCAGCAAGACCAAGAATCCGCCGTTTTTGCTTTCCACCGCGCTCACCACCACGCTGCTGCCGACGCTGCGTTTAGATAACGGCCTGCCGCCGCCCCCGCCGATCAGTTTCGACCAGCCGCCCCAGGGCTCGGCGCGCTCCCTGTTCGACCTCCACGACGCGGACGGGTACGCGCAGCAATGGAACGTCAATATCCAGCATCAGCTTGGCCGCGATTTCATGCTGGAGACCGCGTACGTGGGCACGCATGGGACGCACCTGATGATGAAGCAGGACATCAACCAGGCGCCCGCCACGCTGGGGGTGACCAACACGGACATCAACCGGCCCTACATCACCATCTCGCCGCTGTTGCGCGGCTTATCCGAGGTCCAGAGCCGCGGATGGTCGGTCTACCACTCGCTCCAGGTGAAAGTCACCAAGCGGTTCGCCCGGGATTTCATGATGCTGAGCTCCTATACGTTCGGAAAGGTCCTGGATATCTCGTCGGACGCTGAAAGCGGCACGCTAAACGCCTGGAATTTCAACCAGGACCGCGGCCCGGCTAACTTTGACATCAAGCATTCCTGGACCACCAGCGGGATATACGAGTTGCCGTTCGGGAAAGGCCGCCGCTTGCTCAGCGGCTTGGGCGGGGCAGCCAATTCGTTGGTGAGCGGCTGGCAGATCGACGCCATTGTTACGGTGCAGAGCGGACTGCCGTTCACGGTGGGCCAGCAGCAGGGGCTGCTCTCGACGGGCACGGGCAACCGCCCGAATCGTATCGCGTCCGGGACGCTTGCGAATCCGACGCCGGATCACTGGTTCGACCTGACCGCGTTCCGTCCCACGGCGGATAACACCGGCACCTGGGGCAATTCCGGGCGCGGCATTCTGCGGGCGCCCGGTCTGGCGCAAGCCGACCTGTCGGTGGTGAAGAACACGCGGTTCAAGGAACGCTTCGAGCACCAGTTCAAGGTGGAGATGTTCAATGCCTTGAACCATCCGCAGTTTGCCAGTCCGGGAGCCACCATCGGCACGGCCAGCGCGGGAGTGATTTCGAGCCTGCTGTACAACACCCCCATGCGGCAAATCCAGATGGCCATGAAGCTGAGCTTCTAAGCGCGCCTCAATAGAGCAGCTTCAGGGCGAACTGGATCAGGCGCGGCGAGTTCGCCTGGCTGGTCACCACTCCGAACTGTGGAGTGCCGAAGGTGAGCCCCGGGTCGCCGAAGCGCACGCGGTTGAACACATTGAAGAACTCGCCGCGGAATTGGAGGTTCATGCGGCCGTCTTTCAGGAAGCGGTTGTTCTTCACGATGCCCAGGTCCAGGTTGTTCGTGCCGTGGTCGCGGACATCGGGTAGTGTGCGCGCGGTGTTGCCGAAGGTGAAGGCGGCCGGCTGGCTGAAGACGCTGGTCTTGAACCACTGCCCCAGCCGCTGGTGCGGGTCGCCCGAGAGCGCCGCGCTCTGGCCGTTGTTGTTGGGGCGCGAACCTCCGCCGAAGGAGTTGGTCAGATTCGCGGCGGTGGAAAGGAATAGCGGCGTGCCGCTTTCCGCGGTGTAAATGCCGTTGACCTCCCAGCCGGACACGACCGGCTTGAGCTTGCCGGGGGTGCTCAGCCATCTCTTCCCGGTTCCGAAAGGCAAGGCAGTTGTGTAAGAAACCACGAGGCGCTGCGGATTATCGAAAGCGTTGAGGGAGCGGTCCAGGCGGCGGTTGTAGTTGTCCTGAAAGGCGCTCGGAGTGCCGCTCTGCTCCAGCCATCCCACCACCGCTTCCGTATCGCCGATCCCCTTGCTGACCGTATAGGAGGCCGCGACCAGCGAGTCACTGAACCTCTTGGTGAGCTTGAGCTGCATGGAATGGTAGGTAGAGGAACCGACATTGACCGCTCCCAGTGCAAGCCCGGTGAACTGCGGATATGGCCGCAGCAGTTGCCCTTGCGCGACGGTGGGCTGGGAGAGCGTGCCGATGCTGACCAGGCCGGCAAACGGGTTGGGCACCTGCCGATTGAGCGCGTTGCCCATGGCCAGGTACTGGTCGGGAAGTTGGTTGATCTGGATGGTGCCCGGCAGTCCCACGCCATGGCTGCCGGCGTAAGCGATGTCCAGGGCCAGGCTGCTGGCGAGTTGCTGCTGGACATCGAAATTCCACTGCTGCGTGTAGCCCGGGTGCTCGCCCCGAATCATGACGGTGACGCTCTGTCCCACCAGGGCGTTAGCCCCCTGGGTACTGCCGATGAGGGGGATCAGCCCGTTGGGGAAGGGATTGCTGAGGCGGTTGAAGGGCGTCACGCCGCCATCGAGCGAACTCACGAAGGGGGTGCTGATGGTGGCGATAGGATTGTTGGTGGACGTTCCGGAGGTCTCCAACCCGCCGGGGAGCCAGAATATGCCGTAACCGCCGCGGAGCACGGTCTTGGAGAGCAACTGGTAGGCGTACCCGAAGCGCGGCCCGTATTCGTGCCAGTAGGTGTCGATGGGCGCGCGAGTGCTTCCATTCACGAATCGCAGCGCGCCGGGAGCATTCAAACCAGCCTGCTGGACCAGCGGCGCGACGGTGGGGAAATTGAAATACACCTGGCGGTCGTAGCGCTCGGTGGGCGGCAGTTCCACGTCGTAACGGAAGCCCAGGTTGAGCGTCAGTTTGCGCGTCACCTTCCAGTCGTCCTGATAGAACCAGGCGAAGTACCGCCTCTCCAACGCCAGGCGCTCGCCCAATCCCAGGTTGGCCGATGCTGGTACGCCCAGCAGGAACGAGGCGACACTGTTGCCGGCCGTGGAACTGCTTTGGAAGGGATTCATGCTGGTGAAACTCGGGTTGAAGCTGAAACTGCCGGAAGAGTTGTCTACCTGCACGTCGTTGAGTTGCTGCAGGCGGAACTGGCCGCCGAACTTGAAGGCGTGCGCCCCGCGCATCCAGGTGAGTGCGCCGCTGACGTTCCAATTGTTGGCGATGCGGCGGATCTCGCTGGTAGTGAGCTTGCCCGAACTGGCCACGCCGGTGAACTGCATCCAGGGTAAGGTGTGGAACTGCTGCTGGGCCGCCAGCGAGGCGGGGAAGCCCAGAGTGGTCAGGTCGAAGCCGTCGGATTCCGGGATACGGTTGTTGCGCCACCGTCCGAAAGACGCGCGAAATTCACCCACCAGGCGCGGCGAAAACAGGGCGGTGGCGCCGAGCACGGCGGTCTGCGCGAGGTCAGACTCGTTGCCGCCAACGGTCAAAAAGTCGGTCCCGTTGCGGAACGGATCGAAGCCGCCGAGCGCGATGGACTGCGACGCATAGGTGCCGAACAGCTTCCACTTGGCGGAGAGGTTGTGATCCATACGCGTGACCACCTGGTCCTCGTTGTTGGGTTGAACGGCGGAGGTGGAGAAATTGCCTACCCCGGTGAAGCGGGCACCGGGGGCATTCGGCAGAGCCCAGATCCTCTGATTGGCGCGCAGCGCGTTCGCCACCGGATCGAACATACTCTGCGGAATCTGATTTCCGGGGAACGGGTCCCGGATAGGCGTTCCGGCCGGACCCGGGTGCGCCGAAAACGGATTGGCGATCACCACGAGGTTGCCCGCGGCGTTCAGCGTTTGCGAAAAATCGCCGGCCAGTTGGGCGGGGGTGGGCACGGTGGTCGTCAGCGCCATGGCCTGGCGCTGCCGAAAGCCTTCGAAATTGGCGAAGAAGAACGTGCGGTCGCGGCCGTCGTAGACGTGCGGCAGGAGCACCGGGCCGCCCACGGCGAAGCCGTACTGGTTGAAGGTCAGCTTGGGCCGGGCCTGCCCGGAACTGTTCTGGAAGAAATCGTTGGCATCCAGTTTGTCGTTGCGCAAAAACTCGTAAAGGGAGCCGTGCAACTGGTTGGTGCCGGACTTGATACTCACGTTCACCACGGCGCCGGAACTGCGTCCGAACTCCGCCGAATAGTTGTTGGTCTGGACGCGGAACTCCTGGGTGGCGTCCACGGGCGGGATGAGGCTGGGCGCGTTCACCAGGAACATGGTGACGGCGGCGCCATCCACGAGCATTTCGTTGGCGTCGGAAACGCCGCCGTTGGAGGAGAAATTTCCCCAGCCGGCAAAACTGCGGGTGGCCGTGTTCTGGAGGAATTGGCCCTGCGCGCGGATGCCCGGCGTCAGCGCCACGAGCGCCAGGGTGTTCCGGCCGTTGAGGGGCAATTCGGTTACCTGGCGGTTTTCGACCACCTGGCTCAGGGAACTTGTGGCCGCATCCAGCAGGGCCGCCTGTCCGGTGACTTCCACGGTTTGCGTCGCCTGCCCGACCTCCAGAGCGGGGTTCAAGGTGACGAACTGCTGCACGCGCACCTCCACCGGTTCCTGCACAAAGTGCTTGAAGCCGGGATGGTCCAGAGCCAGCCGGTATCGCCCGGGCGGCAGCGCGGTGAAGGTGTACCCACCCGCTTCGTTGCTGAGCTGCTCGCGGGAATCATTGGTGTCCAGATTGGTGAGCCGCAGGACCGCGCCGGGCACGACAGCTCCGGCCGGGTCTGTCACCGTACCGGTGATGCCTCCAGTGAAGGTTTGCGCAAAACTCGCACAAACGAAAACGAGGAGTGCTCCCCCAGGGGCAAAACATGGTCTGACGTAGCCCACATCCCCTCCTTTGGGTGACTCTATATCCCTTGCGGCGGGCGAAGTCAAGTAAATTCCCTGAAATTCCCTGAAATTCCTTAATATTGATAGACACTGCGGGCATACGAGGAAGAAATGCGAGGAAGGTGTGGAGGCCGCGGCCGGAGGGCGAGAGTTTTTGGCCGGACCGCTGTGAGGTTGGGCGGCGCCGTGCCTCACCCAACCTCGCGCCTCTATAAAGAACCGTGCAAAGCCTTTTGTTTTGCCTGCGATGAGGGATCGATCCCTTTCCCCCGCGAGCTTGTTCAAGGCTCCGGGAGACGGCAGCAACGCCTGGGACGTTGAATGGGTTGGTTCAGGACTTTGAGCCTCCTAGGTAGGCGCCTGACCCATTACCGCCGGTTGCCTCTCGGCGAGCGAGCAACTCTTTCATCCACACAGTAGCGCGCTTCTCCACGACAAGCGACAGAGATCTTCTGTAAGGGCTTGAAAAGACGGGCCTATTTTTTTTCAAAAAATTCGTGACCCGGCTATGATGGATTTGGTGCGGACTCTGGTTTTCTGTTGGCTGCTGGGCGGCCAGGCTCTTCTGCACGCAGGGGCGCGCGCGCGGGTGACGAATCAGCTCAAGCTCACGTGCACACGCTGCCATAGTTTCGACGTGGTGCGGGCGCAGCGCCTCTCGCGCGCCGAGTGGGAAGAGGAACTTGCCAAGATGAGCCGGATGGGCGCGAAGATCGAGAACCGGGAGGCAGTGCTGGACTACTTGAGCGAACACTACGGGCCCGCCCGGCTCCGGTCTGGTATAATCACCCGCAATCGGGCAGCCCATTAGGGCGGCCGGGGAGGGATGCCGTGAACTCCGAGAACCTCTCGCGACGGGAGATCGTCGAGAAATGTATCGTACGGGGGCTGCTGGTGGCCGCTGTTCCCATGTCTCAAACCAACCTGCTGGCGCTGTGGCAGAAAGGGGAAAACCAGGCCATCCGGCCGACGCCGCCGGAGGTGCTGGGACCGTTCTATAAGAAAGGCGCGCCGGATACCCCGGTGCTGCGGGGGCCGGGCGATCCGGGCTTCCCGCTGCACGTTTCCGGGCGGGTCTGCAACACGCGAGGCGACCTGGTGGAAGGCGCGCGGATCGACGTCTGGCATGCCGACTACTACGGCAAGTACGATGTGCAGGGGTACCGATACCGGGCGAAGGTGTCGCCGGACGCCAGGGGGGAGTACGCCGTAGAGACCATCATGCCCGGGCACTATCCCGACCGCCCGGCCCAGCACATCCATTACCTGATCTCGGCGCCGGGCCACAAGACGCTGGTGACGCAGGTGTACTTTGCCACCGATCCGTATTTCGAGGGGAATCCGGATCGTAACTGCCACAAGGGCGGGATCGTGCAGAACCGGGAGTCGATTCGTCCGGTGATGCTGTACGAAGGCTCCGGAGCGCCGCGGGCCGCGGTGGCTTTTGACATCGTCCTCGAAAAGGCCTGAGATGCCGGACGGCGACCGCGTGATCCGCGCCGGAGCGGAAGTCCGGCTGGTTTCCTTTTCCACGGACGGAGGGACGCTGGCGGGCGCGTGCCGCGACAGCAAAGTCCGAATCTGGGATGCGCGGTCCGGGGCTTTGCAGCGGACGGTGGACTGGAATCCGGATGACCGGCGCAGCCTCGCGCTTCCGCCAGGAGCGCGGTTATTCGCAGCGGCCGGGCCGGACAAGGTGATCCAGGTTTGGGACCTGAGGAACGGCGAACTGCTGCACCGCCTGACCGGCCACACGGAGTTGACGGGTACGCTGGCGTTCTCCGCCGATGGCGCCATGCTGGCGAGCAGCAGCGCCGCCGAGCGGGACGTGCGGCTGTGGGACCTGCCCTCCGCCAAACAGCGTTTCGTTCTTGCGGACGGCGTGGGCGGGGCCGCGAGCCTGGCGTTTTCGCCGAAGGGCGACCTGCTGGCAGGAAGCAACTACGACACGAACCTGCGCGTCTGGAGTACGCGGACGGGAGAGTTGCTGCGGACGATCGAGGATCTGCCGGTGAGTATGTTCGCGCTGGTTTTCTCCCCGGATGGGGCGTACCTGGCTTCCGCGGGGGTGGACCAGACGATTTATCTTTGGGACACGAAGCACTGGACCGTGCGGCGCAGGCTGACCGGGCAGGGCCAGATGATCTCGTGCATGGCCTTTTCGCGGGACGGAAGCCTGCTGGCGACGGGAGGCTCGGACTCGAACTCCAATCGAAACCCCACGAAGGTGATCTTCTGGGACACGGCTTCCGGAGCGGTGCTGCGGCAAGTAGCGGCGGCGCACACCGTGTCGTCGCTGGCGGTCGCGCCGGATGGGGGCAGCGTGGCTGTGGCGGATGGCCAGGATAGCGTGCAGATCTGGAAGGCGCGGGCCGGCCGGTAGGGCTTGTGGCAGAAGACCGCTCTTTCGCCCCTGCCGGGGCGGAGCCCAAGAGCGTCGCGGATAGCTGGTATCATAGAAAAATTCGTTTGTGAACCGAGCTTGAACCATGCGCAGAGTGCTGTTCTTGCTGCCTCTCCTGCTCCCCGTGGTGCTGCCAGCCCAGCATGAAAAGACCGGGGAGGAGTCCAAGAATCCTTTCATCGGGGATCCCAAGGCGATCGAAGCGGGCCGAAAGATCTTTGCCAGCGGCTGCGCCGCCTGCCACGGTCCGGAAGGCCAGGGGGGGCGGGGCCCCAACCTGCGGGAGAGCGTGTACTGGCACCCGCTGGACGATCAGACCATTTACAGCGCCATCCGGAAAGGCATCGGTGGGAACATGCCGGCGGCGAACCTATCCGAAGACCAGACCTGGCAGGTGGTGGCCTTCGTGCGCGCCTTGACCGCGCCAGCCATCGAGACGCCGCTGGCGACCGGCGATGCGAAGGCCGGCGAGGGGCTGTTCTGGGGCAGCGCGGGGTGCTCCGGGTGCCACCGGATCCTGGGGCGCGGCGGGGCGCTGGGACCGGACTTGAGCAACATCGGCGCCACACGCGCGCTTCCGGCGATCCGCGAGGCGATTCTCGATCCGGATGCCAACGGCGCGCGCGGCTATCGCAGCGCCGAGGTGCGGTTGAAGAACGGCAAGCGGCTCAGCGGGGTCGCCCGGAACTACACCAACTACTCTGTGCAACTCCAGGACCGCGACGGGAACATGCACCTGATCTCCATGCAGGATGTCAGCGAGTGGCATATCGGCAAGACGTCGCCGATGCCCAAGGACTACAAGCAGCGCCTCAGCCGGCAGGACATCGACAACCTGCTCGCTTATCTCAGCCGGCAAAGCGTCCGCGAAGTCACGCCCGAGAAAAAGACGACGGAGTAAACCTATGCGCGCGATGCCGCTATTCTTGACGCTTGCTTCCCTGGCGGGGGCGCAGGTGCGCTTCGAGGAGATCCGCAAGGGACCCGCGGAGAACTGGCTGACCTATGCCGGGGATTATCAGGGCACGCGGCACAGCGCTCTGCGGCAGATCACCACGGAAAACGCCCGGTCGCTGGTGCCGAAGTGGGTCTATCACATGCCGAAGGCCAACGGCTTGCGGACCTGCCCGCTCGTCTACGACGGCATCATGTACGTGACCGACAGCAACGTGATCCGGGCGCTGGACGCGCGTACCGGACGGCTGATCTGGGAGTTCAAGGACACGCGTTCCAAGAAAGAGGGCGCCAACCGCGGCGCAGCCCTTCTGGGGGACCGGGTCTTCTTCGTGACCGCGGACATTCATCTGGTGGCGCTCGACCGGCGCAACGGCGCGCTACTGTGGGAAAAGAAGTACGGCAATGTCGAGGACGGCATGTTTGCCAGCGCCGCGCCCCTGGTGGTGAAGGACCGCGTGATTGTGGGAGTAGCCAACGGCGATAACGGCATGCGCGGATACGTCTCGGCTCTGTCGGCTTCCACCGGGGAGGAACTCTGGCGGACCTACACGGTACCCAAGCGCGGGGAGCCGGGCTCGGAGACCTGGGGCAACTACATCGAATACGGCGGCGGGGCCACGTGGCTTTCCGGCACCTACGACCCGGAACTAAACCTGCTTTACTGGACCACGGGTAACCCCTGGCCGGACTTCTACGGCGGGGACCGGGGAGGCGACAACCTGTACACCTGCTCGCTGCTGGCGCTGGACGCGGACACCGGCAAAATGAAGTGGTATTTCCAGTTCACGCCGCACGACACGCACGATTGGGACGCCCAGGCCTGGCCCGTGCTGGTGGACCTGCCCTACGAGGGCCGGCCGCGCAAGCTGGTGCTACACGCCAATCGCAACGGTTTCCTGTACGTGCTGGACCGCGTGACCGGGGAATACTTGCGGTCGAGCAAGATCGTGGATCTGCTGGACTGGGCCAAGGGTATCGACGACAAAGGCCGGCCGGTGCGGGTTCCGGGGAAGGATCCGACGCCCAACGGGAACCGCATCTGCCCCAGCGTGCGCGGAGCGACCAACTGGATGTCGCCGACTTTCGATCCGGCCACGGGCTGGTTGTACGTGGTGACGCTGGAGCAATGCGATATTTACGCGAGCTCCTCGAAGGCGCCCGAACCGAAGAAGAACTTTTCCGGCGGCGGCGCCGGGCCCAAACCGGCGGACGTGGGCCAATTTTTCCTGCGGGCGTTCGATCCGAAGACCGGGGAGCGGAAGTGGGAGTATCCCATGACTGGTCCGGGCGAATCCTGGGCGGGGACCGTCTCGACGGCGGGCGGGGTGGTGTTCTTCGGAGACGATGACGGGCAGCTTGTGGCCGTGGATGCGCGGACCGGCAAGCATCTCTGGCACTTCCAAATGGGCGAAGGCCTGACGGCTTCGCCCATGACCTATGCCGCGGGCGGCAGGCAGTACGTGGCCATCGCCTCGGCGACGGCCATCTTCTCGTTCGGCTTGTTCGAGCCGCAGACTTCGGTGCCGGTACCGGCTTCGCAGTGAGAATCGGAATGAGCGGCCGGGGTTGGTTCATGGGGCTGCTCGTAGCCATCGCCGCGTCCGGGGCGCAAAGCGAGAAAGTGCGCAACGAGCGGGTGGCGGTGGTGGAGGTTACGCTGCGGCCGGGCGAGGCGGCATCGGTGGCAGGCGACTATCCGAGCGTGACGGTGTACTTCACGTCAGGCATCGTGGCGGCCGCCGCCGGGGGAGGGACGCCGCAGAGCGAGACCGTGCGGCGTGGCGAGGCGGTGTTCCGGGCGGCGCAGGCGCGTGTTGAGCGCAACAGCGGCGCCTCCGTGCTGCACTTCGCGCGGGTCGAGTTCCTGGGATCGGGCGGGGCGGAGACATGGGGCTCCAGCGGGCTCTCGCCGCATTACCAGGTACTCCTCGAAAACCAATACACGCGGGTTTATGACATCCGGATTCCGGCGCACACGGCGGAGCCGCGGCACACGCACAAAGACCGCGTAGTGATCTGCCTTTCGGGCGCGCAACTGCGGCACCTGATGCCGGATGGCCGCCAGGAGGACTCCACGCTGAAGACCGGCGAGATCGCGTGGCGCCGCGGGAGCACGCACATCGGGCAGAATCTGGGGAATACGGATTTGTGGGTGATTGCCGTGGAGCCGAAGTAAGCCGGGTGCTTAGCGGAAGCGGGTCAGGCGGAGGGGCTCCAGGGGCAGGGACGGCGGCGTGCCGGCGATCATTTCGCTGACCAGCTTTCCGGTGACCGGTCCCAGGGTGTAGCCGAGCATGGCGTGGCCGGAGGCCAGCAAGACGTGCGGATGCCCGGGAAGCCGGTCCACGATGGGGATGCCGTCGGGAGTGCAGGGGCGCAGCCCGCACCAGCGCTCGAGGTTGCGCGGTTCCCTCAAGGGGTGCAGGATTTCGCGGCCGGACCGCACGGCCGCCTCGGCGCGGGTCTCATTCATGCGCAGGTCCATGCCGGCGAATTCCAGCGTGCCGGCGAAACGCAGGCGGTCGCCGATAGGCGTGACGACCATCTTGCGCTCATTGTGCCCTACGGGAATTTTCGGTCCGCCCTCCGGCCGGGCCATGGTGACGCTGTAGCCCTTGGCGGGCTGAATGGGAATGCGGATGCCTAGCTGCCGCGTCAGTTGGGTGGACCAGGAACCGGAGGCGATCACGGCGTGGCGGCCGGCGAATTCTCCGCGGCTGGTGGCCACGGTTACTTTGCCCGGGCTCTCGGCCCGCAGACCCGAGACGGATACGCCGGTGTGAACGGCCACGCCGAGTTTCGGCAGGATGCGTGCCAGGCCTGTGACGAAGAGATACGAATCGCCGTGGGCATCTTCCGGGTAATAGAGCGCGCCGCGGACGGTTTCGAGCACCGCCGGCTCCAGGGCGTGGGTCTCGGGGCCGGTGAGGGCGCGAGATTCGAAGCCGTGCCGGGCCAACAGCTCCGCGCTGTGTTTGGTTTTTTCGAAACCGGCATCCGTGGAACTGACGTAGAGGATCCCGCGCCGTTCGTAGTGAAATTGGAGGTCTTCGGCGCGCGCCACCTCCTCGAAAAGAGTGAGGCTGGCGCGGCACAGATCGCGCAGAACCGGAATGCCGCGGAGCATCGGCTCCGTCCGGCAATAGCCCGCGAATTGAAGCAGCCAGGCGGCCAGGCGGAAGTCCGGGCGGGCGCGGATCAGCAGAGGGCTGTCCTCCTTCAGCATCCACTTGAGGGCCTGCCGGATCACGCCGGGAGCGGGCAGAGGCACGGCATGGCTGGGCGTGATCAGGCACGCATTGCCGAAGGAACAACCGGAACAGACCTCGCCTTTTTCGAGCAGCGCGACGGCCATTCCGCTCTTCGCGAGATAGTAGGCGCAGCATACGCCGATCACCCCAGCGCCGATGATGACGACATCCGCGGTGTTATCGATGGCGGCCTCCCGTTGCTCAGTTCAAGTGTATTCGATCGGATGCGGCCGCGGAGCAAGCCGCGACGCTGGCCTGCGTGCTACGCTAATGCCGATTACCGCGATGCGCCCTTTTCTGATCGGCATTGCCGGTCCGTCCTGCTCCGGAAAGACCGATTTCGCGAAGGCCCTGGCGCTTTCGCTGCCCGGCGCGGCCGTCATCGTGCCGCTCGATTCCTACTACCGGCGGCTGGATCACCTGACGTATGCGGAGCGGTGCCAGGTGAATTTCGATCACCCGGATGCGCTGGACTGGCCGCTGATCGTGGAGCACGTGGAGCGGCTGGCCCGGGGCGAGAGGATCGAGGAGCCGGTCTATCTGTTCGATCAGCACACCCGCGCCGCGCGGGCGCAAACGATTCTTCCCGCCCCCTACACGCTTTTAGAGGGCTTGTTCACGCTGCACAGCGAGCGCGTGCGGAATCTGCTCGGGCTGAAGATCTACATCTCGACGCGGGATGAAGTCTGTTTCGAGCGCCGCAAGCGGCGGGACGTCGAGGAGCGCGGGCGGACGCTCGAATCGGTCGAGTGGCAATACAACACGACGGTGCGGTCGATGGCGGCCGAGTACGTGCTGCCCACGCGCCGCTGGGCGGATGTGGTGGTCAGCGGCGAGGAGCCGATCGCGCGTGGGTTGTCGAACGTGCATCATTATCTCGGGACGCTGCCGGGGGGAAGCAGCGCCCCGCAGATGGCGACGGATGGCGGCAACGCCGGCTGAGGCATGACGGTTCCCTCCGCGGCTGCTCCCAGCCGGATTCGCCCGGGCGATCCCACGCGCGTCCGCTACCTGGTGGTCCTCCTGCTCGGACTGGCCGCTTTTTGCGCCTACCTGACACGGGTTTGTATTTCGACTGCCGCCACGACCATCCAAAGTGAGCTGGGTTTAAGCAACGAGCGCATGGGAAGCGTGTTTGCCGCGTTTTCGCTGGGGTATTTCCTCTTTCAAGCGCCTGGCGGATGGCTGGGTAACCGGTTCGGCTGCCGGGCCGCACTGCCGGCGCTGAGCGTTGCCTGGTCGCTGTGCACTTTGTGGAGCGGCGCGGCGCACTCTGTGGGGAGCCTGTGGTCAGCGCGCCTGGGGTTCGGGCTGGCCCAGGCCGGCCTGGTGCCGTGCTGCTCGAAGGTGCTGGCGGACTGGATTCCGGAGAGCGGCCGGGGCACGGCCAGCGCCCTGGTGGCGAGCAGCATGTCGGTGGGGGCGGTGCTGGCCAGCGGCCTGACGGCCTGGCTGCTGCCGGCGGCCGGCTGGCGGCCGGTCTTCGCCCTGTACTCCCTGGCGGGAGTCGTTTGGGCGATCCTCTTTTTCGCCGTGTTCCGCGACCGGCCGGAGGAGCACCCGTGGGTGAACGCCTCTGAAGCAGGGCTGATCGAGGCAGGCCGCCCGCCACACGAAGTCCGGGCGGATGGCGCCGCTCCGGCTGACCGGAGGACAGGCCTGGCGGTGGCGCGGGCCATGCTGCGCAGTCCCAGTCTATGGGCGATCTGCAGCCAGTCGCTGTTCCGATCGTTCGGCTATGCCTTTTTCATCACGTGGTTTCCGGCGTACCTGCAGTATGCGCACGCTTTGCGGGTGACTGAAGCCGGGATGCTGACCATGATTCCTCTGGCCGGTGTGGTGGCGGGGTCGCTGGCGGGTGGGGTCATTGTCGACCGGATCATGCGGCGGACCGGCAGCAAGCGCTTGAGCCGCTCGGGGACTGCAACCGCCGCCATGGTGCTGTGCGGCGCGGCGACGCTGGCGGCCGCGTGGGCCCGCAGCCCCCTGGGAGCGGTACTGGTCATCAGCTTCGGCTCTTTTTTCATGGGGGTCTCCGGCCCTTGCGCCTGGGCCGGCACCATGGACATCAGCGGGCGGTACACGGCCATCGTCTTTGCACTGATGAATATGGCCGGCGTGGTGGGAGACATGACCTCCCCCGTGGCCGTAGGGTACCTGTTTAGCTATGTGCAACAGTCCGCGGGCGACTGGAACTGGATTCTGTTCCTGTTCGCCGGAATTTATGGGGCGGCTGCGTTAAGCTGGGCCGTGCTGGATCCCAGCCGGCCCGCCGCCGGAAGTGAGGTGACGCCATCTTAGCCGGATACGTGAGCGATGAAAATTATCTCGCCTTGAGCGATGTGCTGCTGGAGTTTCGCAGCGGGGCAGTCTCGGTGGAAGCCCGCTCGCGGGCGTCCGGCGCGGTGTATGCCGATCTGCCGCCGGGCCGCTACGAGGTCACGCTGGCCAAGGCGGGCTTCAGCCCGAAGCGCGTACAGGTCGAAATCGGGAATGGTGTGCCCTACCAGTTTCGCCTGCTCTCGATCCGCCTGCTGGGCTACGCCTGGCCGAAGTGGGCGGCCGCCGGCAGCCGCGCGGAGTTTCGCGTGCATTCGCCGGAGGCTTACAAGCTGGGGCTGTGGAGATACGGCGCGCGCAAGGATTTCATCCGCAACCTGGGCTGGTACGACGATCACGGGCCGCGGCCGACGCTTCAGATCACTCCGGACGGCGACTGGGTGGCGGGCGGGATTCAGTGGAACCAGACCGGTTACAACCTGCAATGGCACCGCCAACTGGTGACGGCGCCGGAGCCCAGCGGGCTGTATTACTTCCACGCCCGCACGGAATCCGGCGGGTTCTTTTCGTTTCCCTGGATTGTGCAGCCGGCGGCGCCCCGGACGAGCCTCGCGGTGCTGGCCTCCAATATCACCTGGAACGCCTACAACCACTTCGGCGGCCGCAGCAATTACGTGAACCAGGACGGTCTTCCCGCGCGGCCGGTGGTGCACGCCCGCCAGGACGTGGCGCGCTTTACGCAGCCGGGCACGTGGCCGTATGAAGAGACCTCCGCGCCGATTTCTTTCGAGCGGCCGGAATTGTTCAACGTGGTTCCAGAGGATGCCCGTATCAGCGATCCGGTGGAAGGCCGGCTGGCGTCCGCCATGGCGCCCGCCGAATGGCGCCTGCTGGGCTGGCTGGAGCGTGAAGGCTTTGCGTACGATCTGTATTCGGAAACCGAACTGCACTTCGGGCGCCTGCCGCTGGATGCGTATCGGGTGCTGGTGCTGAATACACACCCGGAGTATTGGTCGGCGGAGATGTATTTTCGGGTGAAGGAGTGGGTCTTCGAGCGGGGTGGCCGGCTGCTTTACCTGGGCGGCTGCGGCATGCTGGCGGAAGTGGAGTTTACCGACGAATTCACGATGCTCTGCCGGCGGGAAGGCGACGCCAAGCATCGCCAGGAATCCCAAGCCCGGCTGCTGGGGGTGGAATACAGCCATTCCGGCTACCAGTCCGGCGCGCCCTACGTGGTGATGGACGAACGCCACTGGGCCTTTGCCGGAACCGGCCTGGGCCGCGGCGACCGCTTCGGTCATCTCAGCCTGCACGAACGCTGTCCCGGGGGCGCCTCGGGCCATGAACTGGACAAGATTTCGAAGGATTCCCCGGCGAACCTGCGCCACCTGGCCAAAGGCGACAATCCGGAAGCCAGCGGCGCGGACCTGGTCTTCTTCGAGACCGCGGGCGGGGGAGCGGTGTTCTCCGCCGGCTCGCTGTGTTGGACGCTCTCGATTATCGTCGATCCGCTGGTTTCCCGGATCACCGCCAACGTCCTCAGGCGGTTCCTGGAGTAACGCCGCAGATCGCCACAAGGTTTTGGGGAAACTGCTATCCTGTGCGCGGATGCATGGTGAACATGCGCCGGCTAAGGAGGTCATAGAGTGCGCCTGGCGAGCGGTAAGATTCTGGCGTGCATGGTCCTGCTATGGGCCGCCTGCGCGCCGCGGGGGAGCGCCGCCGAGCAGGAGAGCGCGGAGGCGCCGGGCATTACGCGGATCGAATCCAACGTGCCCGTAGCTCCTCCGGGATGGGCCGCCCTGGAGCGGCGCCTGATCGACGTGCTGAGCCGTGCCGCCCTGGACTATACGGCGCGCTACACGCGCAGCGGAGGCACGCTGATCTGGAAGACCAGCGGCGGCGCTTCACTCGACGATCTGCCCGAGAGCTTCTACAATCTGCCCCTGCTCTATGCCCTGGGCGGCGACGCGCGGCTGCGCGAGGTCTCTTTCCGGGAATGGAACGCCACCACGCGGCAGCTTACCTACGACTTCGGTGTCCTGCACCACGAGTTCGCCAAGCAAGGCGACTGGTTTCACCTGGGCGAGGGCATGCTGTACTTCTATTTCCTGGGCCTGGCGGATCCCACGGACCACGAAAACGTCGCGCGAGCCAAGCGATTTGCCGGCCTGTACCTGAACGAAGAGCCGGAAGCTCCCAATTATGATGCGAAGCTCAGGTTGATCCGTTCTCCGCATACCGGCAGCCTGGGTCCGGCCTTCGGGGATCCGCAGAAGGCCGCGCCGTATGGCTGGTCCAAGGGGATGGCGACCTATGGTCTTCCCCTGGAGGATTTGCCGGGAATCCGCAGCATGGAGGACCTGAAGGACCCGGAGAACGCCCGCCGCATGGGTCGGGCCATGGCGGAGCGGATGCTGCGCGGGGATGTGCCGGCCAACCTGTCCGCCACCGCGCTGGTAGCCAACGCCTACCTCTACACCGGCGAGCGTAAGTATGCGGAATGGGTGAAGAATTACGTGGAAGCATGGATTGAGAGGACCCGGCAGAACGGCGGCATCACGCCGGACAATATCGGCTTATCGGGGAAAGCCGGCGAGTACCAGAACGGGAAGTGGTGGGGCGGGCAATACGGCTGGCACTGGCCGCACGGCTATTACAGCATCGGCATGGCGTTGCAGATCGGCGGAGCCACGGCCATGCTGGTGTCGGGAGGCGACGCGCACTACCTGGAGTTGCCGCGCTCGAACATGGACCACTTGATCGCCCTGGGGAAGACGGTCAACGGGGCATTCCTGGTCCCGTACAAAAAGGGAGATCGCGGCTGGTACGCGTTCCAGCCCATTGACCGCTCGCTGCCTGCCTCGCTTTGGTACCTCTCCCAGAGTCCGGCGGACTGGCAGCGGCTGGAAACGCTGCGCCTGGCGAGCACCCAAGACTGGAATATCGCCACGCAGTCGCCCTACCCGAATCGCGGATATGCGTCGCTGCCGGAGCCGCGCGAGGATTGCTGGAACTGCGACGTGGAGGGTCTGGCCGACTGGAACAAGGTCGCCAACATTCGCAACAAAGAGGACCGCAGCCACGAGGGGCCCTGGCTGCGCTTTCTGGCCGGCGCGAATCCGGATTATCCGGAAAAGATTCTGCGGGAGAGCTACGGCCAGGCGGCCTGGAAGCTGGACCAGATCCGGCGCAACGTTCTGCTGCTGGAATACGACCCGCGGGGAACGGAGAAGATCGACCCGGCGGAGGCAACGCTGACGCACGTACACGAGCATCACTGGCAGACCATCAACCCGGTGACTACCGAGGCGCTGGTGCAGCTCACCCTGGGCGCGCCGCAGATCATGTACAACGGCGGCCTGCTGCACGCCACCGTGCGCTATTTCGATCCGGCGCGGCGGCGGCCCGGGCTTCCCCCGGACGTGGCGGCGCTGGTGACCCGCGTGGAGGCGAATCGAGCGGTGCTCGAGCTGATCAACCTGAGTCCGTTTGAAACCCGCGAGGTGATCGTGCAGGGGGGCGCTTTCGGCGAGCACCAGTTCACAAGGGTGAAATACCAGGTGCGCACGGATCCCGAGCCACTGCAGCCGGACCACTTCGCCCGCCCGGCTTTCACCCTCGCGGAGCGCAGTGTGGACGTAAACCGCAAATTCTTCGCCGTGCGGCTTGCGCCGGGCACCGGACTAACCCTGGAGTTGGGCATGCGGCGGTTCGCCAACCGCCCCAGCTATGCGTTTCCCTGGCACGGAGATGCCATTCCGATCGAATGATCGAAATCAGGATTGGGGTGCGGCGGAGGGATGCTTCGCCAGAAACGATTCGGCCGTGCGCGTAAACGCGACGTCCATCATCTGCCGGATCTTTTCGGCTTCCGCGATGCGGGACGCGACCAGGTGGTACGAGTGCGAGGCGGCGAGCAGAGTCTCGGTCGCCTGCCGGCTGCTACCGGAAAGACCGTACTCGCGCAACCGCGGCAGTTCGCAGGTGAGCGCCTCGATGCACAGCTCCCTGGCTTCCGGGTGTATGCCGGCCCGCGGCTCGATTTCCCGGAACTTCTGTTCCAGGTGGTCGATCTGCAATTGGAGCAGCGGATCCATATTAAATGCCGCCGGAATTCGGGTGCCCACTCCGCACAAAAAGCAAACGAAATTCAGCGCAATACTTCTTATAGTGTACCGCAAGCCAGGTCAGGGCCGCAGGCCCCCCGCACCCGGGAATGTAGGGCTATAATTTCGAGATGAAATTGTGCTCCCGCCGCGATTTGCTGAGTGTATCCGCCCTCACGGTTTTGGCCGGACGCCTACGGGCCATGCCGCTCGCGCAGATCCGGCTGGGCGTGACCACCGACGAGATTGATGAAGATGTTCTCGCCGCGGTGCGCTTCCTGCGCGAGTTTGGCCTGAAGTGGGCCGAAGTGCGCTCGATCTGGAACCAGTACAACACCGTGCAGCCGCTGGAGAAGATCCGCGAGGCGCAGGCCATCTTCGCGGAGCACGGGGTGCGGGTGTCCATCGAAGGCACGCCGTTTTTCAAGGTTCCGCTGCCGGCGGAGACGGGCGAGGGCCGGCGCGCGCTCGACGCGCAATGGGAGGTGCTGAACGCGGCCATGGAGCGCGCCAGGATCTTCGGCACGGACAAGGTCCGCGTGTTCGGGTTCACGTATGCGGCCGGGCAGGCGCCGGACCGAGGCGCCTATCCCCGCATTTACGAGCTGGTACGCGAGGCCGCGCGGCGCGCCAGGGCTCGCGGTCTGCGGCTGGCGCTGGAGAACGTGGGGAGCAGCTATATTTCGACCGGCGCCGAAGCAGCCGAGTTGCTCGCCCACGTCAAGGAGGAGAACCTCGGACTCACCTGGGATCCGAACAATGCGGGCGCCTCGGGGGAGCGATCCTTCCCGGACGGCTACCGCAAGCTGGATCCCGCGCGAATTTTTCACGTCCACCTGCGGGACTATCGCCACCGGCCGGACGGCAAGGTGGAATGGGCGGCGGTGGGCAGCGGAGAGTTCGACAACCTGGGCCAGATCCGCGCCCTGCTGAAGGACGGCTATCAGGGAACCTTCACGCTGGAGACTCACTGGAAGAGCCCGCGGGGCAAGGCGTATGCCAGCCGGACTTCCCTTCAGGCGCTGCTCCAGGTGATCGAGCAGGTCTGAGCGGCGCCGTGGTACGCATTCTGCTCGCCGGCTGGCTGGTGGTGGTTCCCCTTGCCGGCCAGAACCTGGAGATTCACTCGGAGTTCCTGCGGGTGGATCCCCGAGGCGAGGTGCTGCTCTCCGACCAGACCCCCGAACCACGCGAACTGCTCTCGCCGGCGCTGGTCCGAAACGGCTTTGCGTCTTTCCACATCGTGGTGCGCGCGGAGCGGGCGAATTACTTTCTGTTTGTGGGCACGAATCCGCCGGGCGAGTTACGTACCAGCGTGTATAAGGAGGAATTCGCCGAGGTGAACGGCGCCTGGATTCCCGACGCCCTGAAGCCTGTGCGGCTGCCGGATTTCGGCGTGCTGCCGGATCCGGAAGCAGCCATCCCGGGCCAGACGGCGCGGGCCTACCTGCTGGACATCTGGGCGCCGCCCGAGACACCTCCCGGCAGGCTGCGCCTGGAGATCCAGTTGAAGGCCGGCGGCTGGACGATCTGGCCGATGGAACTGCGCATCCTGCCCGCGGTGGTACCCGAGGCGCGCCGCCGGTCCAGGCAGCCGCTTCCGGCGATCGACCGGCCCTCGGACGAAGCGGCGGCGGACGTTCTGCTGGAGTTTCTGGAGAGCCGGGGGAAACAGCCTGCCGCCCGCGAGGAGGCTCCGGACTTCAACGCGCCGGGCACGCTGCGGGAGGTGGTCCGCCGGAATGCCGAGCAGGACTTGACGCTGGCCGGATCGCTGGATGTCGAAGGCCTCATCCCCCGGCTGAAGCAGCAAGTCGCGGCGAACGGCGGCGGCAGCGAATGGTATTTGCACGTCCGCGACCTGATCTACCGCCTGTGTTCCGCCGAAGCGCCGGGGCGCCCGTGAGGCGTGCGGCGAATTTCGGAGGCAGGGAACTGGTAGGATGACCAACGAGGCCATGCGAAGACGAGACCTGTTGCGTTCCTGTGCGGCCGTTCCCCTCGGGCTTGCAGCCGGGGGCCCCGCCGCGGCCCGTTACGAGCCGACCTGGGATTCCATCGACCGCCGTCCGACGCCCACCTGGTACAGGGATGCCAAGTTCGGCATTTTTATCCACTGGGGTGTTTACTCGGTGCCGGCTTTCGCGCCCGTGCACGAGAAGGACGAAACGCCGTACGCCGAATGGTATTGGAACTCGCTCACGCGGGGCAAACAGGCGGACCGGCCGTCCGGCCCGGGCGCGCACACCTGGCAGTTCCACCGGCGCGTCTACGGGGCGGACTTCCCGTACCAGAATTTTGCGCCCCTGTTCCGGGCGGAACTGTTCGACCCGGACCACTGGGCAGACGTGTTCGTGCGCTCCGGCGCGCGCTACGTCGCGCTCACTTCCAAGCACCATGAGGGCTTTTGCCTGTGGCGCAGCGCCGAGGCCAACCGCGCCTGGGGACGCCCGTGGAACAGCGTGGATGTGGGAGCAAGGCGCGACCTACTGCTGGACCTGAGCGAGGCCGGACGCCGCCGGGGGCTTCACATGGGGATCTACTATTCGCTCTATGAATGGTACAACCCGCTGTGGCTCGCGGACCGCAAGCGCTACGTGGCCGAGCACCTGTTTCCGCAGTTCAAGGACGTGGTGACGCACTCCCGGCCGAGCATCATTTTCTCCGACGGGGAGTGGGACATGGACAGCGCCGAATGGCGCAGCCCCGAACTCCTGGAATGGCTCTTCAACGAATCGCCGGTGCGCGACGAGGTGGTGATCAACGACCGTTGGGGGAAAGATTGCCGCCACAAGCATGGCGGATACTACACCACGGAATACACGTCGGGCATGCAGCAGAGCAGCCACCCGTGGGAGGAGAGCCGCGGGATGGGATTCTCGTACGGGTACAACCGCAACGAAACGCTGGGCGACTATCATAGCGACCGGCAACTCCTGCTGATGCTGATCGACATCGTGAGCCGCGGCGGCAACCTGCTGCTGGATATCGGTCCGACAGGGGACGGGCGCATCCCGGTGATCATGGAGGAACGGCTGATTCAGATCGGCAACTGGCTGCGCCCCAACGGAGAGGCGATCTACGGCAGCCGCGCCTGGAAGCACGCGCGGCAGTGGAGCGCGGGCACCGTCCCGAGGATCGAGGAGAAGGAGTTCAAGGCGGAGTACGACATTACCCGGCTGGTGGACACCCCGCCGGCCGGCTTCGCGCGCGTAGACGCCTTTTTCACCGCCAAGGACGACGCGGTGTACGCGATTCTGCCGCGCCGCCCGGCGAAGGAGGTGGTGCTCGACGGGATCGAGGCGCCTTCCGGGGCGCGCGTCACCCTGCTCGAAGGCGGAGAGCCGCTGGCGGCCAACCGGGAGGGCAACCGTTTGCGGATCCGCATCCCGGAAGCCTTGGCCGCGGCTTTGCCGGCGCGCCCGTGCTACACGCTCAAGATCGCGGGCGCCCGCTGAGGAACTCCTACTGACACCAGCGCCGCAGGGCGGGTGCACGCAGCGCGAAGCCGGCCACGAGGGCTCAGGACGCTGGCAACGCGGTGACGCGCTGGTGATTTCGCAGGCTGGCTGCCATCATGCTATCGGCGACGCCGATATGATCCTTGAGCCAGCCGGCGAGATAATCCAAGAGCGGGGAGAGGGCTTCCGGTTCGCCCTCTTGAATGCGCCGGCTGAAATCCGTCAGTTTGCGGCGCGCGGCTTCGTGCTGGCGTTTGTGCCAGCGGTATCCCGAATACCCGGCGGCACGCATCAAGCGCTCCTCGTGGGAGAAATGGTCGATGGTGTGGGCCATGACCGCCCGCAGCAGCGCGTGGGTCTCCTCCGGGGTCTTTCCCGAATTCGCCGCGCGCTGAAGCGCCTCCACCATCTGGAACATTGCCCGGTGTTCCGAATCGATCTCCGAAACGTAGATTGCATAGGCACTGTTCCACTTGACTGGCCGCATTCCATCTCCAAGAAGTATTTCAGACCTTAGAATATTATAGCCTGTATTGCCGCTGTCAGGCAGGCCGCTGGGTGTGCGACCGCAGGGTGCGCTCCTGGTCGATGAGCGCACGTTTCCTTTCGGCACCCCACCGGTAGCCGCCCAGTTCTCCGGTGCCGCGGATCACCCGGTGGCACGGAATCAGGACCGCCAGGCGGTTCGACGCGCAGGCACTGGCTATGGCGCGCGCCGCTTTGGGGTTTCCGACGGCGGCTGCCACCTCGGAATACGTGCGGACTTCTCCGTACGGAATCGACTGGAGATATCGCCAGACTTTCCACTGAAAAGTTGTGGCGCGAATGTCCATGGGCAGGTCGAGCTGGGATGGATCGCCGCTCAGGCGCCGGGACAAGGCATCCATCCAGCGCCGGAACTGCTCCGGGTGCGGTTGCGGCATCTCGTCGATCACCGCGGCGGGGTACTCTTCGCGCAGTTTCTCCAGGAGTTCCCGGCGAGACTCGCCGAACTGCACGAAACACAGACCCCGGTCCGTGGCGGCGACCATCATCAGCCCCACCGGGCTTTCCGCGGTGGCGAAGGAGATGCACACGCCTTTACCTCCGGCGCGGTATTCGGCCGGGGTCATGCCCAGCCGGGTGTCCGCACGCTCGTAGACCCGGCTGCTCGAACCGAAGCCGGCGCCGTAGATGGCTTCCGTCACCGAAGCGCCAGTCCGCAACTGGTCCTTGAAGGAATCCATGCGGCAAGCCTCCAGGTACTGCCTGGGAGTGAGCCCGGTGCTGGCCTTGAAGCTGCGCAGCAGATGGAACGGGCTCAGGCCGGCTTTGCGGCTCAGATCTTTCAGCGATAGCGGCGTGCCGCTGTCCGCGTTCCGCCGGATGTAGCTGCAAAGCACGCGGATGCGTGCGGACTGCGGACCCTCCGCCTGTGTGGCGAGCGGCCGGCACCGCAGGCAGGGCCGCAGACCGTCGCGCTCCGCTGCCTCCGGCGTCGCGTAGAAACGCACATTCTTGCGCAACGGCCGGCGGGCCGGGCAGGAAGGCCGGCAATACACTCCCGTGGTGATGACCCCAAAGTAAAACTTTCCGTCCTGCGAACCATCCCGGTTCGCTACCGCGGTCCAACAGGTCTGCGCGTCCAGCATGGCCGATGTTGCTCCTCCAGTCCGATAGTACGCTGTGGTCTTGCCGGGCGCTATCTGGTTCTTGCGCGCAAACTCCGCGCGCCGCTGCAATCACATTTTTACGGAACCGTAAAGCCTGCGTAACTGCCGGATGTGATGCTGAGAATCTAAATCTTCCCAGAAAAGGATACGGAACATGCGCTTTTTGTTGCGGAATCGCACTTGGTTAACTGCCTGTGCCCTGCCAGCCTGGCTGATCGGTTTACTGGCCGTTCCTCCGGAACTGCGAGCCCAAAACCCGGCCGCCACCACGACGCCTATCCAACACGTGGTGGTGATCTTCCAGGAGAATGTCTCGTTCGACCACTATTTTGCCACGTACCCCGTGGCTGCCAACTCCAACCCCAGCGAACCGCTTTTCACGGCGGCTCCCGGCACGCCGCCCGTGAACGGCCTCAATGGCCCGCTGCTGACGAACAATCCGAACTCGGCCCCACCTTTTCGCCTGAGCCGGGCGCAGGCGGTTACCTGCGACCAAGACCACGGATACAGCGACGAGCAGAAAGCCTTCGACAACGGGTTGATGAACCGCTTCGTGGAGGCTGTGGGTTACTCCGATCCAAGCTGCGACGTGGGCGGCTACGGCAGCAAGATCGTGATGGGCTACTACGATGGCAACACCGTGACGGCCGTTTGGAACTACGCGCAGAACTATGCCATGAGCGACAACTCCTTCGGCACGACGTTTGGGCCGTCCACCCCCGGCGCGCTGAACCTGATCGCCGGGCAGACGCACGGCGCGACGGTGGCAAGCGGGTCGGCGGGGGGCAACGTGTCGTCGGGTTCGGTGATCGGCGACCCGCGCCCGGCGGCTTCCCTGGACGACTGTACCGTGCCGAACAAGACCCAGATCACCATGTCCGGCCGGAATGTGGGTGACCTGCTGAATGCCAAGAACGTGACCTGGGGGTGGTTCCAGGGCGGTTTCAAGCCCACTTCCCGGATGTCCGACGGCACGGCCGTGTGCAGCGCCACCCACAACAACATCTCCGGCGCCTCCGCCGGTACGGATTACATTCCCCACCACGAGCCTTTCCAGTACTATACCCAGACCGCCAACCCGCACCACCTGCCACCAACCTCGACTGCCATGATCGGCCGGACCGACCAGGCGAATCACCAATATGACTTGAGCGATTTCTTCAATGCCTTGAATGGCGGCAATCTTCCGGCCGTGAGCTATCTGAAGGCCGCCGCCTACCAGGACGGCCACGCCGGGTATTCCGATCCGCTGGACGAACAAACTTTTCTGGTAAACACCATCAACGCCATCATGCAATCGCCGTACTGGAGCAGCACGGCCATCATCATCTCGTACGACGACTCCGACGGCTGGTACGATCACGTGATCGGTCCCATCGTGACGCAGTCCACCACGCCGGACGATAACCTGAGCGGCCCCGGCGCCTGCGGCAGCGGTTCCGGCGCCGCCTACCAGGGCCGGTGCGGGTACGGCCCGCGCCTGCCGCTGATGGTCATCTCCCCGTACAGCAAGGTCAACTACGTGGACCATAACGTCACCGACCAGTCCTCCATCCTGCGCTTCATCGAGGACAACTGGAACCTGGGCCGCCTGGGAGACAGTTCTACCGACGCCATCGCGGGTTCGCTCTTGAGCATGTTCAACTTCCAGGCGGGACCCACGGCTAAGGCTGTGTTGCTCGATCCCACCACCGGAAAGGTAACCGGCACGGCGTCTTCGGGCGGAGGGGCCTCGGCCGTGACCAAAGCCGTGGCCAATCCCAAAGCCCTCACCGTCACCGTGAAGCAGGTTCAACTGGACGGTAGCGGCTCCACCAGTTTCGACGGCAAGCCGCTCACGTATCAGTGGAGTGTTGCTGCGGGTGGCCCGGCCGCCATCATCTACAACGCGAGTACCGCCACGCCCACGGTGCAGTTCAACAACGGCTCGGCGAACTACACATTCGTGCTGACCGTGACTGACGACGCCGGACAGACATCCACCGATACGGCCGTGGTGACCTACTTCGGCCCGTACTAAGCTCCAGCGGGAGGGGCGGCCCTCTCTGCTGCCGGACGGCTGCACCGATGGCGCGGTGTTAAGCTGAGCAGGCGGGGGTACGCCTGGATGAAGCAAGTCTTCCCCATTGTCCCGGCGGCCGGCGGTGCTTCCGGCACACTGCTGGCCATCGGTGCCCTGCTGGTGGGCTTACTGATTCTGTTCGGCTACATCGCTTATTCGACGCGGCACGTGCGGTTCGAGATCTCCGCGGACGGGCTCAAAATCAGCGGGGGCATCTACGGCCGCACTATCCTGGCGCAAGACCTTCTTCCAGCCGAGGCGCGCGCGATGGACCTGACAGCCGAGCGCGAGTACCGCCCTTCCTGGCGGACGAATGGCGTCGGATTGCCGGGTTATTCCGCCGGCTGGTTCAAGTTATCGAACGGCCAGAAGGCACTCGCCTTCCTCACCGACAGAACCAGGGTGGTATACCTGCCCACGCGGGCCGGCTACGTGCTGCTGCTCAGTGTAGCTTCGCCGCAGGAGTTTTTGCGGGCGCTCAGGGCTTCCGTTCCGGGCGCTTGAGCGGCGAGCCGCGCCTATGCCAGCAGCGGTTTCACGACGGCGCCGGCCACGTCCGTCAGGCGGAAATGACGGCCCTGGAACTTGAAGGTCAGGCGCGTGTGGTCGATCCCCAGACAATGCAGGATGGTGGCCTGGAGATCATGCACGTGCACCGGGTCGCGCACCACGTTGTAGCAGAAATCGTCCGTTTCGCCGATGGTGATGCCCGGCTTGGTGCCGCCGCCGGCTACCCACATGGTAAAGCAGCGCGGATGGTGGTCCCGGCCGTAGTTGTTCTCCATCAGCTTTCCCTGGCAATAGACGGTGCGGCCAAACTCACCGCCCCACACTACTAAGGTGTCTTCGAGCAGGCCACGCTGCTTCAGGTCCCGAACCAGGGCGGCGGTGGGCTGATCGGTTCCCTTGCATTGCAGCGACAGGTCCCGCGGCAGGTCCTGATGCTGGTCCCATCCGCGATGGTAAAGCTGCACGAAGCGCACGTTGCGCTCCGCCAGGCGCCGCGCCAGCAGGCAGTTTGCCGCGTACGTGCCGGGCTTGCGCGAATCCGGGCCGTACATCTCGAACACACTGTCCGGTTCCTTGGAAAGATCCATCAGTTCCGGCACGGACGTCTGCATGCGGTAGGCCATTTCGTACTGGGCGACGCGGGTTTCGATCTCGGGGTCGCCGTAGACGTTTTCCCGCAGCGCGTTCAGTTTGGCCACGCTATCCAGGATGTGCCGCCGCGTGCTCTTATCGATGCCCGGCGGATCCGAGAGATAGAGCACAGGGTCGCCGCCCGCGCGGAACTTGACGCCCTGGTACTTCGACGGCAGAAAGCCGTTCCCCCAAAGCCGCGAAAACAGCGGCTGGTCCGTGTTCAGGGCCTGCGCCTGCGAGATCAGCACCACGAAGGCCGGCAGGTTCTGGTTTTCACTGCCCAGCCCGTAGCTCACCCAGGAGCCCATGCTGGGGCGGCCCGGCTGCTGGCTGCCCGTCTGGATGAACGTGATCGCGGGGTCGTGATTGATCGCCTCGGTGTGCATCGTCCGGATGATGGCGATGTCATCCACGACCTTGGCGGTGTGCGGCAGCAGTTCGCTCAGCCAGGCTCCAGACTTGCCATATTGTTCGAACTTGAAAAGCGACGCCGCCACAGGCAAGGTAGCCTGTCCGGAGGTCATGCCGGTGATGCGCTGGCCCATGCGCACGGAGGCAGGCAGGTCCGTGCCCTGCCATTTGTGCAAGGCGGGCTTGTAATCAAACAGGTCCATCTGCGAAGGCGCCCCGGACTGGTGCAGGTAGATGACCCGCTTGGCCTTGGGGGCGAAATGCGGGAGGCCGGCCAGGCCTCCGGTCTTGGGATCGATCGCCGGTGCTGCCGCCAACAGCGCAGGCTCGAGCAAGGATGCCAGAGCCGGGATGCCGATGCCTACCGCCGTGCGCGAGAAGAAATGCCGCCGGGTTGTTTCCAACTTCCATTCCCGCAGGGGATCATCCATGGTCCTATTCCTTGGTAATTGTCTCGTCCAGGTTCAGAATCGTACTCGCCACCGTGGTCCAGGCCGCCAATTCGCTTGCATCCAGCTTCTGGTCGAACGGCGACTCGCCCACGTGCAGCAATTTCTCGGCGGCGCTGCGGTCCTGGCGGTAATGCAGCAGCTCGGTGCGCGCCAGATCGCGGAGCACCTTCACCTCCCGCGGTTCCGGCTTCCGGTCTGTGGCCAGGCGGAAGGCGTAAGCCACGCGCCGGGAGGGATCCTTGGGCACTGCCTCGAGGGTCCGCTGCGCGAGGGAGCGGGCCGCTTCGATATACGTTGGATCGTTCAGCAGCACCAGCGCCTGCAAGGGCGTATTGGTCACGGAGCGCCGGGCCGTGCACTTTTCCCGGTCCGGGGCGTCGAAAGTGCTCAGCGAGGGCGGCGGAACGGTGCGCTTCCAGAACGTGTACATGCTGCGCCGGTAGAGGTCCTGGCCGTGGCTGGGCGTGTAAGACTGCGCGGAGAAGCCCTCACCGAAGGCCATCTCCTCCCAAAGCCCCTTGGGCTGATAGGGAAAGACGCTGGCCCCGCCGATCTCCGGATTGAGCAGCCCGCTTACCGCGAGGGCGTTGTCCCGCACCATCTCCGCCGGCAGGCGGAAGCGCGGGCCGTGCGCCAGAAGCCGGTTTTCCGGGTCCTTCTCCAGGAGTTCCGGCGTCACCTTCGAGGACTGGCGGTAGGTGGCGGAGGTGACGATCAGGCGTTGCATCGCCTTGATGTCCCAGTGGGTGCGCTCAAATTCGGTGGCCAGCCAGTCCAACAGCTCGGGATGGCTCGGCGGATCCCCCTGGGAGCCGAAATCCTGCGGGGTCTTGACGATCCCGGTGCCGAAATACATCTGCCAGTAACGGTTCACCACCACGCGGGCGGTCAGCGGGTTGGACGGATCCACCAGCCATTTCGCCAGGGTCAACCGGTTCAGCGGAGCCCCCTTCGGGAGCGGCGGCAGAATGGGCGGCACGCCCGGCGAGACCTTCTCCAGCTTGTTGCGGTAATCGCCCCGCCCCAGCACGTAGGTATCGCGCGGCTTTTCCATCTCTGCCATGACCATGGTGGTGGGGATGGCCTCTTCCAGCTTCTTCTTGCGCGCCTCGAGCGCCTTCCAGTCCGTGTAGGTCTGGCGCAGTTCTTCCGGAGCGTCGTAGGTCAGGAAGTACTCGCGCAGGCGCTTATCCTGCTCTTTGGTGCGCTTGCCCGTCACCCCCTCGAGGATGACGCGGATGGGATGCTGCAACGCGATGTGCCCGATCTCGGTGGGATCGAGCGTGCGGTTGTAGAAGCGCAGATCGTCGATGCGGCCCTTGTAGGGCTTGCCCAGCTTTTTGTCGCCAATCTCCAGGGGGCCGGGTGTCCGAATGCTGCCGGTCAGCTTGTCCTGGAGCACTTCGAACTCCGCCGGCTTGCCGTCCAGGTAGAGCTTCAGCCCCGCAGCCTTTCCGGAGCCGTCGGAGGATATCGTCACCTGGCTCCAGGTCCCCACCATGAGCTCGGGTCTGGTACGCACCACGATGGCGTCGTCCGGCCACTGGTGAATCAGCCGGAAGACCAGACGCGCCGCGCGTTTTTGGATAGGCACCAGCCGCCCCTCCTCGAACAGCAGTTCCCAGCCGCGCCGGTCCGGCGTGGCGGCGACCTTCTGGAACACGCTCATGGCCTTGCCGTTGCTGCTGCGCAGCCAGGTCGAGATGGTGAAGGCATCGCCGCGGTCGAAATCGGCGATGTTGCCGAGGGAGACTTGCGTGTCGCCGTCGAAGTCCACGGCTTTCCCAGCCTGGCCCTCGGAGAACGTCGGGTCGCCATCGATGGTGCGGCCATGCGCGTAATGTCCGGAACTGTCGGCGAAACTGCCGTCCAGTTCATAATGCGCCACCAGGCCGTTGCGGGGCGCCTCCGGCAGGGTCTCCAACCGCGTAGATTCCCAGTGGGTGAGGAGCTTGGCCGTCTCCGGCGAATCCAGGATCTTCTTTTTCGCGGGAATGGCCTTGTCCAGTTCGTCGAGTTCCGCCTGCTGCTGGGCCGAGGGCAGCGGCAGCACGGGCGCGGCATTCCCGGTGCGCCCGTCCAGGCCCTTTTCCGGAATGGTGTTGAAGAAGGCGAAGAAGCGATAGAAGTCCTTCTGCTTGATGGGGTCGTACTTGTGATCGTGGCACCGCGCGCAGCCCATGGTCAGCCCCAGCCACACGGCCGAGGTGGTCTCCACCCGGTCCACCACGTACTCCACCTGGTACTCCTCCGGGATAGCGCCGCCCTCGAAGTTGATCATGTGGTTGCGGTTGAAGCCGGTGGCGATCTTTTGGTCGAGCGTGGCGTGCGGCAGCAAATCGCCGGCGAGCTGTTCGATGGTGAATTCATCGAACGGCATATTGCGGTTGAAGGCGTTAATGACCCAATCCCGCCAGTGCCACATTTCCCGGGCGCTATCGATGTGGTAGCCGTGGGTATCGGCATAGCGCGCCAGGTCCAGCCACTGCATCGCCATGCGCTCGCCGTAGTGCGGCGAGGCCAGCAGGCGATCCACCACCTTCTCGTAGGCGTCGGGGGATTTGTCGGCCAGGAAGGCGTCCACTTCGGCGGGCGCCGGCGGAAGTCCCGTAAGGTCGAAGGTCACGCGGCGCAGCAGGGTCGCCCGGTCCGCCTCGGGGGAAGGTTTCAGCCTCTCTTTCTCCAGCCGCGCCAGGATGAAGGAGTCGATCGGGTTGCGCACCCAACTCTTGTCCGCAACGGCCGGCAAGTCCGGGCGCTTGGGGGGAACGTAGGCCCAATGCAACTCCCACTTGGCCCCGTCGTTAATCCACTGGCGGATGGTTTCCACCTGTTGCGCCGTCAGTTTGCGTCCGGAGGAGACCGGCGGCATGCGCCGCCGCGGGTCGGCCGCGCTGATCTTCTGATACAGCTTGCTCCGGGCGGCGTCGCCGGGCACGATGACCGGCTCGCCACCGTACTTGGCGAACATGCCTGTCCGCGTGTCCAGACGCAGGCCCATCATGCGGGTCTTGTCGTCCGGCCCGTGGCAGGCGAAACAATTATCCGAGAGAATGGGACGAACGTCCCGATCGAAATCGACAGCGGCCGTAGCGCAAGAAAGACTAAAGGCGGCCGCCAGTAAAGCGAACACCCCTCGACAGCTCAATACTACCCTCCGTCCATCCCTATGGCCTGGATCCTGGCGGTGTGTGCCCTCAGTATATCGCACTCCGGTTGGTCCGATGTATGATGTGCCAGAGAAAACTGATGCTCGTAGACGTTCACAGCCACTATTTTCGTTATCCCGATCACTTCACCCAGGGTTTCGCGGAGCAGTCGCGGCGCGCGCGCGCGGGCGTCGAGGTGGATCTCACGGTCCGCTGGGAGGATTATCACGCCGGCGCGCTCGAATGCGACAAGACCATCGTGTTCGGCGGCAAGGCCAAACTCTCCGGCATCTGGGTGCCCGATCGCGATGTGGCGGAATACGTGCGGGCGCATTCGGACAAGTTGATCGGCTTCCTGTCCGTGGACCCCACCCAGCCTGGCTGGCAGGACGAACTCCAGGAGGGGCACCAGGACCTGAAGTTCAAGGGCATCAAACTGCTCTCCATGTACGCCGGCTTCTATCCCAATTCGCGGGAGCTCGATCATCTTTGGGAATACGCCACCCGGCACAACCTGCCCGTGCTGCTGCACACCGGCACGACCTTCATCTCGCAGGCGCCCCTGGACTGCACCTTGCCGCGCCACCTGGATGACGTGGCTATCCGCTTCCCCAAGGTGAAGATCATCATGGCGCATCTCTCGCACCCTTACGAAGGGGAGTGCGCCGTGGTGATTCGTAAACACCCGAACGTCTATTCGGATTGCTCCGCGTTGCACTACCGCCCGTTCCAGCTCTACCACTCGCTGATGCTGGTGCAGGAATACGGCGTCTGGGACAAGGTGCTGTTCGGCAGCGACTATCCGTTCACCACGGTGAAGGCGAGCCTGGACGAGATGCGAAAACTGAACTGCATGCTCGAGGGCACCTCGCTCCCGCGCCTCAACATGGACGCCATGGAGCGCATGTTTTACCGCAACACGCTGGACATCCTGGAAATCGAAGCGTAGGGCCGGCGCTTTCGCCTGTCCGGTTGGGAGAACCTATGGTCGTCTACGATCCCTCCAAGATTGATTTCTCGAAACCCGGCAAACACCACTACCAGGTAGCGTTCCACCTGGACTCGAGCTGGGGATATTCGCTGGTGCCGCTGACCGTCATCAACGGCTTGCGCGAGGATGGCCCGCGGCCCGGTGTGGTGGCCTTCGGCGGCACCCACGGCAACGAGTGGGAAGGACAGGTGGCGGTCAAGCGCCTGTGCCGGGATCTCGATCCCGCGGAAATCTGCGGCCGCGTGATCCTGATGCCGCAGTTGAGCGAGAGCGCCTGCGTGGCCAACCGTCGCGTCTCCCCGCTCGACGGCGTGAACATGAACCGGGCCTTCCCGGGCAATCCCCGCGGCAGCATCTCGTACCGCATCTCGAATTTCGTCAAGACGCGGGTATTTCCGCAAGTGCGCGTGGTACTGGATATTCACTCCGGCGGCAACGAAGGCGGCTTCGCTCTGTGCACGTCCTTCCACCCGATCCCGGATCCGACGCTGCGGAAGGAGATCGCCGAAGTGGCGGCGCTGTTCGATCCGCCCTTCATCATGATCTATTCGAGCCAGATGGCCTCCGGCCTTCTCACCGACGAGGCCGAAGCCGAGGGCAAGATCACCATTGGCGGCGAGTTCGGCTATGGGGAATCGGTCAGCCGCACCGGCACGCTGCACGCTTACGAAGGCGTCAAGAATGTTCTCCGGCACTACCGCCTCCTGCCCGGAGAGACCGTCAAGATCGATCCGAAACGCGCCACGCCGCCACGCCTGGTTACGGCGGAAAACCTCGAGGATTACATTCCCAGCCCCCGCGACGGCATTTGGGAACCCACCGTGGATCTCGGCGAGGATGTGCAGCAGGGCCAGTTGCTGGGGCGCCTGCACGACTTCTCCGACCATTCCTCGCCCGCGGCCGAGCTGCGCGCCCACCGCTCCGGCGTGCTGCTCATGATGCACTTCCCGGCGCATGTCACCAAGGGAACCACCCTGTACGTCATCGCCAAAGATGTCGCCCAACTCTGAGAACGGCGTCACCCGCTTCGCCTGGGTGGTGGTCGCCGTGCTCTGGCTGGCCTACGTCATCAACTACCTGGACCGCCAGGTGGTCTTTTCCATCTTTCCCGCGCTGAAGAGAGATCTGGGTTTCACGGACGCGCAACTCGGCCTGGTGGGATCGCTTTTTGTGTCCGTCTATTCGCTGTGCATGCCGCTAACCGGCCGGATTGCCGATGTGCTGCGGCGCGACCGCGTGGTGGCGGCCAGCCTGGCGCTCTGGAGCCTGGCTACGCTGGGCACGGCCATCAGCCGGTCTGTGGGCGAGTTCCTGACCTGGCGGGTGGTCATGGGCATCATGGAGTCCATGTACGTGCCGGCCGCCCTGGGGTTGATTGCGGCTTTACACACCGGCTCGACGCGCTCGCGGGCGCTCGCCACCCACGCCACGGCGCAGTTTATCGGCATCGTGGCGGGCGGCTGGTACGGCGGCTGGATCGGCGACAACATCGGCTGGCGGCCAGGCTTTTACTCGCTCACGGTGCTGGGCGCCGCTTACGCGGCCCTGCTTGTCTTCGTCTTCCGGGGCTTGCCTCCCCTGAAGCCCGCGGTGAAGAAAGCCGGCGCCGCCTCGCCGCTGGCCATTCTCCGCGCGCGATCCTACCTGGCGCTCATCGCGGCGTTCTTCGCCTTCTGCGTGATGCTGTGGATGCTCTATGCGTGGCTGCCCAACTTCATCTACGAGCGTTACCACCTCTCCATGACCGAGAGCGGCTTCACCGCCACCGTCTACCTGCAAACCAGTTCGGCCATCGGCGTGGTGATCGGCGGCATCCTGGGCGATCGCTTCGGCAAGCGCATCCGTGGCGGCCGGTTCTACATCTGCGGCATCGGCCTGCTGCTCTGCTCGCCGTTTGCGTATCTGGCGATTTCCGCCCACTCGCTCTTCCTGCTGAAGGTGGGCGCCAGCGTGTTCGGCCTGACCGCCGGGCTGTACATGGCCAACCACTTCGCCGCGACCTACGACGTCATTTCCGAGCGCAACTACGGCCTGGGAACCGGAGTGCTCAACATGATGGGCGGGCTTTCCGGCAGCGCCGCCATCTTCCTGGCGGGCCTTTGGAAGAACTCCCTGGGAATCACCGGGCTGATGGGCTGGGGGGCTGCCGCCACCATGATCACGGCCGCATTCATGATCGCGGTGGTGGCCTCTCAGTTCACCGCGGACCGCCACCGGGCGGGTCTGGAATGAACGCCGGGCCCAGGTCGTGGAGGTACGCGAACAGCGCCGGGGTGCCGCCGGTGTGCAGAAATACCACCGTATCGCCGGGGTCGAGCGCGCCCTGGCGCACGTGGTCGATCAGCCCCGACATGGCCTTGCCAGTGTAGACCGGGTCGAGCAGGATGCCTTCCGTGCGGGCTAACAGCCGGATCGCCTCCAGGCAGCCTGCCGTGGGAATGCCGTAACCCGGTCCGATGTAGCGCTCGTCGTTTGCAAAATCCTCGGTCGAGAGGCTGACCCGCGCGCCGAGCATCTCGGCAGCCTGGCTGGCGATGCGCAGGGCTCGCCGGGTTTTCTCCGGCTCGCCGCCGCTCACGGCCACGCCGTAGACCTGGTATGGCGCACTGTACATCCTGGCCCCCAATACGAGGCCGGCCTGCGTACCCCGCGAGCCATTGGCGAAGTACAGGCGGCTGGGTGACTCCCCCATGTGGAACAGTTGGGTCACCAGTTCCAGCGTGCCGGTCACATAGCCCAACGCGCCGGTCGGGCTCGATCCGCCCACCGGGATCAGGTACGGTGTCTCGCCCCGGACGCGCAAACTCTCCATCACCTCGGCGATCTTAGCTGCCTCACCGTCCCCGATGGCGACCTTGGGGTCCGGGCTCGGCTCGATAAAGTGAACTTCGGCCCCCAGCAGCCGGTCGATCAGAAGGTTGCCTTGCGATTCCGGGTGTGGCTCGCTGGCCGTCAGCACCAGCGCCGCGCGCATCCCGGCAGCCCGCGCCGCGGCCGCCGTCATGCGAGCGTGGTTCGATTGCACGGCGCCCGAAGTCACCAGCACCGTGGCTCCCTGCCGCAGGGCGTCGCCCGTCAGGAACTCCAGTTTGCGCGCCTTGTTGCCGCCGAAGGCCAGACCCGTCAGGTCGTCGCGCTTGATCAGAATGCGCGGGCAGCGGCTCTGCCCTCCCAGGGCATCGCGCAAACGCCGCGCTTCCCCCAGAGGCGTCGGGAGAGCGGCCAAGGAGAATCGCGGCTGGGACCCTATGGACACCCCAACATCTTACACCGCGTCTTGACCGGCCCGGCCGCCCCGGACTATGGTAGAGGCTCGACGGAGGAATCCGGTGAAACAAGCCGCCCTGCTTGCGTGTGTCCTTTCGCTCAGCCCTGCGGCCGGCGCCGCTGCCGGTCCGCCGGAAGCCGAAATCTCCAATGGCCAGATCCATGCGAAGTTCTACCTGCCGGATGCGCAGGCCGGCTACTACCGCGGCACGCGCTTCGACTGGTCCGGCGTGATCTACAGTCTGCGCTATCGCGGCCACGAGTATTTCGGGAAATGGTTCGAGCGCTATGATCCCGAAATCCACGACGCCATCATGGGGCCGGTGGAGGAGTTCCGCACTAACGGCGCCGGCCTGGGCTACGACGAGGCCAAGGCGGGTGAGGGCTTTATCCGCATCGGCGTGGGCGTGGTGCGCAAGCCCGATGAGCCGCACTACCAGGGCTTCCACACTTACGAAATTATGGACCATGGCAAGTGGACGGTCGAAAAGGGCAACGATCGAATCACCTTCATCCACGAGTTGAACGGGCCCAACGGCTACGCCTACGTGTATCGCAAAACCGCGCGCCTGGAACCGGACAAGCCCGTCCTGGTGCTCGATCATTCGCTCCGCAACACCGGCACGCGCGCGATTCAGACCTCCCAGTACGACCACAACTTTTTCGTGATCGACGGTCAGCCCACGGGTCCCGACGCGCTGGTGGAGTTTCCCTTCGAGTTGCGCGCCGCGCGCCCGCTCACCGGTCCGGCGTCTCTTGAGGGCGGCCGCGTGGTTTACCACCAGGAACTGGAACAGGGTCAAAGCGTCTACGGGGAGCTCGAGGGCTATGGCAATGACGCCAAGGACTATCAGATCCGCCTGGAACACCGCAAAGCCGGCGCGGGCGTACGGATCACCGGCAATCGGCCGCTCTCCAAGGTAGTCTTCTGGTCCATCCGCACCACTTTCTGCCCGGAACCATACACCGAAATGCATATCGAGCCGGGCCGCGAGGCTAGCTGGACCATTACCTATAATTTCTACACACTGCCGCGGCAACCGTAAAAATCTGTAAAAGCCGGTAAGTTCCGGCTTGACAGCAATCCTCTTTCGGTTTACCCTCGCTCCAACACAAATTAACCCACGGGGGGTTGGTATGCTACGCAATTGGTTTTTCGCAGCGTTTCTCGCTACCGGGTTGGCTGTAAGTCTTTTCGGGCAGACGACCGCGTCCGAGATCCTGGGTTTTGTAACTGACCAAAGCGGCGCGGCCATTGCCGGAGCCAAAGTTACCGTGACGCGCGCGTCCACGGGTGAGGTCCGGGCCACGACCACGGGTTCCGGCGGGGAATACAGCTTTCCCGCCGCCGATATCGGCGAGTACAACGTCACCGTGGAAGCGCCTGGTTTTAAGACCGGGACTGTGACGGGCGTCAAGGTGGCCACGCAGGAAAAAGCCCGCGTGGATTTTAAACTCGAGGTCGGCGCACTCACCGAAAAAGTGGAGGTCACCGCGGAAGCCGTGGCCTTGAAGACCGACGACGCCACGGTCGGCCAGGTGATCGAGAACAAGCGCATCACGGAGTTGCCGCTCAATGGCCGGAACATGCAGATGCTCGCCGCCATGGTCGCGGGGGTGCAAATCGGTACGCGCACCGGCGGGCAGGCCGATCCCACGCAGGGCGGCTTCCCGATTCCCGGCGCGGGCATCTCGGTGATTGCCAATGGCCAACGCGAGATTTCCGCCAACATCCTGCTGGATGGCGTGGACGCCAAGGAGCCACGCACGCACATCACCATTTTCACGCCCTCGATCGACGCCGTCGAAGAGTTCAAGGTTCAGACCAGTTCGTACTCCGCCGAGTTCGGCCAGGGTTCCGGCGCTCAGGTGCAAATCACCATGAAGGCAGGCAGCAACGACTTGCACGGCACGCTGTTCGAGTTTCTGCGCAACGACAAACTGGACGCCACCAACTACTTTCTGAACTTTCAGGCTCCGCCCACGGCCACATTGCTCCCCAAGGACCGCCTGCGCCAGAACCAGTTCGGCGCCGTCCTGAGCGGGCCGGTGCTGATTCCCAAGCTCTATAACGGCAAGAACCGCACTTTCTGGGCGTTCGACTATGAAGGCCGGCGCACGACGCAGGAGTCCGTGCAGACCGCCTGGTATCCGGATCAATTGTTCCGCACGGGCAACTTTTCCGAGTTGCTGCACCCCAACATCAACCCGGCTACGGGGAAGAACTATCGCGACCCCATTCAGCTCTTCGATCCGCTGAATGGCCTGCCCATCGCCAACAACATCATTCCCGCCTCGCGCCTGAGCCAGGGCGCCATGAATACGCTCCAGTATCTCCCGCAGCCCCAGTTCCAGCAGGCGGACCTGCTGGATTTCACCAACCGCTCCGCGGTTCCGCAGACCATTTCGCAAAATCAGTTCTATGCCCGCGGCGATCACGAATTCCGCTCCTCGGACAAGATCTTCGGGCGCATCGCTTTGGATCGTTCCGAGTGGTATCAGAACTACATCAACCCCAGCTTCCCTTACTTCCTGACGTCGCGGGCGACCAACCTGGCGAGCCAGTGGATCCACACCTTCAGCCCCACCACCATCAACGAGCTTCACTTCGGCTTCAATATTGCCAACGACGACACCTTCAATCCGCGCTCGAATACCAACTTCAACATCGACTCGCTGGGCATCGGCCAGTTCCGTGTGGCCACCGACAACAACCGGCCGTTCACTCCGCGCGAGGCGGGTATTCCGCCGCTCAGCTTCGGGGATACCGGACTGAGCCTCGGCGACCGCGACGGCGGCAACGGCTACGACCGCCTGGCCAATTACCAGTGGTCCGACGGCATTACCTTCGTGCGGAACCGCCACAGCCTCAAGGCCGGCTTCGAGTACCGCTACATCCGCATCACGCGCGCCGCCGCCAACATTCCGCGCGGCTCGGAGAACTTCAGTTCGCTCGAATCCGGCTTCGATTTCGCCTCGTTCATGATGGGCTATCCCGATAGCGTCAGCACCGGGGAGGGCTTCCCGTTGACGCTGCCGCGGGCGAACCGGTTCGCCGCTTACTTCCTCGACGAATGGAAGCCCAGTTCACGCCTCACGGTCAACGCCGGGCTGCGTTGGGACCGTTACGATACCCCGGTGGACGCGGGCGGCTATTGGCGCACCCTGAGCCTGGTCCAGACCACCAGCGTGCCGGGCGTCGGCGCACTGCCTACGGTGATTCCTCCGGGACGGCCGAGTGCGGCGGGCGCCATTCCCCTCTGGCCGGCCGGCCCAGGCTCCTTCGAGCCGCGCCTGGGTATCGCCTTCCGTCCCACCGACAAGTGGGTGATTCGCGCCGGTGGAGGATACTTCTCGAGCGTGGAGCACATGAACAACTACACGATCCTGAACCTGATGCCTCCGCTCTCCGGCAGCCTGCTCTACAACGCCGTGACGAACCCCTACTCCACCATTCCGGTCACCGCCAACGGCCAGACGGCCAGCGAAGTGACCCGCGTCTTCGCCCCGAACGTGCCCATCCTCACTCTGGATAACCCCTTCGCAGGTTCGGGCAAGTCGCCCGCGCGGACTAATCTGCTCATGGTGGCGCCCAACACCAAACAGCCCACCGTCTGGGAGTGGAGCTTCGACCTCCAGCGCGAACTGCCCCTCCAGACCGTGCTGACGGTGGCTTACGTGGGCAATAAGTCCACGCACATCTCCAACTCCATCGGTAACTTCAATTCGCCCGACCCGTCACCCAGCACCAATATCGATGTGCGCCGCCCCTATCAGCAGTATTACGACAGCGGGGTGGTGCGCGGCCTGGGCACCATCCGGTTTCTGGACAGCTACGCCAATGGAGATTACCACTCCCTGCAAGTGACCGCCGAGAAGCGTTACGCGCAAGGGTTCACGTTCGGCCTGGCGTACACCTACGGCAAGGCGCTGGGCGTCGGCGAAGCGGGTGGCAATGAAGGCATCCTGGTGCAGGATCCGCGTAACCTCAATGCGGCCCGCGGGCCCTATAACTTCGACATCCGCCACAACTTCGTGGCGCATTATGTGTGGGAGATGCCCTTCCTGAACCGTTTTCACGGTCCTGCCGGCTTCTTCCTGGCGGGCTGGCAACTCAACGGCATCATCACCTTGCATACGGGCTTTCCCTTCACGCTCACCCAGGGCGGCGACCTCAATACCGGCGGCACGGTCTTCCCCGACCGCGTCGCCGACGGGCGCCTGGCATCGCCCAGCCGCGCCCTCTGGTTCGACCCGTCTGCCTTCACCCGCGTAACCTGCAACATCCCGGGCCGCCCCGACCTGTGCCGCTACGGCGACGCCGGCAAGGGCATTCTCACTTCGCCCGGCCAGCGCAACCTGGATGCCTCCCTGTTCAAGAACTTTGTGATGCATGAGCGCTTCCGCATGGCTTTCCGCGCGGAAATGTTCAACACCTTCAACACGCCCTATTTCAATCAACCCAACGGCATCGGTTTCGTGGGCGTCAACACGCTGGTGCCCAACGCGCCGCGCATGGGAGAAGTACGCAGCCTGCGCTCGCCCATGCGCATCATCCAGTTCGGCCTGAAGTTCTACTTTTAATATGGGTTGTGGCCGCAGGGAGATCCTGCCGCGGGTTAGGATAAGATAGGAACGTCCGAATTCACGGCAGGAGGATCTCCAGGTGGCGCAACTCGGCACCTCCAGGCGACACTTTTTCTTCGGGACGCTGCTCTCCGGAGCGATCCCCAGCGGCGGTTTCGGCAGCGTCAGCTCGCTGAAACTCCTGGGTTACAAGTCTCCGAATGAAAAGCTGAATATCGCCGCCATCGGCGCCGGCGGCAAGGGCTATAGCGACATCCTGGGCTGCCAGAGCGAAAACCTGGTGGCCATGGCCGACCCCGACGAGAAGCGCGCCGCGCGCGCCTTCCAGCAGTTTCCAAACGTGCCGAAATACAAGGATTTCCGGCAGATGTTCGACAAGGAAGGCAAGCGCATCGATGCCGTCACGGTCTCCACGCCGGACCATATGCACGGCACGGCCTCCATGTGGGCCATGTCGCGCGGCAAGCACGTCTATTGTCAGAAGCCCCTGACGCGCACGGTCTGGGAGGCGCGCCAGCTTACCGAAGGCGCCGAGAAATATGGGGTCGCCACGCAGATGGGCAACCAGGGCTATTCCAACGAGGGCGCGCGGCAATGCTGCGAGATCCTCTGGTCCGGGGCGATCGGCGACGTCACCGAGGTCCACGCCTGGACCAACCGCCCGCTCAAGTACTGGCCGCAGGGACCGGAAGTGGTCCCGGCCGAGGCGGCGGTTCCCCCGACGCTCGACTGGGATATCTGGCTGGGCATCGCCGAAATGCGCCCCTACAGTCCGGCCTATCTTCCCCTCACCTGGCGCGGCTTCCCGGATTTCGGCTGCGGGGCCATCGGCGACATGGCCTGCCACATCCTGGGCACGCCCAACATGGCCCTGCGCCTGACGGCACCGCTGAGCGTGGAATGCATCCGGCAGGAAGGCAAGAGCAAGTACACCTTCCCGAAGAGTGCCGTGATCCGTTTCGATTTTCCGGCCCGCGGCTCCATGCCGCCAGTCAAGGTCTTCTGGCACGACGGGCTGGAACGCCAGCCCGAGTTCGAAGGCGTACCGCCGGGCGAACTGCTGGGCGATTCGGACGTGAACGGCAGCCTCTTCCTGGGCACCAAGGGCATGGTCACCACCGGCTGCTACGGCGAGCGCACGCGCCTGGTGCCCGCCTCGAAAATGCTGGATTACAAGCTTCCGGATCCGGTGTTGACCCGCTCCCCCGGCCACTACCGCGATTGGATTCGCGCCTGCAAGGGCGGAGATCCGGCCTGCTCCAACTTCAGCGTCGCGGGGCCGTTCGTGCAGTGGATGCTGCTGGGCGTGATCGCCATGAAGTTCGAAGGGCGGCTGGATTGGGACGCCCGGAACATGCGCTTCCCCAACAACCCCGCGGCCAATCAGTACCTGCGGCCGCACTTCCGCAAAGGCTGGAAATTCGTATGAGGGCTCCCGGCCGGGTTTTTCTGCTCCTGCTGACGGCCGGGCTCTCCGCCGCGGCGCAAGAGTATCCCGAGCTGACCGCGTGGATGAAGGCCTCCGGCGCCGCCTCGGGCACGCTTCAAAAGCTCGAACGCAAAACCGGACCGCAGGCTGTCAGCGCCGCCGAGCGGCTGGGCGGCGTCTTTGAAAACATGATTGGCTTCTGGCGGCAGCTCAAGCTCGACGACGCGGTGAAGTGGTCGGCGGAGGGCAAGGCTGCCGCGGCTCAGTTGGCCAACGCGGCGTACGCGGAGGACGCCGCAGCAGCCGAAACGGCGTTTGCGAGGCTGGGCGCGGCCTGCCACTCCTGCCACGAGGCGTATCGCGAAAAGCTGGCCGGGGGAAAGTACCGCATCCGCATCGAACCGAAAGAACCGAGGTAGGGTCCCATTTCGTCTGCGGGCGGCCGCGCGCCTCAGCCGCGTGCAACCGCTCTGATTGCGGGTGTCACTCCGGCCAACCCGGCGTCCAGCGGAAGACGTTGCCCGTCAGACTGCCCACGAAGATCACGCCGGCGGGGGTCACGTGCAGCCAGTGGCCCGGACTCTCGAACGAGCCCAGAATTTTGCCGGTCTTCAAGTCCACGTGCATCACCCGCCCTCCCAGGGTGTTGTACGCGCCGCCTTCCACCCGGTCGCGATGCGTCAGGATCCAAAGGTGGTCGTCCGGCGTCAGAAACAGATTCTGCGTCGAGCCTAGGTGGTTCCACTGCCGCAGGTACTTCCCCTCCGGAGTGAAGATCTGGATGCGGTTGTTCTCCCGGTCGCTCACGTACACCGTGCCGTGAGAGTCCACCGCCACCGAATGCGGCGTGTGGAACTCGCCCGCTCCCGTGCCGGCGCGGCCCCAGGCGAACAGGTACTTGCCGTCCCTGGAGAACTTCACCACCCGGGAGTTCCCGTAGCCATCGGAAACATAAAAGTCGCCCGATGGCGCGAAGGCGATGTCCGTCGGCTTGTTGAACGTCCCGGCGTCCGCGCCGGGCACGCTTCTCTTCCCCAACACCAGCCGCAACTCGCCCTTGCGGTCGAATTTCATGACCTGGTGCAATCCGACGTCGGTGATCCACACGTAGCCCTGCGGGTCGATGCGCAAGCCGTGCGGGTCGCCGAACATGCCACGCCCCCAGGAGCGCAGATAGCGGCCCTGCGAGTCGAATACGATGAGCGGATCAGCCTCTTTGCCGCGGTGGAACACGTACACCTCGCCCGCCGAATCCACGGCCACGGCCGAGACGCGACCGAACTTCCAACCCGCCGGCAGCGTGCTCGCGCCGCTTCCGAACCCGCCCGCCGCGGTGAGAGGCTCCTCGCCGAAGCGCAGGTTGACGCGGTACTTCAGCAATCCGCCCTCATGCGGGTACCAACCCTGCGGATCGGCGCCCACCAGCATGGCTACGCGAATCAAGCTCAGGGAAACCATCAGCCGGCCAATCATAGGCGCTGATTGTACCTCTTTCGCCGCAGCCCTGAATGGGGTACGCCGAGTGCCATGGAAGTCCATTCAGTCGGAAGTACGTGAGGCGGCTTGATACAGGTACCACCGTTTCGACCCCGGAGCGGCGACGCCATGGCAGAATTCCCTGCTTGCCGGCGCAGACTGCATCAATGTCTATGCGGATTTCGCCCGTCTGATGGGCGCGGACCAGATTGCGGCTGCGATTGGCGGGGCCTGAATCGGCTTCCTGTACAACCCGGATGACCGCGGTATTATCCCGGAATGATCAGTTCACGCTGGCGGGCGGTGGCTCCGCGGCCGGTTCGAAGGAATCCGCCGGTATCGCAAGCGTTGCCGGCTGCGATTCTACGGGTGCGTTGGACGGAGCCATCAGACCGCTGCCGACCACCAGGGTCACCGGAACGGTCATGGTCATGTCGTTGTTCGAGAAGTCCGTGAACACGAGTTGCGCCGTGTAGGTTCCGGACGCCAGAGAAGTGCCGTTGACGGTCGCGGTGATGGTTGCGGGCGTGAGGCAGCAGCCTGCGCCCTGAGGCGAGATTGTCAGCCAAGCGCCGCCCTTGCCGGAATAGGCGATGGCGTTGAACCGGAGGGAGGCGCCCGTGGCCGCCACGGTGAACATCTGCTGCATGGGATTGGGGCCGCCAACCGGCATCGAGAACGTAAGCGGATTAAGCTGGCTGAACACATCCGTACCGAGGGTGACTGCCACCGGTACGGTGAAGCTGCTCCCAGCCGACCGGAACCACAATTGGCCGGTGAAGGTCCCGGCAAGCAAGCCGCTTCCGGGCAGCGCCGAAACGTTGACGCCCACCGCGACGCTGGAGGGCGCCGTACCGGTGGCCGCCGAAGTGGTCAGCCAGTTGCCACCGTCGGCGGTGGATCTTTGCAGGGACCAGCTCAGCGTTCCCGACCCACCGTTGCGGATCTGCACCGCCTGGGAGGGTGGATTGCCCGCGCCCGGGGCGAGCGAGAAGGTCATCTGGCCCGGAGCGTTGTCGAAGAACGGTCTGCCGGCAGGTGCTACCACCAGGGTGACCGGGACGGTGACAGACATATCGTTGTTCGAGAATTCCGTAAACGTGACCTGCGCGGTGTACGTCCCCGCCGCCAGGCTGGCGGCATTCACCGTGAGCGTGATGGCTTCGGGTGTAAAGCAGCACCCGGAGCCGGTGGGAGAAATTTGAAGCCAGTTGCCGCCCGTCGCATTGGCGGCCACCGCATTGATCCGCAGGCTCGTGGTGCCGGTGCTGGTGACCAGGACCGTCTGCGGCAGCGGATTTGCCCCGCCGGCGACCTTGGTGAAGCTGGCCGGATTGATTTGGGTCAGCACGTTGTCCCCAACCAGCACGGCGATCGGGATGCTCACTGAACTGCCGGCGGCACGGAAAGCGAGTTGGCCGACAAAGGTGCCCGGGATCAAGCCCTGCCCCGGAAGATTCTGGGGCACGATGCTGATGGTGAGCGTAGCCGGAGCGTTTCCGCTCGTTGCCGACGAGTTCAGCCAGGCACCGCCGTCCGCGGTAGTGGCGGTGAGCGCCCAACTCAATGTCCCGGTCCCCGCATTACGAAGCTGGATGGCCTGCGGCGGCGGAGCCGTGGGGCTGCCCGTTTTGAAAGAATACGTCAACTGGCCGGGTACGTTGTCGAAGAATGGCCCGCCCGCGGCGGCGACGGTCAACGTGACCGGAACCGTCAGGCTCATGTTGTTATCGGAGAATTCGGTAAAGGTAACCTCCGCGGTGTAGATCCCCGCGGCCAGCCCGGTGCCATTCACGCTGAGAGTGATGGCCTCCGGCGTGAAGCAGCAGCCGCTGCCGGCGGGCGAGATCTGAAGCCAGTTGCCGCCGGTCCCGTTGGCCGCCACGGCGTTGAATCGCACGCTGGCCGTGCCCGTCGTGGTGACCATCAGCGTCTGCGGCAACGGATTCGCTCCCCCGAACGGCATGGTGAAACTCACGGGATTCACCTGGTTGAAGACGTTGTCGCCAACCACCGCGGTGACGGGTATAGTGACACTGTCGCCTGCCGTGCGGAAGACTACTTGCCCGGTAAACGTTCCGGCGATCAAGCCGGAATTCGGAAGATTCGCCGGATTGATGCTGATCGAGACCGTGGCCGGTGCTGTCCCGCTGGCGGCTGAAACGTTCAACCAGTTGCCACCGTCCGAGGTGCTCTTTCCCAGAGTCCAGTTGAGCGTGCCGCTGCCCGCATTCCGGACCTGCACCGGTTGAGCGGAGGGCGCGGTTCCACCGGTCAGCATCGAGAAGGTCAATTGCCCCGGCATATTGTCGAAGAAGGGCGCGCTGCTTTGCCCCACGGTTAACGTCACGGGTACCGTAAGCGAGATGTTGTTATCGGAGAATTCGACGATGTTGATCTCGCCGGAGTAAGTTCCCGCGGCCAGCGTGGCGCCGCTCACGCTGACCGTAAGAGCCTCGGGCGTGAAGCAACAGCCGGCGCCGGTGGGTGAGACTTGCAGCCATGCGCCGCCATTGGCGGTCACTGCGGCGACGTTGAAGCGAATCGATGTCGGACCCGGAGTATTGATCATGAGCGTCTGCGGCAGGGGGTTCGCACCGCCTGCCGGCATCGTGAAGCTGATGGGATTGGCTTGGCTGAACCCGTTCGGTCCAACCGCCACGCTCACCGGAATGGAGACGCTGCTGCCAGCGGCGCGAAAGACCAGTTCACCGACGAACGAGCCGGCCAGCAAGCCGCTGTTCGGCAGGTTGGCGGGTGTGATCCTAACCGTCACCAGCGAAGGCGCGGTCCCGCTGGCGGCCGATACATTCAGCCAGTTTCCGCCATCGGCGGTGCTCTTGGTTAACGACCAGTTCAGGGTTCCTGTTCCGACCTGCGGAATCAACACGGTCTGGGCGGGCGGTGCAGCGCCGCCCGGTATGAGCGAGTAGCTCAACTGTCCGGGGACGTTATCGAAGAATGTGCCGCCGCCGGCCACGGTGAGAGTGACCGGCACCGTGATCGTCAGGTCGTTGTTCGAAAACTCGGTAAAGACAACCTGCCCGGTATAGGTGCCGGCCGGCAGCGAGACGGCGTTCACGCTCACCGTAATGGTTTCCGGCGTGAAACAGCATCCTGCGCCGACGGGAGAAATCTGGAGCCAGGCTCCGCCAGTGGCAGTGTTGGCCGTGGCGTTGAAACGGAGCGACGTAGCGCCGGTGCTGGCCACCGTCAGAAGTTGTGGTAGCGGATTGGCGCCCCCGAACGCCTTTGTGAAATTGATCGGATTCAACTGCTCGAAGACGTTATCGCCCACCACCACGCTGACGGGGATGGTCACGTTGCTGCCGGAGGCCTGGAAGATCACCTGTCCCACAAAAGTTCCCGCGATCGCTCCTCCGCCGGGCAACGAGGCGGTCGCGACATTGACCGTGACCAGTGCGGGCGCTCTTCCGGTGGCCGCCGACAGGCTCAGCCAGCTTCCGCCATCCGCCGTGCTGGCCGAACCCGCCCACGTTAAGGTTCCGGTTCCGCCATTCACGATCTGGACGGATTGCGCGGCCGGATTGGTGGTGCGTCCGGTCTGGAGCGAGTAGCTCAGTTGTCCCGGAAGATTGCCGAAGAACGGCGTACCCGCGGCACCAACTGTAAGGGTTACCGGCACCGTCATGGCCATGTCGTTGTTCGAGAACTCAGTGAAGGTGATCTGAGCGGTGTAGGTACCTGCCGCGAGCGAGGTGGCGTTCACGCTGACCGTGATCGTCTCGGGCGTGAAGCAGCAGCCTGCGCCGGAGGGCGAAACGGAGAGCCAGGTGCCTCCATTCGCATTCACCGCCACGGAATTGAAGCGCAGGCTAGTGGTGCCCGTAGTGGTCACCATCAGAACCTGGGGCAGCGGGTTCGCCCCGCCGAACGGCTTCGTGAAGCTGAGCGGGTTCACCTGGTTGAAAACGTTGTCGCCCACCACCACGCTGACCGGGATGGTGACGTTGCCGCTTGCTGACTGGAACTGCAGTTGGCCGATGAATGTCCCGGCGAGCGTTCCGCCGCCGGGTAGGGCCGAGGGTGTAATGCCGATGCGTACCGCCGAAGGCGCCGTCCCGCTCTGCGCAGTCGATGTGAGCCAGTTGTTGCCGTCGGCCGTGCTGATGGCCAGGGTCCAGCCCAAAGTGCCGGCACCCGCGCCGTTGCGGATGCGCACCGTCTGCTGCGGCGGAGCGGCGGCGCCCGTCCCCAAGGAGAAACTCGCCTGGCCCTGAAGGTTGTCAAAGAATGCCGTACCAGCCGCCACCACGTTCAGCGTGACCGGGACCGTCATGGTAATGGCGGAGTTGCTGAAATTCGTGAAGACAATCTGGCCGCTGTACGATCCCGCGGCCAATGATACTGTTGGGTTGACGCTCACCGAAATAGCTTCAGGCGCAAAGCAGCACCCGGCGCCCGTGGGGGAAGTCACCAGCCAACTGCCGCCGGTCGAAGTGGACGCGGCTACCGTGAACCGCATGTTGCTGGCATCGGAGGCGGTGATGGTCAGGATCTGCGGCAAGGGGTTGGCGCCGCCGAATGTCTTCGTGAAAGACAACGGCGGCACCGGAGAGAAGGTCTGTGAGAAGAGTGGACTGGCCAGGGTTCCCACCCACACGCAAGTTACCAGCGCGCAAAAGCCGTCTAAGAACATCTTTCGGATTGAAGCTCGTACCGACGTCCCAATGGGCGTTGTCCCGCAAACCTGGCAACTCACGGCTCGTTCGATCGACGGTCCCAGAGGCTTTGGAGTCAGGATTTCCATTTTGGCTCCCAGTTTCCGGCGAGTCTATCACAGGTCGCCGACGGTAGATCCCAATAATGTGGATATTCCTGGTACTTCTTCTGCCGCCCCGCATCCTAGTCCGTCTGATTCTGCTAGTATCGTCGCCCTCCTGCTATCCGGTCGCTACCGCCAGCGCATCGATCCGCCGGACCATGCTCCTGAACAAACCGCCGTGTCAGATTCCTCCCGGCCAGCATCGGCCAGTAGTAGCGGGCGTGCTTGACCAGCCTGCCGCCCGTCTTCACCAGCCGCTGTCGCAGGCTCCTGCCTCCCGTGTCCGCCCCCGTCAGCTTCGGATACATCATGGCGCCGTAAACATTCATCGGCGCGATCGTACGGCTCTGGCCTTCTCGTACGAGCAGAGCTTCCAAAGCAGGAATATTCGCCATCGACGATCTCATCCCCTCCACAGAAGATGCGCGCAAGCGAGGAGGAATTTCGATCAGGCCACTTCCTGAAGCAGCCGGACGGCCTCTTCCGCCAGGACCTCGGCGGCGTCCGGGGAGAAGGGCGAGGCTTCCACTTCGTAGCCGCCCTCGGCAAACGCCTGGCGCGTGGGGATGTAGCCGAAGCCCCCGTTGGAATACCCGGAAACCAGCGTGTGCCGGAACGGCGAGCGGGCCGCGATCTCGCCCGCGGTCTCGATGAAGGGCTCGCCGGCCGCCGAAACCAGCGCCACCGGACCAATCCGGATGGCCTGCACCGGCCAGTCGATGTGCGTGCGCCCGTAATACAGGCGCGCGTTGCCGGCGCGCCAGCCGGCTTGCGTGGCGCGCGCGGTGGCCCGGCGCACTTCCTCTTCGCGGCCTTCGCGCCGCAGCCGGTTCATCTCCTCGCGCAGGCCGGCCGCTTCCGCCTCCAGTTCTTCCGGGGGGCGAAACGAGCGCGCCGGCAGCTTGATTTGCCGCGAGCACACGCGCAGCACGGCGGGCTCCTCCCCGGCGGGCTCGTCCGCATAGAGCGCGATATTCGCGCCGGAAGGCATCACCCCCAGCAGGCGCTCGCGGCGCGCCGCCGTATCGAGCGAGAGCGCCACCCGCGCGGCCTCCAACCCCAGCAGCCTTCCCAGCCGCCGGTACACTGCCAGGTCGCCGGTGAATCCGACCCGCGGGCTGATGTTTCCGGCCGCGCCCTGCAAGAACAGGCAGGCGCCGCCGACCTGCTCCTCCACCACGCTCCGCGCCGGCCCGGGAAAATCCGGTGTGTAGTGGTTGTCCTGCCAGGCGATGGTGGTGCCGTGGCAGGCGTAATGCACGATCACCGCTACCGGCTTCTCTTCCAGGTCGTCGAGGCGCACCACCCGCACGGTGGGATCCACCGGACCCGCCCAGTTGCGTCCTACCACCATGCTGCCGTCCGGCGCACGGAACCGCCGGTTCACGCTGATCTCGCAGGGCCCGGACCCGGCCGCTACGCGCACCGGCCGCAGGTTTTGCTGCGCCTGCCACACGGCGCTCGCGATTCTTGTCGGCAGGCTCTCCAGGTACGCCACCGCCATGTCCAGGCCCTCGCTGATGGTAGCCAGCCGGAACGTGTTGGGTCCGGAGTGCGTGTGCGAGCAGGAAAACCGCACCCGTTCCCGCGGAATGCCGCTCAAGCCCACGATGGCATCGAGGATTTTTCCAGTCCACTCCCAATCGAAGCCGATGGCGTCGGCCTCCACGATGGCCGCCTGGCCGCTGGAATCGGCCAGCACCAGCGCCGTGGCGTACAAAGGCATATCCGCGCCCACCCCCCGCTGATGCGTTTGGGCGCCCCAGCCGCCCTGGGGAGTGCCCGGTGCGGGGGTGATGTCGCAGCGGCCCGTGCCGGCCAGCAGGTGATCTCGTGTCATAGCGTCCAGCCATTGTACATGCACGGTCCGGATTCGCGTCGCATGGTATAACCGAAAGTTCTGGCGCGATGCCCGGGCGAACCCAACTGCTGGCCGGCTTCCTGCTTGTGGCGGCCGTGCTGGCAGCCTATTCCAACCACTTCCAGAACAGCTTTCATTTCGACGACTGGCATACGGTCGCCGGGAACCCGGCCATCCGCAGCCTGAAGAATCTTCCCAGCTTCTTCACTGACGCCCGCACCATCTCCACCCTGCCGGCCAACCAGATGTACCGGCCTCTGCTCACCGCCTCGCTGGCATTCGACTACTGGGCCGGCGGGGGCCTCAGGCCTTTCTATTTCCATCTCTCCACCTTCCTTTGCTTCCTGGCCCAACTGGCGCTGATGTTTTTCCTGTTCCACCACATTCTGGATGCGACCGGGGCAGGGGAGCGTGGCGCGCCGGCCGCCCTGTTCGCCGTGGCCTGGTATGGTCTGCACCCGGCTTGCGCCGAGACCGTGAACTACATCGTCCAGCGGGCAGACCTACAGGCTGCGGCGGCGGTGGTGGCGGGCCTGTTGCTCTGGATGCGCTGGCCGGCCGGGCGCAAAACCGGTTTGTATCTCGTGCCGGCGCTGCTGGGCGCGCTGGCCAAGCCAACCGCCCTGATGTTTCCTGCCATCCTCGCGGTCTATGCCTATCTGTTTGAAACAGACCGCCGCATCCGGCCCGTGCTCCGAACGACGGCGCCGGCTTTCGTCCTGGCCGCGGCGCTCTACGCCCTAGAACGCGCCATGACGCCCAAAACCGTAGTCCTGGGAGACATCTCCGCGTACCGCTACCTTATCACCCAGCCCTACGTCACGCTGCACTATTTCGTGTCGTTCTTTCTGCCTCTGTGGCTGAGCGCGGATACCGACCAGGCCGCGCTCGAGAGCCTGTGGACCCTACCCGGGGTGACCGGGCTGCTGTTCGTGGCCGTATTGCTGGCGGCAGCATGGGCCGCGTCCCGCGCGCGGCGGACCCGGCCCATCGCCTTTGGCCTTGCCTGGTTCCTGCTAGCGCTCGCTCCCACGGCCTTCGTGCCTCTGGCCGAGGTGGAAAACGACCATCGCATGTTCTTTCCCTTCATCGGGCTGGTGCTGGCGGTCTGCTGGTCCGGCGCACTGGTCTGGGAACGCGTGCCGCCCCGCCGGCCGTGGCGCATCGCCGGGGCAGGTGCACTGGCGTGTCTGCTGGCTGCCTGCGCTGCCGGAACCTGGCAGCGCAACCGGGTCTGGCACACGGAGGAATCGTTGTGGCTCGACGTCACCCAAAAGAGCCCACGCAACGGCCGCGGCCTCATGAACTACGGGCTCACGCAGATGTCCAAGGGTGATTTCGTGCGCGCGCTGTCTTATTTTCAACGCGCCACCGCATTCACCCCGAATTATTCCTTCCTGGAGATCAACCTGGGTATCGCCAATGCCGGCCTCCACCGCGATGCCGAAGCCGAAGCGCATTTCCAGCGTGCGCTGGGTCTCGCTCCCAATGATGCCGTAGCTTACTTTTACTACGCTCAGTGGTTGAACCAGCAGGGCCGCATCCCGGAGTCTGTGGCCATGCTGCAACGCGCTCTGGCCGCGAATCCGCGGCACCCCGACTCGCGATACCTGCTCATGCAGGTGTATCTCGGGCAGCAACGCTGGGCCGAACTGCGAAGCCTGGCGCAGGAAACCTTGAAACTCTTTCCGGATGATCCCGCCGCGCTCCGCTATCTGGCGGCCGCCCAGGCGTCCCGGCAGCAGATTGCCGAAGCCGAGGCCCTGGCGCAGCGCACGGGAGCGCCCGAGGCATATCTCAGCTTGTCGCTCCTTTATTACCGGGAAGGCAGGTATCGGGACTGCATCGCCGCAGCCGAAGAGGCGCTGCAGCGCAAGCCTGACTACGCCGAAGCCTACAACAATGTCGCCGCGGGCTACCAGGCGCTCGGCGAATGGGACCAGGCGATCGCCGCCGCCCGTGAGGCTCTACGTCTGAAGCCGGACTTCCCGCTGGCCCGCAACAACCTAATTTATTCGCAGACTCAAAAAGAACGGGCTTCCCCGGGGGCGCACCGGCCATGAAGCAGCGGCCTACCGCCCGGTGCCCGAGAGGCTGACGACCTGCGGGCTGGTGGCTGCGTTGTCGGTGAAAGTCAGAGTGCCGGTGACGCCGCCCGGGGCCGCCGGGGTGAAGGTCACGCCCACGGTGCAGCTTGCACCCGCGGCGATACCGGCGCCACAGGTATTGCTCGCTACCGCGAACGGCTGGCTGGCCGTGATGCTGGTAAAGCTGAGTGGAGTCTTCAGGCGATTGGTCAGGGTAACGGTCTTGGCGGGACTTGTGGTGCCGACAGCCACAATTCCGAAGCTCAGCCGGGTTGTCGAGAGGACGACCGGCGCGCTGCCGTACCCGCTCAGGCGAACGCTTTGGGTTCCGGCATTGCCGGTGATCGTGACCGATCCGGAGGCGGAGCCAACCGAGGTTGGCGTGAAGGATACCTGGATCGTGCAGGACGTGCCCGGAGCCAGGCTCCCGCTGCAATTGTTCGTTTGACTGAAGGGCCCCGTGGTGACCACGCTCGAGACCTGCAAGGGTCCCGTCCCCGTACTTTGCAAGGTAATCTTCCTGGCTGCGCTGGTCGTACCTACAACCTGCGGAAGGAAGGACACGGACGTTGGAGTCACCGACGCCGCCGGCGTGGTTCCGGTGCCGTTCAGCGGCACGACCTGCACCAGGCCCAGATTTCCGGAATCATCGCTCACGTTCAGGGTCCCGGTCACCGAGCCTGCGGCTGACGGCGTGAATGTGACGGAAACTGCGCAGGTTGATCCCGGAAGGAGCATCGCCGGGCAGTTGTTCGTTTCCGAGAAGGCGCCCCCGCTGGATAGATTCAATCCGTTCAGCGGGCTGCCCCCGAAGTTGGTAATGGTGATGGTCTGGGCGGAACTGGTGGTTCCGACGTTCTGCGAAAACGTCAACGAGGGCGGCGCGAAACTGATCGCGGATGGACGCGGACTCGGCAACGGCAGGGGAGTCGCTCCGAAGACGTAGTAGGGACCGTAATACTGGGTCAACGCACTCGATGAGGTGAGAACCGCTGCCATGTTGTCTACCGTCTGCGCCCCTCCTCCGCCGACGAGGACCATTCCAGTCGAATCGACGGCGATGCTGTGCGGCGTTGCACTGGAGCCCAGGTAGATGGAGGTCCAGTTGGCGCCCGTCATATCATCGACGCGGACCACCGCGGGCTGATACGATTCCGCGTCGGCGACGTAAATCCTGCCCGCCGCATCCACGGCCACCCCAACAGGAGATTGCAGGGAATAGATGTAGCCGTTGATCACCGGGGACTGGGTCAAAGTGGTCCAATTGGTGGCATTCATATCGTCCATGCGGACAATCCGCTTGTTCCCGGTGTCCGCGACGTAGATACGTCCACTCGCGTCAAACGCCACGGGTGCGGCGTACTGCGCGAACTGGCCGACACCCGAGCCAACCGCGCTCATGGTGGTCCAATTGGTGCCGTTCATGTCGTCGATGCGGACCAGGCGGTTGTTGCCGGTGTCCATCACGTAGATCCTGCCGGCCGGATCGATGCTAATACCCGCGAGATCCATGAACTGGCCGACGCCGGAACCCCACGTGCCGAAGGTGGTCCAGTGGGTGCCCTTCATATCGTCGATCCGCACGATGCGGCCGTTGTAAGTGTCGGCGATGTAGATTCTGCCGGCGGAATCCAGCGCAATGCTGTTGGCGCCGTAAAACTGCCCGACACCGCTGCCTTGTGTTCCGTATGAGATCAGGTTGGTACCGTTCAGGTCGTCGGAACGGAGAATCTGGCCGCTATTGGAGAAATAGAAAGGCGTGTAGGCCGAATTGTAGCCGGTGGCGCCCGAATCGACCACGCCGTCGGTTCCGTATACCTGGGACGTGGAGCCATTGATCGCTTGCATCGAGCCATTCACGCTCAGAGTGCCGCTGAAGGCGCCGGTGAAGGTGAAATAGCAGGTGACATGCCCGCCTTTGCCCCCGCCCGAGCAGCTTTCCACGGTAGAACTGCTCGAAAAGGTGGCGTGGATCACCGTGCTCCCGTCGTTGGACACCAACGTGAGGGTTCCGCCTGTCCCGCCGGAAATCGTCAAAATCCCCGGAGGGTTCGTCACAGTGGTCCCTCCAGCCAGCGAACCGCCTGAATTGCTGAAACCACCCTGATCCGCGTACGTGAGCGGAATCATTACGGCAACACATGCCAGCGCAAGGGTTTTGCTCATCCAGTCCCCCGATCCTCTCTGGAATGCATCCAGGCGATTATATAGACCGCTCTCAGGAATTACTACAGATTTGGCCTGTGGAAAAAATCCACAAGTACTGGAATCATCGGGCCCGTTCCGCGATGGCCACGAGGGCGTCGCGCAGCAGGTTTCGGTACCGCGCTTCCTCCTCGGCATCCACATACTTTTGACGCGGCCAGAAAAACCCCTTCAAACCGTCCTTCTTGCGCCGCGGTACTACGTGCACATGCAGGTGCGGCACACTCTGGCTAATGCGATTGTTGACCGCCACAAACGAGCCCTCGGCCCCCAGCGCGAGCTCCATGGCGCGCGCCAGCCACTGCGCTTTTTCAAACAGCGGCGCGACCAGCTCCGGCTCCAGATCCGGCAGTGTCTCCAGGTGCCGCTTGGGAATCAGCAGGGTGTGGCCGGGAAACAGCGGCCGGCGATCCAGGAAGGCGAGGGTCCGGCTGTCCTCCCAGACGACCGGCGCGGCCACGTCGCCGGCAACGATGGCGCAAAAGACGCAGTGCATAACCCTCTTGTACAATCAGAAGCATGAATCGACGCGCATTCCTGGCCACCTCCGCGGCCCTGCCTCTCCTTCAGGCCCAGCCGGAGGATGGATTTGTCTCCTTGTTCGACGGGAAGAGTCTCCGCGGCTGGACGATTCAGGAAGGTCCCGAGACAGCTTTTTATGTGCGCGACGGCGCCATCGTGGTGCACGAAGGCTCCGGCTTTCCCACCTGGCTGCGCTCCGAGAGGCAGTACGAGAATTTTGATTTCCGCGGCGAGTTCTTCATCAAGGGCTGGATGGACTCGGGCATCTACTTCCACGTCCCGGAGCACGGCCGGCCCATGTGGTGCGGCATGCAACTGCACCTGTTCCAGCAGATCGATGAAAAGCCCATGCCGCAGTCCATGGGCGCCATCATGCCGGTGGTGGCGCCGCTCAAGGTGAACGTGAAAAACAAAGGCGAGTGGAACAGCTTCCGGATCCTGATGGAGTGGCCCCGGCTGCGCATCTGGACCAACGACGAACTGATCCAGGACCTCGACGTGGAGTCCGTACCTGAGTTGCGCCATCGCTACCGGCGGGGCTATCTGGGATTCGAGTCATTGTCATATCCCATTCGCTTCCGCAACCTGCGCATCCGCGAGCTGCCGGCCAAGGAACAGTGGACGACGCTCTATGGCGAAGAGCCGGACCTGGACAAGTGGTTCGTCTCCGAGGGCAAGCCCAACTTTCAGCCCATCGGCGAGGTGCTGCGCGGAGACGGGACGGGCCACATCGCCACGAAGGAAAAATACCGGGATTTCGAACTGCACATGTACGTGCGCCACTCTCAGCATCACAACGGCGGTGTGCTGTTCCGCACCAGTGGCGAGGGGCTCAAGGGCCGCCACTACGAGATCCAGTTGCATGACGTGGAAGGAGCGCATTACCCCACCGGCTCGCTCTACTACTTCAAGCGCGCCGTCTATCCACGCATCGAGGCCGGGAAATGGTGGCCGTTGCAGATGGTGGTCCAGGGTCCGAACCTGCTGGTGCGCATCAACGGAGAGAACGTGCTGGAATACGATCAGTTGGACTACACCGGCGACGGCAGTATCGAATTGCAGGCGCACCAGTTGGGGAAATGGGAGGAGTTCAAAGACATCCGCGTGAAACGAATTTGAGACGCGGCCGTAACCGGGTTGGACAGACGCGCTGCCGGTGTGTTAGGCTGTGAAATGTCCCTGAATTCGCTCAGTGGGAGGTCTGTGCGCCTGCGCAACGGACCGCTAGGACCAATGAGGAGATATGGCTCGAAAACAAGGTAAGCAGTATCAGACCGCCGTCAAGCAAGTAGAAGCACGCGCCTACGAACTCGAAGCGGCGGTTCCCCTCCTGCAGAAAATCAAATACGCCAAGTTCGATGAAACCGTGGAGGTGCACCTGCGGTTGGGGGTGGATCCAAAACACGCGGACCAGATGGTGCGGGGCACCGTGGTGATGCCCAACGGCCTCGGAAAGTCGAAGAAGGTGCTGGTGATCGCGGGAGGCGACAAGCAGAAGGAAGCCGAGGAAGCGGGCGCCGATTTCGTGGGCGGCGACAACATGGTGAATAAAATCCAGTCGGAGGGTTGGACGGATTTCGACGCCGTGATCGCGACGCCGGACATGATGCGGTCAGTGGGCAAACTCGGCAAGATTTTGGGACCCCGGGGGCTGATGCCCAACCCCAAGACGGGCACGGTCACGACCGACGTGGCCAAAGCCGTGAAAGAAATCAAGGCTGGCAAGGTGGAGTTCCGCGTGGACAAGACCGGGATCATCCATGCTCCAGTGGGCAAGATCAGCTTTCCAGCCGACAAGCTGGTGGAAAATGCCGCCAGTCTGATCACCGCCGTCATCAAGGCCAAGCCTGCCGCAGCCAAGGGCAAGTACGTAAAAAGCGCGACGCTGTGCTCGACCATGAGCCCGGGCGTCTCGCTGGACGTTTCGGCGTACTCCACGAAGGCCGCCGTATAGTTCTGTCTGGGGTGCACACATGAAAAAGAAAGAAGACAAGCAGAAAGATTTGGAGTCTCTGCGGCGCGACCTGGAGCAGAGCAAGAACGTGTTCGTCACCGGGTACGAGAAGCTGCGGGTCAGCCAGGACCTCGAACTTCGCAAGGTGGTCCGGGGGGCGGGCGGCAAGTACCGCGTGGTGAAGAACAACCTGGCGGAAAAGGCGTCCGAGGGCACCCCGGCTGAACCCATCCTGACGGGATTGCGCGGGATGACGTCGATGGCCTACACCACGTCGGACCCGGTGGCGCTGGCCAAGGCGCTGACGGCTTACGCCAAAGCGAACCCCAGCTTCAGCTTCAAGGCGGGAATCGTGGAAGGCCGCGTGATCGACGTGAAGGCGATCAACGACCTGGCGAACCTGCCGTCCAGGGAAGAGATCCTGGCGAAGTTGTTATATCTGATTAACGCTCCGGCGCAGCGGTTGGTGGCGGCTCTCGGCGCGGTTGGACGCAACCTGGCGGTGGTTCTGGATCAGGGTTGCAAGGAAAACAAGTTCACGGCGTAAGCCGAAGATTTAGAAAGGGTTTTGAAACAAAGGAGTTTTGACATGGCGGACATCAATGCAATTGCAGAACAGATCCAGGGCCTGACCCTTCTGGAAGCCTCGCAGTTGGTGAAGTTGCTCGAAGAGAAGTTGGGGGTTTCGGCCGCGGCGGCGGCGCCGATGATGGCGGCGGCCGGTCCGGCGGCAGCGGCCGCGGCGCCGGCGGCTGAGGAGAAGACCGAGTTCACCGTGATTCTGACGGCCGCGGGAGCGAACAAGATCAACGTTATCAAGGCGGTACGCGAGGTGACCAGCCTCGGCCTGAAGGAAGCCAAGGATCTCGTGGACGGCGCTCCGAAGCCGGTGAAGGAAGGCGTCACCAAGGACGAAGCCGAAGCCATCAAGAAGAAATTCGTGGACGTCGGCGCCACAGTCGAAGTGAAGTAAAGCGGCGGCTTTCGAAGGAACGGGCTGGGGGTTCGTCCGCTGCGGGGCGGGCGAATCCCCTTTGGCGGCGCCACGATTTGACGTGGGGAGGCGGTTTTGGTACCATACCCGGTTGGGGCTTCGTTTCAACCGGATTCGATCCCAATTGGTGACTGTGACTTTCGAATCCTGGCATTCCAATTGCAGTTGGCGCGGAACTGCAAAGAGGGATCTTTTGCGCTTTTTTGCGCCTCTCCAGGTTACAGGGACTTCGTGTCTTCCTACTCGCCGGTGCAATCCTGTTTTCCTCTCCGCGTTTCGTCTTGGGCCGCCGGGCCCGATTTTTTCCGATCACCCCGTTCCGGTTCGAACTGGATTCCTTCCCGTATTGCTTGACGAAACGGCGACTCCCTGGAGCGCGGCTCCACTGGGAGCGCCTCGGGTTGTTTAGTTCAGCGCAGTACCTGGCTTTGGCTGTTCGGCCCTCAGGAGTTTAAGAAAAATGGATATTCACAACAACGGCGCCGCCTCCGAGCGAGTTGATTTTTCCAAGATCCAAACCTCCATCCCCATCCCCAACCTGATCGAGGTCCAGAAGAATTCCTACGAGCGGTTTCTGCAGATGGATCTTCTGCCCAACGAGCGGGATGACAGCGGGCTGCAGACGGTGTTCAATTCGGTTTTCCCAATTTCGGATTTCCGCGGCGTCAGTGAACTGGAGTTCGTGGATTACTCCATCGGCAACTGGGAATGCAAGTGCGGCAACCTGAAGGGCTTGCACCATCTCCGTTCGACCTGCCGGAATTGCGGGGCGACCATCCGGACGGACCCCTTCCACGCGGGCGACGTGTTGTGCCACCACTGCGGCACCTTCAACAAGAACGTGGTCACGTTCTGCAACAAGTGCGGCGATCCGGTGGGATTGCAGCTCAAGTACGACATGGTGGAGTGCCAGGAGCGCGGCATGACCTATGCCGCTCCGTTGAAGGTGACCATCCGGCTGACGGTGTATTCCAAGGACCCCACGACCAACCAGAAGACGGTCCGGGACATCAAGGAGCAGGAAGTCTTCTTCGGCGAGATTCCGCTGATGACGGACAACGGCACGTTCATCATCAACGGCACCGAGCGCGTGATTGTTTCGCAGTTGCACCGTTCGCCGGGTGTGTTCTTCGAGAAAGTTCCGGCGCAGGGCTACTTCCTGGGCAAGATCATCCCTTACCGCGGAAGCTGGGTGGAGTTCGAGTACGACAACAAGAACCTGCTGTACGTGCGCATCGACCGCAAGCGCAAGTTCTACGGCTCGGTGTTCCTGCGCGCGCTGGGCTTCAAGAGCGATGAACAGATTCTGCGGGCCTTTTACACGGTGGACCGCATTTCGATCAAAGACAACAAGCTTTACTGGAATCTGTACAACAAGGAAGGCCAGATCACCACGGGGCTGACGGGTCTGAAGCTCTCCTATGCCATCAATGGCAAGGGCGGGGAGACCATCGTAGCCCAGGGCAAGAAGGTGACCACGGGCCTGATGAAGGAGATCCAGAAGGCCAAGATCCAGCAGGTGGAGATCGCCCCGAACGACCTGGAAGGCGCCTACGTGGCGGCGGACGTGGTGGACATGTCTACCGGCGAGGTGCTGATCGACGCCAACAACGAGCTGACCCAGACCACGATCCAGAAGCTTATTGAAGCGGGTATTCCGGACTTCGAGGTATTCTTCCCGGAACGCGACGACGTGGGGATGGTGATCTCGTCGACCATCAAGAAGGACGCGGTCAAGACCCAGAACGAGGCGCTGATCGAGATTTACCGCAAGCTGCGGCCGGGCGACCCGCCGACGCTGGACACGGCCACGCAACTGTTCCAGGGGATGTTCTTCGACCCGCGCAAGTACGACTTTTCGCGCGTGGGCCGCATGAAGTTCAACATCAAACTGTACGACAAAGCGGACGCCACGCCGCTCGACAAGCGCACGCTGGCCCAGGAAGATTTCCGGGCCACGATCACCTACCTGCTAAAGCTGCGCAAGGGCCTGGGCGCGGTGGACGACATCGATCACCTGGGCAACCGCCGCGTGCGCGCCGTGGGCGAACTGCTGGAGAACCAGTTCCGCATCGGCCTGGTGCGCATGGAGCGGGCCATCAAGGAAAAGATGTCGGTGTACCAGGAAATGTCCACGGCTATGCCGCATGACCTGGTGAACGCCAAGCCGGTGATGGCGGCGATCCGCGAGTTCTTCGGATCGAGCCAGCTTTCGCAGTTCATGGATCAGACCAACCCGCTGTCGGAGATCACGCATAAGCGGCGTCTTTCGGCGCTGGGCCCGGGCGGTTTGTCGCGCGAGCGCGCCGGATTCGAGGTGCGCGACGTACATCCCACGCATTACGGCCGCATCTGCCCTATCGAGACGCCGGAAGGTCCGAACATCGGCCTGATTTCCTCGCTTTCCTGCTTTGCGCGGATCAACGAATACGGCTTCATCGAGAGCCCGTACCGCAAGGTGAAAAACGGCGTGGTGGTGGACGAAGTCAAGATCCTGAACCCGGGCGACACGGCGTTCAAGGTCGGGGACATCGTCCGGCGGCAGGACATCGAGAAAGCAAACAAGGCGCTGGGCGCGAAGAAGCAGCCGGCCGAGTGCGAGGCCCACTGCGAATACCTATCGGCCTGGGAGGAAGACAAGTACATCATCGCCCAGGCGAACGTGGAACTGGACGAGAACGGGCGAATCGCTCCGGACCTGTGCAACGCGCGGCAAGCCGGCAACTTCGTGCTGAAGCCGCGGGAGGAGATCGAATACATCGACGTCAGCCCGAAGCAATTGGTGTCGGTGGCGGCGAGCCTGATTCCGTTCCTGGAGAACGACGACGCGAACCGCGCGTTGATGGGCTCGAACATGCAGCGCCAGGCGGTGCCGCTGCTGCGCGCCGATGCGCCCTTCGTGGGCACGGGCATGGAGAAAGTCACCGCCCGGGATTCCGGGGCGGTGGTTCTGTGCAAGCGCTCCGGGGTGGTGGACTCGGTGGACTCCGAACGCATCATCGTGCGCGTGGAGGGCAGCGTGCACGAAGGCCAGATGTCGCGCGAGGTTGGGGCGGACATCTATCAGCTCACCAAGTTCAAGCGTTCCAACCAAAACACCTGCATCAACCAGAAGCCCATCGTTTACCAGGGCCAGCGGGTCGTGAAAGGCCAGGTGCTGGCGGATGGCCCGTGCACGGACAAGGGCGAACTGGCGCTGGGACGCAACGTGCTGGTGGCGTTTATGCCCTGGCGCGGCTGCAACTTCGAAGACGCCATCCTGGTGAGCGAGAAGCTGGTCAAGGAAGACTACTACACCTCGATCCACATCGAGGAGTTCGAAATCGAGGCGCGGGACACCAAGCTGGGTCCGGAAGAAATTACGCGGGATATTCCGAACATCGCGGACGCGTTCCTGCGGAACCTGGATGAAAGCGGCGTGATCCGCATCGGGGCGACGGTGAAGCCCGGCGACATCCTGGTCGGGAAGGTGACCCCCAAGGGCGAGACTCAACTCACGCCCGAGGAGAAGCTGCTGCGGGCCATCTTCGGCGAAAAAGCCGGCGACGTGAAAGACGCCTCGCTGTACTGCCCGCCGGGAATCGAAGGCACGGTGGTGGACTGCAAGATCTTTTCCCGCAAGGGCACGGAAAAGGACGAGCGCTCCAAGGCCATCGAGGAAGCGCAGATCCAGCGCCTGCAGCGGAACCTGCAGGACGAGATCCGCATCCTGACGGACGAACGGGCCAAGCGCCTGGCGAACCTGCTGGAAGGCAAGCGTCTGCTGGCCGATCTGCACGACGAGAAAACCAACAAGCGCCTGCTCTCCAAGGATACGGATCTGACGCGCGAACTGATCGAGAAGATGAAGTCGCGGGACTTGAAGCGGATGCGCTTCAAGGACAAGGACCCGCGGCTGAACGAACAGATCGACGAGATCGAGGAGATGACGTCGCGGCAGATCGCGGTGCTGGAAAAGATCACCGACGAAAAGATCGGGAAGCTGCGCAAGGGCGACGAACTGCCGCCGGGCGTGATCAAGCTGGTGAAAGTCTACATCGCCATGAAGCGTAAGCTCTCGGTGGGCGACAAGATGGCCGGCCGCCACGGGAACAAAGGCGTGATCGCGCGCATCCTGCCGGACGAAGACATGCCGTACCTGCCGGATGGGACGCCGGTGGAGATCGTGCTGAATCCGCTGGGCGTGCCTTCGCGCATGAACGTGGGGCAGATTCTGGAGACGCACCTGGGCTGGGCGGCCAAGGCTCTGGGCCTGCAGTATGCCACGCCGGTATTCGATGGCGCGACGGAGCGGGAGATCAAAAAGGCCCTGGCCGACGCGGTGCTACCGGGGTCCGGGAAGACCACCCTGTATGACGGCATGACGGGCCTGGCGTTCGAGCAGCCGGTGACGGTGGGCTACATCTACATGCTGAAGCTCTCGCACCTGGTGGACGACAAGATCCACGCGCGCTCGATCGGGCCGTATTCTCTGATCACGCAGCAGCCGCTGGGCGGCAAGGCGCAGTTCGGCGGACAGCGTTTCGGCGAGATGGAGGTTTGGGCTCTGGAAGCGTATGGAGCAGCCTATATCCTGCAGGAGCTGCTGACGGCCAAGTCGGACGATGTGTATGGGCGGGCCAAGATTTACGAGGCCATTGTGAAGGGCGAGGCGGCGATCGAGCCGGGCGTGCCGGAGTCGTTCAACGTGCTGATTCGCGAGCTGCAATCGCTGTGCCTGGACGTAGAGTTGATGAAGAAGCCGCGCGAGGTGCTGGACACGGCGCTGGCGGCGGACTAATAGGGCAGCGGTCAGAAGTCAGTAGTCAGAAGCCAGAATGGCCGGGTTGGAAATTCTGACTTTTCGATTCTGATTTCGGACTCCTTAAAGAATTTATTGGAGGCTATTTTGAGATCCTCTCCGTACGATAGAGCGAATTTGATTGCGGATTTCGACTCGATCCGAATCAGTCTGGCTTCGCCGGAAAAGATCCGCAGTTGGTCCCACGGAGAAGTCACCAAGCCGGAGACCATCAACTACCGGACCTTCAAGCCCGAGCGGGACGGGCTGTTCTGCGCGCGTATCTTCGGCCCCACCCAGGACTGGGAATGCTTGTGCGGCAAGTACAAGCGCATGAAGCACCGGGGCGTGATCTGCGACAAGTGCGGCGTGGAAGTAACCCTGGCGCGCGTGCGGCGCGAGCGGCTGGGACATATCGAGCTGGCCAGCCCGTGCTCGCACGTGTGGTTTTTCAAAGGCCTGCCGAGCCGCATCGGACACCTGCTGGACATCACCCTGCGCGAACTGGAGCGGGTGCTGTATTTCGAAGCGTACGTGGTGGTCGACCCGGGCGAGGTGGCGGAACTGAGCAAGGGCGAAGTCATCACGGACGAGAAGAAGCGGCAACTCGACCAGGAGTTCCCCGGCAAGTTCGTGGCCATGATGGGCGCCGAGGGGATCAAAGAGCTGCTCAAGAAGGTGGACGTCGAAGCGCTGAGCGAGGAAATCCGCCAGCACATGAAGACGGAGACCTCCCAGCAGAAGAAGCTGAAGCTGGCGAAGCGCCTGCGGGTGGTGGAATCGTTCCGCAAATCCGGCAACAAGCCGGAGTGGATGATCCTGGACGTGATTCCGGTGATTCCGCCGGAACTGCGGCCGCTGGTGCCGCTGGACGGCGGCCGGTTTGCCACTTCCGACCTGAACGACCTGTACCGGCGGGTGATCAACCGCAATAATCGGTTGAAGAAGCTGATCGAGCTGCATGCGCCGGACGTGATCGTGCGCAACGAGAAGCGCATGCTGCAGGAAGCGGTAGACGCGCTGTTCGACAACGGCCGGCGCGGCCGGGTGCTGCGCGGCGCCAACAACCGCCCGCTGAAGTCCCTTTCCGACACGCTGAAGGGCAAACAGGGAAGATTCCGCCAGAACCTGCTCGGCAAGCGCGTGGATTACTCCGGCCGCTCGGTGATCGTGGTGGGCCCGGAACTGCGGCTGAACCAGTGCGGTCTGCCGAAGAAGATGGCGCTGGAGCTGTTCAAGCCGTTCATTTATCACCGGCTGGAGCAGCGCGGGCACTGCACCACCATCAAGCAGGCCAAGGAACTGGTGGAGCAGCAAGATCCGGTGGTGTGGGACATTCTGGAAGAGGTGATCAAGGACCATCCCATCCTGCTGAACCGCGCTCCCACGCTGCACCGCCTGGGCATTCAGGCGTTCGAGCCGGTGCTGGTGGAAGGCAAAGCGATCAAGATCCACCCGCTGGTCTGTACGGCGTTCAACGCGGACTTCGACGGCGACCAGATGGCCGTGCACATTCCGCTTTCTCCGGAGGCGCAGATCGAGGCCTCCACGCTGATGCTTTCGGCGAACAATATTCTTTCGCCGGCGCACGGCAGCCCCATCGCGGTACCGACGCAGGACATGGTGCTGGGCTGCTACTACCTGACCAAGGCGCGGCCGGGCACGAAGGGCGAGGGGCGCACCTTCGCTTCGACCGAGGACGTGCTGATCGCGCTGGAGATGGGCGAGGTCGAGACGCTGACGCCGATCAAGCTGCGATACACCGGGAAGGTGATCGACCTGGTGCATGCCTTCGACAGTCAGAACGTGCTGCACACCGAGCCGACGGAATTCAACAAGCAGTACATGGAGACCACGGTGGGGCGCGTCATCCTGAACGACCACCTGCCGCAGGACATGCCGTTCATCAACGGCCTGCTGAAAAAGAAGGGTCTGGGCCAACTGGTGCAGTACTGCTACCTGAAGTTCGGGCTGCAGACCACGGTGCAGATGCTCGACGAAGTCAAGGCTCTCGGATTCCTGTACGCGACGCGGGCGGGTATTTCGATCGGCATCGACGACATGGTTGTGCCTTCGGAAAAGGCCGGGCTGGTGAAAGAAGCCGAGCGCGAAGTGGTGGCGGTGGAAAACCAGTATCAGGACGGCGCCATCACGCACGGCGAGCGATACAACAAGATCATCGAGATCTGGTCGAAGGTCACCGAGCGGGTTTCCGATGAAATGTTCCAGGCCATGGAGGAGGACGACCGGACGGGCCGCTACCTCAACCCGATTTACATCATGGCCGACTCGGGCGCGCGCGGTTCGAAGCAGCAGATCCGCCAGCTTTCGGGCATGCGCGGCCTGATGGCCAAGCCGTCGGGCGAAATCATTGAGACGCCCATCACGGCGAACTTCCGCGAGGGCCTGAACGTGCTGCAGTACTTCATTTCGACGCACGGCGCCCGCAAAGGACTGGCGGACACGGCGTTGAAGACGGCGGACTCGGGATACCTGACGCGGCGCCTGGTGGACGTGGCGCAGGACGTGATTGTCACCGAGATGGATTGCGGAACGACCCAAGGGATTTCGGTGGGCGCGATCATCGAATCCGGCGAGACTATCGAGCGGCTGGGCGACCGTATTGTGGGCCGCGTGGCGCTCGAAGACATCAAAGACTACGAAGGCAACGTGATCGTAGCGGCGAACCAGGAGATCACGGAAGACCTGGCGGAAGCGATCGAATCCGCCGGCATCCAGGATGTCAAGATCCGGTCGGTGCTGACCTGCGAGTCCCGGCGGGGCGTGTGCGTGGCCTGCTACGGCCGCAACCTGGCCACGGGGCGTCTGGTGGAGCGGGGCGAAGCGGTGGGCGTGATCGCGGCGCAGTCGATCGGCGAGCCGGGCACGCAGTTGACCATGCGCACCTTCCACATCGGCGGAACCGCCAGCCGGGTTTCCGAGCAATCCACGCAGGACGCCAAGCATGACGGCTACGCGAAGTTCCTAAACATCGTCACGGTGCGCAACAAGAACGGCGACCTGGTGGCGATGAACCGCAGCGGCCACGTGGCGGTGCTGGACGAGAAGGGCCGCGAGAAGGAACGCTACCAGGTGGTCTACGGGGCGCGCATCCTGGTGCAGGACGGCGCTCCGGTGAAGGCCAACCAGATCCTGCTGGAATGGGACCCGTACACCTTCTCGATCCTCACCGAAGTCAGCGGCGGGGTGCATTACCGGGACCTGGTGGAAGGCCTGACCTTGCAGGAGCAGGTGGACGAAGTCACGGGCCTTTCGCAGTTGGTGGTTTCGGATTCGCCGGATGAGAAACGGCAGCCGACCATCGTGGTGCGGCCCGAGGGCACGGGCAGCCGCGCCGAAGCCAAGAAGTACCTCATGCCCACTCACGCGCACCTGATGGTGCGGGACGGCGAAGAGGTGCACGCAGGCGACGTGCTGGCCAAGATCCCGCGGGAAACCACCAAGACCAAGGACATCACGGGCGGTCTGCCGCGCGTGGTGGAACTGTTCGAAGCGCGCAAGCCCCGCGAGACGGCCGTCATTGCGGAGATCAACGGCACAGTGAAGTACGGGGACATCACCAAGGGCCAGCGCAAGATCTACGTGGTAGGCGAAGACGGCGAGCAGCGGGAGTATTCGCTGCCGCGCGGCGTGCATATCAACGTCCAGGAGGGCGAGCGGGTGCGAGCCGGCGAACCCCTGATGGACGGCCCGCGCAACCCGCACGACATCCTGGATGTGCTCGGTGAGAAGGAACTACAGAAGTACCTGGTCAACGAGATTCAGGAGGTCTACCGGTTGCAGGGCGTGAATATCAACGACAAGCACCTGGAAGTCATCGTGCGGCAAATGATGCGCTGGGTGAAAGTCGAAGATATCGGCGACACGGAGTTTCTGCCCGAGGAAGTGGTGGACAAATTCAAGTTCCGGGCGGAGAATCAGCGGGTGATCGAAGCCGACGGCCGGCCGGCGGAGGGCCGGGCGGTGCTGCTGGGCATCACGAAAGCTTCCCTGTCGACCGACTCGTTCATCTCGGCGGCCTCCTTCCAGGAGACGACGCGCGTGCTCACCGAAGCCGCGATCAACGGCAAGGTCGATTATCTGCGCGGCTTGAAGGAAAACGTGATCATGGGACGCCTGGTTCCGGCCGGCACCGGCATGGAGTACTACCGGCAAGTGAAGATCGCCGGCGAGGACGTGGTGGAAGAACCCGTGGTGGAGCCGGCACTGGAGAGCATTCCCGGATACGACGAGGAGGCCCGCGTGCAGTACACGGGCGGCCTGAACGAAGATTCGGGTGAGGAATCGCTGGCGGAATAACCGCTGCCTGAAGGTCGCGGCTCGGTAATCACAGGATAATTGCCGGGCCGCGACGGGAACGGAGCGGTTCCTTATGAGCGCGCACTCGCGTCCGGGCAAGAGAGCCTACCTGCTGGTGACGCTCTTCTTGTGTCTGCTGGTGGTTTTGCCTTTCCTGTTTTGGTATTTCACCTGGTTCGGACGCCCGCTGACTGACCAGGAAATCACCGAGTACCTGAGTGACACGGCCAAGCCCAGACATGCGCAGCACGCTCTGGTGCAGATCGGGGAGCGGCTGAGCCGCGGAGAGCGGAGCGCGCGGCAGTGGTACCCCAAAGTCGCCGCCCTGGCTGGCAGCCCGGTCGTGGAACTGCGGCAGACGGCGGCGTGGATCATGGGGCAGGACCATAGCTATGATCCATTCCACGAGGCTCTGCGCAAGCTGCTGACGGATCCCGCGGAGATGGTGCGGCGCAACGCCGCTCTGGCGCTTTCGAATTACCACGATCCAGCGGCACGGGAGGAACTGGTAGCCATGCTGCGTCCCTACACCATCCGGTCCGACCAGGCGGGCAAAGTGCAGTATCGCCTGCGCCTGGGTGAGTTTGTGAATCCGGGAACGCTGGTGGCACGGGTCGGGGCGACGGAGGTTCGCGCCGAGGTTCCTGGGGAAGTGCGGGAGATCTCCCAACGCGACGGCATGACGGTGCAGCCGGGCGATGGCTTAGCAGAGATTGGCGCCAACAAGGACCACGCCTGGGAAGCCCTGCGCGCGCTCTGGAGCGTCGGTGAAAGGGCGGACCTGGACGACGTGCGGCGCTATGCCCGGGGCGTGCCAGGAATGCCGGAACAAGTGCAGCAACAGGCAGTGCTTACCGCACAAGCCATCGAAAGCCGCGGGAAATAGGCCGTTCACACCGAACGATATCGAGCACGTCGCGCAATTTCCCCATTATCCATAGACAAACCTGGTCTGCCGGTTATAGAATTTCCCTAGTCTCGCTTTCTATTCCGCGGGCTTTACCGACGGATTGACGAGGAGGGAGGAACGTGCGCACACAAATTCGGAAGTGTTTTCTACTCCGCGGCTTGTTGGGCATCTGCCTGGCGGCGACGCTGGCGGGCCTGAGTTTCGGGCAGTATACCAACGCCAGCCTCGGGGGAACGGTTTTCGATCCGACCGGAGCGCCGGTAGCCGAGGCCCGGGTGACGATTCAACATACGGAAACCGGGTTGCGCAAGGTCGCAGCCTCGGGCGCGGACGGCACTTTCCTGTTTTCGGCCCTGCCGGTAGGGCAGTACCAGATCATCGTCGAGAAAGCAGGGTTTCGCAAGTACCTGCAGAGCGGCATCACGCTGGTGCTGGCGCAGGCAGCCAACGTTCCGGTGCGGCTGCAGGTCGGAGACCTGACGCAGGAGGTCACCGTTTCTGCGGATGCTGAACTGGTCAGCACGCAGACCGGCACCGTGGGTCAACTGGTGGATCAGAAACGGATTCTGGAACTGCCGCTGGACGGACGGCAGCCGCAGGCGCTGCTGTTTCTCTCGGCCGGCACGGTGAATGAGACCGGAAAGTACTGCCTGGTGAACTGCCAGGGCGGCGTGTACCCGGGAGAGCAGGACGGCAACGTGAACGGCGGCGGGCCGCGTTCGGTCAACTTCCAGATGGACGGGGCGGGCCACAATGACACGTATGTCAATACGAACCTACCCTTCCCGAACCCGGACGCTGTGCAGGAGTTCAATGTACAAACCGACAACCTGTCGGCCCAGTATGGGATCGGCGCGGGGGCGGTGGTCAACATCGTGACCAAGTCCGGCACCAACCAAGTGCACGGAGACGCGTTCGAGTTTGTGCGGAACGGCGATATGAACGCGCGCAACTTCTTCGCCCCGCGCCAGGACACCTTGAAGCGAAATCAATTCGGCGGCAGCATCGGCGGCCCGATTCTCAAGGACAAGCTTTTTTATTTTGGAACCTACCAGGGCACGCGCATCCGCAGCGCGGCGGCGGGCAGCGTGACCTTTGTGCCCACGGCGGCACAGCGGGCGGGGAACTTCGCGGGTTCGGGTATCACCGTGAAAGATCCCGTGACGGGCATTCCATTTCCGAACAACCAGATCCCCATGAGTATGTTCAGCGCTCCGGCGCAATACTTCCTGAATTCCATGCCGCTCCCCAATGGTCCCGGCAACCAGCTCACCTACACGGGCCCGGGCCTGGTCCAGAACGACGATCAATACATGATCAAGATGGACCACATTCACGGGAAGAACCAGTTGAGCGGCAGCTATTTCTGGACGCGTTTCAACGAGCCGCCGGACATCAACATTGCCAAGACCAACATCATCGCCGCCGACAACAGCGGGAACTACGTGCAGATCAAGAACCTGGCGCTGAACGACACGTACACCCACTCCCCCACGCTGCTCTTCAATACCTGGTTCGGATGGGACTCGCAAACCGGCGGATCGCGCTCCGGCGCCCCGTACGGGTTTCCGGCGGCCGGGATCCAAGTCGCCGCGCCGACTCCGCCAGAGCTGGTGGTGAGCGTTTCCGGCTTCTTCGGCATCTCCACGAACCATCTGGGCGACTTCGACCGCGGCGACTACACGATTCGCGAGGATGTGACCAAGCAGCATGGCGTGCATGAGTTTCATTTCGGCGGGGAGGCGGTGCGGGTGACCAACAATCTGGTGAATACCTACACCATGTCCGGGCAATTCACGTTCGCCGGACAGTTTTCCGGCAGCGACCTTTCGGACTTCCTGCTGGGGAACGCCTCGCGCTTTCTGCAGGGCGGCGGCGAGTTCAAGAATATCGCGGGCACGTTGTGGAGCCTCTACGCGCAGGACAACATCCGAGTCACCCCGAAGCTGAAACTCGAGGTGGGCTTACGCTGGGATCCGTATTTTCCGTTCACGGAGCTCAACGGAAAGGTGGTGTGCTATCAACCCGGCGCCAAGTCGCAGCGGTTCCCGAACGCCCCAGTGGGCCTGATCTTCGGCGGACCCAATCATGATGCCGGCTGCCCGGCACAAACCGGCTCGCTGGCAAATACCGCGAATTTCGCACCGCGGCTCGGCTTTGCATACCGGCTGGGTTCGGACGGCAAGACCGTGATCCGCGGCGGGGCGGGGATCTTCTACACTCCGTTCGGGAATCACGATTCGAACGGCCTGGTGGACACGGCGCCGTTCGGGCCGCGCTTCGACTATTCCGGGCGGATCAACTTTGCGGACCCTTTCTCCAGCATCGGCATTCCCAATCCTTTCCCGGCGCAATACGGGCCAACTCTGCCTAAGTCGGACGTAACGTTCACCCTGCCGGTCTCGGTCTATGGCTACATTCAGCACAACTGGCACGAGCCGGAACTGGCGACCTGGAACCTGACGCTGGAGCGGCAGCTTGCCAAAGACTGGGTGGTGCGGGCAGCCTACGCCGGGAACAAGGGTACCTACCTGGCAAGCGGAGCGCTCGGTTTCCGGGAGCAAAACCCGGCGATCTACATTCCGGGCGCCTCGACGACTTCCAATACGCAATCGCGCCGCATCAACCCGAACTTCGGCAGTGTCGGGCTGTTTTCCTCCGACAACAACTCGCATTACGAATCCGTGCGGCTGAATATCGAGAAGCGCTTCGGGCAGAGCTTTACCGTTCTGGCCAACTATACCTGGTCGAAGATGATCGACGATTTCGGCAGTTCGGGCACGACCAATCCTCTCAATCGGCGGTTCGACTACGGGATCTCCAATGACGATGTGCCGCGGGTTTTCAACTTCTCGGGCCTCTGGCAGATCCCGAACGCGCCTATCCACGGTCTGGCCGACCGGCTATTGAATGGCTGGGAGCTGACCTCGATCGCTTCCTGGCGATCGGGCTTTCCTTTCTCGGTCACCAGCGGCGTGGACAACTCGCTCAGCGGCGTTGGCCAGGACCGGGCGGATTACCTCGGCGGTGTGGCGGCGCTGGATCCAAACCGGGCCCACGGCCAATTAGTGGCGCAGTACTTCAACTTCTCGGCATTCGCCAAGAACGCGTTAGGCACGTTCGGCACTTCGGGGAAGAACATACTGTGGGGACCCGGTCTGTTCGACACCGACCTCGGGCTGCTGAAGAACTTCAAGATCGCGGAGCGTTTTTCCACGCAATTCCGGGCCGAGTTCTTCAACGTGTTCAACAACGTGAACTTCAGCCAGCCTTCGGCGAACCTCAACGCGGCCTCGATAGGGCGGATCACGGCGGCGGGAAACCCGCGCATTCTACAATTCGCGCTGAAATTCCTGTTCTGAGGACTTGCGCGGAACGGCGCGGTTGAGGTTTCATGAACGCATGAAGAGATTTCGTCCGTTTTCTCTACTTTTGGCCGCGTTGTGTGTTCTGCCGTTATTGCCCGTCCGGGCGCGCGCCGCCGAGTACTTCGTGTACGTGGGCACGTACACCAGGGACAAGAGCAAAGGCATCTATGTCTCCCGGCTGAACACCGCCACCGGGAAAGTAGACGAGTTTCAGTTGGCGGGGGAGATCGGCAATCCGTCCTGGGTGACTCTGCACCCAAGTGGAAAGTATCTGTACGCGGTGACGGAGAGCGGCTCCCAGGGCCGGCGCGGCGGTTCGGTGTCCGCGTTCTCCATCGACCGGGCGACGGGCAAACTGACGGCGCTAAACACGGTCTCGACCAAAGGCAGCGGGCCGTGCCACCTGGCTGTGGACCACACGGGCAAGGTGCTGGTGGCTGCCAATTACAACAGCGGCAGTACTACGGCTTTTCCGATTCACGAGGACGGCAGCCTGGGCGAAGCGTCGAGCTTCATTCAGCATCAGGGCTCCGGCCCCGATTCCAAGCGGCAGCAGGGCCCGCACGCTCACTGCACCACGGTTTCTCCGGACAACCGCTTTGTTCTGGTAAACGACCTGGGGCTGGACGAGGTGCTGATCTATAAGCTGGATGCGGCCAAAGCGTCGCTGACACCCAACGATCCGCCGTACGGCAAAGTGCCGCCGGGGGCGGGACCGCGCCACCTGGCGTTTGCTCCGAACGGCAAGTTCGCGTACGTGGTGAACGAGATGCAGTACAGCACGACGGCTTTTGCGTGGGATGCCGCGCGAGGGGCGCTGACCGCCCTACAGACTATTTCCGACCTGCCGCAGGGCGCGGACGCTACCGGCAATACGGGCGCCGAGATCGCCGTGCACCCCAACGGCCGGTTCGTGTACAGTTCCAACCGCGGGCATAACAGCCTTGCGGTATTTTCCGTGGATAGTAAGAAGGGCACGTTGACGCCCGTCGAATACGCCTCCACACAGGGGAAGACCCCGCGGGGATTCGGAATCGATCCGACCGGCTCGTATCTGCTGGCCGGAAACCAGGATTCGGATACCGTGGTGGTGTTTCGAATCGACAAGCGTACCGGCAAACTGACGCCGACCGGACAGGTGCTGCAGGTCGGCATGCCGGTGTGCGTGCAGTTTCTGGCAGTCCGGTAATCGACCTGGAGCCGGGTGCGCAGAACCGGGTTCCGGCTCCGGATCTCTGATTTCATCCTTGCAATTCCGCTGCGCTGGTTGCTACCATCGCATCGAGCATGCGGAAGGTTCCCCTGGCGGATTCGGTGCGAATCATTGGGCGGGGGGCCCGAAATTGGGTCACCGGGCACCCCATCGTAGTCTCGTTCGAGGTCACGAATTCGTGCACCTGCTATTGCCGGCATTGCGACCACGGCGGGCCGCGCGACGACTCTCGCGATCTGAAGCCAGCCGATTACCGGCGGTTCACCGAGACGCTGCGTCCTTGTGTGGTGCAGATTTCCGGGGGAGAGCCCCTCTTGCGCGACGACGTGGCGGAGATTGTCCGGAACATCAAACAAGGGCCGGGAGTTCCGTATACGATTCTGGTCTCCAACTGGTCGTTGATGACGGAGCGGCGCTATCTGGACTTGCGCGCCGCCGGCGTAGACCAGTTTTCGGTGAGCCTGGACTTTCCCGACGAGCGCCACGATGACTTCCGCGTCCATCCGGGGCTCTTCGCGCACCTTGAGTCCCTCGTGCCCCGCCTCGCCGCGCTGGGGCATGACGACATTGTGCTGAATAGTTGCATTACCAGCACCAATCTTGGAGAGATCGTGGCGATTGCGGACAAAGCGCGCCAATGGGGAGTCAACCTGTGCTACAGCGCCTATTCGGCCCGCCGGACGGGGTGCAGGGATCTGCTTCTTCAGACGCCCGGACAACTGGCGGAACTACGGGCCGCGCTTGCGCGGGTCGAGGCATTGCGGGACCGGAGCCACTGGATCGTCAATGCACCGAGCACGCTGGAAGCCACCCGGCGCTACTTCGAAGACGGAGGCACTCCCGGGTGCAAGGCCGGTTTGCGGTTTCTGGTTGTGACCAGCGACGGCGCGCTACAGCCATGCTCGATGCAGTTCCATAGATATGCGTTGGAGGACCGGACGCGCCTGATCCGCGAGTTCACAGCGGCGAACAACTGCGACCAGTGCTACGTTTCGATCCGCTCGTATCTGGACAAAAGCTTCCCGCAGCTTTTGTGGGAGAACGTTAGCGGATTTTTCTCCTGGAACACGTAGGGATTCAGCGGGGCAGCGCGCGGCTGGCCAACCAGGCGGGGATCTGCTCCGGGGCGGTGATCCGCCCACGGAGGATATCCATGATGAGGGGCCGGCTGATCACGGTATTGAACGGCAGGCTGCAGTCCTGGGTGGAGCGTCCCCCCGGCAAGTGGACCAGGAAGGGCACGGCCAAAGGATTCAGGGGGCCGGCCACGGCCTCTTCCTCGGCAGTCCACCCGGGCCTGCCGCGCCAAAGATGCGTGCGCCAGCCGTGATCGGCGCTGACGAGCAGGGCCGTGCGATCCCAAAGGGTGGCCTGCTCAATCGCCTGCCGGATTTCTCCCAAGGCGAGGTCCGCCAGCGCCAGATTGTCCAGGTAGTTGCTTGGAGCGGTGCTGGTGTATGTGCCCAATGCGCGGCTGTAGATGCCCGGCGGATGCGGCACGGGCAGGTGCACAAGCACCAGTCCGAACGCGGGGTCGGCCGCCACACGGCGGGCATTCTGCATCAGGTAGAGAAATTGTTTCCGCTTTTGCTCGCGGTGCGGAAGGCTGGGGGACAGCGGTGCAAAGTGACCTAGCAGGGGAAGCGCGGAAACTTGCAGGCTGAGGCGCCGCAGCATGGCAGCGGGGAGAGGTTCGGGCTGAAAAGGTTCTTCGATTCCCGGGAACAGCCATTCCGGTGTCCAGGCACAGAAGGTGAGGCTGTGGGCCAGCACGCGGCCGTAGGGATGATACCAGCCGACCAATGCCGAGGCGGCGCCGAGTGCCCTCGCGTCGTCAAAAACATTCGGGGCCTGACTCCAGGCAAACGGCGCGCCTCCGCTCTCCGCGGTCAGAGAGAGATCCGCCGGCCCGCTCTCGCGTGCGCTTGTGATGCGCCGTCCCAGGACCAGTGACGGCATGGAGAGACGCGTGAAATCGGCTGGGGACGAGGCGGCCAGGGCGCAGAAACTCTCGGCGCGCAGGCGGTCCAGGTTCGGCAGTTGCACCGCAGCGGGGCGGTTGGTGAAGGCGATCTCGCGGCTGAAACCGTCGAACACGATCCAGACCATACGCACCCCGTCGCGCGCCGGCCTGGGCGCGGCGAAGGTCCCATCCTCGTAGGTTGCTGGCGGCCACATGACCAGCATTTTCCAGGCAGTGCTGAGAGCGATGAAGGCGAACACCGGAACAGCGTACAGGAAGGCTCCGCGCAGGAACCGGAAGGCGGCGAGGGGCCGCCAGAGCGCGCCTGCGGCAACCGGCAGGGCGCAAAGCAGCGTCATTGGCCAGAACCACCGGCTGTTCACCAGCGGCTCGATATTGAATGGAACAACCCGCCCCAGAATAGCGGCCAGGCTTCCCAGAGGCCAGAGGCAGGCAAGCAGCATCAACTTGTGGAGATACCGGAAGTCCCGGAAGGGCCGCCGGCTGAGAAATTCCCAGCCCAGGAGCAAGGCGGACAGGATGAGCGCCTGCCATGCCAGTACAGGAATCACGACCACTCGCAGGGGATGATAGCGCGCGTAGTAGGTCCCTGAACCTTGAGCCAGTTCCACCCAGGTGTTGATGAAGCAGCAGAAGGCGAAAGAAGCGCTGACGCAGACACGGCGCAGGAGGCCTTCACCGTAGGAATGCGTCACGCTCAGGGCCTGGGGTCCACGCGATTTCCCTGCAGGCGGGAAAAGAGGGCTGCGAAAACTCGACGGAGGCGGTATGCCGCTGTGAGCACTCCTACCGAAATCAACTGCACAAAAAACAGACCAGACCCGGGGTCGGTATACATGTATTTACACCGAAAGAGCGCGGTAAACCCTGTAGCTAATATTCTTTTAGCCCAAGCGAGCGCTGTTTGTTACCCGGGTAATTTCCCGAGGAGGATCGGAATTGGGCGAAAAAGTGCCATTGTTGCGTGCGATTTGGCACGTTCGAAAGGCGCCGTGAGCGATCGGGTAAACTGAAGCGTGTGGGCGCGGTGGAGAAAGCGAGCGATCGAAGCGCTCGTGGTGTGCGCCATCGCTGCGCGGCCGGGGGCGTACGCGCTGGATCCGCATAAGACCCTGACGCAATACACCCGAACCGTATGGCGGCAGGCACAAGGGTTGCCGCAGGACATGATCCGGGCGATCGCGCAAACGTCGGATGGATACCTTTGGTTGGGGACCGACGAAGGGCTGGCGCGGTTCGACGGCTATGAGTTCACCGTGTTTCACAAGGACAGCGGTGAACTTCCCAGCAATTCCATCACGGCACTTGCCGCAGCGAAGGACGGGAGCCTGTGGATCGGCACGCCGAACGGTTTGGCGCACTACCGGAACAAGCGGTTCATCACCTATACCACGAAAGACGGCCTGCCGGACAACGTCATCAACGCCCTGATGGTGGATCATGCCAACCGGGTGTGGATTGTGGCCGACGTGCTGCTGTGCCGGTTCGCCGACGGCAGGTTCACGCGCTACAGCGCGCAGGATACGGCGCCTCTCCAGACCGTGCGCGCAGTGTATGAGGATCGCGAGAACAATATTTGGGTAGCTGGTTACGGAGGGGTGGTGCGGCAGACCGGCGGGAAATTCGTTCCGGTGATTCCAGCGTCCGACATGGAGGGCGACATCGTGACCGGGCTGCTGCGCGACCGGCAGGGTGTCCTTTGGGTAGCGGGCAGCAAGGGGCTCATGACGCTTACCCCAAACGGCAAGTTGCGCCGCTATGACGCGCGCGACGGCCTGCCGGACCCGCTGGTGCGGGCGTTCTGGGAAGATCGCGACGGCAATCTTTGGGCAGGCACCAACGGGGGGCTGAGCCGGCTCAGGAGCGGGCGCTTTGTGACGCCGGAGATCGGCAGCAATCGCGACCGGGATTGGGTGCGGAGCATCTACGAGGACCGCGAAGGAAACCTTTGGGTGGGGATGAACAGCGGCTTGAACCGGTTCCGGGACGATGTCTTCACCATGTATACCCGCGCGGAAGGACTGCCCTCCGATGAGCCCACCACGGTATATCAGGATCGCGCGGGCCGCATCTGGATCGGCTTTCATGACAGCGGCCTGATGCTTTTCGAGCAGGGCAGGCACAGGGTCTATACGCGCACGCAGGGACTGCCGAGCAACGAGATTTTCTCCATCCGCGAGAGTCCGGGCGGGGACCTGTTGATCAGCACGCGGGAAGGCCTTAGCCGCATGCGCAGCGGGCGCTTCTCGAACTACCGGATCCCGGACCCGCTGGGCCGGACGATCATCTTTGACGCCTGGGAAGACGGGCAGGGGCGAATTTGGGCGGCGACGCCGGCGGGTCTGGAAGAGTTATCGGATGGCGCCTGGCGCACGGTGATCCCGGGCGGCGCGGTGCTGAATGCTGCCGTGGTGGTTCTGTGCGCATCGCGGGACGGAAGCCTGTGGGCCGGCACGTACGGCAAGGGTTTGTGGCATCTCGAGAACGGGAAGGCCCGGCTCTACACCACCGCGGACGGGCTTTCCAGCGACCAGATCCGCTCTCTTGAAGAGGACCGGGACGGCACGCTCTGGGTGGGCACTTTTGACGGCGGGCTCAACCGGTTCGCCGGCGGGCGCTTCCGGAGCTTTACCGCCCGGCAGGGTTTGCTCAGCGACAACATCTCGCACGTCATGGACGACGGGCGCGGATCGCTGTGGCTCAGCACCACACGCGGCATTTGCCGGCTCCGCAAAATGCAGTTGCGGGAGTTGGAGGCGAACCGGATCAGCGTTCTCACCCCGGTCAACTACGGCGTGGAGGACGGGTTGCGCAGCGCGCAGTGCTCGCCCGGATACCCCACCAGCGGAGGAGGCGCCCGGAGCGCGGATGGCAGGCTGTGGTTTCCCACCAGTTTCGGGCTGGCGGTGTTGGATCCGAAAGAGCCGGTCAGTGCCCCGCCTCAACCGGAGGTGCACCTGGTGGATGTTTCCTCGCTGGGCGAGTCGCTGGACTTCAGCAAGCCGGGCAGGCTTGCGCCGGGCAGTGGCCGGCTGCAATTTCACTACACGGCGATCCATCTCAGTGCTCCCGAGCAGTTGCGCTACGAATACAGGCTGGATGGCCTGGACCGCGACTGGGTGAGCGCAGGCACGCGGCGAGTGATCAATTACAACAGCCTTAGGCACGGCCGCTACCGGTTCCGCGTGCGCGCTGGCCTGCTGGGCGGACCATGGAGCGAGACCTCCTACGAGTTTGAACTGCTGCCGCAATTCTATGAAACAGCCTGGTTTTTGTGGGTGTGCGCCGCACTGCTGGTGGCCGGCGGATGGGCGCTCTACCAGTTGCGGCTGCGGCAGATCCGGGGCCGGTTCGCGCTGGTGCTGGAAGAGCGTGCCCGCCTGGCGCGGGAGATCCACGACACTCTGGCGCAGGGTTTTGTGGGGATCTCCTCGCAACTGGACGCGGTAGCCATGGCCCTGCGGTCGGCGCCGGAGAGCGCGCAGCGGCACCTCGAACTGGCCCGCCGGATGGCGCGGCACAGCCTGACGGAGGCGCGCCGGTCCGTGGTAGACTTGCGCGATTCAGCCCTGGATGAGCTCGGCCTTCCCGAAGCGCTCTCCAGCGTGGCCCGGCAGTGGACCGCGGGTTCAGCGGTGGAAGTGAAAGTGGCGGTCACGGGAGAGGCGCGGCCCCTGCCGCACGAGATGGAGCAGCACCTGCTGCGCATCGCCCAGGAGGCCGTGACCAATGCCATGAAGCACGCCCGTGCCCAGCGAATTCAAATCGGGCTGGAGATTCATCCGCGCCTTCTCAGTATGCGCGTGGAGGACGACGGAGCGGGCTTCGAGCAGCAAGATGCCTTTTCCGCCCTGGACGGGCACTTCGGCCTGTTGGGCATGCGGGAACGCGCCGAGCGGCTGGGCGGAGAACTGCATTTGCACAGTGCGCCGGGCCGCGGCACGCAAGTAGAAGTGACGGTGCCCTTATCGTGAAGACTCCCAATCCGATTCGCATCCTGATCGCGGAAGATCACCTGATCGCGCGCGTGGGTGTGAGCGCCATTGTCAACATGCAGGAGGACATGGCGGTGGTGGCCGAGGCCGCCAACGGCCAGCAGGCTGTCGAAATGTTCAAGCTCCACCGGCCGGACGTGGTCTTGATGGACATGCGCATGCCCGGCATGTCCGGCGTCGAGGCGGCCGAGGCCATCCGGCGGCTATCGCCACAGGCCAGGATCGTGGCCTTGACCACTTACGGGGGTGACGAAGATATCCACCGGGCGCTACAGGCCGGGGTTCAAGCGTACTTGACCAAAGATGTATTGCATGACGAGCTGCTGAAGGCCATTCGAGCGGTCTATGCCGGGGAGCACTACCTGCCGGCGGCGGTAGCGGCCGCGCTGGCCGCCCAGGTGCCGCGCCCGAACCTCAGCCCGCGGGAGATGGAAGTGCTGACCCTCATCGTGCGCGGTTTGGGCAACAAGCAGATCGCCTTCGAACTACGGATCGCCGAGCACACGGTCAAGAATCATGTCAAAAACATCCTCAGCAAGCTTGGCGTGGAGGACCGCACACAGGCGACCACGGCTGCTATCCAGCGTGGAATCATACATTTGCCGTAAAGGGCCAGTGCGCTGCGAGGCCCGGTAGCTCGAAAGGGCTACGATCCTCTGACCCGGCCGCATCATCCCTTGAAATGCGACTCGTTTCCATAATGGAATCAGCATCTAACGAATAATCAAAATCATCTGCAATGTGGATTGTCCGATTAGCGTTACGGCGGCCCTATACCTTCGTGGTCATGGCCGTGATCATCGCGCTGCTGGGCGGCGTGGCGATCACGTCGATGCCGGTGGACATCTTCCCCTACATCGACATTCCCGTGATCAGCGTGGTGTGGACCTATAGCGGCCTCTCACCGGAAGAGATGGAGAAGCGGGTGGTCACCGTGTTTGAGCGCGGGTTGACCACCACGGTCAATGACATCGAGCACATCGAGTCGCAGTCCTATACCGGCATTTCGGTGATCCGCGTGTTTTTCCAGCCAAGGGTCAAGGTCGAGATGGCGCTGGCACAGGTGGCGGCGATGTCGCAGACGATTCTGCGCATCCTGCCGCCAGGGATGTTTCCGCCGAACATCCTGAAGTACGACGCCTCCAGCGTGCCCGTGCTGCAGCTAGGCCTGCGGAGCAAGACGCTGAGCGAGCAGGAGTTGTTCGATCTGGGCCAGAATTTCATCCGGACGCAGCTCGCGACCGTTCAAGGCGCGTCCATACCCCTGCCGTATGGCGGCAGAATGCGGCAGATCATGGTGGACCTGGACCCGGGACAGCTCTACGCCAAAGGGCTCTCGGCGACGGATGTGTCGAATGCGCTAAACGCGCAGAACCTGATCCTGCCGGCGGGCACCGCCAAGATCGGGGACCGGGAATACCAGGTGAAGGTGAACAGCAGCCCGGAACTGATCGCGCAGTTGAACGACTTGCCGGTCAGAACCGTAAACGGCGCGACGGTCTATATGAAAGACGTGGCGCAGGTGCGGGACGGCTTTCTGGTGCAGACCAACATCGTGCGGACCAACGGGTCGCGGGGCGCGTTGCTGACGGTGCTGCGGAACGGGCAGGCTTCGACGCTGGCGATTGTGAACGCGGTGAAGGCGGCGCTGCCGAAGATTCTGGCAGGGATGCCGCCGGAACTGGAGGTCCGGCAGCTTTTCGACCAGTCGCTGTTCGTGCGCGCGGCCATCGGCGGGGTGCTGCGCGAGGCATTGATCGCCGCCTTCCTTACCGGCTTGATGATCCTGTTGTTCCTGGGGAGCTGGCGCAGCACGCTGATCGTCTGCATATCGATTCCGCTTTCGATTTTGACCTCGCTGGTCGTGCTAAGCCTGCTGGGACAGACAGTGAACGTGATGACGCTGGGAGGGCTGGCTCTGGCGGTCGGCATCCTGGTGGACGACGCGACCGTGGAAATCGAGAACACGCACCGAAACATGGCGATGAAGAAGCCGCTGGTGCCGGCCGTGTTGGACGGGGCGCAGCAAATCGCGGCGCCCGCGTTTGTCTCGACGCTTTCGATCTGTATCGTGTTCGTTCCGGTGCTGCTGCTCACGGGCGCCGCGAAATATCTGTTCACGCCGCTGGCGATGGCCGTGGTTTTCGCCATGCTGGCCTCTTACCTTCTCTCGCGCACGCTGATTCCGACGATGGTGTATTACCTCTTGAAGCCGGAAGTGGAGTTGTACGCCAAAGGCGAGCACGGCGAATCGGCCGGCGGGAGGGGCTTTTTCTGGCGCGCGCACTACCTGTTTAACCGCAGGTTTGAGCGGCTGCGGGCGGCCTATACCGGGCTGCTCGACTGGGCTCTGGACCACCGCCTGCCGACGCTGGCGGTGTTTGGCGTGTTCGCTGTGGGTTCGCTGGGCCTGATGGGACTCGTGGGCCGGGACTTTTTCCCCACGGTGGATTCCGGGCAGATGCGGCTGCATGCGCGGCCGGCTGCGGGAATGCGCATCGAACAGGCGGAAGTCGTGTTCGCCCAGATCGAGGACGAGATCCGCAACGTGATTCCGCCGGGCGAGGTGGACACCATCATGGACAATATCGGGCTGCCGGCGGGCGGATTCAACCTGGCCTTCGGCGACAATCCGAACATCTCCAATAGCGATGGCGACATCCTCATTTCGCTGAAGCCGGACCAGCACGGCCCCACGGAAGAGTACACCAACCTGTTGCGGAAACGCCTGCACGAGAAGTTCCCGGACGTCACCTTTTACTTCGAGGCGGCGAATATCACGAACCAGATTCTGAACTTCGGACTTCCGGCGCCCATCGATGTGCAGGTGGTGGGGCGCAATCCGCAAGCCAACTACAAGATCGCGCTGCAACTGGAGCAGGAGATCTCGCGCATCCCCGGGGCGGCCGATGTGCACATTCACCAGGTCGTGGACGCGCCGGAAATCCGGCTCAATGTGGATCGGGTGAAGGCCGGGCAAGTGGGGCTGACGCAACGCGATGTCACGAACAGCCTGCTCATCTCGCTGAGCTCGAGCGGGCAGGTGGCGCCCAACCAGTGGCTGAACTGGGCCAACGGGGTGAACTACACAGTCGCGGTGCAGACCCCGCAATACCGCATCGATTCCATGGATGCGCTGTTGCACCAGCCGATCTCGCCGGGCGGGGGCAGCGTGATGAGCAACACGCCGAATTCCATCGCCGGGGTGGCGAATGCCGGCGCTTCTTCCATCGGCAGCGGTCCCGGCCAGAATTCGCCGGCGTACGGCAACCCGGGGGCCATCCCGGCCCCGGCCCAATTGCTTTCGAACCTGACCTCGGTCCAGCGAGGTTTGACCACCGAGATCGTCAATCACTATAATGTCCAGCCGCTGTTCGACGTCTATGCGAATGTGGATCGCCGGGATCTGGGCCGCGTGGGCTCGGCGGTGGACGAGATCGTGAAACGCGCCATCCCGAAGCTGCCTCGTGGCACGACCCTCATGGTGCGCGGGCAGTACGCCACCATGCAGACTTCGTTCTACCGCCTGGGCTTCGGCATGCTGTTCGCTGTGGTGCTGGTGTATCTGCTGATGGCGGTGAACTTTCAGTCGTGGCTCGATCCGTTCATCATTCTGACCGCATTGCCGGGCGCACTGGCGGGAATTCTGTGGATGCTGTTCATTACCCAAACCAGCTTGAGCGTGCCCTCGCTGATGGGGTCCATCATGTGCATCGGAGTGGCCACGGCGAACAGTATCCTGATGGTGGTTTTCGCCAACGACGAGCAGTTGGAGGGCAAGGGGCCCCGGGCCGCGGCGCTGTCGGCAGGCTTCACACGGCTGCGGCCAGTGCTCATGACGGCGCTGGCTATGATCCTGGGCATGCTTCCCATGGCGCTGGGCATGGGTGAGGGCGGGGAACAGAACGCACCGCTGGGCCGCGCGGTGATCGGCGGTCTTCTCGTGGCGACGGTGAGCACGCTGTTCGTCGTGCCGGTCGTATACAGCTACCTGCGGAAGAAGCCGCCTATTGATCTCGACCGGCGCATCGAGGTGGAAGAACAAGGCGGCGAGTACACGCTGCCGCATACCAACTGATCCGTCTATGAGCCAAATTGAGTGGAATGTTCCGGAGAGCGAGGAGGGCGCTATGGAGGGCAGCGAAGCGCAGTTGCGCGCGGAAATCGCCGATCTCCGGCGCCAATTGGAAGAACAGCAGCGCCTGCTGGCACACGCGGGCGGCGGGCGGGGAAGCGCCAAGCCCTCCAGCCCCACCCTGGCAACTCTGGCCGTGGTAGCAGCGCTCCTGGTCATCGCGGCGTTCCTCACGGGCTATGTGCCCTACCGGCGGCGGGAATCGCTGCTGGTCGCGGAAGCCAAGGCGCAGCGGGAGTCTCTTCCGGCGGTTACCGTAGTGCCAGTCCGGCAGTCCGCCGCCCTCGCCGAACTGGTGTTGCCGGGCAATATTCAGGCAATCACCGAAGCGCCGGTGCTGGCGCGCGCCGAGGGGTACATCCGCAAACGGTATGCGGACATCGGAGACCGGGTGAAGGCCGGCCAGATCGTGGCCGATATCGAAGCTCCGGAACTGGATCAGCAGGTGCGCCAGGCCAAGGCCACGGTGGAACAAACCCGATCCGCGCAGGAGCAGGCTATGGCCAACTACCGCCAGGGCAAGACCAATGAAGAACTGGCGCGCGTGACGGCACAACGTTGGGCCAACCTGCTGAAGAAAGGCGTGGTCTCCCGGCAGGAGAACGACACCTATCAGGCACAATACCAGGCGCAGGTGGCAAATTCCGAGGCGTTGGAGAAAGCCATTGCCGCGGCGCGCAGCAACGTGGCCGCGGCGGAAGCTAATCTGGCCCGGCTGACTGAATTGCAGGGCTATAAACAGGTGCGGGCACCGTTCGCGGGGGTGATTACGCTGCGCAATGTGGATGTGGGCACGCTGGTCACCGCCGGAACGACCCTGCTGTTCCGGATCGCGCAGACGGATGTCCTGAGGACCTATGTGAATGTGCCGCAAGGTGACACGGAAGCAGTGCGCGCGGGAATGGCTGCACAGGTGACGATTCCGGACTTGCCGGGAAGGAAGTTTCCCGGGACTGTGACGCGTACCTCCAACGCCCTGGACCCGGCCAGCCGCACGCTGCTGGCGGAAGTGCAGGTTCCCAACCCCAGCGGCGCGCTGCTGCCGGGCATGTATGCGCAGGTGGACCTGAATATCAAGCGCTCCACGCCGCCTCTGCTTATTCCGGGCGACGCGTTGGTGGTGCGCAGCGATGGCCCTCAGGCCGCGGTGGTAGAGAGCGACCAGCGCATTCACTACCAGAGATTGGTCCTCGGCCGGGACTATGGCGATCGCATTGAGGTGATTTCCGGCCTGGCCGCGGGCCAAAGCGTAGTTGCCAACCCGAGTGACGTGGTACGCGAAGGCGCCCGGGTAAGGCCGGTTCCCGCCGCGGAACGACCGGCACCCAAAGCCGCGGGTGGTGCGCGTTAATCTCCGCCCTGCCGGGCTGCCACGCTAACATAGACTAATCACGATGTTAAAGTCCAGTCTGAGCGTTTTTCTGTCATTCCTCTTGTGTGCCGGCCTCATCTGGGGGCAGGGGCCGGCGGTGACGGCAAGCGGCCGGAATGCAGCCATGCGTCCGTATTTCCCGATGTCCGTTTCGCAGCCGCGTTTCGACAATTCTCCGCGGGTGCGCGAGCTGATCCGGGCGGGGAATCTTTATTTGACGCTCGCCGACGCCCTGCGCCTGGCGATTGAGAACAATCTGGATGTGGAGTTGGAGCGATTCAGCCTGCCTGTGGCGGACATGGAACTCACACGGGCCAAGGGAGGCGGATTTTTGCGCGGCGTGCCGTTCCTCCTGGCGGAAACTCCTTCCGGGGTGGGCGGGCCGAACAGCCCGCTGGTGACCGCAGCCGCCTCGGCGGGCACCACACCGGGTACGACAGTGGCGTCCAACGCCCTAGAATTGGGCGTGCTGAGCGCCCCCCAGACGAATCTTTCCCTCCTCGGCACAATTCCGGATTCTAGTGGCCCAGCGGTTCCCCAATTTGACCCGGCGCTGGTGGGCGAGCTGAATTGGACGCACCAGACTTCGCCGCAAGCCAGCAGCTTCGCTACCGGGACCAATGCTCTGGTCACAAATACCGGCCTGGCGAATGTGGGGTATCAACAAGGATTCAGCACAGGAACGCTGGTGAACATCGGATTTGCCAATTCGCACGAGTCGTTGAATTCGCTCCGCAGCAGCCTTAGCCCGTTTACCTTGTCGAGCTTCGGTGTAACGGTAACCCAGCCGTTGCTGCGCGGTTTCGGGCCCAGCCTGAACCGGCGGTTTATTCGGATTGCCCGGAACGAGCAGCGGATGACCAACCTCCTGTTCCAGCAGCAACTGATCGCGACCGTGTACGGGGTGGTGCGGCTCTACACGGACCTTGTCGCGCTTTACGAAGATCAGAAGGTGAAAGAAGAGACTTTGGCGCTGGCGCGCAAGCTATACGACGACACGAAGGCGCAGGTGGAAGAAGGCACGCTGGCGCCAGTGGAACTGACGCGAGCCAACGCACAGGTGTCGTCGAGCTTGCAGGACCTGGCCAATGCGCGCGGCCTGTTGGAAGAGCAGGAGGCGATCCTGAAGAATGTGCTCACGCGCACGGGATTGGAAGATGCCGAGGTGCGGGCGTCGCGCATCATCCCCACCGATACTCTTAGCGTGCCGGAGAAGGAGGTTGTTGCCCCCATCGAAGACCTGATGAAGGATGCTGTAGCGCGGCGGCCGGATCTGGCACAGGGTGTGCTGCAAGTGGAGAACTCCCAGATCACCATTGAGGGATCACGGAACGCCCTACTCCCCGAAGTGGACCTGGTGGGAGTGGCGCAAAACAGCGGCCTGGCAGGGCAGGTGAATCCTCTGGCGACTCCCAACAGCAACGACCCGCGCTTTTTGGGAGGTTACGGCAGCGTGCTGGATCAGGTGGCGACGCGCAAATTTCCTACGTACGGAGTGGGGGTCCAGTTGACTCTGCCGTTTCGCAACCGGATTGCGCAGAGCGATCTGGCACGGGACGAGATCCAGTTGCGGCAGACGCAGATCCGCCTGCGGCAGTTGCAGAACCAGGCGCGGCTGGAGATCGAAGACGCTCTGATCGCCATGCGCCGGTCGAGGGCGGCATACGAAGCCGCCGTTGAGACCCGGAAGCTGCAAGAGGAGTCCCTGGCAGCAGAGCAGGAAAAATTCGCCGTGGGCGCCTCTACGGCCTTTTTCGTCATCCAGTACGAGAGCTACCTGGCGCAAGCCAGGTCGGCCGAGGTAGTAGCCAAGAGCGCCTACGTGAAGGCTCGGGCGGCCCTTCAGCGGGCCACCGGCAGCATTCTGGATGATAACCACATCTCCATGGACACGGCGTACAAGGGCCGGCCCTGATCGGGCATCCTGACAGGGTGCACCTCCCGGAACACATTCGCGAACTGATCCGGCGCCGGGTGGAGGCTGTGAGTTTCTCCGCGTTGCGGCGCGCAGCCGAGGAGATTTCGGCAGCCTATCGGACGGGCGATGCCGGCCGGCTCAGACAACTGCCTCCGGACGCACGTGTGGCGGCATACCTGGTGACGCGGATGCCCGCTACTTATGCCGCGGCCATGGCGGTGTTGTCCGATTTGCGGCGGCGCCTAGGCGGCGCACGGATCCGATCTTTGCTGGACGCCGGTGCCGGGGCGGGCGCCGCCACCCTGGCCGCACGAGCGCAGTTTCCCGAGCTGACCCATTTGACCCTCCTCGAACCGGATGGCCAGATGACGGAAGCAGGACGGGATTGCCTGCCGGAGGCCGTGTGGGTCCCGCGGGACTTGCGTCGGGCGGAGGCTCTGCCGGAGCGCGACCTGGTACTGGCCAGCTACACGCTCGGCGAACTGGCTGAGACAGAGGCGTTGGAGGTGGCCGAGCGCCTGTGGCGGGCGGCTACGGTGGCGCTGGTAATCATCGAACCGGGAACACCTCGCGGATTTGCCCTGGTGCGGACGGTGCGTGACCGGCTTCTGGCCGCAGGCGCGCGCATGGCGGCGCCGTGTCCCGCGGAGGGACCGTGTCCCCTGAGCGGCGAAGACTGGTGTCATTTCGGCAAGCGGGTGGAGCGTTCGTCTTTACACCGGCGGGTGAAGGGCGGGGACCTCGGCTACGAGGACGAGAAGTTCAGCTATGTGGCTCTGGCCAGGAAAGAGGCCACGCCCGTATCCGGCCGGATCGTGCGGAGGCCGCTGCATCACCCGGGCCTCATCCTCCTGGAGGTTTGCCGGGGCGTGCAGGTGGAGACGCTATCGGTGGCCCGCAAAGAGCGGGAATCGTGGCGTGCGGCCCGGCACGCGGAGTGGGGCGAGACCTGGGGAGAATCGGAAATCACCGCCTAACCCAGCGATACGCAGCCTGGGAGTTCATCCAGAAGAATTTGTCGGTGGCTTCCTGCCCTTTTTGATCGAAGTATTCCCGGACCACGGTGAATACCTCGCGGTAGGGGCCTACCAGGTCGCTGACAGGCCAGTTGCTGCCGTAAACCAGGTGGCCGGCGCCAAAGGCGTTCCACAGCTCATCCAGACTTGCACGGTAGTCGCCGCCGTTGCGGCGAAGCACGCCGGAGACCTTCGCATACACCTGCGGCCGGCGGCCTAGCCCGGCTTTCGCAGTTCAAGGCCGTTTTCGGCTCTAGCGCCAGAAAATTCCTTTTGCTTTCAACGTCGCCTCCGCCAAAATTGGCCGAAACAGGCCAGGTGAAGACCTTGCCTCTTTTCTGAGCAAT